>TARA_R100000656_G_scaffold125048_1_pt1 | contig 230185 bp, 207 predicted proteins | sample TARA_R100000656 | Tara Oceans TARA_R100000656 (sample SAMEA2622517) | marine metagenome | biome: marine biome (ENVO:00000447); feature: mesopelagic zone (ENVO:00000213); material: "saline water (ENVO:00002010), including plankton (ENVO:xxxxxxxx)" | depth 350 m
CATTACTAAGTTTAAAGCGGTAGTGACAGAGGGCAATATTGGTTCCGAGCGGGTGCTGGAGAAAGTCGGTTTTAATCTGGCAGCAATAGTACCGGATGCCCATACCATTGCCGGTAAGCGCTATGCCGATCATATTTATCACCTGGAATAAATAGGCAAAACGCAAAACTTGACCCTGTCCATTCTCTTGGATAAAGCGTGGAGCTGGTTCAAGCGGTAATGAAATTGAAGGTAAAAAAAAGCTCAGCAACTAAAGATGCTTTTCTGACGATGGCTTAGTTGAGCTCTCTCAAATCAGTGGTCCAATTATCGGGTCGCGTTTCCCTTTCGGAGGTAATTGGTAAAACAGCAGGCAACTCAATCCAGTAAGTATGTCCGTCGCTAGCTTTAATTTGAGCTAGTTCAGTCGATATGTGAAATTCCTTTTGTAATACACCATACACTACAGTGGCTTCACGCAAATACTTGCAATTATTATCAACATCTCTGAACGCCTGCGGATCCTTACTGAACGTTCTTTCGATGGCTTGCTGCCAATACTTAATGTCTCTACAAGCAGAACTTCCCCATTTAAAAGTTATGTATTTGGCGGGCGGGAGAATTTCGGCGGTTTCAATCAATTCTTGCTCTTTTAATTCGCTGAAGCACTTTTTCCTATCGTCTTCATTTTTATAAGCATTACAAACTTTTTCAGCAATGGAGTCATTTGCAAGTGGCTGAAAAGAAATAAGAAAAGCGAAAAATATTAAGGTGAACCTCATTTGTTAATCCTTAGCTATAAATCATAAAAAGTTGATGATTAAAATACTTGTCATAATGCGAATATACAACAACTTGTAGCATCCTGTTTTTGCCAATTACCTTTCACAAAACGTTGTGGCTGTGAGTCAGCCCAGCAGGCACCAATAGCCGCTGTCAGCGACCGCTCACCTAAAAAGTAAAGCCATACTGCCAATGCGCCCATTGCTATTGCAGCAAATAAAGCCTTGACCTAGTTTGTTTTTTCGGTAAATGTAACAGCAAATTTAAGTCAACTAAGCTGTACTGGTGACTTTTGAATGATGTGAATGATGCAGGCAAAAGCTAAGCGTTTGAATCTGTGCAATTGTAATGCAAACAGATTTTACTCCAAGGTTTCTTCAGAGGAAATATGACAAAAAACGAATTTTCCGCAGTTAGTTTAAGTGGTTTGTCGAAACCAATTACGAAGTTGATTGAATCTATCCAATGTGCGATTGGAACTGTTTATGAGCCTAGAAAAATCAGGAATATAGCAAGAGCAGAGGCTGATGCTTCAATAATAAAGGCAAAAGCAAAGCTTGAAATCTCTAGCATTGAATCTCGAGCACTGGCTCGTTTAAATCATCAAGAGCTTATACGGCAAGAAAATATTGAATCTATTATTGAAAAGTCCTTGAGTGAGCTACCCAATAAGGTCTCAGAAGAATTAGCTGAACAAGAGTGGATGATGAATTTTTTTGACAACTGTCAAAATATTAGTAACGAGAGTATGCAGTCTGTGTGGGCAAGGGTACTTGCTGGCGAGGTAGCTAAACCTGGTTCATTTTCTGTTCGCACTTTGAATATACTTAAAACACTTCAACAAAATGAAGCTCAGCTATTTTCAAGGCTGTCTAAATATGTATGGAGATATTCAGACTCATGTGTCGTAATTTCTGTACCTTTTGAAAATGATTTAGGTGTAGGAGGTGTAGGAGGTGTAGGAGGTGTAGGAGGTGTAGGTGATGCCTTATTAGAATATAGAGATATGTTGGTGTTGCAGACGTGTGGTCTAGTAGAATTAAATATTTGGGATGGGTATAAAATTTCATCGCGTCGCTTTGAATTAGTTTACTTTGGTGAAAGTTTTGATATTACATTGCCTGAAGAGGAGGCATCACTATCCCTATCTCCGGTTAATCTAACTAGAGCAGGGCAGGAAATTTTCTCAATTATCCATCAGACTTCGGATTTTGACTACCGCGACAGCTTGTTAGAGTTGTGGAAAGATAAGGGAATCACAGTCAGAAAAATGCTTTAACAAGCAAGGATATGCCGTGCCACACTGCAACCTTCTTATACCAACTTTTTAGCAAATCTCCGCTGGTTTTTTTCCACACTCATCAGCAGTAAGGTGTGTGGTTTTTACAGTGCATATGGACTCTTTAAAGCCAGCGAGACTCGAAAATTGAGTGGGTTTGCCAACTTTTTGTGCGGCAATTTAGTGAGAGGAATTGGAATGGCTCTTATATGTGCATCATTTGGTATCTCATGGTTGAGACATAATTCATGGTCGCAAACATATGTAGGATTGAGGAAATTGGTCAATGAAGTGCTACCAAATGGAACCTCTAAAATAGAGGCAGAAGATGCTGCTTTATGTCAGTTGGCTGTAATCAGTGCAAATCAACTAATGGAAATTGCCTTATTTGATTTACTAAAAAGGTATATCAAAGCGCCACAAGGGTTTAATTTATCGGAAAAACTGTACGAAAACTCAGGCTACTATTTTGCAATTACTGAGTTGTCAGAAAAAGCAGTTGGAAAAATGATAGATCTTAGTAAAGAACCATTCATATCAACAGAGAGGTTGCGTAAAAGACGCAACGCTACTGTGCATAAGTCATCTGCGCTCGCAGATATAGCAATGGCCCAATCGGCTTTGTACACTGCTGTCCAAGGAGTTAAAGCACTTTGTGTTCATTTTAACGAACCTAAAAAATATGACGTATTTCTTAAAGCTTATCCACTAGAAAATGGGTGTTATTTTTCACAAATAGTATTCCCCGAGGATCGGCTTTTAGTCAAAAAGTGAATTTAAAATAATTAGAATAAGTAAATCTAATATTTTTAAGTATTAACCGCCAGTTTTACCTTGAAGTAGGTTTGCTTCATTTCCCCAACTTCGATCATTCGCCTTTCCCGATTACTCCTTGTATAATACGCGCCCTTGCTTCACTCAGGTGCTTAATTTATGTCCACTGCTGCTATCGTTTCCCGCAAATCTGCCCCTGTAGCACGGATGGCGCCTGAGCGTGACTTATTCTCTTATCCAAAATACTGGGCCGAGTGCTATGGCACCGCGCCGTTTTTACCGATGTCGCGCCAGGAAATGGATGTACTTGGCTGGGACAGCTGCGATGTGATTCTGGTCGTCGGCGATGCCTATGTTGACCACCCCAGCTTTGGCATGGCGGTAGTAGGGCGGATGTTAGAAGCCCAGGGTTACCGGGTTGGCTTGATTTGCCAGCCTGACTGGCACAGCAAAGATGACTTTATGCGCCTGGGTAAGCCGAACCTGTTTTATGGCGTGTCGGCCGGTAATATGGACTCGATGATTAACCGCTACACCGCCGATAAAAAGCTGCGCCACGACGATGCCTATACCGCTGGTGATATTGGCGGCAAGCGGCCGGACCGCGCCGTTACGGTATACACCCAGCGCTGTAAAGAAGCCTATAAAGATGTGCCGGTGATTATTGGTGGCATTGAGGCGAGCCTGCGCCGGATTGCCCACTATGATTACTGGTCAGAGAAAATACGCCGCTCGGTGATATTTGACGCCAAGGCCGATATTTTAATTTATGGTAATGCCGAGCGGCCGTTAATTGAAGTGGCGTACCGGATTGCCAGCGGCATACCAGTCAGTGAGATTCAGGATGTGCGCGGCACCGCGGTGATCCGTAAAGAACCACTGCCTGGCTGGCGCGGGGTGGATTCCACCGCCATTGATAAAATTGGCAAGATAGACCCGATTTCTAACCCTTACGGCGCCGATGATGTTGGCTGTAGCAGCTATTCTGAATTTGCTAAAGCCGGGATTGATTTAAGCAAACCGGCTGAAGTAGAGGCTAAGCCGATAATGGTGCAGCCAGCGCGGCAAAAGCCGTGGGAGCAAACCTACGTTAAACTGCCGGCATTTGAGCAGGTAAGCGTTAATAAACCGCTGTATGCCCATGCCTCACGGATATTGCACCAGGAAACCAACCCGGGGTGTGCCCGTGCCATTATGCAGCGCCATGGCGACCGCCATTTGTGGGTAAACCCACCGGCGTTTCCGCTTAGCACCGAAGAGATGGACTTAGTGTTTGGCCTGCCTTATCAGCGGGTGCCGCACCCGGTGTATGGCAAGGAGAAAATTCCTGCCTATGAAATGATTAAAACCTCGGTCAATATTATGCGCGGCTGCTTTGGTGGCTGCTCGTTCTGCTCGATTACCGAACACGAAGGCCGGGTTATTCAAAGCCGCTCGAAAGAGTCGATAATGCAGGAGATAAAGGATATTCGCGACAAAGTACCCGGATTTACCGGTGTTATCTCCGATTTAGGCGGCCCAACCGCCAATATGTACCGCTTAAACTGTAAAAACCCGAAAGCTGAGCAAACCTGCCGCCGGCCTTCATGTGTATATCCGACCATCTGCGAGCACATGGATACTGATCAGAGCCCAACGGTAGAGCTATACCGCGAAGCCCGTAATTTACCCGGCATTAAGAAAGTGCTGATTGCCTCGGGTGTGCGCTACGACCTGGCAGTGGAAGATCCCAACTATGTGCGCGAACTGGTGCAGCACCATGTTGGTGGCTATTTAAAAATAGCGCCGGAGCATACCGAAGAAGGCCCGTTATCAAAAATGATGAAGCCGGGCATGGGCGCCTATGACAAATTTAAAGAAATGTTCGACCGCTTCAGTAAAGAAGCCGGCAAAGAGCAGTATTTAATTCCGTATTTTATTGCTGCCCACCCGGGTACCACCGATATGGATATGGTGAATTTAGCGCTGTGGTTAAAAGAGCGTGACTTTAAGCTTGATCAGGTACAGAACTTTTACCCCAGCCCAATGGCGAACGCGACCACCATTTACCACACTGAAATGAATTCGCTGAAAAACATTAACAAAGCCAATGACGAAGTGGTGCCGGTACCGAAAGGTGAGCGGCAGCGCCGGTTGCATAAGGCCATACTGCGCTATCACGACCCCAAAGGCTGGCCGCAAATTCGCGAAGCCTTAATTAAAATGGGTCTGAGTCATTTAATTGGTCGCAGCAAAGGCTGTTTAGTGCCGGAAGAGAGCAAAGACGAGCAGTTTAAAAAGCCCGGTAAAGGCGGTAAACCGGCCCTTAGCCGCCATACCGGCTTAAACCCGGCGGCAAAGGCTATTGCCGGCCAACGCAAGCATCAGCCTAAAAAACCGTTTGCCAAAGCGGCCGCTAACTCATACGGTAACCCGTCCGGCGCAGCTGGCAAGCCGGCAAGCAGCGGTAAACCGAAAGCCAGCCGGCGGGCCAAAGACTGATGACAAGGCTGTTTTTCTGCCTTAAATTGTCAGAGGCGCAGCAACAACAGGTGCTGGCGTATCAGCAACAGGCGCTTAGCCTGTGTCCGCAAGCCAAAGCTGTCGCCAGCGATAACCTGCATCTGACCCTGTTTTTCTTAGGCGAGGTCGATGCACAGCAGCAACTGCGGCTGATTGCTGCTGCCAACACAATTAGCAGCCCGGCCTTTGCGCTGACCCTGGATCATCTGGCCTGCTTTGCCAAGCCGGAAATTCTCTATGTTGCCCCCTCGCAGGTACCGGCGCCGCTTACTGCTTTGCAACAGCAGGTTGCTGCGCTTTGTAAAGCAGAGGGCTTTAACGATATCCATGACACATATCGGCCGCATATTACCCTGGCACGCCATGCTAAATGCTCGCCAGCATTACACCAGTCGCTGGCACCTGTTACCCTGCAGATTAACCAGTATGCCCTTTATTGCTCTGCCCGCCAGGATGATCGGTTACAGTACCGGCCACTGCATTGCTTTGCACTGCGTTAAGCCGTTCTGGCAGGCTTTTTCAGCGCGATATTTCGTTACACTTTAGCCAAAGCTCCACTTTAAACCAATGCTCCACTTTACACCTCAGCAACACTTCTATAGTTTAGCCTGGTTAACCTGATGTATTGATCAGGCTGAAAAGCGAGGAGCGCTTATGAAACGATTAATCGGCAAAGGTTGGCTGACGCTTTGGCTAACTCTGGCCGCTGCAGCGAATACAGCGGCTGCAAGCACCGCAGCAAAAGAAGTACAACAATTTACCTTAAACAACGGCATGCAAATTCTGGTTTTGGAAGATCATTCTATTCCCAACGCCAATATGTACTTATTCTGGAAAGTGGGTTCACGCAATGAAGCGCCGGGCATTACCGGTATTTCTCACTTCTTTGAACATATGATGTTTAACGGCGCTGAAAAATATGGCCCGAAAATGTTTGATCAGGTTATGGAGGCATCCGGTGGCGCCAATAATGCTTATACCACCGAGAACCTGACCGTTTACACCAACTGGTTTCCGCAGTCTGCGATTGAAACCATTTTCGAGCTGGAAGCCGACCGGATTGCCAATCTGGCTATTGATCCGGCCATGGTGGAAAGCGAGCGGGGGGTGGTGACATCTGAGCGCAGTACTGGTCTGGAAAACTCTAATTACCGCACCTTAAATGAAGCCCTGAAAAGTGTCGCTTTTCAGGCCCACCCCTACAGCTGGTCAATTATTGGCCATGAGTCTGATATTCAGGCCTGGACCCTGGAAGATTTAGTGCAATACCATAAAACCTATTATGCGCCAAACAACGCTGTGGTGGTTATTGCCGGTGCCGTTACCCTGGAGCAGGTTAAGCAATTAGCAGAGCAGTACTTTGCGCCGATACCGGCCCAGCCGGCACCGCGCGAGGTGAGAACCGTTGAGCCGGAGCAAAAAGGCCAGCGCCGGGTGTTTGTTCAGAAAACATCAGCGACCTCGCCAAATATTATGCTGGGCTATCATGTGCCGGCTACCTCAGATCCGGACTATTACGCACTGGAGCTGATGAGCACCATTTTAAGTAACGGCAAAAGCTCCCGTTTGTATCAGGCATTGGTAGAGCAGCAACTGGCTACTAATGTGTTTACCAACCTGCCGTTGTCGTTCGATCCTAACTTGTTTTATGTGTATGCCATTGCCCGGCCGGGCGTTGCCGCCAGCACGCTGGAACAGGCAACCTTAAAAGCACTGCGGGCGGTAGCAGAAGAGGGCGTAACTGCCCGTGAGCTGGAAAAAGCCAAAAACATTCAACTGATGGATTTTTACCGCAATATGCAAACCATTAATGGTAAGGCCAATAATATTGGTACTTATCAGCTGTATTTTGGTGACTACCGTAAATTGTACCAAACGGCCGAATTGTTTAATAACGTCACCGCGGCTGATATTCAGCGGGTGGCAGGAAAATATCTTACCCGGGCAAACCGCACGGTAGGGGTGCTGGATGCAACCGAGGAGGCTGACGAATGAGCCACTATTTATCTAAAAAAATGGTGCTTAGCACCGTCACAGCCTGTTGTTTTACCCTGGCAGGTTGCGCCAGTGCGCCACAACCGACTGCCAGCCCGGCAAATACCACCAATGCGAACACGGTCGGTGCAGAGGGGATTGCCTTTAAACAAAATGATGGTTTTCAGTTACCAGCCTATCAAAAACAGGTGCTGGATAACGGCTTGACCCTGTATTTATTGCCACAACATGAAGTACCGCTGCTGAGTATTGAGGTGCTTGTTGGCGCCGGCGCGGTGCAGGATCAGCAAGGCGGCGAAGCATTTTTAACCTCGCAAAGTCTGTTGCTGGGCGCCGGCGGTAAAAGCAAACAGCAACTGGAACAGCAAACTGACTTTATTGGTGCCAGTCTGGTAACCAGCAATGATAAAGAGGCCAGTTATCTGAACATGACATTTATGCAAAAAGACACTGCTGCTATGCTGGATTTGCTGGCGGCTGTGCTGCGCCAGCCTGAGTTTAATCCAGAGGAGTTTACCAAGCTGCATGCCAGGCTGGTGGCCCAGCAACAGCAGGCCAAAGAAAGCCCCCGCAATGTGATCAGTCGTTATTTTGACAGCTTGTTGTATGGCAACCATCCCTATGCTAAGCCTACGACCGGTACCGAGCAGTCGCTGGCGGCGCTCAATCTGGCTGATGTCAGCCACTTTTATCAGCGCCACTATCAACCAGATAATATTGCCATAGCTGTTGCCGGCGATTTTGACATTGCAGAGTTATCCGCCATGTTGGCCGGCCGCTTTGCCAGCTGGCACGGAGCAAGTGTTAGCACATCTGAGCTGAGGGAAGTTAGCAAACCCGCAACCGCCAGGGTGCTGCTGGTGGATAAGCCCGATGCCACTGAAACGACCCTGATGATCGGCGGTGTAGGCGTGAGTCAGAACAATCCAGATTATGTTGGTCTGGAAGTTGTTAATACCATTTTAGGTGGCCGTTTTACTTCCTGGCTGAACGATGAACTACGGGTAAACAGCGGCTTAACCTATGGTGCCCGCTCCGGTTTTAGCTCATTAAGTGCCGGTGGTGCGTTTCAAATTAGTACCTTTACTAAAACAGAAACAACCAGGCAAACTATCGAGCTGGCGCTGGCAACGTATCGCCGGCTGTGGCAGCAGGGCATTGATCAGGCCACGCTCGATTCTGCTAAAGCTTATGTCAAAGGCCAGTTTCCACCAAACTACGAAACTAACAACCAACTGGCCGATTTACTGGTCAGCATGCATTTACATCAGCTGGATAACGGTTTTATTAACAACTTTGAACACAAAGTGGATAGCCTGACGCTGGCAGATACTGAACGCCTGATAAACCAGTACTTTCCGCAGCAACAATTGCAGTTTGTCCTTATTGGTAAAGCCAGTGAGCTTAATGAACTGGCGCAAAGCCTGGGTGAAGTAAGCACTGTAGCTATTACAGACAACGGTTTTAGTTCAAACGAATAAGCCTGTTTCTCGTGCAAATAGCAAAGCCGCTGGCAACCAGCGGCTTTTTTTAGTTATAACAAATCTTCACCAACAAGTAAGCCGTTAGTAGTTAAGTGATTTAATCTAAACTGCTATAGTTCATCGGTGATTAATTATTGCCGGCTATACTCGGCACTATATGTGATTTTATCCGTGGTGCTATCTGTCGTTCCAGAAGCTCCGCTTTAACAAGGATTGGTTATGCCTGCCTCTGGCTCATCTGCTAAACATGTTTTTCGGTCTGTATTTGGTGCGGTTCAGTGGTCAGCGCCCGGCTGGTTGTTAAGATTAAAACAGAGCGCGAAAAGCCACCCCGGACGTTTCTGGGGCACAACGCTGTTAGTTCTGGTGCTGCTGGCCGGGTTAGTGGCGGGATATTCCTACTACCAGCAGTTACCGAAACCTTTGCTGGTAACGGCAGAGATCAGTGATCCGAAGCTTGGTCATTATCAGGACGATATTGAGCAACCTACGGCATTGCAGCTTTCGTTTCATTATGATTTTGCCGCCGCCGGTGATGTTGCTATGCCAGAACCAGAACCAGAGCCTTTGCCAACACCGCGCAATACCAACACTTCAAGTGGCACATCAATGCCGGCACCCGTGCTCTCTGCCGCCCGGCTGGACTTAATTGGTGAAGTATTAAGTGATGGCGTAACTATCAGCCCGGCTGTTGCAGGCAAGTGGTTATGGCAGGATGACAATACCTTAACCTTTACCCCCGACAGCGCCTGGCCTGCTGGCCAGCAATACACGGTTAAGCTGGATAAACGCATTTTTAACCGCGAAATTAAGCTGGCGCAGCAGCAATACCGCTTTGAAACTGTGCCGTTAACCGCTGAAATCAACCGGTTGCGTTTTTATCAGGATCCGGAAAATCCGGCTAACCGCCAGGTCGTGGCTACCCTTAATTTCAGCCATCCGGTTGAATTGACGGCAGTTGAGCAGCAGTTATCGATGCTGATGCGACCAGACGGTGAACTCGGCAGTACAGAACCCCAGGCCTTGCCGTTTAGTTTAACCGCAGATAAAAGTGGTCGCGAACTGTATGTGCAGTCAGCCAACCTTACCCTGCCGGCCCAGGAGCAGTACTTAACCCTTAAACTGCGAGCCGGCGTGAAAGCAGCGCAGGGCGATGGCAAAACCACAGACGCCACTGAGGCACAGTTGCTGGTGCCAGATAAAGGCAGCTTTTTAAAGGTTAGCGAGCTAAATACCGATATTGTTCCCAACCCGCAGCAGCAACCGGAACAAATGCTGCTGTTAAGTTTAACCGATCGGATTAACCGGTCTGAGCTGCAAAATAAATTAAAGCTGTATGTTTTGCCAAAACATCCAAGGCGTAAATCAAATTACTGGTCACCGGGTGAGGTTAACAGTACCGTTTTACAGCAAGCCAGCCTGGTGGATTTTGAACTGATGGCCACGGCGCTTGCCCATGACAACGCCTTTAGCATTAAGCTCGATTTACCGCCTGGCCAGTATGTCTTTGTCAGCGTGCCAGCGGGGCTGCAATCGGTCAGCAACTTTACCCTCGCCAATGAATACCGGGCTGTGGTACAGGCACCGGTTTATCCCAAAGAAGCGAAAATTGTCGGTGAGGGCGCCATGCTTACCTTAAGCGGTGAGCAGAAACTGCAATTGCTAAGCCGCGGCGTTAAAGGTGTGCGGGTAAAACTGCATAAGCTGTTGCCTGAACAACTTAATCATTTGATTACCCAGACCGGCGGTGATATCAGTCAGCCATATTTTCAGCATTACCAGTTTAATGAAAACAATATCACCAGTTTGCAGCAGCATACCTATACCGTAAACAATGTTGCGCCGAAAGAAACCAGTTATCAGGCGCTGGCATTAACGCCGTATCTGCAGCAGGCGGGAATGGGCTTGTTTTTTATCGAGCTAAGTGAATTCGATCCGGCAGAGCCTGAGCGCGAAGGTCAGCAACTGGATAGAAGGCTGGTACTGGTTACCGATTTAGGCCTGCTGGTAAAGCATAACAGCGACAGTAGCCAGCAGCTGTTTGTGCTGTCACTTGCCGATGGCAAGCCGGTAGCGGGGGCAGAGGTTGCTTTGCTTGGCCGCAACGGCGTGCCATTGTTTAGTGCAACAACTAACAACCGCGGTACCGTCAGTTTTGGCAAAACTGACGGCTTGCAACGTGAACAACAACCTGTGGTGTACCGGGTTAGTCGTAACCGCGATGGTATCGTTGACAGCAGTTTTATCCCATTCGACCGCTACAGCCGTCAGCTCGATTACTCTAAATTTAATACCAGCGGGCAGTATCAGGGTCCTGAAGATAGCAAAAGTTTAACGGCCTATATGTTCAGCGACCGGGGCATTTATCGGCCGGGGGAGCAGGTAAAGCTGGCCGCGATTATCCGCCACAGTGACTTAACGGCGGCCGCCAGCGAGTTACCGTTAAAAATTCAGGTGCAGGGGCCACGGGGCAATACCTTCTGGCAGCAAAATTTCAACCTTAGTGGTCGCGGTATGCACAGCTTTAGTCTGGATACCCAGGCGCAGAGTGATACGGGTAAATATCATGCCAGTATCAGTTTGCTCGACAGCAAAGGCAATACCCAGCGCCATCTGGGATCGGTAAGTTTTGCAGTAGAAGAGTTTCAACCCGATACGATGAAAATCAGCAGCCAGTTTAAGCAGGGCGCTGAGCTTGTAACGGAAAAAGGCTGGTTAAAGCCGGCCGATTTAACAGTGCAGGTACAGCTGGATAATTTATTTGGCACCCCGGCTCAGCAGCGTCGGGTTTCGGCAAGGCTGGAGCTTATTCCCCGTAATTTTAACTTTCAACAATACCCCGATTATCAGGTGCTAAGCCCTCAGCAGGCGAATGTTAAAGCAGAGCGGGTAGAAAAACAGCTGGATGAGCAGCAAACCGATGCTGACGGCCGGGCAAAATTTGCGCTGGGATTAGAGCAATATAGTGGCGGTACCTATCAGCTGGTAGTGACCACTGAAGGGTTTGATGCAGGTGGTGGCCGCAGTGTGCAGCATCGGCTGAGCAGTTTATTATCGCCTTTAACCCATGTGGTTGCGGTAAAAGCCGATGGTGAACTGGGTTATCTTAAAAAGCAGCAACAACGTAACGTTAATTTTATTGCTATTGATCGTGCGCTAAGCCAGGTAAGCTTAAACGATCTTAGCTTGCAATTGATTGAAAAGCGCCCGGTTACCAGCCTGGTAAAACAAGACGATGGCACTTACCAGTACCAGAGTATTGTGCAGGATATTATGCTTGGCCAAACCCCATTCAGTATTGACCAGAACGGTAGCGATTACCCCTTACCAACCGATACTGCAGGTGATTTTGAACTGCAGTTGGCCGATAGTAATGGCACCATGCTCGGCAGCCTGGCTTTTAGCGTAGTGGGTGAGGGCAATGTCGCTGCGATGCTGGAAAAAAACGCCGCCTTAACCGTTAAGTTGGATAAAGCCGATTATAAAGCCGGCCAGTGGATAGAGCTGAATATTACTGCGCCATACACCGGCAGCGGCTTAATCAGTATTGAAAGTGATAAAGTGCACGCCTTCAGCTGGTTTAGTGCCAATACCACCAGCAGTATTCAGCGCATTCAATTACCAGCAGGCTTAGAGGGTAATGCCTATATCAACGTTAGCTTTGTCCGTGCGGCAGATTCAGAGGCATTATTTGTCAGCCCGTTAAGCTATGCCGTGGTGCCCTTTAATATCGACCGTAGTAGTCGTCAATTAAGCATCACCCTGCAGGCACCGGCCGAGGTGCGGCCGGGTAAAGTGTTCAATGTCAGTTACCAGACCAGCCAGCCTGCGGATCTGCTGCTATATGGGGTAGATGAGGGCATATTGCAGGTAGCTGATTATCGGCTGCCTGATCCGCTTGGCCATTTTCTGCAAAAAAAGGCCCTGCAGGTACGCAGTATGCAAATGCTCGATTTAATTTTACCGGAGTTCAGTTTGCTGCAACGCCAGTTAGCCGGCATCGGCGGAGATGACCGGGAACGGATGGCAATGTCAGCCGACATGATGCTGGCAAAAAACCTCAATCCATTTGCCCGGCGCGCCGAGCAGCCCGGGGTGTTCTGGTTAGGTGTGGTGAAAGCCGGGCCAACGCTGCAACAACAGCAGGTCGAGGTACCAGCCAGTTTCAGCGGTAATTTAAAGCTAATGGCCGTAGCGGTCAGTGATACTGCGCTTGGCGCTGAAAGTACGGATATTCAGGTGCGGGGTCCCTTTGTGTTAACGCCGGAAGTATTGCAAAGCGCCGCCCCTGGCGATGAGTTTGAGGTCAATATTTCGGTGGCTAATGGCGTTAAAGGCTCAGGCGAAAATGCCGAGATCCTGGTTAACCTGGCCTTGCCTGAAGGCCTAACAGCGCTAAGCCCGCTTGAGCAACATCTGAGTATTAGCGAAGGCAGTGAGCACAGTGCCCGATTTCGCTTAAAAGCGGGTAATACTCCGGGTGCAGTTGAGCTTCGTTTCAGCGCCCGCTATCAGCAAGCTGAGTTGCTGGAAGAGTCAAGCCGCCAGGTGAGTTTAAGTATCCGCCCGGCAACGCATTACCAGACCACGCTGAATGCCGGTTATAGCAGCAATACACCGGTAATACTAAACACCCGCTACCCGTTATACAGTGAATTTGCCAACCTTAATGTGGCGGCCTCGGCTAACCCGTTGGTGCTGGCAGAAAGCTTTACGGATTATCTGGCGAATTACCCTCATGGCTGCACCGAGCAGGTAGTATCGCAGGTGTTTCCGTGGCTTGGATTGGTGCAACAGCCCGGTTACCAGGCACGGTTGCCGATGGTACAACAACAGTTTGCGGTATTAATTCAGAAACTCTCTGAACGCCAGCAAAGCGATGGTGGCTTTAGTTTCTGGCCTGGTGGTTATAATACTGCCGATTTCCCCAGTATCTATGTGATGCATTTTTTGATGGCAGCGCGTGAACAAGGCCTGGACGTGCCAGATTACCTGTATCGTCAGGGGCTGAGTTTTTTACAGGACGTTGCCCGGCAAAGCGGTGGCAATGTTTATCAGGCCAGGCTGCGTGCCAACGCCATTTACCTGTTAACCCGCAGCGGTGAAGTAACTACCAACTATCTGGTTGAACTGCATGAGCGCCTGCAACAGCAGCATCAGCAAGCCTGGCAAACGGATATTACGGCAATTTATATGGCAGCCAGTTATCAGTTGTTACAACAGCCTGAGGTGGCTCGCGGTTTAATTGGCGACTATCGCCTGGGCAAAGTATCACCTATCCAGCAGGCTTATTTGCAGCGGATTGCCAATCCGTTGCCGCCTTTTGCTAACCCGGCTTTTCAACCACAGCTAAGCCTGGATGCCCAATATGTTTACCTGCTGGCACGCCATTTCCCTGAGCAGGCTAAAGCACTGGATGGCGATAACATCGTCAAGTTACTGCAGCCGGTTTTTGACAATCAGTATAATACCATTGGCTCGTCCTACGCGGTGCTGGCTCTGGCCGCGTATGCGCAGCTTGACACTGTCAGTAATGCGGCAGTGCCACAGTTTTATCAGCAAAGTGCTGACGGTAAGCGCACTTTGCTGCATGCTGCAGATAATCGCAGCAGTCTGTCACGGCTGGCGTTTGGTGCCAACGCCGAAAAACTGATAATTGAAGGCGACTCGGCGTTGTTTTATGCCATAAGTGAAAGCGGCTTTGCCAAAACGCCGCCAGCGACAAAACAGGCAGAGCAGTTAGAAGTGGTGCGCGACTATCTGAATAGCAAAGGCGAGGTGGTAAGCCAGGCACGGCAAGGTGAAGAGTTGACGGTCAGGTTGCGTCTGCGCAGTACCAGTAACAACTGGCACAATAATGTAGCCGTCGTTGATTTGCTGCCCGCTGGCTTTAGTGTGGTGCGCAGCTCTGTTACCAGAGAGCAGGGACGCTGGCGTGCTGATTATATTGACATCCGTGAAGATCGCCTGGTTTATTATGCGACATTCGGACCACAGATGACCGAGCTGCGATATCAGGTAAAAGTAACGGCAGCTGGTGATTTTATGGTGCCGGCAGTAGCAGCGCAGTCGATGTATGACCGAAGTGTTTACGCCCATACCCCAGCCGCTCGTTTTGTGGTTGAGACGGCCCGCTAAGGCAGGTTGTTTATGAGTAGGGCAAGCAGCGGTTTTTTTTGGCGTAGCAGCAAAATAAAGTACCTGCGGTGGCTTATTCTGGCGCTAAGCAGTGTGCTGTTACTGGCTGGACTGGCGTTTAGCCTGCTACTTGCATTATCGGCCAGGCCTGATTTATATGCTAATTATCAGCAGGGCAGTGCTTATTTTGGCAGTAGCGGCGAGCTGCTGAGCTTACGGCTGGCGCCCGATCAACGTTATCGCTTAAAGCTGCCTTTGACGGAGATAGCACCGGTAGTCCAGCAAGCGACTTTACTGTATGAAGATCGCCGATTTTACCAGCATTTTGGTCTTGATATCGCCGCTGTGGGCCGGGCGTTCTGGCAAGGTGTGGTGCGTAAAGGGCGTCGGCAGGGAGCCTCTACTCTGAGCATGCAATTGGCGCGGCTGCGTTTTGGCCTGAACACCAGTAACATTGCAGGCAAATTACGCCAGCTCGGTTACGCGCTGTATCTGGAGCGCCATTTCAGCAAAAACGAATTGCTGGAAGCCTATTTTAATTACGCACCTTATGGTGGCAATATTGAAGGGATAGCCGCGGCCAGTCTGATTTACTTTGGTAAAGAGGCCAGAGCGCTGACATTACCTGAAGCGCTCGCCTTAAGCGTTATTCCGCAAAATCCTAATCAGCGCAGCCCGCTGAGTACTGCTGGCCAGCAACAACTGGAACTGGCCCGGCAGCGGCTTAGTGCAATTTGGCAGCAGGCACAGCAGTTACCGCAACTACCGCATTCATCACAGTACATATCAAAGCCACGGCTGCCATTAGATTTACCCTTGCGGTATTTAAACCGGGACAGCATACCACAGCAGGCACCCCATTTTATTAATCAGCTTCGCGCGCAGGGCCAGCAGCAAGGGCGCTTTTACACTAGTTTACAATTACCACTGCAACAACGGTTTGAACAGCAGTTAAATCAGTATTTAAAGCGACAGCAAACCAAAGGTATTAATAACGCCAGTGCGCTACTGATAAAGCGCAGCACTATGCAAGTGCAGGCCTGGCTGGGCTCTGCGGATTTTAATAATGAGGCGATTGCCGGTCAGGTTGATGGTGTTAGCGCCGCCCGTTCACCTGGCTCTGCATTAAAGCCTTTTGTGTATGCGCTGGCGCTGCAACAGGGGCTTATTCACCCCAAAAGCTTATTAACCGATTTACCGCGGCGTTATGGTAGCTTTAATCCGGAGAATTTTGACCGCCAGTTTGTCGGGCCGCTGCCGGCAACCATGGCACTGATTAACAGCCGTAACCTGCCAGCGGTTCAGCTGCAGGCGCAGCTGCAACAGCCAGATTTTTATCAGTGGCTGCATACGGCAGGTGTGCCGCTGGATCACCCGGCCAGTCATTACGGTTTAGCACTGGTGCTCGGTGGTATGGAGCTGAGCATGGCGCAACTGGTGCAATTATATGCCATGCTGGGTAATGGCGGACACTGGCAAACCATAGCCTGGCAACAGCAGCCTGCCCCTGCCAGGAAGCCACAACCGTTGTTAAGTGCAGAAGCGGCGTTTTTAACACTGGATATGTTGCGTCAGCACCCGAAAGTGCAAAGTCAGTTACTGAGCGAACTGACCGCGCAAACTGCTGTTGCCTGGAAAACCGGGACTTCGTATGCGTTTCGGGATGCCTGGGCCATTGCGCTGAGTGGTGATTACGTGCTGGCGGTTTGGCTGGGCAATTTTGATGGCAGCAGTAACCCTAATTTAATCGGGCGGACAGCCGCCGGGCCACTATTATTTGAATTACTGGCGTTGTTGCCACAAGACACCTCGCAGAATCAGCAGTTGTTCACTCCGGCAGCGAGTTTAAACCTGAAAAAAGTTGAGCTTTGTAGTCGTAGTGGCGATTTACCCAATAAATATTGTCCGCAAACTGAACCGGGTTGGTTTATTCCGGGCGTATCACCGATTAAGGTCTCTGCCATTCACCGGGCTGTGCCGATTGATATTAACAGTGGTCTTAGAGCCTGCGTTCACCAGCCAGGCATTACCCAGCTTAAGGTCTTTGAGTTCTGGCCATCAGAAATCAGCAAGGCAATGCAGCAATCGGGAATTATCATGGCGCAGCCACCGCGCTATCAGCAGCATTGTGCGGGGAGGCAGATGTTAAGTCAGCAAGCGCCGCAAATTCGCTCGCCGCAGGCCCGGCTAAATTATGTCATTGGCCAACACGCCGGGCAACAAATAGACACGGAAGAAAAGCAAACTTCAAGCCTGAGCCAGATTACGCTGCAAGCCAGCTTTGATGGCGCCGTAACCCGGGCCCACTGGTTTGCCAATAATCGTTACCTTGGCGCGGTTGCCCCTGGCGAGACCCTGTTCTGGCAAGGCCAGTCTGGCCAGGTACAGTTAACGGTGGTTGATGATTTAGGCGGCGCTGCCAGTGTCACTATCCATGTGATTGACGCCCCGCTACTAACTGCGGTTTCGCAACAGGTAAGTGGCGAATAAATCTTTCTCTGCCAGCCAGGTGCGCTCTACCTGCCAGCCAGCACTTGTTGCCAGCTGGCAAAATTCATCCGGGGTATATTTATAAGAGTTTTCGGTATGAATACTTTCACCTGCCGCAAAAGGTACTGCACTGCCAAACACATCAACCACTTGTTCAGCCGTACTGACCAGATGCATTTCTACCCGGCCCTGGCCGGCATTATAGAAGGCATAGTGCTCGAAACTTTCTGGGACAAAATTGGCACCCAGTTCACGGTTTATCCGGCTTAAAATATTGCGGTTAAATTTGGCGGTAATACCATTGGCATCATTGTATGCCCGGTGCAGGTAATAAGGAGATTTTTTGGTATCAACTCCGATAAGCAGGCAGCTGTCAGGCCCAAGTGTGCAGCGGGCATTCTCTAAAAAGCTGGCAGCTTGCGCCGGACAAAAATTGCCAATGGTGGAACCGGGAAAAAAGCCGATTTTTTGTTGATTGTTCAGGGCCGGCAGTGCAACCGGAAAACAAAAATCACCTACTACCGGCTTTACTGTTAAATCCGGATAATCAGATTGTAACTGCTGGCAGGCCATCTCCAGATGGATGCCACTGATATCAATCGGAATAAATTGCCGAATACCCGGCATCGCACTCAGTAAAGGCTTAATTTTAATTAGCGAGCCGGCGCCAAACTCGACAATGGTGCAGTCATTTGCAAAGGTATTGGCTAAATCTGTGGCGACTTTCGGTAATAAGTTCAGTTCAGTCTGATAAGGATAGTATTCTTCCAGTTGACATATCTGATCAAAATAGTCGGAGCCTTGCTGATCATAAAAGTATTTGGCATGCAGTTGTTTCTGGGGTAAAGCCAGACCACTGATCACATCGTCAGCAAAATTGCGATCTACTACCGGGATAAACGGGCTGATATTTACATCGCCGGCTGGGTAAAAAGAGAGTGTTGTTGTCATTATTGATCCTCCGCCAATCTTACGCCGCTAAATTGCCAGCGCTGATGTGGGTGAAAAAAGTTACGGTAACTGCTGCGAAGCTGCTGGCGTGGCGAAGCGCATGAGCCGCCACGCAGCACAAATTGATTGGCCATAAATTTGCCGTTATATTCTGCCAGCTCGCCCTGGGCTGCCGTAAAGCCCGGGTAACCAGTGTAAGGGCTCTGGGTCCACTCCCAGACATCACCAAACAGCTTGTCAAAGCCGGTTTGCGGGGTACATGCCGTCGGCTGCCAGATATGGTGTTCCAGAAAATTAGCTTTTTGCAGGTTTTGTGGTTGCTTTGCGGCAAACACTTCCCATTCTTGTTCCCGGGGTAAACGTTTACCGGCCCAGCGGGCATAGGCATCGGCTTCGTAATAACTGATATGACAAACTGGTGCATCCGGATTTACTGTCTGCAAGCCGTTAAGGCTGAAGCTAAACCAGCCGCCGTCCTGTTGCCGCCAATATAACGGCGCCTGCCATTGATGCTGTTGGCAGCAATGCCAGCCATCAGATAGCCACAATAGGGGGTTCTGATAGCCACCATCATTGATAAACTGCAGCCATTCGCTATTCGTAACCGGCCGGTTGGCCAGTTTAAATGGCTGCAGATAGAATTGATGACGGGGTTTTTCACAATCGTAAGAAAACCCCTGTTCGCTGGCGCCAATCTGCACCAGGCCGCCCTCATGGCTTAGCATTTTCTCGGCAGTAACTTGCTCATCAGATACTGCAACTGCTTGATGCTGCAGTGCCGGTGCCAGGGGGTTAGCCGACAATAAATGCAATATGTCAGTTAACATTAATTCCTGATGTTGCATTTCGTGGTGCAGTCCCAGAGTTAGTAACTCCGTGACTTCAGGCTGCTGCTGATTAAGTACGTTGGCCATTTGCTGATCAATGTGCTGGCGGTAAGCCAAAATATCGCTCAGCGGTGGCCGGGTCAGTAAACCCCGTTCTGGCCGGGCATGGCGGGGGCCGACGGCATCGTAATAAGAATTGAACAAATACTGATAGTCTGAATTAAACAGCTGATAATCATCAGCATAACGCTGCAGAATAAAATGCTCATAGAACCAGCTGGTATGGGCCAGATGCCATTTCATCGGACTGGCGTCGGCCATTGATTGCACCACCATATCTTCAGCAGTTAAGCCTTCGGTTAATGCCAGGGTCTGGCCTCGTACCCGCTGAAATTGGCTGATCGCACTCTGGTCAGGATCCGGGTTGCTAACTTCCATTTTGCTCCTCGCTTCATGCAGTTATTTTTAAGTTTAGCAGGCAAAGTGTGTTAATGCAGAGTTGCAATTTATTTTGCTATTATTTGCCAGCTATATTTCAAAATAATGAACAGGTAGAATAGTCCAAGCTATTATTCCGTTTATCAGTAAAGTGATTATTAAATGAATTGCCACCATTTTCAGGCTAACCGCTGTCAATCCTGCCAATGGCTGGCAAAACCCTATTTACAGCAGCTGGCTGATAAACAGCAACATCTGACTGATTTACTGGCACCGCTGCAACCAGCGCAGATCCTGGCGCCGCAGGCAAGCGAACAGCAGGGCTTTCGATATAAAGCCAAAATGGTGGTGCTGGGTACTGTTGCGGCTCCAATTCTCGGTATTATTAATGCCCGCGGCGAGCAGGTTGATTTAGCCGATTGCCCGTTATATCCGGCCAGTTTTGCGCCTGTGCTGAGCCTGTGCAAAGCCTTTATTAGTCGCGCTGACCTTACCCCTTATAATATTGCCAGCCGCCTCGGGGAACTGAAATATATTTTACTGAGCCAGAGCCTGCACAGCGGTCGTTTTATGCTGCGCTTAGTGCTGCGCTCTAAAAACTGTTTGGCGGCGATTATCAAACATTTACCCTGGTTATTGCAGCAATTGCCAGAGCTGGAAATTTGTTCGGTTAACCTGCAGCCATTAGCGGCCGCTATTCTGGAAGGGCCGGAAGAAATTGTGTTAACAAAGCAAATGGTGCTGGCCGAGCAACTGAATCAGGTGCCGCTGTATTTACAACCGCAAAGCTTTTTCCAGACCCAGCCGGTAATGGCTGCCAGCTTGTATCAAACCGCTGCAAAGTGGCTGTCAGAGTTGCAGCAACAGCAAGGCCAGTTCAGCCAGATCTGGGATCTGTTTTGTGGCGTCGGTGGCTTCGGCTTGCATTTGGTTAAACCCGATCAAAGCCTGACAGGCATTGAAATTGCCCCGGCAGCTATTGCCAGTGCCAAACGCTCTGCAGCTGAAATGGGATTAAAAAATGTAAGTTTTCAGGCGCTGGATGCGACTGCCTTTGCCAGTGCCGCAGCCAAGGCCCCCGATTTACTGGTGGTAAACCCGCCACGGCGCGGTTTAGGGCTGGCCTTATGTCAGGATATTGAACGGCTGGCACCAGGCTGGCTGGTTTATTCCAGTTGTAATGCCCAAACCCTGGCGGAAGATTTAATCAGGCTTAAGCAATACAAGTTACTGAAAGTGCAGCTTTTTGATATGTTCGCCCATAGCAGCCATTATGAAATACTGACGCTGCTACAAAGAAAATATTAGCGCTTACCTTCCAATATCCGAACGATTTCCCGGCTATGTTCAAATAGCTCAATGATTGTGCCTTCAATCTGTACGGTAATAATGCCATCAGCATTAGGCTTGCTCAGTACCGTGCCCCGTCGATAGTAATCATCAGCAAGATACTGACCAGCAGAGAGTTTTTTCTGCCAGCCAGGAGGGAGGGGTTTACCACTCTCCACTTTTTTTGCCAGGCCTGGCGGCAATGATTTCTCGTGATCGGGTTTAGCCATAAGCGGCTGGCTTAACACTAAAGCAAAACTGCAAACAACGAAAATAGTACTTTTCATGGTGACACTCCTTTTTGGCTATAGCCAGGTTGTAGCCCCCTTCAGCTTAATGCCAGCTTAATTCTCTGGCCTATCATATTTGCATCTGCCATTTCATCAGATATACTGTATTAATATACAGTATATGGGTGGTGGTTTATGTCAGCGCTTCTCGATCAACTTAGCCGGCGTCAGCTGGTATGGCATGGCGATAGTCAACAACTGGCTTATCAGCCGGTCAGCTCGGGCTATCAGGAGCTGGATCAACAGTTAGGTGGTGGCTTGCCGGCAACCGGCCTGATAGATATTCAAACCGAAGCCGGTATTGGTGAGCTGCGCCTGCTGTTGCCTTATTTACAACAGCAGCAACAGCATAGCCAGCGTTTGCTGGTTTTTATTGGCCCTCCGGCTGAGCTTTGCGCCGATATGCTAGCCGGTTGCGACCTGGAGCTAAGCCAGTTGCTGATCATTACCCCGGGCGAGCAACCTGGTGCTGGCCAGGGCTCAGATAAACTGACTAAGCTGACAACTGCGGCTGAAAACCCTAAATCCGTTAAAAAATTTTCGCCACAACAACAGGCGTTATGGGCGGCTGAGCAGTGTCTGCAAAGCGGCTGTTGCGCCAGCGTGCTGCTATGGCCTGCGGCCATCAGTTTAGCTCAGGCCCGGCGGTTACAACTCGCTGCAGAGCAGGGCGCTGCCAGCATGATTGTGTTCAGACATAGCAGTCAGACATTAAGCCTGCCGGTTAATTTAAGTATCAGCCTGCAGCCGGATCCGTTCGGGCTGCAGTTAACGGTACTTAAACGCAAAGGCAGCTGGCCGGCAGCGCCGTTTCGGGTAAGCATGCAACAGCAGTGGCCGGCACTGTGTCTGGCTGATAAAACTGCTGAGCCACTGCGTCAGGCTGGCTGAGATGGCGTTATTTTTATATCTGCATTTTCCGGCGCTGCAGTTGGATCATCTGCAGCTTAGTGCCCAAAGCAGCAATTTTCCGGTCGCACTGGTTGATCAGCAGCATCAGCTATTTCAAATAAATGCTGCTGCAATTAATGCCGGGCTGAAGCTGAAAATGGGCCTGGCCAGTGCCGCAGCCCTTTGCCCTGACTTGCAGCTGCTGCCTTATCAGCCAGAGCAGCAAGCTAAAGTACTGCATAGCGTGGCCCAGCAGCTGTATCAGGTAAGCAGTGATATTGCCTTAGACAATCCCGCCGGGCTTATTCTGCGTCTTGATGGCATGTTGCAGCTGTATGGCGGGCTTGAAGCTTACTGGCAGGCCCTTAGCGCAAAACTTGCTGCGCTGACTTACCGTTATCAGTACAGCTGTGGTGCGACGCCTTATGCGGCTAAATGCCTGGCTTATCAGCAGGCGGGGTTAATTACTGCCGATAACCGGCTGTTTAATAAGGCGCTTAACAGCAGCCCGCTTAGTGCTACAGAGCTCATCCCAGCAATGCAGCAGCAAATGATCCGGCTGGGTATCCATACCCTTGGCCAGTTACAGGCTTTGCCAGCGGCGGAACTGGCCCGGCGCTTCGATAGTCAGTTGCTTAGCTATCTGGGACGGTTACGGGGCGATTACTATCATGCGCTGGAGTATTTGCAACCTGAGCCTGGTTTCAGCCGCTATCTGGAACTGCTGTATGACATCAGCGACAGCACTGTGCTGGTTAAACCGTTAGCCACCGTGTTGCAGCAACTGGAGCAGCAACTCAGCCGGGCCAACTGTCAGTGCTATCAGCTGCTGCTTAGCTTGTTTTTCCGGGATAATCCGCCGCTTAAGCTGAGTATCGGTTCGGCCCAGGGCGAATATAAAGCAGACGCCTGGCTGGCGTTATGTCAGCTGCAACTAGAGAGCCTGCCTTTGCCCGAACCGGTGTATGGCCTGCAGCTGGATGTTAATCATTTTGCCGGCCAGCAGCACGCTACTGAGGCATTATTTAATCAGCATCAGGCCAGAATGTCGGCATTACAGCTGATATCGCTATTACAGGCCCGTTTAGGCCAAGCTGCGGTCAGCGGTTTAACTCTGCAGGATCAGCATCTGCCTGAAAAGGCCAGTAAGCGCAGCCCGCCGCTGACAAAGGGCGCAACCGGGCAGCCGGTGCTGGCCCTACGGCCGGCATTTTTATTAGCCAGACCTCAACCCCTGACAGAAGCCGTGACGATTAAGCAGGGGCCGGAGCGGCTGTGTCCTGATGGCTGGCAGCTGAGCGCACAGCGCGATTACTATATTGGCCGCAACCAGCAGGGCCAGTGGTTATGGCTGTATCGAACGGTCAGTCAGCAATGGTTTATCCATGGCTGGTTCAGTTAATGGCAACGAAGGTAACGGCCATGCAATACGCTGAACTGTTTTGTCAAAGCCATTTCAGTTTTCTGCAGGGGGCATCCAGCCCGCAGGAGCTGGTAACCGAGGCAGCATCCCTGGGCTATCAGGCGCTGGCGATAACGGATGAATGTTCCGTTGCCGGTGTGGTGCGGGCATACCGGGCAATCAATGAGCAGCAACTTAGTGTAAAGTTAATTGTTGGCAGTGTGTTTATGCTGGATAAACTGCAGCTGGTGTTGTTATGCCCCACTAAAGCGGCCTACAGCGAGCTGTGCCGGGTTATTACCAATGCCAGAAGGCGCAGCCGTAAAGGCGAATATCAGCTGACTGAATGGGATTTAATGTCGGTTAAGCATTGTTTTATTTTATGGTTGCCAAGTGGAGATCCTGCCAGCGATCAGTACTGGGGGCAGTGGCTTAAAAAGTATCATGCCAGCCGGTTATGGCTGGCAATGCGGCGTTATCTAAACCATAACGAGATGCAATTTAATCAGTATTGTCAGCAATTGGCCGGCCAGTTTCAGCTTAGCCTGATGTGTTGTGGTGCTGTTTTAATGCACCAGCCCGGGCGGCTGGCATTGCAGCATTGCGTCAGCGCTATCCGGGCCGGCAGTCCGGTGCGTGAAATGGGGCGAGAGCTGCTAAGCAATACCGAGCGGGCGCTCAGGCCTTTGCCCAAGCTGGCAAAATTATTTCCGGAAAATTGGCTGAATGAAACCGCGGTTATTGCCGGGCGCTGCAGTTTTAATCTTAGCGAACTTAAATATCAGTATCCGGCTGAGCTGGTGCCAGCTGGGCAAACTGCCAGCAGTTATCTGCGACAGCTGGTAGCGCAGGGCAGTAAAATCCGCTTTAGCGACGGCGTACCGCAAAGGGTACAGGCATTAATCGATAAAGAGCTGGCCCTGATCAGCGAGCTTAATTACGAATATTTTTTTCTGACCATTTACGATCTGGTGCAGTTTGCCCAAAGCCGCAATATTTTATATCAAGGCCGGGGGTCAGCGGCTAATTCTGTGGTGTGTTATTGCCTGCAGATCACCGCTGTTGATCCGCGGCAAATTCAGGTGTTGTTTGAACGTTTTTTATCAAAAGAGCGCCAGGAGCCGCCTGATATCGACGTCGATTTTGAGCATGAGCGGCGCGAAGAAGTGATTCAGTATCTGTATCAGAAATACGGCCGGGAGCGCGCTGCGCTGGCCGCAACGGTGATCAGTTATCGTTTTAAAAGTGCGCTGCGGGATGTTGGTAAAGCACTGGGATTGCCGGAAAGCCAGCTGGATTTCCTTATCAAAAATATTCAGCGGCGTAATCCCGCAACCAGCTGGCAGCAGCAACTGGGTGCGCTGGGGCTGGATCCTGGCAGCGAGACTACCCGTCAGCTTGTGCAGTTAGTGGAGGAGCTGCGCGGCTTTCCCCGCCATTTATCACAGCATGTGGGCGGCTTTGTTATCTCGGAAGGGCCACTGTATGAACTGGTGCCGGTGGAAAATGCTGCCATGAGCGATCGAACCGTGATCCAGTGGGATAAAGATGATTTAGAAACACTGGAACTGTTAAAAGTTGATGTGCTGGCGCTGGGCATGCTAACGGCCATTCGTAAGTGCTTTAATTTAGTCGAACAACATTATCAGCAGCCGCTCAGTATTGCCGGCATTAATGCCCTGGGTGATGATCCGGCAGTGTTTAAGCTCATTCAGCAGGCCGATACCGTCGGTTTGTTTCAGATTGAATCCCGGGCGCAAATGAGCATGTTGCCGCGTTTAAAACCGGCCTGTTATTACGATTTAGTGGTGCAGATTGCCATTGTCCGGCCCGGGCCTATTCAGGGTGATATGGTGCATCCGTATTTAAAGCGGCGAAATGGCATCGAACCGGTCAGTTATCCGTCACCGGAAGTGGAGCAGGTATTAAGTCGCACCATGGGCGTCCCTATTTTTCAGGAGCAGGTAATAGCGCTGGCGATGGTCGCTGCCGGTTTTACTGGCGGCGAGGCTGATCAGCTGCGCCGGGCGATGGCCAGCTGGAAAAAAACCGGCGAATTGCTGCAATTTAAAGATAAGCTGATAAACGGCATGCTGAAGCGGGGCTATCAGCAGGAATTTGCAAAGCGGATATACCAGCAAATTTGTGGTTTTGGTGAATATGGTTTTCCCGAGTCGCATTCGGCCAGCTTTGCTGTGCTGGCCTATATTTCGGCCTGGTTAAAACATTATTATCCGGCGGCATTCTATACCGCACTGCTTAACAGCTTACCCATGGGGTTTTACAGCCCGTCGCAACTGTTACAGGATGCCAAAAGGCATCAGGTTAAGGTATTACCGGTATGTGTAAATGGTTCATCCCTGGATTATACCTTGCAGCCAGAGCAACCAGCGCAAGCGGATTATGCTATCCGGCTGGGGTTGCGTCAGGTAAAAGGGTTAAGTACGACAGGTGCTCAGCGCTTACTGCAGCACCGGCCTGCTGCCGGTTACCGCTCACTGTCCCAGTTACGTCAGGCTGGTCTTAACAGCAGCGATTTACAGGCGCTGGCCAGTGCCAATGCCTTAGCGGCCATAAGTGGCGACAGGTACAATAGCCGCTGGCAGTTGCTGGATAAGCAGCAAAGCCTGCCGCTTTTTTGTGCCGAACAAAACCATGCCAGCAATGCCAGTAATCAAAGTAATGCCAGTAATGCCAGTAATGAAAGTAACGAAAGTGAGCACGCAACTGCAGTGGTATCAGAACAGCCAGCTAATTATCAGCATGGGCCATTGCCTGCGCCATCAGAGATAGACGAAGTACTGGAAGATTATGCGGCCACGGGTCTGAGTTTACAGCAACACCCGATTGCACTGCTGCGCCTGGCCGGTAAATTGCCGCGCAGTATTGCCGCTGAGTCATTAAAAGAGGTGCGGCATAAAAGCCCGGTACGGATAAGTGGCCTGGTTACCTTACGCCAGCGGCCCGGCACTGCTGCCGGGGTTACCTTTATCTCGTTGGAAGATGAAACCGGTACGGCCAACGTGGTGGTGTGGCTGGCAACAGCCCAGGCTCAGCAACAGGCTTTTTTAACGGCGCAAATACTGCAGGTAGACGGTATTTTAGAGCGTGAAGGTGACGTAACCCATGTAATAGCCGGCCGGCTGACCGACTTAAGTCATGAGCTGGCAGCCTTTGCCAGCAAGTCGAGGGATTTTCACTAGCCGCAACATTATTTACTCAGTCAGATAATCTGCTACAGTGCCTGCGTTTTTTTAAGCTGGGTTAATACCATTTTATGCTGTTGGGCTATTTTTCACTTTTTGCCAGCGGCTTTATTGCTGCTACGTTATTGCCGGCCTCCTCTGAAGTACTGCTACTGGCGTTGGCCCAACAAGGTTACGCGCCATTGTGGCTATGGCTGGCCGCCACCTGCGGTAATACCCTGGGCTCCTGCGTTAACTGGTATCTGGGCAAAGAATTGCTGCGCTTTTCTGATAAGCGCTGGTTTCCGGTAAGCCCGGCGCAGTTAGCTAAAGCGCAGCAGCACTTTAAGCGCTACGGCAGCTGGAGCTTACTGCTTGCCTGGTTGCCAATAGTTGGCGACCCGCTAACCCTGGTTGCTGGCACGCTTCGGGTTCGCTTTGGCTTATTTTTAATGCTGGTGGCGCTGGGTAAAGGTGCCCGCTATGCGCTGTTGTTATATTTAGCCCGCCAACTGTTTGCGCTGCCGGCTGTAAACTAAACCTGAACCTGAAGCAACGCTGACACTGATCTATACTGATATTTTGGCCTGTTCGCGATGACAAAGCCGTTTTTCTGTTGGCTTTATACAGTTAAATCCGTCATCATTCATTCACTTATTTTAGGCAGGAAATCATTATGGAATATCAATTAAGTACTGAAGAACTTAACCGGGTCGTCTCACTGGATGCTGAACAACGTTATGAATATTTTGTTCATGCTGTGGCTGATTTAGAGGAAATCTGGATTTTAACGGATGAAGAAGGTTTCGTGCTGGTCAGCGCCGAAGATGAGCGCTGCATTCCGGTATGGCCTCATGCTGAGCTGGCCGAGCAATGGATTGAAGGTGAGTGGCAGCATTGCACCGCCAAATCAATTGATGTTAAAACCTGGCTGGATAAATGGACCTCAGGTCTGATTGGCGACGAACTGGCTGTTGCAGTAATACCCGATTCAGATGGCCCTGGCGTCGTGGTAACCCCGGAAGAGCTGTCAGAAACTCTGATGGACGAAATGAGCGGCAAAGTCTGAGCATCTTTTCATTAATTAAGCCGCTATTGTACTAATTCATTGCCGGTGGTGCTACCGCCGGCAAATGCCATTAAGTTGTCACTGGTAATACTGCTTATTTGCTGTAACGCTTCTTTGGTAAAAAAGGCCTGATGACTGGTGATCAGCACATTTGGGAAGGTCAGTAAGCGCTTAAAGACCTCATCATCGATAACCTGCTCAGACAGGTTTTCAAAAAAAATATCGGCTTCCTGCTCGTAAACATCTAATCCCAGATAACCAATTTTCCGGCTTTTTAAACCCTCTATCACCGTTTTGGTATTAACCAGCGCGCCCCGGCTGGTATTAATCAGCATTACGCCATCACGCATTTTTGAGAGCGAATCGGTATTGATTAAATGCTTGGTGGCCGGAGTAAGCGGACAATGCAGGCTGATAATATCACTTTGCGCATATAATTCATTCAGGCTGACATAGTGCTCTGAGAGCTCCGCTGCCGGCTCGATATCATAGCAGAGCAGCTTGCAGCCAAAGCCTTTTAAGATACGGGCTGTCGCCAGACCAATCCGGCCGGTACCGATTAAGCCCACTTTTTTGCCATGCATATTAAAACCGAGTAAACCGTCAATCGCGAAGTTGTCATCTCTGACCCGGTTAAAGGCTTTATGCAGTTTGCGGTTCAAGGTCAGCATCATGGCAACGGTATGCTCTGCCACCGCTTCGGGCGAGTACGCCGGTACTCTGGCAATCCGGATCCCCAGTGCCTTGGCGGTATCCAGGTCGACATTATTAAAGCCGGCACAGCGCAGCGCCACCATTTCAATACCCATTTCGGACATTTGCTGCAGCACTTCTGCTGACAGATCATCATTTACAAAAGCGCAAATGGCATGGCAGCCCTGCGCCAGTTTGACATTAACTGCATTTAAGCGGCTGTCAAAATAGCTGAATTGCAGGCTCGGATCTGCCCATTGGCTAAAGCCATCCTGATCATATTTTTTGGCACTGAACACGGCAACTTTCATTGGTAACCTCGCGCGCGATTGCGGTCCGTTATTTTCTGCTAAGTGTAGATCAGTTGAAGTTGTCATAATTAGCGCCAGATCAAAGTTACAGCAGTTCTTCTATTGTTTGGGCGATGCTGCCGGGCTTAGTGCGGGGGGCATAGCGTTTAACCACTTCGCCTTGCTTGTTAATCAGAAACTTGGTGAAGTTCCACTTAATGGCCCGGGTTTTCAGTAAGCCGCGGGCGCTGTCTTTTAAATGCTCAAACAGTGGCGAGGCTTTTACCCCATTAACATTGATTTTAGCCATTACCGGAAAGCTCAGACCATAGTTTAACTGACAAAACTGCTGAATATCGCTGTTATCTCCGGGCTCCTGACTACCAAACTGGTTGCAGGGGAATGCCAGAATTACCAAACCACGATCTTTATATTGCTGATACAACTGCTCTAGCTGCTGATACTGCGGGGTAAAGCCACACTGACTGGCAGTATTAACGATCAGCAGCACTTTGCCACGATAAGATGCCAGATCCACTTCCTGACCCTGGCCGTTTTTAACTGTAAACTGATGAATATTGGTCATTCTGCTTCCCGATTATGTTTTAAATTCAAAAATGATGTCGCATTAGCAATGCCGGACCCGGCGATATCTTTGTGCAGCCGCTTTCTTTTACAAGACGAAGTTTGTAAGCTAACAGCTTATCATTTCACAGCTATAAGTCATTTTTATGTCAATTGAGAGTAAAGGTAAAGTCGCGTTTATTGGTTTGGGTGTGATGGGATACCCGATGGCGGGCTATTTACAGCAAAAAGGCTACCAGGTTTGTGTCTATAACCGCACAGTGGCCAAAGCTGCACAGTGGGTTAAGCAATACGGTGGCAGCCATGCCGCTACACCAGCACTGGCCGCAGCAGAAGCCGACCTGGTGTTTATCTGTGTCGGTAATGACGATGATGTGCGCTCGGTGGTGTATGGCGATGATGGTGCGCTGGCGACCCTGCAACCTGGTGGCGTGCTGATTGATCATACCACGGCATCAGCGGAGTTAGCCCGCGAGCTCAGCATTGCTTGCGAGGCAAAACAGATCGGCTTTTTAGATGCGCCGGTATCCGGTGGCCAGGCCGGGGCGGAAAACGGCGTATTAACGGTCATGCTCGGTGGCCAGCCTTCGGCGTTTGACCAGGCCGAAACCGCCATTATGAGCTATGCACGTTGTGCTAAATTACTCGGCCCGGCCGGCTCAGGGCAGCTGGCAAAAATGGTTAACCAGATTTGTATTGCCGGGGTGGTGCAGGGCCTGGCGGAAGCACTTAATTTTGCCCAGAATGCCGGCCTGGACGGCGCAGCCGTGGTTGAGGTTATTTCTCAGGGCGCAGCATCATCCTGGCAAATGCAAAACCGCTCGCTGACCATGCTCGATGGCAAATACGATTTTGGTTTTGCCGTAGACTGGATGCGCAAGGACTTAGGCATAGCATTAAATGAAGCCCGCAAAAATGGCAGCCATTTGCCGTTAACGGCGTTAGTCGATCAGTTTTACAGCGAAGTACAACAAATGGGCGGCAGCCGCTGGGATACTTCCAGCTTGCTGGCAAGGTTAAAACGCTGAATTTATTGTAAATAACTAAGCTTTTTCTTGCTAATTTTGGTGGCATTCGCCAAGATGTCTGCGTTTTTTTATTTAGTAAGATATATTTTTGACTCCAAGCAGCATTATTGATAACAAAATTGGTATTCAATTGCCAGAAGGCGTTAGTCTGACCCTGGTGCCTGCGGGCATTGCGGCGAGAACGGCGGCTTTTATTATTGATTTCCTATACCGGACGCTACTTTTTTTAGCTGCGGCGCTGGTATTAAGCCAGGTTGGTCAGGCCGGTGAAGGTATTTTACTGGTGATATTGTTTATCCTTAACTGGTGTTACTACATTTTTTTCGAGTATCGTAACGGCGCCTCGCCCGGTAAACGGAAAATGAATCTTAAAGTGGTGGCCGACAATGGTTTACCTGCCGGATTTTCAGCTATTGTCCTTCGCAATTTACTTCGTCCGGTGGATATGCTTCCGCTGGGCTATGCGCTTGGCTTGGTTTCTATGGTGTTAAGTCAAAATTTCAAAAGGTTAGGGGATTGGGCTGCTGGTACCATGGTGGTATATCAACAGCAGCTGCAACCACTGCCAACGGCAACGGGGCAGGCATTAACTCAGGCACCGCAACCTCTTGCCAGTTCAGAGCAGGCTGCAGTATTGGATTTCTGGCTACGCCACGGTAGTTTATCTGAGCAGCGACAGCAGGAACTGGCTGAATTACTGACCTCTGCATTGGACATTGAAACTGACAACAATGTCGCTTATCTCTGTGCACTGGGTGCCTATTATGCTGGTGAGAAAGCATGAAGCAGTCGCAGTTTGTGAAACAGCGTGAAGCACACTGGCTGCTGCTGGAGCAAGAACTGAACAGCGGTAGCTTTGCCCGTCCAGAGTCATTTCCGGCGGCATATCGGCAGCTGTGTAGTGATTTAAGTCTCGCCCGTAGTCGCCAGTATAGTCCGTTATTGATTGAGCGGTTAAATCAGCTGGTTGCAGCTGGGCAACATTATTTATATCAGAATAATCAACCGGTCTGGTTTGAACTGCGCCAGTTAATCGGGCTCCGTGCTCTTGAGGCATGTTATCAGTTTCGACGCTGGATCTGGCTTAACTTAATCTTGTTTTATGGTTTAGGGCTGGTCGCAGCGTTATTTGTCTGTAGTTCTGCTGACAATATTAATTATTTTATGTCGGTGGCAGATCTGGAGAAATTTAACGATATGTATGATCCTGCCAGCAACAGTACTGGTACCGGGCGCAAAGCACAGTCTGATGTATTGATGTTTGGCTTTTACATTTACAATAATATTGGTATTGCCTTTCAAACCTTTGCTGGCGGTTTGTTGCTTTGCGTTGGCGCATTATTTTTTATTGTCTATAACGGCCTATATCTTGGGGCAGTTGCCGGGCACATGATTAATATGGGCTTTAACGAAACGTTCTTTTCATTTGTAGTTGGCCATGGTTCAGTTGAACTGACCGCTATTGTACTAAGCGGTGCAGCCGGCTGCCGACTCGGATTTAGCTTGTTGGTTCCCGGTATTTACAGTCGCTTTACCGCCTTAAAACAGGTGGCACATCAGGTCATGCCATTAGTAGTGGTGGCCTTTGTAATGCTGGTTTTGGCAGCAGGCATTGAAGCATTCTGGTCACCTCGTCTGCTTGCTGCTGAAGTAAAATATGGCGTGGGTGCGCTTTGCTGGGCGGCGGTACTGTACTGGTTATACCGGGGGACAGTGCTTGGACGTTAAGCAGCTAATTATTGAACCCCAGATCCGCAGCCCCTGGCAGGTTTTCGATCTTGCCGTGCGTTGCTATCGACTGATGTGGTTGCCACTATGTTTATTATGGTTAATAGCAGCAATGCCGTTGGCTTTGTTACTTGCTTTGGTAGTCGACCCCTGGATTGCCGGCACTATTATCTGGCTTTGTAAGCCCCTGCTGGAGAGACCTTTACTGCATTATGTCAGCCGGGCGGTATTTTCAGAGCAAGCGGATATCAGGTCTTGCCTCAGGGCACTTGCAACAGGTGGCTGGTGGCAGGCACTGCTCAGTATCACATGGTATCGTTTTGCCTGGCGCCGTGCATTTCTGGCGCCGGTATTATTACTAGAGCAGCAAACGGCAGACGCCCGCCAGCAAAGGTGCAGAACATTAACGCGGCTTTACAATGACCGCCAGGGATTCTGGCTGATGTTTTGTGTTCATCTTGAACTATTAATATTGGTTATGATGCTGTTGCTGGGTTACAGTTTATTACCTGCAGCGCTGGTTCCCGACTGGCTGAGTAGCTTGAGTATGCTTGAAAGCAACGTTGGCGGCTATCTCATTTTGCTTGCAACGTTGCTGTCTTACAGTGTGGTCGCCCCACTATTTGTACTAGGGGGCTTTTTGATGTACATCAACCGTCGGATTGTGCTCGAAGCCTGGGATCTGGAGTTGAAGTTCCGCAAAATTGCAGTACGTTTGCAGTCTGTAGCGACGCTCGCTGTAATGTTGTTGTGTCTAAACCTTGCTATCTATTCCCAACCGTTGCTGGCAGATACTGAGCAAGCCCCCCCAGACAACACCCTAGTAATGACGACAGAAGCTACCACGGCAAATACCGCTGAAAGCATCACCGGATCTGCAGGGCAGTCGCTGTACAGCGCGGAGCATAAAGCCGATATAAAGCAACAGGTTGAACAGATTTATCAGCAGCACGAATTACTGGATTACCGAACCCGCTGGGTTAATGAAACCAGCGAACAAGTTGCCGCCGATAATAGCGACTGGCTTAGTATATTCAGCTTTATTGCAGATAGCCTTGGGGTGATTGGTTGGCTGGTTATTATTGCGGTAACGCTTGGCTTATTGTATTGGCTATATCAAAACTATCATCGTTTATTTCGGCCTTTTAGCGAAAAAGCACCTCCAGCGGCGCCAACTGTGCCACTGATGTTCGCAGATTTACCCGCTGAACTGGAAAATGATGATTTACTGGCGCAAGCCGCGATATTTCAGCAAGCAGGTAACGCCCGGTTAATGACGGCGTGTTTACTGCGGTACGCTTTGCATTATATTCAACAGCATTATCCGGTAAAGCTGTCCGTGACGATGACTGAACAGGAGTGTTTACATGCGGTTAACCAAAATACACCAGGGCATATAAGCAGTATCATGGCCCGGCTTATTGATTTATGGATAGCCATCGCCTGGGCGCATCAGCAGTTGACGCTCGATAGTCTTGGTACCCTTTTGCAGCAGCTTGAAACCTGGCCACAGGAGCAAAGCCCCGAATGAAAAAATGGGTTCTGGTTATTGCTGCTGCGTTATTGGTGTTTATTATCTGGATTTTTAGCCGGGGCCAATGGCAACAGGTTACTGAAGAAAATGGCCTGAGCCGACAGGCTGTCAGCCAACCTTGGTTTGCCAGCACGCAGCTTTTGCAGCAACAGCAACGTTCATTTGCTGATATTGCAGATGCCGCTGAGCTGCGCCAACTGCTCAAGTCGGGCCGGCCGTCTGAACAAATGATTGTTATAAATGAAAACCTGCTGCGATTTGAGCCAGATTTAGCCGAACCGTTACTGGCGTGGACCCGCTCTGGCGGACATCTGGTATATCAGTTATCTGCTGAAAATCGAAAGCAAATAGCCAATAACAGCCTGGTTGCGGCTTTTGATATTGAGATTTCATTGTCACAAAGTGACGTGCAACATTACTGGCATCGTTTAGTCAGATCCACGTTTGTTGAGGCCACCGCAGAATTTCAGCACGGTGTGCTGAAGGTGGCAATAATGCCGGACTCCCGGATTGATCATTGCTTTAACCCACTGATGACCATCATTGAAGATGATGAAGAGCAACAGGAGGTTTTTGTCGCGTGCCAGTTTGCCTCCGATCAAGGAAAAATAACCTTTACCAGCCAGACCGTGTTTATGCAGAATACCTTGCTGGATAAAGCTGACAATGCCTTGCTTACCTTGTCACTGGTAGGAAATGCCAGCCAGTTGCACGTTATGCGGGATCCCGGCACATTGTTGTGGTTTCAACGCCTCTGGTACTGGAATTGGCCGGCCTGGACACTACTATTACTGACATTTTTTTTGCTAATCTGGCGATTTGCCCAGCGCCTTTCCCCCCCAGAACGGCTGCTGACTACCCGGGACAATGTGTTTGAACATCATTTGTATGCCAGTGGTAATTTTTTGAACCAACGCATGCCAGCTGACTGGCTGAAACAGCAGTTAATGCAGGATATTCAAAACATTTGTGATCGGCGTTATCCCGGATTTTCGCGGTTGACAGAGCACGATCAGCAGCAGTTAATTGCAAACTGGTGTGGGGTGTCATCGCAACAACTTAATCATTTTCTAACTCAGCCCTGGCCGGTCAGAGCCGTCGATCTTGCTGAGTATATCGGGTTCTGGCAAAAAATAAGGAAAGCAATATGACAGAGTTAGGCGCGCAGCAAACCGAGCAAATTCGCCAAACAATCGCGGCAATCAGACACAACATACAGCAAGTATTGGTAGGACAGCATGAGATTGTAGACGATGTCATCGCCGTGCTGCTTGCTGGTGGTCATGTGCTGCTGGAAGGTGTGCCGGGCCTTGGTAAAACACTATTGGTCAGAGCGTTGGCGCGCTCTGTGGATGTTGAATTCAGCCGGATCCAATTTACCCCGGATCTGATGCCATCCGATGTGGTAGGACATAGCCTTTATAATATGGGCAAAGGCGAATTTGAACTGAAAAAGGGACCTGCCTACACCAACATTTTACTGGCCGACGAAATTAACCGCGCTCCTGCAAAAACTCAGGCCGCATTGCTGGAGGTCATGCAGGAACTGCAGATTACCATTGATGGCACCAGCATGAAGCTAGAGGGGCCGTTTATGGTAATGGCAACCCAGAACCCACTTGACCAGGAGGGCACCTATCCACTGCCTGAAGCTGAGCTGGATCGGTTTATGGTTAAACTGAAGTTGGGTTACCCCAGTCTTGAACATGAACTGCATTTATTGCTTCTTAATACCGCCAGTGAATCTAATGAGTCACAGGTTAGCGCGTTAAAAACAGTAATTAGTCGCAGCCAACTACTGGCAATGCGAAACCAGGCCACCCAGGTTCTGGTTGACGAAAAGCTGTACATGTACGCCCTGGATATGGTCAGAAAAACCAGAAGCTGGCCGGGTGTGTTGCATGGAGCAGGGGTGAGGGCAAGTATCAATATGATTAAACTTGCCAAGGTCAGAGCGCTGATGAATGGCCGGGAGTTTGTTATACCGGATGACATTAAACTGTCAGCAAAGCCTGTTCTGCGTCATCGGATCATTTTATCCGCAGAAGCGGAGTTAGAAGGTACAAATGAAGACGATATTATCAGCGCTATTTTGATGAAGACTGAAGTACCCCGCGAATGAACCTGTTGAATGTGCGGCCGTCAAACCGACTTTTGCTGGTGTGTGCAGCGCTGGTGGTTTTGACCATTGTGCTGAAAATTTTGAATATCAGCCCGGCGGTGCAATTTGTTACTGCAGGCGGACTGTTAGCATGTATCATTCTCAAAAGTGGATTTGATCTGGTCAGGTTAAAACGCTTGCCGCCGATAACCGTGCAGCGGGATTTACCTGACAATCTTAATCTCAATTGCGAGTTTAATTATGATCTGATTATTGAAAATCACACCGATCAATTGCTGTTTCTCAGTGCCGCCGAGAGAATGCCGGAGCATTGGTTGCGCCAGCAAAGGCTGTTCCAGAGTCGGTTGGCGGCAAAAGAAAAGCTGAAATTTACTTACAAGGTTAATCCCAGCCGACGCGGACTGGTCGAGCTGGCAGGCACTGACATCAGGTTGCAGCTGTCCGGCGGCTTTTGGCAGAGTCGATGTTTTGTTCCTGCGCAGCATCAGGTCAAGGTATACCCTGACTTTTCAATGCTGATGAAATCTCCCGCGCTCAGTGGCGTTGGTAATCTACCAGTACCCGGGATCAAGGTGTTTAATAAGCGTGGTAGCGGCACCGAATTCAGGCATTTGCGCGAGTATCGGCGCGGCGACAGCCAGAACCAAATTGACTGGCAGGCTTCCAGCCGGCGTTTAAAGTTGATTGCCAGAGAGTTTCAGGAAGAACAAAGCCAACAGGTCATCGTAATGCTCGACAGTGGCCGCAGAATGCACGTGGAGACGGAGATGGGCAGCCATTTTGATGCAGCCTTAAGTGCTATTTTGCTGTTAGCCCATTCGGTGCTGAAAAATGGTGATTGGTTTAGCATGCAATCCTTTGGGCTGACTGAGCGCTGGTTGCCTAATGTCAGAAGTGTTCGCGACATTTCTAAGGTAATGCAGCATTTTTATGATTTGTATCCGTCAGATATCAGCCCCGATTATCTGGTTGCTGCCAGACAACTTGTTTCAAAAAAGCCAAAGCGAGCGCTGGTGTTAATTGTCACTACGTTACAGGACGAAGATTTTTCGGATTTACTACCAGCGGTCCGATTGTTACAACAACACCATCTGGTGGGGGTAATTCATATTGAAAACGAAGCCATTCGTCAACAGTTATCCGATGTAGTAACAGAGACGAATCAGGCTAAAAGTTATCTCGGTGCTGTTCAGCTGAACACGTTGTTTCAGCAAAACTGGCAGCGGCTGCAAAAAGAACACGTGCTTTGTGTCAGCAGCAGAGCGAGGGATTTATTACCACAAAGCCTGAACGCTTACTTACGGGTTAAACGCTCAGGCATGCTTTAAGATTAACGGCTACTCGTGGTATCTATCGCTTCATTAATTTTGTATTGCAGATAAATGCTACTGAAGAAGAACGTCAGGATCGGGCCGGTGCGGACATTGTGGCCTTCTTCAAGAAATACGTCATGCAGTCTGTTTCTGATCGTAAAGGTTACAATCAGATATAAAACCCAGTAAGCAATACTCAGGCTGTTTTCAATAACGGCATATTCCTCGCCGGAAAACCCAGCGACAAAACCCAGCGCAAAACTCCCCAGTAATACGGCAACCAAAACATAAACTAATTCTAAAGCAATAGGTCTGCTTTGGATCTGATTTAAGGTGCTGGCACGAGAGTAAAGCCACCATAACGGGTAAATACCCAGGGTAATAATATTAAGCAAAAATACCCACCAGGCCGAAAACCGGGGAAGTTGCTTTAACTTACCACTGTTTAACGGTGCATTCAGGTCTGCCGTTGGCGCGGTATAAGGGTTGGAAACTACATCACTCATTTAACATCCTTTTATTTTTTTTGTTAAGAATGAGGATTTTAATGATAACAAAGAAAAAGTAAATGCTAATTTTAGAGTAAAAAGGAACAATATTGGCTGGACAAATAAAAAAGCGCTACCAGACTCAATATGACAAGAGGCGTGTAGCGCTATAGTGGGTGAATAAATCGGTTTAGTTAAATACCATCTCAGGTATGTCGCCATTAACAACCAGTTTGCCGGCGGTTTTTTGCTGAATTTCTTCAACCGTAATACCCGGGGCGCGTTCTAACAGGTGGAAAGCGCCATTGCGCACTTCCAGCACGGCTAAATCGGTCACGATTTTCTTTACACAGCCAACACCGGTGAGTGGCAGCGTGCAGCTTTGTAGCAGCTTACTGTTGCCGTATTTATCGGCATGAGTCATGGTAACGACGATGTTCTGAGCGCCGGCCACTAAATCCATGGCGCCGCCCATGCCTTTTACCAGTTTTCCCGGGATCATCCAGCTGGCGATGTTACCATTCTGGTCAACTTCAAAGGCGCCCAGTACGGTTAAATCGACATGACCGCCACGGATCATGGCAAAGCTTTCTGCTGAGCTGAATATGGCTGCGCCTTTAATGGCGGTAACGGTTTCTTTACCGGCGTTAATCATATCGGCGTCAAGCTGTGCTTCAGTCGGGTAGGGGCCCATACCAAGCAAGCCGTTTTCAGATTGCAGCATTACTTCAATGCCTTCGGGCACATAATTGGCCACCAGGGTAGGAATACCGATACCCAGGTTAACGTAGTAACCATCTTCTAATTCCTGCGCCACGCGCATTGCTACCTGTTCACGAGATAAAGCCATGGTTGCCTCCTTAACCTTGCCGCACCATACGACGTTCGATGCGTTTTTCAAAGCTGCCTTTGATCACACGCTGCACGTAAATACCCGGGGTGTGAATTTGCGAGGGTTCCAGCTCGCCCGGCTCGACAATTTCTTCTACTTCCGCCACGGTAATTTTACCGGCGGTTGCGGCCATCGGGTTAAAGTTCATCGAGGTGTGACGGAAAACCAGGTTGCCGTAACGGTCGGCTTTCCAGGCGCGCACTATGGCAAAGTCGCCGGTAATGGCGGGCTCAAGCACATAATTGCGACCATTAATCTCGCGGGTTTCTTTGTTTTCTGCAACGGGCGTACCGTAGCCGGTAGCGGTGAAAAAGGCCGGTATACCAGCACCGCCGGCGCGCATTTTCTCAGCAAGGGTGCCTTGCGGCGTCAATTCCACTTCCAGCTCGCCGCTGAGCAGTTGCTTTTCAAACAGGGCGTTTTCACCAACATAAGAGGCAACCATTTTCTTGATTTGGCGGTCTTCCAGCAAAATGCCCAGGCCGAAGCCGTCAACACCGCAGTTGTTGGACACTACCGTTAAATCGGTGGTACCCATTTTTTTAATCTGGGCAATTAAGCCTTCCGGAATACCACATAAACCAAAGCCACCGGCAATAACGGTCATCCCGTCCTGCAGGCCGGCCATGGCGTCTTCGTAGCTATGTACGACTTTATTAAACCCTGCCATTTGTTGTCCTCTGTTCGTTGCTGAACTTTAACGAAAACTTATGTGTTAAATTACCGGTAATCACTCCGTGCAACTTTGCCAGAACACGCCGTAAATACCTCCATGTAGGCTCCTGTTTTTCATCCATGAAAAACACGGTTCCGGCTAAAGTGCACTGCGCGCTTACCTGCTCAGATGAAACAGGCGAGTGCGGATGTGTTTTTTCTGAGACCGTTGAAGCCCTGGACGGGCGGACAAATTCGTCAGGAACGAATTTGAACAGCTCCGCTGGTCCGCAAGGGTGAACTTCACGGATGAAGTTCATAAACGAGCCCCCATGGATGGGTTCACGGCGTGTCGCAGAAAAAATACACGTAGCAATTGCCGGGATGCTGCGAAATTACTTTGCGTTAGTTTGCTTGCACTTAGCCTTAAGTGCCAATCCTACTTTAGAACTAGGCTGCTTGCCGAGCTTAGCGGTAATAAACCAGCCTGCCTCTGCCAGCGCTGTTAAATCTATACCATGCGAAATGCCAAGGCCATTAAGTAAGTAGACTACATCTTCAGTCGCCACATTGCCTGACGCTCCGGCTGCATAGGGGCAGCCGCCCAAACCGGCTACCGCGCTGTCGATAATGCTGATGCCACGGCTAAGCGCCACATAAATATTAGTCAGGGCCTGAGCATAAGTATCATGAAAATGCACCGCCAGTTTGTCTGCCGGCACCACAGCCAGCACAGCATCAAGCATCGCGTTAACAGTGTTAGGTGTGCCGACACCGATGGTATCGCCCAGTGACACTTCATAGCAGCCCATTTCAATCAGCGCTTTGGCGACTCGGGCCACTTCTGAAGGTGCCACTTCACCCTGGTAGGGGCAGCCGACCACACAGGATACATAACCGCGCACCTTAATGCCGTCTGCCTGCGCTGCTGCCAGTACCGGTGCAAAGCGCTCCAGGCTTTCGCTGATGGAACAGTTAATATTTTTCTGACTGAATGCCTCTGATGCGGCACCAAAAATCGCCACTTCAGTGGCGCCAGCAGCCTTGGCCGCTTCATAGCCTTTTAAATTCGGGGTAAGCGCTGCATATGTCACACCTGTTTTGCGGGAAATGCCGGCAAATACGTCACCGGAGTCTGCCATTTGTGGCACCCATTTGGGCGAGACAAAGGCACCGCTTTCAATGTAACTGTGGCCGGCTGCACTTAGCTTATCGATAAGCGCTATTTTATCGGCAGTGCTGACACCTTGCTCGTTTTGCAGGCCATCACGCGGGCCTACTTCCACTATCCGAACGCGTTGCGGTAAGCTCATGCTTCCTCCGGCGTAAAATCGACCAGCTCGGCACCATCTTTTACCAGATCGCCGGCGCTGTAAAATACCTCATTTACCACGCCATCTTTGGGCGCTTTAATGCTGTATTCCATTTTCATCGCCTCCATAATTACCAGGGTTTCACCGGCTTTAACATTAGCACCGGCTTTGGCCATAACCGCTACAATAGTGCCATTCATTGGCGCGGTTAAACTGCCGGCATGCTCACTGCCGTCAAGCTCTGGTGTTACTTCTGTGCGGTAAATAAAATCATAGCGGTGATGCTTAATAAAGACGCTGATGGTGTCTTCATAGCGGCTGACCCGCACCTTGGTTTTATGATCGCCAAGCGTTGCACTGAGTTCATCACCATCAAGCTGCGCCTGGCAGTTTATCTGCTGGCCCTGCAACTCAACGACATAATGCTGTTGCTGCTCACGGATGATCAGTTGCTCAGCTTTATCGTTATAAATTAAATTCAGCAGCACAGTCGGTGTTTCATTTAAGCGCCAGCCATGGCTGTATTGCCACGGGCTTAAGCTGCTGCCGGCTGCAACCGGCGCTTTTTGCTGCTCCAGAATAAATAAGGCTGCCAGCACCAGCGCCTGGTTGTTTTCTTTGTTGGCTGGTGCGAACAGCGTGTCCTGATGATGATTAATAAAGTTGGTATCAAGCTCAGCGGCTTTAAACGCCGGGTGCTCGGTTAAGCTGGTTAAAAAGCTTAAGTTAGTGGTAACACCGGCAATCCGGTAATCGTCCAGCGCGCGTAACATCCGGGCAATGGCCCGGTCGCGGCTTTCATCCCAGACAATCAGTTTGGCAATCATCGGGTCGTAATAGGGTGACACTTCGTCATTTTCGACCACGCCGGTATCCACTCTTACATGACGGCTGGCTTCAGGCTGGCGTAAATAAGTCAGCTTACCGGTTTGTGGCAGAAAGTCGTTATCCGGATCTTCCGCGTACACCCTGACTTCAATGGCATGGCCATCAATCTGTACTTCATGCTGGCTAAGGGGTAATTTTTCGCCTGCAGCAACTAACAGCTGCCATTTAACCAGATCCTGCCCGGTGATCATTTCTGTTACCGGATGCTCTACCTGCAAGCGGGTATTCATTTCCATAAAATAGAACGAGCCGTCTTCATCAAACAGAAACTCAACGGTACCGGCGCCGCGATAATCGATAGCTTTGGCAGCTTTTACCGCAGCTTCACCCATGGCTTTGCGCTGCTCACTGCTGAAATTTGGTGCGGGCGCTTCTTCAATGACTTTCTGGTGACGGCGCTGAATAGAACAGTCACGCTCTGCTAAATACACGGCATTGCCGTGGTTATCACAAAATACCTGAATTTCAATATGCCGCGGTTTGGTCAAATAGCGCTCTATCAGCATTTTATCATTGCCAAAGCCGGCTTTAGCTTCACGCCGGGCACTGGCCAGGGCATCACTGAATTCTTGCTTTTTCCAGACCACCCGCATGCCTTTACCGCCGCCACCATAGGCCGCTTTTAACAGCTGTGGGTAACCCACTTTAGCCGACTCGCTGCTAAGCTTTTCATCTGACTGATCATCACCATGATAACCGGGCACCAGCGGTACCCCGGCATCGGCCATAATTTTCTTGGCTGCGCTTTTCGAGCCCATGGCGGTAATGGCGCCCACTGGTGGGCCGATGAACACTACGTTGGCATCAGAACAGGCTTTGGCGAAGTCTTCGTTTTCAGATAAAAAGCCATAGCCCGGGTGAATGGCCTCTGCACCGCTTTGTTTGGCAATATCGATAATTTTATCGCTGCGCAGATAAGAGTCTTTACTTGGCGCAGGACCAAGCAGATAGGCTTCGTCTGCCATCCGCACATGGCGGGCATTGGCATCGGCCTCTGAATACACTGCTACGCAACGAATGCCCAGTTTATGAGCGGTATCGATAACCCGACAGGCAATTTCGCCACGGTTAGCTACTAATATTTTGCGGAACATACTTATTTGTCCTGTGAGGTATTATCTAACCAGCCCGGGCGGCGTTTTTCCAGAAAAGCACTCAGGCCTTCCTGACCTTCCTCTGACACCCGGATTTCGGCAATGGCCTGGGTGGTATGCGCCACCACATTGTTGCTGATTTTGCGGTTATAAATATTGTGAATAAGGGTTTTTGCCGCACTGATAGCTGCCGGGCTGTTTTGCAGCAGGCTATTAATCATGCCATCGGCTTTTTCTGCCAGCTCAGCGGCGCTGGTTACCTCGTGCAGCAACCCGAGCTCTTTTGCCGTGGCGGCACTAAAGCGCTCGGCGGTTAAAAAATAACGCCGGCTTTGCCGCTCACTGAGTGCACGCATTACATAGGGGCTGATAACGGCAGGAATAAGGCCTATTTTAACTTCGCTTAAACAGAAGCTGGCATTGTCGCTTGCCAGTGCGATATCACAGCAGGCAACCAGGCCAACGGCGCCGCCAAAAGCTGCACCTTGCACCACGGCCACGGTGGCCTTAGGGAATTTATCCAGTTTGTGCATTAAGCTGGCCAGTTCGTTGGCGTCATCCAGATTTTGCTCGTAGTCTTTTTCAGCCATTGAGCGCATCCAGTTTAAATCGGCGCCGGCAGAGAAGTTTTTGCCATTGGCGTTTAACAGCAACAGCCGCACGTCCGGATTAGCAGCCAGCTGGTCGAGCACCTGAATAAGCTCGGCAATCATCAGATCGTCAAAGGCGTTATGCACTTCGGGCCGGTTTAACGTTAAGCTGGCCACGCCGCGCTGGTCGATACTTACTTGGGTGTAAACCTGATTCATTTTCTCTCCGAAAGTGTTAATGCCTGCTTCAGTTCTCTCAACCGTCAATCGCATCTCTCCGATATCGCGGCTGCTGCGTGTTTGGCTTTTATCTGCCGGCAATCGCGCCGTACAACTTTGCCAGAACACGCCGTAAACCCATCCATGGGGGCTCCTGTTTTTCATCCATGAAAAACACGGTTCTGGCCAAAGTGTACTGTGCGCTTGCCTCTATCGCCGATCCAGCAAGCGCGTATGTGCTTTTTTCTGAGACCGTTGCAGGCCATGGATGGCCGGAAGCGAGCCCCATGGACGGTTTATGGCGTGTCGCAGAAAAAATGCACGGAGCGATGGCGGTTTCGATAACCACCAAAGCGCCTTTCAACGAGCTACATCCGAAACACGCCAAACTTCGTCTCTTCAATTGGAGCATTTAAGGCTGCGGCCAACGCCAGGCCCACGGTCATCCGGGTTTGTGCCGGGTCAATAATGCCGTCATCCCACAAACGCCCGCTGGCGTAGTAGGGGTGACCCTGTTTCTCATACTGCTCAATAATCGGTTTTTTAAGCGCTTGTTCTGCATCGCTTGATAAGGTTTCGCCTTTGCGCGCCAGACCATCTTTAGTAACCTGCGCCATTACGCCGGCGGCCTGCTCGCCACCCATTACTGAAATACGGGCGTTGGGCCACATCCACATCATGGTCGGATCATAGGCGCGGCCACACATACCATAGTTACCGGCGCCATAGCTGCCGCCAATTAACACAGTAAACTTAGGCACTTTGGCGCAGCTTACCGCCATCACCATTTTGGCACCATGTTTGGCAATCCCTTCAGCTTCATACTTTTTACCCACCATAAAGCCGGTAATATTCTGCAGGAATAACAGCGGAATTTTACGCTGGGCGCACAATTCAATAAAGTGAGCGCCTTTCTGCGCTGATTCTGAGAATAAAATCCCATTATTGGCGACGATGCCGACCGGATAGCCGAAGATGCGTGCAAAACCGCAAACTAAAGTGGCACCATAGTATTGTTTAAATTCATCAAAATCAGAGCCATCAACCAGCCGGGCAATTACTTCTTTAACATCAAATGGCTTACGAAGGTCAGTGCCGACAATGCCGTACAGCTCTTTGGCATCGTATAGCGGCTCTTGCGGCGCTTTAACGTCCATTGGCTCTGGCGCAGGCCGGTTTAACCGTGATACGGCATTGCGGGCCAGCTGCAGGGCGTGCTCGTCATTTAATGCATAATGATCGGCCACACCGGAAATTTTACAGTGGACATCGGCACCGCCAAGTTCCTCAGCCGACACTTCCTCACCGGTAGCGGCTTTCACCAGTGGCGGGCCGGCTAAAAAGATAGTGCCTTGCTCTTTAACGATAATACTCTCGTCTGCCATTGCTGGCACATAAGCGCCACCGGCAGTACACAGGCCCATTACCACGGCAATTTGCGGAATGCCTTTGGCTGACATATTGGCCTGATTAAAGAAAATCCGGCCAAAATGCAGTTTGTCAGGAAATACATCATCCTGGCGGGGCAGGTTGGCACCGCCGGAGTCGACCAGATAAATGCAGGGCAGGTGACAGCGCTCGGCGATTTCCTGCGCCCGTAAGTGTTTTTTCACGGTAAGCGGGTAGTAAGTACCGCCTTTCACGGTGGCGTCGTTGGCGACAATCATGCACTCGACACCGCTAACCCGGCCGATACCGGCCACTACGCCCGCACTTGGCACGTAATCTTCGTAACATTCCCAGCCGGCAAACTGGCCCACTTCTAAAAAGGGTGAACCCGGGTCGAGCAGCTTCTGAATGCGCTCACGGACAAACAATTTACCGCGGGCTGTATGGCGGGCAATTAACGCCTCACCGCCGCCGAGTTTAATTTGCTGTACCTTGCCGTTCAGATCGTCCACTACGGCTTGCATCGCCTCAGCGTTTTTCTGAAATTCTTCAGTACGCGGATTAATTTTGCTAACGATCTTGGTCATATCAGTTCGACTCAGTAAATAACTCGCGGCCAATTAACATGCGGCGAATTTCAGAGGTGCCGGCGCCAATTTCATACAGCTTGGCGTCACGCAGTAAACGGCCGGTAGGGTATTCGTTAATGTAACCATTACCACCCAGTAATTGAATGGCATCCAGTGCCATCTTGGTGGCAAGCTCTGCCGAGTACAGAATCACGGCTGCAGCGTCTTTGCGGGTGGTTTCACCGCGGTCACAGGCTTTGGCCACGGTATAAACGTAAGATTTAGCAGCATTCATCTGGGTATACATATCGGCGAGTTTGCCTTGTACCAGCTGGAATTCACCGATAGCCTGGCCAAACTGTTTGCGGTCGTGAATATAAGGTACCACCACGTCCATACAGGCCTGCATAATGCCCAGCGGGCCGGCCGATAACACTACGCGCTCGTAGTCCAGGCCGCTCATTAATACCTTCACACCACCGCCAATCTGGCCCAGTACGTTCTCAGCGGGTACTTCACAGTCTTCAAATACCAGCTCACAGGTATTAGAGCCGCGCATGCCTAATTTATCCAATTTCTGGGCGGTGCTGAAGCCTTTAGTACCACGCTCAACAATAAAGGCGGTAATGCCTTTACTGCCGGCATTAATATCGGTTTTGGCGTAAATAACATAGGTATGCGCATCCGGGCCGTTGGTGATCCACATTTTATTGCCGTTTAAAATGTAGATATCGCCTTTTTTCTCGGCACGCAGTTTCATACTGACCACGTCTGAGCCGGCGTTTGGCTCACTCATTGCCAGGGCGCCAATATGCTCGCCAGAACACAGCTTTGGCAGATACTTCATTTTCTGGGCTTCAGTACCATTGCGGAATATCTGGTTTACACACAGATTGGAATGCGCACCATAAGATAAGCCAACTGAAGCAGAGGCGCGGCTGATTTCTTCCAGGGCCACCACATGCTCTAAATAACCGAGGTTTGATCCGCCATATTTTTCATCAACGGTAATGCCAAGCAGGCCTAAATCACCAAATTTACGCCATAATTCATTCGGGAATTCGTTAACCTGGTCAATGTGTTCAGCCCGTGGGGCTATTTCTTCCCGGGCAAAGGCATTAACCTGCTCGCGGATCATATCGACGGTTTCGCCTAAATCGAAGTTAAGGCCTTTGTAACTGCTAATCATGGTAAATCCCCGTTTGCTAAATGCTGAAAACCGCCTAGGCGGTTTTGGATTGTTTGGCGTCGGCTAAGGTATCGCGGCAACGTTTTTCAACCGTTACCAGCTCCATTAGCACCACTTTGATATCGTCCAGTTGCTGATGCAGTTCGCTCTTTTTCTGCTCAATTAATTTCAGCATGGTATTTAATTGGGTAACGCTGCTTTTATCCGCGTCGTACAATTCAAACAGCTGGCCGGTTTCAGCCAGGCTAAAACCCAGCCGCTTGCCGCGCAGGATAAGTTTTAAGCGTACCCGGTCACGTTTGCTGTAAATGCGGGTCTGGCCATTACGCAGGGGCGTAAGCAGCCGCTGGTCTTCGTAAAACCGAATGCTGCGGGTAGTAATATCGAACTCTTTCGCCAGCTCGCTGATACTGTAGGTTTTTTCTTCTTTTTCTGTCATAACCGCCTTCCCGAAAAACGCCATCAACTATAAGTGAAGTTTACGTAAAGGTAAAGCTGATGGCAGGCGATGAAAATCATCAAAATGTCGATTAGGCTGGCTTTGTAAAGCAAAAATGCCAGAGTTTGCTGGTCCGACTGTACAGTTTACTGCACCATTTCCCGAACTCTAAACCGCTGACACTACCATAGTGTTAGATAGTTGACGTTGGCGTAAACGTAAATTTGGTGTAGGCTCTTGGGCATCTTTTCAGGCCAACCTTAAACAGGAGAGCGAAATGGCTTCGGATAATATTGTAATTGTTGCGGCAAAACGAACTGCTATCGGCGGCTTTATGGGCGGCTTAACAGGTGTTGATGCCACTGTCCTGGGGGCCACTGCCATTAAAGCTGCGCTGGAGCAGGCAGGGATCAGTACCGATAAAGTTAACGAAGTAATTATGGGTAATGTGTTGCCAGCTGGCTTAGGTCAGGCGCCGGCACGGCAAGCAATGTTAAAAGCAGGCCTACCTCTGGCTGCGGGCGCTCTTACCATAAACAAAGTATGTGGTTCTGGTTTAAAAGCGGTCATGCTGGCCAACGACTTGCTGATTGCCGGCAGCGCCGATGTCGTCGTCGCCGGTGGCATGGAGTCAATGTCAAATGCACCTTATCTGCTGCCAAAAGCCCGCGCCGGTTACCGGATGGGGCATGGCGAAATTAAAGACCATATGATGCTCGATGGTCTGGAAAACGCCTATGACGGTAAAGCCATGGGCTGTTTTGCCCAGGACACGGCTAATGACAAAAATATCACCCGCGAGCAGATGGATGCTTTTGCGGTGCAATCGACCACCCGTGCTCAGCAGGCCATTGCCAATGGTGATTTTGCGGCCGAAATTACCCCGGTTACTTTTAATACCCGCAAAGGCGACGTTACCTTTAACGTAGATGAAGAGCCTGGCAACGCCAAACTGGATAAAATTCCTGGCTTACGGCCGGCTTTTGCCAAAGACGGCACCATTACCGCAGCTAATTCCAGCTCAATTTCTGACGGTGCAGCAGCGCTGATTTTAATGCGCGAGTCCGATGCCAAAGCGCAAGGTGTTAAGCCATTAGCTCGGGTCGTGGCTCATACCACTAATTCGATGGAACCGGCACTGTTTACTGTTGCGCCGGTTGGCGCCATGCAAAAAGTATTGAAAAAGGCTGGCTGGGACAAAGAGCAGGTTGATTTATGGGAAATTAATGAAGCCTTTGCCATGGTAACCATGCTGGCCATTAACGAACTGGGTCTTGATGAGGCCAAAGTAAACGTTAACGGCGGTGCTTGCGCCCTGGGACATCCGATTGGTGCTTCAGGTGCCCGTATTCTGGTTACCCTTATTCATGCCCTGCGTAACCGCGGCCTGAGCAAAGGCGTAGCCTCGCTGTGTATTGGTGGCGGTGAAGCCGTGGCCTTGGCAGTTGAAGTTCTGTAACTGCGTTAAATACAAGAACAAGTGTGAGGTTGGAATCCCGTTAGCGCAGCCACAGAGTGTCTGAGTGAGCGAAAGCGAGCGAGTTGCTGTGGCGAGCACAACGGGAATTGCAACCGGTAACGTTGCACTGAATGAACAAGCTTTAAATTACAGTGTGCCAGCTTATTTTAATAATTAGATCTATTAGCGCGCTGGCAACACCCCCTAACAACCGGGAGAAGCAATATGACACAACAGGTTAAGCATTTTATCGACGGCGAGTTCGTCACCTCAAACAGTGACAAACTGATCCCCGTCACCAACCCGGCTACCCAGGAAGTGATAGCGCAGGTGCCTTGCGCCACGCAGGAAGAGATGACCCGGGCGGTAGAATCAGCCAAAGCAGCTTTTTTAACGTGGAAAGAAGTACCGGTATCCGAGCGCGCCCGTTTAATGATGCGCTTTGCCCATTTATTAAAAGAGCACCAGGGTGAAATAGCTGACATTATCTGCCAGGAACTGGGTAAAACCGTCGAAGACGCCAAAGGCGATGTCTGGCGTGGAATTGAAGTTGTCGAACAGGCGGCCAATATTCCCTCATTAATGATGGGCGAAACGGTAGAGAACGTGGCGCGCAGCATCGACACTTACAGCTACATTCAGCCACTGGGCGTGTGTGCCGGAATTACCCCGTTTAACTTCCCGGCGATGATCCCGCTGTGGATGTTCCCGATGGCGATTGCCTGCGGTAATACCTTTATCTTAAAACCGTCAGAACAAGACCCGATGACGGTTAATAAAATTGCCGAGCTGTTCGTTGAAGCTGGTGCACCGAAAGGTGTGTTGCAGGTAGTGCACGGTGCCAAAGAGCAGGTGGATGCGATACTGCACCACCCGGATATTAAAGCCATTTCGTTTGTTGGTTCGGTTAATGTCGGTCAGTATATCTATAAAACCGGCACCGATAACTTAAAACGGGTACAGGCGTTTGCCGGCGCGAAAAACCATATGGTAATAATGCCTGATGCCAATAAGCAGCAGGTGGTTAATGCTTTAGTGGGTGCCTCAGTCGGCGCAGCCGGTCAGCGGTGTATGGCTATTTCGGTGGCAGTTTTTGTTGGTACTGCGGCTGAATGGATACCTGAAGTTGCAGCTGCCATTGGTAAAGTACGTCCGGGTGTTTATACCGATCCTGATGCAGCTTACGGCCCGCAAATCAGCCCGCAGGCGCGTGCCCGTGTGTTGTCGTTAATTGAACAGGGTAAAAAAGAAGGCGCCACCTGTGTGCTGGATGGCTCTGACTGCAAAGTTGAAGGTTATCCGGATGGTAACTGGGTAGGCCCGACGGTGTTCAGCAATGTCACCACCGACATGGAAATCTATAAGCAGGAAATTTTTGGCCCGGTGTTAACCACCATGCAGGTACCGAGCCTGCAGGAAGCGCTGAAAGTGGTTAACGACAGCCCGTACGGTAACGGTACCTCTATCTTTACTGCCAGCGGCGCGGCTGCCCGTAAATACCAGCATGAAGTTGAGGTTGGTCAAGTGGGGATTAACATTCCGATCCCGGTGCCACTGCCATTCTTCTCCTTTACCGGCTGGAAAGGCTCGTTCTATGGCGACCAGCATGCTTATGGTAAGCAGGCAGTGCGTTTTTACACTGAAACCAAAACCATTACTGCCCGCTGGTTTGATGACAGTATTCCGGTATCTGGCCCGAATATGTCGATTAACTTACGGTAATAGAAGCGATACTACAGGCTTAGCTAACAGCTGAGCCTTTTAGAGGAGGCCAGCACACTTTGCACGCCAACACGCCGTAAACCCATCCTTGGGGGCTCGTTTCCGCCCGTCCAGGGCTTCAACGGTCGGCTTAGCAAAGTCTGTAGTCTTCATCAGACATCGGATTTAAATCAGGATGTAGTAATGAATTTTAATTTAACAGAAGACCAGCAAGCCTTTGTTGATGTGGCGAAACAGTTTGCCGAACAAGAACTGGCGCCACATGCCGCGCAGTGGGATCGGGATCATCACTTCCCGAAAGATGTTATTCAAAAAGCCGGCGAGCTGGGTTTTTGCTCGCTGTATACCGCTGAAGAAGACGGTGGCATGGGCTTATCCCGCTTAGACTCGTCGATTATTTTCGAACAACTGGCGATGGGCTGTACCGCCACCACTGCCATGCTGACCATTCACAATATGGCCACCTGGATGATTGCTACCTGGGGTACCAGTGATGCAAAAGCCCAGTGGGTTGAGGATCTGGTTACCGGTCAGAAACTGGCATCATATTGTTTAACCGAGCCGGGTTCAGGCTCAGACGCGGCCGGGCTGCGCACCAGTGCCAAAAAAGATGGCAGCGATTATGTGCTAAATGGCTCGAAGATGTTTATCTCTGGTGCCGGCGAGACCGAAGTATTAGTGGTTATGGCCCGTACCGGCGAAGCTGGCCCTAAAGGCATTTCTGCCTTTATTGTGCCGGCCGATGCCAAAGGCGTGATTTATGGTAAAGCGGAAGAGAAAATGGGCTGGAATGCTCAGCCGACCCGCTTAATTACCTTTGAAGATGTGCGTATTCCGGCGCATTACCTGCTCGGTAATGAAGGTGAAGGCTTTGGTTTTGCCATGAAAGGCCTGGATGGCGGTCGGATTAATATCGCCACCTGTTCTATTGGCACCGCCCAACAGGCGTTAAATACCGCCCGTAACTATATGCTGGAGCGTCAGCAATTTGGTAAGCCACTGGCGGCGTTTCAGGCGCTGCAATTTAAACTGGCAGATATGGCCACTGAGCTCGTTGCGGCCCGCCAGTTAGTGCGCTTAGCAGCGTTTAAACTGGACCAGAAAGACGGCGAAGCAACTGCTTATTGCGCGATGGCCAAACGCTTTGCCACTGACGTCGGCTTTCAGGTGTGCGACCAGGCGTTGCAGCTGCACGGTGGCTACGGCTACATTAAGGAATATCCGCTGGAGCGGCATTTCCGTGATGTGCGGGTGCATCAGATTCTGGAAGGCACCAATGAAATTATGCGGCTGATTATTGGCCGGCGGTTACTGGATGAAGCCGCAGGCGACATTCTGTAACACGTATCTGATTTAATTTAGTGAATTAACACCGGAGGAGGAATAGCCTTGTTCTAAAGCGACCGTTGCAGGCCATGGATGGCCGGAACCGAGCCCCATGGATGGTTTATAGCGTGTCGCTGTGGACAAGACTGTTTCTCCTGGCTCACTTGCTAAGTGATGCTACAAAAGGAGACTGGAATGGCTCAATTAAAACTGGAAAAGCGTGGTCACACAGCGCTTATCACCATGGCAAACCCGCCTGCCAACACCTGGACTCAGGCCAGCTTAACCGAGCTGCGCGATACGGTTCATAGCCTTAACAACGATAAAAATATTTATGCGTTAGTCATCACCGGGGAAGGCGAAAAATTCTTTTCGGCCGGCGCCGATTTAAAAGTGTTTGCCGATGGTGATAAAGCTGTCGCCAGCGATATGGCGCGGATTTTTGGTGAAGCTTTTGAAGCATTAACTGCTTTTCGTGGCGTGTCGATTGCTGCCATCAACGGTTATGCGATGGGCGGCGGCTTAGAAGTCGCATTAGCGTGTGATATCCGCATTGCTGAGCAACAAGCACAAATGGCTTTGCCTGAAGCGAAAGTAGGCTTATTACCTTGCGCCGGTGGCACCCAGAATCTGGCATGGCTGGTCGGTGAAGGCTGGGCAAAACGGATGATTTTATGCGGCGAGAGGCTGAATGCTGAAAAAGCACTGCAAATTGGCCTGGTAGAAGAAGTGGTGGCCACCGGCACCGTATTAGACGCCGCACTGGCTCTGGCCGACAAAGTGGCTGGCCAAAGCCCGGTGGCGGTAACGGCCTGTAAAAAGCTTATTCAGCAAGGCCGCAGCGGTAATATCCAGGCTGCATTGCCGCTGGAGCGTGAATTGTTTGTCGGCTTGTTCGACACTAAAGATCAGGTGGAAGGGGTGCAGGCCTTTTTAGAAAAACGTCAGGCTAACTGGGTAAACGGGTGATGAGTATGAGTACAGACGTAGTGTTATATCAGGAACTTACGGCTGACAATGGCAAAAAAATTGCGGTTGCTACCTTAAACTCAGAAAAGTCGTTAAATGCGTTAAGTTTGCCGATGGTCGAGTCATTGCTGCCACAAATGCAGGCGTGGAAGGACGATCCGAGTATCGCCATGGTGTTATTGCAGGGCGCTGGCGATAAAGCGTTTTGTGCCGGCGGCGATATCCGTGACTTATATCAGGCGATGAAAGAAAGCCCGGATTACTATCATCCCTATGTCGAAGAGTTCTTTACCAAAGAATATACCCTGGATTACCTGATCCATACGTTTGATAAACCGGTGCTGGTCTGGGGTAACGGTATCGTCATGGGCGGTGGTCTTGGTCTGATGGCCGGCGCATCGCACCGGGTGGTGACCGGCAGCAGCCGGATAGCCATGCCGGAAATGGCAATTGGTTTATACCCCGACGTTGGCGCCAGCTGGTTTTTAAACCGGATGCCGCCAGGTTGTGGCATTTTCCTGGGGCTAACCGGCGCCTCGATTAATGCGGCAGATGCTAAATTTATTCATTTAGCTGATCATTTTATCGAACACGAAGATAAATCAGCGCTGGTGGACAAACTATTGACAGTGAAGTGGGGCGAAACTATTGCCCTGAATCATCAGAAATTATCCGATGTGCTGCGCAGTGCTGAAGAACAGTGCCGTACCAGGATGCCATTAAGCCAGATCCGGCCGCATCAGGGCGCTATCACTGCTCTTGATGACATTAGCAGCCTGCCGCAGGTTATTAGTGCTATCAATGCGATGGAAGGCGATGATAAATGGCTGGTTAAAGCCAAACAGTCGCTGGCCTATGGCAGCCCGATCACCGCGCATATTGTGTTTAAGCTGCTGCAACTGGGGCAAAGCAAAATACTGGCCGACAGTTTCCGGCTGGAGCTTGGTATTAGTGTGCAGTGTGGCCAGCTCGGCGAGTTTCAGGAAGGGGTGCGGGCACTGCTGATTGATAAAGACTTAACACCAGACTGGAAATATAAGCAGGTTGATGAAGTACCTGCAGATGTTATCGAGCTGCTGTTCAGCTCACCGTGGCCGGATAACGAGCATCCGTTAAAAGATCTGGGCTTGTTAGATAGTTAATTTACCAGGACAACTGCAAGGAATTTATTATGGCTAAAGTTGCGTTTATCGGTTTAGGAAACATGGGTGGCCCTATGGCCACTAACTTATTAAAAGCCGGCCACGATGTTATCGCCTTTGATTTATCAAAAGATGCACTGGCGCAAATTAAAGCGGAAGGCGCTAAAGTCGCTGATTCTGCCAGAGAGGCGGTAGGTCATACCGATTATGTTATTTCTATGCTGCCGGCAGGCAAGCATGTGATTGACCTGTATCTGGGCGAGCAGGGCATTGCCAGTGCGATCAGCAAGCAGGCGTTGGTCATTGACTGCTCTACGATTGATGCTGAAAGTGCCCGCACAGTAGGCACTGGCCTGGCTGAGCAGGGTATCGCTTTTATCGATGCACCGGTATCAGGCGGTGTTGGCGGTGCTAAAGCCGGTACCTTAACCTTTATTGTTGGCGGCTCGGCGCAGGATTTTGAAAATGCCCACACTGTTCTTAGCAATATGGGTAAAAACCTGTTTCACGCCGGTGCCATTGGCGCAGGTCAGGTTGCAAAGATCTGTAACAATATGCTGTTAAGTATATTAATGGCTGGTACCTCTGAAGCGCTGCAAATGGGCATTAATAATGGCCTGGATCCGAAAGTGTTGTCAGACATTATGTTGAAGAGCTCAGGCCGCAACTGGACGCTGGAGCTGTATAACCCTTGCCCGGGTGTGATGGACAATGTGCCAGCTTCGAATAGCTATCAGGGTGGCTTTATGGTTGATTTAATGGCCAAAGATTTAGGGCTGGCGCTGGAAGCTGCGAAACAAAGTAACAGCGATACCCCATTAGGTGAGCTGGCGCACCGTTTATATGTCAAGCATCAGCAGGCCGGCAACGGCAAACTGGATTTCTCCAGTATTTTTAAGATGTTGGAGAAGAAATAGATGAAGCTGAAAAATAAAACTATCGTTGTTACTGGCGGCGCTCAGGGCCTGGGCCTTGAAATGGCGCGGATGTGCGCTGCTGAGGGCGCGAAACTGGCATTAATTGATATGAATGCCGAGCAGTTAGCTGCCGCTAAAGCGGAGCTGTCAGCTAACACTACCGTGCATACCTATAGCGCCAATGTGGCTGACGAAGCCCAGGTTGAAGCGACGTTTAGTCAAATCGACAGCGATTTTAACGGTATCGACGGCCTGATTAACAACGCTGGCATCTTACGTGATGGTCTGCTGCTGAAATATAAAGACGGGGAGTTGCAAAGCAAAATGTCACTGGCCCAGTTTCAGTCAGTCATTGATGTCAACTTAACCGGCGTGTTCCTGTGTGGTCGTGAAGCAGCAGCCGTAATGGTTAAGCGTGGCACTAAAGGCGTTATTATTAATATGTCGAGCGTAGCCCGTGGCGGCAATATGGGCCAGACCAACTATGCGGCGTCCAAAGCCGGTGTTGTGGCAATGACCGTCACCTGGGCCCGTGAGCTCGGCCGTTTCGGCATTCGGGTAGGTGCTATTGCGCCGGGCGTTATCCGCACCGCGATGACCGATGCGATGAAACCAGAAGCGCGTGACCGCCTGGAGAAAATGAAACCGGTAGGCCGCCTGGGTGAAGCCAGTGAAATTGCCCACACCGCCAAGTACATTTTTGAAAATGACTTTTTCACCGGCCGCGTAATAGAAATTGATGGCGGCATCAGCATGTAAGCTGACTGTTTTGCATAAAAAAGACGCTGCGGCGTCTTTTTGTTTTTTTAACTAGTAGCTGATTAACTAAACTGGGCTTGGCTTCTGCATATGTGAAAGTTGTATCAACGCTTCGCGCATTTACCGGTAGTACATTATCAAATTCGGAAAAAAATATGACTGCAACTTCATGAAATTAAAAGTTATATTTGATATCGCAGCTTTTTCAGTATTTTCTACTATACTTCGGTGGCTCTTTGTTTATCTATGATGTGAGCAGTAATTATCATTCTTAAAAGGAAATTTATAATGAAAAATACCCTCATCACATTGTTATGCCTGGTTTTTAGTTTTGCAGTCTGTGCCAAAGACCGGTTAGAAGTCTATGAAGATTATGATATTGGTACTGAAATAACTGTGATCACTACCGTTAAAGTTGATCCCAATATGGGTGATGTCTATTTAGCCGGCCTGAAGAACAGCTGGGTAAAAGCCGTAAAAATTCAAAAAGAGTTAGGTTACATTAAAGACTGGAAAATCTTTGGCAGCGATCTGCCTAACAGCGGCGATTTCAATATGTTGTTAATGGTTACATTTAACAGTAGTGCTGATTTAGAGCCCAGCAAGAAAAAATACGATGCCTTTATGAAAAAATGGAGTGAGGCAGATGAAAAAATGTCGAATGAAATATCAGCTAAGTATCCTGAAGTAAGAACCATAACGGGTGAGTATCAACTACGTGAAATCATGATGAAATAATTTGTATACCGCTGTACTGAGGTATTTTCAGCAGATTTTTATACTCTTGCAGTTACAAAGTTTAATCGTAAAAACGCCAACATAACCCGTTGGCGTTTTTTATGGCGTCTTCTGTTAACTTTAATTCAAGTTATGTGATAGTTTAACTTATAAGAAATGGATACATAACAAGGAATTTGGCATGAAAATCAGCTTACTACTTGCCTCACTATTACTTACCCCGGCGTTAGTTACCCCAACGTTTGCTATCGCCGATGACAAAGCCGAACTTACTGCGCTACTGGGCGAGTTTTTAGATGGTGCCACCCGCAATGACCCGGCTATACACAACAAATACTGGGCTGATGAGCTTATTTACACCAGCTCAAGCGGTACCCGCTTTGGTAAAGCTGAGTTGATGCAATCGGTAAACAGTCGTGGTGAGCTAAAGCCCGATGAAATAGGCATGCGTTACAGCAGTGAAGATGTGCAAATTCTGCAGTACGGCGACACCGCGGTAGTCGCCTTTACCCTGGTAGGCACCTCAGATACCGAGACTCTGCGTTTTTTAAACAGCGGTACTTTTATTCGCAAAAATGGTAAGTGGCAGGCCGTGAATTGGCAGGCGACAAAGAGAGCGTATTAGTTTGCTGTGTTTTGTGTGCAGAAACGATTGAGTTTGGTCTGATTCAAGTTTCGAGGCCTGATCCTGCAAGCAGAAGTTTAACTGGTAAGAAAAGTCGTTATGTAATTTTATGGTATTCGCTTTACTCAAATTATTGGAGCGAAATGTTGATTACGAAAGATGTTAATTTCAAGCTCGAAGAAGCTTCGTTTCATATTGAATTGCTTTATTTGATACAGAAATCTCGTAAGTCTTTGACGCATATAGATGATCCGCTCAAAGAAGCATCTTATCTGTTTAGCGCGATTCTTAATGCCTTTTTTTCAGCCACTGAGATACTTAAAGGGAAAAACAAACCATTAGTTGCAGAGTTCAAGTGTTCGCATCCCGAAATATACGCGAGAGCAAAAGATGGTGGATTAAGGAATAAAACAGTTCATACAGAACACGTGGAGGTTAAATATTTAAATAAGCTCCCTCCAACACGAGGAATCGTAGTTCTCAGATTTAGTGAGTCCCCTAAACTAAGTAAGGGCGAGCAAAGTAAGGGAGTAGTTAAACTTAGATTTGAGAGAGTTATTTATGTAACCATAAACGGTAATTCGGTCTCTGCTGTAGATTTTTGCACTATTCATCTTTCGAAACTTAAATGCTTGGCTGATAGACTATTAGAAACTCATTAGTTTTAATTGTTATATGCAAGGGGTGTATTATTGATCTGACAGTGACCAGCATTTTCTTGTTAAATTGCAGCCACGTGCCTATCGTCTAAAACCCAATAAACAACATATCCAAGGCCTCAGACACTTCGTGCTGATGCTCCGCAAGGCTCGCTGCCGCTTGTTTTAACTCTGCTGCTGGGATCGCTGCCATAAATTGCGTCACCATTACCAGTTGCTGGCCGTCAATTTCAAACATCGGGTTTAAGCGGCTGGCAGGCTTTGGTGCATCGATACGAGGCAATAGGGGCACTACTACCCGGGTATTTAAGCCGGATAACAGGTCAGTCTGAACATCAAGCAGGTAACCGGCCGGGTTAGTTTTATAAACATCAAACCTAGCCATTAGAAGGTCCGGTACTGCGCAAGTGGCAGACCATGTTGATTAACAAATTTGTTTGAACTGTCAATTGCTTCGGCATTATTGTCCAGCCACAAGGCTTGTTTACGTTGTTTTATCGCTTCGGTAATTCCTATTTCGGCAGATTGCGACAAGTTTATACCAAGACTCTTTGCCTCCTGCAGCAGCGTGTTATCCAGTGATAGGTTAGTACGTTTTTTGGCAGGTGCAGTGATAGCAACGGAATTCATAACATACTCCAAGTGTTGGGGTGCGCATTAACAATACACAACATTAGTGTGGTATTCAAATTTCCGATGAGCAAAAATTGCGCTGAAACCTTTATGCTTACCTAAGTGCTTGGTTAGCTGAAAATAAAGTCAATAATAACAGTGCCAATCATCAGGTAAATAGAGAGGAATAAAACGGGGGCGAAACTCAGCCATTAAGATTTTTGGAAATAATTGCGGAAAAATAATTAGCCGCCATATATCTGCATTTATTCGGTTACACTTAAACGTATTTTTCAAACCGGAGCCGGTTTATGTCTGAACTACACGGCCATATTGGCCAGATTGCGTTAACAGTAAGCGATGTTAATAATGCCTTGCGGTTTTACCGCGATATTCTGGGCTTGCCTTTTTTATTTCAGCCATCGCCAGATTTGGCCTTTCTGCAAGCCGGCACTGTCCGGTTAATGCTTAGCACCCCACAGGGGGCGGGGGAGGTTGGCGAAAATTCAGTGTTGTATTTCACTGTTACAGATATCAGCGCTACCTATGCCAAACTGGTAGCCAATGGGGCCACGGCTGAGCGGCCACCTGTGCTGGCGGCGAAAATGCCGGATCATCAGCTTTGGCTTGGCTTTATCCGCGATTTTGATGGTAATCTGCTTGGCTTAATGGAAGAGATACGCTGATTAATGAGAATATTTAATGCGCAACGTAATAACGATAAACTTCAGTACAGTAATTAACGCGCCAGTAGAGCTGGTATGGCAGCGAATGTTTGATGATGCCGGTTTTCGCAACTGGACGTCGGCTTTTTGCGAAGGCTCTTATTTTGAAGGTAAGTGGCAGCAGGGCGAGCCCATCCGGTTTTTATCGCCATCGGGCGATGGTATGGTGGCAACTATTGCAGAACTTGAACCGCTTAACTTTGTGTCGATTAAACATATGGGCTTTGTGGTAGCGGGGAAGGATGACTTAAGCAGTGATGAGGTTACCAGTTGGGCACCGGCGTATGAAAATTACTATTTTAAAACGGTCGAAGATGGCACAGAGTTGAAAGTTGAGCAGGAAATTGACCCGTCATACCAGCAATTTATGACAGAAAAGTGGCCGCAGGCGCTGCAAAAACTGAAAACCTTATGTGAGCATACCGGAACTTGATTACACACGATAAGTCTGACTGACAGGTTACGATACTTGGTGACTGCCAGCGGTTTGTTATCGGTTTGTTATCGGTCTAAGCGGCGGGCAATTAATGCAGAGGAAGTGATGAATAAAATTAAACAGTTTTGGCGCAATAACCGTGGTTTTGTAGTGTTTATCGGCTTAATGCTGGTATTTAGAAGTGCAGTTGCCGATTGGAACGATGTGCCTTCTGGTTCAATGCAGCCAACGATTGAAATTGGCGACCGGATTTTAGTGAATAAAATGGCTTATGACGTGCGGTTGCCTTTTAGTACTGTGTCCTTGTTTAAGCTGGCCGATCCGAAACGCGGCGATATTGTTATTTTCGCGTCAGAAGCCGCAGAAAACCGTCTGGTGAAACGGGTGGTTGGTATGCCGGGTGATGTGGTGGCAATGCGGCAAAATGTGTTAACGATTAACGGCCGGCAACTGGCATATCATCAAGCGGAGGAGGCGACTGAAAAGCAGGCAGCCACTTTAAGCAGTGAAGTGCTGCTAACCGAGCAGCTTGGCAGTGTGGCCCACCCGGTTAAGCTGGCCCCGCTATCCAGTGTTCTGGCTGACTTTGCGCCGGTACAGGTGCCTGCGGGTCATTATCTGGTGCTGGGTGATAATCGCGATAACAGCGCTGACTCCAGGGTTATTGGTTTTGTACCAAGACATGAAATCGTCGGCCGTGCAGGCAAGGTGCTATTTTCTCTTGATTACGACAATTATTATTTGCCAAGGAGCGAGCGATTTCTGGCATCACTATAAAAGTGATGACTAGCATCAGATACCATTTGTCAGGGGGGCGGCGGGTAATATTTGCCAGTGCTAATTAGAAAAATTACATGATTTTTAACTGTAAATATGTTGTAAATTGGCTATGGCATTGGCTACATCCAACATTTACGCGGGTTAGAGGTGTTGTGCATTAACATGGCACTAACTATGCAAAGAAAAGTTGTGAATGGCCGTTCATAAAAGTAGTTAGATATTTAATTTAACTTATTAGCAGGAGCCCAATCATGGCTAATCAAAGAGACCAAGGTGGTCGTCCTTCAATGGACGAAGAAAAACGCCAAAGCGGTGCGAATAGAGATCAGAATAACCAACAGAAACCTGCCCAGCAAAAACCAGGAAATATTCCTGGTCAGAGCAACAAACCGGGACAGTAGATAGTTAATAAACGGTGAAATCAACCCCCGGCAGCAATGCCGGGTTACTTTTATCACTTTTCGTAATTAACTATTCGCTTTGGGCCGACGGGTCCGGACCACCAATTGTGGATACTGTTCGCAAAGTAAAGTGACATAATGCTTAAATTTGTCCTGAATGGGTTTTTCCAGCACACTGGCTTTCAGTAGTTTTATAGCTTGTTTGCAATAGCGAAAATATTTAGCCGGCAAGCTACCGCATTTACTGGCCGTTTGCAGAATATTCATCGCTAATATGGTGTTGGTGGGCATCAGCTCAAATGTCTCACAGAACAAGCTGACGGCCTGAATAAAAAATCCATTTTCGTATGCATCGCCAGCTTCGCCACTAATTTGTTTGATTGTTGCTTTAAGTTCTTCATGGCGTATTTTTTCCATCTTCAGCATGATTTTCTGCGTTTCAGTCAGATAGTCATCGTTAATTAAGTAACTCGCCAGTTTGTCGATATAAAACTGGCTACTATGAATGTCGCCCAGCTCAAAATACGCTTTGGCAGCATCCATACAACTATCGATGGTCATTTTCTCTGCTTTGTCCGCTACGCCATTGTCCAGCAATGGCTGCCGTGCCTCAATCAGCAGGCCCTTTGCTGCCAAAATACGGCTGCGTACAACATTAACCGCTTTAAACCAACCGTTGTCTGCCGACTGTTTTGCCACGCTGTCGACAAGCTGACTGGCATTTTGCAAAATGATCGTTCGCTCCAGGGGATTTTTACTGTAGGCGACATCAATTAAACTTCTGGCATGATTCAGATAATTTTCAGGACTATCGTCAACTGAATAGCGAGCCGTGGCGACCAGTTTGCCATTAATTCGTGCGGCGGCTTCTTTATCACCAATAATCACATTAAGGTTACTAAGCGTGCGTTGCCGTTTAATATTCTGGGGTGACAGCAATACCGCCTGATATAAGGTTTGCTGGGCGCTGTCGTAGCGACCGTATTTCACCATCAGGTGCGACAACCAATCAAGTGCTTCCACTTTAGTAATTTCAAATTGGGTTAAATCAGCTAACTGCAGTTCGGTGTCATCCCAGCGCTCCAGATAAAACGCAGCAATAGCCGCGCCCAGTCTGGCCCAGGGCAATGTTTTCTGAGTTAGTACTTGCTTATAAAACTGCTCAGCTTGCTGGTACTGGCCGGCTTTTAGCAGTAATTCGCCTTTTATCCGTAAAGCCTGAAAAGCAAATTCAGCTTTGTTTTTGGCAACGCTGTCGCATTCTTTAATAGCTCCGCTGAAGTTATGTTCGAACAGATTTAAATGTACTTTTCTCAAGGCGATTTTCTGTTTTACCGCCCGGATAATCCGTTCATTTAATATTGGAAAGGTAAACGGTTTTAAAATGTAATCGTCAGGTTGGAGCTCTATGACACCGTGCACCAGCTGGCGCTGGTTTTCAGCGCTAATAATAATAAAACAGCATAACGGGGGCATCAGTGCCTGTTGTTTTAGTATTTCGAACAGTTGATAGCCGTCTTTGCCCTCACCAAGATTGAAGTCGCACAGAATAAAGTCAAACGGAATATTTTGGCAGCGGCTTATTGAGTCGTTGGCGTCGCGGCTTAAATGAATAGCCTCAAAACCTATCGTTTGCAGCATTGCTTTGACTGATGCCCGCACGGGGGCACTGTCTTCAACAACAAGAACTTGTTTACAACGAAAAAAACTGGCATCCATGGCAACACCTAAAGGCGATAAATGATATCGCAACGGCCGAAAAATATTGTTGATAGTAGCGTTGTTTTAACCTGTAGGTAAAGTAATGAATGCTTAGCGGTTTAGCATGTGATTGTCGTTTTTATTGGCTGAAAATTAATCTATAACTTAAGCCGCAGCGTAAGAGCAACAGTAAACAGTTATCCCACTACTAATAACTAATTTCGGAGCCTTGCCATGCATTATCATCGTGTTGCCCATTTAAACCGGCAGGAAGTGCGAATTGATGAAGTAACAATTCATTCTCTTGAGATGGGGATTTATCTGGTCGAAGTGATGTTTGACAGTCGCAAAGGCTTTATTGTTGATAGCGATAACCGGCCACAGCAATTTCACAGTGTGGAACAGGTTAAACTGGCGTTGACCGAGTGCGTAGTCAGAGAGGCATTTCTGGTTCACCAGTCTGCCTATGATGAGATGTGCGGTGGCCCGGAAAAAGTGGACAACACGTTAAGCGTTGCAGTCCACTTTAACCGTACCGAAAATTAGCGCTTTTAGCAGTGTAACATTATCCCGCTGCTTACTTTGCGTTGGCCGGCGCCAGATGTTGCCATAATTGCTGCCACATCTGTTGATTACGCTGTTTCAACTGAGCGGCTCGATCTGCTAGCTGAGGCAGAATGTCGGCTTTGCCGGCCAGTAGCAGGTCAACTGCAAGACATAAGCTGTCGGCAGTAAGATCTTCTACACAAAAGTCTGCCATGCCGAAATCGCTCATCATGGCGTGGTACTTATGACTCCAGCTGGTAGCGATACAGGGCACGCCCTGACTTAACGCATTTACCGCGCCATGAAAGCGCGAGCTGATCACCATCTCGGCAGCCCCAATAAAGGCTTTTACAGCGAGCGGGTCTTCAATCTGGACCAGACCACAAGGTGATAACTTGGCAATTTCAGCGCACAGCTCGGCATCTTCGCGTCCCTCATGATTTACCAACACCACCTGATAGCCCAAAACCGTAAGCTTATCCGCAGCAGCGGCAAAAGCACCAACGTAACTCGCCCGCATAGCTTCTGCATCTGCATGATTGTATTTAGATACGACCTTGGAGTTTGGAATAAGCGCGACGTAAGGCTTGCTAACCTCGGGTAATTCATGATTAGCCTGCGGGGTTAACCCAACGGTAAAATCGGGTGTTAATATCACACTGGCCGGTAGTGGGTTTATACAACTTTGCAAATGAGCCAAAGACACCGGGTCGCGCACGAAAATCAGCCTGGCGTGTTGAATAATGTCCCGCATTGCTGCTTTACTCTGTTCGCTGGCAAAGGGACCGAATGCTTGGGGCATAAACACAAAAGGTTTGCCAGCATGATGAAAACGTTTCACCTCTTTGGCGGTATTTTGTAAAAACTGCAACGGCCATTGATCGCCGTAAGCAAAACCGCTCGCTTCCAGCACGATATCGACGTCGCGTTCGGTTACCATACCATAGCGTTTAAACACCCTCTGAATCGCCCCAGGCAGTTTGGCTATCATGCCAGTTAAATCCAGACCTTTGCGCCGGAACGCCAGTTTTTGCCAGGCGCCCAGGCGGGCCCGTTCCGGATAAGGCAAGTTTGGCCCCGGAGAGAGCACTAACTGATAATCTGGCAGGTTTTTTAAACCATCGAGACAAGCCAGCAACATCAGATATGCGCCTTTGTTGCGAAATTGAACGCCTTTAATTTCGACCAGCAGCGGTTTGTTCATATAAAACCCTTTTAAAGTTAGCCAGTGCGTCGCGTGGTAATAAGCTGCCATAGCTGAGCACGGGTACTGGCAAAGATAAATAGAAAGAAAAATGATGCGAAGGCGTAGGAAACCAGGGTAGCCCAGGCTGCACCAACAATCCCCATTGATGGAATCAGCCACAGGTTCAGTCCGATATTTAACACGGCACCAATTCCATGACTAAGCAAAGACAAAGGCTCTTGCTCAGTGATAATCAGATGCTGGCTAATCAGATAGCGTACAAAAATAAAACAACCAGCCCAAATATGAATACGCAGTACCTCAATCGCGGCGCTGAAATCTGCACCGAATAACAGGCTGATTAACCAGGGCGCTGCAAAGGTCATCAGTAGCGCGATGCCAAACGCCGCACTGAAAAAAAACAAGGCAAACCGGCGTAGCTTCAAGTAGTAGGGAACCATGCCATGTTGGTAGGCTTTTAACATATCGGGGTAGTATCGGGTAGCTAAGGTGGCCGGGAACACATACCACAGTTCTGACAACCTGCTGGCAGCAGCATAAATACCCGCCTGCTCGGCGCCTGCCATCGCGCCTAGCATCACAATATCAATTTTCAGGTAAATTACCGCGACAATGCCCGATAACCACAACCAGCTGGCACGTTTTAACAACGGTTTTATCTGCGCGCCACTGAACCAGCGCGGATGATAAGGTGGCCAGGTTGCTGTGCCTGGCATAAAGGGTTTTTGCTTGAAGCGATACAGCAGGTACTGGGCAACACCTACCAACATAAATTCAATGCCGGTCATAAGCAGTAAACTGGCAATACCAAAACCGGTATACAGTAACAGCAGTTTCGCGCCAAAACTGACTAGGGTAATAGCGGTTTTTAAATATGCGGTACTGCGAAACGTGCCCTGATAATTTAAATAAAACTCAAACAGCAGCAGGCCGAAAAAGCTTTGCAACAGAAATAATATCGGAATAGCAATGCCAGTATGGCCTTGCAGCATATCAGGATAAAGCAGGTAAAACCCCAGTAGCATCAGGCTGCCACCCAGCAGACCCACTGCCAGGCGAAGGCTGACCGCACTGTATAATAAGGTCATCGCTTGCTCGCCCGTTTGCTGCTGTACCATCCGGCGTATTACATTATTATTAAGCCCCATACTGCTCAGCGGCACCAAAAAAGCGCTCCAGGCCATTACTATGGAGTAAATCCCTAACTCGCTGGCACCGAGCACCCTTGCTACAAAAATAGTGAGCACTGCTGCTGCCACTAGCTTCACCAACCGGTCTCCCAGCATCGCCGTTGCTCTGGCAACTAAGATTTTTTTTAGCATATTAGGCTCATATAAAAAGATTATCGAAAATCAAGACTAGCGACGGTTGGCTAAGTTGTGGCGAATGGCGGAGATAATGCGCCATATATTTTGCAGCAGGCCAATATACAGAGTAAATACCAGCGTAAACAACGCTAACATTGCCACTTCCGGTACCAGCAAATATTCACCAATAATGCCAATACAGGCAAACACCCAGGCCAGCGCAGTGATCAGAACCAGTGATTCGCGTGGATTAAGCCCCAGCCGGAGCGAAATATGATGCAGATGCTCCCGGTCTGCCTGAAATGGCGACTGTCCTTTTAAAATTCTGCGCAGCATGATAGCAACCATATCCATTAATGGCACTGCAATTAACCACAGGGCAGTGACTGGCCGGAAACTGGCTGTTTCACTCTGGGTGCTGATGAGTAACAACCAGATAACGGATAAACCAATCAGCATGCTACCGGCATCACCCATAAATATTTTTTTATGCTTAACCCAGCCAAGGTTAAATGCCAGGTAGGGCAGTAAAGCTGCAATAAATACCAAGGGCAATATTGCCTGAGCCGGTTGGCCCCACAACACCATAAATACAGCGATGCTGGTAAAGCTCACCATGCTGAGCAGGCCTGCCAGGCCATCAATACCGTCGGTCATATTAAACGCATTAATAGCGGCAATAACCGCGATAAGGGTAAACGGAATGCCAAAAAATCCCAGTTTGACCTCACCAAAACCAAAAATATTACCCAGATTATTAATATGCAAATCGAGGCTGTAGATCATGGCCAGTCCAACTACGAGCTGAATCGCCAGCCTGAGCTTGACACTTAAATCCAGGGCATCATCAAAAGCACCAAGAATAACAATGACTGTGGCGCAGGCCAGGTAGTAACCCAGCATGATGTCTGAAGAAACCTGGGCTCCCAGCACCAGCATTAATGTCAGGTATATCGCCAGGCCGCCGATTAATGGCACCGCGCCCACATGCTGCTTGCGCCCATGTGGGATATCAAGCAAGCATAGTTTTGGCGCTAATGGCCGAAGCAGCAGGATAGCCAGTAAGCTGGTTATCACTGCTAAAATCAGACTATAGGTTGATTCAGGTATCGGCATGCTCATTCCGCATTTATTTTATTCAGCCTGTCGTCAGCTGTTATCGGGTTATAATCTATTTTGTACATACTATATTGGTTAGTTGCGGCTAATTAGCTATAAACTAAGTGTTTTTAATGGCCCTAGTGCTTATTGTAGTCAGGAATACCGGCTTTTGGACAGTAAAACATTGAATAGTAAAGCCCGCGTGCTAATTATTACCAATATGGGCCCGAAACCTGCAGCGCCTTTTCAGGGCCAGTTTGTCTGGCAACAGGTTGATGCGCTCGCCGCAATAAAGCCTGGCTACCATTTTATGCGTTGGCATACTGACTCCGTGCTGAACCGGCTGTTGAAATATCCGGTGTTTTTTCTCGACTTTATGTTCCGCTATCTGTTTAGCCGGCGAAAATATTCAATTTTACATGTCCATTTTTTTTACCCGACTATCTGGCTGGCGTTACTGTATAAAGGATTACGTAATCCGGCTGCTAAAATTGTGGTGACCTGTCATGGCAGCGATATATACAAATATCAGCCTCCCGGCTTCTGGTATCGTTGGTGTGCCGCTAAAGTACAGCATTGGATTTTCACCAGCGATGCACTGAGACAGCGCTTTAGTTTGCCTTGTCGCCATAGCAGCGTGCTGTCGGCAGGTATTGCTGATAATTTTGCGTCCGGGCCAAGGCTGGATAGCCGTAGCAAGCCAATTGATTTACTTTATGTTGGTAGCCTGGACCACAATAAAGGTATTGACCGTTTAATTAGCTTGCTGCCTTATTTAACCGAAAAAAAAGTGGTTATTGCTGGCGGCGGGCCGATGTTTGATCAGGTATCTCAGGCTGCTGCGTTATCCGCCAATATCACCGTGTTGGGGCCGCAAACTGCCAGTGAACTGGCTGGTTTGTACCAGCAAGCGCGCTGCTTTATCAGTTTGTCCCGAACTGAATCATTCGGGCTGGTCATGGCTGAGGCTATGGCCTGTTACACCCCGGTAGTTGCTACCGCCACTGATGGTGCCGCCGCGCAAATCAGACCGGGAGAGAACGGTCTGATGGTAGCGCAAAATACGATAGAATCGCCACAAAGCGAGCAGCAGTTGCGAACAGATTTGCTGGTGGCACTGCAACAGCTGTGGCAGTTACCGCCGGCGCAGTATCAGCAGCTGCAACAGGGCGCCAGAGACTGGGCGCAGCAATGTTTAGTTAGTGATGTTGCCAGAAAACTTATTGGTCTTTATCAGGAAGTGTGAGTTATGTCAGAAGCAAAGCAAGCCGCGAGACCGGAGCAGGTAACAGTTGGGCTGATCCAGGTTGCTGCTTTTAAAAATATGGCGTCGCTGTTGGAGTATATTGTGCCAATAGACAAGCCTGTGTTCGCTGGCTCTGCCATTGCGATTAATCCAGAAAAAGTGCTAAGCGTAGAAAAAGATCCGCAGCTACTGGAGGTTATTCAGGCAGCTGATATTCGTTATGCCGATGGCATTGGGGTAGTTAAGGCCATGCGCAGGCGTTTGGGACGGCATGTTGAGCGGATACCCGGATGCGAATTATGGCAACAGCTTATGCTGCGGGCTGCACATTATAAAGTACCGGTGTTTATTATTGGTGCCAAGCCGCAGGTGCTGGCACAAACGCGTGATAAATTGCTTGCTGGCGGCACCTACCTTGTCGGAGCAGTCGACGGCTATTTTACCGATGAGACTGCGCTGCTGGCACAGATAAAGCAAACCGAACCGCAAATAATAAGTGTGGCGATGGGTTCACCCCGGCAGGAGTTGCTTATTCAACGGTTGCGTCAGGCTCACCCCAATTGCTTTTACATGGGGGTAGGCGGCACTTATGATGTTTATACCGGTAATGTGAAACGTGCGCCGGCGCTGTGGTGTAAACTCAATCTGGAATGGGCTTACCGGCTGGCATTGCAACCGAGCAGAATTGGCCGGCAACTCGGCTTATTACGCTATCTGTGGTGGTACTGGACAGGCAAGGTGTAACAGGATGACAAACATGAACGTTAAACAAGACTGGCCGTTAATCAGTGTCTATATGCCAACTTTTAACCGGGTGCAGATGGCTATCCGGGCCATTGATTCGGTGCTGGTTCAGGATTATCCCAACTTTGAACTGTTGGTGGTTGATGACGCTTCCACGGATGACACCTGGCAAAAGCTGACTGATAAATATAGTAATGACCACCGGGTACGTTTTTTTCGTCAGCCCCAGGGCAAAGGGGCCTGTGCGGCCAGAAATCGGGCAATTAACGATGCCAGGGGAGATTTTGTTACCGGCATTGATGATGACGACGAATTTTTACCGCATCGGCTGAGCAGTTTATACCGGGCGTATGATCCGCAGTACAGCTGTGTATGTTCCGGTTACATCTGGGATTACGGCAGCATGCAGAAAACCTTGTTCGCTCACGATGAAGTGGTGACGCTGAGTAGTTTACTTGATTTGCATACCTTATCGAATCAGGCACTGGTCAAGCGGGAAAGGATGCTGCAATTGCAGGGGTTTGATGAGGGACTGGCGGCGTTTCAGGATTATGATATGTGGGTCAGAGTGGTAGCGGAGTTTGGGCCGGCGCGGCGCATAAGCGATGCCAGCTATAAAGTGAATGTTGGTCATGAACTTGGCCGGATCACTAACTCGCCGAAACGACTGGATGCCCACAAACAATTTGTTGCAAAACACCGGCCGCTGATGAGTGAGCGGAATTTGCAAAACCAGATGTTTTACCGGCTGATGATGGAAAAACAACCCTTGAGTTTGCTGGAATTGCTGCGCCAGTGTCGCTATGGTTTACAAAAGTTAAAATGGCGATATTACCTCAAGCAAAAAATGGCCCGATTAAGCAGTTTACGTATTCGTTTGTTCAGTAAGGGTTTTGCCGGGTTATTTAAAAAATAATGTTGCAATTGCAGATGCCTGACTCAGCACCACCTGCTTTGATGCCCAAACTGGTCGCGGACAGCTGGCCTGCAATGCTGCTGTTTTATCTGGCGCCCTGGTTTTTGCTGATCGACAGTATCAGTGGGGCTTTGCAACAGTCGCCGCTGGCGTTGCCGTGGTCAATGTTTTATAAAGCACTGTTGCTTAGTTTACTGGTGTGGCAATTAATCCTCTGGCGTGACAAAACCCTGTTGCTGCTAGTTGGTCTGCTGATTTTGGCGCTGGCAGGACCGACATATAGCTACCTGACACTACCTGAGCTGCAGAGCGCTGGCCCAGGTCGGTTTGCCAGCAGCGAACTGCCGTTGCTGTTAAAAACTCTGGCGCCATTGTTAGCCTTTAGTTTTTACCGCCAGTTTTGTGGCCGCTATCCGGCGGCGTTTATGGTAATGACAGACCGGCTGATGTTGCTGAGCTTCGTGGTTATTCAGCTGAATCTGGCCTTGGGCCTGGCCGGTTTTGGTGGTACGGCCTATCAGCCAATGGATAATGTCGCCCAGTCCTTTCTTGGGCTAAAAGGCTTCTTTTATTCAACCAATGAGCTGGCTGCAGTGTTGTTAGTGGTCAGTGGCTGGCTGTTATGGCGCAGTTGGCCACGCCACAAAATCTGCTACAGTGTCGTGAGCCTGTTAACAACAGGCAGTGCTATGTTATTGCTGACGAAAACAGGTTTGTTAGGGAGCCTGCTGCTGGTGGCGTTTATTCCTTTACTGAGCGCCAGGCCGGGTTTCTGGCGGCGACACTATAAAATACTGTTCAGTTGTCTGGCGCTGACACTGGCCTTGTTGATGCTGCTTAGCTGGTACGCAGAACCTGCTTTACGAGCGGTAGGACTGTACGACAAACTGGCGTATGCCTACCAGCAGCGTGGCGTGGCCGGTATCGTATTGTCATCCAGAGATCTGTATTTGACGGTGATCTGGCAGCAAACAGAGCAACATTACACCGTGCTGCACCGGCTGTTCGGGGTTGGCGTGGCGGGCGTTAGTGTTCTGCTGAAAAAATATTTTATTGAAATAGACGTCTTTGATCTGATGGTATTTTATGGCATCGCGGGTATGTTGATTTTTGGCCTGACATTTGGCCGCTTTATTTATAGTTCAGGCCGCCGGTTAACGGTTCACCCATTGGCGGCAACAGCGTTATTTATTAATGTGTTATTACTGGGGGTAGCCATGCTTGCCGGACATATTCTGACATCGGGCATGCTCTGGTTACCCTGGGCGTTGCTAAATGCCGCGGTATTCAATCAACAGCTCAGTTGTTCTTTAGCCGGCGCCAAGCCCAACCCTGTACGAGGGCCAGATGAAAGACTTGCTTGAACCTTTGTTATATCCACAGAATATTTTTCTGTACGGTTTGTTAATTGCGTGCATTTTCTATCGCAAAAAAGGCCTCTGGTTTTTACTACTGGGATTTTATCTGGTGGGTAATACTTATTTTGCCAATTTGGTACGAAGCCACTATGCAGGCCAGATTGGCGGCACTAGTCTGGCGCAAAGTAACAGCACTTATGTGGTGTTGGGTTGCGGCGGCTCGGCAGAGGCATTGCCAGCCTGTGCAAGGGCCAGGCTGGATCGGTTGGGACAAAGCCTGGCAGGACAGACAGCAGCGGTGATTATTACCACCCGCCATTGCCAGCCATACCAGGATTATTTGCTCGGCCAACAACCCCAGCCGTTGGTGATTGATTGTGTTGATGCTGGCGATAATACCTATCAGGAGTTCAGCCATTTGAGTAAAAGGCTGAGTAAGCAACAACCTCTGCAATTTGTAACCAGCGACTTTCATGGTTGGCGGGTGACTAAACTTATCCGCTATCACCAGCTGAATGCGGGGTTAAGTACGGTAAGTAGCCAAACCTTCCGACCTTTAAATTGCAATCTGAATTGCATGTTTATCGTTAATCTGAGTAATTATGACTTATACAGCAAACTTATTGCGGAATATGCCAGTTACGCCGTATGGCGGGCTAGTGTAATCGCCGGCGTATGGCAGTCTTAATCATCGTTCAGGGCGTTATTAATCATGGTTTGAGTTACCTGAGTGGGTGATACCGCATTAGAATGAGGCCGCTGACTTATTTGGCGCCGGAAGCAGTAATGATAAAATGCCATCATGGCAACAATAGCGGGCAACAGACCAATAAAATAGAAAAATACCGCATTCCCAAATTGGTCAAGCAGTAAGCCTGATAACATTAATCCGCCGATGGCACCCAAGCCATTGGCACGGATCAGTACGCTGCTGGCGGCAACCATCTGCCGTTTTGCCAGATGATCATTGGTATGGGCAATGGCCATAGAATAAAGTGGCAAAAATAGCGCACCAAAAAGATAGCAAGCCAAATATAATTGCCAGCCACTGGCAACAGTTAACTGTGCCAGCCAGATTGCAACAATACTGGCGCCAAATCCACAGACTGTCATAACCATTTTGCGATCAAAACGATCAGACAGTTTGCCTAACTGGAATTGCATACAGAGACAACCAAAGATAAATATCGCCATCAGGCTGGCGATATTAAACAGGGGTAAACCCAGTCTGGAAAAATAAACCGGACCAAAGCCAAACATCGAAGCATACCCAAATTGTAAAATAAAACAGGCCAACACCCCTAGCGGCACTATTTTCAATAGTTGGCGAACCGGCATTTTCTCAGCTTGTTGAAAGGTTGGCGCCGGCGTTTTGGTGATTAACAACGGAATTACCGCCGCACTGATAAGCACTGACACCAGACTGAACTGAATAAAATCGCGTGGGTCGCCAACCGTGATTAAAAACTGGCCCAGGCCAATACCACCGAACAGCATGGATACATATAGAGACAATAAAGTGCCGCGGTTCTGGTTATCAGCTTTATCATTTATCCAGCTTTCAGCAATCACAAAAATGGCAGAAAAACAAAAACCTGATAATAGCCGCAAAAAAAACCAGGCGTATGTATTTATCCAGATGGCATGCAGCAAAATGCTGATAGAAGCCATAGATGCCAGCGCGGCGAAGGCCCGGATATGGCCGACCCGCATAATCATTTTCGGCGCACGAATTGATCCCAGCAAAAAGCCGATAAAGTAACCCGTCAGCATCAAACCAATGCTGACACTGGCGAAGCCTTCCAGTTCGGCGCGCAGCGACAGCAGGGTGTTTTGCAGGCCAGTGGTCATGCCAACAATGGCGACGCCGATAAAAAGTGGCCAGCTTGATTGAAAAACAGTTTTCAAAACAATCCCTTCCTGATTACGAAAGTTAATAGTTTAACCTAAAGCCAATGTTATTGCTGCACTAAGCCTGTTTGTTGACAAGGCATGGCCGCTACCTTAGGCTAATCTTAAGCAATGAGTTAAGAGGTGACTTTGGCAAAACACGCGTTAACAGCATTACCGTGGCAAACAAGCTATCGTCACCAGAGTCGCCGGTATGGTATAGAAATAGAATTCAGCGGTTTGGAGCTGGCAGACGTGCAACAACTGGTTGCCAGGCATTTGTCGCTTAGTGCCAGTGAAAGTGGCCGCTATCGCTATAAACTGACCGGTGACCCGGCCGGTGACTGGTTAGTAGAACTTGATTTTCAGCTGTTGGCCAGGATGGGAGAGCAAAAATTTAATGCGGACTCACTGACGGATAACTTACAGGAGTCGCTGGAAACGATAGTGGCAGCAGTAGCAAAAAAAGTGGTACCGCTGGAGCTCGTTACCCCGCCATTGCCTTTTGCCGAACTGAGTAAGGTAACAGAACTTATTACCCTATTGCACAAGGCTGGTGCGAAAGGGTCGTCCGAGTCGCTGCGTTATGCGTTTGGCTTGCAGCTTAACCCAGAAATTCCGTCTACAGATGCAAGGTTATTGCTGGCGATTATCCGGGCGTTCGTCTGTTTGCAACCCTGGCTGCGGCAACGGGAGAATATCGATATTGTCCGCACCTTAACGTCTTATATTGAACCTTATCCTGCGGCCTATCAGCAAAAAATCATCAATAAAGACTATCAACCCGACCTGGCTGAACTGATTGATGACTACCTTACATTTAATCCCAGTCGCAATCGGGCTCTGGACTGTTTACCGCTGTTTATGCATTTAGACAAAGCACGGGTCAGAGCGGTAACAACTGATAAATTAATTAAATCACGTCCCGCTTTTCACTATCGGCTACCTAGTTGTGAAATTCATCAGGCGGACTGGAGTTTGCAGCGTGCCTGGGATGGTTGGGCGCAGGTGGAAATGCTGGCGAACGATCAGACACGTTTGCAACAATGCATGACCGCTTACCAGCACTATATGGCAAAGACCGGCCGTTTCGAAAAGTCCTGGATCAGCGAGGTAGAGCAGCAATGGTTAAACCGGTAATTGCGATAACCGGTCCTGAGCGGGGCGCCTTTGGGCCGCGGACACTTGTGGCCATTGCAGTGCGATGGTATGGCGGAATACCGCTGCAATTAAAGCCGTCCAGTAAGCTGGCCGCTAAACATTTTGATGGGGTGGTAATCACCGGCGGCCATGATGTCGATCCCGTTTTGTACGCGGCTGAAGCGGAAGTGCATCCAAAGTATGATCAGGCACGGGACGAGCTTGAAATGGCAGTAATAAAAAAAGCAGAAAAAGAGCAAATGCCGATGCTGGGAATTTGTCGCGGTGCACAGCTGCTGAATGTTAGCCGTGGTGGCAGTTTGTTTCAGCAATTGACAGATCAACGCCGGCATACTTCTAAGCGCTGGACGGTGCTGCCGCTTAAAACCCTCTGTCTGGCAGATACGGACTCTGCATTAAAAAAGATTTTCCAGACACCAAAAGCCCGGATAAATAGTCTTCATAATCAGGCCATCAACCAGTTGGGCCAGGGCCTGAACGTGGTCGGTCTCGATTTAGATAATATTATCCAGGCGGTAGAAGACCCAAGCCGAGACTTTGTTTTGGGGGTGCAATGGCATCCGGAGTTTTTAATTTTTATACGCCGCCAACGCCATTTATTTAAAGCTGTAGTCAGCCAAGCCCGGCGTCGTCAGTCGGAAGCAAAGGGCTGACGCTTGCTTATGTCACTCGGTTATAGCCTGGGGTTAACACGTTTATTAGCGGATTGGTTTTTTTTGCAGCCAACGGCGAAAGAGGACAACACTGAAGAGTAACGCACCCGCAATTACTCCATATAAATGGGCATCAATTGCCACTGTGGCACTGATCAACTGACTCAGCTGTAGATCGGGGCCCTGATATTGCTCATAGCCAATTTTGGCCAGGATACCAAGCGTCAGCAACATCCCGCCGGTTTTGCCGGTTTTGATATCCAGCAATGCCCCGAAAAACAGCATGCCATGCAATACGCCGGACAAGCCGACGTAGCGCTGAATATCGGCTTGCAACCAATACATCATGCCACTGATAAACAAAGCGTTAAACAGCAGCTGCCATATTAAAGCAAGTTGGCGCTGATAACCCGCGTGCAGTAGCATAATGACCAGCAAACCGCCGCCATTTAACAACAGATGGTAAAGGTTAGAATGCAGCAAATGGCCGCTGATTAATCGCCAGACTTCTCCGCTGGCTATCTCAACTCTTTGGTAGGCAAAAATGTGTTGTATCGACTCCGGCAATAGAAAAGCCAGAATGACCAGCAGTAGCAGGAGACAACAGGGGCCAAAACCCGGTTTAGCGTAAAATAGTGCCTGCATGGTAGCCTGGGGACGAATGAACGGTAAATTATAGTGCTATCCAAAACTAATTTGGCTGCGATATCAAGTTGTATTTTGCAGAGCCCCCCGATAAGCCGTTGAACACGCTTGATCTGCTGCAGACTTCTGGTTAGGGTAGCATGCTGCCTCTAATGGGAAATAAGTATGAAACAGTTTTATCTGTTGTTGACAAGTTTTAGTCTGCTGCTGGTCAGCGAATGGGCAACAGCAACGGTGCCGGTGCAGCAGGAAACCCGTGAGCCTGAAGCGGCGACGGGTTTAACTGAGCAGCAACTGGTCCATAGCAAGCAAGCTATGGTCGCCGCCGCACATCCATTGGCGGTAGTTGCTGGTCAGCGCATTCTGGCCATGGGTGGCAGTGCGGTCGATGCTGCTATTGCTACCCAGCTAATGCTGGGGCTGGTAGAGCCACAAAGCTCTGGCATTGGCGGCGGGGCGTTTATTTTACACTGGCAAAAATCCGGCCAACGTTTAACCAGCTTTGATGGCCGAGAAACTGCGCCAGCACTGGCTGATGAGACATTGTTTACAGTTAATGGCAAAGCGCTGGACTGGCGGACGGCTTATGTAGGTGGTAAATCGGTGGGTGTGCCAGGGGTATTAAAAGCTCTGGCGCAAGCACATCAACAATACGGACGGCTGCCCTGGCCGGTATTGTTTAGCGATGCAATTGAGGCCGCTGAAACTGGGTTTAATGTCACCCCGCGAATGGCCAAACACCTCAAATTGGGATGGAACGCCGGGGTTAAAACTCTGTCGCCGGCTAAAGATTATTTTTATCCCGATGGTCAACCTCTGACCGCAGGTCAACAGATCACTAACCCCGCCTATGCTAAATTACTCCGAGCGATTGCCGCTGAAGGAGTGAGCGCGTTTTATCAGGGAGCAAATGCCCAGGCGCTGGTTGACACGGTACGCAGCGCAACAACCAATCCCGGACAATTAACGTTGCAGGACTTAGCCGATTATCAGGCCGTGGAACGCGAGGTATTATGCCATCCTTACCGGCAATTTCAGGTGTGCGGTATGGCGCCACCGAGTTCAGGCGGCATTGCCGTGCTGCAAATACTGGGCATGTTATCAAGCTTTGAAATGAATAAAGTGACCCCGGGTTCGGCCCGGGCTGTCCATTTAATGAGTCAGGCCTCACGCCTGGCATTTGCCGATCGGGAGCGCTATCTGGCTGATTCAGATTTTAGTCCGGTACCGGTAGCAGGTTTGCTGGACCCCGCGTATTTAGCCAGTCGGGCCTCCCTGATACAGCCCTACCATAATATGGAAACTGCGACAGCCGGCCAGCCTGAGGGGGCTATGGTGTTATCTGATGCCAAGGCAATAGAGTTTGAAAATACCAGTCACTTGTCTGTGGTAGATCAGTATGGCAATGCGGTCAGCATGACCACCAGTATTGAAAATGTGTTTGGCTCTGGCTTGATGGTAAATGGCTATTTACTTAACAACCAACTCACTGACTTCAGTTTACAGGCAGTGGTAGAGGGCAAACTGGTGGCAAACCGGGTGCAGGGCAATAAACGTCCGCGTAGTTCCATGGCTCCGATGATGGTGTTTGATAACGATAACAATATTAAGTTATTAACGGGATCGCCTGGCGGTAGCAGAATCATTAATTATGTTGCACAAAACCTGGTTGCAGTTCTCGATTGGCAAATGGATCTGAAGCAGGCAGTAAACCTGCCGCGCTTTACCCACCGCAACGATTATCTGGCCCTGGAAGCCGGTACGCCATTGGCAGCATTAGCTCCGGCTTTGCAAGCGATGGGTTACCAGGTTAAGGTGCAGGATCTTAATTCGGGTATTCACGCCATTGAGGTTACGCCCGCCGGGCTGCAAGGGGCCGCCGATCCGAGGCGTGAAGGCACGGCGGCTGGCTTTTAATATCGTATGTTGATTAATATAAAAGCGGAATAAGAGCAAAATTATGAGTGTACAAATAACGCAGAATGATGCCGGTGTGTTAACGCTGAGCCTGCATCGCCCTGATAAAAAGAACGCGCTCAGCCTGGCAATGTATCGTCAGCTGACTGAAGCGCTGCAGCAGGCCAGGAATGATCCTGGCGTTAAAGTAGTAGTACTTCAGGGTTCAGATAGCTGTTTTTCCAGTGGCAATGATTTGCAGGATTTCCTAACGGCAGGTGAGCTGGACGCACATCATCCCACCGTGGCGTTTTTATACCAGCTTAATGCGTTTAATAAGCCGGTAGTGGCTGCCGTAGCCGGTTTGGCTATTGGTATTGGTACCACCGCATTACTGCACTGCGACCTGGTTTATGCGGCCCCGGATTGTCGCTTTCAAATGCCATTCAGTCAGTTAGGATTATGCCCGGAAGCAGCATCAAGTTTGTTGCTACCGCAACTGGTCGGTTATCAGCGAGCAGCGCAGTATTTGTTGTTGGGTGAGGCTTTTACTACTGAGCAGGCTGTTGCCATGGGACTGGTGAATCAACAGGTAGCCAACGCAGAGTTACTGGCCTTTGCCGCAGATAAAGCTCAACAGCTGGCCAGGCTGCCAGCAGAGGCGGTACAACAGAGTAAAGCGCTACTGCGCGGTAAAATAAAACGGAAAGCAGATAAGGTTATCGCAATTGAGCTTGAGGTATTTGGCGAGCTGCTGAAAAGTGATGTATGCCGGCAACAACTGCAACGATTTTTCGAAAAAAAATAACAGGCACAGCGCAAAACACCGCCTCGCCAGGCCTGGTCTAGTAAGTGGCGGTGCTGCTAAAGGGATCGGTTTTTACCTCAGCCACCAGCCATTTGCCCCTTTTCTTTACTAGACGGACCGTTCGGAGGTTGTCAATATTTTTACCGTCTCGCTCGCCACTGAATACCAGAGTAACATCGGCATTGTCATCATATTGCTGGCGCAGGTTCTGGCCACTGCGATTCACTTCAATAGTGACGGTGTCGTAAGACATATTCATTAGTGTTCTGCCAACCTGGCGCGGTGTTACATAAGCATCCAGCAAAGCAGCTAATTCCTCAGTGCTGAGACTTTTGGTTTTTTCCAGATCTTTTTCATTGTACAGCGCATGAAAAAACTCGGTGGCGATATGCTCAGGTGTACCCCAATGGGCGTTGCTTTTTGGTTTTTCGTTGCACGCACACAGCAGTATTATGCAAAATAATAGTGGTAGTATTGTTTTCATCGGCAGCAAACCATAGAGACGTGTATCGACGCAGTGTGGAATTTTTTTTAGCGCCTGTAAAGCAAAAAGGCCGCATTAAGCGGCCTTTGCTGCAGCAGCCTTAAGCTTAAGGCTGTAGTTCCTGTTCGCTGAAGATGTTTGCAAATAGCGGGCTGGATAAATAACGTTCGGCAGCGCTTGCCAGAATCACTACAATGTTTTTACCGGCATTTTCCGGCTTGGCAGCCTGGCGCTGTGCTGCGATCAACGCTGCACCTGACGAAATGCCCGCCAGAATACCTTCCTCTTTCATCAAGCGATGGGTCGCGGCAAAAGCGTCCTCACTGCTTACCGTTTCTACTTCATCAATCAAATCCAAATCCAGATTGCCCGGGATAAAACCGGCGCCGATACCCTGAATTTTATGCGGTCCTGGCTTGATTTCTTCGCCCGCTTTAGCCTGACTGATGACCGGCGACTCGGTTGGCTCTACCGCAACAATGTGCACAGGCAACTTCTTAACTTCTTTTAAATAGCGGCTAACCCCGGTGATGGTACCGCCTGTACCGACGCCGGCGATAAAAATATCCACTTTACCGTCTAAATCGTTATAAATTTCCGGGCCGGTAGTATCAACGTGAATTTGCGGATTGGCCGGATTTTCAAATTGCTGCAGCAATACATAACGGTTCGGATCTGATGCCAGAATTTCATGGGCTTTTTCAATGGCGCCTTTCATACCTTTAGGGCCTTCAGTCAACACCAGATTAGCCCCCAGAGCCTTTAACAGTTTACGTCGCTCCAGGCTCATGGTAGCAGGCATGGTCAGGGTAAGTTTGTAACCACGACTGGCGGCAACAAATGCCAGGGCAATACCGGTATTGCCAGAAGTAGGCTCAATAATTTCTTTGTCTGCAGAGAGTACACCGCGTTTTTCGGCATCCCAGATAAGTGCAGAGCCTAAGCGGCATTTGACACTGAAGCTGGGGTTTCGTGATTCAATTTTTGCGTATACATTAGCACCGCCTGTGATGGTACGGTTTAGTTTGACCAAAGGTGTGCGACCGATAGACAATGAGTGGTCTGCAAATACGTTTGCCATTAAAAGCTCCAATTACAAAGAATTTGGTTATAAGAATACGCCAGCAGCATAAAAGGTGAAGTAGCGTTTGGCTATAACTTATATCATTTCATTTTCTTATATTGTAGCGTGAATTTTAACCCGAAGAGGATCAAAATGGCCTTTGAAAGTACTGACAATTATATTGTATCCACTGAGCTTGCGCTGGCGGTCAATGCTGCGGTAACCCTTGAAAAACCATTATTAATTAAAGGTGAGCCAGGCACGGGCAAAACGCGGCTTGCAGAAGAGCTGGCCCAGAGTCTGAATACCGAACTTATTCAGTGGCATATAAAGTCGACCACCAAGGCTCAGCATGGTTTATATGAATATGATGCGGTTTCGAGACTGCGCGATAGTCAACTGGGCAGCGACAAAGTCCAGGATATCAGCAACTATATTCGGCCGGGTAAGTTATGGCAGGCTTTTACTGCAGTAAAGCGACCGGTATTGCTGATTGATGAAATTGATAAGGCCGATATCGAGTTTCCCAACGATTTGTTGCACGAATTGGACCAGATGGCGTTTTATGTGCATGAAACCGGTGAACAGGTACGCGCCATTGATCGGCCAATCGTCATTATTACCTCCAATAATGAAAAAGAGCTGCCAGATGCCTTTTTACGCCGCTGCTTTTTTCATTATATCCGCTTTCCGGACGCCGGGACATTGCGGGCTATTGTCGCGGTGCATTACCCCAATATTCAGCAGCAGTTATTAGGTGCCGCGCTGGAAATATTCTTTGAACTGCGTGAACTGCCGGGTTTAAAGAAAAAGCCGTCAACCTCAGAACTACTCGACTGGCTTAAATTACTGTTGGCTGAAGATATTCCGGCAGAGGTTTTAACCGATAAGCAGCAACAGGGCGGCCTGATGCCGATGTTTGGCGCCTTGCTGAAAAACGAGCAGGATGTGGCGCTGGTCGAAAAACTGGCGTTTCTGGCGAAGCGGCAAGGTCGTTAAAAAATGCGTTTTTTGCGAGTGACGACTTTGCGCCTTAACTCAGCGAAGGACCAGAACCTTGTTTCGGTCGGCGCAGAGTGTCTGAGTGAGGGCGCAAGCCCGAGCGAGTTGCTGCGACGAGCCGGTGCAAGTGTTGTGGGCCGCAGTGATTCGATTACACCAGGACCATAGGCAATGTTGATTGATTTCTTTTTTACCCTGCGCAAATACGGCTTAAAAACCAGTATTACCGAACTGCTGGATTTATTAAATGCCTTAAAACAACAGGTGATCTTTGCCGATACTGAAGCCTTTTATCAGTTATCCCGGTTATGTCTGGTAAAAGATGAAACCCAGTACGACAAGTTTGACCGGGCTTTTGCTGACTATTTTGCCGGGGTGGCCGAAGTGGATATTGCCGCTAGCATTCCGCCAGAGTGGCTAGTGCCAGAAGTGCTGCGAAAATTAAGTGATGAAGATAAGGCCAAACTGCAGGCATTAGGGGGGCTGGATAAATTGCTGGAAACGCTGCGTGAGCGTTTAAAAGAGCAGCAAAAAAAGCACAGTGGTGGCAATAAGTGGATTGGTACCGGTGGTACCTCGCCGTTTGGTGCTTATGGGTATAATCCGGAAGGGGTTCGAATTGGCCAGCAAGGCAGTGGACAACGCCGGGCCGTGAAAGTATGGGACAAACGTGAGTTTAAAGACTTAGACATTGACAGTGAACTTAATAACCGCAGTATTAAACTGGCACTGAAGCAGCTACGTAAATTTGCCCGCAGCGGAGCTGAAACTGAACTCGATTTACACGGTACTATTCAGGCAACCTCCGAGCAGGCTGGCTGGCTGGATTTGCGTTTTATCCGAGAGCGGCATAATGCCATAAAATTATTGGTCTTTTTTGACGTTGGCGGTTCAATGGACGACCATATTGAGCAATGTCAGAAGCTGTTTTCTGCCGTGAAAACAGAATTTAAACATCTGGAGTTTTTCTACTTTCATAACTGTATTTATGAGGGCGTGTGGCGTAACAATAAAAGACGTTATACCGAACAGATAAACGTAGACGATATTATTCATACCTATGGCAGTGACTATAAACTGATTTTCGTCGGCGATGCCACCATGGGTCCCTATGAAATTGAGTATCCTGGTGGCAGTGTCGAGCACTTTAACCCGCTACCGGGAAAAGTCTGGCTGCAGCGCTTGCTTGGTCAATACCCCAAAGCGGTATGGCTAAACCCGCAACCGCAGCAGTGGTGGACCCAATATTTCTCTATTGAACTGATTAACCAGATAATGAATAAACGCATGTTTCCATTGACGCTGGACGGCCTGAGCAGCGCCATCAAAACGCTTTTATGATGGGTTAGAAAACCACCCAGTGAAGTAATTACACAGGATTTGTAACATGACATTACAGCGTCCCCCGAAACGTCGGTTATGGATTTGGCTGGTATGGCTGGCAGGGTTTTATACGGTCTGGCTATACCTTGTAGCCGGGTTAGGGCATTGGTCTGCTGCTGTCGCACACTGGCCAATGGCTGTCGCAATGGCCTTTGGTAGCTATGCGGCAGGCGCCACTCCCATGGGCGGTGGCACTGTAGGTTTTCCGGTACTGGTTTTGTTGTTTGAATTGCCAGCCAGTCTCGGGCGTGATTTCAGCTTTGCTATTCAGTCTGTAGGTATGACCAGTGCCGCGATATTTATCCTGGCCAGACGCCAGCCGCTGGCCTGGGCTACATTGAACGGTGCGATGCTCGGGGCATTATTTGGTACCCCATTTGGCATTTTTTTTATCGCGCCTTATGTGCCTGAGCTTTGGATTAAACTGATTTTTGCGGTGGTCTGGGCCAGTTTTGGCATACTGCATTTATGTCGCTTAAACGAAATTGCCGGCCACAGCGGTATAACTGATTTTGATGAAAAATGGGACTTTAAGCTCGGACTCTGGACCGGTATCCTTGCTGGCGCCACGGTGGCTGCCGTTACCGGTGTTGGCATTGATATGGTGCTGTATACCGCGCTGGTGCTGTTATGCCGGGCTGATCTGAAAATTGCTATTCCGACGTCGGTAGTGATCATGGCATTTACCTCGGTGCTAGGGGTCTCAGTTAAATTGATCTCGGGGCAGGGGCTGGCTCCGGGTGTGTTTGAAAACTGGCTGGCAGCGGCACCGGTAGTGGCAATAGGGGCACCGCTGGGAGCGTTTATTGTCGCTAAAATTGGCCGAAAACCTACGTTACTAGTAGTGGCAATGCTTTGTATCGGACAGTTTGTCTGGACTTTATATGCTGAGCAGCAGCGTCTGGGTATTGATGGAATGTTACTGGCAGCACTAGCGGTGCTAGCGTGTCTGGCGGGCTTTGAGCTATTGCACCGATGGGGGGCGTTGCTGGTAGGTGAAAAAACGGTCAGGGCACAGGCAAAAGCGCTGTCCGCCGACAGTTAATCGTAAACCAGCCGGCGCCTTTACCCTAAACGTTAACGGTAAAATGCCTCTACTTTGCCTTTTACTTTCATTAGCAACGGCTGGCCGCGACGGTCAAGCGCTTTGCCGGCCGCAACTTTTACCCAACCTTCGCTGATGCAATATTCTTCCACATCAAAGCGCTCTTTGCCGTTTAGGCGGATGCCAACATCGTGTTTAAAAATGTCTGCATTATAGTGCGGGCTGCGTGGGTTTACTGAAAGCTGATCCGGTAAATCCGGCCGGGTTGGCTGATTCTCAGTTCCTGTACTGGCGGTTGCTGCATTGTTGCTTGTTGTATCAGTCATGGCGTTAATCTTCGCAAAATAAAAGTGGGCCATTGTAGGCAAAGCAGGCCAGGTGCTCAAGTGCGGCAAGCACAAATTAAAAGGTAAAATCATTTTCCTTGCCGGATACCCTACAATTCCAGATATTGCGGCCAGCCCAGTAGTGGGTTAGTCAGGCCTTGTTTACCTTCAAAGGCATCAAGTTTTTCGGGTGAGGCGTCTTTTTTGGCCAGGGCCTGATAATCTTTGGCAAAGTTCAGGGTGCGTGTCAGCGCCGGAATAAAATGCTGGCCTAACTCGGCGCGAATGGCATCTGCATTGGCGCCGGGTAACTCAGCCAGGGTTGCTTCGGTTTGCAATGCAAAAAAAGTGTCGTTAAACCAGTGCTTTTGCAAAGTAATATTAAGCAGCCGCTTTTTTAAATCCTGGCGTACTTTGTCGCCACCGGTCAGGGCGCGGTAAAATACCACTTCAGCCAGCACTTCTTCCAAGCTGAAATGTTCAAACTCGTCAAAATGGCTGCGGGCGTAAAACTGCTGTTGTAATAGTTGCATGCTTTGGCTGCGCCGGTGCTCAGTCAGGGCTTGCTGATAATGGTGCCAGCCAGGCCAATCCTCTGCGTCTGGCGGACTGGATACTTGCTGCAGTAGTTGCTCTTCCACGTCACCATACAGTGATTTGCTACTATTGCGGCTGACCGTATTGAGCATGTTCCAGCCTTTCTGAAATGGTTTTACCAGTCCCTCTGGCGCAAGCAATAAGGCAAGCGCACGTTGTTGGTCTTTGGCGGCCAGTTCCAGCAAACCCAGGCTTACCACCCCTATAACATCATGTGCGGCTTGCTCAAGCAGATGCATTTTATATTTATTATAAAATTTATCGGCAAACTTCAGGCTCATTAGCACAGCTTTGCCCTTAATTTGCTGTAACTGCGCAGTGGTTAGCTGTTCACTGGCCAGAGCACTGCTGATAACCTGACTTAAAAACGGCCCTGTACTGCCGTCACGTAACATTAACTGCATGGGTTTTCCTGCTGCCTGGCCCGGATGGGACAGTAATATAACGGTTAGTCTAAAAAGCTGAACATATCGTCCACTTCGGCAAATTCATCTTTCGCCTGATTCTTTTCTTTGGCCTGCATCACCAGCTCGGTGGCAAATTTATTTATAATGCCTTCCCAGCCTGAATTTTCATTGCGAACCAGTGCTTTAATTGCACGCTCAACATCTGGCGCTAATTGGCGGATTAATGCCAGCAGGCTGCGGGGATCATCTATGCCTAAACCATGAGCGTCTTCATTCATCTGCCGCTCGGTATAACGCACTGCTTCTTCTAAGTCTTCTTCTTCATCATGCAGCATATCGTGCAGGCCATCGTCATCGGCAATGGCTTCACCGCGATAGAGCTCAATAAACGGGATAGACAAATAGAACAGCCCGGCCGGATCTTCAGCAATACATTCTAAGATCTCGGTTTGTTTCTCTTCGCTATCCTGGGTGCGGATAAGATAGGTTAAAAAATCAAAGGTATGTTGCTGCAGCTCATCAGCATTATTCTTAATTTTCTCTTCCCAGTACAAAGGCTGTTGACAAACAATATCGCGGATCCGCTCCGGGCTCATCAGCTCGGAGATAATGGATGGAAACGAGATATCATGCTGGCTGTTCATCTGAGTGAGAGTGACGATATCAATATTTTCAATCACTTCAACTAATTGCTCATCGCTCATTGTGTTGGCAATAAGCTCAAACTTCTTGCTGGCCTGTTTTGGTTCGATTACCGCCAGTTCTTTAATTTCGGCAGCCGCAATCTCAATTAAATTTGTCATTCAGGTTTCTCTCTGTTAAAGCGAATGTCGTCGTACTGGTTGTCATAACCCGGCTCGTCGCTGTCAACGCCATCGTCAAAGCCATCATTGAAATCATCATTGCTATAGCCATCACTGTCGTAGCGTTCAGTACTGTACTCATCGCTACTAAAGTCATCCTCCGGCGCGAGGTCAGCTATGTCATCTTGCTCATGATCAGTTGCTGCTGAGCTTTGTTTGCCGCTTTGTCGACCCTGGCTATCACCATGTGCCATTAAAAATAACACGGCGCAGCTTTCAATCAACATGGGCTCTGAGTATGCGCGAATCGCTTTTACCAGCTCTACATCAGCGTTATTAAAGGCAGCTGACGTTTTAAACTCATCCCAGTTTGGGGCGGTGCCAGTACTAAGCCACTGCTGCCAGTTAGCCTGTGCTGTGGCTGGAAATTTTACCCTGCCAAATAGCGCTACCGGCAGATATTCTGGTAATGATTCCAGTAATTTGGGGTCACGTAACAATACCGCTTTCATTTTAGCGGTATAGTGTTCCAGCGCTTTCGGAGTTTCCGGGTCGAGATAAGACTCGATATTTTCTCTGGCATCCGTTTGCAGGGCACGAATGCGTTTTAGATTCAATTTTGCAGCCATAAGGTAGTCACGACCTATCTGAGTAGTAAATTTATTCAAGGTACATTTTATAAATGTATGAGTGATAATAGCAGTTTGTCAGTAATACTGATCCCAAAGTTCCTGCATGGCTGCAGCGGGATCCGTGACAATCACGTTATTAAAGTCTTTAATAAATGCCGATTTTAGTTTTGGATCTGCAAGCACTTCATACGCTTGCTTTACCCGTTGCAACTGCAATGCGGCCTGTTCTTTTTCTTCATCGGTTTTGTCCAGTAATTTATCCGGATGATAACGATTAGACAGGCGTTTATAGGCTTTTTTAATATCGTCATCGCTGGCATTGGTTTTAATGCCAAGCACGCGAAAATGGTTAATCATAGAGTATCCTGCAACACGGTTATTAAAGCAGTATGGCCAGCTGGCGTAATGACCCTGCCAGCGCCAGCGCCAGCGACTGGCCGATAATCATAGCAGAAGGCAGCTGGGCTACCTAGTGCTGCGTGCTGCCATTTTGCTCTGGCTGGATAAACCAGCGTGGATCAATGCTCAGTTGAAACAGCAAGGGTGAAAAGCGTTTAAAGTTAGCGGCATTAGCCTGACACTGAATGTTTTTCGGATACCGGCTTTTCCACGGATCGTTAACCAGATACACCTGATTGTCCGCCACTGCAACGCCCTCTATCGAGCTGTTGTCCATTTTTTCATAAGCGGGACAATTGTGGCTGTTGGTTGGGGTATAAAAATCCAACGTCTGGACAAACGGGACTTGCTGCTGGCTGATATCGATGATCCAGAGCTGATTGTCATTGCGCGCTGCGCCAATCAGATAACCCGGATGGCTACTGGCGGGATGAGGCATATAGTCCAGCCCATTTAGCGGATGATTATTGGCATCGGGTACCGGTAGGGTAAAACCACTGTCTGCTACTGCAATAAAGTCTGCAGATGACCAGAAGTCAGCGGTGTAGGGGGTGACAAAAATCATTGGTGCATTGGCCTGGTTTTTCTCCAGCGCCAGATACAAATTACCGGCGTTATCAAAAGCCAGCCCTTCAATACCGTCATTACTGAAATTGCCTACCCTGGCCGCTGCGGGAAACTGTACCGGCCTGACCGCAACAATTTCGGCTTTGCTCAGTGCTTTATCGGTTTGGATTTTTACCAACAGGGTAGGATATGGTGTCGAGTGGGTATTGCTATAACGCTTAGCGCACTGTGGGCTCAGGCTAAAATCAGACGAGTCTTCGGTTACGCTGACAAGCGTCGTATCATCCTCACGGTCCCAGGTCAGAGATTCCCAGTCAGGATAGTTTGTTAGCAGTTCAGCAAAACAGCTATTTTGCAGGTCGCTGGCGACGGTAATATTAACCGGTGGTGCAATCAGCTGACCGGTCTGCGGGTTTATTCTGAGCAATATATTGCGCATAGGCACAGCCGAGCTGTTATCGCCAATATGCACAAGCTCGCCGTGGCGCAGGGTTAAACCGGAGCTTTGCGGATCAGCCAGTGTCTGGCCCGTCTCATCGGTAAGCCACTTACCGGCAAGATGCAATTCCGCCGCAGCAGCTTGAATAAAGCCAGTCGCTGCTAATAACAGGCCGCCGGCTAAAACAGTGGATAATAAATGCATGGTGTCTGTCCCTGGCAATGCCTTGTGGTTGCACAGTTTTTAGTGCAATGGCGATAACGTTATCGCCTGGTCATCGTTAACCGTTATTGTGCCAGTTAATTGCAGCAGCGCCTATATTAGCCTGCGCAATTAGCTGTACAAATAAAAAAGGCCACCCTGAGGTGGCCTTAACACGCCTTAAGCTAAGTTAGTAGCCCTGCGAGTGAACGTCTCGCACGGCGCGGCCGGACGGATCGGTCATTTCTGCCATTTTGGCATCCCAGGCTAGCGCTTCCGGGGTGGAACAAGCGACTGATTTACCGCCAGGTACACAGCTAATGGCGCCTGCATGGGGAAAATGTTCCTCAAAAATCACCCGATAGTAATAGGCTTCTTTGCTATCCGGGGTATTTACCGGAAAACGGAAGCTGGCGGTGGCCATTTGCTGGTCGCTGACTTCTTTCGCTGCATGGGCTTTCAGGCTATCTATCCAGTTATAGCCCACGCCATCGGAGAACTGCTCTTTCTGGCGCCACAGAATCTCGTTGGGCAATAAACCATCAAACGCCTGGCGCAGAATATGCTTCTCCATTTTGCCGCCGCCACACATTTTTGCCTGTGGGTTTAAGCGCATAGCAACGTCCATAAACTCTTTATCAAGGAACGGTACCCGGGCTTCAATACCCCAGGCCGACATGGCTTTGTTTGCCCGGTTACAATCAAACATATGCAAGCGGTCGAGCTTACGTAACGTTTCTTCATGAAACGCTTTGGCGTTGGGCGCCTTATGAAAATACAGGTAGCCGCCGAAAATCTCATCTGAGCCTTCACCCGACAGTACCATTTTAATGCCCATGGCCTTAATTTTACGGGCCATCAGGTACATTGGGGTAGAGGCACGAATCGTCGTGACATCATAGGTTTCCAGAAAGTAAATTACATCACGCAGTGAATCCAGTGCTTCCTGCACGGTAAAGTGCACCGTATGATGCACAGTACCAATAGCATCGGCGACTTTCTGGGCTGCTACTAAATCGGGCGAGCCAGGCAAGCCAACTGCAAAGGAGTGCAAGCGCGGCCACCAGGCTTCACTCTGGTCGTTATCTTCAACCCGGCGTTTAGCATACTGCTGGGCGATAGCCGAAATAAGTGATGAATCGAGGCCGCCAGATAACAGCACGCCGTAGGGAACATCTGACATCAGGTGGGTTTTAACGCTGTGCTCCAGCGCCGCTTTTAATTCAGTTTCGCTGGCCGGGTTATCTTTAACGGCATCAAAACTTTGCCAGTCGCGGCTGTAATAGCTACGCAGCTCACCAATTTTACTATCAAAGTAGTGGCCGGGCGGAAACTCTTTAATTTGCTTACATACCGGTACCAGCGCTTTGAGTTCTGAGGCCACAAATAACTGGCCGTTTTCATCATAGCCATAGTACAGCGGGATAATGCCGATGTGATCGCGAGCTATCAGATAGCGGCTTTGTTCGGCGTCATACAGAATAAAGGCGAACATACCGTGCAACTTGTCCAGAAAATCGGCGCCATGTTCTAAATACAATGGCAAGATAACTTCACAATCAGATTTGGTTTTAAACGGGTAAGGGCTAGCAAGCTCCTTTTCGAGTTGCTTATGATTGTAGATCTCGCCATTCACTGCCAGAATGTGATTTCGATTATCATTTATCAGAGGTTGGGCACCATTTTCAGTATCTACAATTGCCAGGCGCTCGTGCACCAGAATGGCATTATCGTCATTCCAAATGCCTGACCAGTCCGGGCCACGATGACGTAATAACTTAGATAACTGCAGCGCCTGCTGGCGCAACGCTTTAACATCAGTACTGATGTCAAGCACCCCAAATATCGAACACATGATAACCTCTATTAATTAATTTCGAAAAAACATTTTTATACCCAAAGGATTTCGGCTTGCACGTAGGCGGCAAGGCAATTTTCCCCTTGAGCTTAGTTTTACTAAGTGATAGGGGTAAACTGGCGCAGCCAACACCCGTGCAAATTGAAAGACGAAGGGTATTTTTGGCAGTATGTACGTCTAAACGTACCCCTTGAATGTGCCATGCCAGTATAAAATTGCAAGCGCTTTTTCGCGCTTTATCTAAGTAATTCGCGCTGAGAACGTTCAGTCGCAGCAACAGAAAACAGCGTTTATGCAAAAAACCGTTATAAAAAATCGCTTTATGCCGCCGGCTGCCTGGAGTTCGCAGCTATTGAGAGCAAGCCCTTTATTTAGCGATTTGTGCCAATCCTTTGCTATATCGCAGTTAACAGACTGGCCGGATATCGGCTGGCTTAATCACTGTGCAATGCAAGCCCCGGTGCAATTTGTTGATAACGACGAGCTCGCTGCTGATGGTCGTTACTATGAAGAGTATATTTATGCCACGAAAAGTGTGCCAACACGCAAAGATAACTGGCACGACTTTTTTGGTGCACTGATCTGGTGTTTATTTCCCCAAACCAAAGCGTTGTTAAACCGGCTGCATATCAGCGAAATTAACCAGCATGGCCAGAAACAGCGTACTAAGCTGCGCAACAAGCTGACACTGTTTGATGAGTGCGGGGTGCTAATATGCCTGGAACCAGCGGCAGCAGTGCATGCAACACTGCTGCGCAACCATCAGTGGCAGCAAAGCTTTGTCGACAGGCGTGCTGATTGGTGGCAAAGCATCAGGCCGGTTATTTTTGGCCATGCCATCTATGAAATGGCCACTGCTCCGTTTCTTGGGTTAACAGCTAAGACGCTGTTTATAGAGGTGCCAGCAGGTTTTAGCCAATGGTCGTTGGCCAGTACTTATGCCTATCTGGACAAAGAGCTGCTAACCCAAATAACAAAAGGTGTTTTACAAAATCCGGCCCAATTAACGCCTTTGCCTTTATTAGGCGTGCCGCTTTGGTATGCGGCCAATCAAGAGCCGCAGTTTTATACTAACGAGGATTATTTTCGTCCAACAAGGCAGCCTGCAGGTTAGCGCAAAACCAGCTCTACCCGCCGGTTGGCGGCTTTACCATCATTGCTACCATTGTGTCGTTGAGGCGACATAGCGCCAACTCCTTCACCCAATAGCCTGTCGGCTTTAATACCTTGCTTAATCAGCGCCTGCAAAATACTGTCGGCGCGGGCTTTTGATAACTGCATATTGTGGCTGTGGCTGCCGCTGTTATCGGTATGGCCTACTACGTAAAAGGTTTGTGCAGGGTGTTGGGTAAGGTACGCCGTTATAACGTCTATTGAACCAGCAGATTCAGGTAACAGGGTGGCACTGTCGCTGGCAAAATGTAAACCATGTAGCACTACCTTGCCGCTGCGGCTAAGCTCATTTTGCAGATAATCGGCATCAATACTCACCCGGTTGGACTGCATGCTGCTTAGCTCAACAATATCATGCGCAATATCTACATAGGCATATTCACTGTGTTTCTTTACATAAATGGACAGATAAATATCCTGCTCATTCACTTTTTTATAAGCGGTAAGCATACGATAATCGTTACGGGCATAAGTGCTGTTGCTTAAATAGCCTTTAAAGCGACTTCTATCGGGGTTGCCCTTCCATAATTGCTTACGCTGCTCGTTACCACAGCTTTGCTGCTCACAACTAAACAGTATGCTAAAGCCCGCTTGTTGCAGCGCTTGCTGATAATTTCGAAACACCTGCAAGGTCGACTGATCTTTACTGGCTTCGTAATGCAACAGGGTAGATTTACCTGCCAGCTTTAAATGCGGCACGTTTTTATCGTCATCGGCAATGCCGGTTGGCAGCAGCACTTCGGTGTACTCTGACTCAAAACGTTCAGTTAATCTGGCACCCTGATAGCGGGATATAAGCGGATGATCGCCACCTGAGGCTTTATCGGGCCCTAAGTCGGCAGAAGCCGGACTGTTACCTGGCGCAGTGGTTATAGCATCTGCGGTAATATTAACCAGCCCCAATGGCAATTGCTGCGGCTCGGTTATAATCTGGCCCACCGCAGTGGTATCCCCGGTATCTTCCTGAATTAGCCATTGGATATAAGTAGGGTGTTGCTTTGGCCCCACCTTTGCCAGGATATAGTAATGCTCACTGCGGTAGCGGGAGAAATTGTCCAGTTCAGAGAACACATCATCAGGCCAGTGTGCCCCCCCAATTAACTTTTTCGAGAACCCCTGGCCGCAATCTGAGCGACACAGCAGTAACAGTTCGCCATTCAGGCGTTTAACTACGTCAAGGTAGTTCTCCGCAATTTGTAGTGCGGAGTCCTGGCCCTCAACCCGATAAATATGCCCGGTTTGTTTACCTACCACGCTAAACGCATCAAACTGCTCACCCTTAACAAGCTTTGCTCGTGGGATCAGCACTTCAGCATAATTGCTAATAGCCTGACGCTTTATGGTGGCATTGGGGTAGGCGGCTACCAGCGGGTGGTCGGTTTCAGCGAAAACCACAAAGCTGCTCAGATAGAACAAAATCGTTATTACGTAGCGCATGTCATTCCTTTTGCAACGCAACGCTCAACATACTCAAGCTATACGTTGATGCTGTTACATTGATGCTATATAAGATGGGATTGTGATATTGGTGTTTAAAGTAATGAAAGTGATGATAACGTAATTGATATTTCAGGTAAATAAATGAGTTGCTTAATATGACTGGTTGTTTAGTAGCATTGTTTGTCATACCGTATAACACCTATGAATTTATTACAGATGCTTACAGTTTTTTTAACCAAAAAGCGCAGTGACAAATTGCTAACAGTGGGTGACTTCTTGATAATCAACACCTGACTCCAAAGCCAACTTTCACGGTAGCCGATTGGTGGGCTGCAAATGTGTATGACGGTGTCTACCTGAATATAGGGTAGTTCCGGATGCTAAGTATAAGAAAATTAACAGCAAAAAAACCAAGCAACGATTAGGAAGCTTACATGATAGAAATAAAAGGGTTAGCTAAGGCGTTTGCGATTAGCAAAGGCAATAAATTATCGGATACCGAAAAGCAGGATGTGCGATACAGCGAAAAAGCCTTCCATTCGGTACGGGATGTCAGTTTTACTTGCGGCAATGGCGAAGTATTAGGGTTGCTGGGCCCTAATGGCGCCGGCAAAACCACTACCTTACGGATGTTATCTACTGCACTGAAACAAGACAGTGGCTCGGTATTTATTAACGACATTGACGTACTGCAAAAGCCGATTCAGGCCCGCAAGGAAATTGGTTTTTTATCTGCTGATACCGGCCTGTATGGCAAACTAACTGCCTTTGAAAATGTCGCTTATTTTGCCCGGTTACATGGGATGAAAGATTCGGCTATAAAAACCCGGATTGATGAGCTATTCAGTATGCTCGATATGCATACCTTTGCTAATAGGCGGGTTGATACCATGTCAACCGGTATGAAACAGAAAACCGCGATTGCCCGCGCGGTGGTGCACTCACCGAAAGTGGTTATTCTGGATGAGCCGACCACGGGTTTAGATATTATGACAGTACAGACGGTGCTGGATTTTATAAAATCATTAAAAGCACAGGGCACGCCGGTGATTTTCTCTACCCACCATCTGGATGAAGTCGGGGCCTTGTGTGACAGAGTAGTGGTGATAGACAAAGGCGTCAGCAGCTTTTCCGGCAGCCTCGCCGAATTTAAACAACTGACACCGGATGGTGATTTACGTCAGGCGTTTTTAGCCATTATTGCTAATCAAGCACAGCAGGGAGCAGCCTAATATGTGGCAGGTTTACTTTAAAGAATTAACCGAATTACTGCGCGATAAAAAAACCCTTATTTTTGTTATTTTACTGCCTATTCTTATTTTTCCAGTGCTGTTTGGTATTGTTGGTTTGGTGATGGCAACCACCACCAGTAAAGCAATGGAAGAGCAGCATCGCTATGTGATTATTAATGAGCAACAGGCACCGCAGTTTGCAGAGGCTTTGTTCTACCATAAGAACTTTAAAAAAGTGGAGACAACATTAAACAGTGAACAAGAGCTGGTAGCGGCTATCCGCAATGATGAGTTTGACGTGGCGCTGGTTATTCCGGCCGACTTTGCCAGCCGCAAAGCCGCGGTGCAGCAAACCGAATGGCAATTGATTTATAACCGCTCGTCGCAACTGGACTTTATGTACAACTATTTTGACGAGATGCTGAAAACGTATACCGAGGAGTTGCAGCGGGGCACCCTGAGCCAGTTGGGTGTTGATCCGGCTAACCTGACGGCGATTTTGAAGCCGGTTGAACTCACCCGGGTTAATACCGCAGAGCAGCGGGAAAATATTGGTGAGAGTATGGGCGCCATTTTAGCCTATGCCCTGGTATTATTGTGTTTAAGTGGGGCTATGTATCCGGCAGTGGATATGGGCGCTGGCGAAAAAGAACGTGGCACCTTAGAAACCCTGTTAATTTGTCCGGTCAGCCGCACTGCTATTGTGTTGGGTAAGTTTTTAACCGTGTTGACAACTGCCCTGATGACGGCACTGATAACTGTGGTCAGTTTGGGGGTATGGGGCGGTATCATCAGTGCCTTTGCTGATTTGTCGAAAGTATCTGAAGCGCTGGCCAGTATTACTATAGTTGATCTGATGCTGATGTTCTCTTTATTGTTGCCTACAGCTGCTATTTTTGCTGCATTGTTGCTGGCTATCTCTATCTACGCCCGTACTTTTAAAGAAGCGCAGAATTATATGAGCCCGCTGACAATATTAGTGATTGTGCCGTTAATGATAGCAATGGCACCGGGTATGGAGCTGGACGTTACTACTGCTCTGATACCACTTACCAATATCGCGCTGGCGATAAAAGAGTTGCTTAAAGGTACCGCAGATTATGGTTTGCTGGCACTGATCTTTGCCTCAACCACCGCATTGGCAGGAGCACTGATTGCTTTTTGTGTGCACTGGTTCCAGCAGGAAAAAGTGCTGTTTCGCTAGTCAAAGTTGATAGAATGGTATTGATAACAATTCGCAGTTAGATTAATATGGCGCTGTCTTGATAGAAAAGGGCAGCGCCATGTACGTATGTTTATGCAAAGCAGTGTCAGATAAAGCCATAAAGCAAAATATTGCCAGTGGAGCCTGTACGATGCGTGATCTGAAAACTAATCTTGGTGTTGGCAGTCAGTGTGGTAAATGTGTATCTCAGGCCAGTACTATTTTGCACAACGAACTGGTTAAACAATGCCGTGATATCAATGATCTGGCAAAACCTGCTGCCTGAGCATCAGCATAGTTCCGAATAAGTCTACCGCCGCTGCCACTGCGGGCAAATAAATCCTTAGTTTTAAATCTGTTCAGTTCTGTTTTCTTACCATTGACGCCATAATACCGGCTTAACGATAGGCTAAGCTTAGTGATTAACTGTTAAGCTCTGAGAGCATTAGTAATGGAGATAATATGGATAAAATAAAACAGGTCGCCATTGTTGGCGGTGTCCACGGTAATGAATTCTCCGGTATTTATTTAGTTAAACAGTACCAGGCCAGACCTGAACTGATTAACAGAGCCAGCTTTGAGTCTCGTTGTATATGGGCAAATCCTGAGGCGCATTATGCTAATAAACGTTATTTACACAGTGACTTAAATCGTCAGTTTAAAAATGTTGATCTGGCCAACCCGACACTAAGCAATTATGAGCAAAGCCGGGCTAAAGTGCTCAATGCTGAACTGGGTCCTAAAGGTGCAGCAAAAACCGACTTGCTGATCGACTTACACAATACCACCAGCAATATGGGCGCGTGTTTAATTCTGACCCAGGCCGGGCCTTTTTATAATCAATTAGCGGCTTATGTCAAAATGGTGATGCCAGAAGCGATAATTTCCCGGGATGAAGACCACTTTGATGCAGCAGATCACGCTTTAATGTGTACTCTTGGCCGTTATGGGGTGTTAGTGGAAGTTGGGCCGCAGCCTCAATCAGTATTGCGTCACGATATATTAGATCTGATGGACAGAATGACCCGTCATATCCTGGATTTTGTGGAATTGTATAATACCGGTAAGCTGCGATCTTTGCCTAAAAAAACGGAAGCGTTTCGGTATCTGTATAGTATTAAACTGCCGATGAATGAACAGGGTGAGCGGCTTGGTATGGTCCACCAAAATGTGCAGGACAAAGACTATCAGCCAATTAACCCCGGCGACCCAATTTTTATGTTATTTGATGGTACGGAAGTGTATTACGAGGGTGAGCAAACGGTATATCCGACCTTTATCAACGAGGCGGCTTACTATGATAATAATCTGGCAATGTCGTTAAATGAAAAAGTTGTGATTACTCTGGATTAATAAATCTGGCGCTACGTTTTATTCTTAGATCATTTGTGTTATTAATTTGCTACATATTTATTGGCATAGCAAGCTGGAGTCGTTGGCATGCAAAAGTTTGTACTTAGTGTCATGCATGCAGCAATTTGTCTGTTTTGCAGTAGTGTGGTTCTGGCGGTGCCAATACAGAGAGAGCCACCGGTTTTAAGGCTTTATACTGAACACAGTCCGCCCGGCGAGTATCTTGATGCCAGCGGCAACGTTAGCGGCGCAACGGTGCAGCTGATAAAGTTGCTGCTAAGCCGGTTGGACCAGCCTGCCACTATTGAGTTGTTGCCCTGGGCCAGGGCATTCGAGCGGGCAAAGCTGCAGAGCAATAGTGGTGTATTTGAAACCGTGCGCAATGCTGAACGCGAAGCAGATTTTAAGTGGGTTGGGCCACTGAAGATGCATGCGATTGGCTTATATGGTCGCAGTGATGTTTTTAAAAGCGGCAATCCCATCCTGGGGGCAAGTAACAGATATCTTGCTTGCGAGTACCGGCAATCAGTTCATGTTAATGCATTAAAAAGACTTGGCTTTATTGAAGGACACAACCTCATCTTAACGGTAAATCACGGCGATTGCTTTACGTTACTGCTTAAAGGAAGAGTGCAACTGGTGGTGCTGAATGAAGCTGGCGCTGCCGAGCGTCAGTTGCAAATGCAACAGGCTGGGCATCAACTGGTAAAGTTGCGGCCGCTCAGTCAGGTGAGGTTGTATCTGGCGTTCTCACTGGATATCGATGACGCCACTATTGGCCGCTGGCAACAGGTGCTGGAACAAAGCTACCTTGACGGCAGTATGCGGGCGCTGTATCAGGGGGTTTATCCCGAACAAATGATTAGCCGCTTAGAACAATTCGCCAGTGAGGGAGATACTCAGTTGCAGTAAGCATTACTGCAACTGGGGCAAATTGGCTATTCCGTCTGGTTTGCCAGTGCACTAATTTGTTGTTCGGTTAAGCGATAACCTACCCATTCGGTTTTTGCCTGCGCGCCAAGCGCCTGATAAAACTTAATAGCCGGTTCATTCCAGTCCAGTACGCTCCATTCAAAGCGGCCACAATTGTTGGCCGCGGCAATTTTTGCCAGTGCTTTAAATATCGCTTTACCCGCTCCGGTGCGCCGCGCTGCTGGCGTAACATACAAATCTTCCAGATACAGGCCATATTTGCCCAGCCAGGTCGAGTAATTGTAAAAATACACGGCAAAGCCAATTGGCTGGCCTTCATTTTCGCATATTAATGCATGAGCTTTAGCGTCGCTGCTGAATATAGTTTGCTGGATCATCTCAACTGAGGTCAGCACTTCGTGCTCGGCTTTCTCAAAAATGGCCAGCTCGGTAATAAATTGCAAAATCGTTGTAGCATCAGCAGCTGTCGCTGCTCTGATGTTTAAATCGGTCATATAAGCTCCGTGTTGATTACAGGCTATCGTAGTGTGCTTTCTTTTGAATAAGTTCAATGGCGTAATTATCAGGATCACGGACAAAAGCAATTTCAGTGGTACCGCCTTTCACCGGACCAGGCTCGCGGCTTATTACACCGCCTTTGGCACGAATTTTATCGCAGGCGTCGTACACGTTCTCAACTTCCAGCGCAATATGGCCATAAGCATTGCCTAAGTCGTAGCTGTCGGTATCCCAGTTATAAGTAAGCTCCAGCACGGTATGCTCACTTTCATCGCCATAACCGACAAAGGCTAAGGTGTATTTATACTCTTTATTGTCAGACTGGCGCAGCAGCTTCATACCCAGCACTTCGGTGTAAAAGGCGATCGACTTTTCTAAATTACCCACGCGCAGCATGGTATGTAGCATTCTCATGCAAACTCCTATTCGGTTTGTGTGTTTAAATTAGCGGTTAGATAGCTGATGTTAGCATAATATGCTGCGGCAAAAGGACCGCTAAGCGCCAGAAGCACCATATTGATTGTTAAATCGACTCACCTTGCTGATTAGGTGGATAAGAACAAGCCAACATATACAAAGCCAGCTAACCCCAGTATGCTGAAAACTATATTGATAAGGTAAGGAATTATTCTTGGCTTCAGCTAATCTACTCGCCCTTATTGATGATATTGCCACGTTGCTGGATGATGTTGCGGTGCTTTCAAAAGTGGCAGTTAAGAAAACCGCGGGGGTACTCGGTGATGACTTGGCGTTAAATGCTAACCAGGTCAGTGGTGTTAAACCTGATCGGGAAATTCCGGTAGTTTGGGCGGTGGCAAAAGGCTCTTTTCTAAACAAGCTCATTTTAGTTCCTGCAGCGCTATTAATCAGCGCGTTTGTCCCGGTGCTGATTACCGTATTGCTTATTCTGGGCGGTTTATATTTGTGTTATGAGGGCGCTGAAAAAGTACTGCACCGTTTTTTTCTGCGGCCATCGCCTGTCGAACGTGCTGCTCGCCTAAAAGCACTGGCAGATGAGAGTATTGACATCGTGGCTTTAGAAAAGGAAAAAATAACAGGGGCCATTCGTACCGATTTTATTCTGTCGGCAGAGATTGTGGTTATTGCGCTTGGTAGCGTAAAGCAGGCGGATTTTTTTACTCAGGTAGGTGTGCTAAGCACCATTAGTATTGCTATTACCATCGGCGTCTACGGCCTGGTGGCAGCCATAGTGAAGATGGATGACGCCGGTTTACATATGCTTAGAAAAGCAGTCAGTGGTAATTGGAATAATGTACAACGCACGGTTGGTCGCGGCTTGCTGATTGCGGCGCCATTATTGATGAAGACACTGGCTATTGTCGGAACCATTGCGATGTTTCTGGTAGGTGGCGGCATTCTTTCACATAACATTCCGCTATTTCATCACGTTTCATTGCTGCTTCAGCAAGCCGCTCCGTCGCTCAGTGTGATTACGCCAGTGCTATTTGATGGCGTAATCGGTTTTATCGCTGGCGCTATTATTGTCGGAATTCTGAGTCTTATTGGTCGTATGCGCGGTAAGTAGCAACAGCATCTCTTATTTGCTTTTCTGTAAATAACGTCGGCTACCCTTATTGCGTGCTGCAGTAACCAGCGCTGTCCAGACTTTGCAAGATGCAGCAATTCTGGATCTGTTCGCTACTCACCGCTGTCATTATTTTAAGGTTAAACACAATTAAAAAATCAAGGATGTAAATATGGCTAAAACATCACATGCAACAGCCGTTCTGGTCTCGCTTAGCACAGTATCGCTCGGTTTAGTGTCAGTGGGTCATAGCGCAAAGGTACAGGCTGCAACAGCGTTACGGCAAAACTCGACTATGGTGGCGTCAGCTATTGCGCAGGCAACGCTAAAATCAGATCAAAACAGAGACACTGAGCATAGCCATGATGATCTACCCGGTGACGAGCATGACGAACACTATATGACGCCCGTGACCCACATACCGGTGTGTTCGATGAAAATGGTATCCTTTGGTTTACCCTGCAGTATTCCAATTATATTGGTAGATTAAATCCTGAAACAGGCGATATCCAACTTAAAAAAATGCCTACGCCTGGCGCTAAGCCTTATGGTATTAAAGTCGATTCTTCGGGGAATTTGTGGGTTGCATGTAATGGTAGTAATTGTCTGGTTAAAGTAAATGCAAGAACCTTTGAATTAGAAGAAGTAAAACTTCCGGGTAAAGGTACAACGGTTAGACGATTAGATATCGCAGCAGATGGAATGATTTGGTACGTCAATTCCGGGTTAGGAAAACTTGGAAGATATAATCCTGAAACAGCTGAAATAAAAGAGTGGGCATCGCCAAGCGGCTCGAAGTCACACCCCTACGCTATTGAAGTACTGAACGGTATTGTTTGGTACAACGAATCCGGAATGCGTCCGGACGCATTGGTTCGCTTTGACCCAGAAACTGAACGTTTTCAAAGTTGGGCTATTCCATCCGGCGATTTTTATGCCGGTATCCTACGACATATGCGGCCAACTGCCGATGGTGCACTGCTTATCCATCAAAGTGCCACCAACCGCATCATTCGCGTTGATATTACAGAGTAAATTGAAATTGGCGATGGAGATCTGTCTAAGTTCGTTTTTTGGTGTATAGCGGCCGTGCAGGATAAGTCAGTGGTGTATGTCTAATTTAAACTTGTTGGGTACCACGTTAAGCAGTTTGTGCTCGACCGTGTCGGCGTTTTGCCCACTTCAAGTTAAGTAAAGTGGAATACTATTAGTATATAGCGGTATGTAAATTGCTTATCACATGACAAGGATATTGAAGATAATTCTGTCAGTTAAGTGAATCGAGGGCATTATGAGCAACAAACAGCTAATTAGTACTATTGGTATCGGTCTGGCGGCAGCATCTGTGAGTATGTTAACCAGGAAAAGCGTACAAAAATCGTGGGAAAAAATTACCGACAAGCCCGCACCAAAAGATAAGGCCAGCAGCGATGTTGAACTCAAAGAGGCAATTGCATGGGCCGTGGTTTCAGGTATAAGTGCTGGTGTTGCGAGAATGGTCGTACATTATGTTGCGGATAAACGTCATTCACAATGATGGTAACTAAAGCGACGTTGAGAGTAAGCGATCGCTTTATTAAGAATGCTGAATATCGTAAAAGTAATGGTGCGTCTACCACAGACTGTGGTTGGTACAATTCTATGACTGCTCCTCGCTCAAAGCTGTCTAAAATTCATTCAGTTTTCTGTGTGAACTCACACAAGTCCTCAATAATACAGCTGTTGCAGCGCGGCTTGCGAGCGACACAGGTATAGCGGCCGTGCAGAATAAGCCAGTGGTGGACATCGAGTTTAAATTCGTTCGGCACGACTTTAAGCAATTTATGTTCTACCTCGTCGACATTTTTACCCGGTGCTAGTTTAGTGCGATTACTTACCCGGTAAATATGGGTATCAACGGCAATGGTGGGCCAGCCAAAGGCGGTATTTAGCACTACATTGGCGGTTTTACGGCCAACGCCGGGCAGGGCTTCCAGCGCTTCGCGGTTTTCCGGCACGATGCCGTCGTGTTGCTCAACCAGAATACGGCAGGTTTTAATCACATTTTCGGCTTTGGTATTAAACAATCCGATGGTTTTGACATAGTGTTTCACGCCATCTACGCCAAGATCGAGCATGGCCTGTGGCGTGCGGGCGACCGGGAACAAATGTTTGGTTGCTTTGTTAACCCCAACATCGGTAGCCTGTGCTGAGAGCAGCACGGCAATAAGTAACTCAAACGGAGAGCTGTACTCCAGTTCAGTGGTCGGGCTTGGGTTGGCGGCTCGCAGCCGACTGAGTATTTCAATGCGTTTTTGCTTATTCACAATACCAGACCTTTTTACTGTGCCGCACCGGTTACCCGGGCCCGGGTGATAGCCGCGGCCTGACTCTGGCGTTGTTGTAATCTGGCATCAATCAGATTTTTCAGCGCAATTAACAATCCCATGCCAATAAAAGCACCTGGCGGCAACAAAGCCAGTAGAAACTGAGTATCAAGCGCAAATAACTCGATGCGAAGGCTGGCAGCCCAGTCGCCCAGCAATAAATCGGCACCATCAAATAAGGTACCCTGGCCCAGTATTTCCCGCATTGCGCCCAATACCACGAGCACCAGCATAAAACCCAGCCCCATCATCAGTGCATCAATAGCAGCAGGCAATACCGCATTCTTGGAGGCAAAGGCTTCAGCCCGGCCGATAATGGCGCAGTTGGTCACAATTAGCGGAATAAAAATGCCCAGGGACTGGTATAACCCAAAGGTATAGGCATTCATCAGTAGCTGAATAACGGTGACGAAGCTGGCTATTATAAGCACAAATACCGGAATACGGATTTCGGAAGGCACCACATTTCGTACCAGTGACACCACTATATTGGAGCCAAGTAAAACCAGCAAGGTGGCAAAGCCAAGGCCTAGCGCATTGGTAACCGTGCCGGTAACGGCCAATAGTGGGCATAAACCGAGCAGCTGCACCAGGCCAGGGTTATTGCGCCAGAGCCCTTGCACCGTCAGCTCCCGGATACTGTTTGTATTATCACTCATTGGTTTGCTCCGCAATTAGCCGGCCGGCTGGCAAGTTCAGGGTGCTGTTGGACCAGTAATCCCGCCTTATAGATAGCATCAACCACGGCTCTGGGCGTGATAGTAGCGCCAGTAAACTGATCAAACTGACCACCATCTTTTTTAACGGCCCAGGCAGACGCATTCTCACTGGTGACCTGTTTACCACTGAAGCTTTCAATCCACGATGAGCGGCGCCGCTCAATTTTATCGCCAAGTCCCGGCGTCTCCTGATGGTTTAACACCCGGCTACCGAGCACGGTGCCGTCGGGCTGAACCGCAACAATTAAATCGATATTACCGCTGTAGCCATCGGGTGCGGTGGTTTCAATCACAAAGGCATTAACGGTGTCATCTTTTCGCAAACGATATACCGATTGCGCAGTGGGGCGGCCAAGTAATTGAGGATTGGTAACCAGAATACAATCGGCCAGTAGCGCAGCATTAGCGCTGCTGCTAGGTAATACGTCATTTAAAATAGCCAGTTTACTGGCCAGTTGTTGCTGGGCAATTTTGGGTTGAGCCAGCTGGTTGACCAACCCCAGAATGGCAACACATACCAATGCCACCAATGCCAGCAATAATGCATTTTTCGATATAGGCTGGATCATTTACCGGCTCCTTTGGCTTTATGGCCGTATGTGCGCGGACGGGTATAGTAATCAATTAGCGGTACTGCCATATTCGCCAGCAACACGGCAAAGGCAACACCATCCGGATAACCGCCGTATTTACGAATGATAAATATCATTAAACCAATAAAGACACCGTAAACTATTCGTCCTTTGTTGGTAGTGGATGCGGAGACCGGATCGGTGGCAATAAAAAATGCGGCCAACATGGTAGCGCCGGAAAATAACTGCAACAGCGGGCTTGGATTGGTATCGGCGGCGGCCAGCCAGCTTAGCAAGCTGATTGCAAACAAACTGCCCAGTACAGCAACCGGAATTCGCCAGCCTATCACCCGCAGCTTTATCAGCGCTAAACCGCCGGCAAGGTAGGCCAGATTTACCCAAAGCCAACCCGCACCAGCAATGCCATAGAATATCGGTTGCTGCAAACTTTCTGTTAAGGTCTTGCCAGCAGCCAGATCCGTCCGGATGGTATCCAGCGGTGTTGCCATGGAAACACCGTCTATGCCGGTTTGTAGCTGACTGATGCTAAAGCCACTGCAGCTATATTGAGTGAATACGGCACATACCGCATCGAACAGGTTCAACGATTCCGGTTGCAAACTTACGCTGGGCAACCACTGCGTCATCTGTAATGGGTAGGCAATCAATAACATGACGTATGCCGCCATTGCCGGATTAAACAGGTTGTTGCCAAGGCCACCATAAAGTTGTTTAACAATAACAATGGCAAAAAGGGTACCAATAACAATCAGCCACCAGGGAGCATAGGGCGGAATGGCAATGGCCAGCAACACGGCGGTAAGCAGCGCGCTGTTATCTTTTAGCCGTATTAACGCAGCTTTGTTTCGTAAGCGCATGACCATGGCTTCAGCCAGCCAGGCCGTCGCGATAGCCAGCAGTAATTGCACCAGCACGCCGTAGCCAAACAGCATGGCCTGAACCACAATACCCGGGATGCAGGCCACGACCACCAGCAGCATGATTTCAGAAGTACTGCGGCTGATCCTGTTATGTGGCGAGCTGGTAATTTTAAAACTCATGGTTTTTCGCTATCTGCTTGTTTTTTGGCTTTAGCCCGGGCAATAGCGGCAGCAATAGCGGCTTTACGCGGATCGGTGGTCGCCTGCTCTGAGGCCGGCTCCGTTGCTTCTGGTTGCTTTGTTTGTTCCGCCTCAACCACTTTATCCTGCTGCTCAGCCTGAAGCTGGGCGGCTTTGCGCGCCTTGGCCCTGGCAATAGCTGCGGCGACGGCGGCACTCTTAGCGCTTGCCGGCTCATCTGCTGCTGGTTGCTCCTGCCTCGCTTCGTCCTGAGCTACTGGCGCAGGCTCAGACTCAGCGTGTGGCTCGCTCGCGGCTTTTTCTGCCTGATACGCCCGGGCCTGTTGTTTTTTCGCTGCCCGCTCGGCCAGTACCTGCTCCCGATCTGCTGGTACAGAGTTTTGCTCTGTTTGTTTGGCTTTTATCCGGGCAAGCGCTTCTGCCACAGCATTACTGTTGCTGCCAGTTTGCTGCGCTTGTTCCCGGGCTTGAGCTAATCTCTGGTTACGGGCCATTCGCTGTTGTTTTTCCCGCTCCAGTCTGGCATTTCGTGCCTCAAAGCGAGCTTTAGCCTGTTCAGCTTTTACGGATTCGCGTTGTTGTTCACGGATCTCAGCTTTAGCGACACGGTAATATTGTACCAGAGGGATTTCACTGGGACAGACATAAGCGCAGGCACCACATTCGATGCAGTCAAATAAGTTATATTCATCCAACTTTACAGGGTCTTTCGCCTTGCTATACCACAGCAACTGCTGCGGTAATAAACTGGCCGGGCAAACATCAGCACATGCGCTGCACCGAATGCAGTCCTGTTCTTCCGCGGCTGGCGGCAGTTCATGCTTGCTGGGAGCCAGAATACAGTTCGTAGTTTTTGTTATTGGCACAGTCAGATCGGGCAGGGTAAACCCCATCATTGGGCCACCCATAATGACTTTGTAGGGTTGTTTATGCTGATAGCCACAGAAGTTAAGCAAGTCGCTAACCGGTGTGCCTATTAAAGCCAGTACATTTTGTGGCTGGCTGAGGGTTTCACCTGTGACCGTTACCACCCTAGACAACAATGGATGATCATCCAGCACTGCCTGTGCGATCGCAAAGGCGGTACCCACGTTTAACATCACGATACCGATGTCGATTGGCCGACGGCCAGCAGGCACCTCTTTATTCGTTAACAGCTGAATAAGTTGCTTCTCGCCACCGGACGGATATTTAGTCGGTAAATCGCGAACATAATAATGCTCGCGCTGACTGCAGGCCGCTTTCAACGCCGCACTGGCCGCGGGTTTATCGTCTTCAATACCAATAAGCACGGCCTTGGGGCTTAACAACTTACATAAGATATCAATACCTTTGACGATGGTAATGGCACCTTCCTGAATTAATGCATCGTCAGCACTTATGTAAGGTTCACACTCCACGGCATTAATAATCAGGTAATCGACCGGCTGGGTAAGACCGGCTTTTAAATGAGCAGGAAAGCCAGCGCCACCCATACCCGCTATACCACTTAGTTGAATACGCTCCAGCAAACTACTGTTGTCGCTGGTAGCGAGGTTCAGCGGATATTGTTCCCGCCATTCGTCAAGCCCATCCGGGGCAAGGGTAATGGTATTTTCAGGTAATGCTGAGGGGTGGGCGCTGGTATGATCGCCAACTGTCACTATTGTGCCCGACGTCGGCGCATGTACCGGCACTGCCATAGAATTGTCGGCACTGGTTAGCGCCTGACCTTTTAATACGCGCTGACCAATACTGACCAACACATTGCCGGCAACACCAATATGCTGACGCAGCGGGATATACAGCCGATCCGGTAATGGCAATACGGCAATTGGCTTCTGGGCAGTTTGGGCCTTACGGGTTGGTGGGTGAACGCCACCATGAAAGTCCCATAATTTTCCAGCCTGAATTTGCTGATATAAACTCGGCACCTGTTACTCCACCTGGATTATCGGAATAGCGTTAAGATCCCATTTCCAACGCTCTGGGGTTGGTGTTACGGGTAACATATCAATGCAGTCCACCGGGCAGGGCTCAACACATAAATCACAGCCCGTGCATTCATCCGCAATAACGGTATGCATTAATTTTGAGGCACCGACAATAGCGTCAACCGGGCACGCCTGAATACATTTGGTGCAGCCAATACATTCATCTTCCCTGATGTACGCAACGCGTTTTATTGCGACGGTCTGAGCAGCATTCAATGGTTTAGCGTCAACCCCCATTAAATCAGCCAGTTTGCGAATAGTGCTATCGCCGCCGGGAGGGCACTTATTAATCTCGTCTCCGTTGGCTATCGCCTCGGCATAAGGCCGGCATCCCGGATAACCACATTGGCCACACTGCGTTTGTGGCAAAATGTCGTCAATTTGCTCCACCAGCGGGTCGCTCTGCACTTTAAAGCGAACGGCAGCAAATCCCAGTACTCCGCCAAAAAGCAAGGCGAGGCCACCTAAAATCAGTAATGCTGTCAGTAAACTCATCAGACTTTAACCAAACCGGTAAACCCCATAAACGCCAGCGACATTAAGCCGGCAGTGATCATCGCAATTGCCGCCCCCCGAAAAGGTACCGGAACATCAGCTGCAGCAAGACGTTCCCGCATGGCCGCAAACAAAATTAATACCAATGAAAAGCCAGCAGCGGCACCAAAACCATAAACAACGGAGTTGATAAAATTATGTCGCTCATTGACATTTAATAAGGCGACGCCAAGCACAGCACAATTGGTGGTAATCAGGGGCAAAAAAATACCCAACAGCCGATACAGGGTAGGGCTGGTTTTATGAACCACCATTTCAGTAAATTGCACCACTACCGCAATCACCAGAATAAAACTTAACGTACGCAAATAAAGTAAGTCGAAGGGGGCTAGCAGAAAACGGTCAACAAGATAACTGCAAATTGACGCCAGAGTCAGTACAAAAGTTGTTGCCAGCGCCATACCAATAGCTGTTTCCAGCTTTGAAGATACGCCCATAAACGGACACAGGCCGAGAAACTTCACTAACACGAAGTTATTAACTAACACCGTACTGATTAGTAGTAACAAAAATTCGGTCATAGTATGGCTTAGGTACTTGGGCTTAAATAGATAACAGAGGAGTATTATGCAATGATGTCAAAGTGGTTACAACCTAACAAACAGTAGGGTTATTGCGCCGTTTAGCCATGCTGTCAGGTTTTTCTGGCAGTTAGACAGACTAATATCGTCTGATTAACTGCCAGAAAATGGCTGTGATTAAATCGGCGCTGGTTTACCCACGTAGTAACCCTGGTTGCCATCAATAAACAGCGATTCGAGCATATGTTTTTCTTCCTGAGTTTCGACGCTCTCAGCAAATACGCCTACCCCAATGCGGTGCGCCAGGTCGATCATCAGACGCATAAAGTACTGATTGTTTTTATCTTCATCGATATGGCGGGTGTAACTGCCATCCATTTTGACGAAATCTGGTTTTAAATCCCGGAAAAATTTAAATGAAGTGATACCCACACCAAATTTCTCGACCGTTATCCGGGAACCGGCACGGTGGATCATATCAATAAAGCGTTTGCTGGTTTTCAGATTTTGCTGCAAACCAAATTCAGACACTTCGAATATCAGCTTGGCCGCAATATGGGCATCTTTTAACAAGCGCCGTTCCAGCCAGATCACAAACTGATCATCATGTACGCAACGTGGCGACAGGTTCAAACCAAAATACTGATCTTGTAAATTGCGATTTTTAATGGTGGTCAGTGCCGTTTCAATTATCAGCCGATCAACGGCTATAATTTTATCCAGCTTTTCTGCCATGGCTAAAAAGGAAGCCGTTGGCAGTACCTGATTTTCTTGGGTTTTAAAACGCACCAGGATTTCAGAATACGCTTTTGCTGAGCGGTTTGACGGCTGGATAAGCTGGGCAAGTAGTGCTATCCGGTTGTTATTTAGCACATCTTCGATAACGTTACGCCAGTTCTGATTGCCATAGCCACTACTGGCCATTTCTAGCCCGGCCGAATCTTTTTGCAAGTGCCAGGCGTTGGTTTGTTTGGTTTGCGCCAGACTGATAGAGGTGTCAGCAACCGCCAGCAACTCACCTAACGCCTTACCACTCTCATACGTTACCAGACCGGTATAGGCAATTGAATCAAGCTCCGCGTTTTTCTGGTATTCATTAAAGCGGCTTTGCAGTTGCAGCGCAAAATTTTCGGCTTCTTTGGGCGTTATTCTGGGCAATAAAATACCGAAATCAGAACTGTTTAAACGAAATAATTTAGCATCTTTATAGGCATCGGCTACTTTGCGCACAATGTTGGCGACATCTCTGATGTATTGATCGCCTTCCTGATAACCACGGGTTTGGTTCAGGCTCTGTAATTCAGTGCAGCGGGTAATAGCAAATACACCAAAATCGGTATCTTTGGATACTTTACAGTGATCTTCATAATACTGGACAAAACGATTGCGGTTTGGCAACTCGGTTACCGGATCTTTATACGCTTCTTCGGCTATCTCATACGCGGCGTTCGTCATCTCGCTGTATTGTTTTTTGCTGTAATTAGCCAGCTTTTGCAATGCCACATTGATATCTGAAAATTCTGGTGGAATTTTATTCCAGTTGGGTTCAGCTTTTTGCGGATCCTGAATAAAGCCATCAATAAGCTGGTTAACCGCCTGCGATGTTTTGCGGTAGCTGCGGTTAATACTGCTTTTAGTAATAAATACCGTAAGCCAACCTATAACAAAGGGCGCCAATAATAATATAAAGCCCAATTTTTGTAACGGGGCCAGCAGCACATGATGGTTTAACTGGTAGTTAACCTGAATATCATGCTCTTCGCTGCGCACCAGCACGGGTCTGAACTGGCTGCCTGCTGTTTGCAGCGCCCACAAGGCAACAGTGGTAGGGCGCCGGGCATTGTTTTGCTCATGCAAAACGGTACCATCGATCTGACTGATCCGCAGGCTTTGTAATTCAAAGCTTCGATCTAACTGTCTGCTGAGTATTTTAGCATCGCCAGCGAGGTGATGAGTCAGAATTTGTTCTATGGTGTTACGTGCATTCCGTTCGCGTATTTCAATCAGTTGCTGGCTGTATACCACAAGAGCTGCGACAGAAAGCGCTGCCAGCAAAATTGCGGTTAATAACTGTGCCATTAATAAGGTTTTAAATATCTTCATAAGCCCTGACCACCAAACATAATTGCTTCCTTGTCTAACGCTTAATATAGTGTAGCTAAAAAGAATAGAAAGCTAATTAAATCAAAAAAATACCTAGAAAGGAATAAATAACGACAGATAGCAGGAAAAACAGCTGGAATGGGTGTAGTGGCTCCCCAAGTTGGACTCGAACCAACGACCTACGGATTAACAGTCCGCCGCTCTAACCAGCTGAGCTATTGGGGAACAGCATTCAACGGGGCGCAATACTAATGCCAGCTATGGACACTGTCAACACTTTGCTGCGCAGATTTGCCTTAGTCTGGTTTACTTGCGTATTGTTTAAGCAAATGGCGTTTTTTTGGGGCAAAAATAACGACCCACTGCCATTATTTATATTTGCCAGAAATGAAATCAACCTATCGCATTAGCCGCCAGAGCGGGTGGATACAGGCTTTGTCAAAGTTACCCACAGAAGTTGTGGATAAGTCTGTGCGTTACTCTGTATTTAGCGTGATTAAGCCTTGTGTTGTGGGCCTTGCAAGGGGGTCAAGCTGCAAAGTGAAAAAAATAATAGCCATTTAAAACAACAAGATGCAAATATTGCCCCGGTCGGGGGTTTCCCGCTAATTTATCCAAAGTGGCACAAATTAAGCAGGGGGCGAATTGTGAACTATTCAGTGCACAGCAGGGTTTATCGGGCGGTGTTTTTACTAATGCCACGCTTTTTAAGGCTTTACCATGGTATGGGGCAACGCTTTTCACTACAATAGCCACTTCTTTTCCAGCAGGCCGGATGTATGAGTAACCAGGCGCCGCCAGCCAATCAGATTTTACAGGGCAGTATTGGAACTACGCTGCGTAAGATGACGATACCGGTCCTTGCGGGCATGTTAACCCTGATGACCTTTAATCTGGTCGATACTTTTTTTATCAGTATGTTGGGCACTACACCGCTTGCGGCAATAAGTTTTACTTTCCCCGTCACCTTTACGGTGATAAGCCTGGCCATCGGCCTGAGCATTGGTACGTCAGCTATTATTGCTAAAGCACTGGGTGCCGGCCACAACAAGGAAGCACAAGCAGATTCGCTGGCGGCCTTGTGGCTCGCCACGTACTTAGTCTTGGCGCTCAGTTTGCTGGGAATGGCACTGATTAAACCCTTATTCAGCTTGCTGGGTGCTGAAGAGAACACCTTAGGTTATATTCAGGATTATATGCTGATCTGGTTTGCCGGCGCGGTATTGCTGGTGATGCCTATGGTGGGTAATGCGGTGCTGCGGGCATCGGGTGATACCAAAACACCCAGTTTAATTATGGCCAGCGGCGGTATTGTTAACGCCATCCTCGACCCCATTTTCATTTTTGGCATCGGCCCGGTCCCGGCCATGGGTATGCAAGGCGCAGCCTTAGCCTCAGTAATGTCATGGGCACTGGGCTGTGGCCTGATAATCTGGCTACTATTTAAACGGGGACTATTGGTTGCCCTGTGGCAACCCTTCAGAGTGGCCATCCCCATCTATCGTAAGATCCTCAGAATTGGCATGCCAGCAGCGGGAGCCAATATGTTAACGCCATTGGCAATGGCTATTTTAACCGCGATTATGGCAAGCTATGGCGCTGCTGCCGTGGCTGCGTTTGGGGTTGGGATCAGGTTGGAAAGTCTGGCTTCTTTGGTGGTGCTGGCATTATCGATGACCTTACCACCTTTTATCAGTCAGAACTTTGGAGCTGATAAGTTGCAACGCGTACAACAGGCATACCAGCTAACCACATTTTTTATTCTGCGCTGGCAGTTTGCTGTTTATATACTGCTGGCGCTGCTGGCCTGGCCCATTGCCGCTATCTTTACTGAAGATGCTGACGTTGCTCAATATATTCGCTGGTTTTTATGGATAGTGCCATTGGCCTATGGTTTGCAAGGCATAACAATACTGACCAACTCTTCGTTTAATGCCCTGCATTTACCGGTTAATGCGCTATGGCTTAGTTTAATCCGGTTATTTATTTTTTATGTGCCGCTGGCTTGGGCTGGCGGTAAACTATTTGGCGTGGTCGGCGTATTCGCCGGTTGTGTTATCGCTAATGTTTTTACTGCGGCCATTGCCTACAACTGGTTTAACCGGGTCAGTTTATTTAAATTAAAGGAGTCTGTATGAGCCGAGCATTTGAATTGGTATCGGATTACCAGCCTGCTGGCGATCAGCCCGAAGCCATTGTTAAACTGGTTGATGGTCTGGAGTCGGGACTGGCGCATCAGACGTTGCTTGGAGTAACCGGTTCAGGTAAAACCTTTACGATGGCTAACGTGATTGCAAAGGTGAACCGGCCAACCCTGATCATGGCACATAACAAAACCCTGGCCGCTCAACTTTATGGCGAGATGAAAGAGTTTTTTCCTAATAACTCGGTAGAGTATTTCGTGTCGTACTACGATTACTATCAACCTGAGGCCTACGTTCCCTCGACGGACACTTTTATTGAGAAAGACGCCTCTATTAACGAACACATCGAACAAATGCGCCTGTCGGCCACCAAAGCCTTGATGGAACGCCGTGATGTGGTGATTATCGCCTCGGTATCAGCTATTTATGGTTTGGGTGATCCTGAATCCTATATGAAAATGTTGTTACATTTAAAAGTAGGGGATATTGTCGATCAGCGTTTTATTCTGCGTCGGCTGGCCGAACTGCAATACAGCCGCAACGATATCGAGTTTCAGCGCGCGACCTATCGGGTTAGAGGCGATGTTATTGATATTTTCCCGGCAGAGTCTGATGAAATGGCAGTACGGGTTGAGCTGTTTGATGAGGAAATAGAGAGAATCAGCATTTTCGATCCCTTGACCGGTGCAGTAGAGCAGGTGGTAACCCGTTATACGATTTATCCGAAAACCCACTATGTCACGCCACGGGAAAAAATTCTGGCTGCGGTTGAGAATATTAAAATCGAGCTGGCATCCCGTCGTGCTGATTTACTCAGTAACAATAAGTTGCTGGAGGAACAACGGATAGCTCAGCGAACTCAGTTTGATATAGAAATGATGGTAGAGCTGGGGTATTGCTCAGGTATTGAAAATTATTCCCGCTATTTATCGGGCCGGGCTAATGGCGAACCACCGCCAACCCTGCTGGAGTACTTTCCGGCTGATGGTCTGATGTTTATCGATGAGTCGCACGTGACGGTGTCTCAAATAGGGGCGATGTATAAAGGGGACCGTTCCCGCAAAGAAAACCTGGTTAACTATGGTTTCAGGTTGCCCTCAGCGCTGGACAACCGACCGTTAAAATTTGAAGAGTTCGAAGCCATTGCGCCACAACGCATTTATGTATCGGCTACCCCGGCAAAATACGAGCTGGAAAAGTCTGGTGGCGAAGTTATAGAGCAGGTAGTCAGGCCCACCGGTTTAGTCGATCCGGTAATAGAAATACGGCCGGTTGCCACTCAGGTCGACGATTTAATGTCAGAAGCACTGGCCCGGGCAGAATTGGGTGAGCGGGTTCTGGTGACCACGCTGACCAAAAAAATGGCTGAAGATCTCACCGAATATCTTAATGACCATCAAATCCGGGTACGCTACCTGCATTCAGACATTGATACGGTAGAGCGAATGGAGATCATCCGTGATTTACGATTGGGGGTTTTTGATGTGCTGGTCGGCATTAATTTACTGCGTGAAGGCCTGGATATCCCGGAAGTATCTTTGGTGGCCATTCTGGATGCAGATAAAGAAGGTTTTTTGCGTTCAGACCGTTCACTGATCCAAACCATGGGCCGTGCCGCACGTAACCTCAAAGGCAAAGCGATTTTGTATGCCGATCGGATCACCGGCTCAATGCAGCGAGCTATTGATGAAACGGAGCGTCGTCGCGCTAAGCAGATAGCACATAATATTGAGCAAGGTATCGAACCCACCGCTATTCGCAAACGCATTTCAGATGTTATGGATTTAGGCCAGGCACCTACTGCCCCAACGGCACTGCGCAAAGTTGCGGAGCAAGTTAAGCTGATTAAAGGTAAAACGCCGTATCAGCTGCAGGCACAAATAAAACAACTTGAACAGAGAATGATGCAGCATGCCAAAGATCTGGAATTTGAGCAGGCGGCAGCGCTGCGTGATGAATTACATCAGTTAAAACAGGCTTTACTGGAAATTTAAATCAGAGCCAAAAAAATGGCTGTCATCAAGCTGATTTTGATGTTTAATAGCCGTTACTGGTCGGATGTGCCTTGACAGATTCAGGATGATTACTATGCCGCGTTTATTAAGATTTTTACTATTGGTTTGTTCAGGGATTGCGCTCTTTGGCTGCAGCGAACCTGTACCTGAAGCGACAGAGCCACTGATCAGACCGGTGAAGCTGCATCTGGTGGGCAGTGACTCAGGCGCAGCAGTGCGTCAGTTTCCTGCGATAGTAGAACCGACAGTACGAGCTAATTTAACCTTCAGGGTGGGGGGCAAACTGGTACAGCTGATGGCCAGGCCAGGCCAGCAAGTGCAACAGGGCGAACTGCTGGCCCAGCTGGACGATACCGATTTTAAGTTAAAGTTGGATCAGGCACGTGCCCGCTATGAGCTTGCCCAGACTCAGTTTGTCCGTGCTGAGCAGCTTATTGCGCAAAAACTGGTCTCTCAGGCGGTATTTGATGAATCGAAAGCGCAGTTACAGGTAGCTCAGGCCGATTTATCCGCCGCAGAAACGGCGTTAAGTTACACCCGCTTACAGGCTCCTTTTGCCGGTATAATTTCCCGCTTACTGGTAGAAAATCATGAAAACATCGCGGCGCAGCAACCTATTATGGAGCTACAGGTCCGGGATCAGGTGGATGTGGTCATTCAGGTACCGGAAGATGTGATTTCTAATGTACGAAAAGATTTCGATTATCAGCCGGAAGTGGTTTTTGATTCGCATCCCATGTACCGTTACCGGGCTCGTATCAGGGAGTGGGATACCCGGGCCGACCCTGCTACCAATAGTTTTAAAGTGGTGTTCAGTATGGCGACGCCAACTGAATTTAATGTGTTATCAGGCATGACGGCCAATGTGATTGCCGAAGTCAGCAAAATTAATGCCGCCTATGTCGATGCATTATTTATCCCCGCCAGCGCTATTTTTATGCCGGATGATACCGCGCTTAGCAGCCAACACAGTTTTGTCTGGATATATAACCCGGCACAGGGCATGGTGAAGCGGCGACAGGTTACTGTCAGCAGTTTAACCAGTGCCGGTGCTGCTATTACTGCCGGACTTAGCGCCGGGGAACAGATTGTCAGTGCAGGCGTCCAGCACCTTAGTGAAGGGCAGCAGGTAAGGCCCTGGGTGCGTGAGCGGGGGCTGTAAGCATGGATATCGCCCGCTATTTTATCCGGTATCGCACCTCATCCTGGTTGTTCGCGGCAATATTATTATTTGCTGGCATCGTGTCTTACCTGGGCCTTGGCCGGCTGGAAGATCCCCAGTTTACTTTAAAGCAAGCGCTGATCATTACCCAGTATCCCGGAGCATCGCCGGTGCAGGTGGAAGAGGAAGTCAGTTATCCGCTGGAAAACGCTATTCAGCAGTTGCCATATGTTAATCATGTCAGCTCGGTATCGTCTGCCGGTTTATCCCAATTAATGGTAGAAATGAAAGACACCTACCGGGCGCAGGAATTGAAACAAATCTGGGATGAACTGCGCCACAAAGTAAATGATTTACAACCACAATTGCCTCCCGGGGTAAAAAGCCCGCAGATTAAGGATGATTTCGGCGACGTTTATGGGATTTTGTACGCAATAAGTGGTGAGGGTTACCAGGCCGATGAACTGCGGGACTACGTTGATTTTTTACGCCGGGAGCTGGTGCTGGTGCCCAGTGTTGGCAAGGTGGCTGTTGGCGGCGTGCAACAAGAGCAGGTTATTGTCGAAATTTCCCGACCGCGATTAACCGCGCTTGGTATTGCGCCGCAAACGCTGTCAGCGTTGCTGCAAAGCCAGAACATGGTTGCCAACGCAGGTTCCATCAAAGTCGGGCCGGACCGGTTACGCATTTATCCAACCGGCGAATTTCAATCGGTCGCTGAGCTTGAGAGTCTGATTATTTCCAGCCCGGATTCAAAAGAACTGATCTATCTGGGGGATGTGGCCAGGGTTTATCGGGAGAACGCTGAAGTACCTCAGCAGCTTATCCGTTTTAACGGTGAAAATGCTCTGACTCTTGGCGTGGCATTTTCTGCCGGCGTCAATGTGGTCGAGGCTGGCAATCAGGTCAAGCAACGTCTGGCGGAGCTGGAATACAACCGGCCCGTCGGGATAACCTTAAACACCATCTACAATCAGCCTGATGAAGTGGCCAGTTCGGTAAGCGGTTTTATTATAAACCTGGCTGCTGCCGTGGTTATTGTGATCCTGGTATTGCTGCTATTTATGGGGTTACGCAGCGGTATTCTGATTGGGGTCATTTTGCTACTGACGGTGCTCGGTACCTTTATTTTTATGCAGCAAATGAATATTGAGCTGCAGCGAGTATCGCTGGGCGCATTAATCATTGCGCTGGGCATGCTGGTCGATAATGCGATTGTCATTACTGAAGGTATTTTAATTGGCATGCAGCGCAGATTAAAACTGGCAGACGCCGCCAGTTTAATTGTGAAACAAACGCAGTGGCCGTTGCTAGGCGCTACGGTTATTGCCATCGCGGCGTTTGCGCCGATAGGCTTGTCCAGTGATGCTACAGGGGAATTCGCCGGTAGTTTATTCTGGGTTTTACTGGTGTCATTATTATTAAGCTGGGTTACTGCAATCACCCTGACGCCCTTTTTTGCCAGCATTCTGTTTAAAGACAATATTCAGCACGAAAATGAGCAGCCAGAGCAGCTTTATCAGGGCGTGGTGTTCAGTGTATATCGCAAAACGTTATTTTTCGCCCTGCGCCACCGCATGGTAACCTATCTGCTGACCGCGGGGATGCTGGTGGCTGCCGTAATTGGGTTTGGCAACGTTAAGCAGGTATTTTTCCCCCCGTCTAATACGCCTATATTTATGGTCGACTTATGGCAGCCTGAAGGCACCGATATTCGCCATGCCAGTGAAGACGCGGTGCAGCTGATGAATTATCTAACCTCACTAAATGGGGTAAGCCATGTCACCAGCACCAGTGGTCGGGGGGCAGAGCGCTTCATGTTGACTTATCAACCCGAGAAAAATTTTGCCGCCTACAGCCAGTTGATTATCCGGGCGGATCAACGCGAGCAGTTGCCACAATTAATGCAGCAAACCCGGCAATACATTACAGAACAGCTGCCACGGCTACAGTATAAGTTACTGCAATTGGAAGTCGGGCCATCGACCCCGGCAAAAATAGAGGCCCGTTTCAGTGGCGCGGATCCTGACGTATTACGAACACTGGCACAGCAGGCAAAAGCGATTTTAAATGCAGATGGCCAGGCTGTCAGTGTCAGGGACAACTGGCGGCAGCGCGCTAAGGTGATCCGCCCTCGCTTTAATGAAGCCATGGCCCGGCGCGCCGGGATCAGTAAGCAGGATATCGATGAGGTATTGCTTACCAGTATGGCGGGACGTACCGTTGGTATATATCGGGACGGCACGCACTTACTGCCTATTGTCGCCCGCTCTCCGCTGGCTGAGCGCGATAATCTGGATGCGTTATACGATTTACAGGTATACAGCAACAAACTGCAGCGGTATGTGCCCATCACCCAGGTGGTTACCGGTTTCGATCTGGTATGGGAAGATGCTCAGATTCAGCGACGAGACCGTAAGCGCACTATTACCGTCATGGCCGACAACGACAATTTGTCGGATGACACTGCTTCCGCCTTGCAGGCCAGAGTCAAGGCAGACATCGAAGCCATTGAGCTGCCAACAGGCTATTTTCTCAGCTGGGGCGGAGAATATGAAGCACAACAAAAAGCACAACACGCGTTATTCAGTTCGTTGCCGCTGGGTTATCTGATGATGTTTGTGGTGACCGTGCTGTTGTTTAATTCTCTGCGCAGTGCCCTGGTAATTTGGGCATGCGTGCCACTGGCGATTATTGGTGTCAGTTTTGGTTTGGTCCTGTTAGATGCCCCCTTTGGTTTTATTGCCCTGCTGGGTTTTTTAAGCTTGTCAGGCATGCTTATCAAAAACTGCATTGTGCTGGTTGAGCAAATCAAGCTGGAACTGTTTGAGGGCAAAGTTGCATTTGATGCCGTTTTTGACAGCGCTGTCAGCCGGGTAAGGCCGGTTTCGATGGCGGCTATTACCACAATTCTGGGAATGATCCCGTTACTAGGCGACGTGTTTTTTGCCAGTCTGGCGGTTGTTATTATGTTTGGTTTAGGTTTTGCAACATTACTGACATTGCTATTTTTACCGGTACTGTATTGCACGGTGTTTAACATTAAAACCAAACCGGCAACGGTGTTGCCCGCCTAACCGAGTATGGCCAGCAAGCGGGGGTTTGTTGCTGGCTGAGCTCATTCATTTATTTCGTTTATTTTGTCAGTTATCACAGAGCTGGAAATGTCTGCTACAGTTAATGCTATTGACTAAATTGCTCATGTATTTAACATGTTGTAACAGGTTTTCGGTTTTTCTGTGACTAACGGAATGAATAAATGGTGTGGTTGTTGTTTTTGCATATTGCCAGTCTGGTGATCTGGGCGGCGTCGCTGTGTATTTTATTAATGCTGCTGGCGCGTAAGACATCGAATTGGCCGCAAGTGGCTGGCAAGGGAGACTCGCTGGAGCGGCGATGGTTTACCGGTCTGGCCAGCCCGGCGGGACTATGCAGCATAATATCCGGCACACTGGTATTTGTGGTGCAACAGAATTTCGACCGTTGGCTGCTGCTTAAACTTACCCTGGTCACTGCCCTGGTAGCCTGTCATGTTGTCGCCGGTTTGCTTATTCTTTATCGTAAACGGCCGCAAAGTAGCAGTGTTAGCGGCAAATGTGCTGCGTTACTGTCAGTGGTGCTGTTGTTGATATTCAGCATTGTGGTGCTGGTGTTGCTAAAACCGCAGCAGGAGCAAATACCATGGTTTTTATAGCGGGCATGGTGTGTATCGCGGTCATCGTTTTTATCGCAATGATATTGCCGCTGTCAGGTGTTAGCGTCTTCTTCCAGCATATCGTCAACATTGACCCCAACCGCATACTCGTAGACCAGCCTGCCACCAAGATAGCCGGTGCCAATAATCAGCAGCCCGCTGAGCAGCGACAGATACAGTCCGCGTGGCATAATGTGCGCTGCTGGATCTGGCAGGCGCAAAATCCAGTTAAAGGTTGCCAGCGACAGCAACATTACCGCCAGCATGGCATGGCACCAGCCACTTATCAGGCGTCTGATCTGACTAACAATCAGCAAATCCATCAGTCCGGCACAACTGGCCAGCCAGCCCCCGATAGCACCCACCCCAGCGAGCCACAAACTGGCACGGGCCCAGAATGGATCGGCGCTAAAGACAAATGCCAGATCAGAGGCAACCAGGCCAATCAGCGCGGCAACCGGGAAATGAATCAGCCCGGGATGAATAGGGTGGCCAAAAATTTTAATTTGACTGTTAATGGGATCCATCGACATATCTCAGCTCCAAAACACATATATCCGGTGGCAACAACACCACGGCCTACATCTTTTCGCCACAGTGTAGCAGTGATTTGGCCGGCTATCCTGCTGTTAAGCCTGGCCGGATGCAGTGGGCCATTTTCAAGCCTTGATCCAATGGGGCCTGCAGCTGCAGAGGTGGCAATGTTATGGTGGGGCATGTTTATTGCCGCTGTTGTTGTACTGCTGGCAATGGTGCTGCTCTGGCATTATGCGATAAAACGTAAAACAGATGAACAACCGATGCGCCCCGCCAGTGGCTGGATTATCTGGGGTGGCATTGTGCTGCCTTCCGTTACTATCACGGCATTGTTGATTGCCGGTTTGCCGGTAGGACAACGGATGATGCCATTACCTGATGAAAATGCCATGCAGATTAATGTGACCGGGCATCAGTGGTATTGGCATGTTGTTTATCCTGAGCATCAGTTACAAATGACGGATGTGTTACATATACCGGTTGATACTCCGGTGCATTTGTCATTAACCAGTGCTGATGTGATTCACTCGTTTTGGGTGCCCAGGCTGGCAGTAAAATTGGATTTACTACCAGGGCGGACTAATGTACTGCGACTTGAAGCCTCGCAAGCAGGGGTATTCCGTGGCCAGTGCGCTGAGTATTGTGGTGTTGGACATGCTCATATGCAATTTACCGTTATTGCTCACAGTCAGCCCGACTTTGCCGTGTGGTTGCAGCAACGGACACAGGAGTTAACTCACGATGACTGACAACCCATCAGGCACAACGGCACAGGCAATTGGCCGTCAGTTACATCAGATCTGGGCAAATTTGCCGGGGTGGGGCAGTTTAGCGGCAGTCAATCACGGTACTATTGGCTTACGCTTTATGGTAACCGGCATGGTTTTTTTCCTGATTGGTGGTGTCCTGGCAATGCTGCTTCGCAGTCAACTTGCCTTGCCTGAGCAGCAATTGGTTTCTGCGGAAACGTATAGCCAGTTATTTAGTATGCATGGCACCGTTATGATGTTTTTGTTTGCCATTCCGGTTCTTGAAGGCCTGGCCATTTATCTGATCCCAAAGATGATAGGAGCCCGGGATCTGGTTTTTCCACGGCTGAGCGCGCTGGGTTATTACTGTTATTTATTTGGCGGTATTATTATTATGTCCAGTTTGTTGCTCGGTATTGCACCCGCTTCAGGCTGGTTTATGTATACCCCCCTTAGTAGCAGCGAGTTCGCGCCCGGACCCGGCTCAGACTTCTGGTTACTGGGCATCACCTTTGTTGAAATTTCAGCGATGTCGGCCGGCATTGAGCTGACAGTCTCCATTTTATGCAGTCGGGCCCGTGGCATGACACTAAGTCGGATGCCGCTATTTTGCTGGTATATTCTGGTGATGGCGTTGATGATAGTATTCGGTTTTCCGCCACTAATTCTGGCCAGTATTCTGCTGGAGCTGGAGCGCGCTGCCGGTATGCCGTTTTTCACCGTCGCTGCCGGTGGTGATCCATTATTATGGCAGCACCTGTTCTGGCTGTTCGGTCATCCTGAGGTTTACATTATATTTCTGCCGGCAGCAGGTATTGTCTCAACTCTAATCCCCGTATTCAGTGGCCGGCCAATTGTCGGCTACCGTTGGATCGTCATTGCGGTAATTCTAACCGGTTTTATCAGTTTTGGACTCTGGGTGCACCACATGTTCACCGTGGGAATTCCCCAGCTGGCGCAAGCCTTCTTTTCAATAGCCAGTATGCTGGTGGCAATACCTACGGCAATTCAGGTGTTCGCCTGGCTGGCAACCTTATGGCGCGGTAAGGTTGTGTTCCGCCTGCCAATGTTATGGATAAGCGGTTTTCTGGTGATATTTGTTTGCGGCGGCCTGACTGGAGTAATGCTGGCGCTGGTACCCTTTAACTGGCAGGTGCATGATACTCATTTTGTAGTAGCGCATATGCATTATGTGCTGGTAGGGGGGATGTTCTTTCCCCTTATCGCGGGTTTGTACTACTGGCTGCCATTAGTCTCGGGCCGGATGCCGTCAGCGGTGATTGGTCGCTGGGGTTTCTGGTTAACCTTTACTGGCTTTAATCTGACCTTTTTACTGATGCACCTTACTGGCTTACTCGGTATGCCGCGGCGGATTTATACTTATGAAGCCGGCGTGGGCTGGGATGGTTTAAATCTGTTGTCATCAATTGGCGGTTTTGTTATGGCCATCGGTGTCGCGTTAGTGCTGCTGGATTTACTACTGCACTTTTGGTTTGGTAAGCGTGCCACGGCAAACCCCTGGCAGGCCGATACGCTGGAATGGGCATTAGAAATGCCACCGGCGCAGTATAATTTTGTCAGCTTACCCGAAGTAGCCAGCCGGGAGCCGCTGTGGCAAAACCCAAACCTTGCCAGGCGTATTGCGGCTGCTCAGGAAGGCCTGGCGGATACCAGCCGGGGTAAACGGGAAACGTATGGCACCTCTGCCATCAGCGCTCAGCCGGAAAAAATATTACAGTTACCCGGTAATTCCTGGTGGCCACTGGCCAGTGCGCTATTGCTGGCACTGATGTGTATCAGCTTACTGTGCCGCTGGTACGAACTGGCCCTATTGGCGTTTGCCATAACGGTTATCGCGCTGTTGTGTTGGGGATGGGAAAATGGCGGGCATCCGAAAGCTGCAGGGCTATCAGAGGCCAACTCGCCGGAATTACCGCTGGAAGTACAAACGCTTGATGGCCCTGGGCGCTGGGGCATGATTGTAACCTTACTGGCCAACGGTGCCTTGTATATGTCGTTGCTGTTTGGCTGGTTCTATTTATGGACAGCCGCCCCGCAATGGTCAGCGCCCGCCCACGGACCTTTACCGTTTTGGTTGTTAGTAGTGGCGGGTTTGCCAGTAACCCTGACAGTGTGGTTGTTTCAGCGCTTGTGTCGGCGTTTGGCCAAGGGTAATACCAGGCACCTGGCATCTGGTTTGTGGTTAAGTGCCGGTCTCGGTTTGAGTCATTTTGTCATAGTAACGACGTTGTTTATCAAGGCACCTCTGGCGTATACCAGCAGTGCTCATGATGCGGTGCTACTGGTTATTCTGCTTTATTTGCTCGGCCATAGCGCCCTGGCCACGGTATTGACGGCGTTACAGGCGCTCAGGGTAAAGCGTGGTTATGTTGGCGCCGCCTTGCCTTATGAACCACAGGTTATAACACCATTGTGGTGCTACTATCTGGTGGTTTACTGGCTTAGCATCGCTTTGTTTTTTTTGCTTCCGCTGGGGTGGGGAGAGGTACTGTGATCAAATTTAGCTGGTTTGCCCCGGGTCATCCGGCACAACTTGCAATCGGTCTGATGATTTGGAGCATCTGGTTTATTGCCATGTATGCCGGATTGTCGGTGGTGTGCCAGCTGACGCCCCCAGCAAAGCAGCAAAGTGCCGATAGCTGGCTAAATATCGGCTTAGCGGCGTTTAGTGTGGTGGTGATCCTGTTGTTGTTAGCGCTTGCCTGGCGCAGTGGCCGTTATTGCGCAGCACAACATCAGCGTAATCACAGCAACGCTGTTAACCGATTTGTTGGTTACGTCAGCACCATATTGTATCTGGCAGCCGCAGTGGCTACGTTAGCGGGCGGTTTGCCGGTTCTGGTATTTGCGCCATGCGCCTGAGATGCCCTCGCAACATAGCAAAAACCGCATTGTTATGGCTCAGTTTCGCCAGTTGGCCGTCGCACGCGCATAGTCCACTGCAAAGTGATGGCGCCAGTTATTGGGCTGCACTGCTGACGGTGATTATGCTGGGAATATTCTGGTTGTTGTATAGTGTTGGTTCGCTGCTGCGCTCGCCATCCCTATCGAAGGCATTATTGTTCCACAGTAGTGTGCTGCTTTGCGCGTTTGCTGTACTTGGTCCGCTGGATGAGTGGGCTGAAACCAGTGCCAGTGCTCATATGTTGCAGCATATGTTGTTTATGGTTGTTATTCCGCCAATGTGGGCATTAAGCGTGCCGTTGCCGCAATTTGCTGCCGCGACCGGCCATTGGGGCAGGGCGTTGTGGCAGCCTTTACTAAAAATCGCGGCCTATCCGTTAAGCCTGGCTTATCTGCATGCTGTTATGGTCTGGTTCTGGCACACCCCTCGTTTTTATGTGCTGGCACTGGAGCATCCCTGGTGGCATGTGGTGGAACATATTTGCTTTATTGTTACTGCCGCTTTGCTGTGGTGGTCAATTCTCAATTGCAACGAACGCAATCGTAGCTGGGCGTTGCTGGCCTTGCTTTTTACGCTGATGCAAACAGGTTTTCTCGGTGCCATACTGACATTTGCAGATAGCCTTTTATACTATCCGACGCATCAATTGGCAGATCAACAACTGGCCGGTTTGCTAATGTGGGTACCGGGTGGCTTGCCTTATCTATTAGCTGCTGCCTGGCTGGGCTATTGTTGGTTAAATAGTGTCGCTGCCAATCATAAGCAAAGCTAAGTTTACTATGCTGTTAATTTCCAGTTCTAGTGGCGGGTGGTTAGGTTAATCCAGTGGAGCAACATCAACAGCTACCGTAAGGGTGTGCTCACCACTGCCCTGCAGTAAACCCTTCAATGGCACCACATCGGCATAATCCCGGCCAAAAGCGACAGTAAGGTGTTGCTCATCAGCTAACAGGTTGTTTGTCGGGTCAAAGTCTACCCAGCCGAGCACCGGGTCAAAAACGGCAAACCAGGCGTGGGAGGCATCAGCCCCTACCAGGCGTGGTTGTCCCTCCGGAGGCCGTGTCTCCAGATAACCACTGACATAACGCGCCGGAACGCCAATACTACGCATGCAGGCTATGGCCAGTTGCGCAAAATCCTGACACACCCCTCGTTTATGCCTTATTACTTCACTTAGCGGCGTTACTACGGTGCTGAACTCCGGATCATATTGAAATTCTTTGAAAATCAGCTGATTGATCGTCTGGGCTAGCTGCAAAATATTTTGATTGTCGCCAAGCAATGGGGTCATGAGTGCTCTGGCTTCTGGCAATAGCGGGATCAGCCGACTGGCATTGTTACAAAGTCTTGCCTGCAATGTGGCGGTATCGCGCTGGCTCGCCAGATGCTGCTGCAATTGAGCTAGGCTGGCACCATCCTGAATTTTCAGTATATTGTCCCGGCGCTGCACCCTGACAATACTGTTAGCTGTTACTGCAAGTTGCAGATGGGGGCTTTGCAGATGAATAAAATGCTGAGTGTTGCCAAAATAATCAGTTCGTTGCTGCACTTCAGAGGGGGTGGGCTCAACATCAATCTGGGTTTGCTCAACCTGTTGATACGCCAATTGACGTGGTGTCAGGCACGCCAGGTTATAACTGTTGGCTACCGGCTGCGGGTAGCTGTACTGAGTAAGATGGCGCAGATTATATCTCATTTCAGAAACGCTGCCATTGGTTATGGGTATCGATATGACTGAAATACGACAAGGTAATTGAGTCTGATAGCTGGCGCAGCCGTAATTGCAGTTGTAACAGCAAGTGACTGAGTTCCAGGGCAGGTTGCTGCAATTGATCAAAAAGCTGCTGCGGATCGGTTTGTTGCAGGATTGCCAGCAGTTCGTTGGCTAACTGACTTTCATTGCCTTGTTGCATGCTGCTGCCGCCCGACAACTGCTGGGGCGGTAATTTTTTAATCTGATGTAATAGCACTGTGCACTGATAGCCTACCGAGCGCGGTGTGCTGTCATCAAGTAACAGCAGATCAATAATAGGTACGGGGTGCAGGGCACTATGATAGCGACGACGGTAAGTTAACAGGGTGTCGGCCATACGCAGCAGCGCTTCAAGTAAACTGGTGGATGCGCTGGTTTGACAGAACACAGAATGTAACAAACCACAGGTTTGCAACGCCCGCTCCAGGTGCTGGCCCAGATCCATAAATCGTAAACTGTGGCTGCGGGTCATGGTTTCGCTGTTAATACCATAAATTGCCGTTTGCAATAAGATAATTTCATCAAGAGTGCGTAGCAATAATGCAGGTTGTTGCCAGTCTGGTTTAATCGGCCAACTATAGACTGCACTTTGCAGTCTGTCTAAAACATACCAGGTGTCTTCGCCAAAGTACTCCCGCACGGATTGTGCGTTAAATAACAGATTCTTCAGTACCGCCACCAGCCCTTGCGGATTGCTATCAGAAAATAATGGCTCCAGCAGTAGTTCGACACTGGCGTCAGGATTGGGATCAGCGCCATTGGCCTGCAGGCAAAACTGTAGTAACGCCCTGGCATCGTGTTGCCCCTGCACCGGGTCATCGCCACTGAGCAAGGGTAACGCTGCACGCAATGCCCGGCAAATCAGATTTAACCGTTCGTTATAGCGACCGAGCCAGAATAAATGATCCGCTACTCTGCTCGATAACAAACCGGCCTGACGCGATAAGGTAATGGTGTTATTGGCGCTCTGTAATAAACTGCTGCTGTGAGCTTTTTCTGCCAGCACCCAGACATCCTTGGCATTAAACTGCTGGTTAAAGCCTTGTAATAACTCGGTTTGCAAGATTAACGGATCACAAGCCGTGCGACCAAGTGCGCCCGGCAGTACCGACACAGTGTGCTGATGATCAAGCAAACTAAACAGACGCAAGGCCCCGGCTTGTGACTCTGAGCTGCCATTTATCGTGCGACATGGCAACTGACTTAACGGCAACATCTCCCTGGCAATATACGCATGAGGTTGTTGTTCAACTTGCTGCCAGCAGGCTGCCAGCGCTTCATCATTTAACTGCTGCAACACATATTGCCGGTCACTGGCAATATGCTGAATACAATAGTGGTGCGGTTGCTGTTGTATTCGGTTTAATGCGTCGCTTTCGCCACACCATAAAGCGTTAACACTGGCAAGCTGCAGCGGTTCAGCCAGCAGAAACTGACATGCGTCTGCCATAAAAGGTAACAACACTCCGGATTCGAGCAATGCGCTGCCAGGCGGGTTGGCGCAAAACAGCTGACCCTGACGGATACCTTGCAACATGCCGGCACAACCACTGCTGACAGGCTCCAGCTCCAGTGGGTCGCAGCTTTTGTCGTCAAGGTAGCGCAGTACGCCATGAATAGGTTGTAGGCCACTTAATGTTTTCAGCCACAACTTGCCGCTCTTAAACATTAAATCTGCACCATGCACCAGGGCAATATCCAGATAGTTAGCCAGAAAAGCATGTTCAAAGTACGCTGTGTCGCGTTTTTGGTGGGTAAGTAACGCAGCCAGCTGCTGCTGATCACTGCTTTGGGCCGGTTGTTGCAGCAACTGCTGCAATTGGCGGAAAAAACCGGCTAACTGAGTTTTTTTAATCTGGTGGTTCAGCTCAGTGGTGGTATTGTTAAATGCCAGCCGGTGTTCCAGCACGTGACCCAGTCCTGCCGGTGCCCGGCTGACGTCATTGTAAACGCAAAAGCTGCCATCGCCATTACGGCCGACATCACAGGCAAACATAGATAACCAGGGTTGATCCTTTACCAGATCGACACAGGGCAACAGAAAATGGTCATTGAGGTAAATAACATCAGCAGGAATAATACCTTGTTGCAGCAACTTTTGCGGACCATACAGATCAGTAAGCATGGCGTTGAGCAGTCTGTGGCGCTGGCTTAATCCACTTTCCAGTGCGTGCCACTGTTCACTGGCAATCAGCCAGGGTTGCAAATCCAACTGACGTGTTGAGGTATGCCAGGGATCGACTGCAGCACCGTTCTCCCGCAGTTGGTGCTGCAACTCGTTGTGCAACTGGCTAAGCGCGACGTCGTTTTGTTGTTGCCACCATTGTTGCATTGTTTGCCACTGGGGTAGCGTCTGCCAGTGTTGTTGCTCATCGTGGCCAGGCTGCACCGGGTTTAATGACATAAGGCTCCTGTAGTACCCATCTGTTGCCAAGTGATATTACTATACTTTTTTGTCAAACTTATGTCGCAGCCATAACGCAGTCAGCCCAGTCTCAGGCTGAGAGCTGCTGGCTTTGCTGGCTGCTCGTTGGCTCTACGATCACCTGGTGCAACGTTATAATACCAGTCTGAATTTTATCAATCAGCACATGCAGTTGTTTTGTTGATAAATCAGTTAACGGCTGTTCTTTTAGCAGATCCTGTAGGGCATATACCTGTTGTAAAATACTGCTGCTGTGTGGCAGGGTTCTGGCCGAGGCCGCCACCCGGTTTAAACAATACGCAATAGACCGCGGGAAATCAGCATAGGTTAACAGGTAATCGATAGCATCGACATCGCCACTTTGTTCAGCAACATAGTAATGATAGGACTCTATGCCGCCTAAAGCATTAAGAATAGAGGTCCAGCGAAATTTGGGCCGTTTAATCTGGGTAGGCTGCAGTTGTTGTAACACCAGCACATCCATAATCCGGGTGGTCATGTCAGCCCGCTCCAGTAAGCGGCCACTGTTAAACAGATCAAAAGCATCGCCGCGTAACATTACCCCATCTAAAACACCCACTACCATCTGACAGCGCCGGCTGACTTCAGTCATCAGGTTGTAGCGGTGTTGCCTGCCTTGCAGTTGCTGGCAGTGCTGCTTTAAGAATAAGTCCAGTTTATTCAGCTCCTCCCACATATCCCGTGGAATAAGCTGACGAATGGTGCGGGCATTAAATTTTAATTGGCTGCAGGTATAGCGGATCGAGACCGTGCTGTCTTTGTTACTGATTAAATGCGACATCACTGCACTTTCAATACTGGCTTGCTCCGGCTTAGCATCGGCGGGTAGCTGATAACTATCCAGTGCTTTGGCGCTATTTAGCCCCATTACATCCAGCAATACCGGCCAGCTGAATTTAGTATCTTTATGGCTGTCTATCAGCAAATGGCTGGTGGCATTGACCAGACGGGCAGTATTATCTAACCGCTCCAGATAACGACCAAGCCAGAATATATGTTCAACTGATTTTAATAGCATGGGTTATACCTCATCATTAATGATCCAGGTGTCTTTACTGCCACCGCCCTGGGAGGAATTGACAACAAGGGAGCCTTTGGTCAGGGCCACCCGGCTCAAACCACCCGTGGTACAGTACAGCTGTTCTCCCTGCAAAATAAAAGGTCGCAAGTCAAGGTGACGTGGTTCTAGCACCTCGCCACATAAGGTGGGCGCCGTTGACAGATTTAACGTAGGCTGGGCGATAAAATTGCGGGGGTTCGCCTCTATTGCGGCAGCCATTTGTTGCTGTTCGGCCAGGGTAGAGCGGGGGCCGATTAAGATGCCGTAGCCGCCAGACTCGTTGGCTGGTTTAACCACCAGTTTATCCAGGTTTGCCAATACGTAGCTTTTTTGCTTGGGATCAAGACAAAGAAACGTTTCGACATTGTCGATAAGGGGTTGTTCTCCGAGATAATAGTCGATGATTGCCGGCACGTAGGCATACACCACTTTATCGTCTGCCACGCCGGAACCCGGCGCGTTGGCAATGGCAACGTTGCCTTTGGCCCAGGCCTTGATCAGGCCAGGGATCCCGAGCACCGAGTCGGGCCGGAAGGCTTGTGGATCGATAAACACATCGTCCACCCGCCGGTATATCACATCTACCCGTTTTTTACCGCGCAGGGTTTTTAACCATACCACGTCATCTTCAACATACATGTCGTGGTTTTCAGCCAGTTCTATGCCCATCTGCTGAGCCAGAAAGGTATGTTCAAAATAAGCAGAATTGTAAATACCGGGCGTTAGCAAAACGATACAGGGCACTTCACCATCGCGTGGCGACAATGATGCCAGCATTTTCCACAATTGATGCGGATAGTCATCTACCGGGAAAATAGTCGAGTCGGCAAATAACTCCGGAAACACCCGTTTCATTACGGTACGATTTTCCAGCATATAAGATACGCCGGAGGGCACCCGCAGATTATCTTCTAATACCAGAAACTTACCGCTGCCATCGCGCACTAAATCAGTGCCGCAAATGTTGGCCCATGCTTTATACCGGGGCGAAACCCCCTTACAGGGTTGCAGATAATTGCGCGACTGCAATACCAGTTCGCTGGGAACGATACCGTCTTTCAGAATTTTCTGGTCATTATATAAGTCATCAATAAACAGATTAAGGGCGTGTAAACGCTGTTTCAGACCATCACTGGTAAGTTGCCACTCGCTGCTTGGTATAGTGCGGGGCATCACATCCAGCGGCCAGGCCCGGTCAATATTGTCACCATCGGCGTACAGGGTAAAGCAGACCCCCATGTCGCTAATCGTCTGATTTATCAATGATTGTCTTCTGATTAATTCGCTGGGGCCATGTTTGTCTATAAAACGGGCGATGGCAACGGCGGGGCGTCGAATACTGCCATTGGCACTAACAAGTTCGTCAAAACAGTTGGCGGTTAACGGGTAGCCCCCCTGAGTAAAACTGGTTGAGCTCATCGGCAACTCCTGGTAAAGCGCAATGCTTGTATTGCGTATGGGTCAGTAAAGTAAGCTATTAACTGTAGCAAGGCTTATGCCATAGAGCCAACCTCGGTTGTTGCGTTTGCGCTTCTGCCAAATAAAAAGGCCCCGCCGATGTGCACCGGAGGGGCCTTTTAACGCCGTTTAACTACTTAGTTTTTAGCAGCAGCAGCTTTCTTTTCTTTTTCTTTGGCAATAACCGTTTCTGCAACGTTGCTCGGGCATGGTGAATAATGCGAGAACTCCATAGAGAACTGACCACGGCCAGATGTCATGGTGCGCAGGCTACTGATGTAACCGAACATTTCTGACAGTGGTACGTCAGCTTTAATCCGTACACCCGTAACACCGGCTTCCTGGCCAGAAATCATGCCGCGACGACGGTTTAAGTCACCGATAACATCACCAACGTGATCTTCCGGGGTAAACACGTCAACTTTCATGATAGGCTCAAGCAACTGGGCGCCAGCTTTTGGAATTGACTGACGGAAAGCGCCTTTGGCAGCGATTTCGAACGCGATAGCTGATGAGTCAACGGCGTGGAAACCACCGTCGAATACTTCAACTTCAACGTCTAATACCGGGAAGCCAGCCAGAGTACCGGTTGACATCATTGACGCAAAGCCTTTCTCGATAGCAGGCATAAACTCTTTTGGTACGCTACCACCGACTACGGTTGATTTGAAGGTAAAGCCAGAGTTCTGCTCGCCCGGACGAATACGGTAATCAATTTTACCGAACTGACCTGAACCACCAGACTGTTTCTTGTGCGTGTAGCTGTCTTCAACTTCACGGGTAATGGTTTCACGGTAAGCAACCTGCGGTTGACCTACTACTAACTCTACGCCGTAAGTACGTTTCAGAATGTCTACTTTGATATCTAAGTGTAATTCACCCATACCTTTGAGGATGGTTTCACCAGAGTCAACGTCAGTTTCCACCCGGAACGTTGGATCTTCAGCAACCATCTTACCGATGGCAATACCCATTTTCTCAACTGAACCTTTATCTTTTGGTGTTACAGAGATCGAGATTACCGGCTCTGGGAATACCATTGGTTCAAGCGTACATGGGTGCTTAGGATCACACAGGGTATGACCGGTCTGGGTGTTATTTTTCATACCAACCAGGGCAATGATATCACCAGCCTGTGCAGTGGTCAGATCGATACGGTCATTAGCGTACATCTCTACCATACGGCCGATACGTTCAGTTTTGCCGGTAAATGAGTTCAGGATGGTGTCACCCTTGTTCAACACACCAGAGTAAATACGGATAAAGGTCAGGGCGCCAAAACGGTCATCCATGATTTTGAACGCTAACGCGCGGAATGGCTCATCAGCAGAAACGATAGCGTGCTGACCGTTTTCATTACCTTCTTCATCAGTCAGCGGCTGTGGAATAACTTCAGTCGGTGATGGTAAGTATTCAACTACCGCATCTAACAGTAATTGCATACCTTTGTTTTTAAAGGCAGAACCACAGAAAGTCGGGAAGAAAGCCAAATCACGGCAACCTTTACGTACGCAACGCTTAATGTCTTCAATTGATGGCTCTTCACCATCCATATAAGCCATTAATAAGTCATCGTCCTGCTCTAAAGCGGTTTCAATTAACTGAGTACGGTACATTTCAACGTCATCAGCCATATCAGCTGGTACGTCGGTGACTTCATAGTTTTCTGGCTGGCCGGTTTCATCCCAGATGTAAGCTTTCTGGGTTAACAGGTCAACCACACCCTTGAAGGTATCTTCACGGCCGATTGGTAACACCATGATCAATGGGTTTGCGCCCAGTACTTTCTTAACCTGTTCGGTAACACGGATAAAATCTGCGCCGATACGGTCCAGCTTGTTTACGAAGATCAGACGTGATACTTCAGCATCGTTGGCATAACGCCAGTTAGTTTCTGACTGTGGTTCAACACCGCCAGAACCACAGAATACACCTACGCCACCATCTAATACTTTCAGTGAACGGTAAACTTCAACGGTAAAGTCAACGTGTCCCGGGGTATCGATAACGTTGAAACGGTAGCCTTTCCAGAAACAGCTTACCGCTGCTGACTGGATAGTTATTCCGCGCTCTGCTTCCTGTTCCATAAAGTCGGTAGTCGATTCACCTTCGTGAACTTCGCCCAGCTTGTGGATTTTACCGGTCAGTTTCAGGATACGCTCGGTAGTAGTGGTTTTGCCGGCATCAACGTGGGCGAAGATACCAATGTTTCTATATAAGGATAAATCTGCTGACATAGTAATCTCAATAAGCTAGGGTTTGAAAATAGTGCGACAATATACAGGATTTTAAAAAGATTTGCAGAGAAAAAATGTTGTCGGTTGCTAATTTTTTATCCATGCTGTCAAGGCTGCCTGACATACGATTTTAAACAGCAGTGTCGCCAGTACCAGCGCCAGGTTTAATAATTAAGGAAAATGAATGAAAACACTCATCAGTATTATATTGTTCGTTAGTGCTTTTACCACATTGGCGAATGGCAGTTTGCCGGCGAACCGCCATGTGGCGGTGCAGGGTAGCGCCGAACTGACTGCCAGACCCGACAAAGCGCTGATTTCGTTTGATGTATCGAGTCTGCAACCGACAGCGCTTGAAGCAAAAGCTGATGTTGATAGCAGGGTAAATCAGTTTTTAGATGGATTAAAAGACTACGCGGTAACAACCGAAGGGGTAACGGCTTCCAACTTATTAACCGAACCTTATTATATTTATACTGATGGCGATGAGCAGCAATTAGCCGGTTATCGTGCAGAACGATCAATAAAAGTAGAGCTGACAAAAATCGACCAGCTGAATGAGCTAATAAACTTCGGTTTAAAAGTACAAGTTAATGAAGTGACCAATATCCAGTTGCAGGCTTCTGACAGCGAAGAAATGCAAACCAAAGTTACGGCCATGGCGGTAGCGAATGCCAAAATAAAAGCGCAGGCGCTGGCCAGTGCGTTTGATGCCAGGCTGGGTCGAATTTACAGCATCAATTCTAATACTCATCGTCAGCAGGGTGGTTACGAACGCATTGAGGTAACCGGCGCCAGGCTGGGCGCCGCAAATGCAGCGCCGGGCCGTTACTTACAAGCCACGGTAAAGTTTAGTAGTACGGTTGACGCCGTGTTTGATTTAACGGTTGAGTAATGTCTGTCTGAGCAGGTGGCAGGCACAGTGCCGGGACAGCAGCGGCCTGCCATCGGGGTTAAAAACTCACCACAGAAGCATAATCAGGCCACCTGCAATCATAAAGAGATTTTCAGATAGTGATACAAATCCCAGAGGAACATTACTGTCACCGCCTACACAGGCACATTTAAGCTCACGTTTGTCAATATAAACTGCCTTTATCACGGATATGGCACCTACGGTTCCTATAAAGAGCGAAAATGGGGCCACGGCTAATGCCGGAAGCTGAGCAATCATGCCAATACCGGCATACGCCTCGACAAAAGGGTAGATGTAACCGTAACGCAACCATTTCATGGCCAGTAAATCGTAGGTGATAAACGAGTTAGTAAAACTGTAAAGGTCTTTCAGCTTTTGTACCGCCAGCAGGGTCATTGAAAACGCAATAAATAGCATTAAAGTGCGGATTGAAGCGTAATCACCGGATACAAAATATTGCAACGCTATGGTCAGCAAAGCGGCAACAGCAAAAATCGCAATTACCGGGGTATAGGTGGTACCGGTTTGTCCGGCTTCGTCTTTACCAAAATAATCACGTAACTCGTCATAACCGCCGATCCGTTTGCCATTAATAAATGTCTGCGGAGTGGTTTTCACTCCATGCTGTTGTTTAAATTGCTCAGTTTGATCACGTGAAGTCAGTTTATGATCGTCTACTTTGAAACCCTTTCTTTCTAACAGGTCTTTTGAACGCAAGCCAAAAGGACAAATATGCTCATCGGTTACCATCCGGTATAGGGTGGCTGTTTTACTCATTCTGACCTCCTTTAATCAATGTCCTGTCAGCTGCGACATACCATGGTATCAGCATAAAAATTACAGCGGGTATAAAAATATAGCGGGAATAACAGTATAGCGGGAATAACAGTATAGCGGCGCCAACCGGCGCCACTAACCAATGTTCCAGTCTTACTCAATCTGTCCTCTGATTTCACCGCCAGGGAATGCCGGAGTATGGACATTAACATAATGACCACCGGCAGCTAACACAGCAAAGATGCTTTGAGTTAATGCCGCATCTGCCGGGGCCATCCAGCGATTAACGTTGTCAGCATCTTGTTCAAGACCAAGCAATACCGGACCGTTTTCACCGGCTATACCGGTATGAATATGGGCGGCGGTCGCATCTGCAACACCTGACGTCAGCACCTGGAGCTCCAGACTATAGTCACTTAATGCCACCAACGCATAGCCGTCTCCTGTAGCGGTTGTCGCGACAGCCGGCACTTCCTGCGCTCCGGATAACGGGAAGGTAAGCAGAGCGAAGTCATCACTGGAGATAATCTGACCCCGCAGCTCACCGCCCGGATTAGCCGGTGTATGCACATTGACGTAGTGGCCACCGGAGGCAAGCACTGCAAAAATGTCGGCATCCAGCAGGGTTTCGTCCGGGGTTACCCATTTGCCCGGGTTAGTCATATCCTGCTCAAGCGCAACTAACACATCGCCATTTATGCCCACTCGGCCAGTATGAATATGCGCCATGGTGGCATCATCAACACCCTCGGTCAGTGCCACTAATTCCAGGGTATAATCGTCAGTATTCACCAGCGCGTAGCCATCGCCCGATGCCATCGTGGTAACAGCAGGTACTTCCTGAGCACCACTTAAACCAAAGGTCGCGAGTACAAAGTTGTCGGTTAAAATCTGGCCACGTAACTCACCGCCAGGGTTATCCGGAGTATGCACATTGACATAATGTCCACCTGAAGCCAGTACTGCAAAAGTCGCTTCATCAATCTGGGTATCTTCCGGGGTCATCCAGGTACCCAGATCATTTGCAGATTGCACCAGACCTACCAACACATCACCGTTGTTACCAATACGGCCGGTATGAATATGCGCCATGGTGGCAAAATCGACCCCGTTAGTTACGGCAACAACTTCTACCCTATAATCGTCAGTATTAATCAAGGCATAGCCGTCCCCCGAAGCCTGAGTATTTACCATTGGCACTTCCTGCTGACCAGATAAGTCAAAGGTAGCTAGCACAAAGTTATCGGTTAGAATCTGGCCTCTCAGTTCGCCTGACGGATATTCAGGCGTGTGGACATTAACGTAGTGACCGCCGCCGGTCAGCACGTTAAAGGTCGCTTCATCAATCATGGTCTCAGCAGGTATAAGCCAAACTCCATCTTCCTCTGCTGCCTCCAGACCAACCAGTACATCTCCGTTAGTACCAACCCGGCCGGTATGAATATGGGCCATGGTTGCATCATCAACGCCTGTCGTGCGAACGGTCAGGGTAAGGTGATAATCGGTTTGATCTACTGCCGCATAGGCATAGCCAGTGGCCGCGGTTTCGACAGCTGGTACTTCCTGCTGACCGGATAGCGGGAAGGTGACAATCACTGTTTCATCGTTAACAATCTGGCCGCGTATCTCACCGTTCGGATAGTCAGTGGTATGCACATTGACGTACCACTCACCGTTTTGTAAATCAGCTATCACGGCATCAGTAATATCGGTTTCGGCAAGGGTATAAATACCATTGGTGCCTGCACTGAATGCAAAAGCAACTTCACCGTTAAATCCTAAATCACCATCATGAATATGAGCAGCTTCGACATTTTCAACATCAGACAAATCGACTGATGCCCGAATTTGTTTTAAATTTGCATCAAGCTCCACCGTGGCCGTTGCCATTTCATCGGTGATAACATTGGGTACTTGCTGAGCACCGGACAGACTGATATTAAAGGTTTGGGTCGCGGTAAATACCGGTGGCGGTTCAGGCAAGTCGTCGTCAGCGCCGTCAAAACAGCCTGCGAGCATAAAGAGCGGCAATATCAGATAAAGTAATTTTTTCATATTCAAACTCCTTTAATTGAAGAAGAGTTCGTCATTAAGAACTCAGATCGTCACTGCATCTTCAGTTACGGCCGATTCATCGAAATAGAGACAAATAAATCAGATTGTGTACAATTATCCGAAAAATAAGGTTAAACAAGTGCTACCACTGGCAGGAAAAGCGGGTAAATTGCACGGCTACGATAACGGCATATCGAAAAATTTAACCGCAGCGCGAAGCCTGACCATAAAAGACACTGATATAAGGGTAGTGCAATATGCCTGAGACTCAACCAGAATTAGCTGTACAACGTCAACTTGACGCTTACAACGCCAAAGATTTAGCGGCTTTTATCGCCTGCTATCACCCCGACATTGCTATATACCGGATGCCCGCTAGCACCCCTTCTCTGGTTAGTCGTGACGCCCTTGCTGCGTTTTACCAGACCGAGCGTTTTATGATCGCTGGGCTGCGTGCTGAGGTACTAAACAGAATGGTGGTGGGAAATAAGGTAATCGACCATGAAAGAGTATATGGCATAACGGAACAACCCTATGAGGTAGTGGTGGTGTACCAAGTACAGGACGGCCTGATACTAAACGCCTGGTTTTATCCGGTAGCATAAGTGCTCTCTGGCAGATGCAATAGCCTGAGCAAGGCTTAATATCAATCGTAATTAATTATTTATCTTCAGATAAATTTACCATTGTTTTAGCTGACGTTAACATTCGTAAAGTCACAAAGGTCAGTACGCTTAACACCAGCGCAATTTCCAGCCGTCCGGCGGCAACCGACAGCCCCATAGCACCGGTTAACCACAAACTGGCTGCAGTAGCGGTGCCGCGGACATAACTTTCACCTTTGACAACATTCTTCAGGATAGCGCCGCCACCGATAAAGCCAATACCGGTAATAATACCTTCCATTACCCGCGAGACTGCTTCGGCAGAGTCTAAAATTTCCTGACCAACCAGCATATAACCACAGGCCGCCACGGCAACCAGCGGAAAGGTGCGAAGGCCGGCCGAGCGCTCGTGTTTTTCCCGGTCCCAACCTATGGGTACCGCAAGTATAAAAGCAATCAGCATGTCACGAATATGTAATGCGGCAATAGTCCAGTCTATCTCCGGGATTAAGTTCATAGGTTTCGGCTACCTGACTGATTTATCGTCAATTAAACATAGCATAGTGTCTGGCTGCTGATAGTTAAACACGTTCACCGAGTGGTAATAGAGGATTTTTTTGTAAAACAGGCAGCCGAAGCTGCCTGTTTCACGTTTTTTTTGATAAACGCTTATTCAGCGATTGACGCCCATAAGTCATATTCGTCGGCTTCTTCGACAACGGCATCGATAATGTCGCCTGGTTTAACAATGGTTAAGCCGTTTAAGTACACCGCGCCGTCAATTTCCGGGGCGTCGGCAAAGCTTCGGCCAATGGCACCTTCTTCATCAACTTCGTCAATCAGTACTTTAATGGTCTTGCCAATTTTGCTTTGTAATCGCGCTGCGCTGATTGCCTGCTGTTTCTGCATAAAGCGGTGGTAGCGCTCTTCCATCACATCATCCGGCACCGGATCGGCCAGCTCGTTGGCTTTAGCGCCCACTACCGGGCTGTATTTAAAGCAGCCAACGCGATCAAGCTGCGCTTCGTCTAACCAATCGAGCAACATCTGGAAATCTTCTTCCGTTTCGCCCGGAAAGCCGACAATAAAGGTTGAGCGAATGGTTAGCTCAGGGCAAATCTGGCGCCATTTTTTAATCCGCTCTAATACCCGCTCAGCCTGACCGGGGCGTTTCATCAGCTTTAAAATCCGCGGGCTGGCATGCTGAAACGGAATATCTAAATAAGGCAGAACTTTGCCAGCGGCCATTAACGGAATAATGTCATCCACATGCGGGTAGGGGTAAACATAGTGCAGGCGCACCCAAATGCCCATTTCACCTAAAGCCTCACACAAGGACTGCATAGAGGTTTTTACCGGCGCGCCGTTCCAGAAACCGGTGCGGTATTTGACATCCACACCATAAGCGCTGGTGTCCTGAGAAATTACCAGTAACTCTTTAACGCCGGCATTTTTTAAGCGCTGCGCTTCATCCAGCACCTCACCGACCGGTCGGCTGACTAAATCGCCACGCATTGACGGAATAATGCAAAAGGTACAGCGATGGTTACAGCCTTCAGATATTTTTAAATACGCATAATGCTTGGGTGTTAATTTAACGCCATGGTCTGGCACCAGCATGGTAAAGGGGTCGTATTTTGGCTTGGGTACAAACTCATGTACCTGCTTTAATACATTTTCATAGCTGTGCGGGCCGGTAATACCCAGCACGTTAGGGTGCACCTGGCGAATTTCATCTTCCCGCGCGCCCAGGCAACCGGTAACGATAACTTTGCCGTTTTCTGCCAGTGCCTCACCAATAGTATCTAACGATTCCTGCACGGCAGAATCAATAAAACCACAGGTATTAACAATAACCAACTGGGCATCATCGTAGCTGGGGACAATATTGTAACCCTCGCTCTTTAATTGGGTCAGAATACGCTCAGAGTCAACCAGGTTTTTTGGACAGCCCAATGACACAAAACCAATGGTATTGCCGTTATTGGCAGCGGGTTTTGCCTGCTCTGCCAGCGCTTTGGCAGGGGTATCCAGGGTGGTGGTTTGGCTTGGGTCAAAGGTTTGTACTGTCATAGTGTCTCTGTATTAAGGCGCAGCCTGAAAAAAGTCGGCGGATTATACCTGAAAGTCGGGTAAGAAACAGGTGTTACTGTATGAATTTTAGCCAATGTGGGTTTATTTCCGTGCACCGAAGCAGATCTGGTCAATACTGTTAACTGTATAGTCAATGGTGACAGATAACTAAACCAGACGGAGAGAATATGATTAATGCATATGCGGCAATGGCAGAGAAAGGCAAACTTGAGCCCTGGCAGTATGATCCAGGTAAACTCGGCCGGCAAGAGGTGGAAATTGCGGTCGATTACTGCGGGATCTGCCACTCAGATATCTCAATGTTGAATAACGAATGGGGAATGTCTTCGTATCCGCTGGTGGCAGGGCATGAAGTAGTGGGCAGAATTTCTGCTGTTGGCTCTGATGTCACCCATTTAAAACAGGGACAGGTAGTCGGGCTTGGCTGGCAGTCAGATTACTGCAACGTGTGCAGCACCTGTGGCAGCGGCGATCATAACCTGTGCAGTAGTGCTGAAAGCACCATTGTCGGCCGCCATGGCGGTTTTGCCGACAAAGTGCGCGCTAACGCCAGTGCAGTCATCCCTTTACCTGAAGGGATGGATGCAAAAACTGCCGGCCCCCTGTTTTGTGGTGGTATTACCGTGTTTAACCCTATGGTGCAGTTTGACGTCAAGCCCACTGATAAAGTGGCAGTAATTGGCATTGGCGGCCTGGGCCATATTGGCTTGCAGTTTCTACGGGCCTGGGGCTGTGAAGTGACCGCTTTTACTTCCAGCGACAGTAAAATGACTGAAGCAAAAAAATTGGGTGCCCATCATTGCATTAATTCCCGCAGCGAAGCTGATATTGAAAAGGCGGCAGGCCAATTTGACTTTATTATCTCCACCGTCAATGTAAAACTGGACTGGAATTTATATTTGTCGACGCTTAAAGCCAAAGGCCGGCTGCATTTTGTCGGTGCAACATTAGAGCCTTTAGATATTGGGGTGTTTAATTTAATTATGGCGCAGCGTAGTGTGTCAGGCTCGCCAGTGGGCAGCCCGGCAACAATAGCAAAAATGTTGGATTTTGCGGTCCAGCATGACATCAAGCCGGTAGTGGAAACGTTTAAATTTAATCAGATTAATGACGCGCTGGCGCACTTAGAAAGTGGTAAAGCCCGCTATAGGATTGTGCTGGAACGCTAGGCTTATAATAAAAACGCCGGGTAAATTACCCGGCGTTTTATACGTAAATTTCAGAAATTTAAGATTTGTAAGGCAAGGCACCCAGATAATCTTTTTTACCCACGTCTACGCCATTGTGGCGCAAAATGGCGTAACTGGTGGTGATATGAAAATAGACATTAGGCATAACATGCTGAATTAAGAAATCATATCCGTCTAAATATTTCCCTTCCCAGCGAGGCTGGCTAACATGTTGCGTGGCAGCATGATCAAAGTCTGCCTTTGTAAAGCTGGCCAGATAATCAATGGTATCCTTAATGCGTTGCTGCAACTGCGCTAAATTAACTTCGTCATCTGCATGCTTTGGCGCACTGTCTACCTGGCCGGTTAAGCGTGCTGCGCCAAGTTTAGCGCTGTCGCAGGCAATTTGTACCTGGCGGATAAGGGGAAACTGATCCGGTGCCAGCCGGGCGTTTAACAATACCGTGACATCAAACTTTTTCTGCTCCGCATAAGCGGCGCCTTTATCCAGAATCGCGCTGAGATTTTTCAACATTTTGCTATTTTGCACTACGGTCAAATCGTAAAACATGGTGTGGCCCTCTGGCTTAGTTCATTAAACGCTATATTGCTGAGTTTGGGGTTATACATCATTAGGGCAAGGCTCGGCAGGGATTATATTTTCAGCAATGGTAGCGCTGATTTTTTATTTTTTGCTAATGTAGCAGGCGAACGGTTAGTATGAATTAAATTAACCTTAGGATAAGACGTCAGTCCATGGAACAGGAAGAGCTTACCGCCTTAACTAAACTTAATGTACTAATCATAGATGATCAGATACTGGTACAGAATGTCATTAAATCAGCGCTGTTTGAGCTGGGTATAGAAAACATTAAATGTGCTGAAAATGCGTATTATGCGCTGCGATTATGCGAAGAAACGACCTTTCATGTGGTAATTTGTGCTTTTAATGTGCAAAGCGATAAAGATGGTTTTCATTTGCTCGAAGAGCTGAAATTTAAGCGCCATGTCACCAAATGTACGGTGCTGATTTTTTTAAGTGCCGAAACCAGTGAAGACTTAGTAAACAGTATTGTTGAACTTCAGCCGGATGATTTCTGGGTAAAGCCATTAAGTAGCAAGCATGTTCAAAACAGGTTGCCAGTAACCCTGGAAGTAAAACGCACCTTATTTAACGTATATCAGGCGATAGACCGGCAAGACTACAGTAAAGCCATATACTTTGCCGAGCGCCATTTACTTAATGTTGGTTTGAACAAATACCATCTGCAAATGAAACGGTTAAAAGGCGAATGTTTGCTTAATTTACGTGAGTTTGCCGAGGCAGCCAGATACTACGACGACTTGCTTAAGGCTCATCACAAAGTGTCCTGGGTGTATCTGGGCTACATTAAGGCTTTATTGCAACAAGATAAGCTTGCTGATATTCAAGAATTGCTACAACAGCTTACTGATAAAACCGATACCCGTTTCGCTACTTATGACATGTTGGCGCATTACTACATCGGTAAAGAAGACTATCAGCAAGCGTACACTGAGATAAAAAAAGCCAGCCGGCTGGCACCGCGCAATATCGAACGCAATAAACGCGTACTCGATTTAGCAAGACTAAATCATGATCATGCCGGCCAGTACCATGCCACCATCGCTATGGCTAAGTTCGCCAGAAACTCCATCCATGATTCACCATTATTGCGCCTGAATGTGGTGCGCTCAGCGATCGATTATGCTACTACTCTGGATAAAGCTGATGCGTTAAAAGTGCTCAGTCAGGCAGATTTATTATTAACTGAGCTGGAAAAACAGTTACCGCTGGCCGCTCAGCTGAAAGAGCAGCTTTTGGTGGTCAGAGCGCGATTACACACCGCCAGAGAAGAGCGGCCAAAAGCAGAAAGCATTGTTGATAATCATTTGAGTTTACGACCCACTACGTCGGTAGAAGATAACCTTGATAAAGTGAAAGCCTTGCACGAGTTGGGCCGGCGGGAAGAAGCGGTAAACCTGCTTGATGCCATTAAGCGCCAAATCGCCGGTAATGGCCTGACCAACCAGGTAGTGAGCAAGTATATTGAACAGGAAGCAGCCGAGCGTACCGCAATACATTTTACCCCACAGCAGTTAAACCGGATGGCCGTAGAGTTTTTTAAGCGCAATAAATTTAATGCCGCGCTCAACTCGTTAGAGCAAGCGTACTCATTAACACCGAATAATATGAACGTGGCGTTGAACATTCTGAAAGTACTGGTGGCGATGCAAGATCAGGCGCCTTTAGATGAAGGCTGTATTGCGTTGGCAAAAAGCATCAGGCAACAATTGCAGTACGCAGAACTGATGGAGTCTGAGCAACAAAAAATATTTGAGCATTACCAACAGCAGTTGCAATCCGTTTTAGCCTGAGTAGTCAGCTCACTGCCAGCCAGAAGCTGGCAGTGATTCACGCGGCAAGTTTTCAGGCCAACGCAGGTTGCCGTGTACGCTGGTGTACCAGTTTGTAAAGGGTTGGCAGCAGCAAAAGGGTTAACAACGTGGCGGAAATAATACCGCCAATTACTACCGTTGCCAGCGGCCGCTGTACCTCAGCGCCAGTGCCGCTGTTAAACGCCATTGGCACAAAACCAAGGCTGGCAACCAGTGCGGTCATTAAAACTGGTCGTAGCCGTTGCAGCGCGCCTTGCTCAATAGCCTCCAGCAGGTTAAGGCCTTGCTGCTGTAGCTGTTTTATCATCGCCAGCATGACCACGCCGTTAAGCACGGCAATACCAGATAAAGCAATAAAGCCGACTGCTGCAGAGATTGATAGTGGCATGTCGCGTAGTATTAACGCAGCAAGCCCTCCGGTTAATGCCAGCGGCACCCCGCTAAATACTAGTAAGGCATCTTTTGCCGAATTAAGCGCACTGAACAGCAAACCAAAGATCATCAGTAATGTTAGCGGTACCACCCACATTAGCCGGTCAGACGCCGATTGCAGTTGCTCAAATGTGCCGTCATACCCAAGCCAGTACCCCGTGGGCAGGGCGAGCTCTTTTGTTATCAGCTGCTTGGTGTCAGTAATGAAACTACCAAGATCCCGACCTGATACATTGGCGCTGACCACAATATTTCGCTTAGCACTTTCGCGGTTTATCTGATTGGGCGCCTCAATTTCGCTAAAATGTGCTACTTCGCCAAGTGGGACATAGGTCAGTTCAGTACTCTCGCTGTTTTCGTGGCGACGGAAGGGCAACGCTACCGGCAGGCGTTTTAGTTGTTGTGGGTCGCTTCGAAGCGCCTCGTCTGCTCTGATAATAAGGTCAAATGCCTTGTCACCTTCGTAAATGAGACCGGCTTGTATTCCACCCACCATGGTTTGGATACTGCGTTGCACGGTCGCCATATCGATACCCAGTAATGCCAGATGCTCCCGGTCGGGTTCAATCGACAACATCGGTAAGCCGTTTGCCTGCTCCATTCGCACATCGACCGCCCCAGGCACGGTTGCCAGCAATGCTGTCGCCTGTTCAGCAAGCCTGGCCAGGGTATTTAAATCATCACCATAAATTCTAAGGGCAACATCGCTGCGCACCCCGGCAATCAACTCGTTAAAACGCATTTCGATAGGTTGGGTAAACTCATAGTTATTACCCGGCACGTCTGCAACGGTTTGGCGTAATAACGCCACAAAATCAGCTTTGCTCATGCCGGGGTCGGGCCACTGTGCTTTTGGTTTAAGCATAACAAAAGTGTCTGCCACATTAGGTGGCATGGGATCAGTGGCAATTTCTGCGGTACCCAACTTGCTAAATACCCTTTTTACCTGCGGCAGCGCTGCAATTTCACGTTCCAGCAGCAGTTGCATCTGCAGCGACTGGTTTAAGCCGGTACCAGGTATACGCAGTGCATGCAGGGCGATATCGCCTTCATCCAGCTGTGGCATAAACTCACTACCGAGCTTGCTGCCTTGCCAGAAAATTACCGCCATAACGAATACCGCCCCACTGATAAATAGCACTGAGTGGCGCAAGCTCTGCCTGAGTAATACCGAGTAACCACGTTTTAAGGTGTGCATTAGCGCCGAGTCCTGCTCTTTCACTTTGCCACGGACAAAAATGGCCACTGCGGCCGGCACAAAAGTAATCGCCAGCAGCACAGCACCGGCCAATGCGGCAATAACGGTAAAGGCCATCGGATGAAACATTTTGCCCTCAACGCCGCGTAGCGCAAAAATAGGCAGGAATACCAGCATAATAATCAGTACACCAAACACGGCCGGGGTAAACACCTCACGGGTAGCCAGATACACTTCACTTAAACGCTCTTCGAGGGTTAATAACCGGCCTGTTCGGTGCTGCGCCAAGCCTAAGCGGCGCAGACAGTTTTCGACCACGATCACTGCACCATCCACCATTAAACCAAAGTCGATAGCGCCTAAACTCATCAGATTGCCACTGACCTTATTGAGGGCCATACCGCTAATGGCAAATAGCATGCTTAGCGGAATAACCAGGGCGGTAATCAGCGCGGCGCGAATATTGCCCAGAAAAACAAACAGCACCACGATAACCAGCACTGCGCCTTCAAACAGGTTTTTCTGCACCGTAGCAATAGTTTTGTCTACCAGGGTGGTCCGGTTGTACACAGCCTCTGCACTGACACCGTCAGGCAATGAGCGGTTAACCTCGAGCAGTTTTTCTGCCACGGCACGGGAAACGGTGCGACTGTTTTCACCCATCAGCATAAAAACGGTGCCCAGTACCGTTTCTTCGCCATTAAGGCTGGCCGCACCGGTGCGCAGCTCCTTCCCGAAATACACGTCGGCGACATCGCGCAGCCGCACCGGCGCATCATCATGTTTTGCGATAATCAGCGAACTGATGTCATCAAGGTTACGCAGTTGACCCGGTGAGCGCAACAGCCATTGCTCGCCTCGTTGCTCTATATAACCGGCGCCAACATTGCTGTTGTTGCGCTCAAGCGCATTGGCGATATCATCCAGGGTCAGTTTAAACGCTAACAGCCTGGCCGGGTCGGGCGCCACCTGATACTGACGTTGATAGCCACCAATGGTGTTTACCTCTGTCACCCCTTTGACGTTAACCAGCTGCGGTTTTATCACCCAGTCCTGCAGGGTGCGCAGATCTTCTGCGCTATAAGCTGTACCATCGTCTTTTAGGGCGTCATGGGCAGCGCTGACGGTATACATAAAAATTTCACCCAGCCCGGTGGCAACAGGTCCCAGGGTTGGATTTGTCTCTGCGGGCAATTTGGCCCGAACCGTCTGTAAGCGTTCAGCGACCTGCTGTCGTGCCCAGTAAATATCGGTACTGTCATTAAAAACAACGGTTACCTGTGACATACCATAGCGCGACAGTGATCGGCTGTATTGCAGCTTTGGCAAACCGGCCATGGCATTTTCGATAATTATCGTTAGCCGTTGCTCCGCCTCCAGCGGCGAGTAACCCGGTGCCGCAGTATTAATTTGTACTTGGACGTTGGTAATATCAGGCACGGCATCCATAGGCAGGCGCTGAGCATTGTATAAACCAGCGACAATGAGCAGCAGGGTTAACCCCAGCACCAGATAACGGCGGCTAAGGGCAAACTTTAATAGCATGTTAATCATGGCGCACTCCTAATGATCATGGCTGGCGCCTGATTTCAATATGTCGGCTTTAAGCACAAAGCTGTTGTCAGTGGCGTATTCAGTACCGGGTTTAAGGCCTGAGGTGACTTCTATATAGTTATCGTCTTCACGGCCAAACTGCAGCATCCGCACTTCAAAGGTATTGCCGTAGCGGGCAAATACCACCGGCATATCCCGAAAGCGCTGAATAGCGCGTTTCTGCACAGCTAATGCTACCGGTATGGTTGCTGTCAGTACCTCAGCTTTGATATGCATACCTGGCCGCCAGTAGCCATTACTGTTGTCCAGCACGGCGCGTGCCCGCGCTATATGGCCTTCAGTCATCTGCGGGGCAATGTAACTTATGTTGCTGTCGGCGCTTTCACCGTGATGCAAGCTGAATACGGACACCGGCATACCGACACGCAATTGGTCGATATCGTTAGGAAAAGCAGATAGCTCGACATAGACGCTGCTGAAATCAACGATGTTAAACAGCACCTCGTCGCGGATCAGCTCATTGTTATTAAAGAAACGGTCGGTAATAATGCCGTTTGCCGGCGATACAATATCGTACATTTTTAAAGTTGTGGCGTTGCTAATACGGGCAATTCGCTGGCCCTTAGTGACCCTGTCGCCTTGCTGCACCAATACCTCCGTCAGCGTGCCGGAATAGGGCGCTTTTACGCTATAACGGGCGGTAGGCGGGCTACTGATCACGCCAAATAAATGGGTTTTCTGGGTCAGTACCTGCGCTTGGGCGATATCAGTGCCAATACCCGCTAAGGCAAAAATTCTGTCATTCAGTTCAACCCTTCCTTCAAAGCTATCGTAATGCCAGTGGTATTGCTGGCCCTGATAGCTGAGGCTAATATCAACGCGATAGGAGTGAGGCTCAGCGATGCTGATATCGCCGACCAGGTACTGCTGCTCCGGGCTAAACCGGATATCATCCTGCTGGCCATCCAGCCGGTGCAGTGTCACTTTAGCATCCAGCGCAGTGGCTGAAACCGGCTCACCATTGGCATAGGCATACAAACGCATTTCCGGCGGTATACCTGTTTCAAAAATGGTTACTTCCACCGCAAAATCAGCATGAGTTAACAATCTGCCGCCATGCGGGCCCTCAGCCTGTTCAGTTGCATGTGCATCGCTATGGCTGTCATGTCCGCCAGCGGCCTGTGCCGTGCTGAAAAAAAGGAGTAGTAACACTGCCAGCAAGCTGGTCAGTATGGTCGGTGTCTTATTCATAGCTTTGCTCCAATGCAGCGCCAGGCAATGTGGTAGTCAATGTCATAGGTAGGCCGGTAAGGCGCTCCAACTCAAGTAGAGTCAGATGAAAGCGGCTTTGGCTTTGGATTAGGTCATGTTCTGCCTGGGCCAGCTCTTCTTCGGCGGATAACAGGCTTAACAGGTCAAGCTGGCCTTGCTGATAGCTGCTCAGGCTGGTTTGCCACAGTTTTTTTGCTTCTGGTAAAAGCAGGGTATCAATGGTTTGCACAGTATTGCGCAGGTGCTGCAAATTTAACCATTGCTGCTTCATCAGCAGGGCGAGTTCGCTGGCGGCAAGCTGCTGCTGCCTGGCTATAAGTGCTTGATTTTCAGCATGGGCGAGACGACGCCCTTCATTGGGATCAGTAAGCGTTAGCGGCATGCTTAAGCCAAACACCAGGGCATGGTCGTTGTTAGCCTGGTTGCGTCTTAAACCGGCAGAGATACGGACGTCGGCCTGACTGTTGGCCTCGGTTAAACGCAGCTGACTTTGCGCCACGCGGTGCTCGGTCAGATAGCGCTGCAAAGCTGCGCTTTGCTGCAGCTGTTGCTGCAATGCTGGTAACGCGGGTAATTGCGGCAATATGGCCAAATCGCCAGTTACCACAGAAAAATCAGGTTCGGCATTCCATCTGGCTGCCAGACGGTATCGACGATCTTGAATACTCTGTTGTATATCTGCCAGTTCGATCTGGCTGCGTAGCAGTCGCAGTTTAATCCGGCTGATATCCGCATCCAGCAAATTACCTGCGTTACTGCGCAATCTCGCGGTGTCGAGCAGCGCTTGTTCCCTGCTAAGCTTTTCACTGGACCATTGTTGTAAATGTTGCAAACGCAATAGTTCTAAATATAACGATGTGGTCGCTGCCAGCACGTCCAGTCTGGCCAGTTCATAATTATCACGTTGCAATTGGCTTTGCTGTTGTGCCAGTTCTACCCGGCGCTCGCGTTTTTGTCCCAGCTCAATTTGCTGACTCATGCTCAGGGTAAGCTCTGCAGCTTTAAGGCCCTGGTTATCGCCTGTGCCCAGCACATTTTCAAGCGAGACATCCAGCTCAGGGTTAGGTTTAATATTAGCTTGCAGTTGCTGAGCTTCAGCCATTCGCAATTGATACGGAAACGCTTGCAGCGTTGCGTCATGCTGCAAAGTCCGTTGTAACGCCTGAGGCAGCGCTAGTGTTTGCGGCTGTTCTGCCGCATACGCAACCGAATAGCTTGTTGCCGCCAGCAAAGCCGGCAGCACAAATGTCATACGCATAGGTATGCTCCTGTTAGTTAATTAGTAAAAAAGTGACAACAGGGGTGAGATCAGGCGTTGGGCGGCGGTACGGGGGGACTGTAGCTGATAACGTTAAATTGGCATGGGCTGGTGACTATGGCGGTTTCGCCAAAGTTCAGCAGTTCAATACCGTAGAAAAATGCGATATGGCAGGTAACATGTGCATGTTCATTGTGGTGCTCAGCGTTATCTGTGACACTGCTCTCACCGTGGCTATCGATCAGGCTGGTTAAAGAATGGTCATGTTCAGGCATATGCACCACTAATGCATCACATGCCATCACCGCATGGTTCAGCATAATGAGTAATAGTAATAGCACACTTAATGATCGGCCTAACACAATACCCTCAACACAGCACCTTCAAAAGTCAGATGTCATCGTAACGACTGTATCTGTTACTGACAAATGATCAACGATATTTGCGCTGGGCACGGCGCTTACGCTCTGCCTCGCGTTCGGCTTTATCTTTTGATTTGGCTGCTTCTTCAGCCTTGGCATCAATTTGCTCCTGACTAACCATATCCGGGGTTTCCAGGGTAATGGGGCCCAGGTTGCCAGCGCGCAATTCGGTGATCAGAATTGTACCGGCTTTTTCCAAGTCGACTATGCCACCTTTGCGCATACAACCACGACGCACGCCAATCGCGTCAAGCAGTGCCAGATCGTGCTCTGGCTGTTCGGTCAGGTCAAAACGCTGCATCACTTCTTTTGGATACACTTGTAGTAAATAGTCTGCAGCAAATAGCGCGATATCGGCATATTCAAATACCGTATCTTTAATTGCACCTGTAACTGCCAGCCGGTAACCACAGGTTGGCGGACTAAGCTTGGGCCATAAAAAGCCTGGTGTATCAGTTAGAATAACGTTATTTTCCAGTTTGATTCGTTGCTGAGCTTTAGTAACCCCGGCTTCGTTGCCGGTTTTAGCAATGGTACGGCCAGCCAGGGTATTAATTAAGGTTGATTTTCCGACGTTAGGAATACCCATAATCATGGCCCGGGCAGGGCGAATGTCCAGGTTTCGCTCTGGCAGCATCTCATTGCACAGTTTCAATAAGGCTTTAATTTGCTCGGGATGTTGCTGGCTGATAGGAATCGCCCGTACCCCGCTTTGCTGCTCAAAATGGGCTACCCATACTGCAGTCAGTTCCGGATCAGCTAAATCAGCTTTATTCAGCACCTTAATACAGGGGGTATTGCCGCGAAGCTGCGGTACTAAGGGATTTTCACTGGAGAAAGGGATCCGGGCATCAAGCATTTCGATAATGATATCAACCTGAGGCATTACCTCAGCAATTTCTTTGCGGGCCTTGTGCATATGGCCCGGAAACCAGTTAATTGACATCAGTTATCCTCAATAGCGATCAGGGCCGCATCATACTCTATTGTGATAAAGGGCTACAGCAAAAATTGATAAAAGCTAATCAGGGTTATTGGGGTAAGGATGGCAGAATAGACGGCGGCAGAAGGCAAACGAATAATACCCAGCCCTTTGAAAAGCAGCAGCAGGCTATACAATCCCATGAGTGGCGGCAGCACATCTAACCACAGGCTGTGCGCTGCGTGCGGCATGATCCACGCCAACAAACTACTGCCGGCACTGGCAAAAACCAGTAGTAGCAGCAACAGCACATAATGCGCGGGAGTAAATTCGGGATTTAAATTAAAATCGTCCATTGATCTCTTGCTGTGGTTTATGGGTAAGCTTACTGTAAGAAAAAACTGTGTTACTTACCCGTTGTTATTTGTGTAAATATGTAACGAAGGCGCTATTCTAGTACCTTTTTTAAATAAAGCAACCTTCATTTAGCCGCGTAGTGGGTTGAGCGGGTTCGAAGGTCACTATTGTGGATCAGCGGTTACCGCCATCAGGTTGCAACATGCCTGTGTCTGGCGCTTCAATTGCCGGTTCCGGCTCGGGTGGTTCAAAACGCCTGATTTGGATAATCATGCCAAGATAGGGATGGTCAAGATAATGCAACTCACCGCTTATTACCCGCCGGCTTTGTTTAACGTTAATACTCTGTATTGTGCCTTCTGATACAGGGCGTCGCAGGTTAAATTCAGTATTAATAAACAAATAGTGATCTAGGTGTAGCTTAAATAAACCATCAAGTTGCCAGATATGATTTGGCAGGTTAGACAGGCTGTCGCTAACCTTAGGTAGCTGTTGATCCGGTCCGGCCATGTTTTCCAGTTTGCCAGCTGCCTGCAACTGATCCAGCAAGGTGTCGATGGCACTGAATAAATTGTCATGCTGCTCGTTAGTAAACTGGGCAGTTGCCGCTGCGGCGTCATCTGTTGCTGTCTTATTAATGTCCTGCCCCCAGTAATCGATCTGCGCTGAGTAATTTACTCCGGCAAACCAACGGCTTGGCACGGCCTGTTTTTCAGTAACCGGTGCCTGACGCCACACTGTATGTAGTAACAAACTCTGATTTGGCTGGCGGTTTATTTTGCTGGCCAGTTCTGTTAACGCAAAAGCGCTTCGCGGCGCCAGGTAGGGTACTGACTGATGTTGTTCAGATTCGCCAGCCAGAATAACCGGCAGGTTGTCTGGCATGGGCAGTTCTGTATTGACTATGTGCTCTGGAAACAGGCTACTGCGCTGCCACGGCGCAGGATCAGGCTCACTTATGCAAAATAGTGGGGCGTAGGGCGGTTGCCATTGCTGCCAGTTACGCAGTGTTAGCGGTAAAAAACGGCGTCTGGTATCAGAGGTTGTATCGCAACGTGGAAGTGCCAGTAGCAGGGGCTCGATCTCCGGCTGATATTTTGCTGACACCAAGTCAACACTATTGCTCAGGCGAATAGGTTTAACCTCGCGGTCAAATTGCTCTTTAAGCTCGGTATCGCGGCCAGCATTGAACACAATAAGCTCAATTTCAAACCAGCGCTCTGCGGAGTTACTGGCAGCTATGGCAACGTTACTGGCTGACCATAGCAGGACAGTAATCAGGGCAGTAACACCAACAGTGATTGTTTTTACAACAGATAGTTTCATGATTTCTCCAGCTGATGCTGGCTGAAATCAGCCAGCATATTCGCTACCAGGCTTAACCGGTCTTTAGCATCAGGGCTGGCGATGGTAAAACGTAGTTTCTGACCACCTTCCAGTTTAAATATCCGGCTTTGTTGCTGGATCAAGCCAATGATATAAGCCGGGGCAACCCGCGTTTTATCGGCAAATTCAATTAAACCGCCTTTGGCATTGGCTTCAATCCGTTTAATACCGAGCTGTTGGGCCTGCTGTTTAAACTCGGTAAGCTTAACCAGATTTTTTGCAGCATCAGGCAACAGCCCGAAGCGGTCGATCAACTCGACCTGAACATCATCGAGCTCACTTTCATCTTTGGCACTGGCCAGTTTTTTATAAAATGACAGCCGTAAGTTTACATCAGGGATATAACTGTCGGGTAACAAGGCCGGCAGTTTTAAATCAATTTCGCTTTGCTGGCTTAACATCATATCCAGGCTGGGCTGGCGTCCTTCTTTTAATGCGGTTACCGCTTCTTCCAGCATATCCATGTATAAGGTAAAACCTATGGTTTCAATCTGACCACTTTGCTCATCGCCTAACAACTCACCGGCGCCGCGAATTTCTAAATCATGCGTAGCGAGCGCAAATCCGGCACCTAAATCTTCCAGTGACGAGATGGCTTCCAGCCGCTTTTCGGCATCTTTGCTAAGCCGTTTCGGTGGCGGTGTCAGCAAATAAGCATAAGCCTGATGATGGGAGCGACCGACCCGTCCCCGTAACTGATGAAGCTGGGCCAGCCCGAAGTTATCAGCACGGTTAATGATAATGGTATTCGCTGTGGGTACATCGATGCCGGTTTCAATAATGGTTGAGCACAGCAGTAAATTAAATCGCTGGTGATAAAAATCAGCCATGATCCGTTCTAAATCACGTTCGCGTAGCTGACCATGGGCAATGGCAATATTGGCTTCAGGCACCAGTTCTGCCAAATCGCTGGCCATTTTTTCGATGGTTGCAACGTCGTTATGTAAAAAATAGACCTGACCACCGCGCAAAATTTCGCGCATTACTGCTTCACGCAACAAGCCAGCTTCAAACTCCCTGACAAACGTCTTCACCGCCAGCCGGCGAGCCGGTGGAGTAGCGATAATAGACAAATCCCGCATGCCCGACATGGACATATTCAGGGTGCGCGGAATAGGGGTGGCGGTCAGGGTTAATATGTCAATGTTGGCCCGCAGCGCTTTGATTTTTTCTTTCTGACGCACCCCGAAGCGGTGCTCCTCGTCAACAATCAGCAGACCCAAATCATGCAGTTTAATATCGTCCTGCAACAATTTATGAGTACCAATTAAAATGTCAACTTTGCCATTGGCAACATCTTCTAATATGGCTTTTTGCTGCTTTTGGCTGACAAAGCGTGATAACACCTCTACCCGTACCGGCCAGTTAGCAAAACGGTCTTTAAAGTTCTCAAAATGCTGTTGTGCCAGTAAGGTGGTGGGAACCAGAATTGCCACTTGCTTCGCATCATTGACTGCAATAAAGGCTGCGCGCATGGCAACTTCGGTTTTACCAAAGCCGACATCACCGCATACCAGTCGGTCCATTGGCTGCGGGGTTTGCATATCATTTAATACGGCAGTAATGGCATCCTGCTGATCGGCAGTCTCCTCAAACGGGAAGCTATCAGCAAAGGCGGCATACTGCTCCTGCTCGATCTTAAAGGCATAGCCCTGGTGGGCCGCGCGCTGGGCATACACGTCCAGTAGCTCTGCTGCAACGTCGCGAATTTTCTCAGCTGCTTTGCGCCTGGCTTTTTCCCAGGTGTCGTTGCCAAGTTTATGCAGTGGCGCGTGTTCCTGATCACTGCCAGAATAACGGCTGAGCAGATGTAGTGAGGAAACCGGCACATACAGTTTGCTACTACCGGCATACTCTATGGTAACGAATTCGGCACTTATTCCGGCAGCGTCCAGCACCTGCAGCCCCTGATAGCGGCCAACACCATGTTGTAAATGCACCACTGGCTGGCCTTCGCTCAGCTCTGCCAGGTTGCGGATAATGGTATCAGAGGAAACCTGCTGGCTTTTTTTGCGGCGCCGGCGCTGGCTTATTTTCTGCCCAAAAAGTTCGTTTTCACTGATAAGGGCCAGTGGTGGGCTACTGGTAATAAAGGCGCCCTGTTCCAGCGCGCCTACCAGTATGACTAAATCGGCGTCGCTGTTGGCAAAGTCAGCCAGCCTGGTAATTTCAGGTGCCCGGATACCGGCTTTGTTAAACAGCTGATGCAGGCTTTCGCGCCGACCTTCGCTTTCAACAAAGAAAATCGCCCGGCCATTTTGCTGTTTCAAGGTCAGTAAAAACTGGCTAAGCAGACTCAGTGGCTGCTTTAACTGATGCTGGATATTCAGTTCTGGCAGCTCGGCCACCGGCGCGTTGTCCTGGCCGGTTTTCGCCGGTAAAGTGGCACGGCTTAGTTTTAACCGGCTGAAATTATTCAGTTCACTGAATAGTTCATCGGTTTGCAGGTAGAGTTCCTGTGGTTGTAAAATAGGCCGCATGGTGTCGATAGCGCGGTCATGGTAACGGCGTTTCAGTTCGTGCCAGAATTGATTAGCACTGTGTTCAATATCGCCATAACTTAATGCAATACAACCTGGTGGTAAAAAACTAAACAGGCTGGCAGTTTGCTCGGCAAATAATGGTAAATAATATTCGATGCCTGCCGGGAAAATGCCCTGGGTGACCTGCTGATACAACGACTCTTTCTCATTGCGGGCCGCAAAACGCTCCCGATAACGCAAGCGGAACCTTTCAATGGCCGCTTTATCGGTGGGAAATTCATGCGCGGGCAATAGCTCAATGGCATTGACCTGACTTAAACTGCGCTGATTGTCCGGGTCGAAGGTGCGAATGCCGTCAACTTCATTGTCAAAGAAGTCGATTCGAAATGGCGAGCTGCAACCCATAGGAAACAGATCCAGTAGCGAGCCCCGAGCTGAAAACTCACCATGTTCCATCACTTGATCCACGGCCCGGTAGCCCACCGCAGTCAGTTGCAATTTCAGCGCGGTTAAATCAACCTGCTGACCCTGTTCAATCAGAAAACTGGCTTGCTCCAGATAATTACGCTGGCTGATTTTTAACAACAGGGTACTGACCGGCACGATAACCAGGCCCTGTGTCAGCCTTGGCAATTGATACAGGGTTTTCAGACGCTGGGAAATAATATCCTGATGGGGCGAAAATACATCATAGGGCAGGGTTTCCCAATCGGGCAGGGTTAGCACAGGCCAGGCGCTGTCATTAAAAAAAACAGCCAGTTCCTGTTCCAGCCGAAGTGCACTGGGGGTGTCGGGCACGATCAGTAAATATACCCCAGGTTCGGTCTGCACCAGTTGTGTAATAGCATAGGGCAATGCGGCGCCATGCAGCTGGCCCCAACCAATCTGATCCTGCTTGCGTTTAATTCGTGGTAAAAACTTAATAAAACTCATTAAAACCTGAAACCCTATACAAAAAGTGTCACTGTTATTGATGTTGGCGGTAGCGCCAACTCGTGCCGCTGCTGTTTACTCTGGTAACTGGCGCTGGGCTGCTTTTTGTTTTAACTGGCGAGATTGCTGATGCAAACTCGCCCTGACAATGAGTTCGCGATCTTGATCTCTAATCCGTCGAAACACAACTTTTATTTGCCAGCCTTCCGTGACTTGTTCAGCACTAATTACCTGGCCCAGGCAATACACCGCACCTTCGTTTTCCGCCAGAAAAACTTTTAGTTCTACTAACGCCAGCTCCGCAATGGGCTGTCTGCTATGTAAACATAAGCCTGCACCCCCATAACTTAACGTATACTGACGGTGCTCTGAGCTGTCTTGCTGACGAAGTACGTAATGTAGCAATAAATCGATTTTGCGCGCCTGTTGCTGCAGATAGTTTGCAAGCTCATCAGCCAGTTCACCAATCCGGTTCAGTGAGCGCAAGGCCGACATATTAAGCCCGCCCATTTCGCCCGCCAGTAAAAAGGGTTCGGGTATACTGGCTAAAAACTCCTGCTCAGAGGGCATACTGCCGCTCATAACTTTGCAATTGACGGTAATGTCGTGTTCTACGCTAAAGTAGTCGTTATAAGCGTCAGTGAGTGACTGTAATATTGGATCCATAGCAGGCCTCGAGTAAGGTTGCTTGTCATTATGGCTAATAATCACTATTATCAGCAGCGATTTTTGCAGCTAATTTATCATCTAACCGAGGCAAAGTCCTGAATATTAACATGCAATTACCTACCAGTATTTTGCTGGGTTTACGCTACAGCCAGAGCCGTAAGGGCAATGCCTTTATTTCATTTATTACTTTTTTTTCGGTTGCCGGTATTTTATTGGGTGTCATGGCCTTAACGTTGGTCAGCTCGGTAATGAACGGCTTTGAAGCCGAACTGAAAAAGAGGATCCTGGGCGTTATTCCTCACGTTGTAGTACAGCCGTTAACCGCAGATAATGACTGGCAAACGGCGTTAAGCAGCAGCGATAATGTGCAGGATATCAGTCCTTTTTTACAAACCGAAGCGCTGGTTCAGGCTCCGCGCCAGCTAAATGCAGTGATGTTGCAGGGTATTGATCCGCAGCAATTACCGCAATTTTTACAGCAGGCGCTGGTAGTGGGTAGCTGGCAAGATTTTACCAATACCCGCTATGGTGTGGTTCTGGGACGCGGTCTGGCAGAACAACTGCAGGTAAGCCGCGGCCAGCAATTGAGATTTATGCTGGCGCAAGGTGGTAGTTATACCCCGGTAGGCTGGCTTCCCCGGCAACGGTTGTTTGAAGTGGTGGGTATTGTCGATACCGGGTCAGAAGTCGATAATCTGTTGGCGGTTACCCGTTTGGATGATTTGGCGCGCCTGTTACCCGTTTCTGAGCGCGAGCCAGCGTGGCGCCTAAGCCTGGCCGAGCCCTTCACTGCACCTATACTGGCCGAGCGTTTAAGCCTGAGCCCGCAATTACGAAGCGTCACTGACTGGCGTCAGAGCCAGGGGAAGTTATTTGCGGCAGTGGCAATGGAAAAAGCCATGATGTGGCTAATGTTATTACTGATCGTCGCTGTGGCAGCCTTTAATATTGTATCGGCACTGGTCATGATGGTGACGGAAAAACAAGCGGAAGTGGCCATTTTAAAAACACTGGGCATGACTGACAGCCAATTGTTTATGGTGTTTGCGTTTCAGGGCGTGGTCAACGGTATGGTTGGGGCGTTGCTCGGTGTGCTGAGCGGCGTGTTCTTAAGCCTGCAACTTAACGAAGTGCTAAACGTGTTCGGTTTACAATTGGCCAGCGGCATTGCCTTACCGGTAGACATTAATCCGTTACAAATAATCACTATTTTTGCATGTGCCGTGGGGCTTACCCTGCTGGCAGTGCTGTATCCAGCCTGGCGGGCTGTTAAAGTTAATCCGGCGGAAATTTTACGCGATGAATAAAGTATTAGAAGCTCATCAGATCAGTAAGAGCTACCGTGATGGCAGTGCGGTTACTCAGGTGTTAGATAAGGTCAGTCTGAGCGTGACAGCGGGTGAAATGGTGGCAATAGTAGGCAGTTCGGGTTCGGGTAAAAGTACCTTGCTGCATATTTTAGGTGCGCTGGATCTGGCTGACAGTGGTTCGGTAAGCATCGCCGGGCAACCACTGGCAGGGTTAAGCTCTGCCAGAAAGGCCCGGCTGCGTAATCAGCAACTGGGCTTTATTTACCAGTTCCATCATTTATTAATGGACTTTACTGCGCTGGAAAATGTAGCGATGCCGCTGTTTATCCGGGGTGACAACAAAAGCGATGCGTTGGCAAAAGCCGCGGCGCTGGTCGCCAGGGTGGGCCTGAGCCATCGTGGACATCATAAACCTTCCGAGCTTAGTGGAGGAGAGCGGCAACGGGTAGCGATTGCCAGAGCGCTGGTAACCCAACCTGCTCTGGTGCTCGCTGATGAACCGACCGGTAATCTGGATCAGCATACGGCCGAGTCAATATACCAGCTGCTGCGGGAGTTAAATGCCAGTATGGCAACCAGTTTTGTGGTAGTAACCCATGATACTGAATTAGCGGGCCGGCTTGATACCCAATATCTGATGCGCGAAGGAAAGCTTGGGGTGATGCATGGCTAGTCTGGCCTGGCAACTGGCAAAGCGCTACCGGTCTACCCGTCATACCAGTGGTTTTATCCGTTTTATTTCGGCGTCATCTACCTCGGGTATTGCACTGGGGGTGGCTATTCTTATTCTGGCGCTTTCCGTCATGAACGGTTTTGAGCAAGCGTTAAAAGATCGCTTGCTGGCGGTGATCCCGCATGTCGAGCTTGAAGCGGCTGACTATTCGCTGGCTGACTGGCCACGTCAGCTTGCCACTATGTCAGGTGCTGAAGGCGTCAGTGCCGGTGCGCCTTTCATTAAAGCTAATGGAATGTTGCGCCATGGTGGCGCAGTAAAGGCGGCTCAGGTACGGGGCATAAGTCTGCCACACGAACAGCAGATCAGTGCGGTTACGGAGTTTGTCACTCAGGGCAGTATGGCTTCGCTGGATCAGCAACATATTGTCCTGGGCCAGGGTATTGCTGACGCATTAGACATTGAGGTGGGGCAAAGTTTACAACTGATGTTGCCCCGGTTCGCTACAGATGGCAGCCTGGCAAGCCATCGTACTGTCAGTTTAACGGTCAGCGGCATTGTTGCGCTGGGAGGTCAGCTTGACTACAGCCAGGTATGGGTTGATATGCCTGCATTAGCGCTCTGGTTAGGAATGGCAGAAGATGAGGTGCACGGACTGGCGTTCCGGATAGACGATGTTTTCACCGCGCCGCAATTGGCCCGGGTGCTGGGCCGGTTAGCGGATGAATATGTTTATTCGACAGATTGGTACCGCAGCCAGGGTCATGTTTATAACGATATTCAGATGGTGCGGGCTATTTTGTATCTGGTACTGACCCTGGTTATTACGGTAGCCTGTTTTAATATTGTGGCGACCCTGGTTATGGCGGTACGGGAAAAAGAAGCGGACATTGCTATCTTACTGACCATGGGGATGGCGCCTGGTCAGCTGATTAAAACCTTTGTGTTACTTGGCTGGTTAAATGGCATAATTGGTTCACTGCTTGGCGTGGCATTTGGCGTGTTGTTGGCCAGTACTATTGAATCTGTTTTTGCCACAATAACCCGGGTCATTGGCAGCACATTACTGGATCCGAGCATTTATTTTATCGACTTTGTACCCTCTGTGCTGCGCTGGCAGGACGTACTCCTGACGCTAAGCATAGCGCTGTTGATGAGTTTGCTGGCGACCTTATATCCTGCCTGGCGGGCCAGCAAAGTAGAGCCCGCGACCATTCTTGGCCAGCACTAAGCCCGGTTAACGCTTACGGTTTTTCAGCAATTTAGCCAACTGGGCTTTCTTAACAGACAATCGCCATAGCCAGTCAATCATAAAATAACCGCTGATACTGGCGGTTATCGCCATCAATAACGACCCCAGCAAAAAAGGTTTGCCAATAGTATGCAGGCTGTGGCGCAGCCATTCCAGACTCGCTTCAAACGCAAAGGGTTCCAGCGGTTGCGCCAGAACCACGGCGCCAATCAGATAACTTAAATAAAACATAATAGGCATGGTAAGGGGGTTTGATGTCCATACCAGGGCCAGCGTTAATGGCATATTGACCCGCAGCGGAATCGCCGTCGCTGCGGCGGCCAACATTTGAAATGGCATTGGGATCCAGGCCCAGAACAAGCCAACAGCAAAAGCACCGCGCGCTGAGCGCCGGTTTAAATGCCAAAGGTTACCATCGTGTAGCAAGCTTCCAAATAAATTTATAAGTTTTTGTTGCTTGATTTTCTCAGCTGATGGTAGATATTTCTTAAATAGTTTTTTGGGCATTCTAACCTGTATAGAAAGAGGCCATGCTAGGATTCTGCATCGGAGTTATTACAGCCAGCCTATTGTCATTATTTTTGCCGATAGTGCCACCTTTTTTCAGTATTTTTTTTGGAATACTGTTTCTGCTGCCTTTTGTCTGGCGCTGGCCATTGTTAATGATGTTTATCTTAGGTGCTGGCTGCTTTATGGCGAGCTGGAGCTGGCAATATCAGCAATATCAGACAGCCCGTCATGCGATACTTAATGCAACAGACTCTACTGTGATAGTAAGGGTCAACAGTCAACCTAAAGTATATCCTGAGTACACCCAGCTTAGCGCAACTGTGTTAAGGGGGCCAGCAGCGGGGTTTAAACTGTCGTTACGCTGGCAACAGCCACCGACATTAGCCGTGGGTCAGCAGTGGCGCTTACGTCTGCAACTGAAACCTGTACATGGCTATGCTAACCCGGGAGGGTTTAACAGGGAAAACTACGGTTTGGTAGACGGGGTGGTAGCGGCCGGTCACGTTATTGCCGGCCGACATACCCTGCTCAAGCAGCACGATTCTGTGCGCCAGCGGATTGTTGCCCGGGTTGAGCACGCCATCGAGCCTTATCGCACCGCATCGTTACTAAGAGCGTTGGCAGTGGGGGAGCGGGATTTTCCGCCCTGGCTGTGGCAGGGCGCTCAGCATGCCGGGTTGGGGCACTTACTGGCCATCTCTGGTTTGCATATCGGCCTGGTATTTGGCTGGATGTTGTGGCTTGGCAGCTGGAGTAAAGGCTTGCTCGCTGTAAAACGTCAGCAACAACTGGTGCTGTTGCTGGCGTTGTCAGCCGCATTGCTTTATGCCTGGCTTGCCAGTTTTGCTATTCCCACCCTGCGGGCCAGCATTGGGCTGGCGATTCTGGTCATTTGTCGCAGTCAGTTGCTAAAAACGTCATTGAGTCGTTTCTGGTTGTTGTTGGTCGCCTTATTATTGCTAATAATGCCGTTCTGGTCTCTCAGTGCCAGTTTCTGGTTGTCGGTGCTGGCCGTGGCCATCATATTCCTTGCAATGTGGCGTTATCCGCTGACACAATTTCACTGGCCCGGCCGCCTGCGCTGGTTTCTGACTTTTCACCTAATGTTGACGTTATTAATGACGCTGCTTGGTATTATACTTTTTGGTGGTTTTAGTCCGTTAATGTTGGTCTCTAACCTGCTGTTTGTGCCCTGGTGCAGCCTGGTGGCGATCCCTTTGCTTCTGCTAAGTTTGCTGCTGACCGCATTGGGTTTTCCTGTCGCGGGGTTATGGCAGCTGACCGACAGCGCTTTTCTCCCGCTACTGTGGTGGTTAGAGCGAAGCGCTCAGCTGCCACTATGGGTGCCGGTGGTGCAGGTTTCTGGCACAGCAGTCGCATTGTTGGCAGCAGTGCTGTTGGTGCTACTGATTTTTGCCAGAAAAGCAGCATTGATGCTGTTGCCACTTAGTCTATTGTTGCTTACTGGCAGCACGATACATTCACCGCCCTGGCAGATACATTTACTGGATAGCGGTCAGCGCCAGCTGGTGTTATTGCAGCGGGGACGGCGGGCTGTGTTGTATGACGCCGCCCCGGCGCAGGCCAGTCAGGACATCGCTGCCGACCAGTTACAACCCGTGTTGCATCAATTGGGCATTCATCAGCTTGATTATGTGCTGTTTCGACAGCAGCGCTCAGAGCGTAGCAGGTTCTGGGCGTTGCAGCGGAACTATGCTGTTAGCCGGCACAACCTGGCGGGCTTCAGCCAGCAGCCTGGCGAAGAGTTATGCGCTCAGCTACCTGCGGTATATCAGGATATCCGGTTTGAAATTCTGACTGCAGGGGCAAGTGACAGCTGTATCCTTCGGATAACGATAGGACCATGGCGGGTACTTATTCCAGGCAATATAGACCAGACGACTGAACATGCTTTAGTTAGCGGCAATAGTGATGTGGCTGCGGATATATTGATTCTGGCCAATAATGGCAGCGCGGCAGTCAACAGTCTGCCACTGATACAGCGGGTGCGCCCGGCACTGGCTCTGAATGCGGCAGCATTTATGAATGGCTATCAACATCCTGCGGCGGCAGTGCAACGAAGACTGGCATTGCTGCAAGTACCACTGCTTAATACCGCAGACTACGGTGCTATTACTATTGAATTTACTGATCAAAACCTGCGTTTAAGCAGCCGGCGACGGCAAAGATTACCGTTTTGGACAGAAAAGCCAGCGGCAATTGCTGAAACCTTGGCAACAACACGCTAGAATAAGCAAAATTCAAATGGCAGGAATACCCATTGTCAGTGTCTGAAATTAAACAAGCCGGAACCGCCCGGCGTTTACTCCGTTATGTTATTCCTTATAAGTTCGGTTTCCTGGCAGCTGCGCTTGGTATGCTCGGTTATGCCCTGATTGATGTCTATTTCATCTCAAAACTGCCGCAGTTTATTGATAAAGGCATTAACGACAAAAATACCGATTACCTGCGCTATGCACCACTGTTTATTGTGCTGATATTTATTGTGCGCGGTGCATTCAATTTTGTTGCCAGTTACTGCCTGAACTGGGTAGGTACTCATGTTGTTAAAACCCTGCGTCAGCAGTTGTTTGAACATTACATGCGCTTGCCGGTTAGCTTTCATGATCAGCATTCAACCGGCGAGTTAATTTCAAAAGTAACTTACAATACAGAGCAGATTAAGCAAACGACCTCACGCTCGCTATCAGTGGTATTGCGCGAAGGTGTTTTTGTTATTGGTTTGCTGGTGATGATGTTTATGATGAGCTGGCAATTGTCAGCCATCTTTTTACTGATAGCACCAGTCATTGCCATTGTAGTCAGTTTTGTATCCAAACGTTTCCGGATGCTAAGTCGTAATATTCAAAATGCAATGGGGAATGTCACGACCTGCTCTGAGCAAATGCTTAATGGCCATAAAGTTATATTGTCTTTTGGTGGTCAGCAGGTAGAAAAACAACGTTTTTTTAAAATAAATAATTTAACTCGCCAGCAAGATGTTAAATTAGAAGCCACCCGGGCGATTAGTGTCTCGACCATTCAGGTGATAGCGTCGTTTGCATTGGCATTCGTGGTCTATATGGCCAGTTTTCCTGAGATGCTGGAAAGCCTGTCGGCAGGTACCTTTACCACTATTGTCGCCTCTATGATGATAATGCTACGGCCCTTAAAGCAGTTAACGACGGTAAACAGTGAATTCCAACGCGGTCTGTCAGCGGCCAAAAGTGTATTTGAAGTATTGGATCAGCCGGTCGAGCAGGATACCGGCACGGTACAGCTAAATAATGTTAAAGGCGATATAAGTTTTGAGCAGGTAAACTTTACCTATCCCGGCCATGAAAAACAGGTGTTATTCGATATTAGCTTTACCGCCAAAGCTGGTCAGACTATTGCGTTGGTAGGCCGCTCTGGCAGTGGCAAAACCACTATTTCCAGCTTACTACCCCGGTTTTATGAACTCACCAGTGGTGACATCAGTATTGATGGACAGAATATCCGCCAGTGCACCTTACCCTCGCTGCGCAGTCAAATGGCAATCGTTTCGCAACATGTCACTTTATTTAATGACACTATTGCCAATAATATTTGTTATGGCCTGAGTGAACAAGTGTCGCCCGCCACTTTACTCGATGTTGCAGAAAAAGCTCATGTGCTGGAGTTTGCTAATCAACTGCCCGATGGTCTGGATACGGTGATTGGTGAAAACGGCGTGAGTTTATCAGGTGGCCAGCGCCAGCGAATTGCGATTGCCCGGGCTTTATTACGTCAGGCACCCATTCTTGTGCTGGACGAGGCGACCTCTGCGCTGGATACGGAATCAGAGCGAAAAATTCAGGCTGCGCTGGATGAATTACTGCTGGGACGCACTAATATTGTTATCGCTCATCGCCTGTCCACCATTGAGCAAGCTGATAAAATCATTGTGATGGAGCAGGGGCGGATTATTGAACAGGGCTCTCACGCTGAGTTACTTCAGGCCGATGGAACCTATGCTCAGTTATATAAGTTGCAGTTTGGCGCTGAGCAATGAGTTTGCTGGAACAAAGCTGGTATCAGAAGGGCCATTGGTTGTCAGTGTTACTGCTGCCTCTGGCAGCACTGTACTGGCTGCTTAGCAGTGTCAGACGCGTTTTGTTCAGGCTTGGCATTAAACGGCAGTATAAATTGGCGGTGCCGGTGGTCATTGTCGGAAATATCAGTGTTGGTGGTACCGGCAAAACGCCTTTTACGCTCTGGCTGTGTCAGCAGTTACTAGCCGAAGGCATCAAGCCTGGCATTATCAGCCGTGGTTACGGCGCTAAAATCAATAAGCCGATAACAGTAACCGCGACAAGTACAGCCAACGAGGTAGGCGATGAGCCCTTATTGCTGGCCAGACGCAGTCGTTGCCCTGTGGTGGTATGTCCGGACCGGGTTGCCGCCGGCAGGGCGCTGTTAGCCCAGCATAATGTTGATATGGTAATTTGTGACGATGGTTTACAGCATTACCGGCTGGCTCGTAATATAGAGATTGTGTTGGTAGATGGTAAGCGTGGCTTTGGTAATGGCCTGTTATTGCCTGCCGGGCCGCTGCGTGAGCCGCGTTCCAGGCTAAGCACGGTAGAGCTGATAATAGCTAATTCTGGTTACATCGCTGAAGCTGACTACCAGATGCAGCTTAGCTGCGGCAGTGCAAAAAGCCTGTTGGCTGAGACACCGCTTTTACCTTGTGAGGTTACGTTGGTGGCGGGGATTGGTAACCCACAGCGGTTCCTGTTAACCGCGCAGCAAGCAGGTTTTACGGTGGTAGAACAACGATTTTTTGCGGATCATCATCAGTTTACCGCAACTGATTTTGCTGGCATTACCACCCCGGTGTTAATGACTGAGAAAGATGCAGTAAAATGCCAGCGGTTTGCTCAGGAAAACTGGTATTGTTTACCGGTCGACGCCAGTTTTAGTGCGGATGAAAATAAAAAAATTATCAATATAATTAATAAATTACTGGAAAAATAATGGCCATTAACGTTGCTCTGACAGAAATACTTGCCTGCCCGTTATGCAAAGGAAAATTAAAATATGATAAGACAGCCCAACGCTTGATTTGTCTGGCAGATGCGCTGGCGTATCCGGTACGGAATAATATCCCGGTACTGATTGCCGATGAAGCCGAGCAGCTTAGCGCTGATGAGGTTAAAAAATGGCGTTCGTAGTCGTGATCCCGGCGCGATTCGCCAGCAGTCGTTTACCTGGTAAACCTCTGGCCGATATTGCGGGTAAACCAATGATTGAATGGGTTTATCAGCAGGCGTTGCAAAGTGGTGCCAGCCGGGTAGTGGTAGCAACTGATGATCGGCGGGTGGCCGATGTTGTCGATGCCTTTGGCGGTGAAGTCTGCATGACCCGGGCCGATCATCATTCTGGTACTGAGCGCCTGGCTGAAGTTGTCAGCAAACTGCAACTGGCAGCAGATACCATAGTGGTGAACGTACAGGGCGATGAGCCTTTTATTCCACCATTGATTATTCGTCAGGTAGCTGAGAATCTGGCTGGTCAGCAAAAGGCCCGGATGGCAACGTTAGCGGTACCGTTAAGTCATAGCGCAGAAATCCGCAACCCGAATATTGTTAAAGTAGTCACTGATAAGCAAGGCTACGCCTTGTATTTTAGTCGCAGCCCTATCCCCTATGACCGCGATGGCATTGTCGCTGACGATTTGGCCCGCCATTACCGGCGACATATTGGCATTTATGCCTACCGCGCCAGTTTTATTCAACGTTACGTTGACTGGCCGGCATCCGCCCTGGAGCAAATTGAAAGTCTGGAACAGCTACGCGTGTTATGGCACGGTGAGGCGATTCATGTTGATACTGCGCTGGAGACACCTGCTGTCGGTGTTGATACGCCCTCTGATCTGGAACATGCGCGGCAATATGCATTGAGTTTACGCCAATGAGCGTTCAGCAATGAGTTGTCGTCGATGAAGGTAGCTTTTGAGCTGGTTGCGCAAACTGCAGAATTTGTCGTGCTCAACAAAGCAGCGGGCATAAGTTTTCACTCTGAGCAGGGCGCGGGTCTGGTGGTGAAAGCAGAGCAGATTCTTGGGTTTAAGCTGTTTCCGGTACACCGTCTGGATAAAGTGACCTCAGGGCTCATCGTGCTGGCTCGCAGTAGCGAGGCCGCAGCTGAGCTGACGTCACTATTTACCAGTCATCAGGTACAAAAGTATTACCTGGCGATAAGTTTGACTAAACCTGCTAAAAAGCAAGGCTGGGTAAAAGGGGATATGGTACCTGCGCGGCGCGGTGCCTGGAAACTGCTGCAAACCCAGGACAATCCGGCAGTGAGTTATTTTATCAGTCAGGGTTTTGCTGAGCTTCCCTGGCGGGCATTTCTGATCAAACCCTTCACTGGCAAGACCCACCAAATCCGGGTTGCGCTAAAAAGTGCTGGCGCTGCTATTGCCGGTGATACGCTGTATCAGGGTACACATGCTGATCGGGTTTATCTGCACGCTTATGCCTTGTGTTTCAGTTTAGCAGGTACACACTATCAGTATGTGCAGGAGCCAACGGCAGGCCTGTATTTTCAGCAATTTAAAAACCAGGATTTATGGCAGGACTGGGCTGAACCCTGGCAGCTAAACTGGCCAGACTATAAACAACCGCAACGGATCACCAACTGAAAATGTCTGATTATTTACTTCGTTTTGCTGGTATTGGCCGACTGTATGGTGCTGATGCGCTACAGGCATTTTCACGGGCCCATGTCTGTGTCATTGGCATAGGTGGCGTAGGTAGTTGGGCAGCGGAAGCGCTGGCACGATCAGGCATTGGTGAAATTACCCTGATTGATCTGGATGATGTGTGTATTAGCAACATTAATCGCCAGCTGCACGCGCTAACCGACACCATTGGTCAGGATAAAGTTGCTGTCATGGCCCAGCGGATTAAAGCGATTAATCCTGAGTGTATTGTTCATCAGATTGAAGACTTTATCAGCGTTGATAACCTGCAGCAGCTTATTACTCCCCAGCTGGATTATGTCGTCGATGCTATTGATTCCATTAAGGCAAAGGTCGCCTTACTGGCACATTGTAAACGCAATAAGATTAAGGTGATCAGCACCGGTGGTGCCGGCGGTCAGATTGATCCAACCCAGATTCAAATTAGCGATTTGACCCAGACTATAAATGACCCGCTACTGGCAAAAGTGCGCAATACCCTGCGCCGCGATTATAACTATAGTCGCAATCCGCAGCGCCGTTTTGGCATAGAATGTGTGTATTCAACTGAGCAACTAAAATACCCGCAGGCTGATGGCAGTGTTTGTCAGCAAAAAACTCCGCAGCTTGCACCCGATGGCAGCATTAGCAGTATGCGCTTAGATTGTAGCGCGGGTTTTGGTGCCACCACCGTTGTAACCGCCAGTTTTGGTTTAGCGGCAGGGTCGAGGGTGTTACAGAAATTAGCTGCCAAGGCCAATAAAGCGGCAAAAGATCAATGACAGCATTCTTTAATTCGCACCATCATGGCATTCAGGCCACTACCGCGCGACTGACTTAAATAGGGCTTTAAATTTAATTTGTCAAAAGCGTGGGCTAAATCAAATTTTTTCAGCTCACTATTACTCATGCCATTGACCAGACATAACATTATCGCCATCAGGCCTTTTACAATTCGCGCTTCACTATCTAATACAAAAAAATGCTGGTCCTGATGCTGATTATAATAGTGCATTAACCAGGCCCGGCTTTCACAGCCTTTGACTAACAACGAGGGCTGTTTCATTTTTTCCGGAATAGGAGGAAGTTTACGGCCCAGATGCATCAGTATCCGATATTTGCTCTGCCAGTCTTTCGCCTCGCTCAGCTCAGGCAAGTCCTGGTTATATATCTGACTGAGTGCAGGTTTAGTGTCTGTAAGTAATTGGTCTAAGGTCATGCCGTTAATATCTCCACGGCCTGCGTTAAGGCTTGCAGGCTGGTTGCCACATCTGCTTCATTATTATAGGGCGCAAATGAAAATCTGACCGCACCAGCTAAACCCAGTTGGTTGAAAAAAGGCATGGCGCAGTGCTGACCACCTCTTACCGCTACAGCTTGCTGGTTAAGTAACTCTGCTACATCAGCAGGATGTTCACCTTGTACATTTAGCGCTACGATCCCTGCATTATGCACAGGGGATGACAAAATATCCAGCCCGCCAATCTTATTAAGACCCTCAAAAAACTGGTTTAATAACATTGCCTTATAGTTTTTCATTTCCTTTCGGTTAATATCTTGTAACCAGTTAATGGCGGCTGCCAGGCCGATAGCCCCCGCGATATCTGGGGTACCGGCTTCCAGTCTGAATGGCAAAATGTTAAATAAGCTGTGACTAAATTGAACTTCGCTTATCATCTCTCCGCCGCCAAAAATTGGTGTAAGTAGCTCCAAAGCTGCCGTTTTTCCATACAAGACACCAATACCTGTCGGACCATACAGCTTGTGTCCAGACCAGACATAGAAATCAGCATCCAGTGCCTGCACATCAATGCTATCGTGCACGATACCCTGAGCGCCATCTATGACGGCAAGCGCCCCGGCAGCTTTTGCCTGACTTATCATTTGCGCCACCGGTTGAATATGACCCAGCACATTCGAAATGTGGCTAAAGCTAACCACTTTCGGTTTATGCTGCAACAACTGGCTAAACGCCTGCTGATCAACCTTATGGTTGGCATCCAGTGGCACCACATCCAGAGTTACCCCGTAACGGGCGCAATGCAGTTGCCAGGGCACAATATTGGCATGGTGTTCCAGGGCAGTAATAAGTACGTGGTCTCCTGCCTTTAACACCGTATGCATCAGGCCAAACGCTATCTGGTTTAACGCTGCGGTAGCGCCGCTGCAAAACACGATTTGCTGGCGTTCACTGGCATTAATGAATGCTGCAATGTCATCCCGCGCCTGCTCAAATGCCCGGGTCGCTTTCTGGCTTAAAGTGTGGGCACCACGATGTACGTTGCTGTTGCTGCGCTGGTAAAATGCGGACATGGCATTCACTACGGCATTAGGTTTGTGCATGGTGGCCGCATTATCCAGGTATACCCAATCGGGGTTATGCTGAAAGAACTCGAATTGGCCACGAAAGTTTACAGGATCGAAAGGCTGCATAGGGTCTCGAATCGATTGGATGATAAAAGGATTGTCGATGGTTCAGCGCGGGATAGCAAGAAAACCTGCTTAGTTTCCCAGATAAAAAAAGCGGCGATAATCGCCGCTTTTTATACTGTTACGTTTGAATAAACGGCTTAACGCTTGTCCAGCTTTTTAAAATCCCGGCTGGCATAACCGGTGTATAGCTGACGTGGCCGGCCAATTTTATGGCCTTTCTCACCCAGCATTTCATCCCAATGGGAAATCCAGCCTACAGTACGTGACATAGCAAAAATCACCGTAAACATACTGGTCGGGATACCAATGGCTTTTAAGATGATACCGCTGTAAAAGTCGACGTTAGGATACAATTTCTTCTCAATGAAGTATGAGTCTTCAAGCGCAATCCGCTCTAACTCCATTGCCACATCTAATAATGGATCTTTGATGTTCAGCTCTTTTAAAACTTCATGGCAGGTATCACGCATAACTTTGGCCCGCGGGTCAAAGTTCTTGTATACGCGGTGACCAAAACCCATCAGTCGGAAGCTGTCATTTTTATCTTTAGCCCGGGCCACGAATTCCGGGATACGTTCTACCGAACCAATTTGCTGCAACATTTTCAGACAGGCTTCGTTGGCGCCACCATGAGCAGGGCCCCATAACGATGCGACACCAGCGGCAATACAAGCATAAGGATTAGCGCCTGAAGAGCCGGCCAACCGAACTGTTGATGTTGATGCGTTTTGCTCGTGATCCGCATGCAGCATAAAAATCCGGTCCATGGCTTTAGCCAGGATAGGGCTAACTTTATACTCTTCTGCTGGCACTGAGAACATCATATGCAGGAAGTTTTCAGAGTAGCTTAAATCGTTGCGTGGATGAACGAAAGGCTGGCCAACGGTATACTTGTAGGCCATCGCTGATATCGTGGGTAACTTGGCAATTAAGCGATGGGCGCTGCGTTTACGCTGCTCTGGGTCGTTGATATCTAAATCAGAATGGTAGAACGATGACAATGCGCCGACAACGCCACACAGCATGGCCATTGGATGCGCATCCACCCGGAAACCCTGGAAAAATGATGCAATTTTTTCATGTACCATGGTATGGCGGGTAATGGTGGTGACGAAATCGGTATATTGTTCTTTTTTCGGCAATTCACCTTCAAGTAACAAATAACATAATTCAAGATAATCTGAATGTTCTGCCAATTGCTCAATAGGGTAGCCACGATGCAATAATACGCCGTTGTCGCCATCAATGTAGGTGATTTTAGATTCGCAGGAGCCCGTTGCCATAAAGCCCGGATCAAATGTGAAATAACCTTGCTGCCCGAGCGTACGAACGTCAATTACGTCAGTACCAGCCGTGCCAGAATAAATCGGTAATTCAAATGACTTACCATCAATCTGCACGACGGCCTTTTTATCTGCCATTGGATTTCTCCTAATTGTTGTAGTTTCGGATTCTAAGGGTATTGCATCTATTCTACTCGCAAACTGCCCCTATAAGTCAATTTTAATGCGTTATTGCTTAATAAGTATTCGACTCTAGTAGTATTGTAACCAGCCACTAAGTGTGTAATGTTTCGGATGCGGAATTTTCCGGCTAAAATCAAACAAAAATTGTAATAAGCGGCTATGAAATATATACTATTGCCGGCGTAAAACCAGTTCACCAGTCAGATAGTTTTTTGTTGAACCAGCTTGAGCAAAAACAAGTATATCGATAAGGCGGGTGGCTGTTTTACAGCACCTAAAACAACAACTAAAGCTCTGTACGAGCATCGATAGGCAAGAAACTGTGAAAAAGCAAAGACCAGTAAATCTAGATTTATCAACGATCTCTCTACCTGCTGCAGCCAAAGCGTCGATTTTGCATCGTGTTACCGGTGTAGCAATGTTTTTCGCGCTTGTGTTCGTTATCTGGGCGTGGGCTTATTCATTGCAAAGCCAGACCAGCTTTGATTATGTGCAGTCCCTGATGACCTCGCATCTGGCGAAGATTATCGCTTTGGGTACACTTTCCGTGCTGATTTATCACCTGTTGGCCGGGTTAAGACACCTGGTAATGGATATGGGGCATTGGGAAGAGCTTAAATCAGGTACCTTAAGCGCCAATGTCGTCATGGGGTTATGGATAGTATTGTCAGTTCTGGCGGGAGTATGGTTATGGTTCTGAATCAGGCAAGCTTAAAACGTAATGGTATTCAGGATTACGTGTCGTTACGTGCTACCGCCATCGTGCTGGCATTGTATACTTTTTTTATTCTTGGTTTCTTCTTAGTTACTCCTGAAGTTACTTTTGAAGTTTGGCAGGGCTTGTTTGCTAATATGGCAATGAAAGTTTTCACCCTGCTAGCGCTGATCTCGATTGCTGTGCATACCCGTATAGGCTTGTGGCAGGTACTGACTGATTATGTGAAATCAGCCCGGTTACGTGCAGTGTTGCAATTCTTCCTTTACGCACTGGCCTTTGGTTATGTCGCGGTCGGCTTATTTGTGTTGTGGGGTGCTTAAGTGAATATTCCAGTAAGAGAGTTTGATGCCATTGTAATTGGAGCCGGTGGTGCAGGCATGCGCGCAGCGCTGCAGATCACTCAGTCAGGGTTAACCTGTGCATTACTATCGAAGGTTTTCCCAACCCGTTCACACACGGTATCTGCCCAGGGCGGCATTACTGTGGCGCTTGGTAATTCCCATGAAGATAACTGGGAATGGCACATGTTTGATACCGTCAAAGGCTCAGATTATATTGGGGACCAGGACGCTATTGAGTACATGTGTAAAACAGGTCCGGAAGCAATTACCGAGCTTGAAAATATGGGCTTACCGTTTTCGCGTTTCGAAAATGGTCGCGTATACCAACGGCCTTTTGGCGGGCAATCTAAGAATTTCGGCGGTGAGCAGGCCGCTCGCACTGCTGCAGCTGCAGACCGTACAGGCCATGCCTTGCTACATTTGCTTTATCAACAAAACGTTAAGAATAAGACACAGGTATTTTCTGAATGGTATGCCCTTGATTTAGTCAAAAATCAGGACGGTGCCATTGTCGGTTGTACCGCCATCGATATTGAGACGGGCGAAGTGGTGTACTTTAAGGCTAAGGCTACGGTATTAGCTACCGGTGGCGCAGGCCGTATTTATGCTTCTACCACCAATGCGCATATTAATACCGGTGACGGTGTTGGTATGGCGCTGCGGGCTGGCGTACCACTGCAGGATATGGAAATGTGGCAGTTCCACCCAACCGGTATTGCCGGTGCCGGTACTCTGGTAACCGAGGGTTGCCGTGGTGAAGGTGGTTATCTGCTAAACAAAGACGGCGAGCGTTTTATGGAACGATATGCGCCAAATGCTAAAGATTTGGCCGGTCGCGATGTTGTTGCCCGCTCAATGATGACCGAAATTCGTGAAGGCCGCGGCTGCGATGGTCCATGGGGTGTTCACCTTAAGCTGAAACTGGACCACCTGGGCGAAGAAGTGCTGGAAAGTCGCTTACCTGGCATCTGTGAGTTATCCCGTACATTTGCTCACGTTGATCCGGTAAAAGAACCTATTCCGGTCATTCCTACTTGTCATTATATGATGGGTGGAATACCAACTAATGTTAATGGTCAGGTTATCAGCCCTAAAGCAGATGGTTCTGAATCCGTAGTACCAGGATTATTTGCCTGTGGTGAAATTGCGTGTGTGTCAGTGCATGGTGCCAACCGTTTAGGTGGCAACTCCTTGCTTGATTTAGTGGTATTTGGTCGTGCAACCGGCTTGCATCTTGGCGAAGCACTTGCTGCGACCGCAGAAGCGCGTGCAGCATCACAGTCTGACTTAGATGCAGCCTTAACCCGGACCCAGCGCTGGGAAAACAGCAAAGTGGGCCAGGGCGAAGACCCGGTGCAAATCAAGAAAGATTTGCAAAAATGTATGCAGCTTAACTTCTCTGTGTTCCGCGAAGGCGAAGCAATGGCAGAAGGTCTTGCTGAGTTAAAAGAAATTCGTGAACGCTTGCAGTTTGCCCGCCTTGATGACAAAAGCTCTGATTTTAATACTATGCGTATTGAGTGTTTAGAGCTGGATAACCTGATGGAAACGGCATACTCAACTGCAGTAGCGGCTAATTTCCGCACTGAAAGTCGCGGTGCTCATGCCCGGTTTGACTTCCCTGATCGCGATGATGAAAACTGGTTGTGCCACAGCGTATACACCCCTGACACTGAGTCGATGTTCAAGCGCAAGGTTAATCTGGAACCGAAGTTTCGGGAATCTTTTCCGCCAAAAGCACGTACGTATTAAGAGGCGCAGTAAAAATGACTACATTGACCTTTTCAATTTATCGTTACAACCCTGATGTTGATACCGCACCACGGATGCAGGATTACACCCTGGAGAATCCCGAAGGCCGTGACATGATGGTGCTGGATGCGCTGATTAAGCTCAAGGAGCAGGATCCAAGTTTGTCGTTCCGGCGCAGTTGCCGGGAAGGTGTTTGTGGTTCAGATGGCTTAAATATGAACGGCAAGAACGGTCTGGCCTGTATCACGCCATTGTCTGAGGTCGGAAAAGGTAAGGGCGGCAAAATTGTTGTGCGGCCATTGCCTGGTTTACCGGTAGTACGGGATTTGGTTGTCGATATGAGCCAGTTTTATACCCAGTACGAAAAAGTTAAACCCTACCTGATAAACGATGATAAGTTACCGCCAGCCGGTGAGTTTTTGCAATCTCCGGAAGAGCGCGCTAAGCTTGATGGCTTATATGAATGTATTTTATGTGCATGCTGTTCAAGTTCATGCCCGTCGTTCTGGTGGAATCCAGACAAATTTATTGGCCCGGCAGGATTGTTACACGCCTATCGTTTCTTGGCAGACAGTCGCGATACGGCCACTGAGCAGCGTTTAAATGACTTAGACGATGCCTTTAGTGTATTTCGCTGTCATGGCATTATGAACTGTGTCAACGTTTGTCCAAAGGGGTTAAACCCGACCAAAGCCATTGGCCAGATTAAATCGATGTTGTTAAACCGGGCGCTGTAATGCGCCCTTATTTTGGTTAATATTTGAAAAGCCGGCCATTTCGCGAGCGAAATGACGGTTTTTTTGCTACTTTTTTCCAGGTGCTCAGAAATAAGGGAAACTAAATGCACGAAGGTGTAATGAAGGCGTGGTTAGAGTCTTCACATCTTGGCGGTGGTAACATGGCCTATGTGGATGAACTCTATGAATCCTACCTAGCAGAGCCCACCAGTGTTGGTGACGAATGGCGTGAGTTTTTCGCCGGGTTGCCAAAAATCGATGGGGTCGATCTTGAAACTCGACATGCTGACGTTCGTCAGCAGTTTGCCGATTTAGCCCGTAACAAGCACCGTGAAGTGGTGGTTGTTAATAGTGGCAGCGCTACTGACACCCGTCAGGTAAAAGTGCTGCAGCTTATCAATTCTTATCGTTTCCGTGGTCATCAGCATGCCAACCTTGATCCGTTAAACCTGTGGAAGCAACCCCGGGTTCGCGATCTGGAATTGTCGTTTCACGACTTGTCTGAAGCTGATTACGATACCGAGTTCAATGTTGGATCATTTGCCAGTGGTCAGGAAACGATGAAACTTGGCGATTTGCATAAAGCACTGGAAAAAACCTACTGTGGTTCTATCGGTGCTGAATACATGCACATCGTCTCAACTGACGAAAAACGCTGGATCCAGCAACGACTTGAAGGCACGCAATCTACGTCGGTATTTGATAAAGAAACCCGGCTAGGTATTTTAAAAGGTCTGGTGGCAGCAGATGGTCTGGAAAAATATTTAGGCTCAAAATTCCCCGGGGCCAAACGTTTTGGCCTGGAAGGCGGCGACGCCATGATCCCGATGCTGAAAGCGATGATTCACCGGGCCGGTGAGCAAGGAGCCAAAGATTCTGTTATTGGTATGGCCCACCGTGGCCGCCTGAATACCTTAATTAACGTCCTGGGTAAAAACCCGTCTACCTTGTTCGACGAATTTGCAGGCAAATATGAAGTAGTGGGGGCGGGCGATGTTAAATACCACATGGGATTTTCATCCGATTTTGCGACCAAAGGCGGCAATGTCCATTTGGCATTAGCGTTTAATCCTTCGCATCTGGAAATTGTTAACCCGGTGGTGATTGGTTCAGTGCGCGCCAGACTGGATCGCCGTGGCTGTACTGACGGTTCTCTGGCATTACCTATTACCATTCATGGTGATTCTGCCTTTGCCGGTCAGGGGGTGGTGGCTGAAACCTTTAATATATCGCAAACCCGTGCCTTCAAAGTAGGTGGTACTGTCCGGGTTGTTATTAACAACCAGGTTGGGTTTACGACTTCAAACCCGGAAGATACCCGTTCCACCCCTTATTGTACCGATATTGCCAAAATGGTACTGGCGCCGATTTTCCATGTTAATGGCGATGATCCGGAAGCCGTGGTGTTTGTGGCACAATTAGCGGTAGATTATCGTAATACGTTTAAACGTGACGTGGTCATCGATTTGTTTTGTTACCGGCGCAATGGTCATAATGAGTCTGACGAGCCAAACGCTACTCAGCCATTAATGTACCAGAAAATTAAAAAGCATCCGACTCCGCGGGAAATTTACGCTACAAAGTTAATTAATGAAGGCGTATGCACCGAAGATGAGGTCAAGGCGCTGATTAACAACTACCGTGATGCGCTGGATACTGGCGATTGTGTCGTTGACGAGTGGCAGCCAATGAGCGAGCCGTCGGTTGACTGGACGCCATTTCTTGGTCATGACTGGGACGCCACCTACGACGCCAGCATGGCGGTAGAAAAGCTGGTAGCACTGGGTGAAAAAGCAATTAATGTACCTGAAAATGTAACGTTGCAACGCCAGGTAAACCGCGTCTATGAAGACCGGGCGCTGATGCTGACCGGTGAGAAAAAGATTGATTGGGGCATGGCTGAAATACTTGCTTATGCTGCAACAGTTGCCGATGGTAACCGGATCCGTTTTGTCGGCCAGGATTCGGGTCGTGGTACCTTCTTCCATCGCCATGCGGTACTGCATAATCAGGATGATGGTAGCACTTACACGCCGTTGACTAAAATCAGCGATGAGCAGGGGCCGTTTCAGATTTTTGATTCTGCATTGTCAGAGGAAGCGGTGCTGGCTATCGAATATGGCTATGCAACAGCTGAGCCCAGAGCGATGGTGATCTGGGAAGCGCAGTTTGGTGATTTTGCCAACGGTGCTCAGGTTGTGATAGATCAGTTTTTAAGTTCTGGCGAACAGAAATGGGGTCGCTTGTGTGGCTTGACCTTGTTATTGCCGCATGGCTATGAAGGTCAGGGGCCGGAACACTCATCAGCACGGTTAGAGCGGTTTCTGCAGTTATGTGCTGATCACAACATGCAGGTTTGTATACCGACTACGCCAGCACAGGTATTTAATATGCTGCGCCGGCAAATGGTGCGGCCAATGCGCCGGCCATTAATTGTAATGTCGCCGAAATCACTGCTGCGCCACCCTCAGGCCACATCATCGCTTGAAGAGCTTGCCTCAGGTAAGTTCCTCAATGTTATTGGTGAGATTGACGATATCAAGGCAGATGAGGTTAAGCGGGTCGTATTCTGTAGTGGCAAGGTGTACTACGAACTGCTCGAAGAACGTCGCAAACGTGAGCAAACTGACGTTGCTATTGTCCGGGTGGAACAGCTGTATCCATTCCCCCGGGACGAATTGATGGAAGTGCTTAGTCAGTATCAGCATGTTACCGATTTTGTCTGGTGTCAGGAAGAACCACAAAATCAGGGCGCCTGGTACTGCAGTCAGCACCATTTCCGCTCTGCTATTCCGAAAGATGGCTATTTAAGCTATGCCGGACGTGAAGCCTCATCGTCGCCGGCAGTTGGTTACTTGTCGGTACACAATAAGCAGCAGCAGGCTTTGGTTAACGACGCGCTAAGCATCAAATAATACATTGACCGGTCCGGGTAGCGGGCCGGTTAAACGAAATAAGACTAACCGGTAAAAGGTGAAAAAGTGGAAATTAAAGTACCCGTACTTCCAGAATCTGTTGCTGATGCAACCATCGCCACCTGGCACGTAAAAACAGGCGAAGCCGTAACACGCGATCAGGTATTAGTTGATATTGAAACCGACAAAGTGGTGCTTGAAGTTGCTGCCCAGGCCGATGGTGTAATGGGTGAGATTATTCATGATACTGGTGCAACCGTCTCTGCGGAAGAAGTTATCGGTAAAATGGAAGCAGGTGCCTCTGCAGATAAAAAAGATGATTCGTCAGATAAAAAAGACGACTCTGCAGATAAGAAAAAAGCCTCAACAGAGAGTAAAGACGCGCAGGACTCAGCAAAATCAGAAGCAAAGTCTGAAGACAAAGCAGACGACAGTAACGATGATGCATTAAGCCCGTCAGTGCGTCGGATGATTTCAGAAAAAGGTTTAGACGCCAGCAAAATCAAAGGCTCAGGTAAAAACGGCCGGGTAACCAAAGAAGACGTTGAGAAATTTGTTGCTGAGGGCAGTAAAAAAGCTTCAGGCAGCAGTTCCACTACTACAGCTGTGGCCGGCGATCGCAGTCAGAAGCGCGTGCCGATGACCCGTTTGCGTAAAACAATTGCCAACCGCCTGTTGCAAGCGAAAAACTCAACGGCAATGTTAACCACGTTTAACGAAGTTAACATGAAGCCAATTATGGACCTGCGTAAGCAATATCAGGACGTATTTGAAAAGCGTCATGGTATTCGTTTAGGCTTTATGTCGTTTTATGTTAAAGCCGTAACTGAAGCGCTGAAACGTTTTCCGGAAGTTAATGCTGCGATAGATGGCGATGACATTGTTTATCATAACTACTTTGATGTCAGCATCGCCGTATCAACGCCCCGTGGCTTAGTGACACCGGTATTGCGTGACTGCGACAAAATGAACCTGGCTGAAATCGAAAAATCGATAAAAGAGCTGGCGTTAAAAGGCCGTGACGGCAAGCTGGCAATGGATGATTTAACCGGCGGTAACTTTACTATTACCAATGGTGGTGTGTTTGGCTCGCTGATGTCGACACCTATTATTAACCCGCCACAATCAGCTATTCTGGGTATGCATAAAATCCAGGACCGGGTGATGGTAGTGGATGGCAAGATGGAAATTTTGCCAATGATGTATCTGGCATTGTCTTACGATCATCGGATCATCGACGGTAAAGAGTCGGTGGGTTTCCTGGTAACCATTAAAGAATTACTGGAAGATCCAACCCGTATATTACTGGATATCTGATTATTCAGTAAAAACGCAAGAAAATGCTGTTGTTTTAGGGCAACAGCATTTTGTATTTCGCCGGTTGGCACTATAATACGCGCCGATCGAAACATCAGGCTGCACCATAACGGGCAGCTTCCATATTCAAATGAACGGAAAATAGCCATGAATTTGCACGAGTATCAGGGTAAGCAACTGTTTGCCCAATATGGTTTGCCTGTATCTAAAGGCATCGCCGCAGCTACGGTAGAAGAAGCGGTAGCAGCTGCAGATAAAATCGGCGGCGATATGTTTGTTGTCAAAGCGCAGGTTCACGCTGGTGGTCGCGGTAAAGCGGGCGGTGTGAAACTGGTTAAAAGCAAAGAAGACATCAAAGCATTCGCAGAAAAGTGGCTTGGTAAAAATCTGGTTACGTATCAGACTGACGAGAAAGGTCAGCCTGTAAGCCGTATTCTGGTTGAACCTTGCACCGATATCGCTCAGGAATTATATCTGGGCGCCGTGGTCGATCGTGCTTCACGTCGCATCGTGTTTATGGCGTCTACCGAAGGTGGCGTTGAAATTGAAACCGTTGCCCATGAAACCCCGGAAAAAATCTTAAAAGCGGCTATTGACCCGTTAGTTGGCGCTCAGCCCTACCAGGGCCGTGATTTAGCGTTTAAGTTGGGTCTGGAAGGTAAACAGATTAATCAGTTCGTTAAAATTTTTATGGGATTAGCGAAACTGTTTCAGGAAAAAGACCTGGCATTACTTGAAGTTAACCCGCTGGTTATTACACCTGCAGGTGATTTGCACTGTTTAGATGCCAAGCTGGTGATTGATGGCAATGCGCTGTATCGTCACCCTGAATTAAAAGCGATGCAGGATCCATCACAGGAAGATCCTCGTGAAGCGCATGCCGCATCGTGGGAACTGAACTACGTGGCGTTAGGTGGTGATATCGGTTGTATGGTTAACGGTGCTGGCCTGGCAATGGGCACGATGGACATCGTTAAACTGCATGGCGGTAAGCCAGCTAACTTCCTGGACGTTGGTGGTGGTGCTACTAAAGAACGCGTAGTTGAAGCGTTCAAAATTATCCTGTCTGATGATGCTGTAAAAGCAGTATTCATTAACATTTTTGGCGGTATTGTTCGTTGCGACATGATTGCTGAAGGTGTTATTGGCGCGGTGAAAGAAGTTGGCGTTAAAGTACCGGTAGTGGTGCGTCTGCAGGGCAATAATGCAGAAGTAGGTGCTAAAGTGCTGTCTGAAAGCGGCCTGAACATTATCGCTGACACAGACCTGACCAGTGCTGCTAAGCAAGTGGTTGCAGCAGCGGCTAAGGCATAAGGGGTAACTAATGAGCGTATTAATTAATAAAGATACCAAAGTAATTTGTCAGGGTTTCACCGGTGCTCAGGGTACTTTTCACTCTGAACAAGCCATCGCATACGGAACTAAGATGGTTGGCGGTGTAACGCCAGGCAAAGGCGGCCAGACTCATTTAGGCTTGCCTGTTTTTAACACCGTACAGGAAGCGGTCGACACAACCGGTGCTACGGCATCTGTTATTTATGTACCTGCAGCATTTTGCAAAGATTCTATTCTGGAAGCGGCAAACAGTGGCATTAAGTTAATTGTTTGTATCACTGAAGGCATTCCAACCCTTGATATGTTAGATGCTAAAGTTAAGTGTGATGAATTAGGGGTGATCCTGATTGGTCCTAACTGTCCGGGTGTTATCACGCCGGGTGAATGTAAGATTGGTATCATGCCAGGCCATATTCATAAACCAGGTCGGGTAGGTATCGTTTCACGCTCAGGCACCTTAACTTATGAAGCAGTTAAACAAACTACCGATCACGGTTTTGGCCAGTCAACTTGTGTTGGTATCGGTGGCGACCCGATTCCGGGTTCGAACTTTATCGACATTCTGAAGCTGTTTCAGGAAGATCCTAAAACTGAAGCTATCGTCATGATTGGTGAAATCGGTGGTTCTGCGGAAGAAGAAGCTGCTGCTTATATTAAAGAACATGTTACTAAGCCAGTGGTCTCTTATATTGCCGGTGTTACTGCACCTGCTGGTAAGCGGATGGGTCATGCCGGTGCTATCATCTCAGGTGGTAAAGGCACTGCAGATGAGAAATTCGCTGCGCTGGAAGATGCCGGTGTTAGAACCGTAAAAAGCTTAGCCGATATTGGTCAGGCCTTGAAAGAAGTTACCGGCTGGTAAGCCAGTAGTTACAGAAAATAAAAAAACCGCCAACAGGCGGTTTTTTTTATTTAATATAGGTAAAAAAAGAGACAGGATGCGGTAAATTAGCGACAAAGTGACATTTTTCGTTGCAATTCAGTTTTGAGCCTTTAGTATAGATTCACATGTCGGTTGAACTTTGACAAAGTTGCGTTGTCATTCGCCGCCTTTAAACATAATAAAAATCTATTCAGGAAGCTCTTATGAAAAACTTTGCTCCAATTTCCAGGAAGAAGCCTCTGGCTTTGGCTGTCAGCTGCGTGCTGGCCTCATCCATGTTAAGTCTAAGTGCCAACGCACAGGACGAAAACAGCGAAACAGAAAAAGCAGAAGAAAAAACCGAACGGATTCAGATTGTCGGCTCGCGTATCCGCACTGATGGTTTGGACCAGGCTCAGCCAATTGAAGTGATTAACGCCAGTGCTGCCGCCAGCCAGGGCATCAGTAACCTGGGTGAGCTATTACGTAACTCAACCGTGGCCGCTGGTTCTAACCAGATCACTGCTGCAGCTTCTACTGCTTTTGTTACCGAAGGTGGCACGGGCTCAGAAAGTATCTCACTGCGCGGTTTAGGCGCTAACCGTACTCTTATTTTATTAAATGGTCGCCGGGCGGGTCCTGCTGGTACCCGCGGACAGGTATCGTCTTTTGATCCAAACGTATTGCCATTATCAGCAATTGACCGGATTGAAATCTTAAAAGACGGTGCATCATCATTATACGGCTCTGACGCCGTAGCCGGCGTTATTAACATTATCACCAAGAAAGGTGATGAAAGTTCGATTAATTTTAATACCTCACAACCCACCGAAAGCGGTGGAGAAAACTATCAGTTGAACGGTACTTATGGCAGAACATTTGGCCGAGGTTCATTCCGGGTAGTGGGTGACTATAAAATGCAAAAAGAGTTGGCGCAGGGCCAGCGTAGTTTTTTCAATTGTGCCGAGCGTTATTATTTTGATCCGGATAGCGGTGAGCGGGTAGACCCGATTGATCCACGTACTGGCAAAGCTCATTGTAATGATTTGTTGTGGGGCCATGTCTGGTTATACGACTATCAGGGAGCAGGAGGCAACGTGCCTGCCGGTGCTAAAGCCCAATATGATTATGATGGTGATTTAGCCAATTATATCCCTGGCTTTGCAACCGACCCGAGCAACCCGGATTTTATGGTAACACCTCCAGGTTGGTTCCCGGTGGCGTACGACCGTGCCTCAGATGCGGTCGCTAATGCTGATCACCCGTTTCAGGATTTACAAACGCTAATCCCGGAAAATGAACTTATTACCGCCTATGCCCAGGGTGATTATGAGCTGAGCGACAGCGTTATGTTGTACGGTGAAGCTTTATTAAACCGCCGTACCACCAAGACGAACGGTTATCGGCAATTCTGGAGCTACAAATATAATGAAGACTTCTTTGCCGGTGATCCGTTAAGTGAAGGCTGGACCGGTGCCCAGTGGTTAAGCCCAACGCCAATTACTGATCATTCAGGTAGTGAAATTACCGTTGACTATCGTCGTTTTGTGCTCGGGTTAAATGGTGACTTTGGTAACTGGTTCTGGGATTTGTCTTATCAGGACAGTCATAGCGATGGTGAGTATCAGTCTAAGTTAATTTATGAAGATGCGATATCGCCGTATAACTTTGCTTCAGGTTCTTGCGTCGGTGAAGTGACAACAATTCGTGGTGTACCTTGTGTTGATGTCCCCTGGTTAGATCCGCAATTCCTGGCGGGTAATATTACCGGTGAAGTAAGAGATTTCCTGTTTGGTGAGCAAGTTGGTAATACGGTTTACAAACAACAGTCGCTGGAAGGTTATATTACCGGTGATTTATTTGAATTGCCGGCAGGGCCAATTGGTCTGGCATTAGGTGCCAGCTATCAGCGTGATTCCATTAAAGATACCCCCGGCGTAGAAACGCTGCGTGCTAACACCTGGGGCCAGACTTCAGCGGGTATTACTGAAGGTAAACATAATACCAAAGCGGTGTTCACTGAGATTCAAATCCCGTTCCTGCGTGATATGCCATTTGCGGAATCACTGGATTTCTCGGTTTCTGGTCGATATACCGATGTATCGTCATATGGTAGCGATTATACTTATAAAGTGGGGGCGAACTGGCAGATTGGTCAGGGCTTCCGTTTGCGAGCGTCACGCGGTACCTCATTTCGCTCTCCAGCGCTGTATGAGCTTTACTTGAATAATCAAACCAGCTTCGCCGGTCAACGTGCTATTGACCCTTGTATCAACTGGGAAGACGGTTTAGCTACCGGAACAACCAGTGAAATTGTGGCAAATAACTGTGCTTCAGATGGTATACCAGGTAACTTCGGCGGCGGTGCAATTTCGGCAACGGTAACCACAGGGGGTGGTGCCGGCCAGCTGGAAGCTGAGACGTCAGTGGCGAAAACGGTTGGTTTAGTCTGGCTGCCTGAGTTTGATGATAACTTTAGTGCGTCAATTGATTATTTTAATATTAAGATAACCGGTGAGGTTACTAACTTGTCTGCCCAGGAGATAGTTGGTAATTGTTATAACTCTGAGACCTTTGGTACTGAACCTTTGTGTACTCAATTTGATCGGGACCCGACTGATTTACGGATCACTGACGTTCGTGGTGGTTATCTGAACATTGCTACTCAGGTTAACCGCGGATTTGATGTGCAATTAGGTTACAGCGTTGATACACCTATCGGTGAATTAAGTGCGACCTACCAGCATACCCGTCAGTTGGAAGCATCACAGCAGTTGTTCGCAACCAGTGAACCAATTGATAGAACGGGTGAGTTTGGCCGGCCGAAAGATGTCGGTAATCTGATGGTGGCATTAGATTATGAAGATTGGACCTTTAACTGGACAGCTCGTTACACTGGTGAAGTGTCGAACTATACCCGTTATGGTCTGGGAGAGTATCGTGACACCGGGAGTTATCGTGGCGATGATGTTAAACTAGTGCTGCATTCAGACGCTGTTATTTATCATGCGTTCTCAGTAACTAAAGACTTTCTCGATGCAGGGTTTGATGTGACCTTCGGTGTGGCAAATGCGTTTGATAAAGAGCCGCCGAAAGTCAGTGCAATTGGTGGGGTAACCCGTCTTGGCACCTCAGCTTTCTATAGTCAATATGACTGGCTGGGTCGTCGCTTGTTCCTGAACGCCTCATACTCTTTCTAAGCTTAGTGATACACTGTTAAATAAATGCCGACGTAAGTCGGCATTTTTATTTACTTAGCATGCTAAAAAAGGTTAAAAACCTAGTAAGGCTTTGCCCATTACTTCGTTGTGGGTAATAAAAGAATATAAAAAAGAGATTAACATGCCAACGATCCACGCCAAACCTGACACGCTAAACAGCATTAATGCCAATTATCAGCAAACTGAATTGAAGCAGCCGGTTTTTTTAAATTCGGTACCAAAATGCGGCACGCATTTGCTGAAAAATATCTTCAGAATGTTTGTGCCGGTAGCGCAGCAGTATCATCAGCAATTTATTCAGATCCCTATTTTGCAGCAGCATTTAGGCGCATTCAGTACCGAAAAACCTAAGCTTAGCTGGGGCCATTTGTTGTTTTCAGACAGCTCAGCTATTGCCCTGAAAAATGTCAGGCAAATTGTCATTGTCCGTGACCCGTATGATTGGGTGTTAGCCCGGGCCCGTTTTTTCCTGTCTGATACCTTTCAGGGCTCTATGGATCATTTAAAAGGTGGCAAAGTATCTATTGAACAAATGCTGAATATGATGATTTTCGGTATTTACCAGAAAGCGCCAACCTTAAACGAAATTTATACTCATAACGCGGTGGCCTGGCTCGGAACCGGCAGTAAATTAGTGCGCTTCGAAGACGTTATTTCACATTTGAAAAAACTGGATACGCCGCAGGCCGAAGCCTTTTTTACAGATTTACTGCAACCACTGGGTTTAGCTGAGTTACCGGCAGATTGGCGAGAGCGGGTGTTAGCCGGCGCCGATAAAGAACAAAGCGGTACCTACCGCGAAAATCTGGCCGGACAAAAAGTGGAGTTACCGTCGGTATTACCCGATATGCAAAAGCAATTGGTTGAATACGCCGCGCCGGGGTTGCGCCGCCTGCTTGGTTACTTTTAACAGAATTAAATAAATAACTTGTTGTGGAGTACACAATGCAACAACGAAAAGTAGTCATTGTCGGTGGTGGTTCTGCCGGCTGGATGACCGCCGCCTATCTGAATGGTGCCTTGAATAAGCAGGGGACAGAGCAAAACGTACTGATTGAATTACTGGAATCGCCAGATATTCCGAGGATCTCGGTAGGCGAAGCGACTATTCCCTCTATGCGCCATTTGCTGGCGGTAGTGGGGGTCGATGAGCGGGAATTTATGCAGGCCACCGACGCGACCTTTAAACAATCAATAAAATACTGTAATTGGGTACATAATGACAGTAGTTTTTATCACCACCCATTTAGCAGTATGCGGGTTCAACCAATAGACAGGGCAGGCCGAGACTGGCTGAAAAGCGATCGCAGTATACCTTTTATGGAAACTTGCTCGGCACAACCCATTATTTGTGAAATGGGCCTGGCGCCGCTGATGCTGGGTAAATGGGATATGGGCTCCCGGCTAAACTATGCCTACCATATGAACGCTCAGAAATTTGCTGATTACCTGCGTGATTTTTCAACTGCTCGTGGCGTAGTGCATACCCTGGCTAATTTAACCGGGGTTGACATGCAGGGGCCGGATAAAATTGTTGCGGTGACCACGGATCAGCAACAGCGGTTAACGGCAGATTTATTTGTTGATTGCACTGGCTTTAAAGCCAAACTTATTGAAGAGAAAATGAATGTAGGTTTTGAAGACTGCTCGCAATGGTTGTTATGCGACCGGGCCATTACGATGCACTTGCCCTATGATAAATTTTACCCTGGCATGATAAGGCCTTACACCACGGCCACTGCGCTCTCGGCCGGCTGGATTTGGGATATCCCGATGCAAAATCAGCGTTCAGTAGGCTATGTGCATGCCAGTCAGTTTATCAGCATAGAGCAGGCTGAACAAGAACTGCGAGCCTATCAGGGGCCGGGTACGGAGCAACTGAAAGCCAGAGTCGTAGATTTTAAAGTCGGGCGGCGCCAGGGGAACTGGCGGGGTAACTGCGTGGCCATTGGTTTATCGGGTGGCTTTATTGAGCCGCTGGAATCTACCGGTTTGTATCTGAGTGATTTAGGTGCTGTGTTGCTGGCAGAACATTTTCCTTATGATGATCAGGATATGGACATTTTGGCGGGTCGTTACAATAGGTTAATGGCCAATCGTTTTTACGAAATTCTCGATTTTATCAATATGCACTACTGTATGACCAAACGCACCGATACGGCGTTCTGGCGTGAAGTACAAAAACCAGAGCGGATCACCGAGCGCCTGAAAGCTAAATTGGCATTTTGGCGTATTAAACCCCCCAGTGCCCATGATTTTCAGGATCAGTGGTATCCGGGTATGGTAACAACGGGCGCTGATACGCCATCGTCGCTCTCGGCAGATAGCCGGGCAGCGATTGATACCGGCGGTTTATGGAATCATGAAAGTTATGAGTGCATTTTATATGGTATGGGCTTTTTAGACGACGAGTGCAGGCAGCGCTACGGCCCTGACTTACCGCCCACCAGCGTGCACCCTGCCATTATTCAGCGTTTGCAAATGGCCCGGCAAAAATTACCGCCTCATGCCATCTGGTTAAACCGGGTGCTGGGCATGCCAGAATACCCAACGGCGTACCAGCCAAAGGGTTGGCTATAACATCTGATATGGCCACCAGGCCCGGACTGATTGGTTTTTTCCAAACTGCTAATAGCTACTGCCACTAGCAGTGTTATAATGGCGGCCATTTTGGTTATCTTTAATTGTATTAACAAGGACATTTTACATTATGGCGGACGTTGAACATCGCCCCAGCAATTTTATCCGGCAAATTATTGATGCCGATTTGGCCAGTGGCAAACATAACGCGGTCCAAACCCGTTTTCCGCCAGAGCCAAATGGCTTCTTACATATTGGTCATGCGAAGTCTATTTGCTTAAACTTTGGTATTGCTGAAGATTATCAGGGGCAATGTAATTTACGTTTTGACGATACCAACCCTGAAAAGGAGAATATCGACTTCGTTAATTCTATACAACAGGACGTAAACTGGCTGGGCTTTGCATGGAGTGGCAAGGTTCGTTATTCATCAGATTACTTTGATGCGCTACATGATTTCGCTGTTGAGTTAGTCAGTAAAGGCCTGGCCTATGTGTGTTTTCTCAACAATGAGCAAATGCGCGAATATCGTGGCAATTTAACCCAGCCGGGTAAAAATAGCCCTACCCGCGACACCTCAGTGGAAGAGAACCTGGCGTTATTTGCCAAAATGCGTGCCGGTGGTTTTAAGGAAGGCGAGTGTTCACTGCGGGCTAAAATTGATATGAGCTCCAGTTTTATGTGTATGCGCGATCCGGTGATTTACCGGGTTAAATTTGCTCATCATCACCAAACTGGCGACAAATGGTGCATTTATCCAATGTACGATTTTACCCATTGCATATCAGATGCGCTCGAGGGAATAACCCATTCGCTCTGTACTCTGGAATTCCAGGATAATCGCCGTTTGTATGATTGGATCCTCGATAACATCACGATCAATTGCCATCCGCAGCAAATTGAATTTTCCCGTTTAAACCTTGAGTTTGCAGTGATGAGCAAGCGCAAACTGCAAACGCTGGTTGAGCAAAAAGTGGTGACTGGCTGGGATGACCCAAGAATGCCGACTATTGCCGGCTTGCGCCGCCGCGGATATACCCCAGCTTCTATTCGTGAATTTGCTAAACGTATTGGTGTCACCAAACAAGACAATGTTATTGAAATGAGCGCGCTGGAAGCGTGTATCCGCGAAGATTTAGATAGCGCTGCGCCCAGGGCTATGGCAGTGCTCGACCCACTTAAAGTGACGATTACAAATTATCCGGCGGATGGTATCGAATGGCTTGACTCACCTAATCATCCGAAAGATGACAGCATGGGAAGTCGCAAGCTGCCATTTGGCCAGGTTGTTTATATTGATCGCGCAGATTTTAAAGAAGAAGCGAATAAAAAATATAAACGACTGGTATTAAACAGTGATGTTCGGTTAAGAAACGCTTATGTTATTCATGCAGATGAGGTAATCAAAGATAACGATGGCAATATAACTGAGCTTAAGTGCAGCTATTTACCCGAAACCCTGGGCGAAAACCCGGCTGATGGTCGCAAAGTGCGCGGTGTTATTCACTGGGTTGAGGCGACCAATGCCTTGCCTGCTGAATTCCGGGTTTATGATCGTTTGTTCAGTGTGGCTAACCCGGCAGCAGAAGAAGACTTCTTAACCGTTATCAATCCAGAGTCACTGCTGATCAAACAGGGTTTCGCCGAACCCTCACTGCACACTGCGCTAACTGAGCAGGCTTATCAGTTCGAGCGGGAAGGCTATTATTGTGCTGATAGAGACTCTTCGGCCAGTAAACTGATTTTTAACCGCACAGTGGGTCTGCGTGACAGTTGGGGTAACTCTGAACAGTAAACACGACGTTTAATCAAAATAAAGGCCACAGTAGTGGCCTTTATTTATTGTTAATGACCCGAATTATTTTTTAAGCAACACACCAATACCAATAATGGCAGCCAGGCCACCCGCAACCAGATACCAGACTGCGTTATCTGTCGGGCTACCAGTAACCAACTCTGTTACTTCGGAAGCGGCAGAGTTATACGCGTTGTAACCAAAATACAGCAGCACTGCACCCACAACTAATAACGCCAAACCAATAATTTTATTCATATCGTTCTCCTTTGTTATCTTCACCAGTCTAGCTAATAATTTAATGAAAGCAAATCAGTATGTTATTAAAGTGAATAAAACGAAAAATAAAGTTCGCGCGCTCCTGTTGCCAGTGGGGCGGGCTCTGATCTATAACAATTTTTTCAAAAAAGTTATCCTCGATAAACTGGGTTATTGCAGCGCTGAGTCTGATATCATCAGAGCAGATGCCGATCCGCTAAACTGAGGCCATATATGGAATTATTTCTGGCAGTATTGTTTTTTGCATTTTCAACTACCATCACCCCCGGCCCTAATAATGTAATGATTATGTCTTCGGGTGTGAATTACGGTGTCAAACAAAGCATGCCACACTGGCTGGGGATTTGTTTTGGTTTTCCGCTGATGGTACTTTTGGTCGGTTTAGGGTTCGGTGTAATATTTGATCGCTATCCGCATTTGCATCAGTTAATCAAAATAGTCGGCACCTTGTACTTAATCTGGTTAGCCTGGCGCATTGCCAGTGCCCGGCCTGAAACGATTGCTACCGGCAAGAGTAAGCCGTTCACTTTTTTGCAAGCTGCATTGTTTCAATGGGTTAACGGTAAAGCCTGGGTTATGGCCTCTGGTGCAGTTGCCGCGTTCACATCAGTCTCCGGCGTGTACTGGTTTCAGGTGGTCTTAATCACTTTGGCTTTTTTAGTGATGGCTTTTCCCTGCGTGGGCGTCTGGCTGGTATTTGGCGCAGGTTTACGTAAAGTACTGACCCAGCCAATGTTTCAGCGGATGTTTAATATCTTTATGGGGGCCATTTTGTTGTTATCCGTGCTGCCGGTTGTTGCTGAGATCTGGCGCTACTACTTCACAGCGGCAAGTTAATGCTGCTAAGGTAACCGTTATGAACGGGTCTGAAGAGAAAATAAAGCTGGAGCATGAGGCCGCCCGGATTTTTATGCGCCGCTACCAGCAGCGCTTTGGGATTAAGATGCGCCATATCTGGCACAATGAACCCGCCAGACCAGATGTGTCATGCTACTATGAAAACAGTAAGCTGGATTTAGAAATTGCCCATCTGTATGGTAGTGAAGCAGAGGCGATGCATATTCTGGGACGGGCAATCAGCATAGAAACGCATCGCGAGCTGATGGCGTTGCTGCGAACGCCGCCTGAGCACCGGTTGCTGACCGCGCTTAACCGGATTATCAGCAGTAAGGCGCAAAAGCATTATCAAAGCGACAATGTATGGCTGGTGATCCGCAATGCCAATCCGTTATGGACCCGTCAGGATATGCTGTCGCACTGCGATAAACTGTATCTGCCGAAGTCTCATCCGTTTAAGCAAATCTGGTTGGTGGGAGATATGGCCGGGGAGTCAGGTATTTTGCCACTATATCCTCCTGCATTGCGACAGCAAGAGGTGAATCAATGTTAAATTTTTATCATACGCTGGCTAGAAAGCTCAAACCATGGCAACCGCTGTGGTTATTATTGGCTCTGGCCAGTCTGGTTTGGCTGGGTTATTTGTTGTTGCTGGCACCCGTCGCAGTAAGCCAGCGCTGGCAGTTAACCGCAACGGTATGTTTCGCGTTTGCGCTTAATGTGATGTTGTTAACGCTACTGTTTGCACAGCCTGCAACGAATGCCGTCGCCACTGATTTTTGGGACAGACTGCAAAACCGGCTGCGTTATGCTGGCCGATATCTGCTTGGCTGTTTGGTCACTGTGTTATTTCTGTTAATTGTATGGCTGTTTCTGCGTATCGCACTGGGTATAATCGTACCATTACTATTTTGAACCAGTTGGCAGGGCGAGCGTTGCAGCATTCTAATCAATCAGCTCCTGGTGGAATATGGCGTATATTCTGCTCGGTAGTGGATAATTTTGGTGATATTGGTATTTGTTGGCGCATCAGTCGCCAGCTGGTGGCAGAACATGGTCTGAGGGTGCAACTATGGGTTGATGATTTAACCAGTTTTCAGCGTATTTGTCCGCAGATTAAGCCCGAACTGGCTAGACAGTCAGTACTTGGGGTTGAGATATGTTATTGGCCCCCTGCAACAGAATTTGCAGTTGACTGGCAGCAATTAGCCCCGGCCACTGTGGTAGTTGAAGCATTGGCATGTACTATTCCTGTTGCTTACAAGCAGCATATGGCAAGCCAGCAACCGCCACCACTTTGGATAAATCTTGAATATTTATCCGCAGAGAGTTGGGTTGAAGGTTGCCACGGCCTGAATTCACCGCAACCTGATCTCGCTGTTCATAAATACTTTTTTTTCCCGGGATTCACCGAACTTACCGGTGGCTTACTCTATGAGCAAGGCTTGGTACAGCAACTTTCCAGCTTTAATGCCTCGGATCAGGCCCAAACCGAATTCTGGCAGCAAATAGGAATTGACCATACAGATTTTCAATTAAAAGTGTCGATGTTTGCGTATAGTCATGTCCATATTTATGAGCTGCTACAGCAATGGCAGCAGCATCCCGCTAAGGTATTGTGCGTTATCCCACATGGCGATCTTGCTACCGAGCTCGCTGCACAATATCCAGAGCTGCTAAGTGGCAATGTCGTGCAATTTGATAATCTGAGCTTAAAAGTTATCCCGTTTTTAGCGCAGCCCGATTATGATTTGTTGCTGGCAGTTTGTGATGTTAATTTCGTCAGAGGGGAGGACTCGATAATTCGGGCGCATTGGGCTGGTAAGCCATTTGTATGGCAAATTTACCGGCAGCAGGAAAACACTCATCTGCTTAAACTGCAGGCGTTTCTTGACCGCTACTGTCGCCAGATGCCAGAGCAGCTTAGTAAGCCCGTGCAGCAGTTTTATCTGGCTTGGAATACCCATAGTAATCTGACACTAAACTGGCAGCAATTTTATCCATTGCTATCCGAAATTGCAGAGTATAACCAGCAATGGCGTCAACAATTACTGGCAAATGGAGATCTTGCCAGCAACCTCGTGCACTTTGCTAAAAAAAAATTTATAATAACGCCCAATTTTTCCCAACAATGAAGATATTTCAATAATGATGAAAACAGCCCAAGAACTGCGCGCTGGCCAGGTAATTATGGTTGGCACTGAACCGATGGTAATTTTAAAAGCCGAATTCAATAAATCCGGCCGTAACTCTGCCGTGGTTAAAATGAAAATGAAAAACCTGCTGAATGCTCAGGGCATGGAAACGGTTTACCGTGCTGATGACAAATTTGAGCAGGTTCTGCTGGAAACCAAAGAGGTTACCTATTCTTATTTCTCTGATCCAATGTATGTATTTATGGATTCTGAGTATAACCAATACGAAATTGAAGCAGAAAACATGACTGAAGCGCTTAAATACCTGACTGACGGTATGGAGTGTTCAGTGGTATTCTACAACGAGCGGGCTATTTCTGTAGATTTACCTACTGTTGTAGTACGTGAAGTGGTTTACACCGAACCGGCTGCCAAAGGCGATACCTCTGGTAAAGTGATGAAGCCAGCGAAACTGGATACTGGCTTTGAACTGATGGTGCCTGCGTTTGTTGAAATTGGTGATAAAATCGAAATTGACACCCGTACTGATGAATACCGGAGCCGCGCGAAGTAATTTCGCACGTTAACCATTACAAAGGGCGCGTTCTGCGCCTTTTGTTGTTTTACAGCCTATAACAGGATTGCACTGTGACCAATAATGACGTGTTACGCCGCTTGCGGTATGCCTTCGAATACAACAATAGCACCATGAGCGATATTATGGCGCTTGGCGGTCAGACGCCAAGCCGTGAGCAGATGATTGGCTGGTTGAGTAAGGATGATGAAAGCGACTTTGGCGCCATGGCTGATATCGATCTTGCCCGTTTTTTAAACGGTCTTATTGTCCATAAGCGTGGTCGTAAAGATGGACCACAACCTGAGCCAGAGCAGCGGTTGAACAATAATATTATTTTCCGCAAGCTTAAAATCGCGCTGGATTTTAAAGATGACGATATTATGGCGGTGATGGCGCTGGCCGATTTCAGATTGAGTAAGCCAGAGTTAAGCGCATTTTTCCGCCGCGCCGACCATAAACATTTCCGGGTATGTCAGGACCAGGTGCTTCGCAATTTCATCAAAGGCTTGCAACTGAAATTTCGCCCTGATACTCAAGCGCAGGAGTAACTGCATGCATCCCGCTGACAGCTTCAGCAATCTGCAATTGCGCAGTGAGCAACTCACTCCTCTGCAGGGCTTGCTGTTGGAGCCCTTAGCCAGACGCTATCGGCTGCTGCGCCAGGGCGTTAATGCTGTTTTTTTTATACTGGTGTGGTCATTGCTGTTGGGGTTGTATCTGCAACCCTGGTGGCCGTTATCAGTTGCGATATCCGATGCCTCGTACCATGGCCTTTGGATTGTCCCGTTACTGGGTTTGCTGCGGGCGCTGTATTGCTGGCAGGCCGACAAACACAAATTGTTTGCGCTACGTGAACACGATATCAGTTATAAATCGGGTATTTTCTTTCAGGCAATGATCACGCAACCAGTCGTCCGGATCCAGCATATCGAGCTAAAGCAAGGGCCGCTGGAACGCAAAACGGCACTGGCTCGTTTACAACTGTTCAGTGCCGGTGGTGCTATGCACACCTTTGAAATCCCTGGACTGCAGCTGGAACAGGCTCAGCAAATCCGCCAGTTTGTATTGCAGCATAAGGATGCATTGCAAGATGAACAACAACAGTGAGGCTAAGGTCGCGACCCAATCTGACCACGTGCCAGGGATACCCGACCTGGAACAAGACGACGGTCAGGGGCAATGGCAACGGGTATCACCGATTGCCATTTTATATTTCGCAGTGGCAGTGTTACGTTTTTTTATTGGTCAGTTAGTTTATCTTATTCCCCCTTTTATTCTGCTGTTTAACCGGATTAAAGATAACCCTGGCCTGGCTATTGGCTTGCTCAGTGGCGTGTTATTGTTGGTTGTTGTCTCGGCAATCCTGAAATTTTATTATTTCCAATACCGGCTTTCGGCCGGGACGGTAGAAATCCGCTCCGGTGTTATCAGTAAAAAATATCTTAATCTACCATTTAACCGGATCCAGAATATTAAACTGGAGCAACCCATTTTCTACCGGCCGGCAGATTATGTGTGTTTACAGCTCGATACCGCGGGCTCGGTGCAACAGGAAGCCAGGTTAGTCGCGCTAAGCCGACCTTTTGCCGAAGCTTTGAAAAAACATATTCTGGCGTTTCATCAGCAGGCTGCCACCATGGCTGAACATGCTGCCAGGGATGACGTGATACCTGCCACTACGGCAGAAACTGAACAGCTATTGAATCAGCGCAGTTTGCGCGATTTAATTATTCACGGCATCAGTAATAATCGGATCTGGCTATTTTTAGGTTTGGCCGCGCCGTTTTATAATCAGCTGGCGGACAAAATTCTCGATGGGTTGTTGCAGGTGGGTATTGATATACCTGCCATGTTTGACCCAACCCAGCAATCCTGGATGATTATTGGCTTGTATGCGCTGTCGTTAACCATGTTTATCATGTTACTCCTGACCCTGTTTTCAGTGTTCGGTTCGGTTTTGTCGTTTTACGGTTATACCCTGCATAAAAAGCAGGATAATTATATCCGGCGCAGTGGTTTGCTTACCCGGCATGAAGTGAGTATGCGGCTGTCAAGATTGCAACAGGTGGCTTTGAAACGCGACTGGCTGGATATGGTGCTGGGCAGAGTTAATCTGAGTTTCGAACAAATTAATGGTCAGCAACAATTTGCTACCGAACAAAAAATTATGGTGCCTTCGGTCACACCGGCTGAGGCGAGTGCCTTATTAAGCAATGCTTACCCCGATAATCAACTGCGCAATATCGAATTTAATGCGATTAGCCGGCGTTTTATCTGGCGCAATATTGTGTTGTTCTGGATACCTGCGGCCATTATTGGTCCGGTTATGCTTTGGCTGCAACAACAGCCGCAACTGGCGGCACTTAGCGTCATACCGCTAACGTTCTGGGCGCTGTTAATTGTGATGCGCTGGTACCGTTATGGTTATGCGCAGGATGATATTTATTATTATCTTCGTCGCGGTTATTTTGGCGTGGACTACTATTGTTTCGCCAAATATAAATTGCAGCAGGTCCAGTACAAACAAAGTTGGCTGATGCGCCGGCCCGGACTTTGTACCGTTAAGCTGCTCACGGCTTGTGGAGCGTTGGAGATACCTTTTGTCAAAGAGGCTGATGGCAGGGCATTGCTGGAGCAGGGCCTGTGGCAAATGCAGCGTAGCAAAAAAGCCTGGATGTAATTTGCTATAACCATAATAAGGCATACTAACGGCTTTGGAGCTGTAAATCGGCCAGCGTAATGTCGGCATGACTATGTTTAAGCTGGCTCAACAACAGTAAGGCACAACTATACGCATCTGCCAAGGCATGATGCTGATCACTTTGTGGCAATTTATGCCGCTGCAAACACTGGGGCAGGCGTAAGGCGTCTGTTTTCATCACAATGCCCTGTTTGTGCAGCCGGTAAAGCTCCATGTTCAGGGTGTCGATAAAACTGAATTTTGCCGCTTTGCCGAAGATCCGCTGGCAGGCTACTTCCAGAAAACGTAAATCCAGCTGACAGTGGTGCGCCACAAAAATATAACCCGCATAAGTCTGCATCAGCTCGGTTAGCACTTCAGCCAGATCCCGAGCTTGCTTGAAATCCTTGTCGTGCAAGCCATGAAATATCGCACTCTGGCCGACACTAACCGGACTGTGAACCAGATAATGCCGGGCTTCGCTCAGTACGATTTCATATTGTCGCACCGGCACCCAGCCCAGGCTGAGAATATGATCCTGTCTGGCATTTAAGCCTGTCAGCTCCAGATCAACGACCAGAAAAGGGCAGTCGGCGGCCCTGACAGATCCAGCAGGTAGCGTCGTCTGATTAAAGGCCTGCACAATGTGACTCAGTGGAGTGGTTTTATTAGCTAACCAGCTTAGCATTGTTATAAATCCCGGCAAAAACGATGTTTAAGCGATGACTGGGCATCATTAATTACGGTAAGGCTATCTTTAAGTTGGTGCCGTTGCAGGCCAGATAGCACATTAGGGTCCAGTAAATTACTGACGTCATGACCCTGGAGCAAATCATGCTGATGCTTGTCCCAGCGAAGTTGTGTCAGCACGTCAAAGGCATCGGATAAATTCTGGGTGTCTTTGCTATCCATCACTCCGTTATTAGCCAGTTGCACTAAACGTTGGCGGGTATTAATTTCACTAATCCCGGCTGATAGTGCATACACTCTGACAATATCGGTGATTAAACTGATCCCTCGCTTTTTTAAATCCAGGCCTTTTTTCTGTTTACCGTCGTGTTCCAGAATAAAGTTTCTTAGAAAACTTAATGGCGCACTGCGTTGCAAGGCTGTTTGCGCTAAATGATATAAAAATAACGGATTATCACTGGTTTTTGCCAAAATATCCTGCTGTAAGGCATTAAATAATCCTTTACTGCCTTCGATAACCCGTAGGTCAAAAAAGATACTGGATTTTAGCAGCGCTTGCGGAGTAGGGGTGGTGACCCACCTGGCAAATTGACCAGACCAGCCTTTTAAACTTAAGCGCAAATCACTGTTGGATGCCATGATATTGCCCGGGCATAAAATAATGCCGCAGCGCGCTAAACCCTGACAGACAAAGTCGGCCAGAGCGGCAAAATAAGTGGCTACCTCAGCCACCGGCTCTTTTTCCAGCAATAAGGCATTGTCCTGATCGGCATTTAGGCTTTGATCCATCCGGCCTTGCGAGCCAAAGGCCAACCAGCTGAACACGCAGGGCGGCGGGCCAAGTTCGAGTTGAGCCAGGGCAATTAAGCGTTGAGTCAATGCATCAGTAATGGTAGTAATAATATGACCAGCTTCATGCGCCGGCACCTGTTGTTTACCCAGCGTCAGCGCCAGGCTACTGATCTGACTGGCACAGTGCTCCAGACCATCAATACTGGTCTGGCGATGAATTTCGCCAATCAGATACACCGGGTGATCTTGTTGCGAGCGAATAATATCGGTTGCCGTGATCATCGAATAGCTTTGTTGTTTATCTAATACCGGCAAATGATGCACGTTATGCCGGCTCATCAGTTGTACTGCTTCGAACAGATAAGCATGTTTGTCGATGCTATAGGGTTTGGCCGTCATGACTTGCCGCACTGGCGTTTGCGCCGGTAAGTCTGCCGCCAGCACTCTGCTGCGTAAGTCACGGTCGGTGACAATGCCGATAAGCTGCTCATTTTGCTCTACCAATAATGACGACACCCGTTTTTCAGTCATTAAAGCCGCAGCTTGTTGCACACTTTGCTCACCGTCAATAGCAATTTTCCGGGCCTGAACGATGTCACTTATTTTCAGGGTAAAGCGCAAGTTTTGTTGCTGGGCTTTATATTGGTGCAGACGCCGGCTGAACAGGCGTTGAAAGAAAATATCGATATTTTTGTACTGATAACGCAGTTGATGAAAAGCATCGGCAGGTAACCAGTAGACCAGGCCGTCTTCTTCACACACCAGACTGTCGTTGTCACTCAGCCCGGTTAATAATAATTGATAGCCGTAAAAATCTCCCTGTTCCAGCTTGGTCAATAACGTTTGCTGGTCACTGTACAGGGCAAAAATACCGGTGCGGACAATCATTAATCGTTCAGTGTTAAGTTGAACTGTTTCACCATTCTGACAATAATAAACACTGATATTAGCAGCCAGACTGGCCAGCCGGGCTGCGTCAAGCTGGTCAAATGGGGTAGTACCAGCTAAAAAGGTTGTAACCTCAGCGACTTCCATAAGACCTCTGGATAAATTAAAAGTAAGTTACACGGTCTGGCGTTGGCATAACGTCAACAGCAAAGGGTCATTTATATCTAATTTATGCCATACCTTGCCAACGGCTTCACCTGGAGCGGGGATGCGCAGCTGCTCAGTAAAATCTGTCCGGGCATGCTGCTGGCAATGAACAACCTGTGGTACCCGCTTCGCAGACAGGCGACGCTCAAAGAAATACAGATCAACCAGCCAGATCGCCTCATTGCGCTGATTGGGCGCGGCATTAGCTATATCGGCAGCAATAAAGCGTAAGGTTTGTGGATGCAGATAACTCCAGGGCCGCCAGAAAGACTGCTGTTCGACGGTGCGTACAACTACCACGCCATCGGGTAACAGGCTTGCCTGATGTTGATACCAGCTGTATTCACTTTGCACCTGAAAGCCCAACATACCCAACCCGGCAAAAGCGGGGACAAGCCAGCGTGGCGCTTTTTTTCTACTGATAAAACGAATAGCCAGGGCAATACCCGCAGCTCCTAAACCGGCAACAATGGTGGCAATTAACTCCCACAACATAACGTATTCCTGCTTATAGTGTGTTTTTAAAACGGCGGGCTTTCAAATGAAAGCCCGCTACTACTTTAACTATTTTCTTAACTTTATTGTTAACTATAGCTTAGTGGTCTGTTGCCTTACCAGCACCCCGCGGGAAACGCACGCTTTCGACCAGTTCCTGAATCCGCACCGGTGGTGGTGCAGTCAGAGCTGAGACTGTGAAAGCGACGGCGAAGTTGATCATGGCACCTACCGCACCAAACGACAGCGGCGAAATGCCAAAGCCTGTACCACCAAACAACCAATTTTGCGGAATATTCTCAAAGGTGGCGGTGCCAGGAATAAAGAACCAACCCAGGTAAAGGAAGATATACACACAGGTCGATATTAACCCTGCCAGCATACCGGCAATGGCACCTTTGTTATTAACCCGCTTGGAGAAAATACCCATCATCAGCGCCGGGAAGATTGACGCAGCGGCAATACCGAAGGCCAGAGCAACCGTTTGTGCAGCGAAGCCGGGGGGATTCATGCCGAGCCAGGTAGCTACTACAATAGCCACCCCCATTGAAATACGGGCTGCCATTAACTCCCCTTTCTCGCTGATATCCGGTTTAATCGAGCCTTTAATTAAGTCGTGACTAATCGCAGACGAGATGGCCAGCAACAATCCAGCTGCCGTGGATAACGCAGCAGCAAGACCACCAGCAGCAATTAAACCAATAACCCAGCCTGGCAGGTTGGCAATTTCAGGATTAGCCAGTACCAGAATATCGTTATTTACCACCAATTCATTACCGTTCCAGCCCCGCTCGGATGCGGTGGCAGCAAATGCCGGCGTATCATTATAAACCTGGATACGACCATCATTGTTTTTGTCGGTAAACTGAATTAAACCAGTGGTTTCCCAGGTTTTCATCCAATCTGGACGTTCGGCATACTGAATAGAGTCAGCCGTTGGTCCTGCCGGATAAATAGTATTCATCAGGTTTAAGCGCGCCATTGAAGCAACTGCTGGTGCAGTTAAGTATAGTAAGGCAATAAATACTAAGGCCCAGCCTGCAGACCAACGTGCATCGGCTACTTTAGGTACGGTAAAAAAGCGGATAATAACGTGGGGTAAACCTGCAGTGCCGATCATCAGTGACAAGGTAAACAGCACCATGTTCAGCTTGTTATCCACGTCAGCGGTGTAGTCACGAAAGCCAAGTTCACTAACAACCTGATCAAGTTTGGCCAACAATGGCATGCCAGATTCAGTATGCTCAGAAAATAATCCTATCGGCGGTAAAAAAGTATCGGTTAGCTGGAGTGAAATAAATACAGCCGGAATGGTATAGGCGATAATTAATACGACGTACTGTGCTACCTGGGTATAGGTAATGCCTTTCATGCCTCCCATAACCGCGTACAGGAAGACAATAACTGCGGCGATAATCAGTCCCATATCGCTACTGACTTCAAGGAAACGGGAAAACGCCACGCCGGCACCGGTCATCTGACCAATAACATAGGTAACAGAAGCAATTATCAAACAGGCTACCGCGACCAATCTAGCACCGGTACTGTAAAAACGATCACCGATAAAGTCCGGCACAGTGAACTTACCAAATTTACGTAAGTAAGGTGCCAGTAACATGGCCAGTAATACATAACCGCCAGTCCAGCCCATTAAAAAGGTAGAATTGGCATAGCCGCCGGCGGCAATTAAGCCAGCCATTGAAATAAATGACGCTGCGGACATCCAGTCGGCGGCGGTGGCCATACCGTTCATTACTGGGTTTACTCCGCCGCCAGCCACATAAAACTCTTTAGTGGTGCCGGCACGTGCCCAGATTGCGATTGCGATATAGAGGGCGAAGGAGCCGCCGACAAATATCAGGTTTATTGCAAATTGACTCATCCTGCTTACTCCTCGTCCACGCCAAATTCTTTATCAAGCTTGTTCATTCTCCAGGCATAGAAGAAGATCAAAACGATAAACGTTAAAATAGAACCTTGTTGCGCAAACCAGAAACCCAGGTCTGTGCCTCCAACCGCAATACCTGCTAACCATGGCCGCAGTAAAATGCCAAAGCCATAGGACACCAATGCCCATATCGCCAGACTGATAATGATCAAGCGCAGATTCGCTTGCCAGTATGCCTGGGCGTTACTTTTATGGTCCGCCATCATATTTCTCCTTTAGTTATTTTTATCGAGCATTGTTAATCTAGCAGTAGTTAACCGGGGCGCCAGCCCGACTTTAGTCGAAGCCTGACAGCCAAAGATTGACAGCAAGGGTTATTGCAGCCCAAAGTAGCGTTAATAAGTACTAAGGAGAATGCTGTGACAGCATGGACTGTCGCCTTATTGGCGCTAATTTATGTCGGGGGGTTGTTCTGGGTTGCGAACTGGGGTGAACGTCATGCCGATGACCGGCTTATACGAAAGTATGGGGGGCTTATTTATAGTCTGGCTCTGGCAGTGTACTGCACTTCCTGGACCTATTATGGTGCGGTGGGCACCGCGGTTACCCGTGGCTGGGATTATATCCCGATTTATCTTGGCCCCGTGCTACTGTTTATTTTTGGCCAGCCTTTTCTGTTTAAATTGCTGTATGTGTCAAAAAAGCAAAATGTAACCTCAATTGCCGACTTTATCTCTGCCCGCTATGGCAAGCGTAAAAATATTGCCATGTTCTCGGCCATTATTTGCCTGATTGTGGTGGTGCCCTATATTTCGTTGCAATTAAAAGCCGTGGCCAGTTCTTATCAGGTACTGCTCGGTGGTGATTTTTCCGACACTGCAAGTCATTGGTATCAGGACAGTGCCTTACTTAGCGCCATCGCCATGGCGTTTTTTGCCATTTTATTTGGTACCCGCAAATTACATTTAACTGAGCAGAATCGCGGCGTCATGGTCGCTATAGCCTTTGAATCTGTGGTTAAACTGTTTGCTTTACTCACTCTGGCCATCACGGTGTATGTGTTTATTCTGGATAAAGATCAGAATGTACTACGAGTGTTTGCTGAACATGCCGCTAATCAACAGACCCAGCACAGCACGTCTGGCATCATTGAATTTATTACCAAAACCATTCTGGCGATGGCTGCCGTATTTCTGCTTCCCCGTCAATTCCACGTCGCCTTTGTTGAAAATGTCTCGCATCATCATTTACGTCATGCCCGGCGCTGGTTTTCGGGCTATCTGCTGTTGGTTACTCTGGTGGTGGTGCCATTGGCAGTAGCCGGAATGCAGATGTTTCCCGGCATGGCGCAACAGGCTGATAGTTTCGTGTTATTGATCCCTGCACAGTCGGGCTGGAACAGTTTAAGTGCGCTGGTGTTTATTGGTGGTTTTTCCGCGGGCACCTCAATGATCATTATTGCCACGCTAGCGCTCAGTACCATGATCAGTAATGACGTGGTGATGCCTAGTTTGTTGCACTCCAGCCGGCGTAAACGCATCGCCCATGATTACAGTTTACTGATTATTCTGGTACGCAGGGCGATGATTCTGCTGGTGATGGGCTTATCGTATTTTTACTATCAGATATTTGCCCGCAATTATGAACTGGCTGAAACCGGTTTACTGGCATTTGCTCTGGCTATTCAACTGGCACCAGCGGTATTAGGCGGTCTGTATTGGCGCCGTGGTAATGCCTGGGGGGTTTATGCCGGTTTAGGCTTGGGGCTGGTGTTGTGGTTTTACACGCTTATGCTACCGCAACTGGTTAATGCCGGCGTAATCAATAGTGACATTATGCAGCAGGGGCTGTTGGGCGTGCCTTGGCTGTCGCCTACCGGCATGTTTGGCATTTCGCTCGATAGCTTAAGCCATGGGGTACTGTTGTCGTTAGGTTTTAATATTCTGGCGTATGTGATGGTATCGCTGTTCAGTAATGTCAACCTGCAAGATCGTTTGCAAGCCGTGGCGTTTGTTAAACCTAACTTACCTATCGATCATCAGGATACGCCAGCGCGCCGGATCCGTATTCACAATGCAGATTTAAAAATACTGCTGGAGCGGTTTGTTGGCAGCACCCGGGCCATTGAGTGTCTGGCAGAGTTTGGTCGTAAGCATAAACTCAGCCTGCAACTCGATGACTTACCTAGCGTTGGATTGGTTGAACATGTTGAACGTGAGCTTTCCGGTGTTATTGGTGCCTCATCAGCTTCGGCGATGGTTAACGCGGTGCTTGAAGGCCGCCAGCTTGGTTTTGAAGATGTGGTAACCCTGTTTGACGATACGACTCAGGCCATTCAGTTTTCCCGCAAAATACTGTTTTCCACATTGGAACACTTAAGTCAGGGGGTAAGTGTGGTTGACCGGGAGCTAAAACTGGTTGCCTGGAACAAAGCTTACCTGGAAATGTTCAGTTACCCGGAGGGCATGGTTCGGGTAGGGCGGCCAGTTGCCGATATTGTCCGGTTAAATGCTGAGCGGGGGCTTTGTGGGTCAGGCAATCCGGATGAGCATGTTGAAAAACGTATCGCCCATATGCAAAAAGGTACCGCCCATGTCTTTCAGCGCGTTCGTCCTGATGGCCGGGTGATTGAAATGCGCGGTAATCCTATTCCTGGCGGCGGCTTCGTGACCAGCTTTACTGATATCTCTGAGCATGTTAAAGCTGTGCAGGCATTGGCTGAGGCGAAACAACATCTGGAAGACCGAGTGCAGGAACGCACTCAGACTATCTCGGATATCAATCACGAACTGCTGGCGGAAGTCGGACGGCGCAGGGAAACCGAACTGCAGCTGTTACAAGCGAAAGCCGAAGCGGAAATGGCCAATGCATCGAAAACGCGCTTTCTGGCGCTTGCCAGCCACGATATTCTGCAGCCGCTAAACGCGGCCAGATTATTTGCCGCAGCGCTTGGTGGTGCTAAAGAGAAAGCGCAACAACATCTTATTCTAAGCCAACTTGATAATTCTTTAAAAGCCTCAGAAGAGCTAATTTCAACCTTACTGGAGATTGCCAAACTTGACGATGGCAAGTTGAAACCGGATGTCCATCCGGTGGCCTTGCAAGAGCTGCTGTCACAGCTGGCGGATGAATTCAGTTTAGTAGCCAGCCAGAAAGGCTTAAACCTGAAAGTCCGGATGACCGCGCACTATGTCCTGACTGACTCGACTTATTTGCGGCGAATCTTGCAAAATATGCTGTCAAATGCCCTGAAATATACGGTAAAGGGGCGAATTTTACTCGGTTGTAGAAAGCGTGCCGATACGGTGGTGATTCAGGTATGGGATACTGGCCCTGGCATTGCTCCTGATGACTTAGAACGGATTTTTGAAGATTTCTACCGGATAGATGCGACAGCAAAAGGCCAGCAAGGTGTTGGTCTCGGCTTAGGCGTAGTCCACAGAATGGCAAAATTACTGGGGCACCCGTTGCATGTTCGCTCGTGGCCAGGTCAGGGTACGTTGTTCAGTATTAGTTTGCCGCTGACGGATCAGCGCCAACGAGCCCTGTTGCCACTACCTGGAAAACAAGCGCAACGACCGTTGCCCGGATTAACAGTAGTATGTATTGATGATGATGTGGCTAACCTTGCTGCTTTGAAAGTATTGCTGGAGCAGTGGCAGATTGCGACGGTAAGCTGCTTTTATGATGAAGCCGAGTTGCTGGCATATGCCCGTGGTGCCCCTGCACCCGATGTGATGCTGATAGATTATCAGTTAGGCCAGCATGCCAATGGTCTTGATGTGTATCAGCAAATCAAAGCGTTCTGGGGTGAGGTTGGAGGCATTCTGGTTTCAGCATCGCCACAAGCAGATTTAGCGGCTCAGGCAAAAGCCGCGGGGTTAATGTATCTGGCTAAGCCGATTAAACCCGGCGCACTCAGAGCCAGCCTGAACCATTTTAAAATGCTTAAGCGTGCCAGACAGGAATAATCAGCAATCAGTGTCATTCAGTGCTGTTGCGCCATTGCCCGGTCTACCGGCGGCTCTAAGGTGAGTCGCTGCGCTTGAATGACCACCTGGGTGCGATTGGTGCAGCCCAGTTTGCGAAAAATAGCAGTAATATGCGCTTTAACCGTGGCTTCTGAAATATGCAGATCATAAGCAATTTGTTTATTCAGCCAACCTTCGGTTAAGTAATATAGCACTTTATATTGTTGCTGAGTAAGCTGCGCTACTTTAGCGGCCAGGTCTAAATCTTCGCCGGCACTTTGTTCCTGAAACACTGCTTTGTGCAGAGGCGCAGGCACCCAGAGCTCACCTGACAGCACAGCATTCAGCGCTGTACTGATATCCACTGGGTTAGCCGATTTGGGAATATAGGCCGACGCACCAAAGGCAATTACCCGGCGAATGACATCTAATTCTTCGCTGGCAGAAATAACGACTATTGGCAGGCTGGGATGGTTTTTACGCAACTGAATTAATCCCAGAAAACCGCAGTTACCAGGCATATGTAAATCCAGTAGCAACAAATCAGTATCGGGATGTTGCTCCAATGCAGTGCAGGTACTGTCGAAACTATCTGCTTCGATGGTCGCCTTGGTGACAAAAGTACTGCTTATCGCATTAATCAATGCGTTGCGAAACAACGGATGGTCGTCTGCAACAATAAGCTTTGTCATATAAATCCTCCGGTAAGATCCAGAATTGTAATTATAATAAAGGCCGCAATAGCGGCCTTTTTTGCTGCAACTGGAACAACGTTAAGTGTACGCTGTTTTTTCCTTATTGACGATTTAAACGGTTATTCACTAAAATTTCAACAACTGACGGGTCGGCCAGGGTTGAAATATCACCTAACTGATCATGCTCATTTGCGGCAATTTTGCGCAGGATGCGCCGCATAATTTTACCCGAGCGGGTTTTCGGTAAGCCTGCTGGTGCCCATTGCACCAGATCCGGGGTTGCGATAGGCGAAATTTCTTCCCTAACCCAGGCCCGGATGGCTTTCGTCAGTTCATCGCTGGGTTCAACGCCAACTCGTGGTGTAACATAAACATAAATACCCTGACCTTTAATAGGGTGCGGATAACCTACCACTGCCGCTTCTGCTATTGCCTCATGCGCGACTAGGCAGCTTTCAATTTCGGCAGTACCCAAACGATGGCCGGAAATATTTAATACATCATCTACCCGGCCGGTTAGCCAGTAATAACCATCTTCATCACGCCTTGCGCCATCGCCGGTAAAATACATGCCCGGATAAGTACTGAAATACGTCTGCTCAAAACGATCATGATCGCCATATAAGGTACGCATCTGGCCGGGCCAACTGTCCAGGATCACCAGATTACCAGTAGCGACACCATCAAGTTGCTTGCCTTCATTATCGAGAATTGCCGGTTTTATGCCGAAAAATGGCCGGGTGGCAGAGCCTGGTTTCAGTGCTGTTGCACCAGGTAACGGCGTAATTAAAATACCTCCGGTTTCAGTTTGCCACCAGGTATCGACGATAGGACACTGGCTATTACCCACCTTTTCGTAATACCAGTTCCAGGCTTCCGGGTTTATTGGCTCGCCGACGCTACCCAGAATTTTCAGCGAACTTAAGTTGGCACCTTCTACCGGGCTGTCACCATGGGCCATCAGTGCCCTAATTGCGGTAGGGGCAGTGTAAAGAATATTAACCTGATATTTATCAACAATTTGTGATATACGTTTAACGCTGGGGTAGGTTGGTACCCCTTCAAACATCACACTGCTGGCGCCGTTGGCCAGAGGGCCGTAAATAATGTAACTGTGACCGGTAACCCAGCCGACATCCGCTGCGCACCAGTAAATGTCACCGTCGTGATAATCAAATACGTACTGATGCGTCATCGCTGCATACACCAGATAACCGCCTGTGGTGTGTAATACGCCTTTGGGTTTACCGGTCGAGCCTGAGGTATAAAGAATAAACAGCGGATCTTCGGCATTCATTGGCTCTGGCTCACAGTGCTTACTCTGGCTGGCGACCAGCTCGTGGTACCAGACATCCCGCCCGGGATGAAAATCGATATTTTTAGCCACGTGTTTGACCACGATAACATTTTTCACCGGGCTGTCAGTGCCCAGATGGGCCAGCGCTGCATCAGTGTTATCTTTTAAGTGCGTTGCTCTGCTACCACGTAGTGCCTGATCAGAGGTAATAACCAGTTTTGAATCGCAATCAATAATCCGGCTGCCCAGCGCATCGGGTGAAAAGCCGGCAAAGACCACAGAATGGACCGCGCCAATCCGGGCGCAGGCTAATAAAGCGATGGCCGCCTCCGGGATCATCGGCAAATATATTGTTACCCGATCACCTTTATTCACCCCCAGCGATTTCATGCCATTTGCCAGCGCACACACCTGATCGTAAAGTTGCTGGTAGGTCACCGTCTTCTGCACCCCGGGTTCATCGCCTTCCCAGTAAAACGCAACCTGATCGGCTCTGTCAGCCAGGTGACGGTCTAAACAGTTATAACTGGCATTTAAGGTGCCGTCGCTATACCAGTTTACTTTAACCTTACCTAGCTCAAAACTGGTGTCTTTTATCTTGCTGTAGGGCGTGATCCAATCCAGACGCTTACCTTGCTCAGCCCAGAACTGTTCAGGCTGCTCAACCGACTGACGGTACATTTCCTGATAAATGTCATCGGTAATATGTGTATTGGCTTTGGCCTTAGCACTTACCGGATAAAGGCTTGGATGTGACATAGTTTCCCCTGTGGATCTGCAGTATTTATCTAAGTAATTATAACTGGTTACTTTCTATCGAATTGAGACGGCAATTGAAATTAGACCATAGTCTAGCCAAGCATTGCATATTGCGCTAACTGCGACTAAAGGCTAATTGCGAACTTACAGACTGTCACCCAAAGTTGTACCGTCAAAATTTAAATAACGCAAACCAGATGTTATTACAATAATAAAGATGGAGAACTTCAGATGAGACAGAGAAAGACCCTAAGTGCCCTGACTGCAGCCATTGTGCTGGCGTTGTCGGCTGGCAGTGTTCAGGCTAATGGTTTTAATATTGGCGACACTGATGTGACCTTCGGTGGCTACGTTAAACTTGACGCCATGTATACCGACAGCTCCGATGGCCAGATTGCAACCGGTATCGGCCGTGACTTTTACATCCCGAGCCTGACACCGGTTGGTGGTGCTGATGAGGGCGGGAGCTTTGATTTTCATGCCCGTCAGTCGCGTTTCTTCTTTAAAACGACAACCCAGCTGGAGAATGGCAAAACGCTAGGTGGCCACATTGAGCTGGATTTCCTGGCGACAGCGGGCGGAGATGAGCGGATCACCAACAGTTATTCTCCCCGGTTACGTCACGCCTTTATTACCTACGATGGTTGGTTATTCGGCCAAACCTGGTCCACTTTTATGGATTTAAGTGCGTTGCCGGATACCCTGGATTTTATCGGCAATACCGATGCCATGCCATTTGCGCGCCAGGCGCAAATCCGCTATACCAGTGGCAATTTTCAGGTGGCTATCGAGAATCCTGAAACCACGGTCACCCCTTTTGGTGGTGGCAGCCGGATCACCACTGATGATAACGCCACGCCGGATTTAGTCTTTAAATATGGCCAGAAGACCGAATGGGGTAACTGGTCCGTATCTGCTCTGGTGCGTCAATTGGCTTATGAAACAGCCACGATCGATACAACCACTTCAGCGTTTGGCGTAAGCGCTACGGCAAAAATAATGTTAGCTAATAATAATGATATCCGCTTAACCGCAACGACAGGCTCTGGTGTGGGGCGTTATATTGGTTTAAACACGGCAAACGGTGCGGTACTGGATAACACTAACGAGCTTGATGCTATCGACTCCACTGCATTTGCTGTGGCTTACCGGCATAACTGGAATAGCCAGTGGCGCAGCAATCTGGTGTATTCGATGTTAAGCGTGGATAACGATACTGCGCTAACGGGTGCCGGTGTAACCAAAACGACCAGTAGCTGGACCACTAACCTGATTTATCAGGCGGCTAAAAAGCTGATGTTTGGTATTGAATACAAATTTGCTAATCGCGAAGTAGAATCAGGTTTAGAAGGTGATATGAATCGTTTGCAGTTCAGTGCTAAGTACGATTTCTAATTAAAAAAACCAGCGGTTAGGCTGGTTTTATATTCACAGATACAGGTAACGGCCCCCAGACAAGGGGGCTTTTTTTATTCTGCTTTTTCTGGCTTAGTCATTGGCGCACTGGCTGCCTGTCTGGCAAAAGCAGAGCCGGCTGGCCGGGTTGAACTGCTGACAGTCGGGCGCTCTGCGACCGGAGTTGCAGGGGTAACTGTCTCAGTAGCACTGACAGATGCAGACTCCGCTGCGCTAGCAACGGGTTTAGCCATATCGGCCACTACCATATTACCGAAACGGCTTGCTGTTTTGGCCGCAGCGGCTTTAGGTGCTGGTGTTTTCGGTTCAGCTTTTGGCTCGGTCTTCGGTTGAGCCGGTTGAGCCGGTTGCTCGGTAGTAGCCGCCTTTGCCGTTGGCGGAGTAGCCGTACCGTTTTCTGCCGGCGCCAGATTCAATTCAGATTGCTCAGGAGCAACTGCTTTCTGTTTAGCTGCTGCCGCAACGGGTTCAGCTTTTTCTGCTTTAGTTTTCTCCGTGCTTTCAGCGCCTTTATCTGCAGTGGTTTCAGCAGTTTTACGTTTGGCCCGGGGCCGTCCAGGTTTAGCTCTGGCCTTGGCGGGGGCCTTGGGCTTACTGTCGACGTGCTCTTTTTCGTGTTCAGAAGCATCTTCAGCTGCAGTATCAGCAGTCGTGCTAACGTCGCTGGTATCTGCAACATTTTCAACAGCAGGAGTCGGTTCCACTGCAGTTTCCGCTGTGGTTTCTGGCTTGGCTACAGTTGCTGGCACAACCGGGACATCAGTAGCTGTCGTCTCCTGGTTTTCAGTGACAGGCACTTCCGTACCGGCAGCCAGTTCCTGCTGGTCTTTCTTACGTTTCTGGCCAGCAGCACGTAAATGCCGTGGTGAACGGCGGTTGCGGCTGCGAGGTTCAGTACTTTCACCTTCTTCCTGATCTGACGTTTCGCTCACTACTGCTTCTGCAGCCGTTGCTTCAACAGCAGGCGTTACCGCTCCAGAGGTGTTCTCTGTGGCAACTTCAGGTGTTTGGGGTGTTGATGTCGCCACATCGTCGACTTTAGCAGTGCTTACCGCTGTAGTCTGGTTGTCACTGGCAGTTGTATTAATCGCTTCAGCGGTTTGCTCTGCAGTTGCCGGCGTTTGTTGCCCTGTCAGTGCTGTCTCAGCAGATAATTCAGGCGCAGCCGTTGCCGTTTCAGCAGGCTGATTAAGCCGAACTGACTTACGTACATTGCGACGTTGCCGGCGCTCTGCCGCAACACTGCGCTCTTTCGGCTCTTCGCCTTGTTCTGCAGACGCGGCCTCAGCAGCGCGCTCGGTTTGTGGCTTACGGGCGTCTGGCTGGCGGCTGCGTTCCTGCGCAGGGCGCGGAGTACGGTCCTGTTTTACCGGTGCAGCAGCAGTGCTATTAACGCTATCATCTTTATCTACCGCACGGTCTACCTGATCCGGACGACGGCGTTTGTTATTGCGACGACGATTATTGTCATTTTTACTATCAGCACGGCTACTATCACGACCGGTATCACGACCAGAATCACGAGTATTATCCCGACCGGCATCACGCGCGCCATCGCGGTTGTTGCGGCTGGCTCTGCCATCTTCTTTACGGGCAGTATGCTGCTGGCTTGGTGTTTTGCTGTGCTCAACTTTCGGCTCGCTGCCGGTAATTAACCCTTTAAACCATTTGCTCAGCTTACTGAATAAATCAGGTTTAGCATCGGCTACCGGAATACCCGATGCTGGCGCGGGCGCTGAACGGGCAGGGGCTGACTGTGCAATATTAATTGCCGAGACTGCGGGTTTTTCTTTTACTACTTCAACAGAGGGCTGGTAAGGCTTGCTGATCACTTCTGGTGCCTTAACCATATTGTAACTTACGTCATCCAGCTCTTCATCAATGCGGATACGCGATACTTCATAGTTTGGTGTTTCCAGGTGCTCATTAGGAATAATAAAGATCTGGATACCATTACGTTTTTCAATCCGACGTACTGATTCCCGTTTCTCGTTCATTAAATAGGTCGCAACGGATACCGGTACCTGGGCATGGATTTGACTGGTATTGTCTTTAATCGCTTCTTCTTCGATTAAGCGCAAAATTGACAATGCTGAGCTCTCTGTACCACGAATGGTGCCACGGCCATGACAGCGTGGGCAAACATGGCCTGCAGATTCACCCAGAGACGGACGTAAGCGTTGCCGTGACATTTCCAGTAAGCCAAAGCGGGAGATGCGACCAATTTGTACCCGGGCCCGATCGTGTTTAACCGCATCTTTCAGACGGTTTTCCACTTCACGCTGATGCCGTACCGGCGTCATATCAATAAAGTCGATAACAATTAAGCCACCCAAGTCGCGCAGGCGTAACTGACGGGCAATTTCATCTGCCGCTTCCAGGTTAGTATTAAAAGCGGTTTCTTCGATATCACCGCCTTTAGTTGCCTTTGACGAGTTAATGTCAATTGCAGTAAGCGCTTCGGTGCCGTCGATAACGATAGAGCCACCTGACGGCAACCTGACTTCACGGCGAAAGGCTGTTTCTATCTGGGTTTCAATCTGATAGTGCATAAACAGCGGTACTTCGCCGTCATACATTTTTACCCGATGGGCAAAATCTGGCCGGAATTGTTGAATATAGACTTTGGCTTCTTCAAAGATTTTCGGGTTGTCGATCAGGATTTCACCAACGTCACGGCGCAGGTAATCGCGGATGGCGCGAAATACCACATTACTTTCCTGGTGAATAAGGAATGGTGACGGACGTTTAGCGGCTTCTTCGGTGATCGCAGACCAATGTTTTAACAGCGCTTTTAAATCGTAATCCAGCTCTTCGTACGATTTTCCTACCCCGGCTGTACGGACAATTAAACCCATACCATCAGGCATTTCCAACTGGCCTAGTGAGTCTTTCAGATCCTGACGTTCATCACCTTCTATCCGGCGGGAAATACCACCAGCGCGTGGATTATTTGGCATTAGTACCAGATAAGAACCGGCCAGACTAATAAAGGTGGTTAACGCCGCCCCTTTCTGGCCGCGCTCTTCTTTATCGATCTGAATAATAACTTCCTGGCCTTCTTTAACCACCTCTTTAATATTAGGGCGGCCATCAAAGCTATAACCTTTAGGGAAATACTCGCGGGAAATTTCTTTTAACGGTAAAAAACCATGGCGGTCAGCACCGTAATCAACAAATGCAGCTTCCAGGCTGGGTTCAACCCGGGTAATTTTGCCTTTGTAAATATTCGCTTTTTTTTGTTCATGACCCGGGCTTTCTATGTCCAGGTCATACAATTTTTGGCCATCGACCAAAGCAACGCGGATTTCTTCTTCCTGCGTGGCATTTATTAACATTCTTTTCATTGTTGGGTGACTCTATTATGCAGCCACAACGCAACCTTACTGGGCACCTGGGTGTTCAGATGTTATCAGGCATCAAATAATGCAATCTCCCGACTGGGATGCCTGAGGGAACCAAATTGTCACTATTTACAGTATAGTTATCTGTTTTCGTTTGAATCTGAAACACACCGCCGTTCGGCGTTGCGTTATAGCAAATTATTCTTGTTGCTCAGGTTACTGGAAACTGTGTTTTGCCGTTATTGGTAACAGATTACGCAACATCACCTCAGGCAAATGGCTTATTTAAACGCCGGGGCTATAAAAACGTTGGTTTTCACCAAGATTTCGGTATGATCACATCCCCTGACGGTGCCGCACAATTTCTCTTATGTCACTTTGAGCGCCCTAATTGCCACATTTTGGCATAATTAGCCGGATGATTATCCCACTAATATGCGTCGGATAGCAACTTAAAAGTAATTTTAGCAGAGTATTTAAAGCACATGGCAGATGAAATCAAATTACCAATACAAATGATTGAAATAGAAGATGATTTTATCGGTCAGCGAATAGACAATTTTTTGCTGGCACGCTTGAGAGGGGTGCCCAAAAGTGTCATTTACCGCGTTTTGCGAAAAGGTGAGGTGCGAGTTAATAAAAAACGCGTCAAACCTGAGTATAAGTTACAGCAGGCGGATATCGTCCGGGTGCCACCGTTAACTGTTGCCGCAGAGCCGGATAGAGTGTCAGTAAAGTTAACTTTGGTCAGCGAACTGGAAAGTCATATTCTGTTTGAGGACAGCGACCTGATCGTACTTAACAAGCCTTCAGGCATGGCAGTGCATGGCGGCAGTGGTTTGCAGTTCGGCGTTATTGAAGCGATGCGAGCCTTACGCCCGCAAGCGAAACTGCTGGAACTCGTGCACCGGCTGGACCGCGATACGTCCGGCTGTTTACTCATTGCCAAAAAGCGCTCGGTACTTACGCATTTACATGCCCAGTTACGTGATAAAACCGTTGAGAAAAAATATTGGGCACTGGTCAGTGGTGACTGGGACAATAAAGTGCGTAAAGTGACCGATGCGCTTAGAAAAAATACCCTGCAGTCGGGCGAACGGGTGGTTAAAGTTGACGAGGTTAATGGGAAACCGTCAGAAACCCGCTTTCGAATTTTGCAGCGTTATCAGGAAGGCACTCTGGTGGAAGCTTTTCCGGTTACCGGTCGGACGCATCAAATTCGGGTGCATACTGCCTGCAAAGGACATCCTATCGCCTGTGACGACAAGTACGGCGACAACGCCTTTAGTAGTCAGATGCAGCAGCTAGGACTAAACCGGTTGTTTTTGCATGCCAAAAGCCTCAGTTTTACCCACCCGAACAGTTTGACGACGATGCGGATTGAGGCACCACTTGATGTGCAGCTGGAAAGCGCGATGACCAGATTAACGAGAAAGTAGTATGACCCAGCAGAATAATAGCAACGTCGACCTGGTGATATTTGACTGGGATGGTACGGTAATGGACTCCATTGGTCGCATCGTATCTTCGATGCAGGCTGCCGCTGGTTTAACGGGGCTCGTTGTGCCAAGCAGTTACGCCGTTAAGCAAATTATTGGTTTAAGTCTGGATCCGGCATTCGCTGTGCTTTTTCCCGACACGAATACCACGCAGCGCGCTCAGCTGTTTGAGCATTACCGCGATCATTACACGATTTACGATACGACGCCGACACCATTATTTGCCGGAGTAGAGCAGGTATTAAAGGCGCTGGCTGAACAAAATATCTTGCTGGCCGTTGCCACGGGCAAGGCCAGAAAAGGCCTGGACCGGATGTTTGCGGAAACCGGGCTGGCTGACTATTTTGTTACCAGTCGCTGCGCTGATGAGGCACAGTCGAAACCGCACCCGGATATGCTATTGCAGATAAGTCAGCAGTTAGACATTAAACCTGCCAACGCTATTATGGTCGGAGACACCAGCCATGATATGAAAATGGCTCAGTCGATTGCGATGCCAAGAGTAGGGGTAACCCATGGCGTGCATGGGGCGGAAGTGTTAAGTCAATTTCAGCCCAAAGCGATAATTGACGATTTACCTTCGTTGCTGTCACATATATAGCTGTCACATATATAGCGCTGCGTCCGGACTGCTGGCTGCTCAATAGCCAGCAGTTAATAAGTCGACGCCTTCATTTCGTAGCAGTTGCAATAGCTTGATTAGCGGCAGACCAATCAGACTGTTGGGATCGTCGCCCCGTAATGCACTGAATAAACTGATACCTAAGCCTTCACTCTTAAAACTTCCGGCGCAGTCCAGAGGCTGCTCTCGTGCGACATACGCTGCAATCTCCTGTTCGTTAAGGATACGAAAACTTACGGTAAAAGGCTCAACAATAAGCTGGCATTGAGCCGTTGTTGCGTTAATCAGGGCCAGACCGGTTAAAAACGTCACACTGTGGCCACTAAACTGACTCAACTGGGCGATGGCATTGTCCACGGTATGTGGTTTGCCGATAATCTGACCATTAAACACGGCTACCTGATCAGAACCAATCACCAACCCTTCGCTTAGCGTGTTTGCCACGGCTTGTGCCTTTGCTCTTGCCAGTCGGCGGACCAGCGCCGTTGCATCTTCGCCAGAAAACGGCGTTTCGTCTGTTTCAGGTTTGACTGCGGTAAAGTGTGGCGTTAACTTCGCCAGTAATTGCCGTCGATATACCGAGGTAGAGGCCAGATAAAGCGCGGGCAGCGCAGATTGATTCATAAAACCTTCAATGCAGACGATTAAAACGCTATTATGCCAACTCAATACGTGTTGTACAAAGGACGGTTTTTAAGCGGGCAATAAAAAGCAGAAAAAACTATGGGATCCCTTTGACAGCAGGGGTTGGGTTCTATATGATGCGCGCCTTATGCAAAAAGTGAAAATACCTGTTACGCTTGATCCGGTTAAAGCTGCCCAGAAACGGTCGGTGTTTGACGGCATAGTGCTGCTGCAAACCTTAACCCGGTTAACAGAGAGCCTGGTTGAAAAGCAAGGTGAAGTGGCAGTAAGAATTGAATGCGGTACCGATGAGCAGGGCCTGGCTGTATTACACGGCGAGGCGGCATGTCAGGTTGCTGTATGTTGTGAACGTTGTGGCGAGCCGATGCAGCTGGTGTTAGACAGCAAGTTTGTCTACACCCCGGTGAAAGGTGATGATGATGCAGCGCTGGCATTAATACCAGAGCGATATGATGTTGTCGTCCGCAATGAGCATGGCGAAATAAATTTACGGCAGTTGGTTGAGGATGAACTTATTCTGGCATTACCACTGTTTCCGATGCATGATGCAGCAGCTTGCCATATTAGCGCTGATGCGATGAGCTTCGGAGATATAGGGCCAGAACCAGAAAAACCAAACCCCTTTGCCATACTGCAAGAACTGAAAAAAAAGTGATTTAGGAGAAATACCATGGCTGTTCAGCAAAACAAAAAATCTCGTGCACGTCGTGACATGCGCCGTTCACACGATGCATTAACTGGCCCTACGCTGTCAGTTGATTCAACTACCGGTGAAACGCATCGTCGTCACCACATTACTGCCGATGGTTTTTACAAAGGTCGTAAAGTAAAGTAAGCCTGGATGCACCTGGTGCAGCCAATAAAGATTAAACTTGCTTTAGATATGATGGGGGGCGATCATGGCCCCCTTACTACTATTGCTGCCGCCCTGGCAGCGATTGCTGAGTTCCCCCAGCTAGATCTGGTGTTGTGCGGCGACACCGAGATGTTGCAACAACAATTGCGTTTCCATAACAGTTTTCCTCACCCCCGACTTAGCCTGGTTGCCAGTAATCACGATGTTGGCATGGCCGACAAGCCATCGGTTGCCCTTCGCAGCAAACGAGAATCATCAATGCGCAAAGCGCTCGATTTAGTCGAGCAGGGCGAAGTGCAAGCCTGTGTCAGTGCCGGTAATACCGGAGCACTGATTGCGATGGCGCATTATGTATTGAAAATGCTAAACGGTGTCGAACGCCCGGCGTTGATCAGTGGTTTACCCAGTTGTCAGGGCAACCCGGTTTATATGCTGGATTTAGGCGCCACGGTTAATTGTGATGCAGATACTTTATTTCAATTTGCCGTGATGGGCGCGGTTATGGCCGAAGAGGTGGTGGGTATTCGCCATCCTAAGGTGGCATTGCTGAACATGGGCGAAGAGGAGATCAAAGGCTCTGATCAAATTAAGCGGGCGTCGCAATTGCTAACCCACTGTAACGACATTAACTATATTGGCTATATCGAAGGCGATGATATTTTTTCGGGTAAAGCCGACGTTATTGTCTGCGATGGATTTGTCGGCAATGTGGCGTTAAAAACCTGCGAAGGTGTGGCCAAGCTGATATTGCGCCGCTTTGAAACCAGTTTGCGTCAGCGGGTCAGTGCTCAATTTTTCAGCTGGCTGCTGAAACCTTTCATAAAAAGTCTTTATCAGGGGGTGAACCCCGACCACTATAATGGCGCAAGTCTGATAGGATTGCGCGGAATTGTAGTGAAAAGTCACGGAAATGCGACAAAAGACGCATTTTTAAGTGCCATCCGACAAGCAGTGCGCGAGGTTGAACGCCAGGTGCCTGCTAAAATTAAAGATCGGCTGGAACACGTATTAATTGATAAAGCATAGGTTCGCATGTACTCACGCATTATTGGCACCGGGAGTTATTTCCCGTCACAAGTTCGCACCAACGCAGATTTGGAAACCATGGTGGAAACCACCGATGAATGGATTATCGAGCGAACCGGAATAAAAGAGCGACGGATTATCGGGGCTGATGAGTCGGTTGCCACCATGGGCGCGCAGGCGGCATTAAAAGCGATAGAGGCCGCAGGGGTAGATAAAAACAGCATTGATATGATTATCTGTGCGACCACCAGCGCGTCGCGGGCCTTACCCAGCGCTGCCTGTGAAATTCAACGTGAACTAGCTATACCTGTGATTCCCGCATTTGATATTGCTGCGGCTTGTGCCGGCTTTTGCTACGGCTTAAGCGTGGCTGATCAGTATATAAAAACCGGTATGGCGAAACGCATAATGGTCATCGGTTCAGACTGTTTATCGCAGTTAGTCAGCCCGGAAGACCGTTCAATGGTGATTTTATTTGGTGATGCTGCAGGCGCAGTACTGCTCGAAGCGTCTGAACAGCCGGGTATTCTGTCAACTCATATTCACGCCGAGGGCAAATATTCAGAATTATTATATGTTGATAATCCTATCCGGGGTAACGAGAGCTCAGTTCATACGTCATGGGGCAGTATGAAGGGTAATGACGTATTTAAAGTGGCCGTTACCAAGTTATCGCAGGTCGTTGAACAAACGCTCAGTGCCAATAATATGGATAAATCAGAAATAGACTGGCTGGTACCGCATCAGGCAAACTTGCGAATTATCTCGGCGGTGGCCCGTAAACTGGATATGTCGATGGATCAGGTGGTGATTAACCTGGATCGTTATGGCAATACCTCTGCCGCAACCGTGCCGACAGCGCTGGATGAAGCAATCCGCGACGGCCGGATTAAACGTGGCCAGACCCTACTGTTGGAAGCCTTCGGCGGTGGATTTGCCTGGGCATCTGCGCTGGTTCGTTACTGATTTTTCGTTACCGTTTAAACATGCAGGACAAAAAATGACTCAAAAACTTGCAATCGTATTTCCCGGGCAGGGTTCACAAAGCGTGGGTATGCTTGGCGATCTTTATCAGCATGATAGTGTCAAAGCCACCTTTGCCGAGGCCTCTGCCGCGCTGGGTTATGACTTATGGTCACTGACGGCTAATGGTCCGGAAGCGGATTTAAATGAAACACATCGCACACAACCGGCACTTCTCACTGCATCAGTCGCTATCTGGCGCCTGTGGCAACAACAAGGTGGTGCTATGCCGGTATATCTGGCGGGTCATTCTCTGGGCGAATACTCGGCCTTGGTTTGTGCGCAAGTGTTAAGCCTTGGCACGGCGGTGAAGCTGGTTGAACAACGTGGGCACTATATGCAACAGGCGGTGCCGGCCGGGGTTGGCGCTATGTCTGCCATTATTGGCCTGGATGATGTTGCCATTACCAAAGCCTGCGCCGAAGCGGCACAGGGTGAAATCGTCGCGCCGGTAAATTATAATTCGCCGGGCCAGGTTGTCATCGCTGGCCATAAAGCTGCGGTAGAACGGGCTGGTGAGCTGTGTAAAGCAGCCGGTGCCAAACGGGCTTTGCCGTTGCCGGTAAGTGTTCCTTCACATTGCGCCCTGATGCGCCCGGCTGCAGAACAACTGGCTACGGATTTAGCGGCACTGACTTTTAATACCCCGCAATTACCGGTGATAAACAACGTTGATGTCAGTATTGCTATTGACAGTGCCGCCGTAAAAGAGGCACTGGTTCGTCAGTTGTACAGCCCGGTTCGCTGGACCGAAACCATTCAATGGCTGGCCAGTCAGGGCGTGACTGACGTGATTGAGATAGGCGCTGGCAAGGTACTAAGTGGCCTGGTTAAACGTATTGATAAAAATCTTAATACCAGTTCGGTGAATGATCAGGCGTCGCTGCAGTCTGCGTTAACTCAGCTTACACAGGAATAATTATGACAAATTTACTTTCATTAGAGGGCAAAGTTGCTTTGGTAACGGGAGCCAGTCGTGGTATTGGCAAAGCTATTGCAGAGCAATTAGCCGCCTTGGGAGCAAAAGTAGTGGGTACCGCTACTTCGGAAAAAGGCGCGGCCGCTATTTCGGCTTATCTGGCCGATAAAGGCCAGGGGCTGGTGTTAAACGTTACTGACCCTGAGTCAATTGAACATTGTTTAACCGAAATCAAAAACCAGTTTGGCGAAATTGATATTTTGATTAATAATGCTGGTATTACCCGCGACAATTTATTAATGCGGATGAAAGACGACGAGTGGTTTGACATTATTCAGACTAACCTGACATCGGTATTCCGGTTAAGCAAAGCAGTGTTGCGTAGTATGATGAAAAAGCGTTATGGTCGCATTGTTACTATTGGCTCCGTGGTGGGTTCAATGGGTAATGCCGGCCAAACTAACTATGCGGCGGCTAAAGCGGGGGTGTTAGGTTTTACCAAGTCGTTGGCACGCGAAGTGGCATCACGCGGTATTACGGTTAATGCCGTTTCGCCGGGTTTTATTGATACAGATATGACTAAAGAGCTGTCTGACGAGCAAAAAGAAGCTATTTTTTCTCAGGTGCCGGCCAATCGGCTGGGGCAGCCAGAAGAGATTGCAGCGACAGTTGCTTTTTTAGTTTCAGCACCGGCAGCCTATATTACTGGTGAAACAATTCACGTTAACGGCGGGATGTATATGCTCTGAGCAGAGCAGGTTTGACCAGCAAAAAATGCTGGTAAGCATGCTTGCAACAATTGCAGCTTACGCATAAACTAGCGCCACACAAAATTGCACGAATTGTTGCGATTTATATGAGAAAAAGGAAGAAAAGATGAGCAACATCGAAGAACGCGTTAAAAAAATTATCATTGAGCAACTGGGTGTTAAAGAAGACGAAGTAAAGAACGAAGCGTCTTTCGTTGATGACTTAGGTGCCGACTCACTGGATACTGTTGAGCTGGTAATGGCGCTGGAAGAAGAATTCGATACTGAAATCCCTGACGAAGAAGCAGAGAAAATCACTACTGTACAGTCGGCGATTGACTACATTAAAGCCCACGCTGAGTAAGCGAAAAGCTTGTAAAACGGGTAGCTTAGCTACCCGTTTTCGTTTCAAGACAGATAAAATTTGCTAAGACGGAGGACACGATGGCAAAACGTCGTGTGGTAGTGACTGGTCTGGGAATGTTAACGCCACTGGGCAATGACGTAACCAGTAGCTGGCAGGCTATGCAGCAAGCCAAGAGTGGCATTGGTTTTATTGAGCATTTCGATACCAGTGCATACACTACGAAGTTTGCAGGGTTGGTAAAAAATTTCGATATTGAACCTTATTTTCCGGCCAAAGAAGCCAAGAAAATGGATTTATTTATTCAATATGGTGTTGCGGCCGGTATTCAGGCATTTCGTGACTCCGGATTGGAAATCTCCGAACAGAATGCGCCACGAATTGGTGTAGCTATTGGTTCTGGCATCGGTGGCCTGGGGTTAATTGAAGAAAATCATACCAAACTGATAAACAGCGGCCCTAAACGATTGTCGCCGTTTTTTGTTCCCTCGACCATTATTAATATGATTGCGGGTCATCTGTCCATCAACCTTGGGTTGCAGGGACCGAATATCAGTATTGTTACCGCTTGTACTACCGGGGTACACAATATTGGTCAGGCGGCCAGGATGATTGCCTACGGTGATGCCGATGCAATGATAGCGGGTGGTGCAGAAAAAGCCTCTACGCCACTTGGCATGGGTGGTTTTGGTGCGGCGAGGGCATTGTCTACCCGTAATGATGCACCAGAGCAAGCCAGTCGTCCCTGGGATAAAGACCGTGATGGTTTTGTGTTAGGTGATGGTGCGGGTGTTATGGTGGTTGAAGAATACGAGCATGCAAAAGCCCGCGGTGCAAAAATTTATGCTGAACTGGTTGGTTTTGGCATGAGCGGTGATGCCTATCACATGACCTCACCACCAGAAAGTGGCACCGGTGCGGCGTTATCAATGAAAAATGCCTTGAATGATGCCGGAGTAAACCCGGATCAGGTGCAGTATATTAATGCGCATGGTACCTCAACCCCAGCGGGTGATATTGCTGAAACCATGGCGATTAAATCAGTTTTTGGTGCTAAACCACAAAACCTGATGGTCAGTTCATCCAAATCAATGATGGGGCACTTGCTTGGCGCTGCCGGCTCGGTAGAGTCAATTATCACCGTATTGTCCTTGCAGGATCAGCTGGTGACGCCGACCATTAATCTGGATAACCCCAGCGAAGGCTGTGATCTGGATTATGTTCCTCATACCGCTCGCCAGGCAAAGCTTGAGTTTGCTCTTTGCAATTCATTCGGTTTTGGTGGTACCAACGGTTCTATCTTGTTTAAACGGATATAACCCCCTGGTATCGACATCAAAGGCTGCCGCGGCAGCCTTTGTTTTATCTGCAAATTAAGGCATACTCGGCTTTATTTACCTGTTGTTATAGCGCTACGTGACCAACATTATCAATCCGAATGATCGCTGCTTTTTATACGGTGATGGTTTTTTCAGTACTATCCGGGTCACCGATGGTGTTGCTGAGCTATGGCCACTGCATCTGAGTCGATTACAATATACCGCTGAACAGTTGGCGATTAAAATTGCTGACTGGGATCTGATCAGCAGCGCAGTCCTGAACGCTATCGCGGCGCAGAATACGGATAACGCAGTATTAAAAATCCAAATCTCGCGCGGCTCTGGTAATCGAGGCTACAGCCCGGCAGGGATCGCGCCGGCCAGTATTTATATCAGTATGAGTACGCTGCCTGATTATAGTCGCTGGCAGCAGCGTGGGGTAACGCTGGCATTAGCTGAACTGCAGCTGGCGGTGCAACCACTTCTGGCCGGATTGAAACATTGTAATCGTCTGGAGCAGGTATTGTTAAAGCAGCAAGCAATAAGCCGTGGGGTTGATGATCTGCTGGTGTGTGATCAGCAAGGCTATGTCACTGAAGCTATTGCGGCAAACCTGTTTTTGCATCGTCAAGGCCACTGGTATACGCCAGAGCTAAAGCGTGCTGGTGTTGCCGGCGTCATGCGCAGCTATGTGCTCAGCCGCGATCCTGACATTGAACAGGTTAACTGGCGACTGCCTGAGCTGAATAAGGTCGATGCGATGGTGCTTACTAACGCGTTGATGGGTGCGGTACCGGTGCAATCATACAATAAGCAGCCGCTTGATCTGGCGCTGGCTAAAACCTGGTGTAATAAGCTTTTATGCTAAAAAAAATGTTTGTTGTTTTGTTAATAGCCGTTGTGGCTGTGGTGGTGTTGCTAAGCGTTGCAATTAAACAGCTGGAGCAACGACCTGTACAATTGGCCCAACCCTATTTTAACCTGCAAGCGGGCAGCAGTGCCCGCAGCCTCTGTCAGCAATGGCTGGTTCAAGGGCAGCTAAAGGCATACGACTGCTATCTGCTCCGATTGTATTTAAAATGGCAGCCTGAACTGGCGCAGTTACGACAGGGCACTTATCGTACGCCAGCAGATGCCACTTTATTGTCGTTGTTGCGTTTATTTGCCAGTGGCGAGGTAGCCCAGTTCAGTCTGACGTTTATTGAGGGTGAAACGGTACAACAGGCGCTACTCCGATTGCAGGCGGCTGAGCACTTACAACAGGATATCAGTAGTACCCGGCAGATGCTGGCACTACTAAGCTGGCCTGCTGACTGGGGCGCCCCGCCACAGCACCCGGAAGGGCTGTTATTTGCCGACACGTATTTTTATACGGCAAATAGTACTGCCAGCGAATTGGTAGAACGGGCTCAGCAAGCCATGTTGCGCCAGCTTGAACTCGCCTGGCAGCAGCGACAGGGCGCTCTACCGCTGCAAAATCGCTATCAATTGCTGATCATGGCATCGTTGATTGAAAAAGAGAGCGGTTTGCTGGCTGAAAAATCACTGGTGAGCTCGGTATTTGTTAACCGCTTAAACCACAATATGCGGCTGCAAACAGATCCAACTGTAATTTATGGTTTAACCAACTATGCGGGCCGGATAACGTATGCTGATTTACGTAACCCTCACCCTTACAACACCTACCGCCATCATGGCTTACCGCCTGGGCCGATTTCGCTGGTCGGAGCCAGCGCCTTGCAGGCGGCAGCACAGCCCGATAACAGTGATTATTTTTATTTTGTCAGCCGCGGCGATGGCTCACATGTATTTTCAGTGACCCTGGAGCAACATAATGCTGCAGTAAGGAAGTATATTTTGGGAAAGAAAGATGACTAATCCCGGTCGGTTTATTGTCGTAGAAGGGCTGGAAGGGGCAGGTAAAAGCAGCGCGATAGCGACTATCCGCAGCTGGTTGTTGCAACGTCAGCTAACGGTGGTGTGTACCCGCGAACCCGGCGGCACGCCACTGGCAGAACAATTGCGCACTCTGGTAAAACAGGTGGATAACACTGAGATACTCGCGCCACAAACCGAGTTGCTGCTGATGTATGCTGCCCGGGTGCAATTGCTGACCAACGTTATCCGGCCCGCGCTTGGCCGTGGTGACTGGGTGCTGGCTGACCGGCATGATATGTCATCCCGCGCTTATCAAGGAGGCGGCCGGCAGTTGGACGAACAACTTATTAATAATCTTCGCAATACGGTTCTGGGCAATACCCGGCCGGATCTGACCCTGTATCTGGATATCGATCCGGCAATAGGCTTAAGCCGCGCGGCGGCACGCGGTGAACTGGACCGGATAGAGCAGGAACAACTGGCCTTTTTTATCAGAACCCGGCAAAAATACCGGCAAATAGCGGCAACAGAGCCCGATATTATTACCATTGATGCCAGTCAGCCGCTGGCTGAAGTGCAGCAAGCCATTACTGCGGCATTGCAAAACCATTTTGCCGGGCATGCAGATGACTGAGCTTTATCCATGGTTGTTACCACCGTTTCAGCAAATGCAGGCACTAACAGAAAATGGTCAGCTGGCTCATGCCCTGGTGCTTACCGGGGCGGCCGGTATTGGCAAAAACGCCCTGGCCAATGCGCTGGCCGCGTTGCTGTTATGCAAAAATCGCCAGCCGCAGGGCGCTTGCGGTGCGTGCAAAAGCTGTTTATTGCGCCAGGCCGGTAATCACGCCGATTTGCTGGTTTTGCAAAGCGAGACCCAGCATATCGGGGTGGATGCAATACGCCAGCTTAACCAGTTTACCTATAGCGCAGCGCAGCAGCAGGGATACCGGGTGGTGATTATTCCGGGTGCTGACAGTATGACTGAGGCGGCAGCTAACGCCTTACTTAAAACATTAGAAGAACCTCCTGCAGGTTGCTTTATTGTTCTGGTCACCAGCACTTATTCGCAGTTATCAGCGACCATTCGCAGCCGTTGTCAGCGCTGGCAATTGAACGCCGGTAGGGCAACAGATTTGGAACAATGGCTTAGCAGGCAAAGCCGCCAGCCAATCCCGCCAGAATTGCTCGACTATTGTCAGGGCTCACCCTTAAAAGCGCTCCGTCTGCTGGCCAATGAACAAGCAGATAGTCTGAGCAAGATGCTGACCATACTGGACGACTATTTTGCTGGCAAATTACTGTTGTCAGCTACAGTAAAACAACTGGACGGTAACGCAGAATTAAGTGGTATGCTGGGCTTTTATTTGCGGCAACGTCTGGCTCAGCCGTTAGATTTTTTACGCCAGCAAACAGTTTTAGCGGTTTATCAGCGCTGGTGTCGTGACGCGACCCGGATAATAGGGCAAAATAGCGCCTTAGCGTTAACCGGTTTATTAACTGAATTAAAACCTTTATTGCAACATCAGGAGGCAAAATGGAAGAGCTGACTCTGGGCTTTAGCGATAATAAAGAGTTATATCGCTGCTATATGCCCTTTTTCAAAAATGGTGGTTTGTTTGTCCGCTCTGCCCGGCAATATAAAATGGGCCAGTCGCTGGCGCTTAGCGTCACCTTACCCGACGCGCTTGAACCGATGGTTGTCACCGGCAAAGTGGCCTGGGTTGCACCGCATGGTTCGCAAAGCGCCAATCCTGCCGGTATCGGGGTTGCTTTTATTGATGATAAAGCCAATTTATCAGGCAAAATTGAGAAGTTGATTGGCGGTATGCAAAATAGTACCGACCCTACGTATACGATGTAATTGATGTTAAGAGGTTGTTTTGTTTGTAGATTCGCATTGTCACCTGGATAGGTTAGAACTGGATAAACTTGGCCTTAGCCTGGCGCAGGTTATTGATGCTGCGCTGGCGCGCCAGATTGAGCATATGTTGTGTGTGTCAGTCAGTCTTGCTGAGTTCTCTGATATGGCCGCCAAAGTGGCAGCCTATCCTCAGGTATCGGTATCTTGTGGTGAGCATCCGTTGCATCAAACCGGTACGGTAGATCCGCAGCAGTTACTTTCGCTATGTCAGTTAGCTAAGGTGGTTGCTGTGGGCGAAACCGGCCTGGACTATTTTTATGCACCAGAATCTAAACTGGCTCAGCAGCAAGCGTTTGTAAGTCATATCGAAGTTGCGCGCGAGGTCAATAAGCCCTTAATCATTCATACCCGGGATGCCCGCAGTGATACCATTGCGTTACTAAAGTCGCACCAGGCAGATCAGGCGGGTGGGGTATTGCACTGCTTCACCGAAAGCTATGACATGGCCAGAGCCGCACTTGACCTTGGTTTTTACATTTCAATTTCCGGCATTATGACCTTTCGTAATGCTGATGAGCTTCGGGCAGTGGTGAAAAAACTGCCAATGGACCGGTTGTTAATTGAAACAGATTCACCTTACCTGGCACCGGTACCTTATCGTGGCAAAACTAACCAGCCTGCTTATGTCACTGCAGTTGCTGAGGCAATTAGCGAGTTGCGGGGTATCAGTGTCGATAGTCTGGCTGAGCAAACCACAGCGAATTTTTACCGTTTATTTAATTTATGTAATAAAGCCGCCTAGTATTGCCATCGCTTTGCAATATTACAGCCATGTTATTGTTTTAATTTAATTATTTTAAATAGATAGGGTTAGCCGCTGCAGATAAAAGAAGCCCAGAACCAATCCGAATTGTTCTGGGCCTAGGGGAATGGCTCATAGGGAATGAGCCGTGCGCTATCGAAAAATCGTTGCTAACAAGTTGCCAATCAAAGTAAGGAAGAGTGTAGTAAAGCTAATTCACTTTTTCCTGTTATCTGTTGCCGCTCTTTTCTGGTTATCTGTAAAGTTACCCACCGGTTCTACCCAGCTTATGCCCAGCTTATCCCCTGATTTGTGCCGCGGCATCGCATTTTTGCAGTCTTTGTCCTTAAATGGGGGCAAATTTTTTTTATAAAAAATTGATATAAAAACTAATTTTAAACAAAAAAAAAGTCTAAAAAATAATCTGTAAAAACGTAATTTTATCCAGCCAATTTAATTATCAACCTGATATACCTGTTCTATGTTACTGCTACTTTAGGCGCATATTGTCGACAATCTATCTGGTTTTGGCTTGACATAGCAGTTAAACAAGCTTAAAAAGAGACCATTATTTATTTATGTCGACAATTCATGCATCAACCTCATCCAGCTTTGCGACAGCCGGTTACGGCGGCCGACCGGGTATTACTGGAAATACAACGTGCCATTGTTGAAGGTGATATCGCGCCTGGCAGCAAAATAAGTGAGCCCGAGCTGGCGCGGCGCTTTGATTTAAGCCGGGCTCCGCTACGTGAAGCGCTGGCCCGCTTGGAGCGGTGTCATTTAATTGAACGCATTCCTAACGCTGGTGCCAGAGTCGTTACCTTGTCGACAAAGGGGCTGTTGGCGCTATATCAGCTGCGCGAAAACCTGGAAGGGCTGGCCTGTAAGCTGGCAGCGGAGCATATGACTGAGGCAGAGATCAGTGAAGTGCGCCAATTGCTGGATCAACATTTATCTTCGCAACGGGTACGGGAAGGCGAAAGCTATTATCAGGAAGCCGGAGATCTTGATTTTCATTACCGGGTGATCCTGGGTAGTAAAAACAGTTATCTTATCAACATATTATGTGACGAGCTGTACTACCTGGTAAGAATGTACCGGGTTCAGCTCGGTATGAATGGGCCACGGGTTTCCCGTGCGTTTGACGAACATAAAGCTATTATTAATGCCATTGCTAACCGTGACGGTGAGCTGGCCGACTTACTTATGCGTCGCCATATTGCAGCATCGCGACGAAATATCGAACAACAACTTGAACAAATGGGAACCTGATATGGCTAATACTCTTTCAGCGGGCGCTAAGTTTCGTGCCGCTATCACTGCTAACCAACCCTTACAAATTGTCGGCACCATTAACGCATACACCGCAATGATGGCGGAGCGTTGTGGTCATCAGGCGATATACTTATCCGGGGCAGGAGTGGCGAATGCCTCATTTGGGTTGCCGGATTTAGGCATGACCTCGTTAAATGATGTATGTGAAGATATTCGCCGTATCACCGCAGCCAGCAATCTGCCGCTGTTAGTTGACGCTGACACTGGTTGGGGCGGTGCGTTTAACATTGCCCGTACCGTAAAAGAAATGAGTCGTGCCGGCGCAGCAGGTTTTCATATTGAAGATCAAGTCGCCCAAAAACGCTGCGGTCACCGGCCTAATAAAGAAATTGTCAGTTTAAATGAAATGGTCGACCGGGTTAAGGCCAGTGTTGATGCACGGGATGATGAAAGTTTTTTTATTATGGCTCGAACTGACGCGCTGGCGCAGCAAGGTATAGATGCTGCCCTGGAACGGGCACTGGCCTGCGAAGCTGCTGGCGCAGATGCTATATTTGCCGAAGCCGTGCATACCCTGGAGCAATACCATCAGTTTACTAACGCGTTAAAAATTCCGGTGCTGGCCAATATTACCGAGTTTGGCCAGACCCCACTGTTTAACAAAGCCGAGTTGGCTGGTGTCGGGGTGGCGATGGTGTTGTACCCGCTAAGTGCGTTTCGGGCCATGAATAAAGCGGCGTTAAATGTCTATCAGTCTATTCTGGATAATGGTGATCAGAAAGCCGTTATAGAGACTATGCAAACCCGCGCTGAGTTATATGATTTTTTAAATTATCACAGCTTTGAGCAAAAACTTGACGCGCTGTTTACCGACGGTAAAAACAAGTAAGCCAGCCGTGGACAGTTAACAGATTAAATAGCAAAGAATTGGAGTAGAAAATGGCAAATGCAAAACAATTATCAGGCGCAGGCTTACGCGGCCAGGTTGCGGGTAAAACCGCGTTATCAACCGTGGGTAAAACCGGTTCAGGCCTGACGTATCGTGGTTATGATGTTAAAGATTTAGCGGCAAGCTGCGAATTCGATGAAGTGGCGTTTTTAATTTTAAAAGGCGAGTTACCAAATAAGGCTGAGCTTGCACAATATAAAACGAAACTAAAAAGCATGCGCGCGCTGCCACAGGCATTAAAAGACGTGCTGGAACGGATCCCGGCATCTGCTCATCCGATGGATGTGATGCGCACAGGTTGCTCTATGCTGGGTAATCTGGAAACTGAACAGCGTTTTGCCGAGCAGCAGGATATTACCGACCGAATGCTGGCGGTGTTCCCGGGTATGGTTAACTACTGGTACAACTTCAGCCATCACAACAAGAAAGTTGATGTAGAAACGGATGCCAATTCAACTGCTGAGCAGTTTTTATGGACCTTGCATGATGTTAAGCCGACAGCGTTGCATACCCAGGTAATGGAAGCGTCGCTGATTTTATATGCTGAGCATGAGTTTAACGCTTCTACCTTTACGGCCCGGGTATGTGCTTCTACCCTTAGCGATATGCATTCTTGTATTACCGGCGCTATTGGTTCGTTACGCGGCCCGCTGCATGGCGGCGCCAACGAAGCAGCGATGGAACTAATTGAAAACATGAAAAACCCGGATGACGCTGAGCAAAAGCTGCTGGGTATGCTGGAACGCAAAGAAAAAATTATGGGCTTTGGTCATGCAGTGTATGCTGAGTCTGATCCACGCAATGCGGTTATCAAACAATGGTCAGAAAAGTTGGCTAAGGCTAATGGTGATACGCGGTTATATGACGTATCAGAGCGTTGTGAAGCGGTAATGTGGCGCGAGAAGAAGCTGTTTTGTAATGCTGACTTTTTCCATGCCTCTGCCTACAACTACATGGATATCCCCACTAAGTTGTTTACGCCAATTTTTGTTTGCAGCCGTTTAACCGGCTGGGCAGCACATGTCATGGAGCAGCGCGCAGATAACCGGATTATCCGGCCAAGTGCTGACTATGTAGGCGTAGAGCCGCGCAGCGTTAAACCAATTAATGAACGGTAATAGCAATGAATAACGACTATCGTAAAAAACTGCCCGGCACAGAGCTGGAGTATTTTGATACTCAGGCCGCGGTCGATGCTATAGAACCCGGCGCATACGCCAAATTGCCTTATACCTCACGCGTTTTTGCTGAAAATTTAGTACGGCGTTGCGATAAAGCCACCCTGACTGATTCGTTAAAACAATTTATCTACCGCAAAAACGACTTAGATTTTCCGTGGTATCCGGCCCGGGTAGTCTGCCATGATATTCTGGGCCAGACCGCGTTAGTGGATTTAGCCGGCCTGCGCGATGCAATTGCGGAACAGGGAGGCGATCCGGCTAAAGTTAACCCGGTGGTACCAACGCAGTTAATTGTCGATCACTCCTTAGCGGTAGAGCATGCCGGTTTTGAGAAAGACGCGTTTGAGAAAAACCGCAGTATTGAAGATCGGCGCAACGATGATCGGTTTCACTTTATTAACTGGACCAAAAAAGCTTTTAAAAATGTCGATGTTATCCCACCGGGTAACGGCATTATGCACCAGATTAATCTTGAGCGGATGTCGCCGGTAGTGCATTCGCTGGATGGTGTGGCATTTCCTGATACGCTCGTGGGTACTGACAGCCATACCCCGCATGTTGATGCACTGGGCGTTATTGCCATCGGCGTTGGCGGCCTGGAAGCAGAAAGCGTGATGCTTGGTCGTGCCAGCTGGATGCGCCTGCCTGATATTATTGGTGTTGAACTAACCGGCAAAGCGCAGCCTGGCATCATGGCCACCGATATTGTGCTGGCATTAACTGAGTTTTTACGCAAGCAAAAAGTGGTATCGAGCTATCTGGAGTTTTATGGCGAAGGTGCCCGCAGCTTAAGTCTGGGTGACAGAGCCACCATCTCCAATATGACGCCGGAATACGGCGCCACCGCCGCCATGTTCTATATTGATCAGCAAACGCTGGACTATTTAACCCTGACAGGCCGCGAAGCCAAACAAGTTCAGCTGGTTGAAACCTATGCTAAAACAGCAGGTTTATGGGCAGATAGCCTGGAAACGGCAGAATACGAGCGGGTGCTGAAGTTTGATTTATCCAGCGTTGGCCGCACCATGGCCGGGCCATCGAACCCGCATGCGCGCCTGGCAACCAGTGAGTTAACCAGCCGCGGTATCGCCGGTAAATACGAGCTGGAAGAGGGCAAAATGCCCGATGGCGCGGTTATTATTGCCGCCATTACCAGTTGTACCAATACTTCAAATCCACGCAATGTTATTGCCGCGGGCCTGTTAGCCCGCAATGCTAATGCCAAGGGCTTAACCCGCAAGCCGTGGGTTAAAACCTCACTGGCACCTGGCTCAAAAGCAGTGCAGTTATATCTGGAAGAAGGCGCATTGCTGCCTGAGCTTGAGCAATTAGGCTTTGGTATTGTTGGTTTTGCCTGTACAACCTGCAACGGCATGAGCGGTGCGCTGGATCCGGTGATTCAAAAAGAAGTGATTGAACGTGATTTATACGCCACCGCGGTGTTATCCGGTAACCGGAATTTTGACGGCCGTATTCATCCTTATGCCAAGCAGGCCTTTTTGGCCTCGCCAGCTTTAGTTGTTGCTTACGCGATTGCCGGGACTATCCGCTTTGATATTGAAAAAGATATTCTCGGATACGACGACAAAGGTAACGCTATTACCTTAAAAGATATCTGGCCGGACGATGTCGAAATTGACGCTATGGTAGCTAAAAGCGTTAAACCCGAGCAATTCAGGCGGGTATATGAGCCGATGTTTAACGTTGCGGTTGATTATGGCGAACAAATTAGTCCGCTATATAACTGGCGGCCCCAAAGCACCTATATTCGCCGGCCGCCGTACTGGGAAACTGAAGGTGAGGGCGCCATTGCCGGTGAACGCAGCTTAAGCGGTATGCGGCCTTTGGCGGTGTTGGGGGATAATATTACTACCGACCATTTATCGCCGTCTAACGCCATTATGCTCGACAGTGCTGCGGGTGAATACCTGCATAAAATGGGTGTTCCTGAGGAAGATTTTAACTCTTACGCCACCCACCGTGGTGATCACTTAACCGCGCAGCGGGCCACCTTTGCTAACCCGAAGCTGATTAATGAAATGGCCGTGGTTGATGGCAAAGTGCAGCAAGGTTCGTTAACCCGGCTGGAGCCAGAGGGTAAAGTTGTACGCATGTGGGAAGCGATTGAAACCTATATGCAGCGCAAGCAGCCATTGATCATCATCGCTGGTGCTGATTATGGCCAGGGTTCATCACGCGACTGGGCAGCGAAAGGTGTGCGCTTAGCCGGGGTTGAAGCCATTGCTGCAGAAGGTTTTGAGCGTATTCATCGAACCAATTTAATTGGCATGGGCGTATTGCCGCTGGAGTTTAAACCGGGCACTACCCGTGAAACTCTTAAGCTTGATGGCACTGAAACCTATGACGTTACAGGCGAGCGCAAGCCGCGGGCCGAGCTTAGCCTGGTTATTCACCGGGCCAACGGCGAAACGCTGCAGGTGCCGGTAACTTGCCGCCTGGATACCGGCGAAGAGTTGTCGATTTACGAAGCCGGTGGTGTACTGCAGCGCTTTGCCCAGGACTTTTTGCAAGGGTCTGTTTAACTGTAACAGATAGCCATAGCCCTTTTGGGGCTTCGGTTGCAACTCCCCGAAAAGCTCGCCACAGCAACTCTCTCGCTGCTGGCGCGCTCGTTCAGACACTCTGTGTCGACTTTTCCGGGATTCCAACCTTCGCTATCAAGTTAAGCTGACATCGACAAGGGAGGGCCGATGCCTCTTTCTGCTCATCACAGAGTGTCTGAGCCCTGCCGTAGGCATTAGGGCGAGTTGCTGTGATGAGCAGAAAGAGGTTGTCGGCCCGGACTAAGCAAATTTCGTAATAAGAGATCAGTACTTATGTCTGCACCACAAATTAAAATCCCCGCAACTTATATGCGTGGCGGTAAAATTTTTTACCGGAGAAAGCTGCTCCTGCAGTTTTCTCCTTTCACTGCGGAAAAATGCGATTTTTCCTTGCTCGCAGGCACTAATGTGCCTGGCGGTAGTTCCCTCTACCGCAGAGGTTCCGCTTTTTTCGCTGTAGGAGGTTAAATGTTTGCACCACAGATAAAAATTCCAGCCACTTATATGCGGGGCGGCACCTCTAAAGGGGTGTTTTTTAAACTCGATGATTTACCAGAAGCGGCGCAGAAGCCGGGCTCAGCCCGCGACAAACTATTGTTGCGGGTTATCGGCAGTCCCGATCCTTATGGCAAACATACCGATGGTATGGGCGGCGCCACATCCAGCACCAGCAAGGCGGTTATTTTAAGCAAAAGCAGCAAGGCCGACCATGATGTGCATTATATTTTCGGCCAGATAGCGATAGACAAGCCCTTTATCGACTGGAGTGGTAACTGCGGTAATCTAAGTGCTGCGGTGGGCTCATTTGCCATTAGTAACGGTTTGGTTGCCAACGATCGCATTCCACAAAATGGTATCTGTACCGTGCGGATCTGGCAGGGTAATATTGGCAAAACCATTATCGCCCATGTACCTATCACTAATGGTGAAGTGCAGGAAACCGGCGACTTTGTGTTAGATGGTGTGACATTTCCGGCCGCTGAAGTACAAATTGAATTTGTAAATCCAGCCGCTGACGCAGGAGAGGGGGGTGGCGCCATGTTCCCCACCGGCAACGTGGTCGACGAGCTGGATGTGCCAGGTATTGGCAGTATTAAAGCAACCCTGATTAACGCCGGGATCCCGACTATCTTTATTAACGCGGCAGATATTGGTTATCACGGTACCGAATTACAAGATGCGATAAATGGCGATGCGGCTGCCTTACAACGTTTTGAAACCATTCGGGCCTATGGGGCGCTGAAAATGGGTTTAATTAATGAAGTTGAGCAAGCGAGCGTGCGCCAGCACACGCCAAAAGTAGCCTTTGTCGCCCCACCACAGGAGTATAAATCATCCAGTGGCAAAACCGTGCCGGCTACAGATATCGACTTACTGGTAAGAGCGTTATCAATGGGTAAACTGCATCACGCCATGATGGGCACTGCTGCAGTAGCCATTGGCACCGCTGCTGCTATTCCTGGCACGTTAGTTAACCTGGCCGCTGGCGGTGAAGCACGCGAAGCCGTGCGGTTTGGCCATCCGTCAGGGACGTTAAAAGTGGGCGCCGCTGCAGAAAAAGTCGATGGCGAATGGACCGTGACCAAGGCGATTATGAGCCGCAGTGCACGGGTGCTGATGGAAGGCTGGGTACGCGTACCGGGTGATTACTTCTAGTCAGAAACCACCTTTTGAACAGGGCGCTGCGGCGCCCTTTTTTATAGCAGTTGTGATAGGGGGCTTTTAACGCCACTGGCACCATGTTTCAGGACATGGGTATATATTTGGGTGGTGCGTACATCTGTATGACCGAGTTGCTCTTGCACGGTGCGGATATCCATACCGGCTTGCAGCAAATGCGTAGCAAAGGAATGGCGAAGCGTATGGCAGGTTACATTTTTCTTAATTTTAGCCTGTCGAGCCGCCAATTTAACGGAACGCCGGACAGTAGTTTCATCAATATGATGTCGCCGTAGCAGTTTAGATTCCGGATCAACACTTAACTGGCTCGATGGAAACAAGTACTGCCAGCCAAGGTCTTTAGGAGCTGCCGGATATTTTCGGGCAAGAGCAAAAGGCAGCCATACACCGGCATATTGCGGGTTCTGGAAGTCAGCCTGAAAATACTGCTCAACGTGATGGATTTGGATATGTAAAACAGGAACCAACTCTGCTGCCAGCGTAACCCGACGGTTTTTATTACCTTTGCCCTGCCACACCATTACTGACAAATAGTCAAAATCAATATCTTGCACCCGAAGTCGTACTGCTTCCATCAGGCGTAAACCACTGCCGTACAATAGTTGGGCTATCAATTTGTATTTTGGATCTATCACTAACAGAATTTGTTGTATTTCGGCTTTGGTTAATACCACTGGCAACTTTTGGGCTATGCGGGCTTTATTAAAATTCAGCTGCAAAGACAGCGGTCGCTGAACAATATGTTTATACAGAAAACTCAACGCATTCAGCGCCGTTGCTTGCGTTTTTACTGCAACACTGCGTTGGTTTGATAGAAAAGACAAAAACTGTTCAACTTCCAGATCGCCCAGTACATTAGGATGCTGTTTGTTGTTGTGCAATATATAAAACCTGATCCAATACAGGTAGGTATCAATAGTCCGCTTGGCATAGCGGCGGGTTCTCATAAAGTCGGCGATATATTCCAGAAATGGGGATGCCATGGCGTCACCTTTGTAGTGTTTATTTATACAGTAGTATGGCCTGAGTAAAATATCCACCAACTTGCGGGCACAATGCCTGCTTTTAGTTAATTTTATTAACAGTGGTAAACAGAAAGTTGTTGATAACCGGTGTTTTTCGGGTTAGTTTTGGGAAATTAAAATTTTCGAGAATGCAACTTGCTGGCGCGACTCGCGGGCATAGTGCCTTCTATTAAATTGTTCTGTCTCGCCGGAAGCTCGGTTAGATTAAAATGTAATTTAA
>TARA_R100000656_G_scaffold4020_2_pt1 | contig 177050 bp, 150 predicted proteins | sample TARA_R100000656 | Tara Oceans TARA_R100000656 (sample SAMEA2622517) | marine metagenome | biome: marine biome (ENVO:00000447); feature: mesopelagic zone (ENVO:00000213); material: "saline water (ENVO:00002010), including plankton (ENVO:xxxxxxxx)" | depth 350 m
AGGTTAAAAGTTCATAAAGATGCTGATAGTGAAACCCGCGACGCCATTGCCCGCTTACATGCTAAAGGATTGCTGACCCAGGCTGATGGTGGCTATTTAACCGATCTGGGCGTGCACTGTGCAGAGCATATTCAGACGGCGCTGCGAATTCTGGCTACCCGCTAATACGCTTTACGAGCAACTGGCCTGCTATTCAGGCCAGTTTAAACCGGTGAGTATTTTACGATTCTCTTTTAAGTGCTGTTTTAACTGCCGTAATGCGGTTTGATCACTGGCAAATAGCGCCCGTTGATACAAGGAGTCTATTGTCTCAAGCAGGATGGCGTGCCGGGGGTTATAGCGTTGCACTGTGTTAATAAACTGACTGAAATTCTGGCCTGCTGGTTTATGCTGGATCAGTTTTCTAAAATAGCGCCTGATTAATCGCACCGGGGCCGGAAAGTTTTCTGGTTGCCGTTGATACCGAAGATACCACCAGCCCAATCCCATTAGCAATATTACCAAACCAAGCAGGGCCAACAGCTTGCTAAAAGCTTTTAATTGTTGCCACAGGTTATATTGCTGGCTTTCATCAAATCCTAATACCCATACTGACCAATAGTAATCCAGATGCAATAATTGTTGGTTAATATAATTAACGGCAGAAAAACGCCGCCAGTTTGCCTGTAACTGAGTCTGCTCGTCAGCCGATAATACGGCATCCAGACCGGCCAGAACCCGCTCTGGCGCAATAACAGCGGTGGGATCAAATCGGTGCCAGAGACCACTATCAAAATACTCCACCCAGGCATGTGCTTCTCTTTGCCGTACTTCAAGATATTGTTGTTCTTCATGCCAGACGCCGCCCTGATAGCCGCCAACCACTCTGGCAGGCACACCCGCTTCCCGTAATAGCACTGCCGTAGCTGAAGCGTAGTGACTACAAAACCCGGTACGGCTATCAAATAAAAAGGCATCAATGCTATTGTCGCCAAGACGTGGAGGGTTGAGACTATAAAAGTAAGGTTGTTGCCGGAACAGGGCACTTATTTGTGCTATTAATTCAGCAGTTGAACTGGTTTTAGCCGCCAGCTCATTGGCCAGCGCCCGGGTTTGTGGATTGGCCTTAACAGTTCTGCTGTTCAATTGCTGTTCTGTCGCATTATCTTCAGGTATGGCTGACAATACACTGCTTAGCTGATAGCTCAACCGTTGACTAACCGGGCGGCGGGCTTCAACCAGATAGGCCGCAACGGGGCGCACGGTATGAGTCAGTTGCACCGGTATGCCAAGTGCAAACAGGCTTCGCTGGTTACTGACTTCAGTAATAACCTGATAATCAATTCGTAGCCCGTTGTTGTACTCATTGGTTTGCGCCGTGGTTGGCTGACGAGCTTCAAACCGTCGGTTGACGTTCCAGCTGCGGCCATCAAAATCTTCGTATACTTTAGCGCGCCAGTATAATTGTTGCCGCGCTGGCCGAGGCCCGCTGAAAATAGCCCGAAATGCCAACGTGTCACTTTGTACCAGGCTTTCAATGCTGCCGGGATCCAGACTATCAGCCAGGCCGGTTACGGCAGCATCTGCCGTTGGGATCCGCCACAAAGGTTGTAAACGGGGGAACAATAGAAACAATGAGATCCAGACAGGAAAAGTAAGCAGTAAAGCTTTTCCTAATTGCAGCACCTGCAATCGCTGTTGTTTGCTGGCATATAGCTGATAGTGTTGATAAAGCGTAAATAGTAGCAACGCCAGAACCAGCAGACTTAACAGAATACTCTGATAAAAAATAAAACAGCATGCTAACAGGAAATATAACACCCAGAGCAACTGATGACTGTCATGCCGCTGTCGAATTAAAACCATGCGGCTGACGGCCGATAGCAGCAGTATTTGCAACATAAAGTGAAAAATACCGCTTTGATTGATACTGATAAGCAGTAATAACAGGATTACTGCCGCAATAATATTTACCCGTTTTAACTTATTTACTTTGGCAGTGGTTCGTTGCAAAGGCCAGCGATACGCCAACAGCAGCACTAAAATAGCGCTGTACCATAAAGGTAAAGCCTGATGAAGTAACACGATTATAGCCAGTAAAATAATCGTAAATGATAGGATAGCCTGCCGGTTTAACAGCACTAACATAACGCCAACTCACGCAGACAGCGTTGCAAATGCTGTTGACCACAGGACGGGCTGATGCTTTTAGTGTTAATCCGCAGACCATAGGGTTTGCTGCGTTGCTCCAGTTGCAACATCATATAACAGGCCTTTGACAGCGCAACCTCCAGGGCTGCACCGGTAACGGTTGGAATGGTAATCCAATCAGGTTCTGGTACAGGAGAGCTTGGCGCATGCTTTACAACCGGGTTATCAGGATCCCGTGCCAGACGCTTCCACAGCATCAGCTTCAAGCTGTCACCAGGGTGATAGCTACGAATCGTATCGTAGTCCTCTGCGATCTGGTTTTTAGTGCCCCGGTCGACCGCCAGAGCCTCGACAGACTCTGAGGGCAAAGGCTTGGGAAAAACCCAGAAATGATAATCAAGCATTAGCATGCTTTTGCAGTTGAACAAACCGAAAGGATAATAACTATGGACAGTTAGACGTGGTAATGGATAATAGCCGCGGTTTTCGGCAAGCAGCGGTACCATAACGTGCAGGTTGGCATCGGCCAGTACTGATGGCTGCTGCTGAGAATGAAAATAACATTGAATTTGCTGCTTCGGCTCAGGCGTTTGCAATGCTACGGGTACCATCAGTGTTTCTGTGGCATAGGCACTTAACACGGGCGCACAACTTACCGTAATATTATGTAAATTACGCCAGGCTAATACCAGTGCCAGTAGCAACACGGAAACCAGCATATAACTCATTAATAATATTAAATTATTCTGATAGTTGGTGCCCAGGAAATAAAGCAAAATCAGTAGTAAAATATACCATAGACCAAACCGGCTTGGCAGAATATAAATGATCTTCTGGCTCAACGTAACTTGTCTGGCCGGCGGTTGTCGCTTGTTGAGCCAGTTATTGAGCCGCTGGCGAAACCACTGTTGAAACCGCCACTTAAGGTGTTTCATAACGGGCAAACAGTTTGCTCAAGCAATAACTCGCTGTGGGAATGACTCGCTGCACTGGATCGTGGATCTAGCCGATGTTCTGCAACCGATGGAAATACCTGTTGCACATCATCAGCCGTCACAAAATCACGACCAGTGATAAGAGCATGTGCCTTACTTGCCCTTAGCAGAGCTTTAGAGGCGCGGGGCGATAATGGTAGCATATCATTGCGGCTGCGACTGGCATCAACCAAACTGAGCAAATAATCAATTACCGCATCACTAACAGTAACTGAGCCAAGTCTTTGCTGCAGACTTTGTAAGGTATTACCATCAAGCTGCTGAGTTAAAAACTGCAAGCGAGAACCTTTGCTATCGTCAACCAGCAACTGATGTTCAGCTGCACGCTCTGGAAACCCTAAAGATAAGCGCATTAAAAAACGATCCAGTTGTGACTCCGGCAAAGCAGACGTTCCCGCATGAAAGAGAGGGTTCTGTGTTGCGATAACAAAAAAAGGGCTGGGTAATGGCCGGGTCTGGCCATCAGTACTAACCTGGCGCTCTTCCATAGCTTCGAGCAATGCGCTCTGGGTTTTAGGGCTGGCGCGATTTATTTCATCTGCCAGTAACACCTGAGAGAATACCGGTCCCGGCTGAAAATGAAATTGTTGTGACCGGGCATCGTATATGCTGATGCCGGTTAAATCTGCAGGGAGTAGATCACTGGTAAATTGCACCCGCCGGTAACTCAGACCAAGACTGTTAGCCAGTGCATGAGCCAGGGTGGTTTTACCAAGACCAGGAAGATCTTCAAGCAGCAAGTGCCCGTCGGCCAGCAAGCAACACAGCGCCAGGCGAATCTGTTGTTGTTTACCAAGAATAACCTGATTAAGGCTTTGTTCAACCTGATGTAATTGCGCTAACACGCTAATTCCTTACTGCTAATTTATACTCTCTATACTAGCTGCTTGGCTGTCAGGATCAACTAAAGAATAAGGCAGCCAAAGCTGCCTTATTTATTGCAAAAGGTGGAGTATCAGAAATCCACTACTAAATCAGCCGAACATACCATAGTGCCTTCCAGACACAGGGTGTAAGTTGCTGATGCTGCCATCGAGTTAAACCGATCACGATGTCTGCCATCATTTTCAATTGTTTCGATATACGCACCATCACGGTACAGATCCAGATCACCTGTTGCTCCCATCCAGCGTAAGTCAACTATCGTTGATCCGGTGCGAGCTCTGATAGCGCGATGCAACGTTAACGTAATATCACTCTCAACCAGGCTAACCATCTGGCTTGTCATATCTGTTAAACCGGTACTGTCGGTAACTGTCAGGGTGACTTCATAGCTCCCTTCTGCCGGATAAGTGTGGCTCGGGTTTTGCTCGTCTGACACAGCGCCATCACCAAAATCCCAGCTCCAGCTGCTGATATTATCGTTGGCATCAGTAGAACTGTCGGTAAAATCGACATTCAGGCCTGATGCAACATAACTAAAGCCTGCTGCCGGCGCCACTGGATCCGGATCAACCACATCACCACCAAGCGCTGTTATCGTCAGGTTCCAACTGTTTAAGGTGCCTAAATCGGCGCCGGCATTGTCAGATACATTCAGGGTCCAATCGCCTTGCATCGCTTCACCATTGAAGGTATCAACGGTCCAGCTTTGCACTAAGTCATCTTCGCTGCCACCACTACGATTTTGCAGTATATGTTCTGTGCCTTGCGGCGACGTCAGACTAACAACTAAGTCGCCTCTCCAGGTGTGGGTGATGTCAACGCCTGCTTCAACGTTAAATACGGTTCCTTCGTCAGGCACGTTTATAACACTGTTGATGCCAGTTGCGTTGTTATCTGGAATAGCCACGGGGTTGGTGTTCTCAAAACTGAAATCAGCCAGCCCTTGTGGCAACACCACCAGCGTTGCCGATACGCTTTTAACCACTGCTGGATCTGCCGCATCAATACCTGTCACTGTTACTAAATAATCGCCCCATGGGGTGTCAGCCATGGTCGGTACCGACACGGTAATGGTATCACCCGGCTGAGCGGATTCAGCAGATAAGCTCACGCCTTCAATACTGGGATCGGTACTGACACTAAGCTCAACATCACCCATCCAGTCGGCCAGATTACCGACATCAAGGCTAAATTCAGCCGTTTCACCGGCGGTAATCTGCTGACTGCGGGGAGATAATGTTAAGCGGAAACTCGGCGTTGGATCGGCATCAGCAAGCGCGTTTACCAGATTTAAACGCTTTCCAGAAACGGTCTTACCATCGAGCGAAGCAAGCTCGTCGCCACTATCCATCAGAATTGCTTTCATTTCCAGTGGGGTTATTTCCGGATTTATAGACCACAACAGTGCTGCGGCACCTGCAACATGCGGCGAGGCCATGGAGGTACCAGAAAATACGGCATAATTGTTGCCCGGTACGGTTGATAAAATGTCTGAGCCCGGTGCGCCAAGATCGACCGAAGTAGCACCATAATTGGAAGCGCCAACAGCAAATACCGATAAATCATCAAGGCGATCGGTTGAAGCGACCGAGACAATAACATCAAGATCATAGCCCGCCGGATACATTGGACTAACATCAGCATCTGCGCCATCATTGCCTGAGGCTGCAATAAATAGAATACCAGCATCGCCGCCTGACTGAATGGCTGCGCGCAACGTTTCGGAGAAACCGCCGCCGCCCCATGAGTTATTGGTAGCCTTAATGTTTACGCCATAATTTGTTTTTAAATCGGTATAGTAGTCAATACATTCAATTGCGCCTGCCGTACTGCCACCCGTAGGGCCGAGGAACTGACAGGGCAGCAGGGTGACATTCCAGTTTACGCCGGTTATACCCACACCATTGTCACCACCTGCTCCGATTGTCCCTGCAACATGAGTACCATGACTATCGCTATCCATCGGATCGTTATTTTCGTTCAGTGTTGAATAACCATATGGATGGCCCGGATAGCTGCCATCGTTCTCCCAACGGTTTGGAATTAAATCAGGATGGTTGTAATCCATACCTGAATCGATAACACCAATCACCACATCATGACTACCGGTTGTGGTATCCCACGCTGCAACGGCACTGATATCGGCCCCAGCAGTACCACCATTTTGCCCGGTATTATTTAACGACCACATCTCTCCAAATCGGGGATCACCAGGAACGGCAAGAGGAGCGGCTAACGCTTTTACCAAATAATTTGGTTCAGCAACCTCAATAGCCGGGTTAGCGGCAAGCTGCTTAATTAAGAAGTCACGATTAACGCCTTTAGGTACTTTAATTTTGGCTATGCGTCCATCTGCAATATGACGCATTTTAATGTCACGCCCCTGATTATCGAGTTGTCGCAGACTGGCACCGCTGCGTTTTACGATAGAAACACGCTCTTGTTTGGTTACGCCAGGTTTAAACATAACAAGAATAGAATCATCAGCTTGCGCAGGCTTATTCGCTGCGAATGCTGAACCCGAACACAGCGCTGCGGCAACCGCTAACGCCAGAATTTTTTGCTTGGACATAGTAATTCCCATTTTAATTATTTGTAAAGATTATGCTTACTTACTGCACCAATAACCATTAGCATGAATATTAACAATTTGCTCATAACAATCGTGTAAATAGTACAAATGGATTAGTAGTTAAGGACGGGCACATGTGAATGGATGGTTATTATCCTATTGTATTTAAACAAAATAATAATTTTATACGAAGTTATTAAATTGAAATAAAAATAAAACATTTGTCCTATTGTAGCTTTAAAATATGTCTTTAGTCTGGAAGTTGTAATAATTGATGAAGGAATGTTTGTGCTAAATGTAAATACTAAGTCCGTCTTTTTGTTAGTTGGTATAACAGCTAGCGGTTGGGCGGTTGCAGATGTTTCAGTGCAATTAACTTCATTGATTGAGCGTCATGCCTTGGCTAACGGAGTCGATATTACTCAGTTGGGCGATCTGAATGTTGCTGATGTCACTCAGGGAGGCGATGCCAATTATGCCGTTTTATTACAGCAAGGCGTGCTTAATCAGATATTTCTGCAGCAGTATGGCAGTGGTAATCAGGCACAAATCCGGCAGTTCGGTAACAATAACAGTGCTGATATTTTGCAGCAGGGAGAGAGCAACCTGATCCAGCTGGAGCAATGGGGAAACCGCAGTTTCTCGATTGAGCAGATTGGAAACGGTGCTGAAATCTCAATAATTCAATACTAATAAGAGACTCAGGGAGAATCACATGAACCTTATTAAACCACGTAAACATTTTTTAGGTATGGCAATTGCTTTGTGTTTTGCGGGCAATGTTATGGCAGAAAATGAAGCTATTATTTTGCAGAGCTCAGCAGTCGGTTCTGCAGAAGGTAATACTGCTGAAGTGACTCAAACCAATACCGGTGGTAATGCTAATCTTGCCATTATTGAGCAAGTTGGTGAACTGAACTATGGCAGTGTTTTACAGAATGGTCTGTGGCTGGAAGCCTATAGTTTTAATACAGGCAGCGATAACGCAGTGCGGATCGAGCAGTTTGCGGATTGGCACATTGCCTCTAGCGATATTGTCGGTGATGAGAACATAGTCACCATTACCCAGGATGGTTTTTTCAATCAGACAGACGTTATTATTGAAGGTAATGTCAATGATACTGCAGTTTTTCAAACCGGAGATTTAAACGAAGCATTCGCTACTTTACTGGGCGACATGAACCTTGCTGAAATTGAACAAAGTGGCAATAGCAACTGGGTTACTGCGGAGTTTACCGGTAATGAAAACATGTTTTATAGTTATCAGGAAGGTAGCAGCAACGAAGCTGCCATGCTCGGCGTTGTCGGAAACTCCAATCAATTCGAAGCCGAACAGTTTGGTGATCAGAACGTGGGCGGAGTGGTAGGGTTAAGCGGCGATAACAATGCCATTTTCGTGCAGCAGGACGGCATGCTCAATGCCTTTATTGCGACGGACGTTACCGGCAATGATAACTTGATTGATGTTTTTCAAGATGGCTCTGATAACGTTTTTTTGGTGCAACCGGTCACCGGCGACACCAACTGGATCCTGATTGATCAAACTGGTGTCAGCAATCTGGTGGAAGCGCCACTGGGACTTGTTGGCAATAATAACCTTATTGATGTCCGGCAAGATGGTACTGAAAACAATGCACTAGTAGCAACTGATGGTGATAATCACAATTTAACTATTTACCAGGACGGTGATATGAACACCGCAGAAATGGTGTTGGGTGTTGATGGCAACAGTGCTGATATTTATAGTCGCGGTAATAATAATTATGCCGGCGTAGGCTTAGTAGGTAGTGACAATATTACCGACATCATGCAGCGTGGTGATGATAACTTTGCTGTGGTTGATGTTGTTGGCGATGACAACGAGATCAGTGTTGATCAAATGGGTAATACCAACGAAGTGCTTATTACCAGTGCCGTAGTGGTAGTTGAAAACAATATCAGTGTCCAGCAGGATGGTGATCTCAACCTGGTTGATATGCTTGTTGAAGGTAGTGGCAATCTGGCAGACATTTTACAAGAAGGAAATGGCAACTGGGTAGCCGGCAACGATGGATACTTTGCACTTTCCGGAGAAAATGGTACCGTGGCTATCAGTCAACTGGGTAATGACAATCTGGTGTTAGGAGAGCAGTATGGCAACGGTAATATCATGAATATTACTCAGCTGGGCGACTTTAATACCGCAATCGTTACTCAAAACTAACGTAAAGGGCGGCCTTTGGCCGCCATAGGCATATGAAAGTAATTTTCCTGCTGTTATGTTTGCTGCTGCCGGTAAAGGCGGCAGCAAATGATATCGAATTAAGCGGCTTAGTGATTGACCGCACCATCTCGCGTTTTGGCAAAGACTTTATGTTCTATTATTCTGGTTACTGGCGTGATATGCCGGCAACGGAAGGCGTGTCTGTGGTTATTTATGAACAAGTATATCCCCAAGCCGGCACATTCTTGTGGGTGGAGATGAATCAACAACGCGTTTATCAAACATATTTCGGCCGGCGTTATAACAATGTTAAGGAGATGGCTGAGCAGGCGATTTTGCGCAGTATTAATGAGCTGGCCAACATTCAGGCCAGTATGTTATTGGGTAGTCAGGATCAAGAAATATTTTAAAAGGAATAATAATGAACAAATCTGCAGTACTGCTATTCCTGCTGGCATCTGCCTGCGCAAGTGCAACTGAGTTAGTTTATACCCCGATTAATCCAAGCTTTGGCGGCAATCCGCTAAATGGTAATTTCTTATTACAGAAAGCCCAAAGCCAGAACGGCTATAGTGAAGAACGACCAACGTTATCTTTTGTGGATAAATTTCAGGAGGCATTGGAGCGAAACATTATCAACTCGCTAACCAGACGAATAGCTGATGGTGAGCTGGTTGATGGCACATACAATACCGGTGAGTTTTTAGTCGAAATCACCACCGGAACTGACGGCAGCGTTATTGTAAATATTACCAATATTGATACAGGTGAAGTGACGATCATTACTATTCCTGTGATTGGGGGTTAGTAATGAAAGCAGTAGTTAATATAATAGTGATGTCCGCTCTGGCGGGATGTTCTCTGGTACCAAAACCTGAGCTGAGTATTACCCCGGCCAGTGTTGATAGTATTAGTAGCACTATGCAGACGTTGCAACAGCAAGCAAAACCACGACAGCAAATCCCTGTTTCTGTCTATGCTTTTCGGGATCAGACGGGCCAATATAAACCTCAGGGCAATGTATCAAGTTTTTCTACCGCAGTAACTCAGGGTGCAACCTCAATGCTAACCCAGATCCTGCTTGATAGTGGCTGGTTTGCGCCACTGGAGCGGGAAGGATTACAAAATTTGCTTACTGAGCGAAAAATTTATGGCTCAAATAAAAAATTAACCGAACTGCCGCCGCTCAAAGAGGCCCGTTTAGTTTTCGAGGGCGGTATTATTGGTTATGAGACCAACTTAACTACAGGTGGTATTGGCGCTGAATATTTTGGTTTGGGACTGTCAGAATTATATCGGGAAGATCAGGTAACGGTTTATCTGCGAGCAATTGATGTCTATACGGGTCAGGTGTTGCTTTCCGTTTCTACGACTAAAAAAGTGTTTTCACAGGAGTTACGCGCCGGTTTATTCCGATATGTGTCATTGAACAGACTGGTCGAAATGGAGGGGGGGTATTCGACCAATGAACCGGTGCAGTATTGTGTTAAGCAAGCAATGGAAAGTGCCGTGGTTGAATTAATTAGTATAGGTCTCGAGCGTGGTTTCTGGCGTACTGACGATCAGGCCAGTTTGGCAAGCTCAGGCTGACTTTCCAATATCAGGTTGGATTGCTGCAACCAACGCAGCAATTCAACCCGGTTTCGGGCCTGCGTTTTTCTAAATACGGCCGATAAATGTGCTTTAACTGTATGAGCACTGATATTCAATACTTCCGCGATTTCTTTGTTACGGGCACCTTCTGCAACTAGTCCAATTATCCGCTTCTCTTGCCGGGTAAGTTGGGCGTTGATACTGGCAGTCATTTCTAAATTAGCTTTCTTAGGTTTATTAATCAGCAGATCCACTACGTCCGACATGACCGTACGCGAATAATATAACTGGCCGGACATCAGGGTTTTCAGCGCGGTCAATACCCGGTCTAATTGTTCATCACGATAGATCAACCCTCTGATCCCATTGTGAATCGCCAGCGCAGGATCGATTAGTGCCCGCTCAGCCTGAAAAATAAATACCGGGCAGCGCTGCATAATCGTCGATAATTCGTTAGACAGGCCTTTTTTGGTCAGATCATGGCTGTTAAACTGATAGCCCACCAAGACACCTGATTTAATAGGCTGTTGAATAAAATCGGTACGATTGCACTGCTGTACTTTTATGCCAACCGATTGAGCCAGCATCGCGGTATTATGTAATTGCTGGCGCTCTGATAGTATTATCAGCTTGGAAAACCGTTCCATTGTTTTCACCTCCAAACGACTTTAGTCTTAACCATTGACTAAAACGACCCTGATATACTGTACCGCGTGGCCATCAATTGCAACTGTTGAAGCCCGTTAAAGTTAAAATAAAGCCGCTGAAATGCCGCTTTTTTGCTATTGCACCAGGTGCTATTTTTAAGTTTAATCGCAGCAACTACGTTAAGGAGCAACCATGCGCGTGAAAAAAGTTCTGCTTGTTTGTTTAGGGAATATTTGTCGTTCGCCAACCGCGCATGCGGTACTTAAGCACAAAGCATTGCAACAGCGACTTGATATTGAAATTGATTCTGCCGGAACCAGTGCCTCACACCGCGGCGATCGGCCAGACAGTCGCAGCATCGAAGCGGGTATTGCCAGAGGATACAATTTTACCGGCCTTTACTCACGACCGGTATTTGAGCAGGATTTCGCCGATTTTGATCTCATTCTGGCAATGGATAATGAAAATATTGCTGAATTAAAACGCCGTTGTCCGCCGGAACATCAGCATAAAATAAAATTATTTCTATCATTTCATCCGGAATATCCTGCTATAGATGAAGTACCCGATCCGTATTACAGTGGCAGCAGAGGTTTTGAGCTGGTGCTGGATTTAATTGAACAATCTTGTGATAAATTAATTATGGCTGCTGAGTTTCAGGTTAAATAGTGGTTTCGTTCCGCTTATGCCGATTAAGCCGGTATTAGAGCGAAAAACTCTGAGTTCGGCATTGAATTTACGTCCGGAAGTCTATAACTTGGCATCGTTTATTTAATTCAACGTATAGGAAACACATCGTGACCACCTGGACGCCAGATAGCTGGCGAGCTCTGCCGATACAACAACAACCGTCTTATCAGGATCCGCATTTACTCGCGCAAATTGAAAAACAGTTGCACCGTTATCCACCTTTGGTTTTTGCACAGGAAACCAGAGATTTACATACGCAGTTAGGACAGGTTGCTAATGGCGAAGGATTTTTATTGCAAGGAGGGGATTGTGCCGAAAGCTTCAATGACTTTAATGCGCCCAAAATTCGTGACACCTTTAAAGTGCTGTTGCAAATGGCGGTGGTATTAACTTACGCGGGGGGGTTACCTGTTGTTAAAGTTGCCCGAATGGCCGGCCAGTACGCTAAACCTCGTTCCAGTGATCTTGAAACGATAAACAACGTCACGCTACCAAGTTACCGTGGCGATATTGTAAATAGTTTTGAGTTTACTGAGGCTGCGCGCCAACCGGATCCTAACCGGCTGGTGACCGCGTATCATCATTCTGCTGCTACCCTGAATCTGCTCAGGGCGTTTGCTCAGGGGGGGTTAGCTGATCTGCATCAGGTCAGTAAATGGAACATGGGTTTTGTTGAGTCTAACCCATTAAAAGATCGTTATCATAACGTGGCCCAGCGTATCCAGGAGGCTTTGCGTTTTATGGAGATTTGCGGGATTACTGCGCAAAACTCGCCCTCTATTCGTGAGACGCAGCTTTATACCTCACACGAAGCCTTATTACTCAATTACGAGGAAGCATTAACCCGGCGCGATTCACTCACCGGTGACTGGTATGACTGCTCTGCGCATATGGTCTGGATTGGTGAGCGCACCCGTCAGTTGGATCACGCCCATCTGGAGTTTTTCCGGGGTATTCATAATCCAGTAGGGGTTAAAATCGGCCCTGGTATGCAAGCCGATGAGTTAATCAGACTGATTGATGCATTAAATCCAACTAACACGCCTGGCAGATTAACATTGATCACCAGAATGGGTGCTGACAAGCTGGCCGATAAATTACCAGCGTTGGTACGTAAAGTTAAGCAGGAAGGGCGTAGCGTGGTCTGGAGTTCCGACCCGATGCATGGTAATACAGTGAAGGCCAGCAACGATTTTAAAACCCGGGACTTTGAAGCGATTTTACGGGAAATTCGAAATTTCTTTGCGGTTCACAAAGCTGAGGGTACTCATGCAGGGGGCATTCATCTGGAGATGACAGGTGAACATGTTACCGAGTGTACCGGAGGCGCCTATGGTTTAAGCGAGCATGACCTAAGTAAGCGCTATTTTACCCAATGTGATCCACGGTTAAACGCCGACCAGGTGCTGGAGCTGGCTTTTTTAATTGCAGATACCTTGAGCGCCAGCCGCAAATAATCACTGCAACCGAATGACTTTCGCAATTATACCGTGTTAAAAAATAAACAGGCCCGCAGCGGGCCTGATTAATATTTGTGGCGTTTTAATCCTGTTTTGGCAATAATTTTGGCTGAGATTTCCTCAATAGACAGATGCGTTGAATTAAGAAAGGGGATTTGCTCTTGCCGGTATAGTGCCTCTACTTCATTTAATTCTGCAGCACATTGCCGGATGGATGCGTACCTGCTGTCAGGCCGGCGTTGTTGCCGGATCTGACTCAGTCGTTCAGCGGTAATACTTAACCCAAACAACTTATCTTTATTTCGCATCAATTCAGGTGGCAAGCGCAGCGCTTGCATGTCTTCTTCCACAAATGGGTAGTTGGCAGCCTTAATGCCGTATTGTAAGGCCAGATAAAGGCTGGTAGGAGTTTTGCCAGAGCGGCTTACGCCGACCAGAATAATGTCTGCCTGGTCAAAATTCTTCATATTGGCACCATCATCATTAGCCAGCGAAAAATTTACGGCGTCAATTCGAAAATCATAGGTTTTTTCATGCATGCTGTGGGTGCGGTGGGTTTTAGGAACGGGTGCAATGCCTAACTCGCGCTGAATCGGTTCAACGAAAGTGTTCAAGAAGTCATAACAAATACCGTCACTGCTATTAATAATGTGCCGTAAATTATCGTCGACAAACGTTTGGAAAATAAGAGGTTTTACTCCCGTTGTTTTATACCGATCATTAATTCTCTGCTTCACCTGTAATGCCATATCAGTTGATTCCACAAAAGGTATCGTAATATGCTCAAATTGTGCAGGAAAAAGAGTAAGTAAGGCATGGCCAAATACCTCTGCAGTAATGGCGGTTCCATCAGATATGTAGAAAGCTGTCCGCAAGGTAATCTCCAATTTGTTGTTATAAAATTACATGAAAATTAAGGTTTTAATTAATCTCAGCCAGAGTGTAAAATCAATACGCTATGTAATGCTGCTGGTAAGCTTACACGCCCTTCAACAAAAAATGGAGACGAACTGTGCAAGAATTTGTGATTTGGTATGAAAAGCTGGGTATGCATGATGTGGATCGGGTAGGGGGTAAAAATGCTTCCCTAGGTGAAATGATCAGTAACCTGGCCAATGCCGGGGTGCAGGTACCGGGTGGATTTGCCACTACAGCGGATGCCTTCAATCAGTTTCTTGAACAAAGCGGTGTGAACGAGCGCATTTATCAGTTACTTGATGGCTTGGATGTTGATGATGTTACTGCGCTGAGCAAAGCCGGTGCCCAAATTCGGCAATGGGTAATTGAAACACCATTTCAACCCGAGTTAGAACAGGCCATTCAGGCCGCTTATCAGCAATTACATGCTGATCCGACGCACGACGTGTCTTTTGCTGTTCGCTCCTCTGCTACAGCTGAAGATATGCCTGATGCCTCTTTTGCGGGGCAGCAGGAAACGTTTTTAAATGTTCGCGGATATGATGCGGTCATTACCGCAATAAAACATGTATTTGCGTCTTTATTTAATGACCGGGCCATTTCATACCGGGTGCATCAGGGATACGATCACCGTGGCGTCGCCCTATCCGCTGGCGTGCAGAAAATGGTGCGCTCTGATATTGCTTCATCGGGTGTAATGTTCAGTATTGACACTGAATCAGGCTTTGAAGATGTGGTGTTTATTACCTCGTCGTATGGCCTTGGTGAAATGGTGGTACAAGGTGCCGTAAATCCTGATGAGTTTTATGTTCATAAACCGACATTGGCAGCAGGTCGGCCTGCAGTAGTGAAACGGAATTTGGGCAGTAAAAAAGTTGAAATGGTGTATTCAGCAGAGCAACAGCATGGCAAGCAAGTAAAAATTGTTGATATTAGTTCTGAGCGCAGCCAGCAGTTCTCTCTGACAGATGCTGAAGTTACTGAGTTGGCCAAGCAGGCTGTGATTATTGCCAACCACTATGGTCGGGCAATGGACATTGAGTGGGCGAAAGACGGTAATGATGGCAGGTTATATATCGTGCAAGCGCGACCTGAAACAGTAAAAAGCCGCGAAGACAGTAACAGTATGGAGCGTTTTCAGTTGCAAGGTACGGCGCCAGTGCTGGTAGAGGGGCGGGCGATTGGCCAGCGGATTGGTGCTGGCACCGCTAAGGTGCTCAAAGGCATTGAGCAGATGGATCAAATTCAGCCAGGTGATGTGCTGGTAACGGATATGACCGATCCCGACTGGGAGCCAATTATGAAGCGCGCTTCTGCCATCGTAACCAACCGGGGCGGTCGCACCTGTCATGCGGCAATTATTGCCAGAGAATTGGGCATCCCTGCTGTAGTGGGATGTGGCGATGCCACCAATAAACTAAAAACGGGTCAGCAAGTTACCGTATCGTGCGCCGAGGGCGATACCGGATTTATCTACGATGGTAAACTTGAATATAAAGTTGTCAGCAGCCGGGTAGACCAGATGCCGGCACTGGATTTAAAGATTATGATGAATGTGGGCAACCCGGAGCGGGCGTTCTCTTTTGCCAAATTACCTCACGCCGGTATCGGTCTGGCCCGGTTGGAATTTATTATCAACCGGATGATTGGCGTACATCCAAAAGCGCTGCTGAACTTTGATGCCCAGACACCTGAGCTTAAAGCAACCATCAGTGAAATGATTGCAGGCTATAGCGATCCGGTTGAGTTTTACATTGCCAAGCTGACTGAAGGCATTGCCACGCTGGCATGTGCTTTTGCACCACAAAAAGTTATCGTGCGGATGTCTGACTTTAAATCAAATGAATATGCCAACCTGGTTGGCGGTCGTCAGTACGAACCGCATGAAGAAAACCCGATGATTGGTTTTCGCGGCGCATCACGCTATATATCAAAAGACTTCCGAGATTGTTTTGCTTTAGAAGTTGAAGCGTTAAAACGGGTTCGCAATATTATGGGTTTTACCAATGTTGAGGTAATGATCCCGTTCGTTCGGACGTTGGAAGAAGCATCAGCCGTTATTGAATTGTTGGCAGAACATGGCCTTAAGCGTGGCGAAAATGGCCTGCGGGTCATCATGATGTGTGAACTGCCATCCAATGCATTACTGGCAGAAGAATTTCTGGAGTACTTCGATGGGTTTTCAATTGGTTCAAACGATTTAACCCAGTTAACCCTGGGGCTGGATCGGGACAGTGGCCTCATTGCCCACTTATTTGATGAGCGAAATCCGGCAATATATAAGTTGCTGGAGATGGCGATTAAAACCTGTAAGGCTAAAGGCAAGTATATTGGTATTTGTGGTCAGGGACCTTCAGATCATGAAGATTTCGCTGCCTGGTTAATGCAACAGGGTATTGACAGTGTATCGTTAAACCCCGATACGGTATTAGAAACCTGGCTATACCTGGCAGAGAAGTTTGGCAAGCACTAACGGTATTTTATCTTAAAAAGCCCCGCCTCGCGGGGCTTTTTATTTGTTGCTGCGGGCGACACCATTTGATCGATGAAATTTGGTTAAAAAACCACTAATCATGCGGTGCTGTTACTGGCAAACATAGCTATTCGCCTGATGTTATGGCAAATTAACGCTAATTTATAATAAACAAATCCAACAACAATAATTACAGGGGAAGCTAATGGAAGCCTTGGTCAGCACTGTTAATAGTATTATCTGGAGTCCGGCACTGATATTTCTGTGTCTTGGCGCTGGTTTATTTTATTCGATAATTACCCGTTTTGCTCAGGTTCGGCACTTTAAGGAAATGTGCAAGTTGCTGTTTAGCGGCAACGAATCAGATAAAGGTATTTCATCATTTCAGGCATTGGCTGTGTCATTATCAGGCCGGGTTGGGGTAGGCAATATTGCCGGGGTTGCGGCCGCGATCGGTTTTGGTGGTCCTGGAGCAGTATTCTGGATGTGGGTAGTGGCGTTTCTCGGCGCGAGTACGGCTTATGCAGAGTCAACGCTCGGTCAGGTCTATAAAGTTGAAGAAGACGGCCAGTATCGTGGTGGCCCGGCATACTATTTTGAGCGCTGTCTGGGCCAGAAATGGTTGGCGATTCTATTTGCGGTGTCAGCCATTATTGCTTGTGGCGTGTTTTTGCCAGGTGTGCAGGCTAATGCCGTTGGCAATGCGTTTACCCAGGTATTCGGTGAAGGCAATATGGTGGTGACCAGTTTCGGTGAAGTGGGTACTTTTAAGTTAGTCGCGTTGGCAATAATCCTGATTGTATTAGCGTTTATTATTTTTGGTGGCATTAAACGTATTGCGCATTTTACTCAGATTGTCGTGCCCTTTATGGCACTGGGTTACATCGTAATGGCACTGATTGTGGTTTTTCTTAATCTGGATAAAGTGCCGGGTATATTCAGTTTAATTATCTCGGACGCGTTTACCGCGCAGGCCGGCATGGGCGCAGCGATTGGCTGGGGTGTAAAAAGAGGTATTTACTCTAATGAAGCAGGTCAGGGCACCGGGCCGCATGCCGCCGCTGCAGCAGAGGTTGACCATCCGGCACAGCAAGGCCTGGTTCAGGCATTTTCTGTTTACGTCGACACTTTATTTGTCTGCACCGCGACAGCATTAATGATTCTGATTACCTCACAATATAATATTCAGACAGAAGACTTTAACGCTGCCACCGGCGCAGGAAGCATTATTGTCCAGAATATTGATACCGCAACTGAGGTGGCCTCACCTGCCTTTACCCAAATGGCCTTAAACAGTGTATTTGGTCAGTTTGGTCAGGCTTTTGTTGGCGTAGCGATTTTCTTTTTCGCTTTTACCACTATTCTGGCGTATTACTATATTGCCGAAACCAACGTGTCATATCTAAATCGTTACTTTAAGGGCACTATTCCGCTGGTGCTGGTTAAAGTAGTCATTATGGCGATGGTGGCCTATGGCATGGTTAACAGCTCTGGCTACATTTGGGGTATTGGCGACATTGGGGTGGGCTTAATGGCCTGGATTAACATTCTGGGAATTCTTGCCATTTTCTTTGTAGCTAAGCCCGCTATCCTATGTTTACGTGATTATGAAGATCAAAAGAAAGCGGGTGGTCCGGTGACTTTCGATCCCGTGAAACTGGGCATAAAAAATGCGACGTTCTGGGAAAAACGGCTGGCAGATCAGCAAGCGCTCAAATCGTCAGACGCAAAGATAAAATAAATGTCTGAACGGGAAATTGCATAAGAAATGCCCGGCTTTCTAGCCGGGCTTTTTTTATGTTTAGGCTGCAGAACTGCATTTACTTTGCCAACTCATTGTTGGTAAACCATACTAACTGAGTGAACCAATATCATTTAAAAAAGGAGTTAATTATGCAGGCAGGTAAATATCCCCTGAGTATGCTGGCAACACTGGTAATAGGTGGTCTATTGCTGACAGGTTGTGAGCGGGAGCGGCAAAGCATTGAGGCGCCGACTGATGAAGCCGGGCTGACAATAGCTCCTGAGAAAGGGATGTATGATGATCTAAATATTACCACAGCGGTGTCAACCGCGTTACGCTCTGAGCAGCGCCTTAATAACCTGAATATTCAGGTTGAAACCGATAAAGGCGATGTCAGGCTACATGGCGAAGTTGCCACCGAAGAACAGCGGCAACTGGCAGAATCCATCGCCAGGGGCACACCTGGCGTGCACGCAGTTAATAATGATCTAGAGGTAAAATAATGATTTGATTAAGCGGTGCAATGCACCGCTTAATCAATACCAATAAAACCACCGGTTTGATGCGCCCACAACTGGGCGTAAATGCCACCACTGGCGATAAGTTCATTGTGGCTGCCCTGCTCGACAATATTACCTTGATCTAACACGATTAATCGGTCCATCTGAGCAATTGTTGACAGACGATGGGCGATAGCAATGACGGTTTTGCCGTCCATCAGCTTATTTAAACTGGCCTGAATGGCGGCTTCTACTTCGGAATCGAGCGCCGAGGTCGCTTCGTCAAGAATTAAAATAGGCGCGTTTTTGAGCAGTACTCTGGCAATAGCAATCCGCTGGCGCTGACCACCGGAGAGTTTTACACCACGCTCGCCTACCTGGGCATCAAAGCCGCTATTACCTTTAGGATCGGTTAAATCACGGATAAATTCACTGGCTTCAGCTTGCTCTGCGGCTAACATCAACTCTTCTTCGGTGGCATCAGGCTTACCATAAGCAATATTCTCCCGCACAGAGCGGTGTAATAACGACGTATCCTGAGTCACCATCGCAATCTGCTGGCGCAAACTTTCCTGGCTAACGGTACTAATGTCCTGACCATCAATCAGAATATTGCCACTTTCAATATCATAGAAGCGCAGTAACAGGTTTACCAAGGTAGACTTACCCGCGCCGGAGCGGCCGACTAAACCCACTTTCTCGCCAGGTTTAATGGTTAACTCAAGCTGCTGTAATACCGCGGCTTTGCCGCCTTCGACCGCTTGTTTACCATAATTAAACCCGACCTGTTTAAACTCAATTTTCCCCTGGGGCACGGCTAATTTACTGGCATTGGCTACATCTTTTACTTCAATAGGCCGCGATAACGTGGCAATACCATCAGCCACGGTGCCGATATTTTCAAATAACGCGCTGACTTCCCACATAATCCACTGTGCCATACCATTTAAACGCAGAGCAAGGCTGATCGCGATAGCAATTGCGCCCACCGTAATAGCACTGCCAGCCCATAAGTATAAAGACAAAGCTGCCACGCTAAATACCAGAAGATAGTTAAGACTTTGCACGGACACACTAAGACCGGTGGCAAGGCGCATTTGCTGGTAAACAGGCTGCAAAAAGACGTCCATACTGTCTTTGGCGTAACTTTCTTCACGATTGGTATGGGAAAACAATTTAATAGTGGTGATGTTTGTGTAGCTGTCCACGATACGGCCGGTCATTTCTGAGCGGGCATCGGCCTGTGCAGTAGACACTCGTTTAAGCCGCGGTACAAAATAAAATTGCAGGGCGATATAGGCCAGCAGCCAGATTAACATGGGCACAATTAAGCGCAGATCGGCATCAGCAACAAAAAATAACATTGCCCCAAAATAAACCAGAACATACACCATAACATCCAGCAATTTCATTACGGTTTCCCGCACAGAAAGTGCGGTCTGCATTACTTTTGTAGCTATGCGTCCGGCAAAGTCATTTTGATAAAAGCTGACACTCTGGCGCAGCAGGTAACGGTGCGCCAGCCATCGAATAGACATTGGATAGTTACCCAGCAGGGTTTGGTGCACGATGGCTGAGTGAATAAAGTTCATCAGCGGCAGCAGAACAAGAGTTACCAGGGCCATCCAGATCAGGGTGGTCCGTTCATCACTAAAAAAATTGTCAGGGTCATTTACCACCAGCCAGTCAACCAACTGGCCCATAAAACTAAAAAGTGATACTTCCAAAATGGCAAGAATAGCCGAGGAAAGTGACATAAAAAGCAAAGAACGTTCCATGCCTTTGGTATAATGGCGGCAAAATGCCAGCAAACCGCGAGGCGGCTGACCAGGCTCCGCAGCGGGGAAGGGTTTAGTAAGTCGCTCAAAAAAACGCAGCATGAAAAGTCCTGAATGAAGAAATGAAGTGATAGCGCGCAATATTGTACCCGAGTTTGTCGCTTTGGATCAGGCTAATCTGTTAAATGAGCTGGCAGGGCGCTGATTTCTGACAGATCACCCTGCTGCATTGTGATAGTATAACGATATATTGCAGTAGCCACGTTAAACCAGCCTGTTATAATCTGCGTAAGTTACAGCTTGGATTAATTAAGCTCAGACCCAATTTATGTTCGTTATCGTGCGCTTAATCGCTGAGAAGTAAAATGACTATTAAACTTGTCACCTCCACTATTTTACCAACACCTTTTGCTGAGTTCAGACTACATGGGTTTGTTGCTGACAATGGCAAAGAGCATGTGGCTCTGACTTTGGGTGATGTTACAACAAACGAACCGCTATTAGCGCGGGTACATTCCGAATGTTTAACCGGTGACGCCCTGTTCAGTCTGCGCTGCGATTGTGGTCCGCAGTTAGAAGCTGCGATGCGGAAAATTGCCGATGCCGGTCGGGGCTGTATATTGTATCTGCGTCAGGAGGGGCGGGGTATTGGTCTTATCAATAAAATCCGGGCATATGCAGAGCAGGATAAAGGCCTGGATACGGTTGAGGCTAATGAAATTCTGGGTTTCTTACCTGACATGCGGGAGTATGATATTGCTGCGCAAATGTTTGCCCAGTTAGGTATTGAGCAAATACGCTTACTGACCAATAATCCGCGCAAGTTAAAGGCATTAAGCGATGCCGGGGTCAATATCCTGGAACGCGTGCAGCATCGGGTAAAAACCACCGCCCATAGCCATCGCTACCTGGCGACTAAAGCGGCTAAAATGGGCCATATGGAGTAACGAACCGCTAATGATCCCTAAGCTAAACCCGGAATTGGCGCTTGACGCCAGCATTGTCGCCTTTAGTAAAGCATTGCTCGCTGCTGGTTTTAGCGGTGATATTGAAACGAGCTACGGCAGTCGTTTAGCGGTGGCAACAGATAATAGTGTCTATCAGGCGTTACCTCAGGCTGTGTTGCTGCCAAAAACGACTGATGATTTGGTGATCCTGACATCGCTGGCACAAACATCCAGCTTTTGTCATATAAAATTCAGCCCCCGCGGCGGTGGTACCGGCACCAATGGACAGGCACTGACCGAGCATGTGGTTATCGATTTATCGCGGCATATGCGGGGTATTCTTGAATTAAACGTCGAGCAGCGCTGGGTTCGGGTGCAGGCCGGTGTCATTAAAGATCAGTTAAATGCATTTTTAAAACCCTATGGTTTTTTCTTTGCACCAGATTTATCAACCTCTAACCGGGCTACCATTGGTGGCATGATTAATACCGACGCCTCCGGTCAGGGTTCTCTGGTATATGGCAAAACCAGTGACCATGTATTGGCGCTTAAAACCGTACTGATAGATGGCACCATTCTAAAAACTCATAAAATCGCCACGTTTGAGGCGGAGCATCGGGCTGAAATGCCCAACAGTATCGGCCGTATCTATCGTCAGGTGCTGGATAGCTGTCGGGATTTTCGACCGCAAATTCTGGAGAAGTTTCCGCGACTAAACCGTTTTTTAACCGGCTATGATTTAGAGCATGTGTTTAACGAGGATTTAAGCGAGTTTGATTTATCCAGAATTATTACCGGCTCTGAAGGATCACTGGGGTTTGTCACTGAAGCAAAGTTAAATATTACTCCCATCGCTAAATTCAAATGCCTGATAAATGTCAAATACGACCGATTTGAAAGTGCCTTGAGAAACGCGCCTTTTCTGGTCGCAGCGCAGGCAACATCAGTTGAAACCGTTGACAGCAAAGTACTGAACTTAGCCCGCAACGACATCATCTGGCATCAGGTAAAGGAATTAATCACCGATATACCGAATACTGAAATGCAAGGCCTTAATATGGTTGAGTATAACAGTGAGAATCAAGCCGAAATAGAAGAAAAAGTCGCGGCACTGACAGCGAAGCTCGACCTTGCAATCGCTAACAATACCGATGGCATAATTGGCTACCAATTAACTTATGATACCGCAGCTATCGGCAGTATTTATGCCATGCGTAAAAAAGCAGTAGGGCTGCTGGGTAATACCAAAGGCAGCCAAAAGCCGATTGCTTTTGCTGAAGATACGGCTGTACCGCCTGAAAATCTGGCCGACTTTATTATGGAGTTTCGCGCACTGCTTGACAGCCACGGTCTACATTATGGCATGTTTGGCCATGTTGATGCCGGTGTACTGCATGTGCGCCCGGCGCTTGATTTGTGCGATCCCGAACAGGAAAAGCTACTGCGCACCATTTCAGATCAGGTTGTGGCTCTGACGGCTAAATACGGTGGCCTGATGTGGGGCGAGCACGGCAAAGGTTATCGAAGTGAATATGGGCCGGCATTTTTTGGCGCCGAGCTGTTTAATGAGTTGCGAAAGATTAAAGCTGCCTTTGATCCGCGTAATCGGGTAAACCCGGGTAAAATTTGTACCCCTTATCATAGTACTGAGCAACTGGTCTCGGTCGATGGTCAGAAAAGAGCCTGGTTTGACCGGCAAATACCGGTCAATGTTAAACAAAGCTTTGACAGTAGTTTAAACTGCAACGGCAATGGCTTGTGTTTTAACTATGAAGAAAGCTCGCCGATGTGCCCCTCCAGCAAGGTTACCCGAGATCGGCGCCACAGTCCCAAGGGGCGGGCGGGTTTAATGCGGGAATGGTTACGTCTTAATGAGCAGCAGGGCGTTGATATCTTAGCGACTGAACAAAAGTTACTGGAGCAATCCAGTAGCGTTAAACGCTTGTGGCAGAAAACGAAAAACAGCCTGGCAATGAGACAGGGCGAGCAAGATTTTTCGCATGAAGTAATGGCAGCAATGGAAGGATGCCTGGCCTGTAAAGCCTGCGCCAGTCAATGTCCGGTAAAAGTGGATGTACCGTCATTTCGTTCGCGCTTTTTGCAACTGTATTACAGCCGGTATTTGCGACCTGCCAAAGACTATATCGTTGCTAATATAGAGCGCACGGCGCCGCTGCTGGCCAAAGCACCCAAATTAGTTAATTTTGTGCTAAGACGCAAAACGACGGCGGCAGTGCTGAAATCAGCAGTGGGCTATGTTGATACCCCTATGTTGTCAGTTCCAACGCTGGCACAACTGACCGGCGAAAAATACCGGTTTGATCTGAACGAGTTGCAACAATTATCCGCTGCAGAAAAAGCCAAAACAGTGTTGCTGGTCCAGGATCCTTTTACCAGCTTCTACGAGGCTGAGCTGGTTGCCGATGCGCTGCAGTTATTGGATAAAATGGGTTTTAAACCGCTCCTGTTGCCATTTCTACCCAATGGCAAGCCACAACATGTAAAAGGCTTTTTGCGTGAGTTTGCCAAGACAGCGACAACTGCCGCTCAGTTTCTTAACCAGCTAGATCAGCTCAAGTTGCCAATGCTCGGGCTCGATGCGTCATTAGTGCTGGTTTACCGTGATGAATATAATAAAGCGCTTGGCGCCAACCGTGGTGACTTCAACGTTCAACTATTGCATGAGTGGCTGGTAAAGCAAATTTTGCCAAAAGCCCCTGATACAGCTGAGTTTGCATTGCTGGCACACTGTACCGAAAAAACTGCATTACCAGAAACTGAAAAAGCCTGGCAGCAAATCTTCAGCCAGGCAGGGCTTAGTTTAAAGCCGGTTAGTGTTGGCTGCTGCGGTATGGCAGGTACATATGGTCATGAAGCGCAGAACCTGGAAAACAGCAAAAACTTGTTCGAAATGAGTTGGCGCTTGCCAATTGAGCACTATGGTGTCGCCAATACTCTGGTCACCGGTTTCTCCTGCCGTAGTCAGGTAAAACGGTTGCTTGGCGATAAACCCAAACATCCGTTGCAAGCATTGCTGCAACGCTTATAAGAATGTTGTTCTGCTGATTTTAACGTGGCTGAACACCAAAAAAAACGCCCTTAAACAAGGGCGTTGTTATTTACCTGGCGAAACTCATTTAGAATTTATAACTTGCCCGGATATAGTAATAGCCACCATTGATACCCATAGGTGATGTTTCGTAATATTTACCCCCAAATGCATTATCCGGCTCACCAGCAGCGGACAAATCCAATTCTTCGGCTTTAGTATCAAACAAGTTTTGCGCACCTGCAGATAACATCAAGTTATCGGTAAGATAGTAGCTTACTTCAGCATCAAACGTTATTTTTGCTGATGCATTTACTTCGGTACCCGGTTCTTCAGGCGTTCCGACCCAGTCAACATGCACACCCTGATACTCACCGTAATAATTGGCCCGGGCAAAGAAGCTCCAGTCATCCCAGCTTTGATTCCAGCTTAAAGTTCCACGGTGATTAGGCAGGTCATTTTCCAGACGGGAAACTTTGTCCGGACCAGTAATTGGCTGGCGTCCTACCGGTGGCTCAGTAATACGATCAACTTCTGTTTCATTCCAGTTGTATGCCAGACTGAAGGTACCGCGACCATTCAGAATATCCATCGCATAATTAACGACCACATCGACGCCCTGAGTGGTGGTATCAAAGTCATTAGTGAAAAAGCTGACTTGCTGAATGGAATCAACATTTCTGACCCCGGCAGCGCGCAGGGCGTCTCGGTCAGCATCGGTCAGGTTAATTTTACTGGACTGACTGATACGATCAGTTACTTCAATATTGTAGTAATCCACAGTGGCAAAAAAACTATTACCACTATAGACGAGTCCGAAGGCATAACTGGTCGACTCTTCAGGTGTCAGCTCTTGTCCGCCTAATTGCAGAGAAATAGGGTTTGTTGGCGGCAGTAAGGCTGAATCTACCAGTACACCTGATTCCAGGTTGGTTTGTACGTTACTGACATTAGATTGGCCAACCGTCGGTGCCCGGAAACCTGTACTGGTAGAAGCACGCAAGGCCCAGTCATCGTTTAAGCGATACTGACCTGTTAGTTTATAATTAGTGGTATCACCGAAGGTATCGTAGTCTTCATAACGCAGTGCCAGACCCAATAAGAGGGCTTCGGAAACGTCCGCCTCCATATCGACATAAGCGGCATAGTTTCTACGGGTATATACACCGGCATCTTCCGGTTTAAAGCCCGGGAAACCATTAGAGCCGATACTAAAGCCCTGATCAACATAAGGGCCCACAGTAAAGGACGCTACATCACCGGAGACTACTTCGAAGCTTTCTTCAGTCCACTGCGTACCAAAGGCAACCGTCAAATCTTCGTACAAACCAACAGGTACAAATTTAACAAAATCAGCAGTGAAGGTTTTTTCCAGCTGAATATACTTACCTGGGTTAAATTCTGTTGGTGTATCCGGACCAAGAGAGGCGTTTAACGTATTAGTCATTTCGTAAGTCGATTCATTGCGGCCAACTGAGCCACTAAAATCGTACATAATGTTTTCTAACCAGCCGGTTTTGAATTCACCTTTAGTACCGACGGTCAGTGCAGTGTCAGTGACATTACCACCAAAGGTAGGGGTAAAGCCGCCTGGAAACATCTCGTTAAAAGCAAAACAGTTTTGTCCAACAGCGGTATTGGGATCAGCGATCAGCGCGTAATCAGCCTGGTCCAGTACATTGCCTGTGGTAATATTTACCGTTGGGCACGCGATGTTAGGGTCAAGTTGCGCCACCAGCAGGGTTTCGCCACCGTCATTAGAAAACACCCCTGGCCGGTTATGTGGGTTACGGAAGTAAAAACCGCCAGTAACATCACGCTCTGAATAGTTACCGAACATGTATGCTTCGCCACCGTTGCCTAAATCCAGGCCGGTGTTAACAAAAATGGTAATATCGTCTTTTATTTCAGGTGAGCCCCAGATTTGGGTAATCGGTGCAATAAATTCGTTGCCTGCTGCAATAAAGCCCTGAGCATCTGCCCGTTGTACACTGCGACTGGTGGCGTCTGAATTTTTATACTGGGCACTGATATTGACAAAACCGTTGTCGGTCAATGGCATACCAATATTGGCGGCATACTCTGTGGAGGTGCCATCCCCTTCATAATATTCCCCATGTTTAACTTCGAAGCTACCGCCGTCCGCCGCATCTTTTAATACAAAATTGATGACCCCGGCAATCGCATCTGAGCCGTATTGTGCTGCTGCGCCGTCCCGTAATATTTCAACTTGCTTTAATGCTATGCCTGGAATCACTGAAATATCAGCGCCCTGAGCGCCATCATTGATACCGCCGCCTAAAAAAGCGATAACTGAAGCTTTATGACGACGTTTACCGTTAGTAAGGATCAGAGTACTGTCTGCTGACAGTCCACGCAGACTGGCCGGACGAACCAGTGTTGCTGCGTCGCTTATCGGGTTTGAGTGCACGTTTAGTGAGGGTACTGTGGTGGTAATCATGTTCAGCATGTCTGAACTACCGCTCTTAACAAGTTCATCGCCACCAATAATGTCGACTGGCACCGGGGAGTCGCCAATTGAACGGGGGGCTGAGCGGCTGCCGACCACCGCAATTTTTTCAATTTTCTGCTCTTTTGTGGCTGTGTCGCCAGTCTCCTGGGCAACAACCGTACCACTGACTATACCTAACGCAAACGTGGTTGCTATGGCATACTTAACCGCATGCGCAACCGGGTGGTATTTATTGTTGTGTTTCATAGTGTTTTCCTGGATTATTTTTTTGATTTCACTAGATAACGCTGATTGCTATATAGCGTTCAATTAACCATATTTTAAATTGATGCTGTTGTCCATCGCAGTTTTCTAGCGGTTGGTCGATCAAATGGGAACGAATTGTTAAAATATTCAGCTGCTGGTCAGCTGTAACGGAGTTTTATGAAATCGATAGCCGTTATGGACGAGAGGTTCTTGCCGCAAGTTGTATCACTCGCAAATCAGGTTCATGGTGAGAATTATCTTGATCTGGCTAAATTAGCTGAGCTGCATCTACAGGGCATTAAACACAATATTAATGCCAGTTATGTCGCCCTGATTGACAAGCAGGTAGTGGGATATCGGCTGAGTTTTGCTGCAGGGCAATGGCCGTTAGATGAGTGGTGTTCAGTTCCGTTATGGCCAGTTCCCCCACCACAAATGGCCTATTTTAAGTCAGTTGCGGTTGCACCTGAGTTGCAAGGACAAGGTCTTGGCACACAATTACTGCAAGCGTCCATTGGCTCACTCCAGCAACAGGGTGCAACCGCAGGGCTTGCTCATATCTGGCAGCAAAGTCCGGGTAATGCCGCACAGCGCTATTTTTCTAAGGCGGGTGCTTCACTTTTAAAAGTGCATGCTGATCGCTGGTTACACTTGAGCAAGACTGCTGGTTATCTGTGTCCAATATGTGGCAACCGCTGTCACTGCACCGCAGCCGAAATGGTACTATCTTTTGCGGACATGTGTTGATGTATGATCCTTATCTCGACACCACACTTTGCAGCAATCAGCCTGATATCGGTAGTTACTGGCAAGCCGCAACGCCCACAAGCATTGATTATCCGGCTCTGAAGCGTGATATCAGTTGTGATACAGTAATCATAGGTGCCGGTTACACCGGGCTAAACTGCGGATATGAGCTGGCAAAAGTGCATCAACGCGATGTTGTGGTGCTGGATGCGCTGCAGCCAGGTTGGGGTTGCAGTGGCCGTAATGGTGGTTTTGTCCTCAGGGGTACTGGCAGACTGGGCTTAGCTCAGCTGGCCAGTAAATTTGGGCTGGAAACCGCCAGGGTGTTTCACCGGGAATATGGTGCAGCGATCTTACGGGTAAATCAGCTTATTGAGCGGGGTAATATTGCCTGTCAGCCACAACCTGGTGGCTACTATAAGTTAACCCACAAAGCAGGTATGGCTAAAAGTCTGGCGCAACAGGCAGCGTTTTTAAACCAGCATTTTGACTATCCGGTGCAGTTTCTTGATAAAGCGCAATTACGGCATCAGGTGGTAAATCATCAGCAGGCAGATGCTGCGCTGTACTTTCCGGATTGCTACGGTTTGAATCCGCTGGCCTTGGCACATGGCTATGCGAGAATGGCTACTGAAGCCGGGGCCTCACTCTATGGACAAAGCCCGGTAATTAGCTTTAAACGTCTGCCAGCGGGCTTCGAAGTGATAACCCGGCAAGCAGTTATTACTGCGCGTAATCTGGTGTTAGCCACCAATGCTTATACCGCCAAAGGATTGTATCCGGCTATTAACAATAGTTGCTTGCCGGTATTAAGTAGCGTGATAGTCACCGAGCCACTCAATGCCAGCCAGTTGCAGCAGCTGAACTGGCAACAAAACAGTATCATGATGGATACCCGCATGCTGAAGTACTATTATCGGTTACTTCCGGATAACCGGGTTTTGTTTGGCGGCAGGGGAGCTATCAAAGGCAAAGATGCTGCCGACCCCATTTATCCCCGTCGCTTGCTGGCAGCGTTGAAGCACTGCTTTGCCGGTTTGGAACATCTCACCTATCAATACCAATGGAGTGGTTGGGTTGGCGTATCTTATGATGATTTACCCAGAGTCGTAGCGGCAGAGCCCAATCTCTTTTATGCCGCTGGTTATTGCGGCAGCGGATTATCATTCAGTGCCTTAGCCGGCGAGCGTCTGGCGCAGTTGGTTGCCGGTAAAACATTGCCCGCGTTGCCAATATATCAAAGTATGTTGCCTGGCTTTCCGATGTCAGCATGGCGTCGACAGGGGCAGCAAATGTTTTATCAGTGGGGGCGCTTTAAAGATCATTTTTTATAGTCGTTTCGCCAGGCGCGCTGGAGTTAATCTGTTGTCTTGCTTACAATGGCCCTTTTTTAAGCAGGGTTAGCATGAGTTTCTGGCCAGAATTTTTGATTATTGCCTCAGTGCATTTACTTGCGGTTGCCAGCCCGGGGCCGGATTTTGCCATTGTATTGCGTTATGCAGTGCGGTTTGGCCGCAAGGCCGCCGTATTTGCCAGCCTTGGTATTGGCGTAGCCATTTTGTTGCATGTTACCTATTCTCTGGTAGGGATCGGAGTTTTAATTAAAACGACTCCCTGGTTGTTTCAGCTACTTAGCGTGTTCGCGGCGTGTTATTTACTGTATCTGGCTCAGGGCGCGCTGCGCGCTAAGGCACCGGTTGGGGGCGAAGCGATCGCGCTGGAGCGGCAAGCCACACCAGCAAGTGTAAAAGCGTTCAGTGCGGGGTTTATTACTAATGGTTTAAATCCGAAAGCGACCTTATTTTTTCTTTCTTTGTTTGCGGTAGTGATTTCTGCAGAGACCCCCTTTAGCTATAAGCTGATTTATGGCGTGTATATGGCATTGGCAACAGCCGCCTGGTTTTGTCTGTTGTCATTTGTGCTGACCAATAGCAAAGTCCGGGGATTTCTGTTGTTAAAAGGTTACTGGTTTGACAGGCTCATGGGGGTATTGCTGCTGTTACTTGCCGCGCAGTTGCTGATCAGTAGTTTTGGCAGCGCGGGTGGCGGTTAATTTGCCGGTCCGGCTTGGCCTGTTGGCTTAGGGTCGGTATAATGCCGGCCGTCATTAATTTGCTCTGGATTTACGATCCAGCATCGCAAGAGGTTAACTATGTTCGTTGTTGCTGCGCTGTATAAATTTGTTCATTTGCCTGATTATCAGGATTTACGCCAACCACTTTATCAGGTGATGGCTGAAAACGGGGTTAAAGGAACCTTGTTGTTGGCTACTGAGGGAATTAACGGCACTATCTGCGGTACTCGTGAGGGAATTGACGCGGTAAACCAGTGGTTTGCAACGGATCCCCGTTTCGCCAATCTCAGTTACAAAGAGTCGTTTGCTGATGAGCCGGCTTTTTATCGCACCAAGGTGAAATTAAAGACCGAAATTGTCACGATGGGGGTGGAGGGTATAAATCCGGCGCATATCGTTGGTACCTACGTGAAGGGTGATGCCTGGAATCAACTTATCAGCGATCCGGATACCCTGTTAATTGATACCCGTAATGATTATGAAGTGGCTATCGGCACCTTTAAAAATGCAGTTAATCCAAACACGACCACTTTTAGAGAGTTTCCACAGTGGGCTGCTCAAAACCTGGATACCGGCAAACACAAAAAGGTTGCCATGTTTTGCACCGGTGGTATTCGCTGCGAAAAATCTACCGCTTTTTTAAAAGAGCAGGGTTTTGAGGAGGTGTATCACCTTGATGGTGGTATTTTAAAATATTTGGAAGAAGTACCTGCAGAGCAGAGCTTGTGGCAAGGTGAATGTTTTGTGTTTGACCAGCGGGTAGCCGTAAAGCACGGTCTGGAGCAGGGAAGTTACGATCAGTGTTATGCCTGTCGGATGCCGTTATCTGTCACTGAAATGGCCTCGGTTGACTATGTAAAAGGTTTAAGTTGCCCTCATTGCGTGGCGCAAACTACTACAGAACAAAAAGCAGCTTTTGCAGAGCGGCAAAAACAAGTAGCGCTGGCAAAAGCCAGGGGTGAAAAGCATATTCGAGATGGCAAACTTGACAATTGATGCTAAAAAGATCTAACCATTCTATTTAATAGAAAGATCCTTGTTGTAAAATGCAATTTTAATTCTCTTACGTTGAGCTATTCTGCCCTTATATGGGAGGGCAGTATGCTCAGTAATTCTGCAACGCGCTATGGCATGATCAGCATTGTTTTGCACTGGTTGGTTGCTGTCACTATTTTATCACTATTTGCGCTGGGCTACTGGATGGTAGACCTGACATATTACAGTAGCTGGTACCGAACCGCGCCCTACTGGCATAAAAGTATCGGCATTTTATTATTTCTGGCAGTAGGCATCAGGTTGCTCTGGCGTCTCGCCACGCCAACACCCGCTGCCCTTTCTTCCCATACTCTGCTGGAAAAAAGAGTCAGCCGCATCACTCATGTCGCACTTTATTTCCTGACGATCCTGATCATGTTGAGCGGTTATCTGATTTCAACCGCTGATGGCAGGCCAATTGCTGTATTTACGTGGTTTAATGTGCCTGCCCTGGGTGAGTTGTTCCCGCAACAGACTGATATTGCAGGCGCTTTTCATCAGTATCTGGCGTATGCGTTAATAGGGCTAACGGTGTTACATGCCCTTGGTGCACTTAAACATCACTTTATTGACAAAGATACCACCCTCAAAAGAATGTTAGGGCAGTCTGCCCATTAACAACTCAATATAGAACAGGAGCGTTATGATGAAAAAATTGTTACTCACGGCCGCCATTGCTGCGGTATGTAGTGGTGCGGTTAATGCAGCGGACTACAAAATTGATACTGACGGTGCTCACGCTTTTATTCAATTCAAAATCAGTCACCTTGGATATAGCTGGTTGTACGGCCGTTTCAATACGTTTAATGGTGAGTTTAGCTATGATGCTGATAAACTGGCTGAATCAGAAATAAATCTGGTGATTAACACTGCCAGTATAGATTCTAATCACGCCGAGCGTGACAAACATTTACGCAGTGCCGATTTTTTAAATGTCAGTAAGTTTCCACAAGCGACTTTTAACAGCACAAAGATCGTGGCAAAAGAAGGTGATAATTTTGATTTGCACGGTAAGCTGACGCTCAACGGTGTCACCAAAGAGGTCGTTATTGCTGCTGAGAAAATAGGTGAGGGCAGTGATCCCTGGGGTGGATACCGGGCGGGTTTTGCCGGCAGTACCTCGTTTGCTTTAAAAGATTTCGGTATCAATTATGATCTGGGACCGGCTGCATCAACCGTTTACCTGGATTTAACTGTAGAAGGCGTTCGCCAGTAAGGTGTGCGTTGGCCAGCTGCCTGACTTTATAATATGAGATGGCAGGCAGCTGGCAAAATGTTACTTCTATTTATTCTAGCGGTTATAAGGGGCTTTTCAGCTGCACTTTCACCTGATCTTTTAAGTTCATAAAATCTTCATCTGCGCTGGTAGTATTGGCGATATCGGCAAATAACAATTCAGCCCGTCCATCACTACCTGCCAACATAAATAATTGTACTAAACGCAATTTAGCCCAATTAAGCCTGCTCTGATCACTGTCTTTGTAATAACCAATATATTCAGACAATGCGGTAATACCGTTTAAAACATTATCGTTAGTCAGGACAGCGAGACGGCCAACCTGATAGAGGGCATTATAACGTTGCGTAGGCTTAGTGCTAAACTCTGCTGTTTTACTATAAAGTTGCTGAGCAACAATATGAGCATCCTGCCTGGCAAGAATGCTGGCTTTGGTGGCAAGTAAATCAGGTTGATTCGGCATAGTTTTCAAATGTTTATCAATCAAGGCAACGGCCTCACTTAAGCGTGCTTCCAGGATTAATAGCTGGATTTCAGCCAGGGCACCCTGTAATGGGTCCAGGCTGGCGAGCAATGTAGCTTGCTCTGCGGCTAATGTTTTACTGCCCCCAGCTGCAGGAGGAGCAGACTGATAAAAACTGATCAGGGCCTGTTGCGCCGGATAATTATCCGGATTTTCAGTTACCGCTCTTACCAATAATTGCAAGCCATCCGTGGTTCGTTGGCGGGCATTAAAAATATTGCCATCAGAAGCCAGTACAATTTTATTGATCCCGGCCAGATACAGCAGCTCACTATGCTGCGGATAGTCAATGATTAACTGGTTTAGCAGAGTATTTGCTTCTTCGCGTTGGCGCAGATTAAACATGGCCTGAATATAGATAGCTGTTAAATCGGGATTTTTTTTCAAGTCGGGTTGTTGATCAATTTCAGTGATGATTTTTCGGTATTGCGCTTGTTCATACCAGCTGTTTGCCTGCTCAGGTTCGATGGCAATAGCTGAAATACTGAACAACAAACCCATAAACGCAATTTTCATTGAAACCCGCCTTGAAGCAAGATAAATACCGGATAAGTGTGCGATATAACGCGGTAAAATACCAGAGGTTCAGGGAATTTCAATTTCAATATCTGTGGTCGGAATGCTACAGCAGGGCAAAAATTCACCCTTTCGTACAAAAGCCAGCGGTTCATGCAAATACTTAATGGTGCCGCTGAGCAGTTTGCAACGGCATGCACCACAGTAGCCTTCGCGACACTGATAGCTGATATCCTGTTTTTGCTGTTCAATGCTTTGCAAAATGGTAGGTTGGCTGCCATCAAAATTAATAGCAGCCTGGCCAATAACCGTAATCTCAGGCATGACAGATTAGAGATCGAAGTCGCCGAACTCAGCACCATCAACTTCATTATCTATCTGGCCTACCAGATAAGAGCTGATTTCAGATTCCTGCGGTGCTACCTGCACATTGTCTGACACCAGCCAGGAGTTTATCCACGGAATAGGGTTTTGAGTTGTGCTAAAGCGCGCTTTTAAGCCTATTGCCTGCATCCGACTGTTGGTGATGTACTCAACATACTGGCACAAAATATCCTTATTAAGTCCAATCATCGACCCGTCTTTAAACAAATATTGTGCCCAGTCTTTCTCTTGTTCGGCGGCTTTTAAGAAAATGGCATAAGCCTGTTCTTCACATTCTTTTGCTATGTCAGCCATTTGCGGGTCATCTTCGCCGGCAGCCATAATGTTCAGTATATGTTGGGTACCGGTCAGGTGCAGCGCTTCATCCCGGGCAATCAGTTTGATAATCTTGGCGTTACCCTCCATCAGTTCACGCTCGGCAAAAGCAAAGCTGCAGGCAAAACTGACATAAAAGCGGATAGCTTCCAGTACATTAACCGATAACATACACAGATAAAGACGTTTCTTAAGTTCTCGCAGCGTAATACCAACGGTCTGGCCATTGATCTGATGCTCGCCCTCACCACAGCGTTGATACAGGTTAATACCATCAATCAGGCTATCGTAATAGCGGGTCACATCGTCAGCACGTTCCAGTATTTTTTCATTCAGCATAATGTCATCAAAAACTTTATGCGGCTCTGAGGTAATATTGCGGACGATATGGGTATAGCTGCGGCTATGAATCGTTTCGCTGAAGGCCCAGGTCTCAATCCAGGTTTCCAGCTCAGGAATAGAAACAATAGGCAAAAACGCCACATTCGGAGAGCGTCCCTGAACAGAATCTAACAGGGTCTGATATTTCAGATTGCTCAGAAATATATGCTTCTCGTGGTCTGGCAGATTTTGAAAATCAATTCTATCTTTACTGACGTCAATTTCTTCAGGGCGCCAGAAAAAACTTAGCTGTTTTTCGATCAGTCTTTCAAAAATAGGGTACTTTTGCTGATCGTACCGCGACACATTGACCGCATTGCCAAAAAACATCGGCTCTTTTAGTTGATCATTAATTTCGCGATTAAAAGTGGTATACGCCATTGCTGTAAATATCCTAACTAAACACAACCTGTTGTTATTACGCTCCGGGTTAACGGAGCGATGACTTATCCGTGTTAAATTTTACAGGCACCGCCTGCACAGCCGTCGTCTTCCGGCTCAGGTTTAATATCTTCCTGCATATCTGCTGCACCATCCCGGGTGTTATGGTAGTACATGGTTTTTACACCAAGCTTGTACGCTGTTAGCAGATCTTTTAGCAATAATTTCATGGGTACCCGACCACCGTCATATTTATTCGGATCATAATTGGTATTAGCCGAAATGGTTTGGTCGACAAACTTCTGCATAATGGCAACCAGGCTCAGATAGCCATCATTGGACGGAATATCCCATAGCAACTCATACTGGTTTTTCAACCGCTCATATTCTGGGACTACCTGTTTCAAAATACCATCTTTGCTGGCTTTAATACTGATATGACCACGTGGTGGCTCAATACCGTTGGTCGCATTAGAAATTTGCGATGACGTTTCTGATGGCATTAATGCCGACAAGGTAGAGTTTCGCAGACCAAACTGCAAAATATCTTTACGCAACTGCTCCCAGTTAAGTTGCAACGGTTCCGCACAAACTTTATCAAGATCCTTTTTATAGCTGTCGATGGGTAAAATACCTTCAGCATAGGTTGTTTCATTAAATTTAGGGCAGGGGCCTTGCTCTTGCGCCAGCTTATTTGAGGCTTTTAGCAAGTAGTACTGGATAGCCTCAAAGGTACGGTGAGTTAAGCCGTTGGCTGAGCCATCGGAATACTTCACGCCATTTTTAGCCAGGTAATACGCATAGTTAATAACACCTACCCCCAGGGTACGGCGGCTGATTGACGCGTGGTAAGCCGCTGGAATCGGGTAGTCCTGATAATCCAGTAAGCTATCCAGTGAGCGAACCGCTAATTCAGCTAATTCCTCAAGTTCAGAAAGCTCGGTTATGGTACCCAGGTTAAAAGCTGATAAGGTGCACAAGGCAATTTCGCCATTTGGATCATTAACGTGTTCCAGCGGCTTGGTGGGTAATGCAATTTCCAGACACAAGTTGCTCTGGCGTACCGGTGCCAGTTTCGGGTTAAAGGGGCTGTGGGTATTGCAGTGATCAACGTTTTGCAGGTAAATACGACCCGTGCTGGCCCGCTCTTGCATAAACAATGTAAATAATTCTAACGCCTTGATCCGCTTTTTGCGAATACTGCTATCGGCTTCATATTGCACGTATAACTTATCAAATTGCTCCTGATCCTGGAAAAATGCATCGTACAGACCAGGAACATCAGAAGGGCTGAATAACGTAATGTAATCATCTTTGATTAACCGGGTATACATCAAACGGTTAAACTGCACGCCATAATCGAGATGACGAACCCGGTTTTCTTCCACACCGCGGTTATTTTTCAAAACCAGTAGCGACTCAACTTCTAAATGCCATAGCGGGAAAAACAGCGTTGCCGCACCACCACGAACGCCACCTTGCGAACAGCTTTTAACCGCAGTTTGAAAATGCTTGTAAAACGGGATACAGCCGGTATGAAACGCTTCGCCGTTGCGAATCGGGCTGCCCAGGGCGCGAATACGCCCGGCATTAATGCCGATACCGGCACGTTGCGATACATACTTAACAATGGCACTGGATGTGGCATTAATAGAGTCAAGACTGTCGCCGCACTCAATCAACACACAGGAACTGAATTGGCGGGTTGGCGTTCGTACCCCAGACATAATCGGAGTAGGTAATGACAGTTTAAACATTGACGTGGCATCGTAAAACCGACGGACAAAGTCTAAGCGGGTGCTCTTTGGATAGTTCGCAAACAAACAGGCCGCCACCAGAATATATAAAAACTGGGCACTTTCGTAAATTTCACCGCTTACCCGGTTTTGAACCAGATACTTACCTTCCAGTTGTTTGACTGCTGCATAACTAAAATTTAAATCACGGCTGTGATCGATAAAACTGTTAATCGTGTCCAGTTCTTCCCGGCTGTAATCAGCCAGAATATGCTGATCATAACGTTTTGCCTCTACCATTTTCACCAGCTGATCATACAGATGCGGTGGTTCAAACTGGCCGTAAGCTTTTTTGCGCAAGTGGAACACGGCTAGTCTGGCGGCAAGGTATTGATAATCCGGACTCTCTTTTGAAATCAGATCAGCTGCGGCTTTAATAATGGTTTCATGAATATCAGCAGATTTAATACCATCATAAAACTGAATATGAGATTTTAATTCAACCTGTGACACTGACACATTGTGCAGGCCTTCGGCAGCCCAGGTTATGACCCGGTGAATTTTATCTAAGTCGAGGGGTTCACGGCGTCCGTCACGTTTAGTGACAAAGAGTTTTTGCGTCATCGCTGAAGAGTTCCGTTTCAATAGTTATTATTAACTGGCAGCCCGTTTGCGCACGGCCCATTACACGCACCTTAATGCTGCCATTTTGCACAACATGTAGGTGTAAATTAAAAACTGATCACAAGATAGTGTGGATTAGGGGCTTTTGCAAGGGTAGCGTTTGTTGAAAAAAAAGCCGGTATTATTCTCTGTTAGTAGCTACTAACCTGATAACGCCTGCCGGGGAGAATGGCAAAATGAAGCAAGCTTTTTATTGGCTATAAATTTATTTGTTCTAAGCAGCTGCTTTTAAGCTTAACTGGCTATTTGGCAGACATCAGCCCCATCGCCGACGCCATTACCAAATGGCCAAATACGGCTATCAGATTTTATCATCTGGCTTGCGAGCAACTACAAAATAGTTCACATCGAGGCCCGGCCCGGTCTTAAAGCTATTATTGAGCGGGTTAAAGTGCAACCCAGTGGCATCTACAAGTTCCAGGCCCGCCTGCTCAATATCCCGCATTAATTGCGATGGCCGGATAAACTTACTAAAGTCGTGAGTTCCTTTAGGTACCAGGCGTAATACATACTCTGCACCCACAATAGCCATGGCATAGGCTTTTACCGTTTTATTAATAGTAGAAAAAAACAGTAAGCCACCGGGTTTGGCTAAATCTGCGCAGGCCTGCACTACTGAAGCAGGTGCCGGAACATGTTCCAGCATTTCCATACAGGTTACGATATCAAATGCAGCCGGCTGGCTTGCGGCAAACTGCTCTGCCGTACTTTGCTGATAATTGACCTCGACCACGGCTTCCAGTGCGTGCAGTCTGGCCACAGTCAGTGCATCTTCAGCCATATCAATACCGGTAACCTTTGCGCCAGTGCGCGCCAGACTCTCTGCAAGAATACCTCCGCCACAACCTACATCGACGATGGATTTGCCAAAAACACCCCCGGCCATATCGCTGATATAGCCAAGCCGGGTGGGGTTTAACAGGTGAAGCGGTTTAAATTCTCCTTCCTGATCCCACCAGCGCGCAGCTATATCGTTAAATTTTGCAATTTCAGCTGGATCAACATTTGTATTTTGTGTCATGGTTCAGGCCTTAAAATTTTTTGCCATTATAAAGCCTTGATCTGTTTCAGCAAATAGCTGACGGCTTTTGGCAAGCATAACAGGCATGGCAACTGCCATTTTATGTGGTAGAATCCTGCGTTGTCTCGCGCTTTATAACATCGAAAAAAGCGAGTTATCTATCTGATTTAAGGGAAATTAGCGTTATATGACAGATCTGGCCAAAGAAATAGTTCCGATTAATATCGAAGAGGAATTAAAAAACTCCTACCTCGATTACGCCATGAGCGTAATTGTTGGCCGGGCTTTACCTGACGTTAGAGACGGTTTAAAGCCTGTTCACCGTCGTGTCCTGTTTGCCATGAAGGAATTAGGCAACGACTGGAATAAAGCCTATAAAAAATCTGCCCGGGTAGTGGGCGATGTTATCGGTAAATATCACCCGCATGGTGACAGTGCCGTTTACGACACCATAGTCCGGATGGCTCAGCCGTTTTCATTGCGTTATATGCTGGTCGATGGACAGGGTAACTTTGGTTCGATTGACGGTGACTCTGCCGCTGCAATGCGTTACACCGAAGTCCGAATGGCCAGAATTGCGCATGAATTGCTGGCAGATCTGGATAAAGAAACGGTCGATTTCGTGCCTAACTATGACGGCACAGAGCAAATCCCGGCCGTATTGCCTACTAAGATCCCTAACTTATTAATCAACGGCTCATCCGGTATTGCCGTAGGTATGGCGACCAACATTCCACCGCACAACCTTAATGAAGTGATTGATGGTTGTCTGGCATTAATTGCTAACCCCGATATTGAGCTGCACGAATTAATGCAGTTTATCCCGGGTCCGGATTTTCCCACTGCGGCCATTATAAACGGCCGTAAAGGTATAGAAGAAGCCTACCGAACTGGTCGTGGCAAGGTATATATTCGCAGTAAAACCTGTATTGAAACCGACGAAAAAACCGGTCGCGAGACGATTATCGTCAACGAATTACCGTATCAGGTTAACAAAGCCCGTTTGATTGAAAAAATTGCGGAGCTGGTTAAAGAAAAACGAATTGAAGGTATTTCTGCACTGCGCGACGAGTCTGACAAGGACGGTATGCGCATTGTCATAGAGCTGAAACGCGGCGAATCATCTGACGTAATGCTCAATCAGTTATACTCTAATACGCAAATGCAAACCGTATTCGGCATTAACATGGTAGCACTGGACGATGGCCAGCCCAAGCTACTTAGCCTAAAACAAATGCTGGAATGCTTTGTGTTACACCGCCGTGAAGTGGTTACCCGCCGCACTGTGTACGACTTGCGCAAAGCACGTGACCGCGCCCACATTTTGGAAGGCCTGGCGATTGCCCTGGCAAATATTGACGAAATCATTGAGCTGATTAAAACCTCAGCCAGCCCGGCAGAAGCCAAAGCAGGCTTGGTTGAGCGCGGTTGGCAACTTGGCGATGTCAGCGCCATGCTTGAAAGGGCAGGTAAAGATGCCGCCCGGCCTGAATGGCTGGAAGAGCATTTCGGCATCCGCGATAGTTTGTATTTCCTGACCGAACAACAAGCTCAGGCCATTCTGGACTTACGCTTACATAAGCTAACGGGCTTAGAGCATGAGAAGATCCTGGATGAATACAAACAACTGTTAGAGCTTATTGCTGAATTGCTGCATATTCTGGCTAGTCCGGAACGCTTAATGGAAGTAATTTGTGAAGAATTAGAAGCGGCCAAAGCCCAATACGGTGATGCGCGGCGCACCGATATCCAGGACAATATGCTGGATATCAATATGGAAGACTTAATTACCGAAGAAGATGTGGTGGTCACCCTGTCACACCTTGGTTATGCCAAGTATCAACCTTTGTCTGATTACGAAGCGCAGCGCCGCGGTGGTAAGGGTAAAGCTGCCACCACAGTCAAAGACGAAGACTTTGTCGATAAGCTATTAGTTGCCAGCACCCACGACACCATTTTATGTTTCTCAAACCGCGGGCGCCTTTATTGGATGAAGGTATATCAGTTGCCGTTGGCCAGCCGGACAGCCCGAGGAAAGCCAATTGTTAACCTGTTGCCTTTGGAGCAGGGCGAACGGATCAACGCGATTTTACCGGTTCGGGAATATGAAGAAGGTAAATACGTATTTATGGCAACCGCCAACGGTACCGTTAAGAAAACGGCGCTTACCGATTATTCACGGCCACGCTCTAACGGTATTATTGCGGTTAATCTGAACGAAGGCGATCACCTGATTGGCGTAGACATTACCGATGGTAGCAATGAAATTATGCTGTTCTCGGATGATGGTAAGGTGGTGCGCTTTACGGAAGATCAAGTTCGGGGCATGGGCCGCACGGCTACCGGTGTACGCGGTATTCGTCTGCGGGAAGGTGGTTCAGTTGTCTCATTAATCATTCCAAAAGGGGATGGCGCCGTATTAACAGTCACCGAAAATGGTTATGGCAAACGGACATCGTTAACCGAATATCCGGCGAAGAGTCGGGCTACTCAGGGTGTGGTTTCTATCAAGGTCTCTGAGCGTAATGGTCTGGTAGTCGGTGCAGTACAGGTAAGTGAAACGGACGAAATCATGATGATTTCAAACCGTGGTACCCTGGTACGTACCCGGGTAAAAGAAGTATCTGAAGTTGGCCGTAACACCCAGGGCGTAATTCTGATCCGCACCCAGGAGCAGGAGAAAGTGGTTGGCGTAGCGAAAGTCGACGAAATTCAAGAACAGGATTTACCCCAAGATAGTGAAGATGGCACAGGGTTAATCACGGCCGCTGCTGAAAATGCAGACTCTGCGGACACGGCAAACAGCGCTGATGTGGCAGGCCCGGATTTACAGGACAGTCAGTTAGCACAAGATAACGATCCTGAGCAGTCATAATTCATCCGAAAACGGGCGCAGTAGCGCTCGTTTTTTTTAGCTGATTTTAAATCTTTGTCGAGAATAGAATAGAGAGCAGTAACACATGACTACCTTTAATTTTTGTGCCGGTCCGGCCATGTTACCCACGGCTGTGATGCAGCAAGCACAGCAGGAATTTATTAACTGGCAACAGCAGGGTTGCTCGGTAATGGAGGTAAGCCATCGAAGTAAAGCGTTTATTAAGGTGGCGGCTGAGGCTGAACAGGATTTACGTGATCTACTCTGTATTCCGGCTAATTATAAAGTGTTATTTATGCATGGGGGTGGCCGCGGCCAGTTCTCTGCGGTTCCGCTTAACCTGTTTAATGCCCAGGCGAATGCCGGTAACCGCAGTGCCGATTATATTATCTCTGGTGCCTGGTCAAAGGCCGCAGTAGAAGAAGGGCATAAATACGGTCAGCTGAATGTACAAGATGTGCGGGTTAAAACAGACGATAACCTGCGTACTATTATTGACCCGACACAATGGCAACTTGACAGTAAGGCTGCTTTCATCCATTGCTGCCCGAATGAAACTGTCGATGGCGTTGAATTTACCGGATTACCCAAAACGGACGTGCCTGTCGTCGCCGATTTATCCTCCACTATTCTGTCACGGCCTATCGATGTTAGCCGCTATGGCGTGATTTATGCTGGCGCTCAGAAAAATATCGGGCCGTCAGGTTTAACATTGGCTATTGTCAGGGACGATTTATTACCTGGCGCAAATGCTGCTGTGCCAGCTGTTCTCGACTATCGTTTAGCCGCAGATAACGACAGCATGTTTAATACTCCACCTACTTTTGCCTGGTATCTGGCAGGGTTGGTATTTAAATGGCTTAAACAGCAGGGCGGCGTTACTGAAATGGCAACGCGTAACCAAGCTAAGGCTAACTTATTATATGATTATATTGATAAAAGTGACTTCTATAGCAATGACGTCGCTAAAGCTTATCGCTCGTGGATGAATGTGCCTTTTTTCCTGGCTGATGAGCGCTTAAATGATATGTTTGTTGAACACGCTCAGTTGCATGGCTTGCTGGCATTAAAGGGACACCGGATGGTTGGTGGCATGCGGGCCAGTATCTACAACGCAATGCCACTTGAGGGTGTACAAACACTGGTCAGTTTTATGCAGGAATTTGAACGGGTGAACGGATGAAGACATTAACCATTGAGCCTATTGCAAAAATGGCCGGTGAAGTGCATCTACCGGGCTCGAAAAGTATATCGAACCGGGTTTTGCTGCTGTCAGCTCTGGCACAGGGCACGACCCACATTACTAACTTGCTGGACAGTGATGATGTACGGCATATGCTCAGTGCACTAACAGCACTTGGCGTTAATTACACCTTGTCTGATTGTCGGACCCAGTGCAAGGTACACGGGATTGGCGGTCTGTTTAGTCAATCGCAAGCACTAAGCCTGTTTCTTGGCAATGCGGGCACCGCAATGCGCCCATTGACTGCCGCACTTGCGGCATCCAATGTTGATGTGACCCTGACCGGTGAGCCAAGAATGTACGAGCGGCCAATAGGTCATCTGGTAGCGGCCCTTGAGCAATGGCAGGCTGACATTCGGTATCTGAACCAGCCAGGTTATCCACCGTTACAAATAAAAGGTAAAGCATTGCAAGGCGGTGCCATGCAAATTGATGGCAGTATTTCCAGCCAGTTTTTAACAGCAGTGCTGATGGTGGCACCTTTACTTAATGGCAACAGTAATATTGAAATACTAGGTGAACTGGTGTCGAAGCCGTACATCGATATTACTCTGGCGTTGATGCAACGTTTTGGGGTGCATGTTGAAAATGATAACTATCAACGTTTTAGCATCAAGGGGAACCAGCAATATTGCTCACCCGGCAACTGGCTGGTTGAAGGCGACGCATCTTCCGCCTCCTATTTTCTGGCAGCGGCTGCCATTCGGGGTGGCAGCATTAAAGTGACCGGGATTGGCAAAAATGCGGTACAGGGTGATATTCATTTTGCGGATGCGTTAGCGGCCATGGGCGCAGACGTTGAGTGGGCAGACGATTACATTAAAGTAACGCGTAACAAGTTAATGGGAATAGATCGTGATTTTAACGCCATTCCTGATGCGGCCATGACCATAGCCACCACGGCATTGTTTGCCACAGGGCCGACAGTTATCCGCAACGTTTATAACTGGCGGGTCAAAGAGACTGACCGTCTAACAGCAATGGCGACAGAGCTGCGTAAAGTGGGTGCGGAGGTAGAAGAGGGACATGACTATCTGAAGGTTACGCCGCCGCAGCATTTAACACACAGCAGTATTGCTACCTATAATGATCATCGAATGGCCATGTGCTTTTCTCTGGTGGCGTTAAGTGATACGGCCGTGACCATTGAAGATCCAGATTGTACAGCAAAAACCTTCCCGGGCTATTTTGCTCTGTTTAAGAGTCTGCAATGTTAGCAGCGACTTCGCCAAAACAGGTGCAGTGTTTCATACTGCGCTTTGCCGGACATCTTTATCGCAACTAAACACAGCTTTTGTCGCAAAAACCTGTATAATATGGCGGTTTTAAAATTTGAAATAGCAGATTAATGCGCTTTAGGAGGTAGGATGCCACAACATGCACCAGTAATTACCATCGACGGCCCGGGAGGCTCAGGTAAAGGCACATTAAGCCGTTTACTGGCTCAGAAGTTAGGTTGGCAATTACTCGACAGTGGCGCCATCTATCGGGTTCTGGCACTGGCGGCAATGCATCATCAAATTGCTGCGGATGACGAAGAAGCATTACAACCACTGGCTGCGCATCTGGATGTGCAGTTTGGTGCTGATGAACAGGGCAGTACCAGGGTAACGCTGGAAGGCGAAAATGTCTCACATACTATTCGTACCCAGGAAATTGCTGATGAAGCATCAAAAATTGCTTCGTTGCCGCGGGTGCGTGAAGCATTATTGCGCCGGCAACGCGCTTTTGCTGACGCACCAGGTTTGGTGGCGGATGGCCGTGATATGGGGACGGTAGTATTCCCGCAGGCAGAAGTTAAAATATTTTTAACCGCTGACCCTGCAGAACGCGCCAACCGTAGATATTTAGAGTTGAAACAAAAGGGTCTGGATGTTAACATCGACGCCCTTTTGAACGAGATCCAGGCGCGCGATGAGCGCGATATGAATCGGGCCACGGCTCCGTTAAAACCTGCTGCCGATGCATATATGCTGGATTCGACCAATAAAACTATTGAACAAGTGCTGGACGAAGTAATTAACTACATCAACAGTAATACGCTGTTGAACGTAAGCTAAAACACTGAAACCGCATTTTGGACAGCCAGTAACAAGGAATGTTGCCGGTAAACTTAGCAACCCCATAACGCATGATGCGAAGTGGAGCACTTAACTGAAAAAGTGACTATGACTGAAAATTTTGCACAATTATTTGAGGAAAGCCTCAAGACCATCGAAACCCGCCCAGGTGCCATTGTTAAAGGTACCGTTGTTGCTGTTCTGAAAGACGTTGTTATGGTTGACGCCGGTCTTAAATCAGAAGCTGCGATCCCTGTTGAGCAGTTTAAATCACTGAGCGGTGAAATCGAAGTTAGCGTTGGTGACATCATTGATGTAGCGTTAGATGCTATTGAAGATGGTTTCGGTGAGACCTTGTTATCTCGTGAAAAAGCTAAGCGCCATGAGGCCTGGGTTCGCCTGGAAAAAGCTTGCGAAGATAAAGAAACTGTTATCGGTGTTATCACTGGTAAAGTTAAAGGTGGTTTTACGGTTGAAGTCGACGGTATTCGTGCCTTCCTGCCAGGTTCATTAGTAGATGTCCGTCCGGTACGTGACACCTTGCACCTGGAAAACAAAGAACTTGAATTCAAAGTTATCAAGCTGGATCAAAAGCGCAACAACGTGGTGGTTTCACGTCGTGCCGTGATCGAGTCAGAAAGCAGCCAGGAACGTGATCAGCTATTAGAAACTTTAGAAGAAGGCATGGAAGTTAAAGGTATCGTTAAGAACCTGACTGACTACGGTGCATTCGTCGATTTAGGTGGCGTAGACGGCTTACTGCATATCACTGATATGGCATGGAAGCGCGTTAAGCACCCAAGCGAAATTGTTAACGTTGGTGACGAAATTCCAGTTAAAGTACTGAAATTTGATCGCGAGAAACAACGTGTATCATTAGGCTTGAAGCAAATGGGTGAAGACCCGTGGGCTGCTATTGCCTCACGTTACCCAGAAGGTGCCCGCATCACTGGTCGCGTAACCAACTTAACTGACTACGGCTGCTTCGTGGAAATCGAAGAAGGCGTTGAAGGTTTAGTTCACGTTTCAGAAATGGACTGGACTAACAAAAACATTCACCCATCTAAAGTGGTTAACTTAGGAGACACTGTTGAAGTAATGGTACTGGAAATAGACGAAGAACGTCGTCGTATTTCTTTAGGCCTGAAACAGTGTAAAGCTAACCCATGGGAAGAGTTTGCCAAGGGCTTTAACAAAAATGATCGCGTTAGCGGTAAGATCAAGTCAATCACTGACTTTGGTATCTTTATCGGCTTAGACGGCGGCATCGATGGCCTGGTTCACTTATCTGATATCAGCTGGAACGCTACTGGTGAAGAAGCGGTACGTGAGTTCAAGAAAGGTGACGAAGTACACGCAGTTGTGTTACAAGTTGACCCAGAGCGTGAGCGCATTTCTTTAGGTATCAAACAACTGGATGAAGATCCGTTCAATGGTTACCTTGCTGACAACAAAAAAGGTGCTATCGTTAAAGGTGAAGTAACTGCCGTTGACGCTAAAGGCGCTGCTGTTATGTTAGAAGGTGGTGTAGAAGGTTACATCCGGGTTTCTGATATCGCGCGCGAGCGGATTGAAGATGCCTCAACAGTACTTAAAGTAGGCGAAGAAGTTGAAGCTCGTTTAATGGGTGTTGATCGCAAGAATCGCGTAATCAGCCTGTCAATCAAAGCGAAATTCGAAGCTGAAGAAAAAGAAGCTATGGATACCGTTAATACCAAGCAGCAAGAAGCTGACTTCGGTGGTAATGCTATGGCCGAAGCATTTAAAGCTGCTCAGAAGCAGGATTAATTGCTAGCGAAGCAGGGGGCATCTGCCCCTTGCTTTACCATTTGGGTTTTGCAGGAGGGTCTATGACCAAGTCTGAATTGATTGAAAAATTAGCAACCGATTTCCCGCATATTCAAGTCAAGGATGTCGAAGCATCTGTTAAAGAAATTCTGGAACAGATGGCCCAGTCACTGTCAGCGAATGACCGTATCGAAATTCGCGGTTTTGGCAGCTTTTCCCTGCATTATCGTGCTCCCCGCACTGGTCGCAATCCTAAAACCGGTGATAAAGTAGAGTTAGACGGTAAATACGTCCCGCACTTTAAGCCAGGAAAAGAGTTACGCGACCGGGTAAAAGATAATACCTGATCCTTAATCGGGGCTATTGCAGTACACGGAGTGTCTTTTGAGCAGATTACTGTATCTGATACTTATTATTGCTTTTCTGGTGATAGGTTTCGTCTTTGGTGCTATTAACCAGCAAGTTACCGATGTACATTTTCTTATTATCAAACTACAACTACGAGTTGTAGATATTGCTATTATTTTTTTAGTTACCGGCGTGATTTTAGGCTTGATAATTGCGGCTTGGTTAAGTATGGCCCGACGCACCAAAAACTGGCTTAAATCTACTCCTGAGAAAACCTGACTTTATGTTGGAATTGCTATTTTTGTTACTTCCTGTTGCGGCAGCTTATGGCTGGTTTATGGGTAGAAATAGCGTTAAACATACTGAGCTAAAAGACCGCGCCAGCGTTACCCGAAATCTCTCCTCCGGCCTTAACTTTTTACTGACTGATCAGGAAGATAAGGCTATTGAGCAGTTATTAGAATTGCTTGATATTGAAGCGGCTACCATTGAAACCTATCTCGCGCTGGCAAACCTGTTTCGGCGCAAGGGAGATTGGGACAAGGCCATTCGAATTCATGAAAAGTTACATCAGTTAAAATTAGCAAAACCTCAAGCGCAGCAAATTCAGTACGAGTTGGCAAAAGATTATTTTTCTGCCGGACTATACGATCGTGCGGAAAGTCTGGCAACGCCATTAGTAAACAGTAGCCGTTGGCGAGAGCCCGCTTTAAAGCAATTATTTAGTATTTTTACCGCCAGCCATGATTGGCACAAGACGCGGATATTTGAAACCGAAGTTAATAATAGCGAATCTCGTTCTTTAAAAATCGCTATGGCTAATATGGTCATTGAAGCGATGCTCAACAAACCTGATGTGCCACGCTTACAGCAGCTTATACAAACTAACCCGCTTGCAATCCGACCTCGTTTTGCTCTGGCAAAGTTTTATTTAGATGCAGAGCAGGGCGATCTGGCAAAAGAACCCTTGTTAAGTATCATTAAACAAAAACCCCAATGGAGTGCTGAAATACTCCCGCTGCTACAGCAGTGCGAATTTTCGGGTGATCAGTGGTATCAGTTGCTTAGCCAGTTAGCCAATAAACAACACAATGTTACGGCGAGTGGCTTACTGGCTGATTGGCTGGCAGAACACGGTTCAGCCAAGGCTGCTGAACAGTTTTTACTGGACAAATTACAGCAGCAACCCAGTATCCGGTTATTTCAAAAACTGTTGCAGGTCCGTCAGCATCAATCAACTGCAGCAGCAGAAGCGTTGCTGTCAGTAGAAGAATTGGTTCAGGCATACCTGGCAAACAAAGTTTTATACAGTTGCCGCAATTGCGGTTTTAAGACCCGTCAGCAATACTGGCTATGTCCATCTTGTCAGCAATGGGAGACAGTAGAGCCGATTACCGGTATTGACGGCCGTTAATATTACCAGTGTAGAAGGAACACAGATGTCTTGTAACACGCCTGTCGTGGTAGCACTTGATTATGCCAACCAGACTGAAGCCCTTAATTTAGTGGCGAAACTCGATCCCACCTTGTGCCGCTTAAAAGTTGGCAAAGAAATGTTTACTCATTTTGGTCCGGCGTTTGTTACAGAATTGCAGCGTCGTCATTTTGACGTTTTTCTCGATCTGAAGTTTCATGATATTCCTAACACCGTGGCAAAAGCGGTCCAAGCAGCAGCTGATCTGGGCGTGTGGATGGTTAATGTTCATGCCAGTGGCGGCAGTAAAATGATGACTGCGGCGCGTGAGGCAATACAGCGCTACGGCATTAATAAGCCCAGACTTATTGCGGTGACGGTATTAACCAGTATGGAGCAAAGCGATTTAACTGAAATGGGCATTATGCTAAGTCCGGCACAACAGGTACAGAAGCTGGCAGCGTTGGCAGCAGCCAGTGGTTTAGATGGTGTCGTGTGCTCGGCGCAGGAAGCGGTTGCATTAAAACAGCAATTTGGCAAAAATTTTCAGTTAGTAACGCCTGGTATTCGTCCTGCCAGCAGTAATGCGGATGACCAGAAGCGCATAATGACACCGGCTGCAGCGGTTAAAGCCGGCGTTGATTTCCTGGTAATTGGCCGGCCAATAACTCAGGCCGCGTCGCCGCTGGTGGCATTACAAGCCGTAGTAAACGAAATTATTAACGCCAGAACGTAGTATTTAAAAAGAACAGGAGGTTTTTTTGGACACGATAAACCTCACCATTTTAATTGGCGGGTTATTATTTTTCGTCAGTATTATTGCCACGCTGATATCGGCGCGCCTTGGTGCGCCTATGCTATTAATATTTCTTATTGTGGGTATGTTAGCCGGTGAAGATGGCATTGTCGGCATCCAGTTTGATGACCCGCAAACGGCATTTCTGATAGGCTCGATCGCTCTGGTTATTATTTTGTTTGATGGTGGTATGCGCACCCATCCGGAGCGTTTCAGGGTCGCGTTAGCACCGGCATCAATGCTGGCTACCGTTGGTGTGGTCATTACCTGCGGGGTAGTGGGCTTATCAGCCGCCTATTTACTTAACCTTTCGGTGGTTGAAGGCCTGTTGTTAGGGGCAATATTAAGCTCTACCGATGCTGCGGCGGTGTTTTCAATATTTCAGTCACAGCGACTGAGAATAAAACAACGGGTAGCATCAACGTTGGAAATAGAGTCGGGCAGTAATGACCCAATGGCAGTAATGCTAACCCTAACTCTGGTAAGTGTGTTGGCCCAAGGCGCAAAGCTTGATTGGATCGTCTTATTGTCTTTTCTACAGCAAGCTGTAGTTGGCGGCGCCATGGGCTACGGAGCAGGGCGGGTATTTGTATTTTTATGCCGCAAGCTGCCATTAAGTTTCGCATTTTTTCCGTTACTTGCCGTCGCCAGTAGTATTTTTATCTACGCAATTACCAATAGTTTTGGTGGCAGCGGCTTTCTAGCTGTTTACCTGATGGGCTATCTGGTCGGCAACGCCAGATTGCCACAAATCATTCATATTCTCAGAATGCACGACGGCCTGGCCTGGATAAGCCAGATCAGCATGTTTTTGATGCTGGGGTTGTTAGTTGTACCAACAAATTTAAAAGAACATTTGGTAGATGCACTAATACTGGCGGGTATTCTGATTTTTATTGCCAGACCTTTGGCTGTATTAATAAGTTTAATTCCGTTTCGTTTTCCAATTAAAGATCAGGTTTTTATAAGTTGGGTTGGTTTACGCGGTGCAGTACCTATTATTCTTGCACTGTTTCCCTGGCTGGCTGGCGCGCCCAATGAGCATCTGTATTTCGATGTTGCCTTTGTGGTCGTCATTGTCTCATTAGTGCTGCAAGGCTGGACACTGGTGCCGGTGGCCCGTTGGTTGAAACTGGAGGTTCCTGGCGAACTTGAACCGGATCAAGCTATGCCGTTAGATGCAATTCCCAGTAAAGATGTGATGGAGGTTTTAGCTTTTGCTGTTGAAGATCAGTCACCTATTCGTGGAGTATGTTGGCAGGATCTGAAATTCAGTGTTGAGGTACAGTTTTTAGGAATAATTCGTGATGGCGAATGGCAGCTACCTGTAAAAGAACCTGTATTCAACAGCCGCGATACGGTGATGGTATTGGCCAAGCTGAAAGACGTAAGAAAAATTAGTGAAGTATTAGCAAGTGAAGCAGACACTTCAGGACTGACTAACAGCAACTTCTTTGGCGATTTTGTCTTAAATGGCGAAGTAAGTCTGGCAGATTTAGACGCTTTTTACACCATTAATATGGACGACCAGAACAAACAGCAAAGTCTGTCTTCTTATATAATAGAGCGATTTCACCGCCGGGTGGTTATTGGCGACCAGGTTAGGTTAGATCAACTCGTGCTTACTGTGCGGGAACTGGATGAAAATGGAATTATTACTCAGGTAGGTATTAAAGCGTTACAACCCTGATTTGTCACGCCTTTCAACTAGAGTAATGGCGCGGTTGATAAACTGATTGAGTACAACACGATACTAAAGGCACCAGTGGTTTTGTCAGCCAGCATTATACTAATGTGGCTTACGTCAGAGAAATTAAGTGCTGGCATGTTATTAACCGGGCGGCCACGATAGCGGCCACTAAAATCGCCAGCTTGAAAATAATAGCTTTCCTGTTCTATGGTGCTATTAAAATCAGCTACATAAGCTACTCCCTGCGCAATAAGTGGGGTTTTTAATCGTAACTGATATTGTCTGCCATCTGCGGCCAGATTTAATGTCATGCTGCGATAAGGTTCGACAGGTAATTTCTGTGCAAGCCTAAATTGTGCGGATGCAAAACCACCATTGTTTGCCAGTGACAACCTGCCAAAAAACCGCAGGCCAGCGGGTTCAGATACCGCTTTAACAAAGCCCGATGAGCGTCCGCCCATAACGGTATCGTGGACAAGCTCGACTGTATTAAAATGTTCAGGATTATAAAACTCCAGAGTAATAATGCCTTGAATTTTTTCACCACCAGGCTTAGTTGCTGCCCGGTTTGGCGGTTCTGACTCAGCATTCATTGAACCGACACCTGATAAGGCAAGAAAGGCATAACATAAATAAGCTCGCATAATTAATTCCGGTGTCTTAAACCGGTAATCGGTTGTTACGGTATAACTGAAGTTACGCATAGAATGTGGCTTTAGATTGTAAACTGACAAAACCAGAGCCATTGTTTGGGTTAAAAAACAGAAATAAGCAGTTTAATCGCACTTTCAAACCCTGGAACAAAATAGCCGCTAATGTATATTATGTTAAATTGAATGCATGGTAATAGTGATGAAAAAAAATGTTTACCACCTTGTCTCATGTATTCACATACTTATAGTAAAGCTGTTACTATCCTGTGCGAATTTTCCGTTAATCCATACAGAGGTTTTATGAAATTATTTAACGCTGGGTTGCTGTTCACTGCGGTTTGCTGCTCTGCATTTTCTGTTCAGGCTGCAGGCTCAGACATTAGCTGGAATTATGTCGCGGCAGGTTATGCCAAAACGACAATTAAAAATATTGGCAATAACAATGTTGAACTTGATGGCTATCAAGTTAGTGCCAGCTATTTATTGTCTGACAATTTATACCTGCACGCTGCCTATAATGATGTATCCGGTGATCTTGATTTAATGGATGATATTCTTGGCATGGAGTTGGAAGCATCTGAATTAAAAGCTGGCCTGGGCGTACGCCAAACTGTTGCTGATAATATAGATTCGTTTTTTGAAGCAGGTTATGTCCGCTCAGAAAGCGCGGTTGTTGGCTTTGAAAAAGATACTCTTAGTGGTTTTCAGGCTGCTACTGGTTTTCGTTATCGCATAGTACACAACCTGGAATTATCGGCAGCAGTGCGTTATAACGACGGTTCTGACTCCGAAAGTAGCACCGTTGCTGATATAAATGGACGTTACCGTGTCACGCCAATGCTAGATATTTACGTTGGCTACCAGTTTGATAGCGACGTATCCCTGTTCAGCACCGGACTTGCTATTAACTTCTGAATCAGTCGCTTCTGCTGATATAACGGGTAATAGTCTCGCCTAATCTGTAGTAACATGACCGCCTTTACCAGGCTGAATCTTAAGCTATGTCGATACGACTGTTTCTAGTTACGTTAGTCTGCTGGCCGTTGCTGTTATGGCAAGGTAAGCACGCACAACAACGTGCTTTGCGCTTACCTGAAGGTGCCGGACGGCGCAGTGGTATGCAAGGCAGTGGCGAACCGCTTCGGTTACTTATCTGTGGTGATTCTGCTGCCGCAGGTGTTGGTATTACGCAGCAACAACAGGCTTTCTCAGGCCAATTGGTTAAATTGCTGGCAAGGCGGTATCAGGTGAATTGGCAGCTTGCTGCCAAGTCTGGTCTCGATTGCTCGGGCTTAAACAAGTTATTGCATCAGCTGTATGCGCATAATAATGCGGTGTATCAGTTAGATTTGGTGGTGGTGTCGATTGGCGTTAATGACGTGATTGCACGTCATAGTAAGGTCGAATTCCAACAGCAGATCAGAGCCTTACTAAACAGACTGGCCACTGATTTTACAAATCCTTATGTGTTATTCAGCGCTATTCCACCGATGGAGCGCTTTATAGCGCTGCCCTCGCCCCTTAATTACTGGTTAGGATTGAAAGCCAACATGCTTAATCAAGCTTTGGTGGCAGAGTTAAAAAACTGGTCAAAAGCGCAGCTGGTAAACCATAATCTGGCATTAACGGCAGATATGCTTGCTGCTGATGGCTTTCATCCCTCTGAATCAGGTTGTAAAATCTGGGCGCAGCTCGTTTTTGATGCTATTGAACTTACTGTTAAATCAAAATAAGCTCACTGCCTGATATAGGTATCGTGTTAGAGTTCTGAAATGACCACTGAAGCAAATTATCCGGATTTGCCGTTTTCTCAAGCATGTGAAAACAACAAATCACCTATTTTAAATGTGCTACAAAAAGCCTTTACCCGCTGCAGCACTGTGCTGGAAATTGGCAGTGGTACCGGCCAGCATGCGGTTCACTTTGCCCGCAACTTGCCACATTTACGCTGGCAGGCCACTGATCAGCCGGTTTATCTGGCGGCCCTTGCTGAACGTATTCGCCGTGCCGCGTTACCAAATTTACCTGAACCGTTACAGTTAGATATTTGCACCGATTCTGCACCAGCAAAGGCTGCCAATGGACTATTCACGGCCAACACCCTACACATTATGCCATGGCCGGTGGTTGAACATTTCTTCAGCCGGTTAAACGAACTTACGTCTGATAATGCCACCTTGTGTATTTACGGTCCGTTTAATTATAACCGTCAATTTAGCAGCACCAGCAATAAGGCATTTGACCAGAGCTTGAAAAGCCGCGATCCGCTAATGGGTATCCGCGACATAGAAAATGTGCGGCAGCTGGCGCAGCAGCAGGGCTTTGTCTTGCAGCAGGATTGCGCTATGCCAGCCAATAATCGCTTACTATGCTTCGCTAAAAATTTTCAGGTAACAGAGGCTTAGGTTACTTTATGTTTTAACTTGTACTCTGCTTTTATATATTCCTTACTTCGCACGATATCTGCCAATACCTCAACCGAGGTCCACATATCAATAAAGCGCAGATAAAGTGGGGTAAAACCCAGCCGTAAAATATTGGGTGCCCGAAAATCTGCTATTACGCCCTGTTTTATCAATGCCTGGCACAATGCATAAGCATCCTCGTGCTGATAGGCCAGTTGGCTGCCCCGCTCCGCTTCGTTGGCGGGCGTTAGCAGCTGCAAGCTCTGCAGACACTCATGTTGCTGAACTAACTGGTGAAAACAGTTACTGAGCTGTAATGATTTCTGGCGTAGTAATGTCATGTCAACATCATTGAAAACATCCAGTGCTGCGTCTAGTGCGCTCATCGATATGATTGCCGGGGTGCCAGTGAGAAATTGCTCAATGCCCTGCGCTTTCTGGTAATGCTTATCAAAGGTAAATGGCGATTTATGGCCCATCCAACCAGTTAACGGTTGGAGCAGTTTGTGATGATGGCGCTGTGCTGCATAGATAAACGCTGGTGCGCCAGGGCCACCGTTGAAATATTTATAACCACAGCCAACAGCAAAATCTACGTTGCAGGCATCAAGCGCAATGGGTAGCGCTCCGGCACTGTGAGCTAAATCCCATATCACTATAATACCTTTGGCTTGTGCCAACGCGGTTAGCCTGTGCATATTTAAAAGCCGGCCGCTGCGAAAATCTACCTGGGTCAGCATCAGTACGGCAGTCATGGCAGCTAACTCAGGATCAGCTATCGCCTGCTCCAGAGCTAAGTCGTTGTCGCTATCATCAATCAATTTTAAGCTACAGTTTTGCTTACCCAGCAAACTGGCCAGGCCTTCGACCATATATAAGTCGGTTGGGAAATTACCCGCCTGCGACAATACGACTGTACGTTCAGCATTGTTCGCTTGTTGAAGCAGCATAGCGCTACTAAGTACTTTAAATAAATTGACTGACGTTGAGTCACAACAAATTACCTGACCGGCTGCAGCCCCGGTTAACTGTGCAATTTTTTCGCCTACTTTGGCAGGAAGATCGATCCAGCCATGGCTATTCCAGCTTTTAATGAGATCTTGCGACCACTGCTGTGATAAAACATGCTGAGATCTTTCAGCTGCCACTTTTGGCATAGCGCCCAGTGAATTACCATCGAGATAAACGGTGTTTTCAGGCAAAATAAATTCATCTCTCTTTTTTGCCAATGGGTCTTGCTGGTCAAGTTGCTGCAAATATTTTAGGTTAATCTGGGCCGGGCTTGGGTTCGTCACTGTGCAAATAACTCCTGCAACGTTGCAATAAATTTTTTATACGCCAGCGTTTGAGGATGGATCCAATCAAAATGCCCGGCGTCTGCTACCAGCTGGAACGGCATTCCGCTGCCACTGGCCTGAGCAAGCGGCACGATACTATCAGTTGTACCGTGCAATAACATGGTTTTGGGGTGCATTGCCTGCTGCTGTGGGTTTGCTTGCAGATAGTATTCGGGTTGTTGTTCAGCGCTGCCTTGTAGAAATTGGTGGGTGGCTTGTTGGCAACTATTATTACCAACACTATAACCAGGCATATCAGTAATCGCTGCCAGACCAACTACCCCTTTTATTGCAGGTAAACCAGACAATACTGGCTGATGATAACTTTTGCCTGCCGCTAATAACGCCAGCTGTCCGCCTGCAGAATGGCCCGCTAGTACAATATTATTGCTATCAATTGGATAGCCGGATAATAAAGAGGGAACACTACTTATCCCTGCTAGTACATCGGTAAAACTGCCTGGCCAACCGCCCCCACTATCGCCGGTACGGCGGTATTCCAAAGACCAAACTGCAAAGCCTTCTGCCGCAAGTGCCTGACTAAAGGCTCTGCTATGACTTATATCATAGGCATTTAACCAGCAGCCACCATGAATAAACACCACAAGGGGCGCCTTTACCGGCATTGTTGCTGTTTGCGGCAGATACAACTGCCCATACTGCAGTGGTTCAGTACCGTAGGTCAGCCTGATACTGCTGTCGGTATAAGATAATGCTGCCAGGCTGCTATAGCTGACATTATTGATTATGTGCAGGCTGGGCAATTCAGCTGAAGCGCTATTGCTTTGCTCGTCATCAGGCAGCTTCTGAGCGCAGCCGCTGAGCAGCAGAACCGCTCCGATTAATATTGTTATTAGTATTTTAATCATAACGTTAACGATAACACGGTCAGATAATTATTTACTAAGCAGTGTATTACCGTCGATGCGTTACTCATATTCAAATTTAATCTGACTTAGTACTAAATTCTCTGATCAGGTTGGGGCTTCGCCTTGTATTTGCGGCAGGCTAAGCCAATATCTTTAAAATACCTTTGTTTGCTGGCGTAACCATTTAATCAGGAGAGAATAATGAGTAATAACTATACCCCACCAAAAGTATGGCGTGCCGACCAAGAAAGTGGCGGCCAGTTTGCCAGTATTAATCGCGCTGTTTCTGGCGCCACTCATGACAAAAAGTTAGAGCAAGGCAAACATCCTTTGCAGTTGTATTCCATGGCAACCCCAAATGGAGTGAAAGTAACAATTTTATTGGAAGAATTACTGGAAGCGGGCGTTAGAGATGCAGAATATGACGCCTGGCTTATCAGCATTAAAGACGGCGACCAGTTTGGCAGTGGCTTTGTTGAGTTAAACCCTAACTCAAAAATTCCGGCACTGCTTGATAAGAGCACGGGAAGCCGAGTATTTGAATCAGGCTCAATATTGCTCTACCTTGCAGAGAAATTTAATACCTTTATCCCCAAGGAGCCTGCCCAACGTACTGAAACCCTAAACTGGCTGTTCTGGCAAATGGGCAGCGCACCGTTTTTAGGTGGCGGTTTTGGCCATTTTTATGCATATGCTCCTGAGAAGCTTGAGTATCCTATTAACCGTTACACCATGGAAACAAAACGCCAGCTGGATGTTTTAGAGAAACAATTGGCTGAACACGAATATATCGCAGGCGAAGAATACAGTATTGCCGATATGGCTATATGGCCGTGGTACGGAGCTCTGGTGTTAGGCGATCTTTATGATGCTGCAGCGTTTTTACAAGTACAAGACTACCCTAACCTGCAGCGCTGGGCAAAACAACTTAACAGTCGGCCAGCTGTGCAACGAGGCAGAATTGTCAATCGTAACTGGGGGAGCGGTTTGCAGTTACCCGAGCGCCACGGTAGTGCTGATTTTAGCGCGATAACCGCCGGTAGTTAATGCTACCAACCACTTACTGTCTGGGCCGATCTGGCCCAGATATAAGTTACGCCGATCCCTGCCGACCAGCCACCATTTTGCACCACTAACGGGCTATGCTGATTTTTAGCACGAGTTACTGTCTCATACCTGGCAAAACTAAAACCGCGCCATTTCGATGAGAATTTTTTGCTGATAGCAGCCGAAAACCTTAAGGCAATTAAACCTGGTTTAGCATCAAACTCAGGTCGTTCATTGGTAGCAAATTGCTCGGCAACCTGATAGAACCTGTCGGTTAGCTTTTCACTGCCAAATAACGCACTTGTGCCGAAGGTGTAGCTTAAACCGCGGCTAGTTGTAACATCAGCAAACAGTGATGGTTCAAAACTTACCCCAGTGTAACGCATGCCATCCTCAACATCGAATGCTGCCCGCACCGGCATATCCAGACGAAGCCTGCTTCCCCAGATATTATCACTAATGGTCCAACGCAGACGCGGACCTGCCTCAACCAGTGTGCCGAGTTCAGGCATTCCTGCCCGCTCGTCTATATCGCCATCAGAAGCGCCCAGAGCGGCAGCGAAGCCGACATCAACTTCCAGCTTTTCGCTTTTGTACGCCCGCAATCCGACATTATCACGATCTGCCCTTAACAAGTCGCCCCGGTAAATCAGATAAGGCAGAATAAAATTACGCTGCACTTGTTCATTTGCGCCAGGATAGGCCAACTGCTCAATGCTCAGGCCAAGCAAACCCGCTTCCCACAATGGCAGATCCGTTGCTGGCTCAGCGTCTGCTGTAGCATAAAATAAGCTGCTGGTTATCAATGCTAAGGTCGTTTTTACTCTGTTACTCATGGGGAGTTGCCACCTGTCTGGTATTTGAGTGAGTTAAATAAGGCTCAAGTAATTGCCAGATATTAACCCTGGCCCTCAGTCGGGCCGCCAGTAAATATAAGCCAGCGATTTTACGGTGTAAAAATAAAGCATCAGCCGGCGGACTGTGCCAGTAGTTTTGCTGCGTACTAAGGGCCGTACCTGCGTCCCGTAAACGTCTGGCTAAATCACTCTGGCCAAAATCAAAGGCGGCATTCTGGCGCAAAGGTTCGCACGCCAGCTCAACTAAATTCAATACTGCTGTTTTCTGTTCAGGTAAGATAGCCTGACTGAAAAAACCAATCGTGCTTAACGCACTAGCCATTGCCGGCTGGTTATTGCTACAAGCGGCACTGAACAATGCCCGATAGCCATTGCTTATGGTATCGGAATAGTCGCGACAGGCGCCAAAGTCTAGTAGTACCAGCTGCTGGCTATCTGCGTTATACAGGTAATTTGCGAAATTCGGGTCTGTTTGTACCAGTTTAAATTCAAATAACTCTCTGAAAAATAGTTTAAACATCAGCCGGAGCACTCTGTCCCGTTCCGCTTGCGGTGTATTCAGTAAACTTTCAATGGTATCACCCTCAACATAAGACATTATCAGGATATTAGCGCTGGTAAGATCCTGGTACACCTTAGGTAATAGGTAAGTGTCATCATCAGCAAAATAATGCCGATACCGTTGCAAAAACGTCGCCTCTTTTAAATAATCTGCCTCGTTTTTCAGTTGGATTTTAGCTTCAGCTAACAGGCCATGATAATCCATTTCTGGCGGGATCAAGCCGCTTAACCTTAATAAAGTCGCAACATTATCAACATCACTGTCAATACTGGCTCTTACTCCGGGATACTGAATTTTCACCGCCAGTTTGTCGCCATTATCATGATAGGCCTGATGCACCTGGCCAATTGACGCTGCTGCAATAGGTTTAAACGTAAAGTCTGCAAAATGCTGCTGCCACTGCTCTCCCAGGTTCTGCCTCAGCACTTGCGATAACTGTTTAGCCGGCATCGGGTTGGCATTGGCACGTAAGCGTGCCAGTAAATCGGTAAGTTCGGCTGGCAATAAATCGCCGCTATCCATCGACAGTAGCTGGCCCATTTTCATCGCGGCACCGCGCATGTGGGCCAGTTGGTCAGCAACCCGCTTAATATTTGCCGGGGTAAGCAGCATCGCTTTGCCGCTGGGTCTGTTCCCTTGGGCTAATTGCCGGGCCCCTTCTGCTAACATACCTCCGGCGACGCGCCCGGCAAGCGAAGCCAGACCACCTATCCGCCTGATCCTATTGCCAGGTACCTCTGACGTCTTATTAACCATCACTACCCTTACGGTTGATACTCAATAGCAGAAGATACGTGGCCGGCTACCGATAAGCTCAGTAAATGGTGTGATAAATTTTTCTCCCAGCTCAGATGTTTGTCATCTGTGCCGCCTCCGCATCAATAATCTCCCGTTCTCTGTCATCGATATGTCCGTCTGATTTTGCCGCTGCAATAACGGCAATCAGTATTGCTTTGCTATGAACTTCAACTTCTGCTTCAGAGACTCTATCAATATTAGAAAAAAATCGGATTATTTCACGAGGTGATAGTGCTGCAGCAATGCCTGCTGTTCGCGCTGAAAATAGTCAGCAATGGCGTTGTTTAACGGGCTGGGGTTGAAGTGATAGAAGCCATGACGGACAACGGGAACAAAACCTCGTTTAAGCTTATGCTCGCCCTGCGCCCCAGCATCGAACCTGGCTAGGTTATTGGCAATGCAATAGTCGATTCCGGCATAATAACAACATTCAAAATGCAGTTTATCAAACTCTGCCAGGCAGCCCCAGTAACGGCCATACAAACAATCACTGGATTTAAAGCACAGTGAAGCAGCAACCAGTTTTTCGTTAAGATAGGCGGCGAACACCACGATGCTTGTTGCCATTTTCTGGCCCCACAATTGCAAAGTTTCCGGAGTTAAATAACCGTTGTGGCCAGATCTCTTCTGATAGGTTGCCTGATAGAACTGACTGAACTTTCGCCAGAACTCAGCATCCAGTTCTGTGCCGGCATGATGTTGGATGACGATATGTTGTGCGGCAACCTGACGGCGTTCTTTACTGATTTGTTTGCGTTTACGCGAGGGTAATGCCGTTAAAAAATCAGAAAAAGTTTTATAGTTGTTATTGTGCCACTGAAACTGTACATCGAAACGCTCCAACATATCACTTTCACGCATCAAGTGTTGCAAAGGTAGGTCTGGATACAAACATTGAAAATTACTGCAGGCCAGTTGTTGTTGGTGCTGGGCAATGGCGTTAAATAACAAAGCAAATATCTGGTCGGGCTGTTCCGTCGCAGCAATTCCTAATCTTGGCCCTTCAGCCGGAGTAAAAGGCACTGCACAGAGTAATTTGGGGTAGTACGCCACGTTATAATGTTGGTATGCATCAGCAATCGCCCAATCAAACAGGTATTCGCCGTATGAGTGCAGCTTTAAATACATCGGCATCGCCGCTACCAGCGTGTCGTTCCGAAATAGCAACACATGCTGTGGCAGCCAACCACTGCCCTCGCCAACACTGCCTCCCTGCTCTAATCCAGCAAGAAAAGCGTGTTGGCAAAATGGCATATCAGTATCAAACAACCGATCCCAGGCAGCCGCATCCAGAGCAGTTAAATCATCACATAGCGTTATTTCTATCATTAAAAGTCATTTATTACTATTTTGTGGTAATGCCAACCATGATCAATCAAGCCTTTGTGCCGCTTCCAATTCACGCTCCAACCGGTTACTTTCGTCAGCCCGTGGTTTAGCAAAGCGAGCCAGAGCGAGATAAAGAACCGGGGTAAGATACAACGTAAATATCACTGCAATACCCAGACCGCCAAATACCACCCAACCAATTGCATTCCGTGCTTCAGCGCCTGCGCCGGAAGATAAAATCAGCGGCAAGCCACCTAATAGCGTTGACAACAACGTCATGGCAATTGGCCGCAGGCGAATTTGTGCGGCTTCCTCTACGGCTTTACGCACAGAGTAGCCACGATCGCGTAACTGGTCAGCAAACTCAACCAGTAAAATAGCATTTTTTGCTAATAATCCGATTAACATAACCAGACCAATCTGAGAGTAAATATTGATTGAGGTACCGGTTAAAAACAACGCAAATAACGCCGCAGCGATACCAAATGGCACGGTCGCCATTACTACGATGGCACTGTTGGCACTCTCAAACTGGGCGGCTAAAACCAGCAGCACAATAACAAACGCTAACACATAAGTTAGCGTGACTTCACGGGCGGTTTCCTCAAAGGTTAATGCTTCACCTAAAAATACCAGGCCGACATTTGCAGGTAGCTCTTGTTGCGCTAAAGTACGTAATTGTTCAACCGCCTGCTCCAGGGGGAAATCTACCGGCAATTCCATTTCCATTTCAATTGCCCGGCGCTGTGCCTGGCGTTCCAGCTCCGCAGCGACACCTTCCTCTGAAATATATGCCAAGCTGGATAGCGGTACTAAGCCGCCTAAACTTGAACCCACATAGAGGTTTGCCAGATCGGAAGGATTAGTAACCGATGTTGCTGCCGCTTGCAGAATGATGGGTACTGATTGATCACCGACATTCAGATCAGCCAGGTCGTCGCCATTTATTGCTACGCGCAAGGTCGCAGCAATATCCGACAATGGCACACCAAGCTCTTCTGCCCGGCGCCGGTCTATATTTACTCTTAACTGGGGTTGCGTGGGTTGATAAGAAATACGGGGCATTCCCAGTTCAGGCATTTGCTGCTGAATAACCTTTGAAAATGCTTGTGCAGCAGCAAAAATGCCAGCATAAGATTCGCCGGTTAAAGCTAACTCCAGGCCGCCACCCTGGCCGCGTAAGTTTAAACTGTTAGAACCAAAAGCGCGCGCCGGAGCGCCCGGGATGGCCGCCAGCTGCGGGCTGATCTGATTGATAATCTCCTGTTGCGATTTGTCACGTTCACTCCAGTTTTTAAGTGGCACGGTAATAAATACCAGGTTTGGATCCCACTGGCCAACCACCGTATAAATAGAATCGATATCACCACCATTAACATAAGGCAGTAAAATTTCTTCCATTTTATCGGCTTGCCGGTCCATAAAGTTTAAACCAACCCCATCAGGCCCCCGGGCAAACACCCGGATGGTGCCACGGTCTTCGCTTGGCATCAATTCGTTATCAAGTACAGTGTATAATGCACCTGCCCCGCCAGCGGCCAATAAGCAGGCAATAAATACCATCAGGGCATGATCCAAAGTCCAGTGCAAACTTCGGCTGTATACCGTTAACAGTCGGTTACCTATTCCGGCGAACATATTCTTTGCGTTCTGTTTAATCGGCAACCTTGCAGTTAACGCGGGTACCAGCGACAACGCTACAAAGGATGAAATGATAACGGCGGCTGCTAATACGCCACCGAATTCACGGAATAATCGCCCGGCGGTTGACGGTAAAAATGCAATCGGCACAAAAACAGCAACTAATACGGCGGTAGTTGCCACCACGGCAAAAAATACCTCACGGGTGCCGATGACAGCGGCAGCACGAGCACCAAGCCCCATGCTGCGTCGGCGCTGAATATTTTCCGACACCACAATGGCATCATCGACAATCAGGCCGGTGGCAAGGACCAATGCTAACAAAGTTAAAATGTTAATTGAAAAACCCATTAACCAAATTGCTGCTAATGCGCCAATCAGTGATACCGGAATGGATAAAGCAGGCACGATAGTGGCGCGCCAGGAGCCGATAAACAGCCACAGGGTAAAAATAACCAGCAGTACCGTTAGTGCTAAAGAGGTAATCACTTCACGTACTGAACCACGGATAAATTCAGCATCATCAGACGTGACCTGCAATTGCAGTTCCGGAAAGCGGCTTTCAACATTTTTTACCAGCGCCAACACTTCATCAGAGATTTCAATGGTATTCGAGCGAGCCTGACGAATGATGCCCAGGCCAATAACCGGTCGACCATCCAGTCTCACCATGCTGTTGGCATCTGCTGGTCCAAAATACACTGTGGCAACATCTCCAATCCGGGTATCACCACTAATGATAATATCCTCTACCTGCCCGGCGCTTACCGAGGTCGCATCAGCTCTGACAATAAGTTGTTGGTCGGTGGAGCGCAGGCTACCAGCGGGAACATCAAAAGGTGCCTGCCGAAGCGCTGCAGCAACGTCAGTAACCGCCAGATTGAAACTGGTTAGTCGAAGTGGATCAAGGATCACCCGTAGTACGCGTTGCCGGTCGCCATTTAATCTGACATCGGCTACACCTGGTATGGTTAAAAATAAAGGGGCAAGGTCGGTTTCAATGCGTTCGGTCAGGGTTTCTAAATCCAGGGTGTTGCTGGAAACGGCAATACTGACCACAGACTCTGCATCATTATCTGCTTTAATAATAGCCAGGCGTTCCACCGCCTCAGGCAGTTCACGCTGAACCCGGCTAACGGCTTCACGGGTTTCGTTGGCAGCATCATCTAAATTAACACCCGGCCGGAATTCCACCCGCACCCGTGAACTCCCTTCTTCACTCGAGGCATTAATAGATTTGACACCTGATACTCTGGCGACGGCACCTTCAAGTCTGCTGGTCACTTCGGTATCTACCGTCTCTGGTGAACCGCCGGGGAAACTTGCTGTTACCGATACGATTGGTCGATCGACATCAGGTAACTCACGAACTTCCAGGCCATTGATGGCGGCAATACCGGCAATAATGATTAACAGGTTCAGTACAATAATCAGAACTGGCCGGCGAATAGACAGTGACGGTAAATCGCTATGGATTGGATTCGGGTTCATAAACCGGCCCTTTGCACATTAGCAGCCTGCACACTCTGCCCGGCACGCAAGGTTTGGACCCCTTCGGTAATTAACATATCACCTTCAGCTAAATCGGCCGCTACCAGTAACCGGCCACTGAGTCGCTGTTTTATCTGCACGTCGACTTTTTTGGCTTTATTATCTTGTTCCATCCAGACATAAGCGCCGGTGGCGCCCCACAACAAAGCGGCTTCAGGTACAACGGCATAAGCTTCTCCGCTAACTTCAAGTTTCACCCGGAAACTCATGCCAGGGCGGTATAAATCGTCGCTGTTATCAAGCAGAGCCCGTACTCTGATGGTACGGTTAACATTGTCTATGCGGGAATCTACCTGACTAATTTCGGCGTCAAGATTTATGGCGTCACCCTGCCAGGGTTGCAAGGTAAGTTCAGGTTGCTGTTGCAACATGCTCAGGGCAGTTTCCGGAGCCCTGAAATTAATTAATAACTGGCTGCGGTTATCCAAAGTGGTTATCTGGGTTTGCTGCGTAATTCTATCGCCAATTTCAACATCGGTTAAACCAACGACGCCGGCAAACGGGGCTCTGACGGTGCGATCCGCAAGTTCCGTTTCGGCCTCTGTCAACGCCACTTTAATCAAATCACGCGCCGTAGCCGCATCATCCAGTTGGATTTGAGGTACTGCGCCCTGTTGCCGGCTGGTTGTCAGTCTCTCCAGCGTACGCTCAGCATCAGCAAGCTGGATCCGAGCCCGGTCCACCGCCACCCGTTGCCGACGTGCGTCCAGTTCCAATAAAATATCGCCACGCTGTACTTTCTGGCCAGGTTTAAAATGAATTGCAGTGACTTTATCGGCTACAGCAGGATAAATAACCACTGATCGCACTGCTTCAGCTGAGCCAACCGCTTCAATCTGCTTAGTAACACGTTCGAACTCTACAGGCATACTGATCACCTGAGCAGCCCTACCTGCATCGCGGTTCTGAGCAACGGTGCTAAAACTGACACCGTTAACTAATAATAATACGGCGAGGCATATCGCGTTTTGCCATGCTGTTGTCATGTAATGTCCTTCTGCGGCATATTCGCCGTTAATTTACTGGAAAAACCTGAGTGAACTACGTCATTGTCCGCGCGACTCAGTCAGGTCTTTCCGACAGAAAAATGTTTGGTCACATCAATACCTGCAATATACGGTTTTTAGCTGATGATGATCACTAAACTCGCTCAATTGGCGACAGGCTGCGGTAATTTGAGTTAAGCGGTGCATGTGCATCGACAGCACCGCATCTGACTGCTAGCATCGTTTAGCATTTTAGCATTTTAGCATTTTAGCATTTTAGCATTTATACCTAAGCTCAGAGGCAACGCGATGGCCGAAGCAATTATCAGTAATAAACATAGTGTTTATTCCAGCAAGATCCGCTGGTTTATATTTAGTCTTATCGTGATCAGTGTTGTTTTATCCTGGAGTGGCATTATTGATCGCTACACTACTGCTTACATTGATGATGCCTTAATTGAGGCCGGTTCTGCTTTTTTAATTGCCAGGGGCATGAATGCCCTTATTTCTTTTTTGCAATCTGTCACCTTTGAATTCAGTGTAGGAGTTGGTGGCTCTGTTGGCGCAGGTGAGATCCTTGATCCCCTGAACGATCTGGTTGAACAATATTCCTCGGCCATGAAACTGGCTATTGGTTCACTGGTGATTCAAAAAGTATTACTTGAAATTGTCAGCGATACTTTTTTCAAAATAATACTGAGCATTTCCGCATTATCTGTACTGATTAGCTCACTATTACCCGGGGTGTTTACCTCAGGCTATTTAAAGATGCTGCTGCTACGTTGTTTTTTAGCGTTGTTGTTTCTGCGTTTTGCTCTGGTGGTAGTCGTGGCCGCTAATGGCCTGGTTGACCGGGCCTTTTTATACGATCGCACCCAGCAGCAGATGCATATTCTGGAGTCTATTGAAGGGGTTCAGGATCAGGGAAATCAACTCATTAATCCGGCCCTGAGTCGTGACCTGACAGAAGATATTTCGAGCTTACAGCTGCAATTGGCAACAATCAGTCAAACACTGCAAAAACTAGAGCAACAACAACCAATGGCACAACAGGAGCTTGGCCGCCTCGAACAACAATTAAACAATCTGTTGCGCGAGCTTGGGGTACTGCAACGGCTGAATTATCTTAACCCTGATCCCAGAGTTGAACAATTAACTGATAAAATAAAACAGCGCCGTACAATGCAGCAGCGCTGGCAAAATGAGCAGCAAAGCCTGCTTCGCCAACAGGCTGACATTCGTAACCAGATCCAGCTTGCCGAGCTGGCTTTAGAAGGAAAAACACCGGGCTTCTTTGCTGCTATTGCTAATAGCTTTAATTCACTGGGGGATGGTATAGCTGCGGTTAAAGACGCGGTAAATCCCCGGCAGGTTTATCAGTTAAAGCAGCGGCTGGACAATGCAGTAACCAATATTCTTAACGTCATGGCCTTGTTTTTTTTAAAAACCCTGTTGTTACCACTTTTATTTTTGTACATGTTAAATAAGGGATTTAAGGTAATCTGGCAAAGTAAGCCAATAGTAATCTAGTATGTTACCCGCTACTATCTGCGCCTGAGCAAACAGGTATAAGGATTTAAATTCATGTTGTATATGGTGATGTTAGGTGGCAGCCACCCGAAAGCGAATGTTGAATTACATGATGTGGTTTTTGTTGCCGGTGATAACCTTGAGCAAACCTATCCGCAATTACGCGCATTATGGTTTGCCGAGCCAAAAGGGCTACATATTGATGCCTGGATGGCCATATCTGGTGTAGACCGGTTTGCTGTTACCTTAGCCGATACGCCTCAGACCAACGGCCCTAAATTGTTTTTTATTAATTTAGGTGGCTATCTCAGCAGCCTATTCGGTGAAGAACACCGTTATTTCATGCTGGTTGCGGATAACAAAACTCACGCAAAGCAACTGGCAAAACAGCAACTTAATCTTGAATGGGACAAACCTCACACCGATAATGTGTTTGAAGTGGAGCAATGCGTGGCAATAGAACAGGTTGCCGGGCGTTTTGTGCAGTTGCACCCGGCAGAGCACCAGGGTTGTTACTTCGAAAATGACTATATTGTCATTGACTAAGTTAGTATAAAGTAACGGGTTACCAGTAATGCGCCGACACTGACAACCCGTAAAGCGTTATGGCTTAGCGGGTTTCACTGCTTTTTACCTCGTTAACCCAGTTTTTCACTCGTCGTTCTAGTACGCTAAGTGGCAAGGCTCCACCGGTTAAAATCGTGTCATGAAATTCACGTATATCAAAACGCTCTCCCAACTCCTGCTCAGCATAGTGGCGTAATTCACGTATTTTAATCATGCCAATTTTGTACGCTGTAGCCTGGCCAGGCATCACGATATATCGCCGTACCTCAGACACTACCGCGCCTTCAGCAATCGGCGTTTTTTCACGGAAGTAATCAATAGCCTGCTGTTCGGTCCAGCTTTTGCTATGTAGTCCGGTATCAACCACCAGGCGTACTGCGCGCCACATTTCGGTAATAAGCCTGCCAAAATCTGAATAGGGGTTCTGATACGCCCCCATTTCTTTGGCCAGCAGCTCAGAGTAAAGTGCCCAGCCCTCGACGTAGGCGGTAAAACCAGCCTGAGTCCGGAACGTTGGTACAGATGTTAACTCCTGCGCAATTGAAATTTGCATATGATGACCTGGACTACCCTCATGATAAGCAATCGCTTCCATTTCATTTTTCGGCATAGAACGCATATCCGACAAATGGGCGTAGTACACGCCGGGTCTGCTGCCGTCTGGCGTACCCGGGAAGTAGTGCTGAGCAGCACCTGGCTGTTCCCTGAAAGGTTCAACCCTTTTTACAATAAGACCGGCCTTTGGCAACGTGCCAAAAAACTCAGGCAAGCGACTGTTGATAAAATCCAGATATTGCTGGGAATCGTCAATATAGCCCTGACGTCCCGCATCAGTGTCCGGATAGTAAAACTGATCATCTTTTTTTATAAATTTGAAAAACTCCTGCAGATCTCCAGGAAAGCCGACTTTATTTTTTATTGCTGTCATCTCAGCGGTCAGCCTTTCCACCTCGTTCAAGCCAATCTGATGGATTTCTTGAGCAGTTAGATCTGTGGTCGTTGATACTTTCAACTGGTGGTTATAGTAGGCTTCACCGTTTGCTTGTTTTCCAACCCCGGTAGCGACCGAGTCGGTATTATCAATATCATCCTGCAGCCATTGCTTCAGACCGCTGTATGCCGGTTGAAAATACTGCTCTAAGGCCATTCTGGCATCATTACGAAGTTGTTCTGCCTGCTCATCACTGATTTTGTCGGCAGCAATCAGGCTGCTGATTTTAGCCTTAGTGTCGGCCCATAGCGGAATGTCCTGCTCAGAATCCGTTAATGGAGCGCCGGCCAATAGATTATCAAGCTGCTGCATCACGCCTTCATAGGCAAAGCGTGGTGGCCGTACCCCTTGCTCAGCATTTTGCTTTGCCCGTTGCAGTAAGTCGGTAATCGCTTTGCTTATCCCTTCAATTCGCGTCACATAGGCCTGCATATCCTCTGCACTATCAACTTTATGAAAATTGATTAGTATTTGTGGTAGTAAAGCGTGGATGCCCTGCATTTGGGTAAATACAAAATTATTGGTTCTGAACGCGGCACCGGCTTTTGCCATTTCATACTGGTAAACCCAGACGTCGTATGATGTTTGTGCTTCAAGATCAAGCTCATCGTAATTAAAATTGGCCTTCAGTTCAGCAACACTCGCCGCCAGCCAGGCCAGCTGTTGTTCTTCAGCGGCAATAGTGACATCGTCAATTTGATCATATTTGTCTTTGCGGCCAAGAAAAGTCATCTGCAATGGACTTTGCTGTAATTGCTGCTCATATTTTTCTTCAAACCACTGGTTCAAACGCTCTGTGGTGGAAGAAGCCGCTACCGTGGCCTGAGCCGTAACCGGATTTTCAGCTGAATTGTTTGTGGAGTTTTCGGGGGCTGGGCTACAACCGGCCAGAATGCCGGCGACAGCAATACATAACAACGATTTGCGCATTACAGTTCCTTATTAACGGGCGAATATAATTCTCAGCGTACCGTTAATAAGGAGCATAGTCTAAGCACTAAATGTAACAAGGTTTATCCGTCTGACTTGGAAACGCCTTTGTTAACCACTAACCCGTTTATAGTGGCGGTATTGTGGTTTCCAGAAATTATCGTCGATCCGTTGTTGTAACAGATTATCTTCAATCTCCAAAGCCAGTCCTTGTTGCTGCGCCACTTTAGCTACGGCAAAAGCGATTTTTTTGCTCAGCTCTGCCAGAGCAGTAAAAGGAGGTAATAGACCACCTTTACCGGTATTAGCTAATGGCGAGGTCGCTGCTAGGGTTTTGCTGGCTGCCCGCAGCATCTCATCACTGATTAAGCGGGCTTTTACGGCAATAACACCCAGCCCGATACCCGGGAAAATATAGCTATTATTACACTGTGCAATATGATGTGTTTTGCCCTGGTATTCAATCGGCGCAAAGGGGCTGCCGGTTGCAACAATCACCTCACCGTCGGTCCACTCAATTACCTGCTGTGGCGTAGCTTCTACCTGTCGGGACGGATTACTTAGCGGAAATATAATAGGTTTGGCACAGCCTTTTTTCATTGCCCGCACCACCTGTTCAGTAAACAGGCCGGCCTGACCTGACACACCAATCAGTATGTCGGGTGTGGCACAGTGCATCACATCCAGTAAGCTGGGATAATCACCACTGTAATTCCAGTTAGCAATGGCGCTGGTGGTTTGGGTCAGCGCCTGCTGAAAATCGCGTAAATCCGGCATGGCATCAGTCAGCAACCCCGGGCGGTCAATCATAAAAATTTGTGTACGGGCCTGCTGCTCTGTAATTCCTTCGGCTACCATCTGACTAATCACTTGCTCAGCAATACCACAACCGGCTGAGCCGGCACCAACAAAGACCACTTTCTGCGTACTAAGTTTTACCCCTTTGCTTAGGCAGGCGGCAAGTAGAGTACCGACAGTAACGGCAGCGGTGCCCTGGATATCATCATTAAAACAGCAAATCTGATCACGATAGCGCTGCAATAACGGCATAGCATTGGGCTGGGCAAAATCTTCAAACTGAATTATCGCCTCCGGCCAGCGCCGTTTTACCGCCTTGATAAACAACTCAACAAATTCGTTGTAATCTTCCTGATTGACCCGTTTTTGCCGCAAACCCATATACATCGGATCATTTAACAGTTTTTCATTATTCGTACCAACGTCGAGCATAACCGGTAAGGTATAAGCCGGACTTATGCCACCACAGGCGGTATAAAGCGAGAGTTTACCGATAGAAATACCCATGCCGCCGATGCCTTGATCTCCGAGTCCCAGCACCCGTTCCCCATCGGTTATTACGATGACTTTGACTTTGGCTTTTGTGGCATTACGCAGTACATCATCCAGATTATAGCGATCTTCAAAGCTGATGAATAAGCCGCGGGCACTGCGGTAAATGTCAGAGAATTGTTCACAGGCGTCACCAACAGTGGGGGTATAAATAATCGGGATCATTTCTTCCAGGTGTTGCTGCACCAGCCGGTAAAACAAGGTTTCATTATTGTCCTGAATGGCCCGCAGATAAATATGCTTGTTAATCGCCGTATCAAAACTTTTATATTGCATATAAGCCCGGCTTACCTGCTCTTCTATCGTTTCAAAACGGGGCGGAAGCAAGCCAGTTAGGTTGAATACAGCACGCTCTTCTTTGCTAAAGGCACTCCCTTTATTTAATAGCGGTGTTTCTAATAAGGCTGAGCCGGAATAGGCGGTATATAACGAGGCTTTAACTTTTACTTCAGACATAACAGTGTTCCAGATAATAGCGCCGGCACTGCAAACAGTGCCGGTAAAGGATTGGATTAATAAATAGTGCTGATACGGGGGTTTAAAACAGACAGGATAAATAAACCTTCAGTATTGCAAAAATCGATAGCCTTAATTAAGTCTGCTTGTTCCAGATGTAATAATTCCAGCACAAAGGGATCAATCAAAGATTTAATACTATAAATATCAGGGTGCTGATTGGCTAATGCCATCCGCACTGCCAGGTAACTGATTAAGATATCTGGCTCTGCGGCGTTAAACTGGGTGCTGTGCTGCCGGGTCAGGGGTTCGACAATGCTGTCAGGCAACTGCCATAGGTTTAGCAGCTCGCCGCCACACGATGCGTAGGTAAAACCGAGAATAGTTTGCTGCAATTGCCAAGGTTTGACCTCATCATTGTAGTTCTGACAATGAGCTGCATTGTCTGGCGCTTGCTGCATTACGACTAACTCACCAATATTGTGCAGCAAGCCGGTTACATACAGTCGATCAGGCTGACGCAAACCGCAAAAGTTTGCCAGATACTTACCAATCAGAGCCGCATTGATGCTCTGCTCCCAAAAACGCTCTAAATCGATAGACGATGACCGCAGCTTGCTGCATGCTGAACTGACAGCAATGCTGATCACCAGATTGTATAACTGAGATTTACCCAATACTAATAGTGCTTTACTAACAGATTCGACCTGGTACGGCAAGCGATAGACAGCGCTGTTAGCCAGTTTTAACAATTTTGAGGTAAGTACAGGATCAAGTAAAATAACTTCAGCGATGTCATCCAGACTAGCCGTATCCGATTCCATTAGTTCTTTCACGCGAAGGTAGCTATCTGGGAAAACAAATAGATCGACAGCATTTTGCGCATATTGCAAGGCGTTCATCGGGGACATCTCCGGTTGGGTCTATCAGCACCAAAAGCATCTGACGCTTTTAAGTGTTACTGCTGCTGCCGATTTTACAAGTTTTTGCAGGAAAAACTTAGTACTTTTTCATGACATTACGATTAAACGCTGATTTGAAACGAATATGAATAAAAAAACAGCGCCGGGGCGCTGTTTCGTTAACGATGCTAATTTATTATGCGACCAGGCTGCGTAACATCCAGGCCGTTTTTTCATGCACTGTCATCCGCTGAGTTAACAGGTCCAGACTAACTTCATCAGCAGCTTTATCCGCCACCGGCACGATAGATCGCGCTGTTTTTGCAATTGCCTCCTGGCCTTTGACCAAATCTTTAATCATGTCTTCTGCAGCTGGAATACCGTCTGCTTCTTTAATGCTGGTTAGTTTGGCAAACTCTTTATAAGAGCCCGGTGCAAACTCCCCTAGCGCGCGGATCCGTTCAGCAATTTCATCAACGGCTTCTGCCAATTCTATATATTGGGTTTCAAACAACGTATGCAAAGTTTGAAACATGGGGCCGGTTACATTCCAGTGATAATTATGGGTTTTAAGATACAGGGTATAGGTGTCAGCTAACAGCACGGCCAGCCCTTCACAAATTGCTTTGCGCTCGTTCTCTTCAATACCAATATTTACTTTCATACTTACCTCTCCTGTTAACTAAGCGATTGACAAAATAGAATGCTATAACAGTAACGTGGGGCTGGAATGACAAAAAACAAGCCGGCAGCGCAACGCGTTACCGGCTTTTGATCGGGTTGATGGTGTCAATTGCTGAAAGTCAGCTGGCCTGGGCGGTTAAATATTCTTCGTAAGTACCAACAAAATTACGTATATCCTGGTTGGTTATTTCAATGATCCGGCTGGCCAGAGATGACACAAACTCGCGGTCATGACTGACAAAAATCAGGGTGCCTTTGTAATGTTCCAGCGCCATATTCAATGACTCAATAGATTCCATATCCAGGTGGTTAGTGGGTTCATCCATCACCAGAATGTTGGGCCGCTGCAGCATTAACTTACCAAACAGCATTCTGCCCTTTTCGCCACCTGACAGCACTTTCACCGACTTTTTAATTTCATCCTGTGAGAATAATAAACGGCCTAAAATGCCCCGGATAGCCTGCTCATCATCTGAGGGCTGTTTCCATTGACTCATCCAGTCAAATAAACTCATTGCCTCAGAAAATTCATGAGCATGGTCCTGCGCGTAATAGCCAATTTTGACATTTTCAGACCATTTCACGACACCTGATTCCGGCTTTAGATCACCCATCAGACACTTTAATAGCGTGGTTTTACCGATACCGTTGGCACCTAAAATAGCGACTTTTTCACCAACCTCTACCGTCAAATTAAGATTTTTAAGCAGATGCAGGTCAGTAAAGCTTTTATTAAGCCCTTCTACTTCCAAGGCTAAGCGATAAAGTTGTTTTTGCTGCTCAAAGCGGATAAACGGGTTTACCCTACTGGATGCTTTTACTTCTTCTAACTGAATTTTATCAATTTGTTTAGCACGTGATGTTGCCTGCTTGGCTTTCGAGGCGTTAGCCGAGAACCGGCTTACAAAGGTTTGTAACTCGGCAATCTGAGATTTTTTCTTGGCGTTATCGGATAGCAAACGCTCGCGGGCCTGCGTAGCGGCAAACATATATTCATCGTAGTTGCCCGGGTACAACCGCAGCTCACCGTAGTCGAGGTCAGCCATATGGGTGCAGACGCTGTTTAAAAAGTGCCGATCGTGCGAAATAATAACCATTGTGCTATTGCGCTCGGTCAGAACATTCTCCAGCCAGCGAATAGTATTGATATCCAGGTTATTAGTTGGTTCGTCCAGTAACATAATTTCCGGATCAGCAAACAGCACCTGAGCCAGTAAAACCCGCAGTTTAAAACCGGGTGCGATGGCTGACATCAGCCCAAAATGTTGCTCTACCGGAATACCGACGCCAATCAGCAACTCGCCAGCTCTTGACTCAGCGGTGTAACCATCCATTTCGCCAAATGCAACCTCTAAGTCGGCTACTTTCATGCCGTCTTCTTCGCTCATCTCGCTGCTACTATAGATACGGTCGCGTTCTTCCTTGACTGCCCATAATTCGTTGTGGCCCATGATCACAGTATCAATAACGGAATACTGTTCAAAAGCAAATTGATCCTGATGCAATTTAGCGACCCGGTGATTTGGCTCTACCGAAACATTGCCGGCTGTTGGTTCCAATTCGCGACTAAGAATTTTCATAAATGTCGATTTACCACAACCATTCGCCCCGATCAGGCCATAACGGTTACCCTCACCGAATTTAATGGAAATGTTTTCGAACAACGGCTTGGCGCCGAATTGCATTGTAATATTGGCAGTTGAGATCACTAAAAGGTCCGCTACAGATTGTACTGGATGAAAAAGGTGCGCCACTATACGCGCTTTACGTGATAAATTCAAAAAAACCGGCATCTCAGCCGGTCATTTTCGATTTTAATCATCGACTGCTGCAAACACTGGATTAGTTGTCTTGCGATGCCCTTTTTACCGCAACCCGTGTTAGTTCAGTGATCATAAACCAATTTTTTTCACTAACTGCAGTATCTGGCACTATCCAGGAACCGCCGACACAACTAACGTTAGGCAATGCCAGATATTCCAGATAGTTCTTTTCATTAATTCCGCCAGTAGGACAAAACCGAATATCTGAAAACGGACCATAAATCGATTTTAACGTTTTTACGCCACCAGCGGCTTCTGCCGGAAAAAACTTAAAATGGGTATAGCCCAGGCCGGTACCTTCCATTAGCTCAGAAATACTGGCAATTCCCGGGATCAATGGAATAACGGAGTCTTTACCAGCTTGGAGTAACTCCCGGGTCAGGCCGGGACTAATCGCAAATTTCGCGCCTGCTGCAATGACCTGTTCCAACTGGGCGGCAGTGGTAACCGTACCGGCTCCTACAATGGCCTCAGGTACTTGCTCTGCCAGCAACTTGATAGCATCTAACGCCACCGGTGTTCGCAGGGTTACCTCCAGTACTTTAATACCACCAGCTAACAGCGCTTTTGCCATAGGTACGGCGTCTGCCAGATCTTTAATTACAATAACCGGAACTACTGCACCTTGTGCAAATAATTCAGCAGGTTGGAGCTGCCAATTCTCAAATGCCATAGATTAACTCGCCAAAGATTGTTTTAAGTAAACTGCTGCACCAAGTAAACCTGGCTGGGGCGCAGTCACGATATAAGTGGCGATCTGGCGATTAAACGCACTAAACCGACCTTTTGCTTCAAAACGGGTTCTGAATTCGCTCGCTGCCATTAGTGGCAGTAATTTAGGAGTGATACCACCGGCTACATAGACGCCACCAAACGTACTGAGTGTAAGCGCCAGATCGCCGGCTATACTGCCCAGGCTGGCAAAAAATTGTGCCACGGTGGCGCTGGCAAGTTCAGAAGACCCAGCCAGTGCCAGGCTGCCAATTTCACCGGCTGATAATGGGGCAATGTCCAGCTGGCGATGCAATGCAAGTGCACGATATATCGCCTCAAGCCCCGGCCCTGATAGCAGACGCTCTGGCGATACATGGCCATATTCTTTACATAATACCTGCTGAATAAACCATTCCTGTTCGGTTTGCGCCGCCCAGTCCACGTGGCCGCCTTCACCTGGTAATGGAACAAACTGACCGTTAACATTAATCAAATGGGCAACACCCAAGCCAGTACCTGCACCCAGCACAGCCATGGGTAGATGAGGTTGTGCTGTGCCGTTACCAATCTGAACTTTATCGCCCTTGGTCAACGCAGGCAGGCTCATCGCTACGGCGGTAAAATCATTCATCACCAGTAAACGGTTTAAGCCAAGTTGTTGCTGCATCGCACTGACCGAAAAATGCCAGTGAAAATTGGTCATGCTGATAGTATCACTCGTCACCGGACAGGCAATGGCAATAGCAACATGTTTCAAATCAGTAAGTGCTTGTTCTTGCTGATAATGCACCAATGCATCAGCCAGGCTGGCAAAGGTGGCACAGGGATAAACTGCGACTTTATCCAGGTTCAGGCTGGTCAGGTTCACCCTGCTGAAACGGGCATTAGTGCCGCCAATGTCAGCAACAATTGCGTAATCGACATCGTTAGCCATGCAAATGTTCCTCAGTCACGAACAAACTGCAGGCGCCCTGCTCTGCTCCACTTAACTGAGCGCGCATTGCACCAAACATTTCCCGACCCATACCATAAAAATTATGACTTAGATCCGCTTGAGCCTGCTCTCTGGCATTAAATTCGCTCTCATCAACCAACACCTCAAGCTTGCCGCTATTACCATCCACCAGGATCATATCACCGGTTTTAATCCGGCCAATGGCACCGCCATCTACCGCTTCTGGCGTGACATGAATTGCAGCAGGAACTTTACCTGAAGCACCGGACATTCTGCCGTCAGTAACCAAAGCCACTTTAAAGCCCCTGTCCTGTAACACGCCAAGCGGTGGTGTCAGTTTATGCAGTTCTGGCATACCACATGCTTTGGGGCCCTGAAAACGCACCACCACGATGCAATCTTTATTAAGCTCGCCGGATTTAAACGCAGCGTCTAATTCATGCTGACTTTGAAATACCACAGCGGGTGCTTTAATGACTTCCGTGCCATCACGCAACGCTGAGGTTTTTAAGATGGCGCGGCCGATATTGCCCGATAACACTTCTAAGCCGCCATGGCTTTTAAACGGTTTAGCAACGGTAGCAAGCACGTCGGGGTCAAGAGATTGCGCTGGCGCATCTACCCAGTGCAATTTGCCATCTTTTAGCAGTGGTTGCTGGGTGTACCGACGTAAACCGGGCCCTGCGATCGTCTGAACATCTTCATGTAACAAGCCCGCGTCCAGTAACTCGCGGATCAACAATGCCATGCCGCCAGCATGCTGAAAATGGTTAATATCAGCCTGACCATTGGGGTAAATCCGGGTAAGCAATGGTGTTGCAGCAGAGAGTTCTGCAAAATCATCCCAGTTAACGATATAACCCGCTGAGCGCGCTACAGCAACCAGGTGCATGGTATGATTAGTAGAGCCGCCAGTGGCCAATAAGCCAACAATGCCATTGACGAGAGCTTTAGCGTCAACAAGTTTTCCAACTGGTAAATACTCATTACCTAATTGAGTTAACCGCGTAACCTGGCGAGCGGCAGCTTTGGTTAACTCATCGCGCAGCGCGCTACCGGGGTTAACAAAAGAAGATCCTGGCAAATGCAGGCCCATCATTTCAACGACTAACTGATTCGAGTTAGCTGTACCATAAAAGGTGCAGGTGCCTGCTGAGTGGTATGATGCTGACTCTGCTTCCAATAATTCTTCTTTACCGACTTTGCCCTCAGCGAACAATTGACGAACCCTGGCTTTTTCTTTATTCGGAATACCAGAGGGCATTGGCCCGGCGGGTACAAATACAAAAGGTAAGTGACCGAAACTCAATGCTGACATGAGCAAGCCTGGCACGATTTTGTCGCAAATACCAAGCATCAAACCGCCATCAAACATGTTGTGCGACAACCCCACCGCTGCCGACATGGCGATAATATCGCGACTCAGTAAACTTAACTCCATGCCAGGCTGGCCCTGGGTAACTCCATCACACATAGCCGGTACACCACCAGCGAACTGGGCGACGCTACCGACATCGTTAACCGCCTGCTTAATTATTTCAGGATAAGCCTCATACGGCTGATGTGCCGACAACATATCGTTGTACGAAGAAATAATGCCTATATTAGCTTTGGTCAGGCTTCGTAAGTCAGCTTTGTCCTGCTTATTGCAGGCGGCAAAGCCATGCGCCAGATTACCGCAACTTAACACACCGCGATGCGGGCCTTTCTGGCCCGCTTCTTCTATGCGTGCCAGATAAATAGCGCGGCTTTTGCTGCTGCGGGCAATAATACGATCGGTTACCCGTTGAATAACAGGATTCATAACACTTCCTCTAATTAGCGGCGTACATAACGGCCACATCAACTTCTGGCTGTTGCAAAATTGCCCGGATCGGCATAGTGCTGACATCGTTGCCCGCCTGGGCTTTGGTAAGCACCTCAAGCTTGCTCGGACCTACCAGATGAATAAATAACTGCCGGGTATGAAGTAACCTTGGCAAACTGAGCGAAATGCGCTGATGTGGTGCGGTGGTTGGATTAACCGCCAGTACCGCAGGGGCGTCAGCTGCCAAACCAGCGCTGAGTTCTGCACTGCATGGAAACAATGATGCGGTATGACCATCTTCGCCCATCCCCAGAATCACGGCGTCAAAAACAGGGAGATCAGCTATCCTTGGTAAAACATCAGCGACGGCCTCTTCTGCAGACACTGCCGGAGCATACAAACTGATAAAATTCGCCTTTGCTGCTTTTGCTGTTAATAAGTTTGCTTTAACTAATCGCTCGTTACTGTCTGGTGCATCAACCGGCACAAAACGTTCGTCAGCCAGCAACACGGTCACGTTATGCCATGCTAAATGTGCTGCTGACAATGCATTAAATAATGCGGTGGGGGTACGGCCACCGGAAACGACCAGATAGGCGTGACCGCGGGCTGCTATAGCTTCCTGCAGCACGTTTACCAGCTTTGCGGCAAAATCGGTATTCAGCGCCCCGGTATCGGCATATTGATGAAGTTTCATTTATATTTCCGCCTAATTCAGTTATTCGTCCCAGTTACGCTCATCACGTGCCAACATGGAAATGGAAGCAACCGGGCCCCAGGTGCCAGCCTGATAGGTTTTCGCTGGCTCGTTGTTGTTTTTCCAGGCATTGAGAATGCCATCAACCCACTGCCAGGCCTGCTCGACCTCATCCCGACGGACAAACAAATACTGATTTCCCAGCATTGCTTCCAGCAGCAAGCGCTCATAGGCATCAGCAATCCGTTGTGATTTGAACGTTTCATCGAAACTTAAATCAAGTTTACTTTGCTGCAGGCGCATGTGTTCACCCAGCCCAGGTATCTTGTTCATTACCTGAACTTCCACCCCTTCGTCGGGCTGCAGCCGAATAATCAATTTATTGGCAGGCAATTCGTTATAGGTTTCATGAAAAATATTATGAGGTTGTGGTTTAAAGCAGATAACCACTTCACTGTGCTTTTTCGGCATACGCTTACCGGTACGCAGGTAAAACGGCACGCCTGCCCAACGCCAGTTGTCAATATCAACCTTGATTGCCACAAACGTTTCAGTGCGGCTTCCCTGGCGAGCCCCCTCTTCCTCTAAATAACCCGGCACCTGCTTTCCTGCAACAAAACCGCTGGCATATTGGCCACGAACGGTTTTTTCCTGCACATTGCTGCTATCTATCCGGCGTAATGCCTTGAGTACTTTAAGTTTTTCATCACGGATGCTGTCAGCGTCCAATCTGGCTGGCGGTTCCATCGCAATTAAAGATAACACCTGGAGTAAATGATTTTGCACCATGTCACGCATCTGGCCGGCATCATCATAGTAACTCCAGCGGCCTTCCACCCCGACTTCTTCAGCAACCGTAATCTGTACATGATCTATCGCATTATGGTCCCAGTTTGATGCAAAAATGGCATTAGCAAAGCGCAGCGCTAATAAGTTAAGCACCGTTTCCTTACCCAGGTAATGATCAATCCGGTAAATCTGACATTCTTTAAAGTGTGCTGCGACCTGATCATTAATAACAACTGAAGATGCTAAGTCATGGCCAATGGGCTTTTCAAGCACAACTCTGGATGGCTCGGCTGCTAAGCCTGCGGCAGCCAGACCTTTACACAGATCGCCGAATAATGCCGGCGGCGTAGCGAAGTAACTCACCGGAGTACGTTTACTGGCGTCAACCAGTTTGCCGAGTTTCTGATAGTCACTGGTTTGGGTTAAATCGAGCTGAACATATAAAAGCTTTGCGCAAAGTTGCTGCCAAACCGTCTCATCCAATGTTTCTTTTTTCAGAAACGTGGTTAGATTGGTTTTTACCATCTCCAGATAGCCAGCATTGTCCATGTCGTCTCGGGCTACCCCGATAATTCTTGAGTCAGCCGCCAGCAAACCGGCTTTTTCAAGTTGGTATAAGGCTGGTAGTAGCTTACGCCGTGCTAAATCACCTTTAGTGCCGAATAAAATTAAATCGCAGGCGTTATTCTGGGCATTTTGTGCTGTTGTTGTCATGTCTGACCCTTGCAATAATATGTAATTTTACAACACTTACCGCATACTAACGCGGCCAAATGCCGCTGTAAACCCGATTTGTTGTAATTTTATTACATCATAACTAATATTTTGACTAATCTTACATATTAAGGCAGCCTTAGCAATGTAATTGCAGTTTTGTGGTAAATTTAATACTGTTTTGTCGGCAGAATTGGTATATAACCAAACAGGCAACAACATTTTTTACCTTAACAACCTTTATAGATCAGGAATTAGTGGATGAATGTACTGGAAAAAATCGTAGGTAGTGTTACCAGCTTCAGCAAATCTGAGCGTAAAGTTGCTGATGTTATTCTGGCTAATCCACAAATTACTATACACAGTAGTATAGCAGCGCTGGCTAAAATGGCTGATGTCAGTGAGCCTACCGTTAACCGCTTCTGTCGACGCCTTGATACTAAAGGTTTTCCTGATTTTAAATTGCATTTAGCGCAGAGCCTTGCCAATGGTACACCTTATGTAAATCGCCACGTTGAAGAAGAGGATGGCCCGGAGGCTTACACAGCGAAAATTTTTGAATCCACTATGGCGGCATTAGATACCGCAAGGCAACATGTTGATATTAATACTATTAATCGAGCAGTTGATGTATTAACGCAAGCTAAAAAGATCTCGTTTTTTGGCCTGGGTGCTTCGGCATCCGTTGCCCATGATGCCCAGAATAAATTTTTCCGTTTTAATGTTCCCGTAGTGTGTTTCGATGACATTGTCATGCAGCGAATGTCGGCAATAAACAGTTCAGATGGTGACGTGGTGGTATGTATCAGCCATACCGGGCGGACAAAAAATCTGTGTGATATCGCCGCTATAGCGCGGGAAAACGATGCTACGGTAATTGGCATTACCGCCTATGACAGCCCGTTGGCGCGTGAGTGTACCCTGGTGTTGTCTTTAGATGTACCAGAAGATACCGACATGTACATGCCTATGGCTTCACGCGTGGCGCAATTGGTGCTAATTGATATTCTGGCCACAGGCTTTACCTTACGCCGGGGCAGCAAATTCCGTGAGAACCTGAAGAAAGTCAAAGACAGCCTTCGTGGGTCACGCTTTGAAAAGAAAGACTTTAACAATTAATAACAATAGATATCCCGTCAGCAGGTTGAGCAACTGCACCAACCTGTCACGTTTAAGCTTAATGTCGCTGTATTCTGTAATAAAATTACACTACACTAAAGAACGTGTAAGATCCGCGTTCAACAGCAGGAGCATCTGATGCCAAGAAGAACCAAAATAGTCGCAACCCTCGGCCCCGCAACCAATACCCAGCAATCTATAGAAAAGCTTATCAGTGCCGGTGCTTCCGTGTTCAGGCTTAACTTCTCTCATGGCAGTGCTGATGATCACCGGGAACGGGCCGCGATGGTAAGAGCAGCGGCAAATAAACTGGGCGCGCATGTCGCCATACTGGGCGATCTTCAGGGGCCAAAAATTCGGGTGTCGACCTTCAAAGAAGGCGCCGTGTTGCTAGCTGAGGGCCAGCAGTTTGTGTTGGACGCCGGACTTGCTAAAGGCGAAGGCGATCACCATCAGGTCGGAATTGATTACAAAGCGCTGCCACAGGATGTCAGCGATGGCGACCTATTATTACTTGACGATGGTCGGATCCAGCTAAAGGTAGAGCGCGTAGACGGTGATCGGGTGTATACCATCGTTACGGTTGGCGGCAAACTGAGTAATAACAAAGGCATTAACCGGCAAGGCGGCGGATTAACTGCCCCTGCCCTGACTGAAAAAGACAAAGCAGATATTGTTACGGCTGCAGAAATAGATGTCGATTTTCTGGCTGTGTCATTTCCACGTAGTGGTGATGACATGCGTCTGGCTCGTGAATTAGCGCGTGCTGCCGGATCAGAAGCCCGTTTAATGGCAAAAATCGAGCGAGCCGAAGCAGTAGCCGACAATGAAACCCTGGATGATATTATCCGGGCCTCTGATGCGGTGATGGTGGCGCGGGGTGATCTAGGGGTGGAAATCGGCGATGCCGAGTTGGTTGGCCAGCAAAAAAGAATTATCGCCCGTTCCCGCCAGCTTAACCGGGTAGTCATTACTGCAACCCAGATGATGGAAAGCATGATTGAAAGCCCGATGCCCACCCGGGCTGAGGTAATGGATGTTGCTAATGCAGTGCTCGATGGTACTGATGCGGTGATGTTATCTGCTGAGACAGCGGCAGGTAAATATCCAACAGAAACGGTCAAGGCGATGGCCCGTGTTTGCGATGGCGCTGAAAAACACCCCAGCGTGCAAATTTCAAAACACCGGATGGATGTTGCCTTTACTGAAATCAGCGAAACTATCGCGTTATCTGCAATGTATGCGGCGAATCATTTATCTGATATTAAAGCAATTATAGCGTTAACAGAGTCGGGCTACACGGCGAAGCTGATGTCGCGTATTACCTCCCCTCAGCCAATTTATGCGTTATCACGGCATGAGAAAACATTAAATAAAATGGCGCTATATCGGGGGGTCTACCCGGCATTTTTTGATAGCACCGCACTTGTTGAACAGTCATTGGCTGATGCTGCGATTGCTGCCATTCGACAGCAGGCAGGCCTTAAAAGCGGCGATCTGGTTATTATGACCCATGGTGACGCCATGGAAACGATTGGCGCTTCAAATACTTGCAAAATTGTTCAGGTAAAATAGTCATTTGTTATTTCTTCTGACATAAATTACAGCAATAGCTGCAACAAAAAAGGGCCGATGGCCCTTTTTTGTTGCAGCTGACCCGGGTTAAAAGACATCCCGTTGCAACTTTCTGACCCGTCTCGCCGCCCGGTACTCAACAAACTGCGGCGCAAGCGCCGTTAAAGCCGAACCGGTAACCACCATAACTGCGCCAAGCCACGACCAGAGATTAAGGTGCTGGGCTTGCAGAAAATCAGGAAACATCCAGCCAGTGATATTGGCAAATAAAATCGTAAATAAAGGCGTTACTGCCAGTACGGCACTCACCTTCGATGCTTCCCAGTGATGCAATGCTTCGGCAAATGCACCATAAGCAACGACCGTATTCAGACAGCAAAAGACCAACAGAGCCCAATGCAAATAACTCATCATGAATAATGGCGCAAAATCAGATACCGGCATAAAACCAATAGTCCCGGCGACATACAGCAAATACATAATTTGCTTAGAGCTGTAATTAACCAGTAATTGTTTCTGAGCAAGTGCATAAGCGGCCCAGGTGATACCGGCAGCAATCACTAATATTACACCAAGTGATTCTGAACTGGCCTGGATGACCAATTGAACGAGCCGCCCATTAAAAAACAATAACAAGCCACCCAATAATGTTGCAGCGCCAATTTTCTGCCACATTAACAGTTTTTCTTTGAAAATAATGATGCCTCCTAGCATCATCAAAAAAGGAGCAAGCTGGATCACAACCTGTCCTGTTTCTGCACTCAGATAATTTAAACCGCTCAAGTACATAATGTAGTTTGATAATAACCCCGCTACCGCTATCAGCATTAACCCGGCTACTTTACGATTAAGCAGTAATTTCAGAGCGGGCAATTTGCCGCGGGCAGCCAGCCAGATCCCGACAATAACCGCTGCAGCCAGAAACCGGATGGCGGTAATGGTATTGGCTGATAGTACGTCCAATACCATTTTTAGTGCTATGGGCAACATTCCCCATAAAATAGCTGTGGTTAATGCCAGCAACAGGCCAATTAAACTTTTTCCGGTAATTTGGTGCATACAGCAAAGTTTCCTCAAACAGGCGACGGCTGGAAGTCCAGCGTCGATATTGTCGCTTATTTTCAGTACAACTGTCTTGTCGTTTCTGAATATTTGCGACAAATCAAGTTTGCCAGGTTTGAAACATCTATACTGATCCTAAACACAACCTAGCAGCAAAACACCGGGATATACAATGAATAGTATCAAACGATTAGCAGTATTAACCTCGGGTGGCGATGCACCAGGTATGAATGCCTGTATCAGGGCTATTTTACTAACAGCCAGTGCCGGCAACATGGATGTTATCGGGTTCAAACATGGTTTTAACGGTTTGCTGGAGCAGGAATATCAAACATTGCATCCACACCATGTCGATAACATAATCCAGCGTGGTGGAACCATTCTAAAAAGTGCCCGTTGCCCGGCGCTGGAGCAACCTGATGGGCCCGTTAAGGCCGCAGCAATACTGGAGCAACTGAATATTGATGCGCTTATTGTTATTGGCGGTGACGGCAGTTTTCGCGGCACGATGGCCATCAGCAAACACTACCAAGGCCAGCTAATTGGCGTGCCGGGTACCATTGATAACGATGTTGACGGCACCGATACTACAATAGGCTTTGCCACTGCGATAGATACCGCGCTGGACGCGATAGATAAGATACGCGACACGGCCGACGCTTTTGAGCGTATTTTCTTAGTTGAATTGATGGGACGCCATAGTGGTTATCTGAGTCTGGCTGCGGGTATTGCCGGCGGCGCGGAGCAAATAATTTGCCCGGAATTTGGCACGCTTAGCCCAGATAATTTGCGCGAAATTATTAAGCCTATTCAGCATGCCCAGTTACTAAAAGGAAAATCCAGTTACTTAATCGTGGTGGCGGAACATAGCTACCCAGGGGGAGCCACGGCACTGGCCGAAGCACTTACCGCAGCGGTAGGAATAGAGTGCAGAGCCTGCATATTGGGGCACATTCAGCGCGGTGGCAGCCCGGTTGGTGCAGACAGGATCCTGGCCACCAAGCTGGGCGCTTTCGCGGTTGAGCAATTAAAGCAAGGTGCCACATTGATGATGGCCGGCGAGGTTAATGGTGAAGCCCGTTTATACCCTCTGGCTAAAACCGGTGATCGCACAAAAGCGATCGATCCGTTCTTAGTGCGATGGCAACAACATATCGGCAGCTATTAAGCTGCCAACCCCGCACAGACGGTAACCTTCAAATGCTTGAAAAAAGTGCAAGATTAGCATTTTTACGTTAATGACTAAAAACCTGCTTAACTCTGTCTTTATAACTGCGGCTAACTTTAACTGCCTGGCCGTTGGTCAACATTAATTGATGTTCGCCGTTAGACAGCATTTGTAACTTAGCAATAGTATGTACATTAACAATGGCCGAACGGTGTACCCGGACAAACAACCTTGGGTCAAGTTCTTGTTCCAGCTCTTTCATGGTGCGCCGCAGAATGTGGGTTTGACCGTCTTTGGTATGAATACACATATAGTCACCGGCGGCATCCACCCAGTCTATTTCGGCGACAGGCACCCGGGTGATTTCGCCACTATCTTTAATACTAATGGCCTCAGGAAAACGGTCGTTAACTACAGGTTCTGATTTATTCAACCGTTGTAGAATGTTATTAGCCTCGTCGCCGGTCAGTTTTGCGACTGCGGCGGCAAGCTGTCCCTTATGTTTCTGACTGTCAGCCGCCGCATGAAATTTCAATACTTTATCCACGGCAGCTTTTAAACGCTCAGGTTCAACAGGTTTTAATACGTAATCAAGCGCGTTAACTTCAAATGCGTTAAAAGCGTAATGATCATAGGCGGTAACAAAGACGATATAAGGTAATTTAATCTGGTGTTGCTGCAGAGTTTTTAGCACAGCAAAACCGTCCATACCGGGCATTTCAACATCCAGAAATACCACATCAGGCTTTAATTCCAGGATCTGGCTAACCGCTTCATCACCGTTACTGCACTGTGCAACCACTTCTAACTCTGGAAAAGCACCAAGCCTGACCAACATGCCCTTGCGTGCTAAGGGTTCGTCATCTACTACTATTACCTTCAACATGGTTCGTTTCCACTGGCTCTAACTGTAAAGGGATCCGGATATTGACTTTAAGCCCTTTGGGCTCATTGTGAGTCAATACCAGAGCAAAATCGTTATCGTAAAGTGCCGCTAATCGCTCTTTGGTATTGACTAAGCCAACACCGCTGGCACTGTTTCTGGGTATGCCATCACTAATTGGCATCCCAGGTCCGTTATCTGACACTTCTAACAATAAATCGTGCCCGAATTTCTTCGCTGTGATGGCAATTATGCCGCCACTAACCTGGCTGGCTACCGCATACTTAATCGCATTTTCAATTAACGGTTGTAATATTAAACTGGGTACTAACGCCCGCTCTGTGCCCTGCTCTATATCAAAACTGAGGGTTAAGCGCTCAGAAAACCGGACTTTTTCAATCTCCAGATATAATTTCGCAGCATAAAGCTCCTGCTCCAGCGGCACCCTGTTAATTGGATCTTTATAAAGCGAATAGCGTAAAAAGTCGCTTAACCGGGTGACCATTTTATTAGCCGTATCGGTTTCATTAATTAATACCAGCGTCGAAATGGCATTTAAGGTATTAAATAAAAAATGCGGATTCAGTTGATAACGCAACATTTTCAACTGCGCTTCATGCGCTTTATTCGTTGCCGTTAACGACTTCTGCTTCTCTAGCTGCAAGGTCTGATAATATTTAATCCCAAAATACAAGCCACTCCAGCTTAACATGACATAAAAGGCAACTGGAGTATCTTTAATGAACTGCAGCCATTCGTCAGGGCGATAACCATGGCGATAAATTTCCCAGTAATTGAAGTTTCTTACGGTAGTCCATATCGCTGCGATCAGTAATGCCAGTATCAGCACCAATAAAATCATCCGCCAGGGTTGCCAGAACCAGATACGCTGATATATGTAGCGCAGCGGAATAGTGATAAGCCAGCCAACATAGGCATCAAGTGCGACAACAATTAAATAGGCATCCCGGGTTTCCTGCACCAAAGAGCCCAGGTAGTTAACAATGGCGAAACCAAGCCAGCCCAGACTGTGCAAGATCCAAAACTGCCGGTTACGATCTTCAAAAACTTTGTACAAGATTAAAATTCCGGATTATTGCCCTGGGCAAAGTATAACGAAGATAATAACTAAATCCTTGACGCTTGAACTGATTTCAACAGACATTAATCGCAATTGAAACTGATAACAGTCAGCGCCAGCACCCATTCAGAAATCAGCGAGCACAGGGGTTGGTTTACGTTCCGAATCCAGGGCGACAAAGGTAAAGTTACCTGATATTGCTTTATGCTGATCGTCGCTGTACATATTTTCAACAAAGATATCAACGTGAACTTTAATACTGGTTCGACCGACATGCTCAACCCTTGCGACCAGCTCTATAATCGTACCAGCCGGAATAGACTCTTTAAAGTCAACCCGATCAGAACATACGGTAACCAGGGGCTTGCGGCAGAAACGAGTAGCAGCAATAAATGCCGCTTCATCCATCCAGGCTAACGCTTCGCCGCCAAACAACGTATTATGATGATTAGTGCGGCCGGGAAATACGGTTTTAGTAACCCGGGTAACAGCATGGGCCATTCGCTTGGCAATAAGGGCTTCACTGGGTGGCGTGTTTGACATAAGCTACTCGCTGGATAATTAAACTAATTCATGCCGCTTATTATAACAGGCCTTAGGGGCGCACCGTTATCTCAGAATGGTAAATAGCGCATATGGTTTTCATTTCCGTATTTTCTGCCAAAATCGAAACAAGAGGTTTAAATAAAGTGGTCAGTTACCAATTAACAATACTAGATATCAGCAGTCATTTAATCGCGGTAACCTTAAGCTTTCAACCCACCTCTTCTGCACATCAGTTAGGCATGCCGGCCTGGCTTCCCGGCAGTTATATGATCCGTGATTTTGCTAAACACATTACCCGTATCAGCGCCTGTGACGAAGATGGCCCACTGGATTTAGTACAACTGGATAAACAGCAGTGGCAACTTGCATGCCGTCACTCGCAGGTCAGGGTCAGTTATATTGTATATGCTTATGATCTGTCCGTTCGTGCAGCATACGTTGATGATGAGGTTGCAATACTAAACCCAGCGGCTTTATGTCTCGGAGTCAGTCATCTATCACAAACACCACACCAGATCCTGCTGGCTAAACCGGCTGTACAGGAAGTCGAGGCTTGGCGGGTCGCCACGGCTTTAACTCCTGTTAACGGCACCCGCTTGCTGGAATTTGGTACTTATCAGGCGGTCGATTATGCCAGTTTAATTGACAGCCCAATTCTGGCCGGTATCTTTAGTTTTCAACAATTCCTGATTAACGATATTCCTCATTACCTGGTGGTTACAGGTAACAACCTGACAGATTTGACTCGTTTGACTCATGATTTACAACAAATCTGCCAGCAACAGATGCAGGTTTTTGAAACCTTACCAATCGATTTAGACCAATACTGGTTTCTGTTGTGGGTCACAGAGCAAGGTTACGGTGGTTTAGAGCATAAGTTTTCAACTCTTTTACTTTGCAATCGTTATGATTTACCTGCAACTGACATGGTTGAACCTGATAGTAACTATCAACAATTACTGGCGCTGTGCAGCCACGAATATTTTCATACCTGGTGGGTTAAACGGTTAAAACCCGCCGAGTTTCATCCCTATCATTTAGATACTGAGCAGTACAGCAAACAGTTGTGGATTTACGAGGGCTTTACCTCATACTTTGATGATTTAGCGTTAGTGCAAAGCGGTTTGATCCAACCGGAGCGTTACCTGGCACAGTTAGAAAAAACAGTGAGCCGGGTAACCCGTAGCCCTTCAGATAAGTTGCAGAGCCTTACAGATAGCAGTTTTAATGCCTGGACAAAATTTTATAAGCAAGACGAAAACGCCATTAATGCTGTGGTGAGTTATTACGCCAAAGGTGCGTTACTGGCATTTTGTCTTGAGGGCGCATTGCGTCAGCATGGCAGTTCCCTGCAACAGGTTTGCCGGTATATGTACCAGCAATATCTGGCAACGGGTACCGATGAACACAGCCTGTTTGAAAGTTTAACGGCGTTGGGGTTTCCAGAACTTGCTGGCGTTGTCCAGGATTGGGCATGCCAGCACAAGCCATTGCCAGTTCAACAGGCAGCAGCACAACTTGGTTTGAGCCTTACTTTTCGACCGGCAACAGACTATTCTGATTTAGGCGGTTCCGCTAACACGGCCATTCACGCCCTGCCCGCTTATCTGGCGGCAGGTATTAAAGTGCAACAGGGATTAGTCACTGTGACTCAGGTAATAGCGGAGGGGGCGGCATATCAGGCAGGTGTTATGGTTGGCGATCAATTACTGGCGCTTGCTGGCTGGAAAATAACAGAGCAAACATTACCGCAGTTACTCAAACGAGTAAAAGTGGGAACAAAACAGCCGCTGGTCATTTACCGTAAAGACCGCTTACTTACCTTGCAGCTACCGCTGCAGATTGCTGCGGCAAACATTGCCAGCCTGCGATTTACTGACGCCCGGCTGGCCTCAGCTTGGTTACAACAGAGCATTGTTATTCCACCAGCAACAACTGAGGATCCAACCGCTCCTGCAACCAATTAATCCGCCAATCCAGATGAGGGCCGGTTACCCGGCCTGAAGCCCCTACTTCCGCCACTTTCTGACCCTGTCGCACATGCTGCCCCACAACCACATCAATAGCGTGTAAATGCATTAACGTTGAGCTGACGCCCATGCCATGGTCGATAATTAACGTAAAACCAGAATAATACAAATCCTCTGCCAGCAGTACCTGACCATCCCAGGGCGCGAGCACGGGCGCACCTATGGGAGCGGCAATATCAAGACCATAATGCGGATTACGTGGTTCGCCATTAAATACCCGCTGACTACCATAAACGCCAGATATTCTACCTTTTGCCGGCAGGTATGGCTCAGCAAAAATAGCGGTTTTGTCACTCAGGGTATTACGCACCGCTCTGACTTTACGGGTGTCGTTCTGAATACGTTCAGTAACCTCAGCCGGTGGTGTAACATATTTTTGTGCCACCCCCGTAATGTGCTGTATATCGTACTGCCGGGCCTCGAATTGCAACGGTACCACCTGCTGCGAACCATCCGGTTTTATCACTGTTAGCTGATGCCTGAGGCTGGCATCACGGCCAATCCCAAATACAAACTGTCCGCGAGCATTAATACTAAGTTCCTGCTCGTTGAACAGCACCGTTGAGCCAGAAGGTACCTTGCCCCGGATTAAACTACCTTGTATCAACTGGCCGTTGAGTGTTATCTCAGTGTTTGCCCATAAACCCTGGCTGGTTAAAATACTACAACTGAGCAATAGCGCCTTTAGCCACACCTTCATATGCCACGACCTTATACATTTTTTTATTGTCCATTGCTTTTAGTTCACTGGCAATATAATCAGCCAGACATTCCACCGTAGTATCACAGGGTACAATTTCACAATGATTTTGTGGGATCACTAACTCGAACCAGCCCTGGCTGGCCTGATAACGAAAACAATAAGACTCTGGCTGGCCAGTGAGATATTGCAATGAATCGCTTTCACATAAATCTGTTTCACTACCCAGATAACCGTCTTGCCAGCGTTCAGCCCACATTTTATTCAGGCGGGGTGATAGCATACCATCAACATATATCTGAATCGTAGAGCGATGGCCGTGGGCAATCCGTTGGCAATTTCCATCATGCTTTTTTAACCCGTGGCTGTAATGATAATAAAAACCTGTACTGGCTTCAGGGCGCAACGTTAATTTTAAAGATTCAACATTTTGCGGTAATAAGGGTTTAATTTGTTGTTCCAGATACTGGCTAACACTCTTTTCATCAATTTTCAGGCTAGGTATACCCGCAAAAGCTTCAGCCGGGGATGCCAGGCTAATCAAGCCGCGTTCGCTTTGATAGTGCACTAAGTTAACGGTATTATCCTGCGTCAGGCTCAGGGCATCACAGCTTAAGGGCAAGGCGAGCTTATGATCCACTAGCTGATCAATGGCTTGTTTAATCACTTTTTTAACTTTTGCAAAATCGAACACCATGGCGGTGTCATCTAAACTGCCGTGTAATTCGGCGTCAACAATATAACTTTCCCCCACCATTCCCCTTTTAAGGTCCAGGTAAGAAAAATCAATCACGGTTAAGGAGTTTACAAATAAGATCATCTGATAATCCGGGCTAATCCAGTTGCAGCAAAAGCCCAGTATACCAACTCAACGCGCTGGCAGTAAGAGTAAAGCCGCTGCTTTTAACGCTTATGTTCCGTTAGCCAGCTATTCAAAATGCCAATCTGGCCACATTTATGCGCAGCATACATCAAGCGAATTGCATTACTGAGTAAAGTACTGTCGTTCCACTGGGTTTTCTCCTGTATTTCCTGATAGCAACTTAATGCTTCTGGCGTCAGATAGCCGCGTAGTTCTTTTTTGCCAGACGCTTGCTGACGCTCGCGGTAGCGTTGTTGTTTTTCGGCATTACTTAGCGCCCGTTTATTCTCGTTGCTCATTGCTATACTCATACTTATTTATTTGTCAGGTAAGACTGGCCACCCGCTATCAACAGACTGGTCGAAAAAAAGGCGAATCGACAAATCGGACTTGTCTGGCGTACAACTGTTCGCTAAAGTGACGCAGCAATTATAATGGGTTAAACATACATGACTAAGAATAGCTTTACAAAAGAAGATTTAATCGCCTGTGCGAATGGTGAATTATTCGGCGAAGGCAACAGCCAGTTACCCTCTGACAACATGCTGATGATGGACCGAATCGTTCATATATCTGAAGAGGGTGGCCTGTATGGAAAGGGGCAAATTATTGCTGAGCTGGACATTAATCCTGATCTTTGGTTTTTTGCCTGTCACTTTAAAGGCGATCCGGTTATGCCAGGCTGTCTTGGTCTGGATGCTATGTGGCAACTGGTTGGTTTTTTTCTGGGCTGGTGTGGTGGCCCTGGTAAAGGCAGAGCACTAGGGGTAGGTGAAGTTAAATTTACCGGCCAAATATTGCCTACCGCAAAAAAGGTAACCTACACCATTAACATGAAGCGAGTAATCAAGCGTAAGCTGTTTATGGGCATTGGTGACGGTGTGGTGAGTGTTGATGGCCGTGATATTTATGCCGCGACCGATTTGAAAGTTGGCTTGTTTCAGGACACGTCTAGTTTCTAAGTCTGCCAAACTGACTAGTACGAAGAAACCCCGCTTAATCTGCGGGGTTTCTGTTTCTAATCAACAAAATAATACTTTTTTCCTGTCAGAGGCCTTTGTTAAACAAACCGACATTTCGATCTTCCATTGCTTCCCGCCAACCTCCGAGCCATTGTGAGCGGACATCTAAATTTTGATAGGGACAAATTTCTTTCGAGCGTCCGGTAACACCGGCACGATAACCTTGAGCATGAGCACGTTCCAGACGATCACGTTTTTGTCTTTTCATACGGCAGTCTTCCTCAACATATTTGTATTGATTTTTATGCAGTGCAATCGTTATCAGAGCAAGCTTAAACATCACAACCAACTCACTGTAAGCAGTATATTGCAACGATGCACCCATTAATTGATAGCTGACAGCGACAGAAGGTTCAAACGAAATTAGCAGATATACAGCTTGACATAGGCTAACAGACTGAAGTTTCATGTTTTTTAAAAATGTTTTTCTTTATATTATATTGCGCTTAAAATTACGTTTTGATAACCGTTTTAATGCGCCCGGTTTTATTATAAAAAAAGCTGCCGAAGCAGCTCTTTTCAAATTCAGTTTAAGGCGAGTAACGGTTAGCGTCTGCGACGGAATAAAACGCCAAAACCGGCAAGTAAAAACAAACCTAAACTGCCTAAACCACCGGCATTGCGCTCATAGGTATCTTGTTCAGTATTGCAATTTTCTGGTTCACCATTGGCTACCGGCAACAACTTAACCGCTTTAGCCTGCTCTGTTTGTTGCGGGTTGCCACTTTCGTCCAGTATCGGTTGTCCTTTGGCATCAAGTTGCGGTAACACTTGCAACACAGTGGCAAGGATTTCACCATTATTATTGATTGAGCTGGCATCGACTATCGTAAAATCGGCATTACAGCCAACCAACGTATTTAGATCGCGAAAAGTATCGCTGGCAATATCATATACAAAACCATGCTGACGCCGGTCGGTTGTGCCGCCAATGATGATTTCAGCCCGGCCGACAATCTGACCGTTATCATTGATATCTGCGGGTACTGAAGAAGAACTGGCAAAAAAATCAGTTGGAAATACCACAGTATCGGCGGCCACATCGTAATAAAAAAACTTATCCCGGCGTGAGCCATTTATGGTTTTTATCGCATAGCCGGTAGCGATATTATTGTTATTCAAATCGGTAGCAATACTCGCCAGCCACTGTGCCGGATCAACCATGGCACTTATTTCATCACCCTGAAATAAGGTCGCGTGAGGTGCAACGTAGATCTGGCGAAACTCACCGCCAAACCCATCGCGAAACAGAATACTGCGATCGCTATCACTATATATGGAATAACCGACAGCAATACCATTGTCATTAACCGCAGTAGCCGCACTAGCGTAACGAACTTCAGACTCGTCATCGATTTGGTGTACTGCCCCAGTGCCCTTCTCACCAAGAAAGCCGAACGTTTGACTAATGGTGGCACTACCATCCGCTTGTAACTGCCACAGCATTGCCCGCTCAGTATAGCCACTGGGCACGACAACTGTTTGATTACGGTAAATCTGCGACTTTAAATCGAAAAAGTTAGATTCCTGGCTTTCAAGTTCCCGGTTGAGACAATAAACAACGGGTTGGTTTTTGCCATCACATAATGTTTCCAGAAACGTCTGAATCTCTTCATTTAATGCCACAGAGCCCGAGCCAGCTACCAGATTTTGGTTATTAACAGCAAAGGCCTGGCTGAAGCCGCCGCCAATCTCAGTGTAGGATGGTAATAAATTAACCGGGCCATTACTGGTTACTGCAACACCGTATTTAAAACCAGGTTCAGGCTGCCAAACCGTAATGGTTTCTGGTGCTTCTGTTGCCGGATCTTCTGCATCCGGGTCTGGAGCTGGGGTAAATTCCTGTTTAGTAAAGGGAGCAGTAGCGACCCCGACCACGACCCCTTGTTCATTAATATCGTTAATAAACTCCTGGTTAGAGCGAAGTTGGTTTAAATCACGTAACGGGCTCACCGCTGGCGTACCATTTACAGGATGGGCAATCGCCACGGTGCGTCCCACCGGTTGATTTCTCAATCCCTGGCTAGCACCAAGCAATACAGTCAGCGTATTTAATACGGTTGCATCATAAATACCAAGTTTGGCATCTTCAATTTGTTCAGCAGTTAAAATCGCTTTAATCGTATCACTTTCAAAATTGATGGTGCTGACATCAAGCGGAAAATTAATAAAATTAACCGCAGTTCGAGTTGAGCCATCGCGTAATTGCCATTGTACAAACCCCTGACCCGTAACAATCGCATCACCCTGATCGTTTAATGCGGCAGCAAAGTTTGCCTTGGAAATATTGTTTGGCTCCAGCTCTGCCACTTGATACACAGCCGCTGTGGCAGGAAATGCAGTTAGCAAAGGTACTAATGCTAAACTGATCCGAGATAATTTCATTCAACGCCCCTAATGTACTTCTGATGTACTTATAATCTGTTATAAAAATCTATGAACCCGATGCTTCCAACTTTTCCCAACGCGCGTAAGCCTGCGCCAGCTTCGACTCAGTCTGCTGCAATAGGTTCAACGTCTGTTGACTGTCAGCGGCGCTTCGTTTGAAAAACTCCGGATCATTAACCTGTTGCTGTAACGCAGTTAGCTCAGCATCAAGTTGCTCAATCTGCTGGGGTAGAAGTTCAAGTTCACGTTTTTCTTTATATGATAACTTCTTAGCGTTACTAACTAAAGGCTCTGCAGGTTTTTCTGCAACTGTCCGCTCGCTACTGCCAGTTTTATCATTGGTTTTTTTGCTCGCCTGGCGCGCCTGATAAGCCGTTACATCATCATAACCGCCAGCAATTTCAATAATCCGGCCATTTCCGGCAAAGAGTAAGGAACTGGTAACGGTGTTATTGACAAACTCACGGTCATGGCTGACCAACAGCACGGTGCCTTGATATTGCTGCAGTATATCTTCCAGCAACTCCAGTGTTTCTACATCTAAATCATTGGTTGGTTCATCAAGGATCAATAAGTTACTTGGCCTGGCAAATAGCTTAGCCAATAACAAACGATTCTTTTCACCACCTGAAAGTGCTTTAACCGGCGTACGTGCCCGGGCCGGCGGAAATAAAAAGTCTTGCAGATAGCTAAGGACATGGCGGCTTTGGCCATTTTGTTGCACTTCCTGCTTACCATCAGCGACGTTATCCTGCACCGTGGCTTCTAAATCCAGCGCGATTCGGTGTTGGTCAAAATAAGCCACTTCCAGATTAGTGCCGCGTTTTACTGCGCCGCTATCCACTTTGTAATCATCGAGCAGAACTTTGATCAGGCTCGACTTACCTACCCCGTTAGGCCCGACTAAGGCAATGCGGTCACCCCGCATGACCAGCAAATCTAAATTGTCCATTACCGGCTTGCCGTTAAACGCCAGACTGATGCCCTTGCCCTCAAACACCAGCTTACCAGAGCGGTTCGCCTGTTCAATATTGAAATCGACCTTACCTTGTTGCTCCAAGCGTGCTGCCCGCTCCTGGCGCAGCGCTTTTAACGCTCTTACCCGACCTTCATTGCGGGTACGGCGGGCTTTAATGCCCTGACGGATCCACACTTCTTCTTCTGCCAACCGCTTATCAAACAACGCATTATGCTTTTGTTCGTCTTCCAGCATTTTTTGTTTACGATCCAGATATTCCTGATAATTACCAGGATGTGACGTCAGCTCGCCCCGGTCTAAGTCAATAATCCGGGTAGCCAGCGCCCGGATAAAGGCCCTGTCGTGCGAAATAAAAATAATGGCACCGTTAAAATTCAGTAAAAACTGCTCCAACCATTGGATCGCCGCTAAGTCTAAGTGGTTGGTCGGTTCGTCCAGCAATAAAATATCAGGTTTAGCCACTAATGCTCTGGCCAGCGCGGCTTTGCGCAGCCAGCCACCTGATAAGGTCGCCAGGCTGGCATCCGGGTCCATTTCAAACTGCTGACAAAGATCACTCACTCGTGTTTCCAATGACCAACCGTCGCGAGTATCCATTTCATTCTGCAGTTGCTCAAATAAGCGATACTCGGCATCACCTGCACCTTCCAGGTTTTCTGATAAGGTATAAAACTGTTGCAGTTTTTCAGCTAAATCACCGGCACCCTCGCGAATAAAGTCAGCAATTTTAGTTTGCATTTTGGCCGGGGGGTCTTGTTCTAAACGGCTTAGCACAACCCCGGTATTGACCACTATCTGGCCATCGTCCAGATTTTGCTGACCGGTCAGCAATTTTAAAAATGACGATTTACCCGCGCCATTACGACCAACCAAACATACCCGCTCCCCACTGAACAGGCTAAAGTCAACATGATCTAAAATCGGGTTGGTACCAAACGCTAAACACGCCTGCTGAAAACGCAATAATTCCACTACTTACTATCCTTCAATCTACGCATTTTATTAACCTATACACTTTGCAACCAACTGGCGATGCTTTCAGCATCAAAAGGCCAGTACAGCAGTTTGTCACCCGCCGCCAGCACCGGAATATGCACCCGGAACTGCTGCAATAGCTGTTCATCATCAATAATATCTATTACCTGAAAATCTAATTCTGCTGCGACTAACAATGTTTCAGCTTGCTGGCACAGGTGGCAGCCCCAGGTGCTGTATAAGGTATACTGCGCCATTAACGCGTTAACTCAAAACAGACATGAATATTTGGGTTACGTTTAAAATCTTCCGGCAAAGTGGCCGCAGAAATATCTTTTATCTGCCAGCCTGCCTCTTCCAGAGCCGCCTTATCAATTTTAAAACGGCGTTTGTTATTAGAAAAAATGACTTTGCCGCCCGGATTTAAGCGTCCTACCAGCATATTCAGCAAACTGACATGATCCCGTTGCACGTCCCAGTTATCTTCCATTCGCTTTGAATTTGAAAATGTTGGCGGGTCAACAAATATTAAATCAAACTGGTTACGACAGCGGGCCAACCATTGCAGGCAATCGGCTTGCTCAAACTGGTACTGTTTCGCCTGAGCGCCACTGACCACTAAACCATTTTGGGTAAAGTTACGTTTTGCCCAGTCTAAGTAGGTATTGGACATATCTACCGTAGTTACCGATTTAGCACCGCCAATAGCAGCATGCACCGAGGCAGTACCGGTATAAGCAAACAGGTTCAATACAGACTTATCTTTCGCGTGCTCTTGAATTAAGCGCCGGGTTAGCCGGTGGTCTAAAAACAAGCCAGTGTCCAGATAATCACGTAAGTTAACTAAAAACTTAGCGCCGTACTCGGCCACTTCTTTGTACTGGCCAGCTTTAGCCATTGCCTGATACTGATTAGTGCCTTTTTGTTTTTCCCGTACTTTTAAAATCATTTTATCTGAGCTGATCCCAAGCACCTGGGGTACCTGGTTAACCACATCAAACAAGCGCTTCTGGGCAATTTGCTCATCAACAGTTGCCGGCGCAGCATACTCATGTACAACCACTTCACCATCGTACCAATCTACTGCTACGTTGTACTCCGGAATATCAGCATCGTATAGACGATAACAGCTAATGCCTTCCCGCTTTGCCCATTTTTGTAATTGTTTCAGATTTTTAGCCAGGCGATTGCCAAATGAACTACTCTCATTAAAAAACAACGACGGCGCATCAGAGCTAACCGCCACTTGTTTTTCAGTCAGTTCAAACAATGTAAATTCACAATCCAGCGGACCGTTGGTAAATTTATAGGTTTTACTTTTTGACAACCGTAGAGAGCGCAGTAAATCAGCATTAGAGGTAATAATGGCTAACCGCCAGCCCTGGTAATGCTGTTTTAGCGCCAGCGAAAATTTGCTGTATAACGGAATTAAACTGGGTAGATCGCCCAACCGTTCACCATAAGGCGGGTTGGTTACAATAACGCCGGGTATTGTGGCAACACTGCCTTTAAGCTCCGTTGCATCGGCATAATCCACTTTGACATAATCTGCCACGCCGGCCCGGGCAATATTCTGACGAGCTTTAGCTAACGCACGCTCATCGGTATCACTGCCGTAACACAAAATTTGTGCTGGCAAGCTGCGCACTTCCGCTCTGGCTTCATCTTTTAATTGTTGCCAGACATTGGCCCGATGACCAGGCCAGCCTTCGAAGGCGAAGCGTTCACGATTTAAGCCGGGTGCTTTATTCAGGGCAATTAATGCCGCTTCGATAATAATAGTGCCGCTACCACAAAAGGGGTCGAATAGTGGCTGATCGCTGCTCCAACCCGAACGTTTTAACAATGCTGCAGCCAAATGTTCTTTTAACGGCGCTTCGCCCTGTCCTGATCGATAACCGCGCTGGTGTAACGACGGGCCGGAAAAATCCTGCAGAAAATGAAAATAGTTTTTTTCCAACCGAACCTGAAAACGCATATCAGGGTTCAGGCGGTCAACATCAGGGCGTTGGCCAGTTTCTTCCCGAAATTGATCAACAATAGCATCTTTTAAACGCATGCCGCCGAACTGACTATTATCGATGGTGGCATGTTTGCCAACACAATCAACCGCTAGTGTCTGGCGGATAGTCATTAACTGTGGCCAGTCAATTTTGCGGGCTATCTGGTATAAATCTGACTCTGCGGTTACCGGTTCTGACTGAATTAGCCGCATAATACGTGTGGCCAGACGTGACCATAAGCACAGCTGATAAGCACTGCTTAACTCTGCTTTAAAGCGCACCACACCCATTGATACTTTAATGACTTCGCCCTGATGATGGCGTATCTCATCGGCTAACAGCTCTTCGACGCCTTTTGACGTTAAAGCCCAGAATTCCAGCATAACACCCAACCTTCAAATAAAATGGCCGACAGTATAACAGAATGTGCTTTAAACACGTTTGAAGAATTGCAATAGTGCGTTATATCGACGCTTAAATCAGCAAGGTGCTGCTTAAACAAGCAGTTGAGCTGAATAACTTAAAATAACGCGATTAACATCTTGCATAGCCAGATTAAAAACACTAAGATGCGCCCCGCAATGACGGACGCGGGATGGAGCAGCCTGGTAGCTCGTCGGGCTCATAACCCGAAGGTCGTCGGTTCAAATCCGGCTCCCGCAACCAACTTTCATTGCAGATTAAATCGTTATCTCAACTGCTCGGGGATAATTTACGGACGCGGGATGGAGCAGCCTGGTAGCTCGTCGGGCTCATAACCCGAAGGTCGTCGGTTCAAATCCGGCTCCCGCAACCAACATCTAAGCCTACTTTAGGTAGGTTTTTTTGTATCTGAAACTCAGAAACCCAAAGGTCGTCGGTTCCTTCTCACAAAACTGGCTTTGTATTTTCTGCGCTATTTCTTCAATTGTCTTATTCTACTCTTAAGAACCTACATTTTTTCGGTATTTAACCACTATTCTTACCGGTAACGTAATAGTGAACGTAGTGCCATGATCGGGCTGGCTCTCGCATATTATGCTGCCTTTAAGCTGCTGGGTGACAAGATTATAAACGATGCTAAGCCCCAGACCACTACCACCGTTTTGCTGTGCCGTTGTATAAAATGGCTCGAAAATTCGTGCTAATACCGCTTCAGACATCCCCACACCATTATCCCGGTATTGAATCTGCAGCTGGCCATCACTCAGAATGCTGTACTCAATGACAATCGATTGCGCTTGTTTAGTTTTAAAGCCGTGTTGCAGTGAATTTAAAACCAGATTAGTCAGGATCCGACTAAAACTTCCGGGATAGCTTTGTAGTACCAGAATTTTGTCACCTTTTATGTCAGGTTTTACGTCGTAGTCGCTCAGTTCATAACGCAAACTTAACAAAACCTGTTGCAGATAGTCATACAATATAAAATTGCGGCGTTGCTCACTGGACTGATCGACCGCTACTGCTTTGAAACTCTGAATGAGCTCATCAGCCCTTCTTAAATGCTGGCTGAGCCGGCTAATGTTAACAGTGGATCCCTGTAAATAGTTTTCGAAAACAGATCGTTTCAGTACGTTGTTTTGCATCGCCTGACCAATAAGCAGGTGTTCTTGCTGTAAGGCATCAGCAGCCTCAAGACTTTTTGTAACAGGCGCCGTAATTTCTCGGGCTACTCCGGCCACCAAAATACCAATTTGAGATAACTTCGCCGATTCAATCAGCTGCTGCTGCATTTTTACTAACTCAGTATTGGTATCATTTAACTCTGTTACTGCCTGTTGTAATTGCATAGTACGTGTTGCAACCCTGCCCTCTAAATAGCTGTTCCAAATAGTAGATCACCCGAGGAAGGGAACTCAATGCGGTTTGCGCGATCTGATCAGTCGCCAAACAAAACCAAAGACACCAACCGCATTGAGTATGAATACGTTACCATTTTTTACACCACAGGCGCTGTACCGCCTTAAAAAAATAGTGCAGTGGAACCCAAACAGGCCGCTGGCACGCAGAGCAAACGCCATTTTGTTGTGGGCTCAGGGGAAACCCAAAGCTGAGATTGCCAGATTGCTACAGGCTGCAAGATCCAGTGTAAATCGTTGGATTAAGTGGTATCTCGCTGATGACCTTGATGGGCTACAAGCAGATTTGCCTGGGAAGAAAGTGCGTTTCCCACCGACATTTATCGGTCGCCTTCGGTCATGAAAGAGAGCTGCAATATACCGCGGGGGGCCTCAAGCAACAGATGCGGGCGCGCATGCACTTCACCCACGGCTGCAGCACGATCGGCATAGGCCGGCATGCCGTACACGGTGGCGGTCGGGGTGGGTTGTACGGTCGTCGTATTGATATTGGCCGGCTCTTTCATAACGACCTCATTTCTCATTGGTTGAAAAGCACGCTTCAAAACAAATGCCCGCAGCCATGCGTTTCACACATGGCTGCGGGCCGATCTTCATGAGCAGGCACCGCGCTACACGTTCCGTCTAACAGGCTCGCCGTATAATAGAGGCTTGTGCTGACCCTGTCAGAACGCTCTCAGCTTCCTTGCTTTCAGACGAAGGTGTACGAGCAGACCTTGTTGCCCGCCGGATCACGCAGGTAGGCCGCATAGGCACCCGGCAGGTGACCACGTGCGCCAGGTTGGCCCTCGTCAGTGCCGCCTGCGGCAAGGCCGGCGGCGTGGAAGGCATCCACTTCAGCGGGAGTGGCGGCCGCAAAGCCGATCGTCACGCCGTTGCTGGAAGGCGCTTCACCATTGCCCGGGCGGGCGATGATGAAAGCCGGCTTTTCGCGACCGAAAAGTACCCATCCGTTGTTGAAAGGACCGAGGTTCTTGATGCCAAGAGCACCCAGAGCGGCGTCGTAGAACGCGACCGACTTCTGAAGGTCGGCAGCGCCGATAAAGATGTGCGAAAAGATGTCATCGCCAGAAATGACAGGAGTGGACATGATTAATTTCCTTGGTGGTTGGTGTTGAATGGGTAGTGGGCGGTCAGTAGTGGATCACCGTGCGAATCGACTTGCCTTCATGCATCAGGTCGAAGGCCTTGTTGATGTCGTCGAGGCCCATGGTGTGGGTGACGAACGGGGCGAGATCGATCTCGCCTTTCATTGCGTCCTCCACCATGCCGGGAAGTTGAGTGCGGCCCTTGACCCCGCCGAAAGCCGAGCCCTTCCAGGTGCGACCGGTGATCAACTGGAACGGGCGCGTCGAAATTTCCTTGCCTGCACCAGCCACGCCGATGACGATCGACTGGCCCCAGCCACGATGTGCTGCTTCCAGTGCCGAGCGCATCACGTTGACGTTGCCGATGCACTCGAAGGTGTGATCGACACCCCAACCGGTCATCTCGATGAGAACCTCGTGAATCGGCTTGTCGAAGTCCTTCGGGTTGAGGCATTCGGTCGCGCCGAAGGTACGAGCCAGCTCGAACTTCGCTGGATTGGTGTCGATGGCGATGATGCGACCTGCCTTGGCCTGGCGTGCCCCCTGAATCGCAGCGAGCCCGATGCCGCCGAGGCCGAAGATGGCCACAGAGTCACCCGGCTGAACCTTGGCCGTGTTGTGAACAGCGCCGATGCCGGTGGTCACACCGCAACCCAGCAGGCAGACATGCTCGGGATTGGCGTCCGGGTTGATCTTGGCCAGCGAGACTTCGGCCACCACCGTGTATTCGCTGAAGGTCGAGCAGCCCATGTAGTGGTAGATCGGCTGGCCGTTGTAGCTGAAGCGGGTGGTGCCATCGGGCATCACGCCCTTGCCCTGGGTGGCGCGCACCGCCACGCACAGGTTGGTCTTGCCGCTCTTGCAGAACAGGCACTCACCGCACTCGGCGGTGTACAGCGGGATCACGTGGTCACCCGGCTTGACCGAGGTCACGCCCTCGCCGACCTCGACCACTATGCCGGCGCCCTCATGGCCCAGCACCGCCGGGAACACGCCTTCCGGGTCCTCGCCCGACAGGGTGAAGGCGTCGGTATGGCAAACGCCGGTATTCGTGATCCTGACAAGCACCTCGCCCTTGCGCGGCGGCTCGACGTCGATCTCGACGATTTCCAGTGGCTTTCCAGGCCCGAAGGCAACTGCTGCACGTGATTTCATAATGTCGCTTCCTATATTAGCTAACTAAATTTTCCCTCACCGAGGGCACCCTGGTGCCTCTACCGCAGGTAGGAGCGGACGATGGAGATGGTCTCGTCAATGGACTTGTTCTGCGAATCGCTCCTGGGAAACTCTTCCCGTAGATAGCTCTCCAGAACCGTTGCCATCTATCTGTTGACAGCTCTTCGAACAGCCGCAAGCTGCTGAAGAATTGCAGGGCATTAAGCACCTGCATCGAGCGCTTGCTTCTTTTCTTCCGGGGCATGTGGCACTCACCGCTTTTCACTCCAGATAAGCGGGGCCTGACGCCGAAGAGACAGGCCCTCAACTCATTAGAATTCCTGCACGGTTGGGCGCAGAACGATCTCGTTAATATCCACGTCAGCAGGCTGCTCAATTGCGAAGGCGATAGCTCGAGCGACCGATTCGGCGGGAATTGCATGCTTGTAGAAGTCCACCACGAAATCGCGGCTCTGTTGGTGGGTGCTGCCGAATTTCAGTTCGGAGTCCACGGCGCCCGGTTCGATAGTCGTGGTGCGGATGCTGCCACCGACTTCGTGACGCAGTCCTTCGGAGATAGCCCGCACAGCAAACTTGGTGCCGCTGTACACGGTGCCACCTGGGCTGAACACTTTCAGGCCTGCAACCGATGCGATGTTGATGAAGTGACCACTGTTTTGTTTCTGGAAGACTGGCAATGCAGCCGCGACTCCGTACAGCAGACCCTTGATGTTGATATCGATCATGCGATCCCACTCGTCAGTGCGAGTATCGCTGAGCGGTGCAATCGCCATCAGTCCGGCATTGTTGATCAGTACATCAATGCGACCGTAGGTGTCCACGGCACCTTGAATGAGTGTTTTGACCTCTTCCTGAGAGGTGACATCGGTCTGATACGCGATTGCCTGACCACCTGCATTGGTCAGCTCAGCCACCAATGCGTCGAGTTTATCTTTGCGGCGTGCAGCCAGCACTACGCGAGCGCCAAGCGCAGCAAGGTGGCGTGCAGTAGCCTCACCCAGGCCGCTGCTGGCACCGGTGATAACGACAACTTTTCCAGAAATGTTATTGCTCATGCTAAGAACCTCATCGGTGGTTTTATACTTCGCCATGGTTGGTTAACCTGGCAGTTTGTATACTATAGACCCATAATTGATCTCAAAAAATGAAAATAATTGGATTATGCTATTCCTGAAAATGGAATAAATGGGAGGGGCAACATGCTTAATCGCATGGAGATGGTCAGGATTTTTTGCACAGCAGCAGAGGCAGGTAGCTTCCGCGAAGCGGCAACTCGATTAGGCATCTCCCCACAAGGGGTGACTCGAGCCATTCAAGCCCTGGAAACTGAGCTTGGCGAATCACTGTTCCACCGCAATACCCGCCAGGTGAGCATCACTGCTTTCGGTCAGGATTACGCCAAAGATGCCAGGTCAGCTCTGGATCATTTCGATACGCTATTCCGTTCGCACAGGACGAAGCCTGAGCTGTCAGGTAGGGTGGGAATTACGGCTCCACATGCTATTGGCAGGCGCTTCCTAATACCGTTTCTTCAGCCCCTGGCCGCTGCACATCCTGACCTGCAATTCGATCTCCGCTTGGAAGATCAGATGACTGATGCTGTTGAGGCGCATATCGATATTGGTATCAGGGTGGGGGGTATTCGCGACCGGCGCTACGTTGCACGAGCCTTAGCACCCGTGTCGTTTTACGTTGTCGCGTCCCCGTCTCTCATAGGCCAAAAGACACCACCTGAATCTTTGGATGCCTTAGCTAAGCTGCCACTTTCAGTCCTGATCGACCGGAAAAATGGCCGCCCTTGGCCTTGGCTATTTGCCGACGGGCAAACGTTCACGCCCAGGCAGCCAGCGCTTATCTGTGATGATCCAGATACGGAATTGGAAGCCACCCTGGCAGGCATGTGTTTTGGCCAAATTCCTGCCTATCTGGCTGAGCCTCATCTGCGGTCAGGAAAGCTGGTTGCTGTTTTGGCTGATCTCGCTCCAGCGCCATGGGATCTGTTCATATACCGCCCGCAGCAGGGTCCTGTATCGAAGCGGGTGCGATTGGTGTATGACCACCTTAAGCAGGCTTTCTCAAACCCCAAGCTATTTCCCCAGGGCCTGGGGAAATAGCCAGGACACGCCCGATCATTTGCACACCGGCGTTCTGCTCAAGGGCTGACCAAGGAGCCGGCTAGGAGGCGGTCGCAAGGGGCAATATGCGTTCCAGTATGTCGGCGAGCGTTACCACCCCTTTCAACTGTCCGTCTTGCATGACCACGGCAAGCTGAACGCTTGACTTGCGCATGAGCGCCAGTGACTCATAAACCGGCGTTTTAGCGTCCAGAACGAAAACCTGGCGAGCGATTTCCCGCGCCGGACGCGTATCAGGCTCAAGCAGCGTATCGCGCAAATGAACGACCGGAGGCAGCTTGTCGCTGGCGCCGAGAATCAGGATGCGCAGATGACCTGACTGGGCGGCGATGGCACGTACATCCGCTACGGACGCATCGAACTTGACGTGGACCGGGATAGCGTCACTCGTTACCAGCTCTTCGATCGGCAAGGTACCGAGATCAATAAGACTGGAGATTTGCTGCTGAAGGCTTGGCTGGAGCGTTCCGGGTGAGCAATCGCCAAGGATTTCGGTGCCATCTCGCCAACGACCAGGTGCAGGAAAGTCACCACGAAGAGCGCAAACGCGAAGGACGCACCACCCGCAGCCCACTCGGGAACACCCCAGACGATCAGCAGTGGGCCGAGCCAGTTGTCGACAGCAGACCTGTCACGGTGATGCCCAACTGGGCACCCGACAGCATGAAGCTGGTCCGTTTCGTCACTTCAAGCGCGCGCTTGGCGGAGGCATCACCCAGGTCGTCGATGAGTGCACCCAGCCCGGCGCCGGATAGCGCAGACATTGATTTTCGTGCGTTAGAGAGGGCCTCGCTGCCCAAAAGCCTCACGCGCAAACTCCAAGAAGCTGCGCAGCTTTGGAGTCATTCTTTGGTCAGGGGCATAGAGGATGTGCATGGCGGTATTCGGCACCGGGTACTGCGGCAACAGGCGCACCAGTGTCCCATCGCGCAGTGCATCGCTAACCAACTCTATCGGTTGTAGAACCACACCTAGACCAGCTACAGCCGCTGCCAGCAGTGGATCACCTTGATTGATCGTTAATTTGCTTGTAATAGGAACATCTATACGCCCCTCCGGGCTGTCGAAGCTCCAGTGTGAGCGGCCATCAGAATAGGTAAACCCCAGACACTCCTGCTGCTGTAGATCCCACGGATTGATGATGGGAGGACGACGTGCAAGATAGGACGGCGCAGCGCATAAAACCATCTGATAGGGCTCCAGTGGCACTGCCTTCAACCCACTGCTCACCAGCTCGCCGATGCGAAATACCACGTCGTAACCATCATCAACGATATCGACCAGTTCGTTCGATAACATTAGGTCAACAGACACCTGAGGATACCGAACCATGTATTCCAGCAGGCGTGGCGAAAGCGTGCGAATTCCGAACGTGACCGGCGCGTTGATGCGAAGGCGGCCGCTTGGTGTGCCCCGAGTGAGGGCAGCCAGGTTCTCGGCAGACTGCATGTCTGCAAGGATCAGTTTTGCTCGCGGGTAGAACGCCCTGCCGAAGTCGGTGAGGCTTTGCCTGCGCGTAGTCCGGTGCAGCAGGGAAACCCCCAGATGTTGTTCGAGCATTTTCACCTGTTTCCCTACCAATTGAGGGGACAGATTCAGGTCGTCCGCAGCGGCGCTGAATGAACCCAGCTCAACTGTTTTGACGAACGTGGCCATCTGGGTCAGGCGATCCATTATAAACACTCTGTTTCTAGTAATACGCCATCGTAGGCCTTTATCTAGCGCCATTCAATGACTAAGATTTTGTCACCTTTCGAGTGCCCGGATACCTTCCGGATGTACGTCGAGGCCCATTGATAAACGAGGTATCTATATGGCACGCATTGTCAGAATTCATGAATACGGTGACGCCAGCGTTCTGAAGCTGGAAGATCTGGAAGTATCGGCACCAGCAGCAAACGAGGTGCAGATTAGTGTTAAAGCCATTGGCCTGAACCGAGCCGAAGTGATGTTCCGCAATCACGCATACCTACAAGAAGCGGAGTTCCCCAGCCGCTTAGGCTACGAGGCCGCAGGCATCGTAACGGCAGTTGGGAGCGACGTAACCGAGATCACTATTGGTGACTCGGTCGCTCTGATCCCACCTTTGGATATTGCTCGCTGGGGCACCTACGGCGAGTTGGCCAATGTACCGGCCCACCTGGTGGTAAAGAGCCCTGAGAACTTGTCCTTTGAAGAGGCTGCGGCGTCTTGGATGCAGTACGTCACCGCCTGGGGAGCATTGATTGAACAGGCAAAGCTACGGCAGGGCGATTTTGTCATCGTTACCGCCGCGTCAAGCAGTGTTGGCTTGGCCGCCATCCAAATGGCTCGTATGGTCGGCGCCACATCGATTGCGATCACTCGAACTCACGCGAAGAAGCAAGCCCTGCTTGATGCAGGCGCTGCGCATGTCATCGTCAGCGATGAAGAGGATATCGTCGAGCGTGTTATGAAGATAACTGCCGGTCAAGGCGCTCGCGTTGTATTCGACCCTGTAGGCGGGCCGTCCTTTGAACCTCTCACGCAGAGCATGGCGCGGGGCGGAATTTTGCTGGTGTACGGCGCACTTAGCTCTGAACCAACACCATTCCCACTGTTTACTGTGCTGGGCAAAAGCCTGACTTTGAAGGGTTATCTCTACGCAGAGATTGTGGCCGACCCTGAAGCCCTGGAGAGAGCGAAGGCTTTTATTCTGCAAGGGTTGAAGTCCGGTGCGTTGCGCCCGATCATCGCAAAGACATTCGCGCTTAGCGACATCCAGGATGCCCATCGTTTCCTTGAAGCCAATCAGCAGATCGGCAAGATCGTGGTAACTGTCTGACCAGCAATTATGGGGCTGAGAGCGTAATCCTTCGGCCCCGATTCAAGCCAGCCCTGATGACCGCTATTGGCCGATTCTGTTGAAAAAGTAGCTACTCCCCATGCTGTTGGCAGAATTGCTCTGTCAGCTAGCGCGACGGTCTCCAGCCGTACATACACCAAACGCCTCTGGTCATCCGCCGCGTCGCAACTCCCTGACACCCCGGCCCAGCTTGCGGCGCAACAGGGTTCGCAGGGTCGCCCCATCCGAATACCCGACCTGTGCGGCGACCTGGTCGACGCTGGCGTTTCCGGTACGCAAGAGATGGACGGCATGCTCCACGCGCAGGTCCTGGAAATACGACAGTGGTGTCTTGCCCAAAACGCTTTGCAGCCGCCGCGCCAAGGTGCGCTCGCTTGTGCCCGCGGCGCTGGCCGCCTCCGCCAGCGAGAACCCCTGCGCGAGCCGACGTCTGGCCCAGCTCTCGAAGCGCTCGACCATCGGGTCGGCATGCGCAAGGTGGTCGGGAATCACGAACTCGGCTTGCGAACTGCGTGCCTCGACCAGCAGATAGCGTGCCACCAGGGCCGCCAGCGCCGGACTGCGCTCCCGGATGATGCGCAAGGCCAAGTCGACGTGGGCCAAAGCGGCACCCGCGGTAGTGAAGCGTGTCGAGTTCACGATCATGCGTGACTCGTCCAGCGTGACGTTCGGATAGCGCTGCCGAAACATCGGCCCCAGCCACCATGACGTCGTCGCACGATGCCCATCAAGCAGGCCACTCTCTGCAAGTAAGAAACTACCGGAGCAGGCGGCACCAAGGTGCGCGCCAGCGGTGGACCACAGCTGTAGCGCGGCGACCGCATCGGGCACGTCGGGGCGTGTGAGCCGAGCCGAGAGCGTGTCAGGCATCTTGTCACCAAACGCGGGCACGAGCACGACGTCTGGTTCCGGCACACCACGCGCAGTGACCACGGGGACCGTCAAGCCCTGCGCCGTTCGGATGCGACGCCGCACGCCCACCAGCGTGAGCTCTATGTGCGCGGGAGCCTGTGGCAGCGAGCCCGACATCGCATTGGCCAAGCCCACTGTGTCAGTGAGCGCCGCAAGCCCCAGATCAAACACGCCATCACAAACAAGGATATGAAGTTTCATGGCAATAATGATATCAAAGTTGTCATTGTTGTCTATATAAATGGTTGTCATAAAGACTTAGACTGCAGGCTCATCGATGCTTTCACCTAAACCATTTACCCAAAGGATTACAGTATGACTAAGCTCGCCCTGTTTGTTCGCCTCGAAGCCAAACCCGGCCAGGAGGCTGCGCTTGCCGACTTCCTGGCCAGCGCACTGCCGCTCGCCAACGCCGAATCCGGCACCACTGCCTGGTTTGCATTGAAGTTTGGCCCTTCGACGTTCGGTGTGTTCGATGCCTTTGCCGATGAGGCAGGTCGCCAGGCACATCTGAACGGCCAGATCGCCGCGGCCTTGATGGCCAACGCCGCGACCTTGCTCAGTTCTCCGCCCAATATCGAGAAGGTCGAACTGCTTGCAGCCAAACTGCCTGCATGACAACCCGGCCTTGACTCAATCAGGTCACGCTGCAGGATGGGGCCACACGGCCCTACGCAGCCCCCCCCTCGATTGCCGGGGGGATGTTCGGCGACAATTAGGATGAACCAGTTGACGACAATTATCTTGGCCGGTTGGGTGTCACACTAAATAGCTGTTCCAAATAGTAGATCACCCGAGGAAGGGAACTCAATGCGGTTTGCGCGATCAGATCAGTCGCCAAACATAACCAATCAACAACCGCATTGAGTATGAACAAAATAGCATTTTTATACGGCGCAGAAACCCGCCGCTTGAAGAAAATTGTACATAAAACCCGAGATAAAGACCTGTGCCGCCGGGCAAATGCGGTGTTACTGGTGCTAAAAGGTGAAACCAAGTCGCAAGTAGCGCGTGTTTTGCAAGCAGGCCGTTCATCAGTAAACCGGTGGATAACCTGGTATGACGCAGCAGGTATAGATGGCCTTAAAACCAAGGGCGTTGGGCGGCCGGCAAGTCAGCCAAAAGGCTTTATCTGCGGTGTTTTAAAACTGCTGGTGAACCATATACCCAGGACACTGGGTTATCAGCGGTCGCGTTGGAGTAGTGAATTATTCGCACTGCTGCTGCATAAGCTTTACCGTATCGTTATTCATAGCTCAACTCTCAGGCGGTGGTTGCCACAAGTCGGCATCGTCTGGCGTCGTGCGGCACCGACGCTGTATATCCAAGACCCGGATAAAGAAGCTAAGTTAGCAGCCATGCGGGAGGCACTTGAAAATTGCAGCGTGGACCATCCGGTGTTTTATCAGGATGAGGTGGATATCCACCTGAATCCGAAGATTGGTGCCGACTGGGGCTTTAAAGGTAAACAGCGTAAGGTAGCTACACCCGGCCAGAATAAGAAACACTATCTGGCGGGGGCATTGCACAGCCAGACAGGACAAATCAGTTATGTTGGTGGTGAGCGCAAGACCAGTGATTTGTTTATTGCGCTGTTGGAGCAACTGAAAGGGCAATACCGGCGAGCGAAAAGTATCACGCTAATTGTGGATAATTACATCATCCATAAGAGCAAAAAAACGCAGAAATGGCTGAATGAGAACCCAAAGTTCAAGCTCTTGTTTTTACCGGTATACAGCCCGTGGCACAACAAAATTGAAAAGCTATGGCATGCGCTGCATGAAACGATAACCCGTAACCATCAGTGTAAGAACATGGATGACTTACTGGAGCAGGTATACCACTTTATGGACACAGCGGCTCCGTTCCCAGGTGGCAAGCATGGATTGAAGCGGGTGTATCACAATTAGGATCAGTTATTTAGCAATTCCTGGTGCTCGTGAAGTTTTACAGACATGGTATGCAATACCGCCGCGATCTGCTCAAATTCGGTGAACGGAAAATACTGTCGACTCTGCTGCAAATTGCCTTCGGCATAGCGTTCGACTAATTTGCTTAGCGCTGTGATCGGTTTCATCTCTAAACGCACAAAAAACCAACCCACAAACAACAACAGTCCAAGAAATAATGCGGTAATCACAGCGAACCGGTAAGTCAAAACAGTTATCGCATTAAGCGCAGTCGCTTTACTGGTTGCAAATTCAATATTTAATCTCGCATTTAATCCAGGCACGGCAAGAGGTGCGACGGTAATCACCATTTCATCGTCAACTGAATAATTAGGAAGCAGCGCTTGTTGCTGCCAGTAAATGTTATGTAAGGTTGCATCAGGACTGTATTTCTCAAGTAATGCTTTGATGCTCTCAACCGGTAATAGCGCGACAATGGCTCCTGTTAACTTACTGCGGGGATCGATTGTTGTCGTGTCTGAAAGCTTTAGCGGAACCTGCATTACAATAAGCTCGGGCATTTGCTGATGTTGGTCGCTATCGGATGTCAGCAACGATTCAGTCAATTCTTTAGACGCTACAAGATAAGTACTTTGTGTTGCGGCATAATCTTGCAAAAATAGTGTTGTCAGCTGTGTCGAAATTGGAGCTAACGATAATAGCATTGCGTCAATTGGCACCGCCTCGACAACCCAGGAGCGGGTATCCACTAACAGTAACGCTTTGGCCAGCGAATGTTGATTTGCCACCTGCACCATTTTATTGCGTGCGTTCTGAGCAAAAATGCCTGAACTTGCTGCCAGTGCAGCATTGGAGTCTGCGGATAACTGTTGCAACTGCAGAGAAAGTTTTTCTAGCTCAAACTCCACTTGCAATATAGCTTTTTCGGTCTGGGCTCGTTGTTTTATGATTTGTTCCTCCGTTTGTATCGTGCGGAACTCCATAATTAACAGGCTGCTTAATACTAAAGATGGAATCATTGCACATAACACAAACTGGACAATTAGCAGGCTTTTTAACGACCATTTTTTTGATGTCATAAACCGGCTGCCAGTATCTGCTGATCGCGTGCTGACACTTTTTGCATAAATTCAGCTGCAGCCGACGCATCAAGGGTTTTGTTTTGATACAACAGCATCCCCTTTTGCATGCCATTCCATACCGAGACCATAGCAGCTGAGGTCGGCATCAGCTGGCTGAGCTCGCGTTGAGCGAGTACTTTTGGGTAAATACCATCTGAATCAGGATAATCTGCCGTGTTTGTTTGATAGCTCTGATAATAAGGGGTGATAAAATGTTTTGTCGCTATGGCTTGCACATTTTCGGGGCGTTGAAAAAACGCAGTCAGTTGTTTAATCTGTGGGGCTTTCTCTGAAGACAGTGACTGATTTGGAAATACCATAACGATATAGGATGCTAAAGGTTTAATTTGCCGGCCTTGTAACTGCGGAAACAATGTAACGCCCAGATCTGACCCTAAACGTTCTCGTGCTGCAGTCAGCGCCCAGGTACCATTGACGGCATAAGCGAATTTTCCCTGATAAAAATCTTCTGAAACACAGCGATAGCCACACTGCATGTTAGTAACGCCACTTTTAGCTAACTGTTGATAAAACTGCAATGCTTGCTGCATGGCCGGCGTGTTCAATGTTACGGTATCATCATAGGTTAAATTTCCACCAAATAAACTGACAAAGATGGAAAACCAGTAAGGCTCCTGATAGTTCAGGGCGAGGGTCTGCACTCCAGCAGCATTGAATAAATCGTGCTGGGCAATTAATTGCGGCCAGTCTGAAGCAGGTGTTTTAACCAATGCTTTATTGTAGAGCATAAGCAAATGATTTCCGGCAAAAAGTGGCACACTGTAATTTTTGTTACGAAACTGCAGGGTCTGCAACGTAGTCGCCGGCATCGCCGTATCTACCATTTCAGGCGGGAGTTCCGATAAGCGCATCAAGTCGGCGTAGCCGATGTTATCGGAAGAAATAATAATAATGTCAGGTGCCCCTTGTTGATCTTTCGCGCGGATCGCTGAGGCCTTTAACTCTTCATTTGGTAATAAATGTACTGCAACAGCAACCTCTGGATGTGAAGTGGTAAAAGACGTTGCTAACGCCGCAAAGTCGGCGTCCAGTTCTTTTGACATATGCCAGATAGTTAACTGCGTTGCGCCATTAGCCCCGCACGATAAAACTAAAAAACAAAGCAGGACAATTCGCAATGGTAACTCCTAAGTAACACATAGTTATTTGCGGGCTGTTAACACTTATTAAAATAACTATAAAGCAATCTACCCGGTACGTCATTACACAACATTAAGTATCCGGGGATTAAGGTATTCCATAGCCTGAACTGGTCCTACACTGATAAGCCAAGTACACTAATGGTTTAATTCAAATGAAGAAGTCATAATGGCAGAATTTAATGTCCAACATAGCCTGGCAGCGCTTGGCCCTACGTTCTCGCTACCATGTCAGCCAACTCCGGTTAAAGCACCAGAGTGGCTGGCTTTTAATTTATCATTGGCCGAAGCGTTGGGCTTACCTGAGCAATACCGGGCCAGTGATGCAGGTTTGCAGCTTTTCTCAGGCAATATGCTTGCCAGCTGGTGCCAGCCTGTAGCGCAGGCTTACGCCGGCCATCAGTTTGCTCATTATGTACCACGTTTAGGGGATGGCCGGGCACTATTACTGGCAGAAATTATCAGTTGTTCGGGCCAGCGGTTTGATCTGCAGTTAAAAGGTGCAGGCCCTACCCCGTTTTCCAGAGGCGGCGATGGCCGCTCGCCTATTGGCCCGGTAATTCGTGAATACTTAGTCAGTGAAGCTATGCATGCTTTAGGCGTGCCCACCACTCGTGCTCTGGCTGCGGTTAGCAGCGGTGAGAGGGTCTACCGCGACGAAACGCTTCCCGGCGCCATTATAACGCGGGTAGCAAAAAGCCATATCAGAATTGGTACATTTCAATATGTCGCTGCATTGGGTGACGAGGCACGGTTAACCGAGTTTACCGACTACGTCATAACACGCCATTATCCGCAATGTGCCAGCCAGAACCAGCCATATCTTGAATTACTGCGATCTGTTATTACTGCACAGGCATCAACCGTAGCACATTGGATGAGTCTGGGCTTTATTCATGGTGTAATGAATACTGATAATATGACCATCACCGGTGAAACCATTGATTACGGACCCTGTGCTTTTATGGAAGCCTTTGATGAAAATACCGTATTCAGTGCCATTGATCGACGCGGCCGCTATGCTTATCGCAATCAACCACCGGTCGCTCTGTGGAACCTCACCCGTTTTGCTGAAACCTTGTTGCCGTTACTTCATGCAGAACAGTCGGAGGCAATAACATTGGCCAGTTCAGCTTTAGAGTTGTTCAATCAGCAGTATCAAACGGCTTACTTAGAAAAAATGACCGCAAAATTAGGTATTCAGCAAAGCACGCCAGATGATGCGCAACTTATCAGTAGTCTGCTGGCATTAATGCAGCAGGACAAAGTCGATTTTACCCTGTTTTTCCGGCAACTAAGTCAGCCCTCGGCCGATAACGCGGGCAAATTATTCAGTGATCAAAACAAATGGCGTGACTGGTGCAGAAGCTGGCAGTCGCGGATAGCCTCGCAGGAGCAAAATGCAGAAGAACGTGCGCTGGCAATGCAGCAGATGAACCCGGCACTTATACCGCGCAATCATTTGGTGCAGCAAGCTATTACTCAAGTCAGCGAGCATGGCGATCTCAGCTTATTTAATCAGTTAAAACAGGCCTGGCTAACACCATTTGAAACTGAAGGCGCGCATGCGGCCTTTAGCCAGCCTGCTACAGAGCAAGAACGGGTTCAGCGAACATTTTGCGGCACCTAGCGGCGCTTTGCAATAATAAGCAATGTTGAGTTATAAACCCTGATTGCATATCGGGGGCTGGGTTAAACCCTGGCAGTCATAAATGTTTCATCTGCTTTTAACAGGCATGTCATCTTTAGTGCCTCTAATGGCTGCAGGTTTCGCCAGAGATATGACTGATGAATACACTGCAAAAGCTAACATTACTGGACACCAGATTGTTTTTCCAGGTCAATTTAATTGGCCAGCTACCTTCGGTAAGAAAACTTAGCCTGGGCTTATCCCGTTGTGGAGATGGCCCACTGTATCTGATTATCGCGTTGTTGCTTTGGCAGTTTGATCATAGCAAAGGCAGTCCGTTTGTTCAGCATGCTCTACTGGCGTTTGCTATTGAATTGCCGCTGTATTTATTGTTAAAAAACGCAATTCAACGCGAACGCCCATCAGGCTCGCAACAGCACGGCTGGGCTCCCGCGATCCGCCCTTCTGACCGGTTTAGCTTCCCTTCCGGTCACACAGCGGCTGCCTTTATGTTTGCCTGGCTACTGGCCGCTTACTATCCTGAATTTAGCTTCTATTACCTATTGCTGGCGTCGGGTATCGGACTATCAAGAGTGCTACTGGGAGTGCATTACCCTACTGATATTCTGGCAGGTGCCAGTTTGGGCAGCGTTATTGCCCTGGCGGTGCTACAAAGCGCACTTTTTATCTTTTAACCGCTAGGCAGGAATAAGATGAAAATACTTTATGGTGTGCAAGCGACCGGCAATGGCCATATTACGCGCGCCAGAGCGTTGTTACCGGCACTGCATCAACAGGGTATTGAGGTCGATTTTCTGTTTAGCGGGCGTCCGCAAGCTCAACTATTCGATATGGAAATGTTTGGCGACTATCGCTGGGCCAATGGATTTACCTTCGCCACTGCCGGGGGTAAAGTACAGCGTCTTATCACTGTTAAACAATTAAAGCCCTTAGCATTCTGGCGGGATGTCCGGCAACTGGATGTGTCAGCCTATGATTTGGTACTAACTGATTTTGAACCGGTAACGGCATGGGCAGCGAAATTACAGGGCGTAATGTCGGTGGGTCTGGCAAGACAATATGCACTTCGTTACCCACTTGCCGGCACACAGTCGGTAAGGTGGTTAAATACAGCGGTAAGCTACTTTGCCCCGGCCCGTCATATGCTCGGCGTGCACTGGCAACCGGCATTTCCTGAGTTATTGCCACCTTTACTGCCGTCATCACCCGCACCAGTTGCCGGTAGCCAGGATCGAAAGTTTCAGCCACCCTTCATTCTGGTATATTTGCCCTTTGAAGATAATTCAGCAGTGATCGCCTGGTTAAAACAGTGTCCCGCCTGGCATTTCAAACTTTATGCTAATGTCAGCAAACCATATTCTGAAGATAATCTCACCATATTGCCTTTAAGCCGCCATGTGTTTCCATTAGATTTACAGCAATGCAGTGGCGTCATATGTAATAGTGGGTTTGGTTTGTGCAGCGAGGCACTTATTGCAGGGAAAAAATTACTGATTAAGCCGTTATCTGGCCAGATTGAACAGGCGTACAATACATATTGTTTGCTGAAAATGGACAAGGCTGAACAGTTTAGCCAATTTACGTGGCAAAAATTATCGGGCTGGCTGGACATGCCAGCCCACTCCCCTCATTCATTACCCGACCCGGCGCCAGCCATAGCTCGTTGGCTTAAACAAGGCTGTGACATACCGGTTGCCGATCTGGCCACGGCAATCTGGCGACAACAACCTGCTACTCATTTTCAGTAATGCTGGTATCCAGCTCCAGTTTTGCCCGCTCAACCAGATCCGGATCTAGTTCAGTTTTCACCGCAACGCCCAATTCTTTAAATTCCGCAGCTTGTTTTATCAGATTACCTTTGCCCGTAACCAGCTGCCCTAATGCTTTGTCATAACTTTCCCGGGCCTTATCTAACTGCTTACCAACACCTTGCATACTGTCTAAAAATGTTTTCAGTTTCTGATAAAACTTTTCAGCCCGATTTGCCAGTTCAGCTGTGTGTTTATTTTGATCCTCAAAGCGCCACAGCTGACGAACGATATTTAGGCTGGTCAGAAGCGTGGTGGGCGTTGTGACCAAAATATTCCGATCTAATGCCTGTTGAAACAATTGGCTGTCGTGTTGCAATGCTGCCACATATGCGGATTCGATAGGAATAAACATAAATACTACCTCAGGGGAGTTTAAACCTGCTATTTGGTAATAATTTTTATCTGCCAGCTCATTGATCCGGTCCTTTACAGCGCTGATATGCGCTTTTAAAGCCAGCAACCGCGTTGTATCGTCCTGGGCATTAACATAACGGGTATAAGCCGATAGCGACGTTTTGGCATCAATAATTAAATGTTTATTCTGTGGCAGATAAATAATCACATCCGGTCGTTGCCGGCCGTTGTCGGTATTGAAGCTTGCTTCGCGCTGATAATCTTTTCCAGCACGCAGACCACTGTTATCCAGAACATTTTCAAGCATCAACTCACCCCAGTTGCCCTGAATTTTGCGTTCCCCTTGTAATGCTTTACTAAGTTGGCTGGCTTCGGTGGTTATTTGCAAATTCAGTGCCTGTAAATGCTTGAGTTCTGTTTTAAGCTCAGCACGCTGTTTGGTTTCTTCAGTGTGTAACGACTCTACTTTTTGTCTGAAACCTTGCATATCTTGTTGTATCGGCGTTAACAGTTGACGCATGCTTTCCTGATTCTGGTTTTTAAACACCTCACTCTTACGTTCCAGAATATTATGAGCTAACAATTCGAACTCTTGCTTTAACACCGCTTTATTCTGCTGCAGCAATTGTAGTTGCTCTTCAAAATGACGTTGCTTCTCTTGCAAGGTGCTGCCTATTCTGGCGTGATCAACAGCCAGCTGCTGATACTGTTGTTGTAGCTCATGATACTGGTGCTGCAGCTGCTGATACTGTTGTTGCCACAGCGAACCATGGTTGTCACTCTTGGCAAGACTAAACTGCAGTTCACGTCGCCGACGCTGCATGGCAGACATCACAATCAGCAACATCACTATCACTGTGGCCAGCACCATTATTGTTATATTGATCGGCGTAAACTGAACATTAGTCAAAGTTAAATCCTGCTGTGCATTATGGTTACGCGGTACGAAGTTGGATAATTAAATTATTATATTTCAACGCAGTTTCTACCTTTGCTTTTAGCGCGATACAAGGCATCATCGGCACGTTTTAAAATAACACTGACATCGTCATCACGCATAAAGCTGGCGACGCCAAGACTCACGGTTAGCGGTTTGCCATGAGAAAAATCAAAACTTTCCACCGCAGATCGTATTCTTTCTGCCAGTAATTTAGCACCCGTGATATCAGTGTGCGGACAAATAACTAAAAACTCTTCACCACCCCAGCGACCAGCAATATCGAGTTCCCGACACTGTTGCAATAAGATACTGGCAAACGAAATTAATGCCTGGTCGCCGGCCATATGGCCAAAGTTATCATTCACCGCTTTAAAAAAATCTAAATCAGCGAGAATGACACTAAACGGACTCTGATGACGAACCGAGCGAGTGATTTCCCGCGACAAAATGTCATCCAGTTTAACACGGTTATACAACCCGGTAAGCGTATCGGTCACCGACAACCGCTGTAATTGACGGTGCTGAGTAGCCAGCGCCTGCATAACCTCGTGTCGGCTGACTTCGTAATAATGAACCATCAACACTAAACAAACTGTGGCAAACACCACATTGAGCCAGGCTTCTAGCGGAAAGCTGTCTGCAGGCCAGGACGATGCACGCCAACTGAGCAGCAATATCAGCAACGTAAAGAATAGAATGGTCGCAATTAATCCTTTTTTACGGCCAAACAGAAAAAACACCAATGGTGGGAAAATACACAGCCAGTAAAGTGAATAAAAATCTGGAGCAGAAACGCCTAAATAAATCAGTAAGAATATGCCAAGTAACGTTGCCGTATGAAATGCCGCCTGACGCACATTATTAAATAGCTGAAAGCGTCGCAAAATAACTGACGCGGCCGCAGCGCTGATAAAATCCAGAAACGCAACACTATATAATGCAAAAAAAGCCAGGTTAATAAAAAAGAAAAAAGTAAATATGACCACCATGCTAAGTAGCATGCCATTGATAAGATAAACCTGCCGATATTCAGGATCGGAAGGTTTAAACTGATGGTTGTTGGTAATAAAGTGTTTTAACACTCAGACCTCTGCCACGTGACTACCCAGAACAAGATAATCAAAAGTTTGCACCACACTACATCACCTTTTAAAAATAGCAGAATATTAGCAGGGTAAATGATCATGCAAATATCGCTAAATACAAACTGCGGCCGCTTAACAGCAGCGTCAGCAACCATACCATAACTGCAATAATATTTTGCTTTATCGTATTTTTGTATTGGCCCATTATTGAAGAATTAACAGCTAACAGCAGTGCCAGACTTATCAATGGTAATAGAATACCGTTAGCAACCTGAGCAAACCAGATCACGGCCAATGGCTTTATTCCCATTGAAGATAAACCAATGCCAATTAATACAATAAGCAACCAGCAAGCACGGAACTGCCCGTTACTCAATGGAATTAACCCATTTAACGCGTAGGCTGCTGCCAACGGCGCGGTGATAGCAGAGCTGACGCCAGCGCCAAGTAAGCCGCCTGCCATTAACCATACCGCAGCGTCCCCCGCCAGTGGTTGAAGCGAGTGCGCCAAATCAACCGCATTGTCTATCTGGTGCGCCCGACCAAAAAACGCTGCAGCTGCTGTCGATAAAATAGCAATTGAAATCAAACCGCCAAGTGGAATTGCGGTTCGAATATCGGCATTGGACAGTGCTAACTGCTGTTTTTTATCCAGCGCAGAGCCTTGCGATTTCCGGGCACTGGCTGCTGCGTGTAAAAAGAGTGAGTAAGGTACGACAGTCGTGCCAACCAGAGCAATCACCGATAACACCGCGCCTGCTGGCAAGGAGGGCAAAAATAAGCCGCGAAGCAACGCCGGCATATCGGGTTTGCTTAAAAACAAGGTTGTCAGAAATGCCAGACTCATCAGTAAAACCAAAGCAATCAAACACCGTTCAATCAACAGATAATTTCGTTGCCACAACACCGTAATAGCCACTGCACCAATCAGCAGCGCCCAGGGGTTAGCCAAGCCAAGCTCGCGTAAGGAGGTAATCAGCCAGCTATGCTGCCACAACGCGTCGGCCCCCATGCTGGCACCACTGATATTTCCCCCCTGATATGCGCTATTGCCAATAACCACAGCCGCAATGGTCAACAACATCATTGGATATTTCAGCCAGGGTTGCTTGAAGACGACGCGTAGATTCTCACCCAGCCCTTGTCCGGTGACAATGCCCAGTCGCGCCGCCATTTCCTGTAATATCAAAGTGGCAATCACAGAAAACAGTAACGCCCAAAGCAACGCGTAACCATAATTTGCCCCGGCCAGCGATGCACTGATTACGGTTCCCGGACCAATAAAGGCAGCGGTAACTAACGTCGCGGGACCCAGCGTAAATAGCGGTGTTTTGGTTTTCATAAAGGCACTACTTATTATTAATCTTATTAGTGAAGGTGCAGCACTAAGCGTGGTAGTGTAGCGGTAATGTCTAAATACTGTCTATCACAGTGTTCTTCAACCAATTGCCGGAGTTGGCTGCACGTTCTCCACTGAGCCGTTATACTACGATAATAACTATAATTGTTTAGACATAAAAGGCACTGTTACTTAAAGCATATAGCTAAGGTTTTATTTTGCGCTTTTACAAGAAAGACATCGTCGTATTTATGCTGGTCAACATGCTAAGCATTGTGATGTTAATGCCATTATCGATTGCGGGCGCTGCTACATTACAACAGCAGCAATCAGACACGAGACTGACATTACGTTTTTGTTATGAAGATAAACAATTACTGCCATATTACGCAGGTGACTCGGTAAAAATACCTGAGCATCCTGGCGCTACGATTGAACATTTACAACACGCAACCGCCGCGGTCGGTATTGGTGTTGAGCTTATACGAATGCCATGGCTGCGATGCTTACAACTGCTGGAGCAGGGTAAAGTAGATGCTCTGGTGGCTGCTTATCATACTCAGCGCGCTCATTATACTGTTTATCCTCAGGATCAGTTAGGCCAACCCGATCCGAGCAAAGCTATTAACAGCAATGCACTGTGTCTGGCCTATCGGTTTGACAACAAACTGCCTGCTAAACTACTTAATAAAGATGCTATGCTAACCATCGCCAGACCTCTGGGTTACCAGGCTCTGCCATTGCCAGCCCATACCCTATTGGTGGATGCTCACTCGCCAGAGCAAGCGTTGGAACTGGTTGTTTCTGGCAGGGTGGATGCGACTACTGTTACATGTGAAATAAATGGTTTAGCGGCAAATCGGCAGGAGATAGACACTCTGCCGCTTAAGGTTCTTCAACCGCCAGTATATTATTCTGTTGGTTATCTGATGCTGAGTAAGCCGTTTTACCAGCAGTATCCTGTTATTTCCACCAAATTGTGGCAGGCTTTGCCGCAGTCTTTAGATCCTAACCGCTATATCGACTATTTGGCGTATCCTCTTGGTTTTTAGAAGCTGGGTTAAGCTATCGCATTAAAAAAAAGGCAGCTCACTGCTATTGATCGTATTTTTTGCAAAGCTAATCTTCTTTTACCCCTTATATCGTTAAATTGAAGTAGCATTACCAAACTAGTAGCGTATTACCAATGAGATAAAGATTATGGATAAGCAAAAGCTTATTACTGCCATGCAAAAAAGTATCATTGGCGTTTTACTGGGTATTAGTTTATTCAGCCAACAAGCCTGCGCCCATATTTTGAAAAATGATCCTGTGCAGGCGAGCGAGCAGACCATAATTCTTATTTCACTGGATGGTTACAGTCAGCAGTATCTTGGAAAGTACCCTGCCCCTAATATTGAACGGCTTATTACTGAAGGTGTTGTAGCAGAAGCTATGCAACCTGCATTTCCAACCAAAACATTTCCAAACCACTACACTATTGTCACTGGGCTATATCCCGGCAATCACGGCATTATTGAAAACAATATTTATGACGCCGATTTTGATAGTATTTTCCGAATGAGTAAGGCTGAAGAAGTTACCGCGGCCCGCTGGTGGCTTGGCGAACCTATCTGGGTAACGGCAGAACTACAGGGCATAAAAACCGGTACCTATTTTTATCCTGGTTCAGAGGCAGCGATTAAAGATGTCCGCCCCACTTACTGGCAGCCCTATGACGGCAAGATCAGGAATAGCGAAAGGGTTCGTTCCGTGTTGCAGTGGTTATCTTTACCTAAGCCACAGCGTCCACGTTTTCTTACGTTGTATTTCAGCACTATTGATGATGCCGGCCATCAGTATGGCCCTGATTCAGCTGAAGTGAAAGCAGCGGTAGCGGAGGTGGACGAAGCAATTGGCCAACTGATTGCCGGTTTAGAACAGCAGAATCTGTATAACGAAGTAAATTTATTGCTGGTATCAGACCATGGTATGGCAGAAGTACCCTCTGAGCAAACTATCATCGTCGATACGTTATTTGATAGCAGCAAAGCAATGCTGACGTTGTGGACCCCGGAAATCGTCTCTATTTTTCCTAAAACAGGTGAGTTAGAACACATTTATCAACAATTGCGGACAGCGCTACCCGATACTGCCCGAGTATATCGTAAGGAGGAATTACCAGCACGCTGGCATTATCAGCAAAGTAAAAGGGTCGCACCGTTACTGGTTATTCCGGAGCCAGGCTGGCGTTTGATCCAGCAAAAGCGCTTTTTTCGTGAGCAAAACAATCCTTCACCGCAACCCGTGACCGGCAGTCATGGTTACGATAATATCGCACCACAGATGCAAGCCATTTTTATCGGCCATGGTCCGGCCTTCGCAAAGGGCCAGACCATCCCTGCCTTTGCTAACATTGAATTATATAATTTAATGTGCAGTATCTTGGGAATTACGCCGGCTGCTAACGATGGTAATCCACAGTGGGCTCAGGCGTTGTTGAGAGCAGGTAAAAAACCTTAGTAAGTTGGACAATACTAAAGCGTTATGGCTATGCTGCAAAAGCTATGTCACGTTATAAACTTTATGTTATTTGAGGATGTCTGCTATGCGCCAACGCTCATTAAGTAATACCCTGCTAACTTCAAAGCTGCTGGCATTAACGCTGGTCATTGCACCTGCTTATACCATAGCGGATGTCAGTAAATTGCAACTTGACGAGCAAATAACCGTTTCAGGCTTATCTTCAGGTGCGTACATGGCAGTACAATTTCATGTCGCGTTTTCCGAACAGGTAAACGGAGCGGCGTTGATTGCCGGCGGCCCACTTTATTGCGCTCAAAATACTCTGGCTACAGCTTTTGCACATTGCATGGGCAAAGCAGATACGAACCCCGATCTTAAGGCGATTAATACTTATTTAAATGAACTGGAGCAAACACAATTGCTGCCAGACACAACACATTTAAAAGATGATAAGGTCTGGATTTTACATGGCCGCGCGGACACTACGGTTAATCCTGAAGTTGGCAAAGCGCTGGTCAGGCAATACCAGCAATGGGTGGCGCCAGAAAACCTGAAGTTTGTAGCGGATAAGAGCTTTGCTCATCATTTTCCGACAGATAACAACGCAGGCACAGCCTGCGACGTTTCTGAGCCGCCATTCATTGCAAATTGCCAATATGATGCAGCGGGTGCGCTGTTACAGCATCTGCTCGGCCCGCTTGATGCCAAAGCAGATACCAGCACCGGCGACATGTTGGAGCTTACCCAATCACAGGCTGGCAGTTTAATGGCAAAAACCGGCTATGCTTACGTGCCAAAGCGTTGCAAAGCTGGCGAGCCATGCCAGCTACATATTAGCTTTCATGGCTGCAAACAGCATGTGGCAGCAGTAGGCGATGCTTATATTACTCAGACAGGTCTTAATCTTTATGCAGACAGCAACAATCTGGTAATACTCTATCCCCAGGCAGCACCCAGTGCGTTTAATCCACATGGTTGCTGGGATTGGTGGGGTTATACCGGTGAGCAGTACATTACGACGCAAGCGCCGCAACTGCAGGCGGTAATGTTACTGGTTGAACAACTCATGGCTAAAGATTAACGTTCATTTCTGAAACGCGCCTTGCAGCAGCTGTTCAAGACACTGCTGTTTAATCCCGTAAAACTGTTTTATCGAAGCGATTTGTTGTAATGCTTCACTATTTACTACCGCATTTTTGCGTTTAGTCGCCAGGATCATTTTGTTTTTACTGGTATGTTCCAGCGAGATAAATTCAAATACTTTGGTGTGATAGCCGTGCGCTTCCAACAGCAATGCCCGCAGACTGTCAGTTACCATTTCTGCTTCCTGCCCCAGATGGATACCGTGGCTGAGCATGGGAGCCATGACGTCTGGCAAACGGATCTGTGGCCGGATTTCTTTATGGCAACAGGGTGAGCACATAATAATTTCAGCGCCAGTACGAACCCCCATATTGATAGCGTAATCTGTGGCGACATCACAAGCATGTAAAGCCACCATCACATTAATGCCGCGCGTCTGAAAATGCTTAACATCACCTTGTTCAAAATGAATACCCGATAGGTTTAGTTTTGCTACTGTGTTATTACATAAATCAACCAGATTCTGGCGTAGCTCTACGCCGGTAATTTTTGCTGTTAATCCCAGCGTATGACAAAAGTAATCATGCATCGCAAAAGTGAGGTATGCTTTACCCGAACCAAAATCTGCCACATGTAACTGTGTTGCTTGCAGTAAGCCGCTGTCTTTGACAGCAGCCTGTAATATTTCAATAAATTTATTGATCTGCTTCCACTTATTAGCCATCGCAGGAATTATTCTGCCCTGGACATCCGTCACACCAAGGGCCGTCAGGAATGGTCGGCTTTGCTCAACAAAACGCTGTTTTTCTCTGTTATGACTGATATCTGCAGTTTGCTTAGTGCTTATTTTTTTACTATTAAGCAATACCTTGCCTTTTTTACTTATTGTCATCTGGGTTTCACTGGCGTTTGCTTGTAATTGCGCGGCTTTAAACTCTTCAGGCAATAAAGTACGCAGTAGGGCAAGAGCGTCTGCCGCCCCATAATTTTGAGTTTGATGATTAGTCTGGTATTGCCAGACAAAACGCCAGCAGATCTTTGATTTAATTTCTACCGGACTGATTTCGAGCCGCCGTAATTGTAATGCAGGCCCCTGATACTTGCTAAGAACCAAACGGATCAATTGCTGCTCTTGCATCAGTTGTTCAATTAACGAGAAAAAACGTTGCAGCTCAGTATTACTGCTTTGTTCAGAGGATGTAAATGAAGTAGGCAAAGTAGCAGTCAACGTCTGATCCTGAATTTAAAACTATAACAAACAGCAATTATACCACTGTCAGCTGGTTTCAGGCACTTCGCGCTAACATTGTTGGTTGATTAAAAGGGCTAACTCGGTTGCGAAGCACACGCACAACACTCGCCCGCTTAATCACTTTACCTGCCAACGTTTGCACGTCAGCTAACATTAAACAACTTACACAGTCGGGATCTTCAGCAACAACCAACGCCGCTACCCTGCCATCGGCACCAACAATACTGACTAAATCACTATGCTGTACCGCTGAGGTTACTTGTTCAGGAAAGTACCAGCTTTTGTGAGCCTGCAACTGTAAATATTGAGCGCTAAGCGCGTGTAAACATAATTCCAACGTCTCAGCATAACCCAGGGTCAATGATTCCAGGCTTTCCAGATATTGCCAGAACAGCTCTGCTTCATTTACCGCGAAACGCTGCTGAACCGGCTTAACCGTTAATTGTTGCAAGGTTAAATTAGAGCAAAACTGAGCTTGCTCACTAATATCCAGTAGTAAGCGGTCGCGTTGTTCACAGTATGTCCAGCTCCAGCGCTCTGACGGCGTTAACATGGTCAAATCCTTTGCAATCAAGTTATTGAATTATCTTTTTATTTTCATCACTATAGCATGCTGATCAATACATTAAAGACTATTTCTTCATATCAAAGCCGGATCGTGGATTGATCTTTATAAGCCGTCAATGATCGTCTTTATCAACGTTGGTCCCCGGTAAATAAAACCTGTATATACTTGCAGCAAGTTGGCACCCGCTGAAAGTTTTGCCTGGGCAGAATCACTGTCATTAATTCCGCCTACTCCAATAATGGGCAGCTTCGGACCAACCGCCTGACGCAACTGGCTGATGATATCTGTACTTTGCTGCTGAACAGGTAAACCACTCAGCCCACCAGCTTGCTCCGCATGTGGCAATCCGGTTACTAAGCTTCTGTCCAAAGTAGTATTAGTCGCAATTGCACCATCCATTTTGCTTTTTAGCAGCGTTTCAGCAATCTGACTCACTGCCAGATTATCCATATCAGGGGCTATTTTAACGAACAATGGCACATATTTGTCATAGTGGGCTTGTAAATCCAGTTGCTCATTTTTGAGGGTTTGCAACAAATCAAGTAAAGCTTCACCAAATTGCAGATCGCGCAGGCCAGGTGTATTTGGTGATGATATATTGATGGTAATATAACTGGCGTGAGGATATACCTTACGCATGCAGCTGACATAATCGTCTTTACCACGCTCATTACTGGTGTCTTTGTTTTTACCAATGTTTATGCCAAGAACACCTTTATAACTGGCGTTTTTAACATTATTTACCAGATAATCAACACCTTTATTGTTAAATCCCATCCGGTTAATGATTGCTTCTGCCTGAGGTAGCCGGAAAATCCTGGGTTTATCATTACCCGCTTGTGGTCTTGGTGTTACCGTCCCTACTTCAATAAAACCAAATCCCATCTGGCCAAAAGCATCAATACAATCAGCGTTTTTGTCCAGACCCGCAGCCAAGCCTACTGGGTTCTCAAAACAAATACCCGCTACAGTTACTGGTTTTGGCGCAACCTGTTGGCGCCACAACATTGATGCTGGGGTATGAGCTAATCGTTTCAGGCTGCCCAGCGCCAGATCATGAGCCCGCTCAGCATCACAGGTAAACATTAGTTTTTTTGCAATAGAGTAAAACATAGACGCCTTCATTAATAAAAAAAATACCCCGGACTTACCGGGGTATTGTAACCATTGTATCGGCTTATTTCAGCATCAAACTGATTGACTTAACAACATCAGTTCACGCATGGCTACAGAAAACTTAGCAAACTCATGGCTCTTAGTTGTTTTAAACTCGGCCAGCATTAAGCGCCAGCGTTCAACCAGAATTTGATGTTGGGTTAACCAGGTTGCAATGACTTCATCTGCTGAACAGGCTTTACCACAATTTCGAACAACCACCGCCGTTAAAGAGCGCTGCTGCCAGTCCAGTTCTTCCCGGTACGATGCCCTTGCCAGTGCTTGCCAATGATTGGCAACGGGTTGCTGGGTAATCTGTTCCAGGAACCAGTGTAAATCCAGTTTGTCGCCAAGTTTGAAGTAAATCTCTGACACAAGAGCCAGAGAGGTTCCCTGATTATCACTGACCTGAGCAATATCCATTACCGAGAAAACCGTACTGAGCTGCGTTAAATAACGGGCTATATCAGCGGGGATACCTTTGCTGATCAAATCTTGCTCGTTATCACGAAGCTGAGCAAGTTCAGCGTCTGCGAGATAATTGGCCAGCTCATTTGATATCGCCTGATAAGCCGGTTTAAAGAAATCTACTGTTTGCTGAATGTCCATGGTTTTATTGCGATGGCGGATAAACCAGCGGGTTGCCCGGCGCATAGTGCGTCGCAACTGGAACAGTAACCGGTTTTGGAGCGATGCTGAAATATCATTATCCAGTAGCTCAAGCTGCTTCCAGAATTTTGACAAATCAAATAAATCACGGGCAATGGCGTAACACATTGCAACTTCACCAATTGTTGCACCCGTTTCTTCCAGCATTCGTTGCGCGAAATTAGGGCCCATTTCATTAACCAGCATATTGGCTAATTTAGTGGCAATAATCTCTGCTTTTAACGGATGGTTTTCCATCTCTTTGGCATACTGCTTTTGTAGTACTTCAGGAAATGCCGTAAATAACTGTCGTTTAAAGTAGTTATTATCAAAAATTTCGGGCAGTACCAAACGCTCCTTCAATACCATTTTGCCATAAGCGGTTAATATCGCAAGCTCCGGACGAGTCAGACCAATCCCTTTTACCATCCGCTCTGCCAGTTCATCGTCGCTGGGTAAAAACTCCAGTTCGCGGTTAAGCTTGCCGTCTTTCTCCAACGCATGAATAAAGCGAGTGTATTCCTTAATCTGCTCAGAACCCAGCAACGACGACAGGGTAATACTCTGGTTTTGCCGATAGCATTCTTTTAATACTAACGCTGCAACATCGTCCGTCATCTCATTGAGTAATTTATTGCGCTGTTTCAGGGTTAAATCACCACTTTGCACCAACGCGTTTAATAAAATTTTGATATTAACTTCATTATCTGAGCAGGTTACGCCCCCTACGTTATCAACAAAGTCAGTATTTATCCGCCCGCCGTTAGCAGCAAACTCAATACGACCGCGCTGCGTGGCGCCAAGGTTACCGCCTTCACCAAATATTTTCGCTTTTAATTCTCTGCCGTTAATCCGTAACGGTTCAGAACCACGGTCACCCACTTCGGCATGGCTTTCTGACGTCGCTTTAATGTAAGTACCAATACCGCCGTTCCAAATCAGATCTACGGGCATCATCAGACATTCACGGATCAGTTCATTTGGCGTCATGCTGGCTTTGGTGGTGCCTAGCATTTCTTTCATTTGCGCTGACAATTTTATTGATTTAGCGCTACGTGCGAATATGCCGCCCCCTTCAGAAATAAGGGACTTGTCGTAATCCTCCCAGGTAGAAGTGGGCAGATTAAACAAGCGCTCACGTTCAACATAGCTGCTAGCTGGATCCGGATTCGGGTCAATGAAAATGTGCATATGGTTGAACGCGACTTGTAAGCGAATATGTTTAGATAACAACATGCCGTTACCAAATACATCGCCAGCCATATCGCCAATACCCACACAGGTGAAATCTGTAGTCTGGCAATTAATACCCATTTCACGGAAATGCCGTTTAACCGCTTCCCAGGCCCCCCGGGCTGTAATCCCCATCTTCTTATGGTCATATCCATTAGATCCGCCTGAGGCAAAGGCGTCACCCAGCCAGAATCCATATTCTTCTGAGATGCCATTTGATATATCGGAGAAGGTTGCCGTGCCTTTATCGGCGGCCACAACCAGATAGGGATCATCTTCATCTAACCGGGTAACATTGGCAGGCGGTACTATGCTGCCCTTAACAATATTATCGGTAATATCCAGCAATGCCCGGATAAAGATCCGGTAACACGCTTTACCCTCTGCAATAAACGCATCGCGGCCACCGGTTTCCGGCAGCTTTTTACATACAAAACCACCTTTGGCACCTGAGGGGACAATAACGGTATTTTTAACTTGTTGCGCTTTTACCAGGCCCAGCACTTCAGTGCGGAAATCTTCCCGACGATCAGACCAACGCAGCCCGCCCCGTGCAACTTTACCAAAACGTAAATGTACCCCTTCTACCCGCGGTGAATAGACAAAGATTTCATACATTGGCAATGGCAGCGGGATATCAGGAATTAAATCGGGTTTAATTTTAAACGAAATATAAGGTTTATCAGTACCGTCAGCGGCTGGCTGATAATAATTGGTACGTAACGTCGCATTAATCATATAAACAAAACGACGGATAATCCGGTCGTCATCAAGATTCGCAACCCCTTCCAACTGGGTATTAATTTGCTCTTCTAGCTTTTCTATAGACTTAACAGTGGCTTTGGATGATGGCGAAAACTTTTTATCAAAAAGTTGCACCAGTAAACCTGCAAGCTCCGGATAACGGGTAAAGGTACTTTCAACATAATTCTGACTGAAGGTTCCCCCTATCTGCCGTTTATACTTGGCAAAAGCGCGAATAATAGAAGCCTGCCGTCCGGTCAAACCTGCCCCTAAAATAAGCCGGTTAAAACCGTCATCTTCCAGTTGCCCAGCCCATACTTTGGCAAATGATAACTGAAAGCTTTGCTGTGCTTCGGCAAAATCCAGCGGAACTTCCCCGTTGAGCTGCATGGAGAAATTTAAAATCCAGCTGACAGAACCATCAGGAGATTTGACCGCATAAGGTGTTTCACCTATAACCCGTAAGCCGAAGTTTTCCAGCATGGGTAAGACATCTGACAAATGGATCGGGTGATCCTTATGGAACAGGTTTAACCGCACCGCTTTGCTATCTTTACTTTCTTCTTGTGGCCGGTAAAACAACATCTCTAGCTTATTGTCGTCGTTTAATGCTTCCAGTTTGCCGATATCTACCAACGCATCGCTTGGCAGCATTTCTTCTTTATAGGCTCTTGGAAAACTATTAACATATTTACGTCCCAATTCCCGGCCCCGGGCTTCCCCATATACGCCGGTTAATGCCGTTTCTAATTTGTCTTCCCAGGTACGGGCTGCTTCGACCAGATTACGTTCAATATCTTTCACTTTATACTCAACATGGCTATCAGTGATCCGCACCAGATAATGGGTACGGGCCAACACGGATTCTGAAAAATAGGTAGTAAACTCTACCGGCTCGTCGGTGCCCAGTGCCCGTTGTAAAATGGCCTGAGTTTCTTTTCGTAGCTGAGTGTTATAACGCTCGCGCGGGACATAAACCATAGCCGTAACAAATCGGCCAAACGCATCTTTGCGCATAAACAAACGGGTCATGTCACGTTCTTGCATCTGCAAAACGCCCATTGCGACATACAGCAGTTCGTCGGCTGTTGCCTGGATCAACTCATCCCGGGGATAGGTTTCAAGTATATTTAGCAATGCTTTATAAGCGTGCGTGCCGGTAGCAAACTCAGACATTGCCATGACCCGGGCCAGCTTACTTTTAAGCAGTGGAATATCTGCAGCACTGTTGTTGTATAACGAGGATGAATATAAGCCGATAAAACGATGCTCGCCTACAACCTTGCCATCTTTATCAAACTGCTTAACGCCAACATAATCAATGTAAGCCGGCCGGTGTACCCGGGATTTGTTATTTGTTTTGGTTAACACCAAAATTGTCGGGCTTAATGCTTGTTTGCGACCGGCATCAGGCAAAGCGGATAACATCAGGTCGCGGGAATCAGAGCGACGCATCAGACCTAAAGAGCTGGAATCAATTCCAGCAATTTTATAATCACCTTTGACCGGCGTCATTTTATATTCGCGATAGCCAAGTAAGGTAAAGTTATCCTTAACTAACCAGTTCAGAAAATCTGTTGTTTCTTTAATTTCATCAGCAGCGGCCTTACCGCTGTTTTTTGCATATGTTTTGATTACGTCTAGTAATTTTTGTCGGGTTGGCTGCCAGTCCTGCACCGCCAGCGACACATCTTCCATTACCGAGTGCAATTCACTCTTTAACGATTGTATCGTGGACTCCTCTGTTATCCGATCGATTTCAATATGAAATACGGTTTGCTGGGTACTGGAGTTATTGCTACTGCCTAGTTTGAAGAAATCAGTAATATGGCCCGCTTTATCGCGCTGTGTCTGTAAGGGATAATGCAGGAGTAAATGTGCTGCGATACCGTGCCGGGTTAACGCCATGCGCACCGAATCAACCAGAAATGGCATATCCTTTACTACTATTTCTACGATAGTATGCTTGGATTCCCAACCGTGGCGCGATATCTCGGGATTGTAAACCCGGATCCGGGCCTCAGCCTCAGCATGTTGATTAAAGGTTTGCCATAAACTTAACGCCGCACCATACAGATCACTGTCATTGCGACCCACTAAATCTTCGTTCGACATATTGCCATAAAGGGTGTAAGCAAATTTCTCCACCAGCTTAGGCTGATCTTTTACTTTTTGAGTTATCAGTTTGCTTACGTTTTGTAGTAGTACAGAAGGATGACCGTCTATCAGTGCCATTATTGTATCCTTTTTAAGAGCACAGCTTTACCAGCTGGTTCTAGCTAACATACAAGGTCTTGTCTGCTGCGCAGTGTAGTGACTATTGTAGCGCTTTTGAAGCACTATTTCCGGCTTTTATGCTGGTTAAACCAGTGGTTTTTAAGGCTTTTGACAACTTATTCAGTTCGTCTAAATAGAAAATGGCCTTTCGGCCATTTTCATGTTTAAACATGCAAAAATCTTTTTCTGCCGTTAACGATTATTCCGCCAGAACACTGCAGCTAAAGCTGGCAGTACCACTATTGCACCCAACATATTCACAATAAACATAAAGGTAAGCAGGATCCCCATGTCGACCTGGAACTTCAATGCCGAAAACACCCAGGTACTTACCCCAACCGCCAGCGTGATACCGGTAAACAACACAGCGCTGCCGCGCTCTTTCAGCGCTTCAAAATAGGCCTGCCGCAAAGGCATACCGTCTCGTAACAACTGACTCATGCTGGACAAGATATAAATGCCATAATCAACACCGATACCCACACCAAGCGCAATAACAGGTAACGTCGACACGGTCAGACCAATCTGCAGTTTTGTCATCAATGCAGTGGCCAGTACCGATACAACATATAGCGGCACTACCACGGCAATTGTAGCCCGCAGTGAGCGAAAGCTTAATAAGCATAAAATAATAACAGCACCGTATACGTACCACATCATTGGCTGCTGTGCCGCCGACACCGCTTCGTTAGTCGCAGCCATTACACCCGCAGGGCCAGAGGCCAGCATAAAGCGGGTTTGTTCATCGCCAAGTTCAGCGCCATATTTTTTCGCGGCGAGTACCACCTGTTCAATAGTTTCAGCTTTGTGATCTTCCAGAAACACCATCACCGGCATTACCGAACAGTCTGCATTTAACAACCCGGTACTGGTTTCAACTCTGGAAGTGGCCTGCACCAGAGACTGAGGATTTCGAGGTAACACCCGCCACTTCTGATTACCTTCGTTATAAGCGGCGTTAATGCTTTTTGATACCGATGCCAGCGATATTACTGATTGCACCCCGGGGACATTTTCCATCAACCACTGAAATTGATCGATCCGATCCATAATGTCATGCTCAGTACAGGCACTGGGAATGGTTTCAACCATAATATTGATATAGTCGACAGAGATAGCAAAACGATCGGTAATAAGCTTGGTATCAAGATTATAACGGGAGTCTTCGTGTAAGGACGGCGCCCCCTCATGTAAATCGCCAATCTTAAGTTGCTGACTTTGCCAGTATCCAAGGGCAAATAACACAGCAGTAACTGCAATAATGGCATACGCAAAACGTTTGGTTGCAAATGCTGATAACGCGTACCAGAATTTATCCGCCTTAACTGAAGGCGACGCAACTCTCGCTTTGTATGCTGCGCTGAACTTAACAAAAGACATTAATACAGGAAGCAAAATCAGGTTGGTCAGAATGATAACGGCTACACCAAGGCTGGCGGTAATCGCCAATTCACGAATAACCCCAATTTCTATGATTAATAAGGTTAAGAAACCTACGGTATCAGACAATAAGGCGACGCCGCCAGGGACCAATAGCTTACGAAAACTGGACTCAGCCGCAGTTTTCGCGTCCATACCGGCCGCAACACGTTTGCCGGTAGAGTTAATCATTTGCACACCGTGACTAACACCAATAGCAAAAACCAGAAATGGTACCAGAATAGACATCGGGTCAATGCCAAAACCGAGCATTGTCAGAAGCCCCATCTGCCACACCACCGCGATAAGTGAACAGGCAATCGGCAGCACCGTCAGCATGATTGACTTAGAAAAGAAAAATACCATCAATGCGGTGACGGCAATTGCAACCAGAAAAAATAACACCACACCTTTGGCACCTTCGGCGACATCACCCACCATTTTTGCGAAGCCAATAATATGGACACTAATTTGTTCACTCTGGTGCTTGGCCCTGATATTTTGCTCTAAGGCCGTAGCAAAATCGAGTGTATCGACAGCTTCTCCGGTTTCGGGGTCAATCTCAAGCAGTTGCGCAGTGATCATCGCACAACTGTAATCATCGGCGACCATACGACCAACGATACCCGCTTTCTCAACGTTGGATTTTACCTTGGCAAGGCCACGTTTATCGGCAACAAAATCGGCAGGGATGACCGGTCCTCCAGCAAAGCCATCCTCAACAACTTCGATAAAACGTGTGCTGGGACTGAACAGTGACTTTACCAATACCCGATTCACGCCCGGGGTATACAAGACGTCATCATGCACCTGGCGGAATGTTTCAAAAAATGTTGGGTTAAAAATATCGCCGCTGGCATCGCAAACAGCGATGAGAATATTGTTGGCGCCACCAAAATCTTCAGCATGTTCCAGATAGGTCTGCATATATTCATGCTTTAACGGTATATTTTTGGTAAAAGAGGCATCCAGTTTAATATCAGTTGCTTTTACCAGTAAACCGACAGTAACCAGAAGAAAAACGACAAGCACCAATAAACGGTGCCGGAATAACGCATATTCAAATTTATTAACCAGTGAATTTACACTCATATTATTCAGACTTATCCAGATTTAATACTTTTATGCCAACCTCAGTGACCAGCAACATCCTGTTATCTAACGCGACGCCATTTAAAATCGCTTTGCCATCTTCCTGCGAACGTTCCGTAAAGCTTACGCCGTCATCAGTGCTCTGAAGTAACGTACCAGCATTGCCGGTAAGGTAAATGTTTCCCATTGCGTCACTAAATACGCTATTTAAAGTAGCCGATTCACTTATCTCAATTTGTTGCCAATTCTGGCCATTGTCTTCACTACGAAAAACATGGCCGCGTAAACCGACAGCCAACAAACCCATTTCTGGGGTACGGTGTAAATCAAACAAAGAACCGTTATAGAACTCCTCTAATCGCTGCCAACTGGAGCCAAAGTCTAAGCTTTTGGCTATAAAACCGGCTTCACCTACCATGTACAAGGTATTGCCATCAATAAATAGTCGATTAAAATGTGGTAAAATTGAACTCAGTTCCTGCCGGTAAATATCTGGATCAGTTTGTTGTAAGTCCAGCAGATATTCTTTATCTTCTTCAGCGGCGAGCTCGACAAATAATTCCTGTTCCCAGGTACTACCACCGTCGGTCGTAACATAAAATAAGCCATAAGCACCAACCGCCATACCATGCTGAGTATCCCGGAAATAAACATCAAGCAGGGGCTTATCATCTTCTGGTAAAAATTGCTGCAGCTGCCAACTGGCTCCACCATCGCTGGTCGCAAGTATTAATGCGTCATGCCCTACCGCCCAGCCATGTTGCTCATCAACAAAAAACACTGCAGTTAGCATACTTTGAGTCGGCACCGGAGACTGTCGCCAATGGGTAGCATCGTTACTCAATAAAATATGACCACGTTCACCTACCGCCACATAAAAATTGTCGCTGACTTTTTGCACATCGGTTAGCAACGACTCTGCAGTAAGCGGCATTATATATGCTGCCTTGGCTTCTTCGACAGAATTAACATCGGCCAGCACCTGCAATGCTGTACTGCTTAACATAATGCAACTGCAAGCCAAAAAAAGTTTTTTAAACATAGGCAGCATAACTACTCTTAAAATTGCAAAATAAATTAATTACTGCCACAACCAAACGTAAGGCAGAAATTAAAACTAAAAAAAACGGCCAGCTAATGCCAGCCGTTTGAACACTAACGTAACTTAACGAGTTCCTTCACGACGTAATGCTGCAGGCGTGAAATCATTGTCAGAAAGTTCGACTGAGAAATCATACATTCTGTCTTCATTATCCAGACCGATAGCAATATAGCGGCGTGAATTAAGATCATGATAAACTTCCAGCGTACTCCAATGAGTGGGTACTTCATAATAGTTCAAGCCGTGCGCAACCGCTACCCGGTACATATCTCCGCGGTTATCATACAAATCAGCGACATGGATCTGCCAGCTGTCTTCATCGATATAAAATACCCGCTTACCATATACATGGCGTGTACCGTCTTTAAGTGTTGCTTCAACTACCCAAACTCTGTGCTTTTCCCAGCGAACATAGTCAGGATTAATATGACCGGCCATCAGAAGATCTGCATATTTCACTTCTTTGCTGTGCAGTTTGTAATCGTTATAAGCAATATACATTTCCTGCTTGCCTTTCAACTCCCAGTTATAACGGTCAGGTGAGCCGTTAAACATGTCGAAATCATCAGTGGTACGCAAACCATCGGAGGCGGTACCTGGAGCATCGTACGCCACGTTTGGTGCACGACGAACACGACGTTGACCGGTATTATAAGTCCATGCCTGACGAGGTGTTGCTACCTGATCCATCGTCTCATGTACTAATAATGCGGTACCTGCCAGTCGCGCTGGAGAGGTAACGCTTTGCTTAAATCTGAACAAAATGTTTTCAGCTTCCAGGGCGTCTGCCGTAGCATCCGGATGCGAATACTTAAACATAATTTGTTCATCAAAACCGATCACCGTATAAGCACCGTTAGAGGTAGGCGCTGCCTGGCCACCATTTCGGCTTGCTGCAACACCACGGTAGCGAACAATATGGTTCCAAACCGCTTCCAGGCCGTTTTCTGGTATCGGGAATGGGATACCAATAGCCGCGTTGACCAAACCGTTACCACCTTGAACTAACTCAGCTTCCGTAGCAATTTTCTGGGTAGCATCATAAAAATACTGTGGAAAAGATGCACTACGACGGGTTGGATACACATTCATCTTAAACGTGTCAGGATAAATATCAAAAAGCTGTATCATACCCGGGCTCAAAAACTGCCGATGATCTGCCACATTAGATTTATCAATGGTTAAAACAATTTCATCTGTGGCAAACGGGTCTATATGGTGGTCACCTGGGCTGTATCCTGCCGGTGGATTGGTGATACCACCAGTCCATGCCGGGATAGTACCATCAGCATTTCCAGCTTTCTCAGCACCAAGCGGTGTTAAATCACTTCCCAACCTGGCAGCTTGTTCTGGTGTTATCTTTGCCAGAGCGTTGCAACTGACAATTAGCGCAATCGCTGAAGACAATAGGGTGAGTTTTTTCATAATCGGCTCTCGTCCCTTAAATAGAGTATTTAATATTAAAAGATACAAAGTCACGGTCGGCAACATTATTAGTGGTACCTACTCCGCCCCAGAACCAATTGTACGACAGTTCAGCTGACCACTTGCTTAAGTAATCAAAACTTACTGCATAAGCCGCTGATTTGCGGTCTTCAACAAACATAAACAATGGGTCTGGAGTAATACCATTGACGTCATGCGAGAATACCAAACGCTGTGACATATTTACGCCGGCAAAGACGTTGTTGTAGTCTGCTTTGGCCAGAATACGATAACCCCAGGCTGAAGCCGTAGGAAACGGATTAGTTTCCGGGCCATCGGATAAACCGGTGTGTAAGCCAGGTGCCGGGCCATTTGTTCCAACCAACGGGCCACCGCTGCGATCTGTACCTGGACCATTTAAGCGTAATACGTCTTGTGAAGGCATGTCCTGAATTTGGATACCACCTACTTCTGCCAGCATAGTGAAGTTGTCAGCGGCCAGTAGACGGGTTGGTCCAAATAAGTGAGTAAAAGTCATTTGAGCTTGCAGGGTGTCACGTAAAATAAAGCCCTGAGCCGGATCACCTGGTTGAACCTTCACTCCAATTTCACGGCCAATCTGTGAGATCCCGGATAAATCAGGACGTAATCCTGCATTTGCCAGCTGCTCCGGCATACCTGCATACAGAATTTCAACATCATCAATTTGAAGTGGATCATCCTGGCGGTAAGCTATTTCACCAGCAACTGAGGTTGTGCCAACAGTCGTGTTGAAGCTGAAGCCATACAATTTGATATCTTCCGGATATTCCAGCTTACCTTTTGAGAATGCCAGTAAGTTATCAATATTATCAGCAGTTAAATTACCTGCCAGCTGCGCTAAATAACCAATATCCTGCTGAATTGCAGCGCCTCTGAAATCAGAAGCAACGCCAGAGATTACTGGTACCCGGCTGTGATAATTCATGTAGTAAAGCGCAAATTCAGTATCATTTAACGCCGGTGAGAAATATTCAATTTTCAGACCATACTGGCCACCATCTTCCGGTTCAATTCTGCCATCAGTTCCCGTTGGACGAAGCGCAACTTTGGTTGGATATGCCAGATAAAGCTGAGCGGCAGTAGCGGGATCCAGTTGACCGGCAGCAACAGCCGAACCGATACCATTTAAGTTTTGCAACAGATACGCCAGGTCAATGTCCGGGTTTCCAGAAAAACCTAATTGAATATTCTGACCATAACCGCCACGGCCAGCAAAATCGTTTGTCGAGAAATAGGTGCCTGGAGGTGGCAGGTAGCTTTCCTGCCAGGAATACTGATAAAACATTTCGGTCGACAGATTTTCAGTCCAGCCAACGGACAGCGTAACCATACCTGTTGGAATAAAGGCTTCTTTTAAATCTGCACCGGGTGCCCGCAGAATGCCGACATCTACCGGAGTAATATTAATACCATGTGGAATAAAGGTACTTTCACCCCAGCTAAGTACCTGGTTACCCACCCGCACCGTCACAGGGTTCATGCCGTCGTTAAACGAAAAGTTGCCATAAAGGTAGGCGTCTAAAACCCTGAAATCCTTACAGGCAAGCTCACTGGATTCTGAATCAGCGCAAGGGTCAACCTGCTGACCGCTTAACGGATTACTGTAAGCGAAATCACCATCGTTCATCGCAAAGTCGTAGAAATACATGAAACGGCCGAAAAAGCCGATATTATCTTTAGTGATTGATAATTCATGCAGACCTTTGAACAGGCTGGAGAACATATCACCGCGGTCAAAGTTAAGATTGCCTGCATCACCATTGCTTGAGTAACCACCAGGCTGAGCCCAGATGTCCGCTGGCTGATAAATTAAGTTAGTGGCCGCGTTATAGCCTGTCCAATCAAAACGTGGGTGGTTTACTTTTGCTATTGTATCCCAGTTACGCTCTTCAGTTCGGATACTGGCCCCATATGAAAAGGTTGAGTCAAATACAACCTGGAAATTGCCAACGTCAAAGGTTGCTGCTTGCGCAGGCACAACAGACAGTGCCAGTAGTGCAGATGCAACCCCTAAGGCTAACGGACTTTTATAAAAAGTATTAGGCCTTCTATTCATCTTGTGATCTCCCCCTGTCCCTGCAGGTATGTTTTGTCTTTTTAATTATTATGCTGAACCAACTGCTCGGAGCTCAGCTTGCATCACGGAAATAATTACATCATTTTAGGGTGTTAGCAAGGCCTCTCCTTGCGTATATCTGTTGATTTTTATTCATTTTTTATTAATTGCAGCATCTGCCTGATCGGATAATCGCACTTTCAGTTTAATCATTGACTTAAGCATGTTGAGACCACTTCATAAGCTAATGAAATTAAAGGTCAAACCAGATGAAACTGCAAAGCTTTGTTTTAATCCAATGTTTAAAGTATTAACTCTAATTAATTTTTTCTAACCGTTCAAAAGCCCCACTTTGGGTTAACGACAGCCTGAAGCGACCACGCAAACCCAAATCTGAAAAAAAAGGCTGGAAATGCTTTAATCCCAGCTGGATCCGCTCTCCACTATCGGCAGTGACAACCACATAGCGCAGCGAACCCTGGTAATAAAGCAGGCATTTATCCCTGGCCAGGAAAGCATTAAACAGAAATTGTCGCTTCATGGCAGACTTTTAGTAATTTTCTCATAAAGATCATTGCTTAACGATGGCTGCGTTGCCAATTGCTGCAATGCTGCCACCATATGGTCCCGCCGTTGATCGTTAAAACGTTTCCAGGCTAGCAAAGGGGTAATTAAACGCGCCGCGACCTGCGGGTTTATCACGTCCATCCTGCTGACGACGTCTGCCAGGCAACGATATCCATTACCGTCGGCACGATGAAATTGTTCCGCGTTGCGCATGCTAAAGGCACCGTACAACGCCCGAACCCGGTTAGGGTTCTTCCAGCTAAACAGCGGATGGTTACTCAGGGTATCTAAACTATCAAATACGTCATCGTTGGGATTACTGGCCAGCAAAGAAAAATATTTGTCCATAATCAGTACGTTTTGATGCCATTTCGCGGCGAAGTGTTGTGCAAGATCATTAAATCCGGCAATACCGGTTTGTTGCGCGGCAAAAAGCGCGGCCAGACTATCGGTCATGTTATCTGAATTATTATAGTGTTGGTTGAGCAGCACAGGACCATCACTGGTGAGAGCAAGATAACTTAAACAACAATTACGCAGCGCCCGGGCACCTGCTGCCTTCTCTGTATAATGGTAAGGTGCGGTTTCTGTCAGCTGATAACAGTTAAGCCACTCTTTAGCGAGCACACTTGCCAGTTGCAATTTAATCGTCTTCAGGCTGCTGAGGATGCCAGACACCGGTATATACTGATACTGCTCGGCCAGGGTATTAAAGTCAGGTAAAGATAATAACTCAGCCGTCAGAGCATGATCCGCCAACGGCTGGCGAAGCCACTGGCGCATTATAGTCAGCAACGCATCGGGTAATTCCAGCTGCGTGTCAGGTTGGGTTATTTTGTGCCTTATAAAGTCAGACCAGAATACCTGCATCGCATCCCACTTGGCAAAACCGTTGTTTGCTTTCTCAGCAATCAACAATAATTGGGATAACTGATAGTTTTGCTGCAGTTTTACTGGTGCAGAAAAATTCTCCCAGACAATTACCGGTTCACTGGCCAAATTGCTGAAACTAAAATGTTCAGTCGGCTCGCGCAGTGTAATAAGGTGTTGCTGATTCACTTTGCCATCATGACTTAATAATTGTAATTGCAATGGTATCAGCAATGCATGCTTATGCGGTTGTTGTTCGGTAGCTGTATGTTCCTGATTTACCACCAGATGCAGCGTGGCATCCTCAGCACTATAGCGTTGTTTTAGTGTTACCACCGGGGTGCCAGCCTGGCTATACCACCGCCTGAACTGAGTTAAATTTGTGTTATTAGCATCTTGCATCGCGTCAATAAAATCATCGCAGGTTACGGCCTGGCCATCGTGACGTTGTAAATAGAGCGCCAATCCTTTGTTAAAACCAGCCTGACCAAGCAGGGTTTGCAGCATCCGGATAACTTCAGCCCCTTTATCATAAACCGTTACGGTATAAAAGTTATTCATTTCAAGAACATGCTCAGGGCGGATCGGGTGTGCCATCGGTCCGGCGTCTTCGGCAAACTGAGCCGTACGGATCAGCTTTACCGCATCTATCCGGTTTAATGTTGCCGAGCCCATATCTGCGCTAAACTCCTGATCCCTGAATACCGTTAACCCTTCTTTTAGACTAAGCTGAAACCAGTCCCGACAGGTTACTCTGTTACCGGTCCAATTATGAAAATACTCATGGCCAATTATTGATTCAATATTGAAGTAATCTTTGTCTGTAGCAGTACTGTCATCCGCCAGTACATACTTACTGTTAAAAACATTGAGTCCTTTATTTTCCATCGCGCCCATATTAAAAAAATCAACTGCAACAATCATATAAATATCCAGATCGTATTCCAGATTGTAGCGTGTTTCATCCCAGCGCATTGCCCGTTTAAGTGCCGCCATCGCAAAATCACCTTTGGCCAGCTGCCCCGGCTCTACAAACAGCTGCAAGCTTACAAGCCGGCCGCTGGCAGTGGTGAAACTATCTGAAAGACAATCGAAGTTGCCGGCGACCAACGCAAACAAGTAACAGGGCTTGGCAAAGGGATCATGCCAGCTCACACGGGTGGTACCATCAGCCCGTTGCTCAGTAGCCACTTTATTACCATTGGCAAGCAAATAAGGATACTGACGCTGATCAGCAATTATATGGGTGGTATAGACTGACAACACATCAGGCCGGTCGGGATAAAACATGATTCGACGAAAACCCTCTGCTTCACATTGAGTACAAAACACATTATCGGCCAGATAAAGCCCTTCCAGCGCCGTATTTGCTGCCGGAGAAATCTCAGTAATTATCAGCAGAGCGAAATTGTCTGGAACTGCAAAGATAGAAAGATGATCGTCAGTAAGCTGATACTGTTCCGGACGCAGTTCAACGCCATCAAGCGCGATATATTTCAGGCTCAGCTGCTGACCATCCAGTATCAACGGCACTCCCGGGCACTGCTGCTTGATGTTCATCAACGCAGTAACCCGGGTAGCGTCAGGGGACAGTTCAAAGGTCAGCTCAATTTCAGGTATCAGAAAATCTGGCTGCCGATAATTGGCCAGGCTACGGCTGCTGCGGGCTGAATTACTGCTCATAATTTCTCCTTGAGACCTTTGGAATCCGCTGGTTCTGAGTTTGAAAAAGCCTGAAATAATTCAGGCTTCTGATTGTGCTAACTTTTTAAAATCTCTGTTTGCCGGGTGGTTGCCGGAGGTGATAACCGCAACACCTTTATACCGAGATAGGCATAAACGATCGACAGCAGTGGATTAATTAAGTTAAAGAATGCATAGAATGCATAATCAAGCGGACTTACCCCCAACACACTGTGCATATAAGCACCGCAGGTATTCCATGGTATCAGCGGGCTGGTGATCGTACCACCGTCTTCTAATGAGCGTGACAGATTTACCGGCGCCAAACCACGGCGTTTATATTCCTCTTTAAACATCCGTCCAGGCATTACTATTGACATGTATTGATCCGCAGTCAGTAAATTAGTAACGAAACATGTCGCAATAGTGCTGGTGATTAACGAACCTGTGCTGCTGGCAAAATAGAGAATTGACTCTACAAATTTACGCAATAATCCAATTTTCTCGATTGTTGCGCCAAACATCATGGCACAAAACACTAACCAGATCGTATTGAGCATACTTGCCATACCGCCGCCGCTCAGGAGCTCGTTCAGGTTGTTATCGCCGGTATCTACGGCAAACCCAGCATAAAAAGTATGCCATACTAATTTAAAAACACCGACAGTCGCAGGCAGACTGCTATCAATCAGGCGAGCCAATAACTCTTGCTGAAAAAACACTGCCCATAATGCGCCAAGTAACGCACCAATAAAAACGGTTGGAAAAGCAGGAACTTTCTTGATGGCCATTGCCAGCAACACCAGCAGCGGTACCAGAGAAACCAGGCTTATAGCAAACTGCTGCTTTAACACCAGACTAATTTGTTCGATACGGGCAAAATCAGCGGTAATGTCACTGTTAAAACCAATAATGGTAAACAATAACAGCGCCAGCACAAAGCTTGGCACGGTGGTCCAGAGCATATGTTGGATATGTTGAAAAAGTTCAGCTCCGGCGACTGCTGGCGCAAGGTTAGTAGTTTCGCTCAGTGGCGACAGCTTGTCACCAAAATAAGCACCTGACACAATGGCCCCGGCAGTAATTGCCGGCGATAACCCCAGCCCTGAGGCGACCCCGATTAGCGCGACACCAATGGTGGCTGCAGTCGTCCAGGAACTACCAATACTCATTGCCACAATACCGCAAAGCAAACAACTTGCGGCGTAAAACCAGCTTGGGCTTAATAATTGTAAACCATAGTAAATCAGTGTGGGAACAGTACCAGAGAGCATCCAGGTGCCTATCAGCGCGCCAACTGAAAGCAGTATAAGAACCGCCCCCAACGACAGTGATATGCCCGACACCATGGCGTTTTCCATGGCCTGCCATTTATAACCATTCTTTAAACCAATGATGACTGCTACCGCTGTTGCAATAAATAAGGCAATCTGGTTGGGCCCATATGAGGAGTCGTTGCCAAATAAATAAACCGATGCCGAAAGTAACACAATCAGGACGATAACCGGCAGCGCTGCATCCAGAAAACTGGGATGTTTTTCAGTCATTAGTGTAGCTCCAATTTAGCAAAGGCGCTTGCAGCGCCTTCTAATATTATTATGATGGAAGAGGCACCGCCTCAGAGCGAACGGTAAAACATCAGCAAAATGATCACCGGACAAACGAACTTGACATACCAAGGCCAAATCCGCCAGAACCAACTGTTGTCAGCCTGTGAATCACCTTTTTTCAGCTCAGCTAAAATGGAATTTCGGTTCCATACCCAGCCCGCAAAAATACACAGCATTAAGCCGAGCAGAGGTTGACTGTATTGTGTTGTCAGTGCAATCACAAAACCAAACAGCAATTCAAAGTTGCACAGAATAAGTACGCTTATTGCGAAAATAACAGCAGCGATGAGCCAAACTGCCCTGTTGCGCGCTACTTTGCGGTTTTCGACAACATATGAAACCGGTACTTCAAGCATTGAAATAGAAGACGTTAGTGCCGCTATCGACATGAGCAGGAAAAAAGCACAGGCTACAACTAATCCGACCGAGCCCATGGTGGCAAACAAAGAAGGCAATACCGTAAATATTAACGTGTCTTCAGCCAGTAACTGGCCATTTGCGCCAAAGATTTCAACGCCATTATGTAACGCGACATACATTGCCGGAATAATCAGTAAGCCAGCCAGAACCGCCACGCCAATATCGACTAGCGCGACAGATGCACCTAATTTAGGCATGTTTTCTTTGTGGCTGACATAGGAGCCGTATATCAGCATTGTGCCAACGCCCAATGACATGGAGAAAAAGGCCTGGCCCATCGCACTTATCAGTAAGTCCGGATTAAGTACTTCTTTGAAGTCAGGAAGAAGATAAACTTTCAAACCATCCATAGCGCCGTCCTGAGTCATCACATACCCAAACAGCAACAGCATCAACACAAATAAGGTTGGCATTAACCGCACAGACCAACGTTCAATACCATTAACCACCCCACCGCTGACGATGCCGACAGTTAACAACATAAAGATGCCACAGAACAAAATATTTCGAGGTAATGAAGACGCTACCAGCCATCCTGCCAGTTGCTCAAGCCCGGCCAGACTGGCTAGCGCTTCCAGGGTATAAGACAGCATCCAGCCGCCGACAATACCGTAGAACGCCAAGATTAAAGAGACGGTGGCAATACCCCACATTCCGACAATACGTCCGGAACGACCTTTAGAAACCGAGCCAAGAGCATCAACTACATTCGACTCGGTCGCCCGACCAATTAATAATTCAGCCATCAGCACCGGGTACGCCAGAACAAACGCCAGCACCAGATACATCAGAACAAAAGCGGCTCCGCCGTTACTGGCCACCTGAGACGGAAATCCCCAGACGTTGCCTAACCCCACTGCAGACCCGGACGCTGCCAGAATAAATCCAAGCCGCGACGAAAACACACCCCTAGTTGTCATAATTAACCTTTATAATTATTTTTATATTTGGCTGAGCCTAACAAAAAGCGGTAATAAATACCGCTTTTAAATTGCTATTTACGCCTTGTTTTTATTTCTTAGCCATCCGGCTTATTCTTAATAAATCAGCCGTTATATTTGCCGCTTCTTCAAGAAATGGGTCCAGTTCAGTGATCATCTCAGGCGCATCATCAACAGACTGCACTTTTTCAAGTTCAAATCTGACCAGCCGCTCGTTAACCCGGGCAAGTTGATCCGCTTTATCTTTATCACGTTCGCTGATCCGAACAGATTCTTTCAAAGACACTGTTTTGTCATTCTGGCGCTGCTGATAGTCTTTTATATCCTGCAACATATAATCAAACTCAGTCTCCTTGCTAATTCGCTGCTGATGTTTCTCAAGCAATACCGGCACTACTGCCTGAATATCATTAACACTGGCGTATTTAGCAGGATTAATCGAATCCCATGGCAACGCGTGCTGCTCTTTGCTTTCGCCCCACTCTGCAGGATCAATAGCGGTAGGAAAATGAATATCCGGTATTACTCCCTGATGCTGAGTACTGCCACCGTTAATGCGGTAAAACTTAGCAATTGTATATTGTACGCTGCCCAGCGGTTCTTCAAACATATCGTAAATACGACCTAAACCACGGTGTTGTTGTACAGTACCCTTACCAAAGGTTTGTTCACCGACGATAATCGCCCGGCCATAATCTTGCATCGCTGCAGCAAAAATCTCTGACGCTGATGCGCTGTAGCGGTCAACCAAGACAGTTAATGGGCCATCGTAATAACTTACCCCATCCGTATCCGGAGATTCCGTTACTTTGCCATCTCCCTGACGAATTTGTACTACCGGGCCCCGGTCGATGAATAAGCCGGTGAGCAGCGTCGCTTCCTGCAGCGAACCACCGCCATTGCCACGTAAATCGATGATAATGCCATCAACCTGCTTTTGTTTTAATTCGACCAACAGCTTTTTAACATCTTCAGCCAGATTATTGTAAAAACCCGGGATGCTGATCACACCGATGTTCTGATCGAGCTCGTTTAGTTTAGGATCTAACACTTCAGCTTTGGCAGCACGGTCTTCTAACCGTATTTTATCCCGGACAATAGTGATTACATCCGCTTTGTTGCCAGCAATATCACTACCACCCAGCACCTGTAATCTGACCGTGCTTCCTTTGGGTCCCTTAATTAAGTCAACAACATCATCCAGTCGCCAACCAATAACATCAACAAAGTCGTCACTGTCCTGAGCAACGCCAATAATCTTGTCTTTGGGCTTTAATTTCTGAGTCTGATCCGCTGGTCCACCAGGTACCAGACTTTGAATGACGGTATAATCTTCGTCAGCTCTTAGCACGGCACCAATGCCCTCAAGTGACAAGTTCATCTCTTGCTGGAATCGATCAGCATTGCGTGGGGACAGATAAGAGGTATGCGCTTCAATCGCCCGGCCAAACGAATTCATCACAAGCTGAAACACATCTTCACTGTTTGTCTGGCTCAACCGCTTCTGGCTGTTCCGGTAACGTTTGGTCAGGATCTCTCTGATTTCATCGTCTGCTTTACCCGTCAGCTTTAAATTAAGCGCATCAAACTTGACCCGTTGCCGCCATATTTCGTTTAGCTCAGCTTGATCTGCAGGCCACTGCACGTCTTCTCTATCGTATTGATAACTATCATCTTTGCTAAAATCAAACTCTTGTGAAAGCAAACCAATAGCAAAATCAAACCGCTCTGCCCTGCGTTGCATCGTATGATTAAACATGTCAAAAGCAAAATTCAAATTGCCTTTGTTTAAACCGTCATCAAATTCATCACGAAAGCGTGAAAATGTATCAACATCGGACTGAAGAAGTACGTTTCGGTAATAATCCAGATTTTTAAGATACATATCAAAAATGCGACCTGACAACTCATCGTCAAGTTGCATCGGTACATAGTGACTACGGGTAAACAGCGCGGTTATCCTTTTACTGGCTGTAGCATGATGGGAAGCCTGGGCCACAACTGGCAGCACCAGATCGTCTTCAGATTTGCCTGGTTCGGCTTGCACAGCCAAAGCCAACATTAAACTTGCCGCTAAAATGGATAATTTCTTCATAAGCTACTCTGCGTTAATCAGGCCTGATACAAACTGTCCCGCCGGGTTTTGACTACCATCCCGGACGAAAGCTGCACCGTTACATCATCTTTATGCACTTCAAGCACGGTTGCTATCATTGGAGACTGGCCTAACTTAACCAATACACTAGCACCTACTTTCAGTTGCTCATCTGCTATTGCCTCTAAAGCCGTTTCTTTGGCTACCGCAGGGGTAGTTTTAGTCACTGCTTTACTGCTTAGCTTAGTGCTGTTAGAGCTACTATTTGTCGATTTGTTCGGCTTTTTTTTGTAAGCAGGTTTGTCGCTAGCGGGTTTCGCCTTGGCTTTCTGCTCTGCGATGCGCGCCTTACGTATTTCGGCTGCTTTATTTTTACTCTCAGTCAGGGTATTTAGGGCATGATCAGCTTGCTGTTGATCAATTTGCTCACCTGCTTCGCCTTCCAGATTTACGCGGGAAACGCCGGGCTGGATCGCTTCCAGATACCGCCAACTGGACGTATAAACCCGTAGTGCCTGGCGTAATTGCGTTTTACTTACCAGGCTATCCTGCTCGAGCCTGGCGGCAAGATCTTGAAAAATGCCTATTTTAAGTGGCTTTACCTGCCCCTTGACACTAAAGCATAAAGGAAATTGTTGGGCCAGATATGCCAAGACTTCTTTAACATTAGTCAGTTTATTAACGTCACGCTCGTTGGCCGACGTTTCTTCTGCTGTCGAAGTATTCCGGGCTGTATTTAACGCTTCAGTGGAGGTTGTCATTAAAATTTACTCTTCTTCATCATCTGCATTAACATCCGCATCTGCTGCATCTGCAGCGTCCGCATCATCAATGCCCAATTCAATTTGTTGTCGCATAAATACCAAAGCCCAACCGGTCAGTTCATGCTCATCAACGTCCAGCAATAAGGTATCAGTTCCTAATTGCTGCCACAGTTGAGGCATTATCTTTTCTATCTGCTCAGTGGCAAGATCATCGGGCAAGGCGTCCCAGACAGCATGAATAATACTGTTAATCTTATCGGTTACCAGTTCTTCTTCGCCATCCCAGTCACCAACTTCAGACTCATTCAATAAGTAATCCTGAACTGTCAGTGCGTCCTTCATTGCGTTTCGGTCAGCCGTTGTTCAAGCAATTTGACCAACGTCTCCAAATGTTGCTGATCACAACTATCAAACCGTGACAGCAGTGGACTATCGATATCCAGTACCGCAATGATTTTCTGCTGAAAACGCACAGGTAACACAATTTCTGAGTTGCTGGCGGAGTCACAGGCAATATGGCCAGCAAATTGGTGTACGTCTTCAACCAACTGGACCTGACCAGTAGCAACTGCAGTACCACACACCCCTTTACCAACAGGGATCCGCACACATGCTACCTGGCCTTGAAAAGGCCCGAGCACTAGCTCATCATTGCGCATTATATAAAAGCCAGCCCAATTTAAATCAGGCAGGCTGTTGTATAACAACGCGCTAAGGTTGGCCATATTGGCAATAACATCGGTTTCGTCGGCAATGAGCGCCTGAGCTTGCTGTAGCAGCAAGCCGTATTGACTGTTTTTTTCGCTAGACATCGATTTGCGGTTTCTGTTTACCAAATATCAAAGGCATTACATTACTTGGTTTGCAGGTTAATTTAAACCTTTTTAATGTGAAAGACTGCCCATAGCAGCATGAATTCTGCAAGCAGATGAAGAAACTGGCTATAAATCACGCAAACTGTGGCATCAACCGCTAAATTGCATTGGGTTCGCCGGATAATAACAAGCGCTGGTCTGGGGCTGGTGCTCGAAAAATCGGGTGTCCTTATAAGGTAACTTCATAAAGCCACCTACTCCCTCGCCAGTGATCAACGGAACTTTGCTCAGAATGCTGGCTAATAAAGACGAAAATTCTGGTTCGGCTGTGCTATCTAACAACCGGTAGTAGCTATGAACTTTCATGTAAAGTGAGGTAACCTCAAAAATAATACAACCGGTATGCCGGAGCAGGTTTAGCTGGGCAATATCGTCCATGATTGCTTCAGGCAAAACGAGTTGCTCGTCCGGATCCTTTCCATCTTCAAAATAGGAGTGTTGTTTACTGGCTTCATCCTGGCTGGCTATCGGCGCCCTCTGGTAAGGGATCCGGGCATTTATGGGCACGATAAAAGGCTGACCGGTGGATTCACGACTAATATGAATGGTATTGCGGGCATCAAATAGACAGGCTTTAAAAACACCGAGTTTGCCAATAGCGCGGCCCAGAATAACCACATTATTGACCGCATGACTGAACGCCACTTTCAGACTTTCGTTATACAAATTTAAACTGGAATCAATATAAACTCCGTCGGCCTGCCAGTGAATGGCCAGGCCGCCGACGACAGGGTAACGAGCCAGCCGGCCCACAGCAGCAATAAAGGCTTTCTCAGTCTCGCCCATCCCTTCCAGGTAATTCTTGTAGTAACGTTCTAATTGCACATCATCAACATAATGTAAGTCGGCATCTTCCTGATGCTCCCGTAAAAACGATTTTCTCGATGAATAGACAACGGTATCCAGCTCTTGCTTTTGAGCGCTACACCAGACGGGTAGCAGCGCATCGTCTGGCAATATTGGCAATGGCGGTAGCACCAGTTGGATAAGTTGGGGCATTCTGGCTATAAAATAATCACCTGCCTGCTGGCGCAATTTCTGATCGTCTGCCAGCATGCTGTCCAGCATAGTGGCAAACTCCACGGGTAAGCCTAAACTTCGGGCAGGTATCGCTAAACGGCCAAAACGACAAGATTGTGCCGATGCCAGAGCATAAAGCGTACTGGCAATGCCCTGCTCATCAAATCGCGGACTGGAAAGTGCCCCGGTTCGTTGCTCCGGACCAATGAAATAGACATCACCCATCCTGGCGTTAGAATGCTGTAAGTCAGCTGACATAAGCTGCATCACATTATTTTCCAGGTACTGTCCCTGACTATCTAACTGAGCATGCACAGACGAGCCCCAGTCTATTAAACTAATTTTGCCGGTCTGCTCATCAAATACCAGATTAGAAGGCTTAATATCGCCATGCACTATCGGCGCTGCATTGCCATTAATCTGTTGCTGACGCAAAAAAAGCAGTAACTCAGCCAGTTGACCAGCGATATCGATCAATAACCGCACGGGTAAACGCCCTACTTTGAGGCTGTATTGCTCCAAATCCAGGCCAGTCGCCCTGCCCATCATTAAGATGCCCTGCTTTCTAACTACCTGATACGTCACATAAGCCGGCACCGCCGGATGGTTAACGAGTGACAACATGTAAGCTTCGTCAGCCAGGCGCTCCTGAATATGCGGCGCTAAATTTATCCTTGAAAATTTAAACACATAAGAAACATCGTCCTGACCCAAACCAGCAAATGCAAAGCCATAGGCACCTTTGCCGATCAGCTCTATCTGGCGATACCCCAGTTTCTCCAGCTCTTCAATACAAAGCGCAACCCAGTCCTTGAGCTTTTTAGCATCATTGGCATTGAGTAAATAGACAGATTGCTCTTCCGGAATATAGAAGTTTCGCAGTGGGATCTTTTCGGCTTTATCCGGCATGCCATTCCTGTTAATTCTGATAAATCGCTTTTGTTATGCCATAACACAACGTTGCTGTGCCCAACGTCGCAGGCTGCTAATCCGTTCAGCCATCACAACTGACAACGGTTGGGTTTCATTCAGCTCAGCCAGTAAATGATCTTGGCTAAAACCGCCACCGTCGGTATGCATCCGATAACTGGCGCTTACCACGGCCTGCTCCAGCTCTGCACCTGAAAATCCCTGGGCCAGCGCAACGCACTGATCAAGCTCTGCATCGCTCAGGTTTAACTGCCGCCGCTGCAGATGTAACGCCAGCAGCGCCTTAATTTGTCCGCTGTCAGGTAGATCCACAAAAAATATTTCATCAAACCTGCCTTTTCGTAATAATTCTGGCGCCAGGATGTCGATGTTATTTGCCGTGGCAACCAGAAATACCGGTTTGTTCCGCTCTGCCATCCAGGTTAACAGAGTTCCCAGGATCCGTCGGGTAACGCCATTGTCGTTATCACCACCTGCCAAGCCCTTTTCTATTTCATCAATCCATAGCACACAAGGAGCCATTGCATCAGCCTGCGCCAGCGCCTGACTAAGGTTCTTTTCAGTTTCACCAATATACTTATTATACAGTGCAGCCATATCCAACCGTAACAGCGGGATCGCCCAGGCGCCAGCAATTGCTTTTGCAGTCAAACTTTTACCGCTTCCCTGCACCCCGGTTAATAAAATGCCTTTTGGTGTATCCATGCCATTCTGCCGAAATGCGTGCTGACGTTGCAACAGCCAACGTTTTAAATTTGTCAGACCGATAACGTCATCCAGATTTTTGGTATCGACTATCTGACTCAGGGTTCCGCCACTTTGCAACATAGAGAGCCTGGCCTGATTAATTCGCGGCAGGTCGGCGGCCGTTATCGCTCCATCATCCGCTACGGCTTTGTAGGCGAGGCGTCTGGCTTCATCAAACGTCAACCCCACTAAATTGTGAACTAATGCACTGACATCTGCCGGCGCCATCTCTACCAACTGGCCATGCTCGCGGCTGTATTTATCAGCGGCTTCACCAATCATTTGTCTGATCTGCTGCTCGCCTGGCAGTGACAGCTGAAAACGGTAGCTTAAGCGTGCCAGTTCCGGCGGTGTATCTAGTGCATAACTCAACAAAATCAACGTATGCCCCAGGCGTTCATGTGCTTGGGCAATTTCTTTAATAAACCGGATGTGACGAGGTTCATTTAAAAACGGATGAAAGTCACACAACACGTAAATTCCCGGCACGCGGGTGCCTTTAATTTGTGCCAGCAACTGAGCGGGTTCGATATTGAACGCTTGCGGACTGCTCTCCCGGTCGGTTCGTTGCAATCCGTCCGTAATGGTCCATTGAAACACCGGACGCATTAAGTTAACGGCCAGACGTTTAATCAATGCCAGTGCCCGCAACTCTTCATAAGTTTCAATAAGAATAAGGGGGCTCTTTGCCTGCACTAACACCCTCAAGTCTTCAAATTCGTACATTTCAATCCTTGTGCCGCTCGATGCGTCAACCATAAAAAAACCCACTGCTATCGTGGGTTTTTATCAGAAACGCTTAAGCTTGCCAACTGCTTAAATCATGTTAACCAGCATCGAGGTTGGCTGTTCCAGATACTGTTTCCACAAATTGGTAAAACGAGCTATCGTGCCGCCATCGATGATCCGGTGATCGCCTGACCAGCTTATCTGCATCAGTTGTCTGGCTTCCACTTCACCTTTGGCATTAAAGCGCGGCAGGTTTTGCACCTTACCCAACGCCACTATTGCCACTTCCGGTTTATTAATGATCGGGGTGGCGACAGTACCGCCAATCGCACCAATATTAGAAATCGTAATAGTACCGCCTTTCAGGTCAGCCGGGCTAACCCGACCTTCCCGGGCAGAATCTGTTAAACGGCCAAGATCGCGGGCAATATCCACAATCGATTTCGCCTGACAACCTTTAACGTTTGGCACCAGTAAGCCCACTTTTGAGTCAACCGCTACCCCAATGTTATGCTCACTGAAATAGCGCAATTCAGTGCAATCGCTGTTGGGCTGGCTGTTCATAACCGGAAAGTCTTTAATCGCCAGTGACAGGGCCTTCATAAAAAATGGCATCATGGTCAGCTTCACGCCTTGCTTAGCATAACTGTCTTTCAGGCTTAATCGCAGGGCGATAAGCTCAGTTAAGTCAATCTCCTCGCAGTAGGTAAAGTGCGGAATAGTCGCCACTGAATCGGCCATCTGCCGCGCCATTGCCGCCTTGATACCTTTAATAGGCTCAACTCTGTCTGCAGATTGGGCGGGGCCCTGAACCGGCGCAGCGGTTCTGGCGTCAGATTGAGTTTTGGCTTTGCCTGCGGCTGCCGGCTTATTGGTACCTTCAGCAAAAGCCTTAACATCTTCTTTGTAAACCCGGCCTTTATCACCCGAGCCCTGTACCTTTGCCAGGTCAATACTTAGTTCACGGGCCAGTCTGCGTACCGCCGGGCTGGCCAATGCCTTACCGCTACTCACTGCAGTAGTATTATCAGGCTTTGCCAGCTCAGCTTTGTTCTGCCCGGCACTTTCAGCTTGTGCCGCACCAGCCGGTGCGGTTGCAGCTTGTGAAGCGCCAGCCGTTATTTCGCCGCTTACCTGCATCGCAAATAACGGCGAGTGTACTTTGGCAATATCGCCTTTGGCGTAATACAATTTACTGACCACACCGGAGTATTTCGCTGGAATTTGCACCAGCGCTTTATCAGTCATCACGTCACAAACCGGTTGATCTTCGACAATGGTGTCGCCTTCAGCAACCAGCCAATCGACAATTTCACACTCAACAATACCTTCGCCAATATCCGGCAGAATAAAGTCTTCACTGCGGCTGCCGGAAGCATCTGCACTGGTGCCGCTTTGAGCTGGCGCCGTTGCGGCTTGTGCTTTAGCCGCGGCCGGAGTTGCTTCGTTGGCTGCTGCGCCGCCGGCAATTTCCATTTCAAATAACGGTGCATGCACCTTGGCTATTTCACCTTTGGCGTAATACAGTTTGCTGACCACACCGTTGTGCACCGCCGGGATTTGTACCAGCGCTTTATCGGTCATCACATCACAAACCGGCTGATCTTCTTTAATGGTGTCACCTTCGCTAACCAGCCATTCCACAATTTCGCACTCGACAATACCTTCGCCAATATCCGGCAGTATAAAATCCTGTTTCATGCCATCTCCTTAGAAATTAACCGAGCGCATAATGGCTTCGTAGGTTTTAAGATGATCGGCCACATATTCTTTTTCCAGTGCCAGCGGGTACGGCGTATCTAATCCACAAACCCTTTCTATTGGACTTTCCAGATGCAGGAAACACATTTGTTGAATGGTAGCGGCAATTTCACCAGCGAAACCACCAGTTAACGGTGCTTCATGGTTAATTACCAGCCGGCCGGTTTTTTTAACTGAAGCAGCCACGGTATCAGCATCCCACGGCAAAATGCTCCGTAGGTCGATAACTTCACACGAGACACCTTGCTCTTGTGCCATCGCCACGGCCTTATCAACAATTTCCATCTGTGCGCCCCAGGCTAAAACAGTCACGTCTTTCCCCTGCTGCACCACATCTGCTTTGCCTAATTCGATTTCATAATAGTCTTCGGGCACTTCACCGGTTGACGCCCGGTACAATTTTTTCGGTTCAAAAAATATCACCGGATCCGGACTGGCAATTGAGGCCAGCAACAAACCTTTTGCCTGATACGGGTCACGCGGGATCACCACTTTTAAACCCGGGGTATGGGCAAAGTAGGCTTCAGGTGACTGGCTGTGATAATGACCACCCGCGATGCCACCGCCGTATGGGCTGCGAAACACCAAACCGCCAACATTAAACTCATTACCTGAACGGTAGCGGAACTTGGCTGTTTCATTAACGATTTGATCAAACGCCGGGAATATGTAATCGGCAAACTGAATTTCCGCTACCGGCTTCATACCTTGTGCTGCCATACCATTGGCAAAACCGGCGATACCCTGCTCAGTTAATGGAGTGTTGAAACAACGGGCTTTGCCGTATTTTTCCTGCAATTTGCTGGTTGCCCGGAAAACACCGCCAAAATGACCAACGTCTTCCCCAAAACATACTACTGAATCATCTTTAGCCATGGCGATATCAAGCGCATTATTAATCGCTTGCAGCATATTCATTTTTGCCATTAGTCCATTCTCCCCGACGTCACCGGATAAGCATCCGGGTATTTTCTGATATGTTGTTTTAGTTCATCTAATTGTTGTTGTAACGCCGGGATCGGTTGTTGATACACATCAGAAATCAAATGTTCTATTCCAGGTTTTGCTACTTTTTCAGCAACTTTTAATGCATCCAGAATTTCACCACGCAACTTTTCAATTTTTGCTTTGTCAGCCTCTTCGTCCAGCCAACCCTGTTTTACCAACCATAAACGAAAACGCGATATAGGATCGGTTTTGCGCCACAACTCTTCTTCTTCTTTTGAACGGTAGCCACTTGGGTCATCTGAAGACGAATGGGCGCCTAAACGATAAGCCATCGCTTCAATTAACACGGGTTCGTTGTGCTCAAGCGCGAATTCACGGGCCATTTTTGTCGCCTGGTACACGGCAAGAATATCAGCACCATCTACGCGCAGCGCTTTCATACCATAACCCACTGCCCGACACGCAATACCATCACCGACAAACTGCTCATTGGCAGGAGTCGAAATGGCATAACCATTATTGCGGCAAAAAAACAATACCGGAGCTTTATGTACTGCTGCCATATTCAGACCAGCATGGAAATCGCCTTCTGATGCGGCACCTTCGCCAAAGTAACAAATGGTGGTTTTATTCAAGCCACGCAGTTTCTGGGCATACGCGTAACCGCTGGCCTGCGGGATCTGAGTACCAAGGGGTGACGATATGGTCATATAGTAAATGTCTTTACTGCCATAATGCACGGGCATCTGCCGGCCTTTTCCCAAATCTTTTTCATTGGAAAAAAGCTGGTTCATAAACTGTTCCAGGCTGAAACCGCGATAGCGCAGTGCGCCTTGTTCACGGTATTGCGCCATTATCATATCTTGCTCATCCAGGGCGGCAGCACTACCTACCGTAGTTGCCTCTTCTCCCAGACACTGCATGTAAAAACTGATCCGGCCCTGGCGCTGCGCTGCCAGCATCCGCTCATCCAGTACCCGGGTAAACACCATGGTGTCATACATTTTCAGGGCGGTTTCTTGATCCAGAGTCGGTTTATCGGCACCATCGTAAAGGTTGCCATCGTCTTTAAGAATTCGCAGAGTGGGAATCTTTAACGCATCACCGGCAGTAAAAGCTGCATTATGCACCGTGGTGATGGTGGCATTATTTGGGTTGGTCATAGCTATCTCTTGGGTTGTGGACACGCTGTCGATTATGGTTATTTGCCGGGAACTTTACCTTTACGTAAACTGCATTGCAACCGTGCTCTGGCACAAAAAAACCTGACCGCCGGCTAAGCTGTCAGGTTATATTTACTGTTTGCCAGGCAGTTCATTGGCCTTGCAGCACGGTTTTATTGCAGATTATCCATCACACTGCAGGGTACCACCATCAGCATTGCCCGCTGACCCACCGCGACATTAGCATTTGGAAATATCAATGCTTCACCTTGTTGCTCAACCCGATATTCAGTATCACCATCTGTTGCTAACAGAGTGCCGGGCGGATAACTGGTAAAGTTTTCAATATCGTCAGCAAAATGTAATTTAAAGTCCTGAGTCTGTTTGATAATAGAGCGATACACTTGGTACATATTGAACTGACTATGATCAAACAAACCAGATTTAACCGGCTCATTACGAATTAACGCTCGCAAACTGGTATCCGCCCCGGCAAAACGGTCCATATCGTTCTGGCCAAATGGCTTCACCTTACCAAGTTCAATGGTAAATGAATTTGCGCCATGCTCATTGGCAGCATAATAGCTAAAAGTACTGGCCGGTGTTTGCATCAGCAGCACCGTATACACATCACAGGCTGCTAAAAATGCAAACTCAGCCTGGCGCCAGGGCTTACCATGTAAATAGGGATACACTGCAAACTTTTCAAAACGCGATCCGCGAATCGCGGTATGCAAGTCATATAAACTACGGTTATGCGTTACAGGCTTGGTTACGGGTAACCTTTGATAGAACTGACTAACATACTGCTCCAGCCTTTTTGCACGCTGTCTTTCAGCATTAATTAAACCCGCGCCTTTGCTATGATATCCAGAGAACAGTCGGTTGAGGTTTTCATCAATTTCCCGCTTTCCGGCATTAATTGCCGGGGGGTTGCCAAACAATACCAGCAAGCGGACTTTGACGGCTAACTGCTCAGTCAGTATGTCCTTTACTATCGCAGCACAAATTTCAATGGGTGCCGTTTCGTTACCATGAACACCGCATGACAACACCACATCTTCCGTTGTTTCACCGGCAGGCTCGAAGCTTATTACCCCACTATCCCATACCTTAACCTGAATACCGTTAGATAAAGTAAAACCGAATGGTGCTAAGCCATCTGGATTATCCAGGGTAAGCTGTAGAAAATCATCAGCAGGTATTAGTTGCTGTGCCATATATTGTCACTCCTTACACTTGGCAGTTGCAGCGTGTGCTTTTTCTCTACTGTTATTGATCAGTTTTCTGATATTCGACCACCTGATTGCGGCCCCGGCTTTTCGCTTCATACATGGCCTTGTCAGCATCAGCCAATAGCAGCTTGATATCATATCCGCTGACATTACTGCCACTGACACCAAAGCTGGCACTCAGGCTGAATTGATGTTCAGTACTATTGCAATCAATACTGGTAATGGCATCCCGGCATATCTCGGCAAGTAAGGTTGCTTTATCTAATTCACAACCAGGCATCATAATAGCAAATTCTTCACCACCAATCCGACCAAATATGTCGTTGGATCGCATAAACTGCTTACATGCCTGCACTATCTGCTGCAGTGCCCAGTCTCCGGTAGCATGGCCAAACTGGTCATTAATGGTTTTAAAGTGATCAAGGTCAAACAAGATCATCGCCAGCGGCAAGTGTTTGGCCTGACAATACTTTAATGCCTGCTTGGCCTGATTATTAAAATGGTAGCGGTTACTGATACCGGTCAGTTGGTCAAACTCTGCCATTAATTTAAAACGCCTACGGCCAGTCAGACCGCGGTATGCCAGCAGCAGGGCAATTCCGCCAATTAACGCAGCTAACAGCAGCAGTAAACGACTGTTTTTTACCTCTTCCTGATAAATGCTTTGTTGTAAAAACAACAGTTCGTTATCTCTGTCCAGTAAGTTAATCCGCTGGTTTTTTAATTCAATCTCAGATTTAACCGTATGATAAGCCGCTTGCTGCTTCGCTTTACCGGCGTTAAACTCTTCTTCTACCTGATACTGTTGTTCCAGATACTGCAAAGCCATCGCATAATTTTTTTGCTGCTTCGCAATCTGGTATAAGGTGGCATAAGCGTCGACCAGCGCAACGTTATTTGGACTGCTTTTAGCCACAAGTAACGCCTCAGTCGATAACATAGCAGCCTGCTGCACGTTACCAAGCTGCAGCTGAGCTTGTGCCGCGCGAACTGACACTTGCGATATCAGCATTGGATAATGTGTTTGTTCTATCTGCGTAATGTATTGCTGATAAATAGCCAACGTTTTAGCGGGTTCATTATTTTTCAAGAAATACTGCATCAAATGGTGTCTGGCAATATTAGCAGGAATGAATTCTCTGGCCGCCACACATTCATCTACCACAGTATTTGTTTCATTTTCGGTAGCAATACTGTCAGTGTGTTTAAATTTTGCTTCAAGTGCAATAACGTTGATCCGACACGCTAATTTAGGGGATATCGAATTAAAATCAATGTAGCGCAAATATAATAGCGATAAATCATAACGCTCGAGCTGGTTATAAGTAAACATAACTAAAACAATAACCTGCGCCATTAACACCGGGTCAGTAATCGCAGATATAGAATTGGTTAACTGCTCAAAGTGGGAAAATGCCAGCTTATGGTTATTTGACAATAGTAAGACATTAACAGCCAACATCCGGGCTTTAATAATCATTGTCGAATCTGAGGAGACATCCAGTAATTGAGTCAGTAGCGGCAATACCCCATCATATTGCCCCAGCAGAGCCTGTTCATAAGCATTTAGCAACATTAAATACTCAATATCCGCAGTTTCAGATAAAGGTAATTGCCTTAGCCTGGCTAATCCGGCTTTAAACTGCGATTGATCTTCCAGTCTAATATTGTCCAGGTAGGTTAACTGTTGTCGAATAGTTAGATTTTGCTCAGCTGCAGGACTCTTTGCCAATATTGCAGGCTCGTTTGCAAAACCTGCAGGTACAATAACCAGCAGGCTTAGCAACAGCACAGCGCCAACCATAATAATTTTCATCCGCTCAGTCTGCTGTGTTTTACTTCTCTTTTAATTAAACCACCCGCTTAATTTCAGGCTCTGCAGGTTCGGGTGTATCTTCCGGCTGCTTTGCGGGTTCATCGTCAGGCTTCGGTTCTTCAGCTGGTAAGATCATACAGACAATTTTATTATTGGCATGCAGCAGTTGTGCTAATTTAATATCGTCATGCTGACATATTGCCTGCTGGATTGCCGGGTCGAAATTTAACGGGTTAACAACCTGTTCCAGTTGAGTATCTGCCAGATGGCGCAGCGTCGCATCCTCTCCCAACCGTTGTAACAACTGTAATACATTACTATTCATGCTGAACGTCCTGAAATCGTTATCTTAGTTATTATTTTTGCAATTTATAGTCATTGCTGTTCTCACAATACACAAAGCCAAGGCCGCTAACCAGCTTTTTTGCGGCCAGATTGTCACTAGCAATATTACATACGATGTTATTTACGACGCTCAGTTGAGACAGCGTCTGAAACAAGCCAGTTAAGGCTTCGTGAGCCAGTCTTTTGCGCTGAACAGCAGGCAACAGCATAATGCCAACCTCTGCGGTAACGGTGACAGAATCGGCTGTTGCATCGTCCGCTTTGAAGGTGACAGCCATTAGTCCGACCGCTGTCTCGGCTGGCCGTGCGGCAATAACCATATAAAGCCGGCTTTCCACTGCCATCTCGCTCAATGCTCCATTGTTATGGTGCAGCGCCGCGGCAAAACTGGTGTTTAGCTGGGCATCCGTTAATGGCTCAGCAATCCATTGCATTACCTCTTTACTACTATAAAGTTGCCAGTAAAGCGTTTGATCAGATGCCACCATTCTTCGTACCCGCAACAACGGCGTGTCAAAACAAACGCTATGGTTAAGCAGATTACTGATAGTTGGCATCATCAGCCTGCAGCGCGGCGAGTTTGTCCAGCATTTGCTGGTTGGCGACCATTTTAGTCGCCGGCGGGATCACCAGGGTCGTTTTAGGATCCATTTCGGCATTCACCAGCTCAGCCAGCGCCAAAGTTGTGATCCGCGGCTGCTGAATGGGTAAGGTTACCGCTTCATACAATATTACCTGATGGTTTAACGGATAATATTCCGCTAACAAGTCGATAAGTAACTGCCGGTAACGGCCATCCGTGCCACGCTTAGCCAGGCTGCGATCCCCCGCCACCCCAACCTGCCATAAAATAAGATATGCTGCGGTATCAATACAACGTTTATAAAACATAAACTGGCTGGTTTCAAAATGCTGGCAGCCATAGGTGCCAGGGTCTATTGCTAAATCGGCTATCAGGCAGTCCTCTGCCGAAATGCCTGGCTCCATATGGGCGGCAAAGCCTTCAGCTTTCGCCTCGGCAATCGCTTTATGCGGTACCCAGGCAAATACCCCTGGATGACCGTAAAACGCCCCCACTACTCTTTTATTAAGCCTTACCTCGCTTAATATCGCCGCGACCATTTGCTGATAGCTAAGCATCCGCGACACCCCGGTCTGATAATAAGGCTGCAACGAGCGAACATCGTTATTCATCTCGCCTACCCATTGTTCCGTAATGCCGTCAGCGACTAACAAAAATACCACATCGGCTTGTTCAATATAGCTGCGACTTAATGGACTAATATGCGAGCCTAATGTCATACCGGTACCGACACAAACTAAACTGCCTGTTTGCTGCACGTGTTTCTCCACTTTCGCTTTTATTTTAAATTTTGCTCGGTTGCCGCTGCAGCCTCATCAATAGCACGTAATCCCTGCTCATTGAAAAAGCTAAAATCAATGCTGCTGACATCGCTGTGCCACAATCTTATTACTTCCAGAAACTCCGGATCTTGCCTGATTTGCGGCATGACTTTATTTATCCTTGATATTTGTTCCTTGCCCCAGGCGTTATTTGCACAACCTATTGCACCAGCCACCGGCTGCTGATCATTTTCTGAAATTGCAATGGTCACCATATTACGACTGTATAACTGCTGAAAATAGTTGGCAATCATGGGGTAATCAATGGTGTAGTCTAGCCTGCCCGAACTGATCATGTGTAAAATGGCAACAGCGCCTCCCGGGCCCGAACGGGCCAGATAGGGGTCTTGTTCATTTATTAAGGGCTGCAACACACCATAACGCCTGCCTGAAGGATAGCCCAACCGGAAGCGAGAGTCTGCCAGTAGTTCGGCTAATGATATGGGTTCACCATAGAGGGCCCTTAACGTTTTAGCTGTATTTTCGTCAGTAATGATGTGATGCGGGTAATAAAGGTGCGTGGGCATACTATAGATGGCTCTGGTCTCTCCTTCTGGTTTAAAAATCATACAGGGAAAACACACCGGCTCTCTATTGTCCAGTGCCTGAGCGATCCGGGGTTGCGGCATTACCAGATATCTAGGCCGGGTTTCTGACATGTAGCGATGGACCACTTTGATTAACACGTCACATACACCCTGGCGTTGATATTCGCCATGTAACACATGGAACGGGGGGGCGTCATTAATTGCCCAGTTTAACCTGTCGTTATCTGCAGGTTCTTCAGATGCTTTTGGCCTCGTCTGAATTTCATTTGTTATTTTATCGGCAAGGTTTGTCTTGGTGGCAGCTTGCACCATTACGGTTAAGCCACAGCAGAGCAGCAACACTTTCATTAGCTGACTAACTAATTTCCTGAACAAAAATGACACCTGCCCGACCTCAGCTGATCTGAAAAACCATGCTTAACTTTACGCATAGCCTGTCGCAATTGCCAAATTTTTATCAATAAAAAACCCATCTTAAGATGGGTTTCAGAAAAAGGCTAGCTTTACGCCCAACCTGATTAAAACTTAATCTACGATGTTACACCGCGTTAAGTGCCATACTTTACTGACATAATCTTCAATTGAGCGATCTGATGTAAACTTACCAACTAACGCGGTATTCAGAATGGCTTTTTTTGCCCAACCGGCTTTGTCACGGTACCAGCTGTCTATTTGCTGCTGCGCTTTTGCATATGATTCAAAGTCAGCCAGCACCAGATAAGGATCTCCCCCTTCCAGTAAACTATGTTTGATTGCGGCCAGTTCACCAGGTTTGCCGGGGGTGAAGTAATCCGTTTCCAACCAGTCTAATATAGCCTTAATTTCCGGATTATTATGATAGTACTCATAACTATGGTAACCCTTAGCATACAGCGCTTTCACTTCGTCAACGGTGAGTCCGAAAATTGCAATATTGTCACTACCCACTTCTTCAGCAATTTCAATATTGGCGCCATCCAGCGTACCTACTGTTACCGCTCCGTTTAACGCCAGTTTCATATTGCCGGTGCCCGACGCTTCTTTGCCCGCTGTTGAAATTTGCTCTGAGACGTCGGCTGCCGGGATCATTTTCTCGGCCAGCGTTACCCGGTAATTTGGCATAAACACCACTTTTATCCGGTTTTTAACCCGTTTATCGTTATTTATTTTGTCAGCAATTTTATTGATAGCAAAAATAATCTCTTTCGCCAGTTTATAGCCTGGCGCTGCTTTGGCGCCAAAAATAAATACCCGTGGCACCATGTCATAATCCGGATTTTGCAGAATGCGGCGATACAGCGCCAGTATATGCAGCAAATTCAGGTGCTGGCGTTTATATTCATGCAGCCGTTTAATCTGAATATCGAAAATCGCTGTAGGATCAATATCGATACGGGTCAGTTTTTTAACTTCTTTGGCAAAATCAGCTTTGTTTTGCTGCTTGATTGCCATAAAGCGATCCTGGATTTGTGGATCGTCAGCAAAATCTGCCAGCTTGCTCAATAATTTAAGATTAACCGGCCAACCGTCATCTACTTTTTCATCCAGCAATTTAGACAATCTTGGATTACAGGCTTTTAACCAGCGTCGAGGAGTAACCCCATTAGTCACATTAGTAAACTTGTCGGGCCAAAGCGCCACCATTTCCGGAAATAAATCGGATTGCACCAGCTTGGAATGGATTTCTGCTACACCATTTACTTTAAATGAACCGACTACTGATAGATGACCCATCCGAACCATGGGTTCGTCACCTTCCTCTATTATGGATAGCTTACGTTTTTTTGCGTTATCGCCTGGCCATAATACGTCGACCTGCTCAACCAGAAAACGGCGGTTAATCTCATAAATAATTTCAATATGCCGTGGCAATACTTTTTCAAACAGCCTTACCGGCCATCTTTCTAAAGCTTCTGGCAGCAAGGTGTGGTTGGTATAAGCAAATACCTGCTGGCAAAGTGCCCAGGCGTCGTCCCAGCTCATATCGGCCCGGTCAATCAGAATTCGCATCAACTCCGGAATCGCCACAGCTGGGTGTGTATCATTCAGCTGAATAACGACCTGCTCTGGAAATTTGCTCCAGTCATCGCCATGCGCTCTTTTATAGCGACGGATAATGTCTTTGAGTGAACACGAACAAAAAAAGTATTGTTGAATCAGCCGCAGCTCTTTACCTGCATCCGTTTCATCATTTGGGTAAAGTACTTTAGAGATGGTTTCCGCTTCAATATTTTCACGTGCTGCATCAATATAGCCGCCGGAATTAAATACATCCCAGTTAAAAAAGTCGCTGGCCCGGCTTTCCCACAGGCGCAACACATTCACTGAACTACCGTTATAACCCACCACAGGGATATCCCAAGGTACGCCCTTAATAATCCGACCTGGGTGCCAGACTTTTTTCATGGTTCCTTGCAAGTCATATACGGTTTCGACGTAACCATAAACAGAAACTTCCTGTACCGACTCTGGCCGACATATTTCCCAGGGATTACCATATTCACGCCAGCTATCTGGGCGCTCTATTTGCCGGCCATCCTGAAAACTTTGTTTAAACAACCCATGTTCATAATGAATGCCGTAGCCAATGGCCGGATAATTAAGGGTAGCCAAAGAGTCAATAAAACAGGCAGCTAAACGGCCAAGACCGCCGTTACCAAGCGCCATATCTTCTTCCTGATCTTCCAAATCAGCTATGTTCATTCCAAGTTCTGACAAAGCTTGCTTAGCCTGCTCGTGCAAACCTAAATTATGCAAGTTGTTACTGAATAAACGGCCCATCAGATATTCAAGACTAAAATAATGTAAAGCGCGGGTATCTTGTTGATAATGAGTGCGCTGAGTATTGCGTAGACCGTCATAAACCTGTTCATTTACCGCGGCACAAGTTGCACGCCACCAGGCCTGGCTGCTGGCTTTATTCACATCTGTACCCAGACTGGAATGCAGGTGTTTAATAATATTCTGTTTAAGTTGTTCAGTTGTCGCACCGCTAACAGCGGTTTTCGGTGAGGTTGCTTTCTTCATTGCCAATCCTGAAATTTACTGAGCTTGTTAGTTAGACCAATTTACTGAGCTGAGCCAATATTATTGTTAAATGTAGAAATATTACGAAAACGATACCTTAATTTAGCTCATTTGGCAAAATAAAGGCCGCCCGTGTAATAAAATTACACAATGAAGCGGCCTGGTGTTGCGTTCACAGAGTACGGAAAACCTGATCTACAAAGGCTTTGGCATCCTGTTCTAACAACTGCAAGTGCTGTTGATCAACAAAACTCTCCAGATAAATTTTGTAAGTATTCTCGGTACCTGATGGCCGCGCGGCAAACCAGCCATTGCTGGTGACCACTTTTACGCCACCTAAATCAGCCTGGTTACCTGGTGCCTTGGTTAATACCGCCACAATTGGATCACCCGCGAGCTCAGTTTGGGTGACACTGGCAATATCCAGTGATTTTAACGCCGCTTTTTGTGCTGCGTTTGCAGGAGCATCTAATCTGCGATACAGCGGAGATCCCAGCTCTTTGGTAAGTGCCTGATATTGTTGATATGGATCAACGCCGGTTTTCGCCAGCATTTCTGCCGCTAACAACCCCATAATAATGCCGTCTTTGTCGGTGGACCATGCTTTGCCATCCAGTCGTAAAAAGCTGGCGCCGGCGCTCTCTTCGCCACCAAATGCCAGGGTACCCTTGTGCAATCCATCAACAAACCACTTAAAGCCCACAGGCACTTCACACAATATCCTGCCCCGCGCAGCCACCACTCGGTCAATCAATGCACTGGATACCAGGGTTTTGCCAATAGCCAGACTGGCAGACCACTGTGGCCGGTTCGACAGCAAATAGTTAATGGCTACCGCCAGATAATGATTAGGGTTCATTAAACCGCCACTGCGGGTAACAATTCCATGGCGATCAAAATCGGGGTCATTGCCGATGGCAATATCGAACTGGTCTTTTAACTGAATTAAATTAGCCATTGCGCAGGCGGACGAGCAGTCCATCCGAATTTGACCGTCTTTATCTAACGGCATAAACGCAAACGATGGGTCTACTTTATTATTTACTACCGTGATATCAAGACCATACTTTTCAGCAATTCGGCCCCAGTAACCAATACCAGAACCACCCATGGGGTCAACACCAATTCTGATACCGGCTTTTGCAATTGCAGCCATATCTATTACATTTACCAAATCGTCGACATAATGCTGAATGTAATCAATATGCTGGCAATAACCTGACTGAATAGCCAGGCTGTAGGGCATCATCTTTACCCCATCAAGATCTTTCGCCAGTAGCTCGTTAGCACGTTGTTCTATCCAGTTAGTGGCATCCGTGTCTGCCGGCCCGCCATGGGGGGGATTATATTTGATACCGCCGTCCTCAGGCGGGTTGTGTGATGGCGTAATAACAATACCGTCTGCCAGTTTGCCATCTGCCCCCTCGTTTTGAGTGAGAATAGCGTGTGATATCACCGGTGTTGGGGTGTAGCCTAAATCTTTCTGGATACAAACCTGAATTTTGTTGGCGATCAACACTTCCAGTGCAGAGGCAAACGCGGCCTCTGACAGGCCATGCGTGTCTTTTCCCAGGAATAGCGGCCCGTTAATGCCCTGAGCTTTGCGATAATCAGCAATAGCCTGACATATCGCTAACACATGCGGCTCATTAAATGAGCAATGAAGGGCACTGCCCCGGTGGCCAGAGGTACCAAAGGCGACTTTATGCTCGGGATGCTGGTGAACATCAGGCTCCAACACATAGTAGGCTGTCATTAACCGACTGATGTTGGGAATAAGATCGTTTGGCACTTGTTGTCCAGCCAGGGGATGTAAAGACATACTCGTTCCTTATAATAAATCGCGGATCCGCTCAGCGTCCTGCTCACTATAACCCAGTTTTATGGCCGTTTCGGTTAACATCATTTTTTTTCTGGTGGTATTGGAATTGGTAATTACCCAGAAAGTGGTGTTTGGAATTTGTTTCGGATTGGTACTGCTGCCGGCCTCGGACAGCGCCTCTGCTGTGGTGGCAAAATACAACCGGTTACGACCTTTAATATCCAATACTTTACCGAATTGCTTCTTGTGTACCCGTGCCAACACTGAAAGCAAATATAAAAAACGTCCTACTACACTCGATTCTGCCTGTAAATCCTGCCGGCTAACCAAATCGAAAACCGTACCCGGGTTAGCGGTTTCAAGAGTCACTGCAGGTTTTAATGGTTCAACCTCAACCGTTTCAGGTTTTGCTACATCTGCTGAAGTCTGGCTTGCTACCTGCTCACCGAGCAGTAATCGACGTAAAATATCAGAAGCACTTTCGCCGATCTGGCGGGTTTGTGTAGCAATGTAGTGATATAAATCATCTTCTATTTCAATGGTTTTCATGTTTTTTTCCGTCAACTGTATGTTGGGCCATTATATAAAGGCTTTGCCACTGACGCCAGCAGCTTAATTTGATAAAATACCAGCCTAGTTTTTTCAGTGAGTTAGCAATGATTCTACATTCCCACAGCACCGGTTCCGGACAACCTCTGATATTACTACATGGGTTGTTTGGCAGTTATGACAACTTAGCTGGTATTGCCCGCACCTTGAGTGACCAGTGGCACGTTATCAGTATCGATTTACCTAATCATGGCCAGTCACCCCACAGTGACACAATGGATTATTCCAGTATGGTGGCGGATTTGGCTGCAACCCTCGATAACCTGAATATTGCACGATGTGCCGTATTGGGTCATTCACTTGGCGGCAAATTAGCAATGGCATTTGCATTGGCTCACCCTGAACGGGTAACTGAGCTTATTATTGCTGATATTGCCCCGGTTAGCTACGCCAGAAGCCATCAGGCCGTTTTTGCCGGTTTAAAAGCAGTAGACACCGCAACGGTTGCCAATAGAACGGAGGCTGACCAGCAACTGACTAAGTATATAACTGAGCCCGGTGTGCGGCAGTTCTTATTAAAAAGTCTGCATAAAACCGAGCAGGGTTTTGCGTGGCGCTTTAACTTATCAGTGTTAGCTCAATGTTACGACCAATTGCTCAGTTTTCCTGAGGGTAATGCCGCATATTCAGGTCCGGCACTATTTATTAAAGGCGCGGAGTCTGATTACATATTGCCAGAGCATCGGTCTCAGATAATGCAATATTTCCCTGAGGCGCAGGCAAAAATAATCAATGGTACAGGCCACTGGCTGCATGCCGAAAAACCAGCCGTATTTACCAAGCTGGTTAAAGACTTTTTATTGAGCCAGCACACTAAAATTTAGCAACTTTTGTGCTATAGTGCGGCCAATTTTTCAGGTATGGCCAGAGCAGATGACCATTGCACAATTTGAAACCATCGGATTATGGCTGGGCCTAGCAGTACTCTATATTTTTATAGTGCTGGCAATTAATGATGTACTGAAAAAGAGTCAGGCTCCACGGTTTGGTCGTTTATTCGTCTGGCTGGTGTTGTTTCTATCACCGCTGGTGTTTGTGATTAAAACGGTGGTCCAGTATTTTCTGGAATAACAAGGTTGAGATTGATGGCTAAAATCGCCACTGATCGCACCACTATTGATTTGTTTGCGGCTGATAAGCGGCCGGGACGGCCTAAAACCAACCCGTTGCCCAGGCAAGAGCAGCTTAAGCTAAATAAACGCAATCAGATTAAACGCGATCGTAATAACGGCTTAAAGCGTATTGAATGTAAAGTGTCAGCTCAGTTATACGATGCGCTTAGCGAGGCAGCCGAGCAGGCAAATACCACACGCAGTAACTTAATTGAACAGCTTTTAGAGCAAGCTTTATCCAGGTAAGAAGGCAATTAACCATGGCAACTGTAGGAATTTTTTTCGGTAGCGATACCGGCAACACTGAGCATATTGCAAAAATGATCCAAAAAGAGCTGGGGAAAAACCTGGTTGAGATCCGTGATATTGCTAAAAGCAGCAAAGAAGACATTGCCGGCTTCGACTTACTGTTACTGGGCATTCCAACCTGGTATTACGGTGAAGCACAGTGTGATTGGGATGATTTTTTCCCTGAGCTGGACGGTATCGATTTTAATAATAAACTTGTCGCAATTTTTGGTTGTGGCGATCAGGAAGATTACGCTGAATATTTTCTGGACGCGATGGGCACATTACGCGATATCATCGAACCTAAAGGCGCTATCATTGTTGGAAACTGGCCAACATCAGGCTACAACTTTGTGGCATCAAAAGCGTTGGCCGATGCCAACCACTTTGTTGGCCTGGGTGTCGATGAAGACCGCCAGCCAGAGTTGACTGAGCAACGGGTAAAGCAGTGGTGCAAACAGGTTTATGAAGAAATGAGCCTGCAGGAATTCGCTGACCTTTAACCCAACTGATAAATAATAAAAAAGAGGCCTTGTGCCTCTTTTTTATTATTTATCAGTATAATACGGTAAATTGGCCAGGTAATCAGCGGTACTTTGGTTTTTTTCGAATATAAACGGTGCGGTTCACTTCGCAGACTATATTGTTGTCCTGATCTTTAATATGTACCACAAACTCGGGAAAATACTTTGAGCCTGTGGCCGTGTGCATAACAATATCGGCTACCGCTTCGTCCGTCAGTATAAACTCCGCAACCAGTCTGCCTATCCCTGGTTTAATGTAGTCAATATCAGCTTGCTTATCCCAGACCATATACTCTTTACCCAGGGCGCCCATCAACAACAATGGAAATATGGGATCGGTCATCGCAAACATTGAGCCACCAAACTGACTGCTGTTAATGTTGCGGGTCCAGGGGCGGTTTTTTAGTTCTACTCTGGCATAGCGATAATCTTCAGCCAATACCGCTACTCTAATACCACTGAAAAAAAACGGCGGCCAGAAATTCAACAATTTTCGCATGATTTGTGGTTTAAACGCCCAACGCATCTTTGTACCTGGTATGACCTGTTTGCCAGCCATTTTACAACCCTAAAGTGAAAGCACAAGAGGATTGACGTTAAATCAGCAGCAATCGGCCATTTCAATATTGCACTAATGTCTTTATAATCGATGCAAATCCACCAGCAAGACAGAGTTTTTATGTCAGATCATAATACTGAGCTACGCAAAGCCGGCCTTAAAGTTACCCTGCCGCGGGTGAAAATCCTTGAGATTTTACAAGACCCGAATCATCAGCATATAAGTGCCGAAGATGTATATAAGATCCTGCTGGAACTTGGTGAAGATATCGGTCTTGCCACGGTGTACCGGGTACTGAACCAATTTGATGATGCCGGTATTTTAACCCGTCATCACTTTGAGGGAGGTAAATCGGTATTTGAATTAACCGGCAACAGCCATCACGATCATCTGGTATGTTTAAAATGTGGCAAAGTTATCGAGTTTGAAGATGAAATTATCGAAGCCAAACAACTAGAAATTGCTGAGCAAAATGGTATTAAGCTTACTCATCATAGCTTGTATCTGTATGGTGAGTGCACCGATACCAAACAGTGCCAGAAAAATGCTAATTCTCATTAATCTGTAATGTATTAGCAATTAGCAATTAGCGCTGAGATAAAAGGCACCTATAAGTGCCTTTTTGTTTTAATAATCTGAGCATCAGCTATTGGCGGTGTTAATCCGGGCCATACACAGCGCCGTAACATAATTACCATACTGAAAAGCAAAATCAGCCAGCTCAGCTTCAACTTCAAAACCAAATCGCTCGTACAAAGCAACAGCGACGTCATTGCTGCTATACACGGTCAGCTCCATCCGCCTGATATTAAGCCAGTTGTCAGCCAGCTCCAGCGCTGCACGCAGCAATGCCGACCCCACTCCCTGCCCCTGATGCTCCTGTAGCACGCCCATGCCTAACTCCGCAACATGGCGTCGTCTCGGATTCTGGCATACCTGTAAACCAAGCTGCCCTACCACTTGCCCTTCAACTTCTGCTACTAAATTATAAAAACCGGCGCCGGCGTTATACAGTCTCTGCCAACTGGCAACAGGCTGATAAGGCAGCTGCAAGGTATTAGAAAATACAGCTGGCTGGTCATATATCGCTTTAATTGACTCAATATCAATAGGTTCAGCATGGCGGATTAATACAGGCATCGTTATGGCTTTCCTGGCAAGTATTGGATTATCTTAAGTCGGAAATAACACCGGCAACAAGCACTAAAATATAAAAAGCCAGCAAATGCTGGCTTCAATGTAGCATGGCAAAGGTTTAAAGCTGCTGTTCGAGCTCTGGTAACACTGTAAATAAATCAGCAACTAAGCCATAGTCAGCGACCTGAAAGATTGGTGCTTCTGCATCTTTATTTATTGCCACGATCACTTTTGAGTCTTTCATGCCCGCTAAATGCTGAATGGCACCCGATATTCCAACCGCGATATACAGATCTGGTGCGACAATTTTACCTGTCTGACCAACTTGCATATCGTTTGGCACAAAACCCGCATCTACCGCAGCCCGCGAGGCGCCGATAGCAGCGTTCAGCTTATCCGCTATGCCATTGAGCATGGCGAAGTTTTCACCATTTTGCATACCGCGGCCACCGGAAATAATGACTTTAGCAGCAGTAAGTTCTGGCCGGGCTGATTTTGTCAGCTCTTCACCAATAAATTTAGATACCTGCAAATCTTTAACAATATCCAACTTTTCTACTGGTGCATTATTACCCTCTGCAGCGGCTGCAAATGCAGAGACGCGTACCGTCAGCACCTTTATGTTATCTGCAGATTTCACGGTAGCAATGGCATTACCTGCATATACCGGCCGAACAAAGGTATCGGCGCTTTCAATGGCAATAACATCGGACAATTGTGCTACGTCTAACAATGCCGCAACCCGCGGCAGCATATTTTTACCGGTGGTGGTTGCTGCTGCCAGTATGTGACTATAATCTTTACCGATCTCGGCTACTAATGCGGCGACGTTTTCTGCCAGTTGATGGTCATATGCGCTTGCCTGGGCAACGAGCACTTTATTAACACCCATAATAGCTGTCGCCGCGCTGACGGCATTGTCACAGTTGTCACCCGCCACTAACAGGTGAATATCCCCGCCAATCGCGGTAGCGGCCTGCACAACTTTATGCGTGTCAGCTTTCAGGCCGTCATTGCTATGCTCTGCAATTATTAATATCGTCATCAGATCACCTTCGCTTCATGCTTTAATTTTTCAACCAGTTCTGCAACCGACTCAACAATTACCCCTCCTTGCCGGGTTGGCGGTGCGGTAACTTTCACCGTGCTGACGTTTGAGCTCAGGTTTACGCCAAGACTGTCAGCAGCTTTAACGTCTAGTGGCTTTTTCTTGGCTTTCATAATATTGGGTAACGACGCATAGCGTGGCTCATTCAGGCGTAAATCGGTCGATACCACTGCAGGCAGAATTAATTCTACCGTTTGCAGCCCACCGTCTATTTCCCGGGTTACCTGAACTTTGTCACCATTTACTATAACTTTTGACGCAAAGGTGCCCTGGCCCATTCCTGTCAATGCTGCCAGCATCTGCGCTGTCTGGTTATTGTCTGAATCAATGGCCTGCTTGCCAAGAATAACCAATTTTGGCTGCTCTTCTTCAACCAGCTTTGCCAGTAACTTGGCAACCTGTAATGAGTCCAGATTCAGCTCAGTTTCCAGGTGAATTGCACGGTCAGCCCCCAATGCCAGCGAAGTGCGTAACTGTTCCTGCACCGGCTTTGCTCCGATAGACACGACGACTACTTCAGTCGCAACGCCGGCCTCTTTTAACCGCACGGCTTCCTCTACTGCAATTTCACAAAATGGATTAAGCGCCATTTTCACGTTGGCCAGGTCAACACCGGTTTGATCTGTTTTAACACGGACTTTTACGTTGTAATCAATAACCCGTTTTACCGGAACTAATATTTTCATATAATCCTCTAAAATCGCATGCCTTGCAGCAGGTTTACGTTAAGGTAAACATAACAGTGTATAATGCTGCACAATCTACTTACTGTTGACGTTAACGTCAACCTGCAATACCCTTATCAACACAATAAACGCAGTAAATACTGTAAATATAAGCATCCAAGGGGTAACCATCGTGGAAAGAGAAGCAATGGAGTACGATGTTGTCATCGTTGGCGCCGGACCAGCGGGCTTATCGGCCGCGATCCGGTTGATGCAGCAAGCACAACACGCCAGCAAAGAAATCACCGTTTGTGTGGTGGAAAAAGGCTCTGAAGTAGGCGCTCATATTTTATCCGGGGCAGTATTTGAACCCAGAGCTCTGAATGAATTATTACCTGATTGGCAGAGCACCGGGGCGCCGCTGACCACACCGGTTACCCATGATGATATTTATCTGTTTAGCGACGAGCAAACCAGTCGTAAATTACCTGGGTTTGCGGTACCTAAAACAATGCATAACAGTGGCAACTACATTGTGTCTGTTGCCAATCTGTGTCGCTGGCTTGCCGAGCAGGCTGAGGCGTTAGGTGTCGACATCTTTCCTGGTTTCGCAGCCAGTGAGTTGCTAATGGAACAGGATATCGTCAAAGGTATTTTAGTGGGCGATATGGGCCTGGACCGCGAAGGTAAACCGAAAGACAGTTTTACGGCGGGAATGGAGCTTAGGGCAAAATATACCCTATTTGCTGAGGGATGTCGGGGACACCTGGGCAAACAGCTGATTCATCACTATCAGTTAGATAAAGACGTATCACCACAGCATTACGCTATTGGTTTTAAAGAAATCTGGGATGTTCCTGCTAACAATCATCATCAGGGACTGGTGGTCCACTCTGCCGGTTGGCCGCTGGCAGATGAAGCGTCCGGCGGGGGGTATTTATATCATGGCGAAAATCAGCAGATCGTGGTTGGTTTAATTATTGACCTTAATTACAGTAATCCACATCTGGATCCTTTTGCCGAATTTCAACGCTATAAACACCATCCGGTTATCAAACAGTATCTGGCCGGTGGTAAACGCGTGAGTTATGGCGCAAGGGCTATTGCCAAAGGTGGTCTGAACAGCCTACCGAAAATGAGCTTTAAAGGTGGCTTGTTGCTGGGATGCGACGCCGGCACCTTAAACTTCGCCAAGATTAAAGGCAACCATACTGCGATGAAGTCTGGCATGCTGGCAGCAGAGACTGTTTTCGCTGCGCTGCAAAGTGAAGATGGCGGCGGTAGAGATTTAACGGAATATGGCCAGAACGTGCAGCAAAGCTGGCTATTTAAAGAATTGCATAGCTCGCGTAACTTTGGCCCCGCAATGCATAAGTTTGGTACCTTCTGGGGCGGTGTATTTAATACTGTCGAGCAGAACTGGTTTGGCGGTAAACTGCCCTTTACCCTCAAGGATAATAATTTTGATTATGCCCAGATGGTTTTGGCAAGTGAGGCAACAAAAATTGCTTATCCTAAGCCAGATAATATAATCAGCTTTGATCGGCTAACTTCGGTTTACTTGTCAAACACCAACCATGAAGAAGAACAACCTTGCCACCTTAGACTGGCGGATCCTGAAATACCCATTCAGGTAAATTTGCCAAAATATGATGAGCCTGCGCAGCGCTATTGTCCGGCCGGTGTTTATGAAGTCATCAATGAAGGTGGACAATCGCCACGGTTTCAGATTAACGCCCAAAATTGTATCCACTGTAAAACGTGTGATATCAAAGATCCGAGTCAGAATATCACCTGGGTTACCCCTGAAGGCGGGGGCGGTCCGAATTACCCTAATATGTAATAGTACGGTGCATATGGCAAATGCTTGCTGCAAGACGTTACAGCCCCTAAACTAGGGGCTGTTTATTTTAATTCAAGAATTCCATGACAGACCCTATTCAATATCGTTTAAACAAATATATTAGTGATACCGGTTTTTGTTCTCGCCGCCAGGCCGATAAATATATCGAGCAGGGCGTGGTAACCGTTAACGGTGAGATTGCTCCGGTGGGGTTAAAGGTTGTTGATGGTGATGAGGTTAAAATTGCCGGTAAACCATTGCAACAAAAACCAGAAAGAATATACCTCGCGTATCATAAACCCGTGGGTATTACCTGCACCACCGAGCGTCATATCAAAGGAAACATTATTGATGCGATCGGCTATCCGCAACGTATTTTCCCGATTGGCAGACTGGATAAACCTTCCGAGGGCCTGATTTTTTTGACCAATGATGGCGACATCGTTAACAAGGTGTTGCGCGCCGGTAACGCCCATGAGAAAGAATACTCGGTAACGGTCAATAAACCCATTACCGCTAACTTTATTAACAAGATGGCCAGCGGCGTGCCGATTCTTGATACTGTTACCCTTCCCTGTACTGTCACTCAGGTCTCAAAAAATACCTTTAAAATTATTCTCACTCAGGGGCTTAACCGGCAAATACGCAGGATGGCAGAATATCTGGGTTACGAAGTCGTAAAGTTAAAGCGAACCCGGATCATGCATGTGCGCCTGGCCGAATTGCGCCCTGGTCAATGGCGATTACTAGACAAGTATGAATTATCGCAAATGGACCAGTTACTGCAACACTCCAGTAAAACCGTGGATGACTGCAATGCCAGTGTAGCCGATGATGAGGAATAACATATACCATGAGCAGGCTTAATGTAACTTACCTGCTACCATTACTCGCTGGCCCGCTGGTATTTTTACTGGTACTGCTAAATGAGCCTGTCTTTGCTGGCATGTCCAAGCCAGCCTGGCTGCTGAGTGGTCTGACAGCATGGATGGCCATCTGGTGGATTACCGAAAGCGTGCCAATTCCGGCAACTTCGTTGTTACCCATAATTGTAGTGCCATTACTTAATCTCGACTCAGTCGCTAATGTTACAGCCCCTTACGCTGATCCGTTGATTTTTCTGTTTCTGGGTGGCTTTATTTTATCTATCGCCATGGAGCGTTGGAACTTACATAAACGGATCGCTCTGCTAACCATGTTGATGGTGGGCAGCAAACCCAGCCAGCAAATTGGTGGGATGATGCTGGTCACAGCTTTTTTATCAATGTGGATGTCCAACACCGCGACCGCAGTAATGATGTTACCCATTGCCCTGTCAATTATTGGTATGCAAGACAATATCAGCGATAAATTTGCTAAAGCCATGCTGTTATCCGTCGCCTACGCAGCCAGCATTGGCGGCGTAGCCACCATAATTGGAACCCCACCTAACGCATTACTGGCGGGTTATTTACGTAATCAATATCATCTGGAAATTGGCTTTGCCCAGTGGATGTTATTGGGCGTGCCTGTTGCTGTGGTTTTGCTAATTGGCGCCTGGTACTGGCTGACTCAATGTCACTTTCGTTTTGGCCGTGACGAAGTGCAAATAAGCCGCCACATTTACCTTGAAAAACTGCTTGCACTAGGCAAAATTCAACGAGCAGAAAAAATTGTCCTGGCCGTTTTTTTATTAGCGGCCGGTCTCTGGATCTTTAAAAACTGGTTTATTAGTATTACCGGTCTACCTTTAAACGATACCCTGACCGCAATTTTATGTGCCAGTTTGCTATTTGTCATCCCGGTGAGCGTTAACACAGGCCAAAGAGTACTGAATTGGGAAGATTGTAGCAAACTGCCCTGGGGGATCCTGATATTGTTTGGCGGAGGCTTAACTCTGGCCTCACAAATCCAGCAATCAGGGCTGGCTGATTTTATTGCTACCCAGGTTGGTGGGCTTGGGGCAATTCACCTCGTTGTATTAATTATCCTGGTCACAACCATTATTATTTTTCTCACTGAAGTAACCAGTAACACCGCTACTGCAGCTGCCTTTTTACCCTTACTCGGGCCCGTTGCGGTTTCACTGAATACCAGTGCTTCTATGCTGGTGATCCCGGCAGCTCTGGCTGCCAGCTGTGCTTTTATGATGCCGGTAGCCACTCCGCCCAACGCTATTGTATTCGGCTCTGGCAAATTGAAAATTACCGATATGGTAAAAGCCGGTCTGGTATTAAACCTGCTCGCCATAATGGTTATTACTGTGGCCGTATGGTTTCTTGGCCCGATACTTTTTCGTTTTTAATTGTGGTGTATTTTAATCCTGATCACCTGATGCCAACAATCAGGCTAACAAAGGGCCACAACTTGATGATTGCAGCCCATTTGCACTGATAGCCCGGCGCGCTGATAAGATTAGGTGTTGATTGTCACCATGATCGATTTGACGTTAACAAACTCGCGTAGCCCATATCCACCGTGCTCCCGACCGTAGCCACTATCCTTCACACCACCAAAGGGTAAGTTAGGCAAGGCTAAGGAATAACCATTAATATTAACCATACCGGTATCAAAGTGCTTTTTCGCCAGTTCTATAGCGCTGTCTACATTCTTTGAGAAGATACCGCCTCCCAGGCCATAGCGGGAATCGTTGGCAACCTCAATAGCTTGCGAATCATCTTTTACTTTAATTAAAACCGCAACAGGGCCAAACAATTCATCATCATAAGCTGGCATACCCGGTTTAACATGTTCCAAAACAGATGGCGGATAGAAGTAGCCTGTTCGATCGGGGATCTTGCCTCCGCAAACTAATGTTGCACCGGCATTGATCGATTCTGTTACCTGTTGATGAATTTTATCGCGCAAATCGCTACGCGCCATCGGGCCTAAATCGGTGTCCTCATCATTTGGGTCGCCCATTTTAAGCTTGCTCATTGCACCTGAAAATGCCGTTTTAAATGCATCATAATTTTTTTCTGTAACAATAAACCGTTTGGCCGCAACACAGGTTTCACCGTTGTTTACAATGCGTCCCTTAACACAGGTTTCAACCGCTAATTCTATATCAGCGTCATCCAGCACCAGATAGGCATCATTGCTGCCCAGCTCTAATACCGTCTTCTTCGCTAATTTAGCGGCATTTTCTGCAACCGACTTGCCTACTTTATCACTGCCGGTAAAGGTAATACCCTTAACTTTGGGGTGACTAATAAGTTTTGACGCGGTTTCTCCGTCAATTAGCAGCGACTGGTAGCAATGGGGCGGAAAACCGGCTGCCAGATACATCGCCTCGATTTCCTCGGCCATACCAAATACATTAGCTGCATGTTTCAATACTGTGGTGTTGCCTGCCACCACATTAGTAATACTGTAACGAATAACCTGATACAGTGGAAAGTTCCAGGGCTGGATCCCTAAGATAACCCCTAACGGTTGATAAGTGACAATCGCTTTACCCTGGGCAAACTCCCGCTCCTCATCAGCAAGTACCGACTTCGCCTGCTTTGCGGTATAACGGCAAATTTCGGCGCACAGTTTAACCTCTTCTGCTCCTTGCGCCCTAACCTTGCCCATTTCATCTGTCATCAGCGTCATAAGTTGCTCTTGGCGATCTTCGATAATTTGTGCCAGCTTTTCGGCCAGTTCAGCACGCTTAGCCAACGGAGTCAGTTTCCAGCTTGCAAAGCATTTATCTGCGTTATCGATTGCCCGTTCCGCTGCGGCGTTACTCAATAAATCGTAAGATTTAATTGGCTGTTCAGTGAATGGATTAATTGTTGTAGTAGAGTTTGCCATTTTCTAGTCCTGTAATTATCGGAAATAATAACAGATGCAAAGCTAACGCCAAAAGTTAAGCTCCGATAAAGGATTTCAAGATGATGTTTTTAAAAGAAAATTATCAAAAAAGGTTTTTAAGGTTGTTATCGCAGTAACATTAGTATGAACATATTACAAACACTTACTAATGGAGATTTGCAGACTGGTCTGTCTAAAAAGGCTTGGCTATAACGCAAAAAAACAGCCATAAGGCTGTTTTTTTAAAATGTGGAGCGAGTAACGAGGTTCGAACTCGTGACCTCGACCTTGGCAA